>Ga0209311_1000008_pt1 | contig 401546 bp, 309 predicted proteins | sample AD_UKC045_MetaG_FD_184417 | JGI IMG/M metagenome (GOLD analysis project Ga0209311, IMG submission 184417) | Active sludge microbial communities of municipal wastewater-treating anaerobic digesters from USA - AD_UKC045_MetaG (SPAdes) (version 2) | ecosystem: Engineered > Bioreactor > Anaerobic...
CAAATTGGCAAAAGCGTTAAGAATTATTTTATCCAACATCAATCTAAGAAAATTAAAGAATTATTATAAGGTCAAGAATAAAATGCAGTTGGCTTTTGCCTTCGAATAAAAAATCGGGGGTACCATGAAAAATGCAAATACTTGATTATTATAGATATTTTTTTTAAATTATAGTTTAACTATTTTTAATCATTCAATAATTCAGGATTTTCTTTGCAAAATGAGCCGATAACAACCGTTGCTTTTCAGGGCGCCCGCTATGCGTTTAGTGAAATTGCCGCCAAACAATTTTTCGGCGCTACGATTACCTGTATCCCCTGTAAATCTTTTGATAATGTATTTGAAACTGTGGTAAATAATCAAGCTGATTTCGGCATAGTACCTGTCGAGAATTCACTCACCGGCAGCATTCACCGTAATTATGATTTGCTGCTGGAACATGAGCTGCTTATTGTCGGTGAAGTACGGTTGCGGGTCGAGCAGCATCTCATCGCCAATCCCGGTATTACTTTGGATGAAATAAGGACAGTCTATTCACATCCGCAGGCGCTGGAGCAGTGCCGGTTGTTCCTGGCCTCTTTGCCGAATGTAGAGCCGGTCGCCAGTTACGACACCGCCGGCAGCGTGAAAATGATTCGCGACAATAAAATTATGAACGCTGCGGCCATCGCCAGCCGGTTGGCAGCCGACACCTATCAAATGCAGATCATCAAAGAAGTGATCGAAGACATTCCGGAAAACTTTACCCGCTTTTTAATTCTGGCTGTGGCGGATAAAAAGCTGGGTCCGGCCGATAAAACTTCGATCGTCTTTTCCATGAAAAATATTCCCGGGGCGCTGTTTAAAGCGCTGAGCGTGTTTGCCCTGCGGGATATTGATTTACTGAAAATTGAATCCAGACCCTTGCGCGGCAAACCCTGGGAATATATCTTTTATCTCGATTTTGCCGGCAATATGCAGCAGGAGGGCCCGCAAAATGCCATCCGTCATCTCAAAGAGATGACCAACCTGTTAAAAGTGCTGGGTTCATATCCATCCGGTCGTTCCGGGGAAAACAATAAATAACGAATAAAGCAAGCAAACAAAGGAGCCAATAAAATGAGCAGTGAAAACAAAGATGCATTGGGTATCCTGGTAGGCGGAGGGCCGGCGCCGGGACTGAATGGAGTTATTGCCGCCGTGACCATCGAAGCGAGACGCCGGGGTTTGGAAGTGTATGGATTATATGATGGTTATAAATGGCTGGTACAGGACAATGAAAAAGCCTTTATGGATCATGTGCAGAAATTACATATCCGCGATGTGTCCCGCATCCATTTTGACGGCGGATCCATTTTACGCACCTCGCGTACCAATCCCGCCAAAGTGCCCAATGGCATAACCAACAGCGTGGCCAATTTACGTAAATTGAATATCAAATACATGGTCACCATTGGCGGCGATGATACCTCCTACGGCGCCAGCAAGATCGCTGAAGGCGCCGGCGGTGAAATCAAATTTGCCCACGTTCCCAAAACAATTGATAACGATCTGCCCATTCCTGAAAACACCCCAACTTTTGGCTATCAAACCGCCCGCGATCTCGGTTCCATGCTCATCCGTAACCTGATGGAAGACGCCAAGACCACCGGCCGCTGGTATATTGCCGTGGCTATGGGCCGTCATGCCGGACACCTGGCGCTGGGTATAGCCAAATCTGCCGGCGCAACGGCTGCTATCATTGCTGAAGAATTCGGCGATGTCGAACACATTGAATTAAGCAAGGTTTGCGATATATTTGAAGGCGTGGTGATCAAACGCCAGGCGATGGGCAACAACCACGGTGTGCTGGTGATTGCCGAAGGCGTGGCGGAAAAGTTCCGCAGCGAAGAGTTGGAAAAAATTCCCGGCGTTAAAGTGGAATATGATGGTTTTGGACATTTGCGTCTTGCCGAAGTTGATCTTGGCAAACTTGTCAAAGATGAACTGAAACGACGTTTTGAAGCCAGAAAACAGAGCCTGACCATGGTCGAAACCAACCTCGGTTATGTGCTGCGCTGCCATCCCCCGATTCCCTATGACCAGGAATACACCCGCGACCTGGGTTATAATGCCGTGCGTTATTTGCTGAGCAAAGAACCGGCGCACAAGAAAAACGCCCTGATCTGCGTGATCAACGGCGAACTGCGCCCGTTGTACTTTGACGATATGATCGATCCCAAAACCGGCAAAACCCAAATCCGCTATGTGGATATTAAAAGTGAAAGTTATAAAATCGCCCGCAGCTATATGGTTAGACTGGAAAAACGCGATCTCGATGACGCCGAATTTCTTAAACAACTGGCTGCCACTGCGAAAATGTCGGAAAAGGAATTTCTCGATAAATTTGGCTGGACGACAGAATTCTAATATATTGGCAAGGTGGAATTTATTTAACTACTAAATATGCAACGGTCGTCGAGTAGTCCCGCTCCCGCATAGCGGGACGGGACGTATCGAGACGATCTTTGCAGGCGAAAACAAGTATGTTGGGATTCTATCCCACCATTTCTAAAGTGAGTTTGCCGCTCACAAAATTAAAAGCCCGGTAAATGCCGGGCTTTATTGTTTTTAATCCACATTGATCGTCCGGAGTTTCCTAACTCCGGACGTATAATGATTACGGGTTTCCAATCCGTTAGAATCCAAATTATAATTGTAAAAATAAGTTGATCTGTGGTGGCGGGATGGGAATCCCGCCATTATCTGGCGCACGGGGATAGAGACCCCGCGCCAGCATTATATGGGTTGTGTAGAGACAAGGTATGCCTTGTCTCTACAAGTAAACCCCATTATCGTTCGATCTCGCGCCAAGTCTCTGGCTTGGCGCTAAAGGGCACAGCCTCCGGCTGAGTAACTGTGACAGGGGAATAGTTTTGAAATAACAAGTTTGCTGCAATTTCTGACTTGCTGCCTAGCCGGGGCTGAAGAATTCCAGACTGGGAGACCTGGAACCATGTTAAAAGAAGCAGATACAAAGCTTATGATATTATAAAAAATGGCTGGTCTTCAATATTTCCCGGCGGAGCCGAGGCCGTGAGGTTCCAAGCCAGAGACTTGGAACCAGGTAATAGTCCTGCCATTTATTGCGCACCGGGGTGCAACCCCGGCGCGATCGTCTTGTTTGATACAGCAGCTTTGTCGGGGCCTGCGGCCCGGCAGGTCGATATGTCCTGCATTATTCTACGACCATGGGAACATCTCCGCCTGTGGCGGATCTTCGACCCAGGGCGAGCAGGACCAAATTTCTGGGTGCAACCCCGGCGCGATCGTCGATTGTATCCCCGGCTGGAGCCTCAAAGATAATATGCTTTGTAGCTGTATATGCTTTTAAAAAACCACTTGAAAATAATAAATAAAATTATTAAATAGAATAAAACTTCCATTCCCAAAAAGACAAAAGAAAGACAAGTTAGCTACTTATAAACCGGACTAGTGTGATTTTCCCGGTATATAAGGAGATTATCATCATAATTTGGGAGCCGATATGCAAGAATCAAAAAAAGATGACTATTACTGCGAGCAATGCCGGGCTGTTGTAACGGAAGATGCCGACTATTGCAGCCGTTGCGGCAGCCTGTTCGTAGATCAGGTTATGTGTAATCACCATGCGATGACCCAGGCGGAAGGTGTATGTGTGATCTGCGGCGTTCCGTGTTGTGATAAATGCGGGGAAATGGTTAATAATACATTCCTCTGCCGCCAACATGCCGGTTATGAGATATGTCAGGGCATGGCGCGAGTTTACGGGCTGAATGATTCATCCCAGGCCGAATATATAATGAACATTTTAAAAGAACAGGGGTTGCATCCTTTTTTATATTCACGCAAAGCCACACCCCTGCACATGGGCGCCGTAGATGATGCGATTATTCACCCGGCAGGTGAGTATTTCGGGCATACGATCAACGAGATAAAGGTCATGGTTCCGTTCCCGGAAGCGCTGGAAGCAGAAGCGATTCTTAAAGATATGGAACTGTGATAATTCTTGTCACCTTAATAATAACGCCAGAATCGCAAACACATCTATCACCAGCAAAACCGGGGAGAGTTCGTTAAATTTACCTTTAGCCAGCTTGATAACCGTCCAGCTTAGAAAGCCCCACACAATACCCAGGGTGATAGATGAGGAGAGCGGGATAATGATCATAGAGAGAAAAGCGGGGATAGCGTCATCAAACTGATGCCAGTTGATTTTGGTCACCGGTTTCATCATAAATACGCCCACCAGCACCAGGGCCGGGGCTGTGGCGATTTTGGGGATAACAGATAATAGTGGCGACAGGAATAAAAACGGTAAAAACAACAAACCGGCGACGATTGCCGTCAACCCGGTGCGCCCACCTTCTTCAATGCCGGCGGCGGATTCAATATAGCTGGTGCCGGAACTGGTGCCCAGCAGTCCGGATATGGTTGTGGAGAAAGCGTCGACGATAAGCGATTGTTTGACATTGCGCGGCTCGCCGTCCGCATCGGTAAGGTCGGCAGCTTCAGCTACGCCGATGAATGTTGACAGGCTGTCGAACAGATCGGTGAATAAAAAGGCAAAGATGACCGGCCAGAGCGATAAAGCCAGGGAATGGAGCAGATCGACCTGCAAAAGCAAGCTGAAATCCGGTGCGGCAAAAAAGCCGTTCCAGGTTACCAGGGTTGGGGTGTTGAACAATGCTGTGGCATCGCCCCACCAGCGGCCGATAGGAATTGCCAGCAATGTGGTCAGGGTAATACCGGCGATCAGTGCGCCTTTGAATCCTTTTGCTACCAGGATAGAGGTAACCAGCAACCCGGCCAGGAAGGTAAGTGTAATGCTGTTCAGAGGGCCGGGCCCGACGACTGTAGCTGGATTGGCGACAATGAATTTTGCGTTAAACAGCCCCAGAACGCTTATTAACAGACCGATGCCCGCCGCTACGGCATAGCGTAGTTGTTTGGGAATGGCTTTGAGAATGATAACCCGAACGTTAAATACTGACAGCAGCAGGAAAATGATGCCCGACCAGAAAACCGCGCCCAGCGCTGTTTGCCAGGGCACATTCATACCCAGCACCACCGAATAGGTGAAAAACACATTAATGCCCATACCCGGCGCCAGCACGATCGGGTTGTTGGCGTACAGCCCCATCATAATGCTGCTGAACGCGCTAACCAGGATAGTCGCCGTTAACACTCCGCTGAACGTCATGCCGGTTTGGTCGCTCAGAATACCGGGATTGACCACAATGATATACATCGTGGCCAGAAATGTGGCGCAGCCGGCAATGATTTCGGTTTTAACTGTTGAGCCATATTTTTGCAGTTGAAAAAAGTTGTGCATAGCTCTATCCTTTCCTCATTATTAAAAATCCCATTTCATTCCCAGGGTCGGCATAAACTGCCAGCCGTCGCGCGGTATAAAATTTTTACTGATCTCCACTTCGCCGCCCAGCGATAAATGGCCGGCAAGCCGATACCATAGCTGCGGTTCCATCTGGAAGACATGTAACTTTTTACCGCTGCTGTTAACCTGGGTCCAGTAATCAAAATAACCGGTAAACAGGAGTTTTTCTGTGAACAAATTTTCTGTCCAGACAAAAGTGAATTGCATATCCGGGGCCGCCGAACCACGCGCCTGACGATACAGCAATTCCGTATTCAGGGTGATGATACCCAGGTCAAGGGGCCAGGTCACCCCCCCCAGCCAGGCTTGTCCAAGTGGAAACGCCGCGAGTTCGCCGGTTTCCATCGGCAAGGCCATAATGCCGTCATTGTATTGCACAGTTACGCCCAGGTTGGCAAGGCCGGGAATGGCGATATAACGGGCAATTTCCCAATAACCGGTCGACATGCTTTTGTTGCCCGGCATGTCATAATCCATATCCACAAAAAAGAAAAAGGCGCCGAATTCATCAGGTTTAAACATTTCCAGGGTTGTGGTTACATAGTCGCGGTCGCGGCCAAAATCATAATGAACCTGTAAATTCTGAGCGCATAACATTGTTGGCAAAACCAAACAAATAAAGTAGAATATTTTTTTCATTTTTTTCTCGATACCGGTTAATGTTAAAATGAGTTTGCAGTAATAATTAAAGAATTTTGTAAAAGGATAAAACAGGCTGAATGTTATAATGAATTTTACTAAATATTTTTTACAATATAAAGCGAAAAAGTAAATTATGTTACTTTTAGTGGACAGTGTTGCCTCGATGGGGACGAAAAAGGGGCAATTGTCCATTTAATGTCACAGATATTCAAGTCCATTTCTTTTGACACATCAGCTTTACACCTTTTTACAATTTTGTAATAAAATAAAATTTTAAATTTTTGTGCAGGATGCTTAAAGCATTGATTTGTTGGAATTTAACAATTTGTTAAAATATGCCTGATAATTCCTTAATCAGCTATTTCTTTGTTCGAATGAAAAATATTTGTGCTAACTGGCATACTAATTGCCAAAGTGTAATTGACTGACAAAATTGTATACATGTATTTATTATAAGAATAAAATGCGAGTCTGAAAACCCAGAATGGAGGAGAGAAATGAATCGCAGATATTATGCAATGGCGTTTATGCTTGTCACTGTATTATTGTTCAGCATCCCGGCCTTTGCCAAAGTGTCCAGTATGCAGTTGTTCTTCCTTGTCAAACAGGCGTTCCCGGAGGCAAGTGAGGTAAATATTTTTATTTCCAAGGCAAATTTAGCTGAAGAAAAAGATAAAATTGCCCGTGCAACTGTACAGTTCCAGTTAAAAGCGCTGATTTACGATGTTGATAATGCAGCAGATATTGGCAACGGCACAAAAAAGATAAGCGACAACAGTATTTTAATCGTTTATGACGATGAAGTTTTTGCAAACAAAACCAACAAGTTGTATATTCTTTCCAAATGTAAGGAAAAAAAGATTTCGCTGATCACTTCGTCGATGGATTATATTCAGTCCGGCGCACTGCTCGGTTATATTGAGGAAAACAGCGCTAAAAAGATTATTTTGAATATTACCCATTATGATTATTTAAAAGAAAAGTTTACCAACGATGTTGTACAAAAAATAGGAGTTGCTGAAGTAATCCCTCCGGATTTCCTGACGTCAGCACAGTAAGTTGACTGGCATGAATGATCGGGAGCCGGTTCTTACCGGGAAAGCGGCATCAGCACAGTGAGTTGACTGGCATGAATGACCTTCTTCTCCGGAACGACCGACATCAGCACAGTGAGTTGACTGGCATGAATGAGCGGGAACCGGTTAATCATGAGATGGGATAACACTTAAAAAAGGGCTTTCCTGCCAGCAGGAAAGCCCTTGTTTTTTTTATAGCTATAATTTCCAGGATGGGATTTCGGGTAATAATTGCTCAAATTCCGCGACAAGTTTTGCTTCATATTCCTGAGTATAACTGCTATTTTTAAATTTGTTGGCCGCTTCATTGAAAAAGAATTCCCAGGATTCATCTTCATGGCCCGGTTTTATGGGGAAGAACAGGGCATTATTACCGCGCGCGGCTTTCATATCGCCGGGAGCGTCGCCGATCATTAATATTTTGTCTCTATCATATTTCCCTTCAGCGGCATAATGGATGATCTCCTTTTTGCTGCCCATTTCCTGTCCGGCTATTACACGGGTATACCCGGAGATATTGTGCTCTTGCCATTCGCGGAGTAGCGCTTCACCCGGAGTAGCGGAACAAACAATGACGTCGGCCCAGTTGGCAATCAGTTCCAGGCTTTCGCGCACAAAGGGAAAGGGCGGAACATTATAGACGATATTGGCCACTGAAGCATTGACGGCTTCACTCCATTCCAGCGCCTGTTTCAGCACCGGATCGCCGGTTTTTTCCACTTCCGATTTAAGGGCGGGATTGCCAAGTTTGGTTTCCCTGGCGATCCAGTCCCGCAATGGCTGGGCCACCGGAATGGTGACTTGTCTTTTTTGTACGTCATGCCAGTCGCGTAACAGATCGAAGGTCATGGTAAGGGCGGGAAAACGGTTAATGCCGCGCCATTTTGAATAAAGGTTAACAAATTCAGCAGCGGCGCGGGCATATTTGGAAACAGGCTGAAGGTTCCAGTATTTTATGATATTGGGTATAAAACACTCTTTGTGTTTTATCTCCATCGTATCAAAAGCGCAGCCGTCCGAATCGATGGCGATTAAGAATTTGTGTTTGGGGACAAGATTGATCAATTCTGCATGAGCATCTGCCATTGTTGATTTCCTTTTGTTATCTGTTCAATAATCTGATCAGTTTTATGACTATCCATGATAAATTCAGTTGAGTTATTTACCGGCTTGCAAGTTGTATTTTGGTAATTTTTGTCCGGCAAAGATTTGTTCAAACCGGGCAAAACGCTGTACGCCATTGATTACCGGCACGCTGACCCAGTCCTCGCCGATCAGGGGTCTGGCGTATTTGACGAAATCATCGGTCACGTCCATCTTGTTGGCAGCGATCCAGTGTTTGGGGAACTCGCGTTCGGAATTGGCAACCACGTCCAGCGGGACTTTGTCGTAATCGACATTATAGATCAATCCGGGCCGGCGTAATATGGTCGACATGTATCCGGAACCGTGTTCCAGGGCGATGACGACCGCATTTTGTCCCACTTTGTAGGCTTCATCAAGATCGACAGTGGAAGCATAGATCATGGTATCACGCTGGTCGGTGCCAACCACCTGGCCGCGCGCCATGCCTTTGGCTTTGATGCCGACTTTATTCAAATGATTGACGATAACCTGCTGAGCGGTGAACATGCTGGCGCTGAATTCGGTATGGCCGAATGAATCTTTGGCTTCACCGATGTCGCCCACATCAAAACCTTCGCTGACGATAACCAGGCAGCGCTTGCTTTTGACCAGTTCGTCATTAACATTATCGGTCAGTTCAGCCAGGGACAGTTTTGATTCCGGCATATAAATTTGCAGTGGCAACTGTCGTTTCGGGTCGGCCAACCTGGCAGCCGCGGGAATAAAGCCGATTTTGCGGCCCATAACCTGCATCACCAGTACCGGGTCTGCCGGTGATGAACCCAGGTTCTCTTCGTTGGCGTTTTGCACATTGTACGCCCAAAAACGCGCCACGCTGCCATAGCCGGGGGTGTGATCGACCAGTTTGAATTCCGAATCGCCAACATCATTGTCGATGGTTTTTGAACCGCCGACGGCGATCAATGCCAACCCGCGTTCGTGCGCCAGTTTGGCGATTTTATTGGCGGTATCCATAGAATCATTACCGCCGATATAGAAAAAGTAACCGACATTATGGGATTTAAGTACCTGGATTACCCTTTCCATGTCCTCGGTTTGAGCGGCTTTCAGTTTGTAGCGGCAGGTGCCGATCGACCCGGCTGCCGGGGTGGTGCGCAGCAGGCTGATCTCTTCTTCCTGCTGGGCGGAAAGATCGAGCAACTCTTCTTTCAGTACGCCTTCGATGCCATGCCAGCCGCCGTATATTTTTTCAAACTTGTCCGGGAACATTTTGCAGGTTTCAATGATCCCGCGCAGGGTGTTATTGATGACCGGCGACGGCCCGCCCGATTGTGCTATTATAACATTTTTGTTCATTGTGATCTGTTTCCTCCACATCAAAATTTATTCAAATCAAGCTTTAATTTCTTTCCTGAAAGGATCATTTTTCAGCCGGTAGAGCATTTCTCCCGCTTTGGCTACATAAAGAATACCTTCAGATTCCCGGTTCATAAAATCCTGTTTATTAATCGTTGCCGGATCGCGATAACCCATATTGATTTTATGGCATAAAGCTTCCGGTATTTGCGTAGCCAGTGTAACCCGTATGCGTGGTTTTTCCACACCGTTTATAAATTCACCAACCCCGCGCACATGGGTGGAATGAGCCATAACTCCGCCGGGTACATTTTTAAATTTATCCATTTGTTTAACATAATAATCGCGCACATGGTAACCTATTGTTTCGATCATTGCCCCATGAGTCACCGAAACCTCTTTAATATGCGGCGCATAGATAATTAACTCACCGCCATTGGCGACTACCGGTTCCAGCTTGTACATACATTTACCGCCGGTCCACAGGTCGTCGTACATTGCCGGGGCGCAGGACAATACGGTGTGAAATGGGTGATCCATATATTGTATATGCAGCTTTTCCGAAAGATCGGCGGCTTGTTCCCACGCCTCGCGGGGTTCGCCGATATACAGTCCCGCCAAGCCCTCGCCCTTCACCACCAGGCTGAGGCATATTTGCTGCGCCGGGATCAAACCTGCCGCAAGGTCCACAACCCGGCGCACCGGCGTATATTTCGTGCCTATTATTGCGGGATTGGTGATCAGGGCGCCCAGCCAGTGAAACATGTCGATAATTTCCTTGCCGGCCAGGCCGGGGAAAAGATACTTGCTGCCGCCGGAGAAACCAACCACCTCATGGGGGAAAGTGGGGCCGATGATCATGATAACATCATAATCGAGAATCATTTTGTTGATAGTAACATTGACCTTTGCGGACATCCGGCCGCCGGAAATTTCCTTAACCTGTTGTTCCGAAAGCGCGCCGATCGTTACCAGTTGCTGCGGGTCGTTCCAATGGTGGTTGAAAAACCGGGCCCGAGGGTATTTGCTAGTGCGTTCCTGTTGCGTAATACCAACCCGGTGATTGATGGCCTCATCGGACATGGGAGGATGCGTGCCGAGCGCTATGATAAAATCGAGTAATTTTACTTTGTCCGCCAGTTGATTGTATACCGTGCGGAACATAACATCTATCGGCGCAGTGCGCGAGTGATCGGGGATGACCACCAGTATTTTTTTATTGCTTAATGAATAATTATTTAATCCTTGCTTGCAAAGCTCGGCAATTTGTTGTTCCGCAAGTAATGTTGTTGTTGATCCGTATCCTGTTACCATAATAGTCCTGTATTATATTTGCGCCAGCCAGCCGCCGTCGACATAAATGGTTTGTCCGGTGATAAAATCGGCCTGCGCCGAAGCCAGAAACAAGGCGGCGCCGGTGAGGTCGCCCGGGGTTCCCCAGCGCTGCATAGGGGTTTTACTCAATACCCAGGAGGTGAATGGTTCGTTATTAACCAACGGTTCGGTAAGTTCCGTTTCAATATAGCCCGGGCCGATGGCATTGACATTGATATGGTATTGCGCCCATTCAACGGCCAGGGTTTGGGTCAATATCTTCAAGCCGCTTTTGCTGGCGGCATAAGCCGGAATGGACGCCCGTCCCGCTTCCGCCAGCAGCGAGGTGATATTGATGATCTTGCCCGGTTTTTGTGCGGCCACGCGGTCGCGGGCAAAGCACTGGCACAACCGGAATGGCGCTGACAAGTTGACGTTGAGAGCCTGCTGCCATTTATCCGCCGGAAAATCGAGCGATGCGGCGCGGTGTATCACCCCGGCGACATTGACCAGGATATCCACAGGGCCGGTTTGCGCGGTAATCTGCGCATAAAACCCGGCAATGTCGTCAAGCTGCGACAGATCAAACGTCCTGGGCCAGGCTTGGCGACCGAAACCGGCAATCTCATCGGCGACCTTTTGCAACTCCGTCGCAGTGCGCGAAACCAGGATCACATCCGCTCCGGCCTGCGCAAAAGCCAGGGCAATGGCTTTGCCAATGCCGCGGCCGGCGCCGGTGATCAAGGCGGTTTTATTTTCCAGCAATTGATTCTGCATTTAATGCTCTATAGTTATTATCAAAGCTGCGTCAATAGTTTATATTTGAGAGATACTACTTTGATACGCTAAAGCGCGTTACAATATACTTGTCATTGCGGGCGAAGCGGGAAATCTTGTTTTTCAATTTATTAGCTGTGAAAGATTTCTCGTTGCTTCGCTCCTCGGAATGACAAATATTGGTCTTTTTAATCAGGCTAAAAAGCACATTCCATAATTGAATGGTTTATGCTAGTCCTGAATTTTTAGTTATTATACTGTATAAGTCGAAGCGGAGGTCGAGCCGCCGCGGCCGGTCCAATTGGTGTGGAAAAACGCGCCGCGCGGTTTGTCCACACGTTCATAGGTATGGGCGCCGAAATAGTCACGCTGCGCTTGCAGCAAGTTGGCCGACAGTCGGGCGCTGCGATAGCCGTCATAATAGGCCAGGGCGCTGCTGAACGCCGGCACCGGCACACCCAGTTCGACCGCCTTGGCGATCACTGTCCGCCAGGCCGCCTGGTTTTGCTCGATGATACTTTTGAAATAGGGATCGAGCAGCAGGTTCGCCAGGGTGGGATTTTTATCAAAGGCTTCCTTGATCTTGCCCAGGAACTGGGCGCGGATAATACAGCCGTTTCGCCACATCAGGGCAATATCGCCGTATTTTAAAGTCCATTTGTATTCGGCGGCGGCGGCGCGCATCAACTGGTAACCCTGGGCATAGGAACAGATTTTGGAAGCGTAAAGCGCCTTACGGATCATTTCAATGAATTCTTGTTTGTCGCCGGTGAATTGCTGTTTCGGGCCGGCAAGCTCTTTAGAGGCGGCCACCCGTTCTTCTTTGATGGCGCTCATAGCGCGGGCGAATACCGCTTCGGCCACGGTTTGAGCGGGAATGCCTAAATCCAGGGCGGCTTCGCTGGTCCACTTGCCGGTGCCTTTTTGTCCGGCGGTATCGAGAATCACTTCCAGCATGGGTTGGCCGGTTTCTTCATCCATTTTAGCCATAATATCGCGGGTTATTTCAACCAGGTAGCTGTCCAGTTCGCCTTTGTTCCATTCAGTAAATACATCGTGCATTTCTTTGTAAGAAAGATTGAGGATGTTTTTCATCAGCCAGTAGGCTTCGCTGATCATTTGCATATCGCCATATTCAATGCCATTATGCACCATTTTAACAAAATGTCCGGCGCCGTCGCGGCCCACCCATTCGCAGCAGGGCGATCCGTCCGCTACTTTGGCGGCAATACTCTGAAAAATATCTTTAACATGCGGCCAGGCATCCGGCGAGCCGCCGGGCATGATGGACGGCCCCTTTAAAGCGCCTTCTTCGCCGCCGGAAACGCCGGTACCAATATACAGTAAACCTTTGCTTTCCAGGTAAACGGTGCGGCGGATGGTATCCGGGAAATGGCTGTTGCCGCCGTCGATAATAATATCACCTTTGTCAAGATGGGGGAGTAGCAATTCGATGAAATCATCTACTGCTTGTCCGGCTTTGACCATGAGCATAACCCGGCGGGGTTTTTTCAGGCTGGCGGTCAGTTCCTCGATGCTATAGCAACCTTTAATTTTTTTTCCTTTGGCGCGGCCGTTTACAAAAGCGTCTACCTTGCTGACGGTACGGTTGTAAACTGCCACTGCAAAACCATGACTTTCCATATTCAGGATCAAATTTTCGCCCATAACGGCTAGCCCGATCAGGCCTATATCATTGGTACTCATAGTTATTCTCCTTCAGGTTAAATAATATATTTAAATTGTCATTGCCGTAAAACCGCCATCGACGCGCACAATGGAGCCGGTTACAAAAGACGAGGCTTTTTCAGAAGCCAGCCAGATGACCGCGCCGATCAGTTCCTGCGCTTCACCGAAACGGTTCATGGGGGTATGCTTCATAATAGAGGCGGTCCGTTCCGGAGTGAGGATTTTTCTGTTTTGTTCCGCAGGAAAAAACCCGGGCGCAATTGCATTCACCCGCACACCCTGTTCCGCCCACTCGCGCGCCAGGAATTGCGTGAGGTTATTGACGCCCGCCTTGCTGACGCTATAAGTAAACACTTTGGAAAGCGGCGGCCCGGATGAGGCGGAAGAAACATTAATAATACTGCCTTTGTTATTGTTTTGAATCATTTTTCCGCCAAATATCTGGCAGGCCAGGAACATGCTTTTCAGGTTCACATTCAAAATTTTGTCCCATTCCTGCTCGGGAATTTCCAGGAACGGAGTGCTGGAATTGATACCCGGCGCATTAATGAGAATATCCACGGCGCCAAGTTCGGCGCTGATCCTGGCTTCAGCTTTAGTCAGATCGTCTTTGCTGGTAGCGTCGACCTGAAGGGCCAGCGCTTTTACGCCCTGCCGCCGCACCAGGTCGGCATTTTTATTGGCGTTGTCCGGATTCAGATCCAGAATAGCTATATTTGCGCCGGCTTGAGCCAAGCCCAGCGCCATTTCCCCGGCCAGGACGCCGCCGCCGCCGATTACCGATGCGGTTTTGCCTTTCAGGCTAAATAGTTCTTCAATATAATTCAAAGTACCTCCAGATTATTTTTTGTCGACCTGCAGGGCATCGAGATGGGCGCAGATCAGTTTATTCAGTATTTCATAATGGTCTTCTTCATGTTCATCGAGCACACCCAGCAGGTGGTTGCGAAAACGATATTCCTCATCTTTGTCTTTGGCGGTCAGAATAGCGCCGTAGGTGATGTGCAACACCTGGCGGGCATTATTTTCAGAAAGCAGAGTTTCGAGGTCACTATCCGCCAGTTTATTTACATCGGCAATTTTGGTGAGATCGGTGGTTACATGATAAGAAGAACGTTCTTTTGCAAAGCTTTTCAGGGCGTATTTAACTATATCCCGGAATAAAGATTTATCAAAGCGGCAAATAACCCGCAATGCTTCCAGGTAACTGGTGCCGGCAGTTTTTTCGTGGAAATAGCCGCCGGTGAGTTCATGCACCGCGGCAAAAATAGAAAATTTATCGCTGCCGGAATGGATGCTGATCTTATAGCCGCCAAAGCGTTCGGCAATAGCGGCATGATCGGCAAGCGCAGCCCGGAATTCGTATAGATCACCAATATAATCGATAGCTTTTTGAAATTCGCCGGGAAAGCGTGGCGCCAGAGAGGTTAATTTTACACCGGCGGCGACCAGTTCGTTGGCTATAATATAATGGGCAGCAGCGGTCGTCGGCGATTCCGTTTCATCAACCGACATTTCAAAATCAAAGGGGTCGTTGCCGAAGACCTGTTTAATAATATAAAAACATTTGATCGTATGGCGAATCGCCGGCAGGTATTTTATAGCCAGACGGGTAACAGCCACATCGTTTATAAAAAGGGTAAACGAATGGGTTTTACCCTTGACCAGGATATCTTGAGCGGAATATTTATCCAGAAATTCGCTGATCTCTTGCTCTTCATCGAACAATTCCGCCAGCGCTGCCGGCAGGGCAGAAATGTCCATAGTATCGGCGGCAGGGTTGAGATGAGCGGACGGATCAATGGTAAAGCCGGTAAAACCTGCGGCAACCAGGTTCCGTAAATCCTCTTCGCTTTTGATATGATCGGCGTCAGCGCCATAACCGCCGGTATAGCCTTCCTGAAATACGCCCCAGGTAACATCATCGAGCACCTCATCCGCAGAACGCAAGGTGCGGGTCATTTCCCGAACGGATTGCTGGGCTAATACCGGGGCAATACGGTATTTTTTCAGAGCGCGGATATGCCCGGCGGCAGCCAGACCGAGCCGGTCGCCGGCGCCGAAGGAAGGTTGCGCGCCGATATAGCGCGGCGCGGTCCAGGGAAATAACTGGCGAAGCGCATCAGCATTTTCGTGATTGCAGGGGCAGATTTGCACCACGAGCTTTTCGCCATCGCTCTTGACGGTGACGGCGTCGCCATGCAGTTTTTTATTTCTGGCAGACCCAAAGCAGAACAGTGTGCGCCCTGCCAGGGTTTTTATCATAATATAATACGAATCGCCGGTTTTTTGCAGAGACCCGGGATATACACTGATAATTTCCAGGCCTTCTTTCTGTACAGCCAGGGAAATGATCTCGTTGATTTTGTTTTCAGTAAACATTGTTGGCGCTTTTCTCAGTTATCCGGTTATTATAGGGTGATGTGACTGGTATTGGCGCCTTTTTTATTGGCGCCACAGGTTTCACGGATCATCAACTGGGTTTCGATAAGGATCTTTTGCGGCACATACTTTTTGGTTTTGTTTTTGATTCGGTTTATAAGCATTTCTGCCGCCATACGGCCGATTTTCTTGGTCGGCTGGGCAACGGTGGTCAGTGAGGTTTCCAGGTAGGATGAGACATGTGAATCATCAACGCCGATGACAGCCACATCTTCCGGGACCCGTTTACCGTTTTCAACGAGCGCCCTGATAAAGCCTATTGCTACCGAGTCGTTATAACAAAACACCGCATCCGGCAAGTCGCTGCTTCGGGTAACGAGGTTAATCCCGGTATTATAGCCGTCAATATTACGCCACCCACCTTCCAGAACCAGGCGTTCATCGAATTCCAGGTTATTATCCAGCAGCGCCTGTTTATAGCCGTTTAAACGGCGGGTAGAGGCCAGGGCATTGACCGGGCCGCTGATATAGGCAATTTTTCGCCGCCCCAGTTTAATCAGATGAGTTGTGGCATTAAAAGAGCCGGTCTGGTCATCGGCGCGGATAATATCGGCGGAGACTTCGGGCAATTCAGCCAGCAGTACAAAGGGATATTTCTCTTTGACCATAGCGTGAAAATCATCCAGATCGGTCATGCGCTGCAAAGGAAAAATAATGAGGCCGTCCACGCGCCGCCGTTTGAGGATATTGATGTTTTTGATTTGCCGGTCATAATCCACATGAGTGTTGCTGATAATCATACTGTAGCCGTGTTCATCGCACACCTCTTCCACCCCCAGGGCTATTTTATTGTACAAGGGATTGGAGATGTCTTTGACAATTAAACCGATCAGGCCGGTCTGGTTCAGCGCCAGGGCGCGGGCGATTTCATTGGGTTTGAAATTGTTTTCCTCGATTATAGCCAAAACTTTTTTACGGGTTTTTGCTCCCACCGTCGGGCTGTTGTTCAGCACCCCGGAAACCGTAGCGCGGGATACCCCTGCCAGTTTTGCAATGTCGCCTATTGTAATAGCCATCTAAAAAATCCTGTCTTGTTTAAATTCCCGGCATTCATATACCGGGAACACTCACTTTTTAAAAGCCAAATATTTTCGGTACAACCAGGGAAATCCATGGTATGTAACTGATAATAAATAAAACGATCACCATTGCCAAAAAGAACGGCATGATGTGACGCATGACCTGGGTTATTGTTGTATTGGCAATGCCGCAGCCGACAAACAGGCATGAACCGACCGGCGGGGTGCAAATGCCGATGCACAGGTTCATAACCATAATAATACCAAAGTGAATGGGGTCGACGCCAAGATTCATGACAATGGGTAAAAAGATCGGCGTAAAGATCAAGACCGCCGGGGTCATGTCCATAAATGTACCAATAAACAATAAAATCAAATTTATTAATAGCAGGATGATAATTTTATTACCGGAAATACCTAGTAACAGGTTGCTGATCATTTCCGGCAGGCGTAACTCGGCAAAAACTGCCGACATTGCCATGGAGGTGCCGATCAACAGCATGACCACAGCCGTGGTGATGCCGGCCTGTAAAAAGATATCAGGTAATTCTTTGAGTTTCACTTCACGGTAGACCACCACTGAGAGCAGAAAAGCATAAATAACGGCAATAGCGGAGGCTTCGGTAGCGGTAAAGAACCCGGCGAGAATACCACCCAGTACAATGACCACCAACAGCAGCGCCGGAATTGCGGCGAAAAATTTTACCAGGCTTTCTTTAAGACCAAAAGTAGCGCCTTTGCCGTAATGGTTTTTAATAGAGATGATACCGCTCACCACCATCAGGCCGATGCCCATGAGAATGCCCGGCAGGAACCCGGCCAGGAATATTGCGGCGATAGAGACGGCGCCGCCGGTAGCCAGTGAGTAAACGATCATAACATTGCTGGGCGGGATCAGCAGTCCGGTTGTGGCGGCGGTTATGCTGACCGAGGCGTTAAAATCGCGGTGATAGCCCTCTTTATTCATCAGGGGGATCATAAACCCGCCGACGCTGGACACAGCAGCCACAGCGGAGCCGGAAATGGCACCGAACAACATGCAGGTTAAAATGTTAACAAAAGACAGACCGCCGGGAAAACGGCCGACCAGCACATTGGCAAAGTCGATCAGGCGTTTGGCAATACCGCCCCGGCCCATCAGTTGTCCGGCCAGGATGAAAAAGGGAATGGCCAGCAGTGCAAAACTATCGAACCCGGTGGTTATACTGTGAGCTACACTTTGAAAGGGGGAAAAGCTGCCCATTGCAAACACGGTTAATAATGTTGCTATTCCTATGGAAAAAGAGATAGGAACATTGATCAGCAACAGTATTAAAAAGCTGGTTATTAAAACTATTAACGGCCAATCCATAAGCGTTCCTGTCGGTTTATTGTTTTTTCAGGGTCATTAATAAAGTGATAAAAAATTCCAAACTATAAAAAGCGATGAAAAATCCGGATATCGGGATCGCCAGGTACACCCAGGCGACATTGATGCCCAGGGCCGGGGAGAGCTGGGGAACGGCAAAATAAAATGAGACGATATTCATGCCGCCTGCAATTAGAACTGTAATAGCAAAGAGTGCAATGCCCAGATAAACCAGCAATTCCAAATATGTTCGCTGCCTGATCTTTAACTTGCCGACAAAATAATCAATACCCAGGTGCGCCTTGCGATTTAGTGCTACTGCCGAACCGAGCATCCCCACCCAGATCATCAGATAAATCGCCAGTTCTTCCGTCCATGAACTGGGATTTTTAAGCAGAAAGCGGGTAATGACCTGCCAGGTGACAACAATGACCAAAATCGCCATCGAGGCGGCGGTGATGGTTTCCAGAAATTTATCCAGGATCTTTTTAATGGTTTTCCATTTCATTACTGTACCTCGGATATTTGTTTTGCCAAATCGCCTATTATGGTACCATCAAATTCTTTCCAGAGTTCCTTGCCTTTATCGAGAAAAGGCTGTTTGTCCGGGTGTAACACCTGCAGGCCCTTTTCTTGCATTTTCTCCAGGCAATCGCCGACAAATTCTTCCCATACCTGTCTTTGTACGATAACGGATTCATCAGCCGCTTCCTGCAGAATTCTTTTATGCTCAGCAGAGAGTTTGTTCCAGGTGAGCGTGCTGATCATGATGATGTCGGGCACTGCCGAATGTTCATCGAGGCAATAGTATTTGCTGATTTCGTGATGGTTGGCGGTATAAACGCTGGGGGGATTATTCTCCGCGCCGTCGACCACGCCCTGCTGCAAGGCGGTATACAATTCGCCCCATGAAATTGGTGTGGCTGAACCGCCCAGGGCGGCGATCATTTTCATGGCCATAATACTTTGCTGGGTACGGATTTTAAGACCTTTCAGGGAGTCCGGGTGCAGGATCGGCCGTTTGGTAGTATAAAAACTGCGGGCGCCGGCGTCATAATAAGCCAGGCCTTTTAAACGGGCAAAGGTTCCCGCATCGAGCAGCTTTTTGCCGATTGGGCCCTGGAATACCTGCCATTTGTGATCGGCGTCGCGAAACAGGAACGGCAGGGCATATACACCCAGTTCGGGAATGAAACTTTCCAGCGCGCTGCTGGATACTTTGGTAATATCGAGACTGCCGAATTGCAGTTTTTCGATGCACTCTTTTTCATTGCCCAGCTGTTCATTGGGGTAAATTGTAATGACCAGGGTAGAGTCGGATTTTTCCAGGGCGCGCTGCGCCATGAATAGTAAACCTTTATGCACCGGATGGGCTTCGTTAAGGCCGTGCGCCAGTTTCAAGCGGACGTGAGTATCTTTATTGCCAAAACAACCGGTGAACACCAGGGAACAGGAAAAGAAAATAAAGCACACCACAGCGGGTATTCCTGTAAAACGCATTCCGACCTCCAAAATTTAAACCGGTTCAAGTTTTGTTAATATAATTAATTGACAAGTTATTGTCAATATTTTTAAGCAGAATTTTTTATGCACTACCCCGTAAAAAAAATGGTCGACCTGAATCGACCATTTATAATAATATTTTGAAAAATATAGAGTTGACCAGGATTACTCTTTAATGGTAATCGCTTCTGCGGGGCAGGATTCCGCAGCCTCTTTTGCCGCATCTTCGGCGTCGGCCGGAACCGGGCCTTTTTTTGCTGTGGCTACATCGCCATTCATTTCAAATACTTCCGGACAAGTGTCTACGCATAATTCGCAACCTGTACACAGATCGGGATCAACTGAAGCCTTCATATTATCCTCCAAATTCATATTTTTAATATTTAGCAAAAGAAATTTACAAACATTGTTTGAAGGAAACAAGTATTTTGTTTTGTTTATTATCACATTATTGTATATTTTTATTCATATCATTGGCAGGTCTGTTTTATATTCAGGATAATTTGTTTTTGTTATGTTAATAATAGTTATTGATTACAACTTGTAATGGGAGAACTGGTACTTTGCTCAATTATGTCTGGCTGGGTCTTGTCGCTATTTCGGTAATCGTTGCGGCGTTTACCGGGCACATGGAATCTTTAACTACGGCAGTGTTTGCCAGCGCCAAAACCGCGGTGAGTATTGCTTTGGATTTAATCGGTATTATGGCGTTATGGCTGGGGGTGATGAAAATTGCCGAAAAAGCCGGGTTCATTCAATTGCTGGCCCGGGCGGTTCGGCCGGTTACACGCTTTCTGTTCCCGGATGTGCCCGGCGACCACCCGGCGCTCGGCGCCATGACCCTGAATATTTCCGCCAACTGGCTGGGACTCGGTAATGCGGCTACCCCGTTCGGTCTCAAGGCGATGGAGGATTTGCAGGAACTCAATCCTGTTAAAGACACCGCTTCCAACGCTATGATCATGTTGATGGCGCTGAATACGTCCAGCATTACCCTGATGCCTATGACTATCATTGGTGTGCGCACGGGACTGAATTCGGCGAACCCCGTGGCGGTGATCGGGCCGACGATCTTTTCTTCGGTCATGGCGTCGATTGTGGCGGTGCTGGCGGTCAAGGTTTTCATTTCGGCAGGCTCCGGTAGTACTTTAAAAAGCCTCGGCAAAGCCCTGCCGGTAGTACTGGCGATTGTGGCGGTACTGGCGGGTCTGTTTTGGGCGGCATCGCGCTGGCTCGATCCCGTTGCTTTTAAAAACGGTGTGATGTTGGTTTCGACCTGGCTAATCCCGCTATTGCTGCTGGTTATCCCGGTACTGGCGTTTGTGCGCAAGGTGCGGGTGTTTGAAGAGTTTGTCGAAGGCGCCAAAGAGGGCTTTCAGGTGGCGCTCCGTATTATCCCTTACCTGGTGGGACTTTTGGCGGCTATCGGTATGTTCCGCGCTTCCGGGGCGATGAATTTTTTGGTAACGATCCTGTCGCCGCTGACGAATCTGATCGGCATGCCGGCTGAAGTTTTACCGGCGGCGCTAATGCGGCCGCTATCGGCGAACGGCACGCTGGGCATTATCACCGAATTGATGCAAACGCACGGCGCGGATTCGTTCATTGGGATGCTGTCCTCTACGATTTACGGCTGCACAGAGACGACGTTTTACGTGCTGGCGGTGTATTTTGGCGCGGTGCAGATCAAAAAGACCCGCTTTGCCGTCCCGGCCGGGCTGCTGGCGGATGCGGCGGGCATTCTGGCGGCGCTGTTCATTTGCCGGGTGTTGTGGGGGTGAGGGGTGTAAGGTGGGATTCTAACCCACCAATTTGGTATAACAATTGAGTTTATTTGATTGATTTTAAACAAGAATGTTATATATTGTTTATGAGACAAGTATTTCAGTTAACAGGAGTACAATTATGCAAAAGCATCTCACCGCAATTATCGAACGCGAAGGGGACGGCTATGTCTCATTTTGCCCGGAACTTGATATTGCCAGTCAGGGCGATACTATAGAACAGGCCCGGGATAATCTTAAAGAAGCTTTGCAGCTTTTTTTGAATGCGCCTCAAAAGATGAGATCAAAACGCGTTTACATGACGAGTTGTATGTAACCCATGTGGAGGTTGCTGTTGGGTAAACTCCGTGTGTTATCCGGCAAACAAGTATGCGCCATACTGGTCCATCATGGATTTATAATGGTAAGGCAACACGGTAGTGATATTATTATGCAGAAACAATTTAGCGATACAACGATTACAATTCCAATCCCTGACCATAACGAACTGCGCATTGGTACACTCCAATCCATAATTCGACAATCAGGTTTATCAAGAAGTGAATTTGAAGTATAAATTTTTAGTTATATTGAATCAAGGGGCATAAATTATTAATAATTTAAGGTAGTGCAGATCAAAAAGACCCGCTTTGCCGTCCCGGCCGGGCTGCTGGCTGACGCGGCGGGCATTCTGGCGGTGCTGTTCATTTGCCGGGTGTTGTGGGGGTGAGAGATTGTTTATGCCACGGTTCGAACATGAATGTAAAGATGGGGGGTACTCCAACCTGCGATTACGGCCAACAAAAAGTTGTATGGTAATTTTCCGCGAATACACGCGAATAAACGCTAATATGCATTTGCGTTCATTAGCGGGTTCTTCTCCTATTCGGAACTGATTGTAAGAAGGAGTCTTTGACCCATCCTAATACGAGTTAAACTGAAAAATATTGATTTTTACATATTTTCACTTTATTTTAAGCATAATTCATACTACCGCAAGGAATGTATTAGTATATAATTTTTATTAGTTGTTATCTTTGAAAGGTATGATATGAAAAACATTGAGGAACTGGAAACTATAATTGAAGCGCTACCGGAAGAAGAATTTCGGCGTTTTCGACATTGGTTTTTGGAAAAAGATTGGTCCAGGTGGGATGAACATATTGAAAAAGATTCAACTACAGGAAAACTCGATTTCCTGGTCCGGGAAGCCAGGGAAGCAAAATACAATAATGATTTAAAAAAATTGTAATGCATAAAACATCCGAAAAATTCCGGGAAAGATATGCAAACCTGCCACATGATATTCAGGAACTTGCGGATAAGAATTTTCAATTATTGAAAAACGACCCCCGGAATCCCTCTCTCCATTTTAAGAAAATTGGGGATTTGTGGTCTGTAAGGATTGGATTAACTTATAGAGTACTGGCGGTTCAGGATGGCGATGATTTTATATGGGTCTGGATAGGCTCTCATGATGATTATGAGAAAATTATTAGAGAATGTTAAAATGAGTATATATAGCTTATTATAGGCATTCTCGCGGCGCTGTTTATTTGCCGGGTGTAATATGGGTAGTTTTTTAGCCACTGATTGACACAGATGAAACACGGATTCCAAGCGTAGGGTGGGATTCTATCCCACCAATTCATGATCGCACCGGGTTTCATAACCCGGTTCGTCAAATGATAAGGGATTTCTAATCCCGATGGTTGCTACGGGATGTAAATTTTAACATGATAATAGTATTTCAGGGTTCGAAACCCTTGTTTATTTCCAGCACCGGGATGTGAATCCCGGCGCGATCTGACAGAGCCAATTTCCTCAAGTTTTTAAGTCGGAACATCTGGACAGAACGCCGCCGGGGTAAGATTTCTTGCCAATACAATATATACAGGCACCCGTAAAGGGCGCCTCTACTTTTTGGCCTATTACACCAGGCTCACCCTGGCGCCGGTGCGCAAGGATTCGCGTACTGCTTCGACTATTTTTATATCCCGCAGGCCTTCTTCGCCGGGCACGCGCATGGGCTGCTTATTGGCAATGCACCAGGCCACTTCATCCATCTGCGCCGCCTGCTGGTTAATATCCGCCAGTTGTATGGGACCTTTATTGGTTTGCATTTTTATACCCCGGTACCCGGAGAACGGATTCAGTTGTATCCAGCCCTTGTCCGCGACGATGTGCAATATGTTGGTATTGATGGAAAACGAGGTCATAACATTGGCCAGCGCGCCGCCGGGGAATTCCAGTTGCATGGTAACGGTCTCGTCCACCTGAAAGCGTTCCGGGTCGGTTTTGTACTGCTGCGCGGTAACCGCCAGCGGTTCTGCGCCAATGGAATACCGCGCGCCCTGTATGCTGTACACGCCCATATCCATCAACGCACCGCCGCCATAAGATTGCTGCAATTTCCAGTGGCTCACCGCCGAACGGTTTACGAATCCGGCTGCTGCGGTTACGTATTTGATCTCGCCAAACACCTTTTCCCGACTGTATCGCATCAACTCCTGGGTATGCGGTTCGAACTGCATGCGGTAGCCAATGGAGAGCTGGACATTGTTCTCGCGGCAGGCAGCGATCATGGCCTCGCATTCAGGGCTGTTCAGCGCCATCGGTTTTTCGCAAATGACATGCTTACCGGCCTGCGCTGCGCGGATGGTATACTCTTTGTGCATGGAATTGGGCAATACCACATAGATAATATCGATATCCTGGTTTTCTGCTATACGATCAAAGTTTTCATAATTATAGATATTGTTCTGCGCTATATGGTATTTTTCCGCCCATTGCTTTTCCTTTGCCGGGGTGCCGGTGACAATGCCCTTAAGGGCGATATTTTTCGTCTCTTGCAATGCCGGGGCCAGTATATCGGTACTGTAATACCCTAATCCCACCAGGGCAATGCCCAGTTTTTTATCGAGCTGTGGGCCTGGCGCGGTATCCGCGTTTGCCACAGTAGCAGCTGTCAGCGCCAGGGCGCCGGCGCCAAGAGTGGTTTTAATAAAATCTCTGCGACTGGTTTCCGGATTCATGGTTGCCTCGTTATTATATTAAAAAGTGATTGGTTGTTTTCGGAGGTGGTTGCATCGACAAATCTCTATATAATTTGGTTTACTGTAATAACTGTTGAATCAGAATTTTCATTCCACAATTTTTGCAAAGGCAAGAGTTCAGGTTTGCCGCATTTTTCAAAAGGTCAGTGATTATAAAAACCCGGAACCTGCCGGAGTAATAGTCGTTTATATAAAGGCTGTCTTGTGCCGGCCCGCTATTTTTCAAACAATGATCTTTTTTTATCTGAATTATGGGACAAAAATTCAGGCAAGAGCGATAATTTATAAAATTTCATTTTAAAATAAATTTTCTGTATATTAAGACAAAACCACCTTCATTGCTGCTATTCGGGATATTTATCGGCGCACAGAAAAAAATCTTTCCTTAACCCCGCGCACAGCAAACAACTAGAGTCGATCTGTTAATGTTAATACCACCTATTAGCAGAAATTTTAAACCGACTTGACATTATATATAAGGAATAGAGGAACAAGATGCAAAGAAACGGGTTATTCTACAAAGCGTTGCAGTCGATTATCATGCTCATGATATTTGCCGGTACAGTCTCAGCCAAAACCAAAACAGCGGTTAAATTTTCGCATGAGCATGGCTTTTATGACGAGCCGTTCGAGTTAAGAATTACCTCGCCATACGATAACGCAGTTATTAAATATACGCTGGACGGCACAGAGCCGGCAACTTCATCGACTGCCATGAGCGGCGAGGCGCCGCTCAAATTTACGGTCGATCCCGCCAATACCACCGGCAGGGACACCGCGCCGGGATTTATTGTCCGCGCTTGCGCTGTGGTGAATGATTCGGCGCTGGGCGTATCGGTAACGCAAACCTACCTGTTTTTAAACCACATCGGCGACTTGTCGCCGGATGAAGTGCCGCCCGGACCCGGCTGGCCGGCGCGCAATACCAGCAATGAAGGCCGCCAGTTCATGGATTACGGCATGGATCCGAGTGTGCTGAACAGCGCTCAATATCGTAACAAAATAACCTCGGCGCTGTTGGACATCCCGACTATATCAATGGTCACCGATTTAAAGAACCTGTTTGATACCAATACCGGCATCTATGTGAATGCCCAGCAAAGCGGCCGGGAATGGGAACGCCCGGCATCGGTAGAGCTGATAAGACCGGACAGCAGCGAGGGATTTCAGATCAACTGCGGGTTGCGCATCCGCGGTGGCTGGCATCGTAATAATTTCAATCCCAAACACGGTTTCAGGTTGTTTTTCCGCGAAGAATATGGCTATGCCAAACTGGAATACCCGTTGTTTGAGGATGAAGGCGTTGACGAGTTTGATAATGTCGACCTGCGTACAGCGCAGAATTATTCCTGGGCGGCTTATGGAGATACCCGGCATACCGAAGTCCGCGAAGTTTTTAACCGCGATTCGCAGCGGGATATGGGTCAGCCCTATACGCGCAGCCGTTATTATCATTTGTATATCAACGGCACCTATTGGGGAGTGTACCAGACCCAGGAACGTTCCGAGGCTTCATTTGCCGAGTCTTATTTTGGCGGTGATAAAGAAGAATATGATGTGATCAAACACGATAACAGCTCGGTCGTTGCTACCGACGGGAATGTGGAGGCCTGGCAGGAATTATGGGCGATTGCCAAGGCCGGCTTTACCTCCGATGCCGCCTATTTTAAAGCGCTGGGCTGTAACCCGGACGGCACCCCCAATCCTGAATATAGAGTATTTTTGGATGAAGATAACCTGATTGATTATATGTTGAGCATTTACTATTCAGGCGATTTGGACGCCCCTATTTCAAACTTTATGGGCAACTCCGGCGTTAATAATTTTTACGGAATATTTAATCGCAATGGCCGCGATGGTTTCAGGTTCTTTCGTCATGATGGTGAACATACCTTGTTGGATATAAATGAAAACCGCACCGGGCCGTATCCTGCCGGGCAGCAGGTCTATCAATTCAATCCCCAATGGCTGCACCAGCAACTGGTTGCGCACCCTGCTTACCGAATGCACTTTGCCGACCGGGCGTACAAGCATTTTTATAACGGCGGGGTATTTACACCGGAAGCGTGCCGGGAACGTATTCTGGCCCGCAAGGAACAGATCGATCAGGCGATTATCGCCGAATCCGCACGGTGGGGCGATGTGCGGGGAAATGCTGCTCTGACCCGCGATAACGCCTGGCTGCCGGAGATTAATTATCTTTTAAATGATTACCTGCCGCAGCGCACTGATATTGTACTCGGCCAGTTCCGCAACAAGGGCTGGCTTTCGCAGGTCGCCGCGCCGGTTTTCAGTCACGCCGGAGGAAAAGTAACTCCCGGTTTTGCTTTGAGTATGAGTGCAGCCGGCGGAACGATTTATTATACTACCAACGGCGAAGACCCGCTCGACACTCAAACCGGAATAATGCCTGATCCAACTGTACTGGTCTCACAAAATAATCCTAAAAAGATTCTGGTGCCCACCAAAACCCTTAGCGCTTCATGGCGCAAACTTGATGGTATTGACGATTCCGCCTGGCGGTCCGGAACCGGCGGCGTGGGATATGATACCAATCCCGATTACGATCCATATATTGCTATGGATGTTACTAATGAAATGTATAATGGCGTTAATGCGTCCGCCAACACCTCCTGCCTGATCCGGATTCCGTTTACGATCCCTGCCGGAGCATTGTCCAAATATGGTTACCTGGCATTAAAAATCCGCTATGACGATGGTTTTGTTGCCTGGCTTAACGGCGTCAAGGTTGCCGAGGCTAATGCGCCTTCATCACCGGTTTGGAATTCGGTAGCTAACGCTTCTCATGAAGCCACCGGGGAAGAACTCTTTGAAATATCCGAACATATTATCAGGCTTGATGAAGGCGAGAATATACTCGCTATTCAAGGCTTGAACGAGTCTTCCGGCAGCACGGATTTTCTGATTTTACCGGAACTCATTGTGGCCGAAATGGCCCCGGTCGGCAAAGTTTCAGCTTTTGCTCAGGCATATTCCAAACCGATCAGTATAAATACAACTACCCATGTTAAAGCGCGTGCACTGGTGGGAACTGCCTGGAGTCCGCTTTGCGATGCAATCTATGCAATTGTGGAAGATTTCTCCGCGCTCAAGGTTACGGAAATCCATTATCACCCGCTCGATGAAGGCGATGTCGACGGGCGGGAATTTGAGTTTATAGAATTGCGTAATTGCCGTGAAACGCCCCTGAATTTAACCGGCGTAGCGTTTACAAATGGAATAGACTATGCTTTTGCGCCCAATTCCAAACTATGCGGCGGCTCGCTACTGGTTCTGGCCGCCAACAGCGCCGAGTTTTATCACCGTTACAATTTTATGCCCTTTGGCGAGTATGATGGACAACTGGATAACAGCGGCGAAAGAATAACCCTGTTACAGGCCAGCGGCGATACTATAGTCACATTTAAATATAACGACAAGGCGCCATGGCCGACCCTGCCTGATACTCTGGGATATTCCCTGGTCGCTTCTGATCGTCGTCCGACTGGCGATCCGGGACAGCCGGAATACTGGGTTACATCCAGCGCAGTACACGGCTCGCCGGGCCAGCATGACGCGTCCAGCGATGTTAAGGATAATGGCGATCCATTGCCGGTGAGTTATGCCTTGTACCAGAATTATCCGAATCCCTTTAATCCGGTAACTACAATTCGTTTTGATCTGCCGGTATCAGGTTTTGTGGAACTGAAAATTTATAATATTGCGGGACAGGAAACCGAAACCTTGTTCCGGGGAGTAAAATCCGCCGGAGCGCATAGCCTGGAATGGAACGGCGCGCCTTTTGCCAGCGGCGTCTATTTTTATCGCCTCAAGGCCGGAGATATGACCCTGACCAGGAAACTGCTGCTGTTGCGATAGAAAACAGTGGAATAAATTAGTCGAAAGAATTCTGGATGGCAAAGAGCACATGACTTTAAAAAATTTTATCAGCCGCCAGTTAAAAAAACCGTCGGGTTTTTTTGGCGAGGTATATATGTCGCGTTTTTTAAACAGGGTCAATCGGATAATTAATGACAAAACCCTTGAATTGTTAAATGTAAAGCCGGGCGATCGTATTCTGGAAGTCGGTTTTGGCGGGGGAGACCTGCTGAATCGTATTTTGCCCTGTGTCCATAGCGGTTTTGTTGCCGGCGCCGATTATTCCCCTGCTATGGTTAGTTTTTGCCAGCAACGTTTTGCCGGGCTCGTAAAACAAGGCAAGCTGAATTTACAGTGCGCCCCGGCTGAACAGCTACCCTTTGCCGACGGGCATTTTAACAAGTTATGTACTGTAAACACTCTGTACTTTTGGGATAATCCGCATCTAGTTCTGACAGAATTTCATCGGTTATTGGGTAAAGGGGGGTTACTGGTTTTGAGTTTTGGGGATAAGGAATCTATGGAAAAAAATCCGCTGACACAAAATAATTTTACATTGTATGATAAGGAACAAGCGGAGCAACTTTTAACCGGCGCGGGTTTCACAGATATTTGTATTATACCCCATAATTCCGGCAAAGAGATTTTTTATTGCGCTTGTGGGTATAAAAAGGATTGAGTTTTTTCCGGGATTAGAGAAAATAGAGTGAGATATTTCCTGCTATTCTGATATTAAATGTATTATATTTTACCAACCAGGTTTCCCGGAACATTCTATGATGGGCGTATCAATTCCGTTTTTTATGGATTCTCTCATCCCGGGTATGGACAGCAGATACAGGGTTTCCTGAATGGATAGCCACTCCTCTTCAACAATTAGTATTGCATGTTTGTATTTTCCGGTTATTAAAACAGGCTCGCGGCTTAATGCGATTTCATCGACTAATTGGGTCAAGTTGGCTTTTGCATTGGTAACAGAAACTGATTTCATAATGATACTCCAGATTGTTCTATATAAAGTTGCATAAAGTATTGTTAAAAAGCAATAAAATATCAAGCATGAAAAAATTGAATTAATCTGCGCTCCAATTGTAAAAAATTGTTATTTCCCTTTCATCTCTGCCTGTAATCATCCACTGTAAAAAAAACTTGTGGCTTTTAAAGCGGTTTTCTTTTAGATTGTCTTTAACGAATCTTTCGATACGGCATTTTAATAAACTGGAACAGGTGTATTGTACGGGCAAGCAAAGATGAACCGTGCCATTCAATAGACCGGGAACTAACATGGGAGAAATTCCAATGCGAACAATAAAAAATTGGAATGCTGGTTTTATACGTAACATTCTACCTTTATTAATGACCATTTTATTTTTGGCAGTATGCGTTGGGTGGGTAACGCCGGCGCCGGCGGTGGATATTGCCTCGCAGGAACTGGTGCAGTTCTATACCGGCGAATGGCAGGGCGAGCGGCTGGCGGACGGTCGCCCCAAGGTGGCGGAAGATATTCTGGAACGGATGAAAAATGTTTCCATCGAGGAAGCCTGGGGCCTGCTGCGCAATGACGGCTATCGCAACCAGTTTGCCGGGGACTGGAAAATGATCCATGAAAATGAAACCCTGGTTGGCCGCGTATTGACCGCCCAGTATATGCCTGCGCGCCCGGATGTGAGTAAAAAAATTCTGGACAAGGGACATGCCGAAGGCCGCGTTGCCGGGATGAACTCATGGCCCATCGATATGCTGCAAAAGGGCGATGTGTACGTGGCGGACTGTTTCGGCAAAATAGTCGATGGCACGCTGATTGGCGATAACCTGGGTAATTCCATTTTCGCCAAATCCGGCAACGGCGTTATATTTGACGGCAGTTTGCGCGACCTGGAGGGCCTGGAAGAGATCGAAGGTTTTAATGCTTTTGTGCGCGGCTGGCATCCATCGTATTTACAGGAGACGATGCTGACCGGTATTAATGTGCCGATCCGCATCGGCGAAGCCATTGTTATGCCCGGCGATGTAGCGCTGGCCAAGCGGGAGGGAGTCATTTTTATCCCCGCGCACCTGGCGGAAAAAATCGTCAAAAAAGCCGAGGTCATCATGCTACGGGATAAATTCGGGCACCTACGCCTTAAGGAAGGCAAGTATACTCCGGGGCAGATCGACTCGCAATGGAGCAAGGAGATTAATGATGATTTTTATCAATGGCTTAAAGAGAATGTCGACAAATTACCCATTCCTAAAAAAGCCATCGAAGAATTAATGGAGACCCGTACCTGGTAATTTACTAAAAATTTTACAGGGAGAATAAAGTATGAAAAAGAACTGGTTTTTATATGATACTCAGGCCAAACCGGTTACCGGTAATTCGCGGCGTGATTTTGTGAAAAGATCGCTGCTTGGCGGCGTCAGTCTCGCCATGATGATGGACGCCTGTATTGGCGATCAGGTTGCCTGCGCCACTCAGAATGTCAACAAAAACTCGGCTCCTTCGGAATTGAAAATAACCGATGTGCGAATTGCGCATATCAAAGACGCCCCCATGCGCGTCCCTTTGCTGCGCATCGATACCAACCAGGGTATCTGCGGGTATGGCGAAGTGCGCGACGGTGGCAGCAAGAATTATGCGCTCATGTTAAAGAGCCGCATTCTTAATGAGAATCCCTGCAATGTTGAGAGAATATTTAAAAAGATCAAGCAGTTTGGCGGCCATGCCCGGCAGGGCGGCGGCGTTTCCGGCATCGAAATGGCGTTGTGGGACCTGGCCGGCAAGGCGTATGACGTGCCGGTTTACCAATTGCTGGGAGGCAAGTATCGGGACAAGATCCGCTTATATACCGACACCACCCAATCCAACGACCCCGAAGCTTTTGCCAAACGGCTCAAGGAAAGAGTTGATAAGGGTTATACCTTTTTGAAAATGGACCTGGGTTTAAATCTTGTCAGTCAAAACCCCGGCGCTGTTAATGCGCCGCTCAACTATGACTGGCGTCAATACTGGCAGACTATGCATCCTTTTACCGGTGTACAGCTAACCGACAAGGGTATAGAAATGATGGCTGCTTATGTGGCTAAAGTGCGGGAATTGATCGGTTATGAAGTGCCTTTGGGTGCAGATCATTTCGGGCATATCAATGTAAACAGTTGTATCCGCCTCGGTAAAGCCCTGGAAAAATATCAAATGGCCTGGCTGGAAGACATGGTTCCCTGGCAATATACGGATATGTGGAAAGAAATAACTCATGCAATAGACGTGAATACACTGACCGGTGAAGATATATTTGGCAAAGAAGAATTTAAAAAGCTGATCGATGCTCGCGCTGTAGATATGATCCAACCGGATTTGGCGACAGCCGGCGGCATTTTAGAGACCAAAAAGATCGGTGATTACGCGGAAGATAATGGCGTGGCGATGGTCATGCATTTTGCCGGTTCACCAATTGGCTTTATGGCAAATATTCATTGCGCTGCCGCCACCCAAAATGTGCTGGTGCTTGAACACCATTCCGTTGATGTGCCCTGGTGGGAAGACCTGGTTACCGGCATTGCAAAACCGCTCGTTAAAGATGGCTTTGCAATTGTGCCGAACGCACCCGGTCTTGGCGTGGAATTGAACCTGGAAACAGTTAAACAGCACCTCATCGAGGACGAAGGACTGTTCGAGCCCACCCCGGAATGGGATGTTGATCGTACCAATGATCGTTTGTGGAGCTGAGTCTCTTGCAGAAAGGCGGATTATGCTGCGGTTAAAAAAGGCTTTTGATTTGCTGAAATATATTACGCTGCTGGCGGTTGTGCTGCTGGCGGCAACCCTGCTGTTCGGTATCGGTTTACCTGTCGGTTTGTTGGTGATTATCGCTACAGTATCGTTTGCGTTGTATTGTATGGGTAACCCAAAACTAAAAGGGAATGCCTTTACCGCCTGGGTGTTTGTGTCTGTGTCCATAGCCATGATTTGTCCTCCTGCCTTTGGCACGTGGTTTGGTTTTGATCTGAAATATTTAATGACGCCGTTGATCCAGACCATCATGTTTGGTATGGGGACAACCCTGAGCGTGCAAGATTTTTCACGGGTCATTGCCATGCCCTGGCCGGTATTTGTCGGTTTCTTTTTGCAATATACAGTCATGCCGTTTGTTGGATTGGGATTGGCGATATTATTCGGTTTTGAACCGGAAATAGCTGCTGGCATTGTGCTCATCGGTTCGTGTCCCGGTGGGGTGGCATCCAATCTTATGGCATACCTGGCCGGCGGCAATGTGGCATTATCTGTGACCATGACCTCCTGTTCAACGCTGCTCTCCCCGGTGATGACGCCGTTCTTGATGAAATTCCTGGCCGGCAGAATGGTGCCGATCAATTTTATGGAAATGATGCTGTCGATATTGAATATGATCATTGTGCCGATTGTTGCCGGGTTGATAGCCAACCGGATATTATATGGCAAGAACGCCCGGTATGGAGCGATTAAATTCTTGTTACCGCTGGCCCTGGGTTGCCTGACGGCCGGTTTTGGGGTTATTTATATCGATGCCGGGTTGTTTGGTTCGCTGGCGGTTTTAAAAACCGGTATAATTATCGGCTTGTTACTGGTTGGAATAGTCGCCCTGTTGAAATTGATTATCACTGAATGGCTGCATGGGCCGGCAAACTGGATGGATAAAACTTTGCCGGTGGTTTCCATGACTGGAATCTGTTTTATCATTGGTATCATTACGGCGCGATCCAGCGAAAAACTGTTATCGGTAGGTTTGTTATTAATTTTAGCGTCCGTATTGCATAATACTATCGGCTATACCCTTGGCTACTGGTTATCGCGTTTCTTAAAGCTGAATGTGATAGATTCTCGGACGGTCGCCATCGAAGTGGGTATGCAAAATGGCGGCATGGCTTCCGGTCTGGCTATGGAAGTGCTGAAAAGCGCCAATGCGGCGCTGGCTCCGGCGATTTTCGGCCCCTGGATGAATGTTTCCGGTTCCATATTAGCGGCCTGGTGGCATCGCAAACCGGTGAACAAGTAAATAGATAAACAGGATAAACCGGAATTCATAGGCATTTTTAATCCGGTCATTATTAATATTGAAAAAGGTGGAATATAACCCACCTTTTTCAAGCGAATGTGCATAGTTAAAAGATTATATCCCGCCGCCACTACTTACTTTACCAGGCACAGTTTTTCAGTCATGGTGTAAACCGCGCCGTTGTTTTCAATTTGCAGGCGGCAGAAAAATATGCCACTGTTGAGCCGGTTACCCTGGCTATCCGTTCCGTTCCAGGTAACTTGATAAATACCCGCTTCCTGCCTGGTATCCAGCAAATTACAGACCTGCTGGCCGGTAATATTGTAAATGGTGATATTCACCCGGCCGGCCGCGCCAAGTCGGTAGGAGATGACAGTTTGCGGATTAAATGGATTGGGATAATTTTGCAGCAGGGCATGGCTTTGCGGAAGAGATTGTGTATCTGTTATGCTAGAAGCGTCATCCCAGGCAGTTACTTTGGCGTAAATATCAAATCCTTTACTGCGGCGGTTATCCTGCCAGACAAAAACTATTTTGTCCGGGTTGGCGGCAGCGGCGGGCAACAGACTGTACAGGCTCTCACTTATTACAAAATTCTCACCGTTGCGACTACCGTCGGCGTTGATATATTGGCCGGTCAGCAGGGCAGTTTGCGGTTCAAGTCGTTCATCCGCCCAGATCAACACAAAATCACCGGAATTATTTAATACGACGGCAGGTGAATATGGCGCAGCTAGCCCACCGTTATCATTGGCTTTTTGATTGGCGCCGATTGCATTATTGTTAGCGTCATAACGCTGGAAAAATATATCCTGGGTACCGTTACGGTTATCCTGCCAGGCGAGAACAAATTCGCCGACGTTGTTCATTGCCATTGCCGGCGCGCCGCGTTTGCCGGTTGTGACATCGTTAACTTTGCAGGCTTTGCCCAAGGGATTGCCCTCTGCATCAAAAATTTGCGTATAAACATCGGAAATAATTGTAACTACACCATTAATATCATAATATGCATCACGATACCAGGCAATTGCAAACCGACCTGAATCGTCCATTGCCACTGCCGGCCAATCGCCGCCGATACTATGCTCAATTGGGTGGTTATCACCAACCCGGCGTCCCCGGTCATCGAACACCTGATATTGGATAACACAATCCCAGCCATAATAAAAAGTCCAGGCTATTACATAGTCGCCGCGCGGGTTCATGGCAATGGCCGGTGATCGTTCATCGCCGTCATAGTTGTCATCGTTATTGACCAGAGTATTTTCACCCAATGTTTCCCCGGAAGCGTTGTATCGCTGGCAGTAAATATCCCAGCTATGAACGCGGCTATCGGTCCAGGCGATAACGAAATTACCTTCCGCATCCGCCGCTACCGCCGGTGGGAAGGGATCACGGATGCTGCTGGCATTATCATTAACACGCCGGTTCGGGCCAAGCGGGTTTCCGCTCGCATTGTATTGCTGAAAATAGATGTCGTAAAGCTGGAAAGATTCCTGGCCGGCATTCCTTTCATCGACCCAGGCAATTATATAGCCGCCTTGACCATCCACTGCCACCGCCGGCTGGAGTTGGTCGGCGCTGCCGGTATCATCATTGGCTTTTTGTGATAGTGTTACAGCAATACCGGCGGCGTCAAAATATTGATAATAAACATCCTGGTTTAATGCGCCATCCCGGCAATCCTGCCAGATGATGGTAAATTGCCCGGTTTCATTACTAATGACATGGGGGTTGGTTTGCGGAAGAGCGTTGTTGCCGGTATGAACAATACGGTTTACACCCCGGGCATTATTCTGCGCATCGTATTGTTGATAATATATTGCATCCTTGCCGCGTTCAAAGCGGTTATCTTGCCAGACAACAATCGCCTGTCCGTTAGCGTTTACAGCTACATCAGGATTGAATTGACCGACCATCGAGTTATCATCGTTTACCAGGATATTAGTGCCAACCGCAGCGCCGGTGGAATCAAAACGTTGAAAATAAATGTCAAAGTAATCCACATCTGCGCCCTGACTGTTGCGAGCATCCTGCCAGGTGACGATAAATTCTCCCTGTTCGTTCATTGCCAGAGCCGGGAAGACCTGTTCGCAATGAACGGTATCATCATTTGCAACCAGAGGCTCGCCAAGCGGCGCAGCGGCGGCGTCGAACCGTTGAATTAAAATATCCGGATCCCAGTTGTCATTTATTTGTCCCACCCAACTGATAGCAAAGCTGCCCATGTCATCCATAGCAATAACGGGGCCGCCCTGGTTGGTCCAGTTTTTTTCCACACTATTATTCACAGGTTGGCTTGCGCCTGAAGGAACGCCATCGGCAGAAAATTTTCGTAACAGGATTTTAAAATCCCCCCAGTCTTCTGGTATATTTTGCCAGGTGATGATAAAGCCTCCCTGATCATCCATTGCAACAGCAGGAAATCGCTGCTGATCTGTTTCATCGTCTTCATTAGCCTTTTGATTTGGCCCCAAAGCTGAACCGTCGGCGTCAAAAATTTGAAAATAAATATCCTGTTTTATCGCCGGGCCCGGACGCAAGTCTTCCCACACTATAACAAACCGGCCGTTCTTGTTCATGGCTACAGACAGTGGATGATCTAAACTGCCTGCCAGGTATCCATTATTGTCATTAACCTTTTGATTAGCGCCCAGGGGATTACCGACAGCATCGAAACGCTGCATATAGATGTCCCAACCCCGGTAATAATAATTTCCGCCCCAGGATCGGCCGTTGCGCATATCACCCCAAGCCATGACATAATTACCATTATCGTCCCTGGCAATGACCGGGTAAGCTTGTTGACAGCCGCCCTGAACATCGTCGTTAACAAGGAATTCCTGCGTTGATGAGTCGAGGAATTGCTGTTGTGCGAACAGTAGTGACGATAAAATGTTTTGCTCAGGCAATAATAGATTGGTTGTGAACAGCAGTAGCGCGATATTGTACAAGTTACGTTGCGACATAACGGTTCCTCCTGTAATAATAGCCCGTAGCAGGGCCCTGAAGCCTGAATTGTGTAATACTTGTAACTTGACATTTTAAGCAATGTTCCTTTTAAACGGCTTTTAACAGGTTAATTTTGAGATTTTATTATAATTTTTACTTAATTATAAGATTTGTCACAGGGGAAAGAACGTTCATCGAGCCGGCGCTAGATTATGTAAAGCGAGGTAAGTATTTTTCTGGACAAGTAAATTATTGTAAACGTAAAAAGGTATTGACATCACAACCTGATTTGATTATATTCCTTGTGGAAATTATAAAAAGCCCTGCAAACCCCTGACGACCTGATTTTCCCTGGGCGTTAATCTGGGCGCGCAGAGGATAGTTATATATGATAGCAGCATAAAGTCCTGAGATGGATTAAATCAAATTCATTTTTTTTGTAAAAATTGCAGATGAACCAGGCTTTGGTTCGCACTTTATTCAAAACAAAGGTTACCGGGGAAAAATCGGTATGGCCGGTTTGGTATATCAAAACCCTTTGACAGTAAATATTAATTCAGGGGAACGGGGCAGGGATTGTATTTCAGGGCGTTTGACAATTTACGGGAATGGCGTTGAATTGCTCTTCTACAGAGCACGGAACCGCAGTCTATATCATTCAATCAAATCGGAGCCGGAGACGGAACCGGTTAACTGGCCCGACTGGCCGAATATTATTTTTATTGCCTGGTTATTACGAACAAACAGATCGCGGCGAAATTTTCTAACGTGCCACCGGTATACGGCGCTGCGCAGGCACAAACTATGAGAATGGAAAAAAAGGAATTGTTAACAAGTTACCGGTTGTTATTACAACAGATTGAAACAAATTTTTTCAAAAATTGTAACATGCTTAATACGAAATAGAGAATACCTAAAATTAAGGAGAAAATAATGGGCAGAGTATACAACTTTTCGGCAGGACCGGCCATATTGCCGGAATCGGTGTTAAAGAAAGCAGCCGCAGAAATAATGGATTACCAGGGCACAGGCATGTCCGTTATGGAAATGAGTCATCGTTCCAAGCCCTATGAAGCGATCAACGATGCCGCCGAGGCCTTGCTGCGGGAGTTGATGGGTATTCCTGATAATTACCAGGTGATTTTTATGCAGGGAGGCGCATCTAGCCAATTTGCCATGGTACCGCTCAACCTGTTCCATAAAAGCAACAAGGCGGATTATGTGAATACCGGTGAATGGTCGAAAAAGGCGATTGCCGAAGCCAAAAAATACGGCGCTGTGCGGGTGGTCGCTTCTTCGGAAGACAAAATGTTCAGCTATATACCCAGGCTGAATAAAAGCATGTTCGACCAGGAGGCCGATTATGCTTACATTGTTACCAATAATACAATTTTCGGCACCCTGTATCCCGAACTACCGGACGTGGGCAAGTTACCTTTGGTAGCGGATATGTCCTCCAACTTTTTGTCCCAGGTTTACGATGTAAGTAAATTTGCGCTGATTTTTGCCGGAGCCCAAAAAAATGTCGGCCCGGCCGGCGTAACAGTAGTCATCATTCGCAATGACATGCTGGGGCATGCCAAAGACATTACCCCGACAATGTTCAATTACAAAATTCAGGCCGATGCCAAATCATTATATAACACTCCGCCCTGTTATACAATATATATTGCCAAGCTGGTATTTGAATGGTTAAAAGAAATGGGTGGTATCCCGGTCATTGAAAAGATCAATCGTGAAAAGGCTGCTATACTATATAATTTTTTGGATAATTCAACATTATTCAAGGGCACGGTAAATCCACAAGATCGTTCCCTGATGAATGTGCCTTTTGTGCTGCCCAGCGAAGAACTGAATGAAAATTTCATCAAAGAAGCAACACAAAATGGTTTTGTGCAACTCAAAGGGCATCGCTCCGTAGGCGGTATGCGCGCCAGTATTTACAATGCCATGCCGATTGAAGGGGTTAAAAAATTGGTCGAGTTTATGAAAAAATTTGAAATGGCAAACAAATGAAAGGGAATGGTTATGTTTAAAGTTCAAACTTTGAATAAAATTTCCCCAATCGGGTTGAGAGAACTACCGCGTGATATATACGATATTTCTCCCGATATGAAAGATCCCGATGCAATTATCGTGCGCAGTTTTAATATGTTAGATATGGAATTACCGTCATCGCTAAAGGTGATCGCCCGCGCCGGCGCTGGTGTGAACAATATTCCCCTGGAAAAATGTTCGGAAAGAGGCATCATTGTTTTCAACACCCCCGGCGCCAATGCCAATGGCGTTAAGGAAATTGTATTGGCAGGCTTGTTATTGTCGTCGCGTAAAGTTGTTGATGGCATTACCTGGACTAAAAGTTTGATTGGCAAGGGCGAAGAGATACCGCAACTGGTAGAAAAAGGTAAAGCTCAGTATGATGGTCCGGAAATAACCGGCAAAAAGCTGGGTGTGATCGGTTTGGGTGCGGTTGGCGTGCTGGTGGCAAACGATGCTATTGCCCTGGGCATGAATGTGATCGGTTATGATCCTTTTATTACAATCGAGCATGCCCTGGCTTTATCACGATCTGTTAAAATGGCGCCATCCCTGGATCAGTTATTGGCTGAGGCCGATTATATCAGCCTGCATGTGCCGTTAACTGATGAAACCAAAGGGATGATCAACCAGGATAAATTCAGCCTGATGAAAAAAGGCGCGCGGCTACTTAACTTTGCCCGCGGCGGATTAGTTAATAATAAAGATCTGCTGGCGGCCATAGACGCCGGGATCATATCGGTATATGTTACCGATTTCCCGAATGAGGAATTGTTAAAAAGCGACAAGGTTATCGGTATTCCGCATCTGGGCGCCTCAACCCCGGAATCGGAAGATAATTGCGCTGTTATGGCAGCATTACAATTACGGGGTTACCTGGAACGCGGCAATTTAAAAAATTGTGTCAATTTCCCGGATTGTGAAATGCCGTTTTCACAAAGCAACCGTTTATTAATTATTAACAAAAATGTTCCCAAAATGGTGGGACAAATAACCGCTATCATTGCAGATAAAAATATCAATATCACCGATATGCTGAACCGCAACCGTGATAATTATGCTTATAATATTATCGATATCGAAGGCACGTTTGATATGGATGATATTAAAAAACTGCTGGCCATTAACGGCGTTATTATGGTGCGCTATATAAATTGTAATTAACTAATACCCCACAGGCAGCCGACGCTGCCTGTGATAAATTATGCATATAGTTTACCAGCATGAGAATATTGGCTCTTGAACAAACTGTCCCCGGCATTATGGGTGAACAGTTTACGCCATTTTTAAAAGATGAAGCAAAAAGGGTGTGGGAACTGAACCAACAAGGTATTATCAGGGATATCTGGTTTCGCGCCGACCGCCGTGATGCGATTGTGATGCTGGAATGTCATGATGTTAAAGAGGCTCAAGAGTATCTCGCTACTTTGCCCCTGGTCGAAAACGGCCTGATTCGTTTTGAGGTTATTCCGCTGGCGCCCTATACCGGTTACGCCCGATTATTCAACGATCCGGCCATCAAGCCGTGAGCGCTGTGACTGGTGGGCGCTGTTTAAAAATCAGGTCTGTTCCTGTAAATCATTACGTACTGCGAATATATACAATTTATCATGGCGGCGTACTTTTTCCGGTACAGGAATAGTGGCATACGTGCCTTTTCCTGCATTAGGAACCGGTTGATCGTCGACCAGCAGGCTGGTTATGCGGGTCTCCACATAACCGGTAGTAGGTCCGCTGATTATAATCGTATCTCCCCGAGCGATGCCGTGACTTTCGATAGCCAATTCGGCAATCCCGGCTTGAGGAAAATAATTTTTAACATAGCCTGCATAGATTTTTTGTTTGCTTGCCTGTGATCCATAGGACCGGCTCCATTCATCAATATGCCTGCCCATGTAATAACCGCCATGCCAGAACCCCCGGTTAAAAACCCCGGCAAGTTCCGTTTCCCAACGGCTGATTTTTTCAGGCGTATAATTATTTGTTAGACAAGCGGAAATAGCTTCACGGTAGACCCGGGTAACGGTATAGACATATTCTTCCCGCCGGCCGCGGCCCTCGATTTTCAATACGGATGCGCCTGATTCTATTAACTTGTCCATAAATCCGATGGTACACAGATCACGAGGAGACATGACAAAGTGATTATCGATAACCAGTTCGTCGCCGGTAACATCATCAACCACTTTGTAGCTGCGCCGGCAGGTTTGGAAGCAATCGCCCCGGTTGGCGGAATGACCGGTTAAACTCAGGCTCATGTAACATTTGCCGGATATGGAAACGCATAAAGCGCCGTGTATAAACAATTCAATTTTTACCAGATTACCTGATGGACCGATTATATTTTGTTCCCGGATGGCATCGCATATATATTTTACCTGGGCAATGGTCAATTCTCTGGCTAGCACAATAATATCGGCATAGCGGGCAAAAAATTTCACGGCTTCAAAGTTGGAGACGTTCGCCTGTGTAGAAATATGCACTTCAAGGCCAAGCTGATGGGCGTATTGTATTGCCGCCATATCGCTAGCTATTACTGCGTCAACACCGGCTGTTTGGGCGGCATTGCATATAGCCTGCATTTCGCATATTTCATTATCATAGAGAATGGTGTTTAAAGCCAGGTAACAACGCACATTTTTAGAATGGCATATTTCCACAATCTGCGGCAATTCTTCCGGGATAAAATTTTGTGCGGCGCGGGCGCGCATATTGAGTTTGCCTACTCCAAAATAGATCGAGTCGGCTCCGGCTTTTATTGCCGCCTGTAGCGAGGTAAAAGAACCGGCCGGGGCGGTCAATTCGATAGGGATTATATCTTTTTCTGGTACCGGCATTCTTTTTTATGAAATCCTGTGTTTTTTTGCGGGGGTATTTTACTCTTACCCGGATGGTATTGTGATAGTGGAAATGAATGACTAATATGTTAGCGTTTTGATCTTTCCCCTGATAGAGTCAGAGTCAGGCTATACCATAGCAGCGGTTATGTAGAAACAGCATCAGGTGTTATTCGTTTTGTTGTCCCTGTAAAACTGCAAAAGTTTTTCCGCTTCAAATGGATTTAAATCGAACCGGGTGATCGCTTCTTCCTCCAGTTTCCAGAGAATGAGGTCGGGATTGTCTTGCAGCATTGAAGAAATCCAGCGTACGGATTTTCTTATCCCTTCACCTTCCGGCATGATCCCGGTCATATCGTTATCCTGTTTTACTTACAACACTTGAGCGTAATTACTTGCTGGGTTTTATATATTGGAAAAAAGGCCGACTCAGCGCCGGCCTTTTTTATTTTTTACAATACTTCTGAAAACAACTCTTTGTATTTATTATCGGCTTTTAATTTATCCAGTAGTTGAACTTCTGCATTCTGTTGTTTGGTAGCCGCTAATTTACGACCCAGCATTTCTTTGATCTCTTCAAACGGACGGTCTTCTTTTTTACGGTCAACAACCTGAACAATATGGTATCCATAGCGGGTTTCTACCAGGTCGCTGATTGTGCCAATCGGCAAGTTAAATGAGGCATCTTCAAACGGTTCTACCATCTGGCCGCGTTCAAAGTTTTCATACAAACCGCCTTTATCTTTGGAGCCGGGATCTTCGGAGTATTCTTTTGCCAGGGCCGCGAAATCTTCACCGGCGCGGGCTTTTTCAAGAACGGTTTCCATCTTTTTGCGAATTTCTTCTTTTTCCGCATCCGACTTGCCATTTGTCAGCATCAAAATATGGCGAACCGTTGCGAATTTATCTTTGTTATACTCGTCCAGTAATTCCTGTTCGGTGGGTTCCATGTTTTTATAGACAACCTGTTCCAGGTAATCTTTGATCATAATGCTCTGCCGTACATCTTCAATGAAATATTCCTTGGTCAAACCCATTTGGGCATTACGTTCATTGAATTTATCTTCGCCACCAGCCTGGGTATAATATTTTTGCAACAGGGCATTCAGAGAATCTTCGGAGACTTTGATATTATTTGCTTCCGCATCCTGAACCAGTAATCTTTTTTCAGCCATGTATTCCGAAGTGCCTCTGATCAGTTCATTAACATTGCTGCTGTCCAGAGCATCCATATTACTGGCAAATCTTTTTAGTCTGGCATATATAAAAGGCATAATATCGCCTGAATAAACATTGAATTTTTTAGTGCTGACAAGCGCAACGGACTTGGACGGATCCAGGGCCGGAACTTTTTCTGCCAGGGTTTTAAAGAATTGGTATTCCATAGAATCTGCCGCATAGGGAGGAGGCGGAGTTTTTTGGCCGCAGCTCATCACCAGTATAAACATTGCAGCAATGATAATTAAATTTTTTTTCATGAAAGTTGCTCCTGTTTTAAAAAATGTTTTTTTAGGTATTATAGTATTAAATTAATAAAAATTATTGATATTCCCTAATATTTTTTTGTAATCGATCTGCACTATTATCAACCGAATCCAAATGGTACAGTTTAATTAAAATGTAAACCCGGCCAAAACCGGGTTTTTTAATGCGAATTATCTATTTCATTAGCAGCATTTTACCGACCTGCTCGCCGGCATCGCTCTGCAAGCGATACATGTATACTCCGCTGGCCAGATTACCGCCATCGAATTGATAATGATGTGTTCCGCTATCGAGGGCGCCATTAACGAGTAGAGCAATTTCTTTGCCGGTGATATCATACACGGCAAGCCGGGTTTTTCCGGCAACCGGCAATGAAAATTCTATGGTTGTAACCGGATTAAACGGGTTGGGGTAGTTTTGGTTCAATATAAATTTTGACGGCGTTTCGTTGTTGCTCTCGTTAATACCTGTGATCAGGGAAGTATAATCGACCGAATCCAGTACTCCGAGCTTGTTGCCGTTTGCATCATAAATCCACACTTCAACATTTGTTAGAATGCTTTCCGGGGGATTGAAATCTGTTTTTAAATTTAAAGTCTCTAACGGAGTAACTTCAATGGGGTCGCCCGAATTCACCACATGGTCACCATTAAGATAAACAAGTCGGGCAGTTCCCACATGGAAAACACCATAAACAGCTTCTAATTCCCCTTTGCCGTTGTTATGCAATTTAGTTTTGATTGCCCCGACATTGTTGACGTCAACTATCGGGCCATCCACTTTGGCAGCCCACCAGTTTTCCGTAAAGGTATATTCTCCGCCCTTGGCAGCCAGTTCCATAATCGGGCTGACCACTTCAACTTCCAGGTATTCGTTGTCAATCCAAACTTCAACATGCGCTCCCTGGTCAGGATATTCTGCACCTTCAAAAATTGTAAATGTTTTTGCATAAGCATAACCGTCAAGTTCATCAACATAGCAAATCCATCCCCGGTCGGAATCGGCAAAGATTTTTTTCCCTTCATTTTTGAATTGCACGCCATAAATACCGGGAGCCACCTCGCCAACCCAGGCTGCGGAATTGTTATCGTACCGGACTCCATCTTCTCCCCAAATACTGTTCGGATTGATAGGAAAATAAACCCAGAAATTGCTATAGTCTTTTTTGCCGGGATGCATGACAATGGCCTGGGTAATATCCCACATGCTCCAGTTTTGTTTAGAGTTACCTTTGTTAATCATAGTTTGATCGACTTTGACGCGGCTGCTGCCTTGGTATATTGTTAAAAGACGGGTAAATTGTAGATTGGGGGAATCCCATTTTTCTATGGGACTAGTAACTTGAAGGGATACTGAATCCGGGGTATTGGCCATTACAGTGGCCGTAAATTCGCCATGATCGAGTGTCGGCGGCGGCGGCCAGTTCCACACGCTTTGCGGCGCCGGCCAGTTTTTAAACCCGCCAAAATTAGGCCAGTTATTATCATTTGCCGGTGTATACGTTTTTCCCAATTCTCTGCTGTTCACATAAATTGAGGGATGTCCACCCAGATCATATTGCATGGTTCGCCCGCCGATAACAGGCACAGTAGCGATGGTAATCAGGCCGTTTTCCATAACCCAGGCATCCCAATTCCAGTCCTGGTATTTGTTAACTAGTGAAATTTGAGTGGAATCTACTGCCGCCAGAGCAGAACCGACGAGCAGCAGAATGAGCAAGAACCATAAATTTTTACGCATCATTTTACCTTTCAACGCTTTTCACAAATGACACTTGATTATGTATACCCCAATTAATTGCCAAACCGGAAAAGGCAGATTTTTTCGGTGATTATTTACTAACTTGTAAAATTATTACATTATCATCAAGAAAGCAAGAATAAAAATTGTCAGGAGAATCAGGAAAAAGCCCGATCACAGCTTTTATAATAACACCGGAATAGCAGCCAGAAGCTATCTTGACGATCCGCTTGGAGGTTATTATTCTAGTCGTTTATAAACATCCGCTTTCTGTATCTTTTTCTGGAATAACGTTTGGGGACTGGAAAAAAATTTATAAAATTATCCGGGAACGGTTTTCCTCCGGCCTGTAAGTTTTTATCCGTACGATATGCAGGGTAACCGCCGCGGCAATAATGAGTAACATGACTTTCAGCCACCAATAGTGGATAAAAAAGCACACCGTGCTGCCGATACCTACCCAAAGCAGCAAAAGCGCCGTTACTTTGTGGCGCAGGGATATGCCCTTGCCTTCGCGATAATTGCGAATATAATGGCCAAACCAGCGGTTGGTTAATAACCAGTTGTACAGGCGTACAGAGCCCCGTGCATAGCAGGCGGCAGCCAGTAACAAGAATGGAGTAGTTGGTAAAACAGGCAGGAACAATCCTAATGAACCCAGGGCGACAAACAGGGTTCCCAGAACCAGTAATAATATGCGTAAAAAATTGTTCAATTAATCTCCAGTAATAAATATAATTCCGACAATGATCAAGAGCGGTAATACCGTAAATTTAATTTAGCTTGGAATTGTATAACCTGTATCCCGATATATCTTATTCCGCCGCTTTGCATCAATGCAGTAAATTTTATTTGCCGGGTAAAATTGCTCAACACACCAGGAACAAACGCTCTGTACCCAATCCACCGATGAGACATCGTTCCTTGCGATTGTTCAACAGCTTTTGCGTCCAGTCCGTAAACCCGCCGTCGCATATAAAAAATTCCTCGTCCTGTTTGTTGGTGATAAATATCTGGTAGCGGGCGGTGTTATAATAGTTATGTTTTTCTGCCGGGGTTTGGACAGCGATGCTTACGCCGGGATATAATGCAGAGAGTTGTGCCTGTAACGGGGTAGAGATAGCGGCAAACTGGGCGTCAAAAAGAATGAACAAAATACGTATAGATGCTATTTCGAGATTGATACTTTTTAGCTGTTGTAAAAGGCGAATATAGTAAGAGACCTGTTCCTGTAGTTCTGACAGTTCAAAGGAATACGAACCGGTATCCCGGCCGGCGCTGCACAGCGCCAGCAGGCGGAAATGGGGCACGGTATCCCTGGCTGCGATAAACTGGGTGCGCAACAACCGGTGGCTGGCAGCCAGTTTTACCGGAACCGGGTTGCGCTTTCCGGCGCGGTACTGCTTTTCACGGCGGCGGGCGCATTCCAGGGCCAGCACATCGGTCGAGTCGGCCACCACCTCGGTAGTGCGGATAGTGGTCAGGACGTTGTTTTGATCGACCGGGCCCAGCAGCGAGCAGCTACCCAACGGCGCGACCGGGGAGAGTTCCACGAGTTCATAATTATGTGGCAGCAGGGAAAAGGCCAGGCGGTCAAATTCAGCCAACCTTTTCGGATCGATCCCGGCTGGCTGGACGAAACGGTTGTTCTTGTATTGCGAAAATAACTGGTTGGCATCCAGTTGCACTACCCGGCGGCGATAGACTTCCAGCAGCAGGGATTGCAAGTCGGCCAGGCTCAATTTTTCGCTTAAAGCCTCAAAAAGCGGGGTATTGGCGGCAGCAGCGAGAATGCGGGCAAGGATTTTGTTCATAAAAATGTATTATTACGGATGGTATAACTATATTATGAGATTTTATATTTTTTCTTATTATCATATAATCTTAATTGAGTAACTGCATTTTCATTTTGGGAGTTGTACTGATAAGTTGGCCAATCAGGAATATAATTTTCTGTTTGATTGCCCCAAACTGCCCAGCCTTCTCTTTTCCCGCGCGCAAATAATTCCAGGTATGGCCCAGGACTGCAACTTTCAATAATATCGTATAGCTCATCCGGTTTTCGTGAATGTTCTCTTTTGCGGGAGCTAATAATGTTTGTTTGTGTTCTTCCCGGTTTCAGAGTGCGCATTTTCCCTTTTGTGCCAAATAAAATCAGTTCCGTAACGTTCCTGAAATAGAACCCCACGCCTCTACCATCCGGGCCGCCATCTTTACGAATTTTGTACCAAACAATATTGGTTTTGTATTTAAAACCCCACTTTTGCATCACTTCCAAGCCTTCAGCAAGAAGGGCATTGGGAACCCATAAATACAAATGTGCATCATTACATGCTACAGTATTTACCGGAATATCTAATATTTCCTGTAAAGAAAGGGTAGGATAGCGGCTTAATCTTTTATGCTCAGGGGCCATTTTCCCGGTAGAGTTTTGAAACCGCCATGGCGGATCTGCGAGAATCGTTTGATATTTGCCCTGTACCTCTTTAATAAAGTCTTTAGCTACGGATAGCGAGTCTTGCATATTTATTAATCCTCAATATAAAGCGATTTTTTAATACCGAAAACCAGAATGGGACAACCACCACCGCCTCCGCCCTGAATTTTAGGTAAGAGTTTGCTAATATGAGTTGTTGAAGCGCCAAAGGATTGCCCTCTGCCGATAGAGGCAAATATTTCCTGTAATTCTTCAGTTCTTGTGATAATTATACCCACACTGATTGCTCTTAACTCAAATAGCAGCCGGAAATTGTTCAAATCTCTATCGAAAAACGGATCTTTATTATTCCATTCTACTTCCAGGGCAATTCTATTCTTATAACAATCAATTTTATGAGTTGGGGAAAGGTATTCTGTATTATCAATGAGCATTTTTGTATCGAATGCTTTTTCTTCCCATTTTTTTTCTTTGATTAGCCGATCATCAATCCATTCCGCAATATGCGATTTTTGACCGCCGCCAACGGTTATCCAGCTTTTTCTCAATCGGAAATCGGTGAGGGTTTGGATAATATCATTCCATTCATTTGGGAAATCACCATGAAGGATTGTGGTTGCATGTTTCCACTCATGTATTTCATAGTTCTCTTGAATAAATTTGGATAGTAACTCAATCGACATTACGAAATCCTTTATAACAGGGAAATCATTTAATAAAATATAATGCAAAATTATCAACAATCAAAAAAGATTATTGGCTGCTACTCTTTTTAAGTATCTTTTCGCTTTCGATTTGCTTGAACAGATCATGCAAAAACTCCACATAGATCTCTTCTTTTTTCCGTTGTTCGGGATAAAAAGGATATGCGAAAAGCAATCCGGCCTGTACCCATTTGGTTAGAGAAGCATTTCTGCTATAATTTTTCAGCAAGCGCCCCTGCCGGTCATAAAGATCGGCAGTGAGCGAGTATGAATAACGGTAAGGCACAGGCAAAATAGTAATGCTGATGGTAGAAGCAAATTTTGCCAAAAAGCTTTTGGCAAAGGATTTTTCGCGCATGAATTTGATCTTTAATACATAATCGTGACGTTGCATCAGGCTGTCCTTTTCCAAACGCCGTTGCGGTTTATTAACATCCGCGGCGTATTCGGTAAAAGTTGAGTAAGAGCCGATATTGCTGAACTCGTTGAGGGCGTCGCCGAAAAAATCGTCAAAGCCGCGTATCTTTTCATAATCATTATCCATTTTAGGTATCGCATCCCAGCCTTTGGTTTGTCTATAGTGACTGAAAATGAATAACACGCTCACCTTGTCCGCATTGTAATTTTTTGCTGCCGGTTGGGCGAATTTGCCGCCCAGATCGGATTTAAAGGTCGCGCAGTTGGTGAAGAGTACTGATAATATAAGCAGTACAAGTGTTGGAAAATGATTTTGTTTCATAATATTACCTCGGGAATTATGGACTTTTTTAGCCACGGATGAAACACGGATTAAAAGACAAATCTTTTATACTTTATTTTTTCACTTCCGGAATTGACAAACATTCCAAATTCTTTTTCTGTTGAATATTCAAAAAAATCAATTCTCCATGTATTGCTTTTTAGTAAACTTTTTCAAAAAAGCCATAGCCAAGAGTATTATAAATTTCAAAAGCAGCGCCAATAATATTTCTGGTAATTTCTTCGTGCTTTAAACTCGTTTTTATCCGTGTTCAATCTATATTAATCAGTAGCTAATTATTTATTGGTTATTTCAAATTTCCCCTCCCCATAATGCCTCACCGGCTGCAACTCGTGGCTGGTTACTCCCGCTTTGTTGACGAGGAAAAAGCGGATTTCGGCGCACAGTTCGCACTTGTGCGCATAAGCGGTTTTGGCAGGCGTGTAATTGTAATGATCCCGCACATAATCCAGCAGGCCGCCAATGCCATGGTTATACAGCACAGTGAGCAATGGATACTCTGTTTCATCAAGCGGCGCGTCCAGGTCCTCGCGGCGAATGGCCAGACCGGCGCACAGTCCCGGTATGTAATTGCCGTACAGGTCGATATGAAAATGGCTGGTATTGGCCAGTTCCGGGCAGCAGCCATTGCTGTGCTCGATAATAGTTGCCACCGGATGGGAGGGATAATGCTCCGCCAGCAGCTCCAGCGCCCGGCCGCCAGCGGAAACCCAGTAACGGTGCAAAATACTGTTTTCATAATCCACTCCATACAGCGCCTTGTACTCTTCCAGGGAATGTTTTTTACGGTCGTCCAGGGCGTCTATTTCCGGAAAGAAAGCGGAAATCCAGGGAAACACAGCAATGCCCAGTTCGCGGCAGGTTTTGATGACGCTTTTCACTTTGTAAAAGGGTATATGTTCATTATGGAACGGACTGATCGAGATGAGCAGGGTAGAGAGACCGTTATCGGCCAGGCTGCGCAGAATGGCGCGGGCGGATTCGTAATTCTTAAACCATGCGGAATTGGTTTCCACATATTCGATATGCAAACCCATATCATTGGCAATTTCCAGCACCCGCAACAAGCCTTCCGGGTTGAGCAGCGGCTCGCCGCCGCCAATGTGTATGGACTGACACTGCATCTTTTTCATGGTTTCCAGGTTGCTGCACGTAACCTCCGGACTGATATAATCCTTTGGCCATTGCGGACTACAACGGTACAGGCAGTGCCGGCAGCGGGAGACGCAATAATAGTTGGTAATCAGTCCGCCGGACATGAGAAAGGTAACAGCGAGTTTTTGCATAACTACCACCCCGTAAATTAATACCGTGTTCCCGGCAATTGTCGTAATTGGTTAAGAATTATACGTTACTGCACCGGAAAACGCAGATAAATGAAGATCCTACACTCTTTCACATATATCAATATACCTGCCAGGGCGTTTAAATTTGGCCCTGACAGGATTGAAAATTTTTAATGATGTTCCTTATACCCCTTCTGCTATCCCATGCAGATCGTGCTATTTTTTCAGCTTGTAATTCGCCGGAACCTCAAACAACGCCGCATCCACATCTTTGGCATGGATGGCTTTAACTTCCGATGTCGCCTGGTATAGCTCTTTGGCGGAAGATTTTTTCTTTTCGGCATTTTCAGTAGCCTTTTTAGCCAGCTTTTTGCCCAACATGCCGCCCAGCGAACCTTTAAGATCATCCAGTGCTACCTGTTTGTCCTCTTTTTGAGCTTCACCGGATTGCGCCTGTTGCGCTTGCATGGCATGAGTGGTCATAATGAAACTCATATCCGTTTTAATCGGGTAGCCTTCAATCTTTTTCAACTCTTGCATCATCGGTTCGGTTTGTTCCTTGAACTGCGCCGCCAGTTGTGAAAATCCCGGAATAGCGGAGGGATTGATGCCCAGTTCCGCCAGCAGTTTTTGATCAAATTCTGCGGCGATCTTCATGGCATTCGGCATAGAGGGAATATTCCACAGATCGGTTTTGTAGAGCATGGTATCCAGAACACCGGTTTGCTTGTGCTTGCCAATGGTGGTAACAGTGAGAAGGTAATTATCGCAATTAAAACCGTTCAGATTTTGTTTGTCGCCGGTTTTTTTAACCTCAACTTTAGGTTCCTGCCATTCATATTCCGATTCGGTTTTTTCCTGCTGAGCGTTGTCGGATGGAGATTGCGACATTGAAGCCAAATCTGCCTGGCCTTTTTCCAGCATTTCTTTATATTCGGCAAATGTCATTTCCGTATATTTTTTATCTTTTTCATTGAACCGCCAGAACACTTTTTTATCCAGCCGGGTTATTTCAATTTGTGTGCCTTTGGGGCTGAGGTGTTTCATCAAGGAACCTGTGAATTGAAAATTCGTTTCGGTGCGTCTGGCATCGCCCTGGATATAGGTAACCATGCTGGAAGTGAATGCGCCGCTGCCATACAGGCCGTTGCTGGTAACAGCAGATTCGTAATCAACCTGGGCCATAATATAAGGAACCGCGGTAATTATCAGTAAAAATAATATATACCACTTTTTCATTTTGTACTCCCTTTTGCTTTTTACATTTTACATGATTATATTAATAAAACACTGAATATATCAAAAATAATACATATTTTCTAAATTTTTTTTACAGTGGTTGAAATTTTCAAGATAAAAATATGCAGAATGATACCAGGCAAATCCTTGCACCCGATACCCATAATGGGGCTGTGCAGCAGTTTTTAACATATTTTAATATTACCTCGGAACCACCACATGCTGAATACCTGGTAAAACTGCTGGAAGCCTTTACCAACCTGCCCTATGAAAATATCAGCAAGATCATCAAGCTGAACCATGATTTTACTGCGGAGACCAGAGTCCGGTTGCCGGAAGAAGTAATGGAAGATCATATCCGTTTTCATCTTGGCGGCACCTGCTTTTCCCTCACCTGGTTTTTACAGGCGCTGTTGTTGTCGCAGGGATTTATCTGCTACCCGGTCATTGCCGGAATGCGCAACCGCCCGAACTGTCACTGCGCCCTGGTGGTTCTGCAGGACGGCAAAAAGTACCTGGTTGATCCGGGTTATTTACTGACCAGTCCTATGGAGATCAATAAAGATCAACCGCGTATTTACCGAACCTCACATTCCGGGGTGGAACTGGTGTTCGACAAGACCCTGGAACAATATTTTCTGTGCACATTTACCCGGCACGAATCGAAATGGCGCTATTTTTTTCAGGATATGCCCGTGCCGCCGGAAAAATTTCTGCACTACTGGCTCGATTCTTTTTACCAAAGCACCATGCACGGCCTGTGTTTAACTAAAATCCGTAAAGATGGCCTGGTTTTCCTGCATAAGGATTTTTTGCAAATATCAAATTTTGAAGGTAAGGAGAAGCTAAAAGTAAAGCAGAATTATCATACAATCGTCCAGGAAATTTGGGGTATCGATCCGGAACTGGTGGAACACGCCCTGGCCGCCATACCGGAAAATATTCAGCAACAAAAAGAGTTGGGTCTGTTTTATAAAAATAAAAGGAGCCTGACAATTGAAACCGAGTGAACCGGTACCGGTGAAATTATTCTGCGGCGTTTTATACAGCGATGAGGAGTTGCTGAAACGTGCCCTGGATTTGATGCAGGAAAAGTATGGCGAAATTGATTTTACCGGTAAAACCCAAAAATTCGATAGCACCGGTTACTATAACGCGGAAATGGGCGGGCCGATTTTCCGGATTTTCTATGCCTTTGCCCTCCTGGTCAGCCCCGGGCGGCTGGCAAAAATCAAGATCGAATGTAATGAGATCGAGGATTTGCTGGCTATACAGCAGCAGCGCAAGATCAATCTTGATCCCGGTTATATGGATTACGACAAGGTTGTGCTGGCTTCGGCAAAATACAAGGGGCATAAAATATACCTGGATTATGGTATATATGCCGATCCCACCCTGCATTATGTTAAAGGTCATTATCTGCCTGGGGAATACTGCTTTCCCGATTTTAAAAACGGACGCTATGAACAAGAGTTCCTGGAAATACGCGCTTTATATAAAAGGCAAATACGAGCGATAGAATAAAGTCTATTATATCATGGGGTTTTTTAATTTGTTGCTATCCGGTGGAATAATTATTGCTGTTTATATTTATGAACTTTAGAGCTGTATTATGGTTGTTTTTCAAGTAATTGTTTTTATTTTAATTGGAAAAGTCAGCCTATTGCGCAACTGTATCACTCTGTGACATAAATGGGTTATCTTTTCCAAAAATGTAATCAGTATAAACGGGATAGCATTATGAGGATAAGTAAAATATTTTCAACATCAAACCTGGTATTAATCTTGTTATCGGCTGTAGTTATGGTAAAAAATGTACCGGCGCAGGAACAAGTTATCCAGAGTCCGCTTTTTAACAGCGCCAATATCGAGTTGGAGCAATCGGCTGATGATTTGTATGAGAAGTCTGAAAAGTTGTTTGATGAACAAGAATATTGGGAATGCGCCCGGAATCTGATCATACTTTTGGATGTTTACCCAAATTATTCGAAAATTGATCAGACTGTTTATATGTTGGGAGAATGTCTGTACGAGACCGGTTTGCTCGACGGTTCCAAAAAGATACTGGCCTTTTTTGCCACTCGTTATTACAAAAGCACACTATTGCCCGATGGTCTGTGCAGTTTGCAGCGCATTGAGTATGACAAGGGTAATTATGATATTTCTTTGAAAATTAACAGCCTGGTTTTGAAATGTAAACCGTCCCCATCACAGTCGATTCTGGATTATACCAATTACTATGCCGGCCTGGCACATTATCAACTCGAACAAAATCAAAATGCTCTCGATTCATTCAATGCGATCAGTGAAAAGAGTCCCTATTACAGTCATGGTTTGTACCAGGGCAGCCTGGCGTTGTTAAAAATGACCAAAATAAACGAGGCGTTTGCCCGATTCCATAAAATACTGCGTCTGCCGGTATATACATCGGAGCGGCAGCAATTACTAAACGAAACCCATTTAACCCTGGGTTACCTGTATTACGAAATGGAAAGTTATGCGGCGGCGATAAAGCAGTTTAATGCAATCTCCCGCGAGTATGAGAATTATCAAAACGTTTTATTAAGTTCTGGGTGGACGGCCAGTAAAATGGGCGATTACAAGGAAGCCGTGTTGTACCTGACTGATTTTATCAGCAATTACGAACAGAGCCATAAAACGCCGGAAAGTCTGTTTTTACTGGGCAGATGTTATTTAAAGCTCGGATTGTATGCGGAAGCGTTGCAAAGTTACGACTATTTAATTGAAATTTTACCGGAAAATAATTATTTGCCGGAAACGTTAAGCGAGATAAACAATTCATTAGAGATGCAACTGGCAGAAATTGAAAAGACCAAGATGGATGTGTTGGTCATGGAAAGCAAGTTTGTCAATGAGCTGCCTTTGAATGCCAAACAAGACCTGCCTGGTTATGTTAAGGAAGAAAAAAGTCAAATTGATGCCCGGCGCGTCGAATTATTTAGTAAAATTCGCCAGGAGCACCAGCAGTTGAATGAATTGAGCAGCAAAATACGACAAATTCAAAACCTGAATTCGGTGACCGATCAACAGAGAAGCTGGCGGGCATTTGCTGAATACGGAAAATCGCGGGCCATGTTTTTATATAAAGGCCGGCAGTTACAATAGCTTACATGATAGAACCGGGATCAACATCAATTGTAATTACTACATTGCGCGAGCTGTGATGCTTTTTTAGTTCCTGCATCGCATTGTGGATGAGTTGTTTGATATTTTTACCGCCGGCGTCGGATTGTTTGATGCTTTTAAACAAAATATGCCAGCGATACTGATTTTGAATTTTTGCCAGGGGAGCGGGAACCGGGCCCAACATTTCAAAACTTTCATCCACATTAATTAAGGAAGCAAACTTTTGCGCAGTTTTTTCCACGAGCGGGGACACAGGCCCGCGAAACAGTATCTGGATCAACCGGCTATAAGGGGGATAAAACTTGCGGTGCCGGTCAAACAATTCCGAGCGGTAGAAATTACGGTAATCATGGTTCCTGGCATAATTCAAACTGTAATGACCTGGGTCATAACTTTGCACAATTACTTCACCAATTTTATCTTTACGCCCGGCGCGTCCGGCGACCTGGGTTACCAGTTGAAAGGTTCGTTCCGCCGCCCGGAAATCGGGCAGGAACAGTTCCGTATCGGCCGAGATCACTCCGACCAAAGTTACGTTAGGAAAATCGAGTCCTTTTGCCACCATTTGTGTGCCCAGTAATATCTGGTATTCACCGCTGCCAAATTTGCTTAGTAACTGGTCATGCGCCATGCGGCCCCGGGTGGTATCCAGATCCATACGGATTGCTTTAACTCCGGGGAAAAGCTGGTGTAATTCCTCCTCAACCCGTTGTGTGCCCATGCCGCGGAAAATCACATCCAGACCGCCGCATTGCGGACATTTATCCGGAGCCCGGCGTGTATAACCGCAATAATGACATTTTAAAACATATCCTTTGATATGGTAGGTAAGGGTAATATCGCAATGGGTGCAGGTGGCGGTATAGCCGCAATTTTTGCACTTGAATAAAGTAGCAAAGCCCCTGCGGTTTAAAAATAAAATGATCTGTTCGCCTTTGCTCAGCTTTTCATCGATTTTTTCCCGCAATACACGGGAGAAAACCACCGGGGTGTCCCGGCCAATGATTTTAGGTTCGCGCCGCATATCTACCAGTTCCACAACCGGCATGGGTATATTGTCGATCCGGCTCGGAAGTTCCAGTAACTTGAATTTATTGATTTGGGTGTTGAAATAGGTCTCGATGGAAGGCGTGGCCGAGCCGAGCACAACCACTGCTTTATCGAGCACCGCCCGCACTACTGCGACATCGCGGGCGTTATAGCGGGGCGTCAGATCGGATTGCTTGAACGAGGGCTCGTGTTCTTCGTCGATAACGATTAGTCCGACATTTTTCAACGGCGCATAAATTGCCGAACGCGGGCCGATGACGATTTTATGATGACCTTCCCAGATCATCCGCCAGGAATCGTAACGTTCGCCCGGCGACATGCGGCTGTGGAAAACCGCCACCTGTTCGCCAAAATGCGCCCGGAAGCGGCTGACCATTTGTGGAGTTAAAGCGATTTCCGGCACCAGTATGATAGCGGTACGGTTTTTTGCCAATACATTATAGATGGCTTCAATATAGACCTGGGTTTTACCGCTGCCGGTAACGCCGTGTAATAAAAATGTGGTAAACTCTTTATTGTTCACATGCCGGTTAATTTCCTGTAAAGCGGAAAGTTGATCCGGGTTGAGGGTAACCGCTTTGGGTTTTTCCGGGACCGAACCGGCATAATAATCCCGCAGCACTTCATTAACTTCCAGTTCCAGGTAGCCTTTGTCGATGAGGCTGTTGACCGAGTCCAACGTCGTTTCAGCCTGGCGGGCCAGGGCTGTGCGGGAGTATTCCCGGTTATGCGCTTCAAGCATTACCTGTAAACATTTTGCCTGGCGGGGCGCTTTGGTCTCCAGTTCGGTAATGAATACTTCCATATCTTCGTGAGTGTATTGTTCCGGCAACTTTACCAGGGTTTCATACTTTTTCCCTACTTTAGCGCGGGGCAGGAACAATTCTATGCGCACATGACCTTCTTCACGTAATTTCTTGAGCGCGGAATAAAAGGAGCCTTTGGGAAACAGGCTTTTTAATTTTGTATAGACAACAGGATTGTTTTGCGCCAACCGTTGGACAATTTCCGCCTGGCGTGGGGAACGGCTGGCCAGGGAATCGGCCAGTTCAAATGGAGAGGGATGTACCAGGCGAATGACCCGTTCCGAGTTTAAATGAATGCCGGCCGGCAGCGCCGCTTTGAGCACCTCGCCCCAGCCACACAGGTAATATTCGGCGATCCAGCGGGCCAGTTCCAGCACTTCGGGAGTGAATAAAGGAACCGGATCAAGGACTTCTTCAATGCTTTTAAGGTCGGCCAGTTCGGAAACATCTATCCTGTTGACAATAAAACCGGTCAGCTTGCGGTGGCCAAACGATGCCAGCGCCCGCGCCCCCGGCACTGCGTCTTCGTCAAATCTTTCCGGAACTAGATAGGTAAAAGCATGCTGAACGGGAACCGGGAAGACAATTTCGGCGTATGGTTTAGAGAGGTTGCTTTTTTCCATAGTTTAATGTAAAGAAAAATGACGCGAATTTCAATGCTTAAAACAATCCGCCACAGTTTGGAAAGTGAATTTGGCTTGAAATTATATGTTGATTTTATTAACTTTGTTTTGCTAACGATAACTTTTGCCGGTTTGAAAAGAAAAAAATTATCCGGCAAGTTAACTTAATTGTTAAAAATGAGTCAGGTTATTTTAAGGAGACAACAATGCGATTTAAATTACTGATTTTATCCCTATTGGTATCATTATTAATTTCCTGTAAAACATTTGATCCTTATGTTACACTAGAGAGCAAACAAATCGAAAATTTATTAAAAAAAGCTCCGGCAACTACAACCCAGGAAACGGATTGTAAAAAGCTGTCTGTTGGAGAAATAAACACCCTCTTGCAAAACATCGCTTCAATACCCGAAGAGCCGGTTGATTTTAAAGAAGTAGCGGTTCTGGAAACCAATTTTGGTCCAGTCATTCTGGCTTTTTACCCGGACAAAGCGCCCAGGCATTGCGCCGCCTTTAAAAGACTGGTCAAGGCAGGCTTTTACGATTGCACCCGCTTCCACCGTATCATCCCGGAATTTGTTATTCAGGGCGGCGATATATTGACCCGTGATGACGATCCGTTCAACGACGGCACCGGCGGTCCCGGTTACAACCTGCCGGCGGAATTTAATGATCTTCAGCATGGTGCGGGTATGCTGTCGATGGCGCGTGCGCAGGATATCAACAGCGCCGGCAGCCAGTTCTTTATCTGCTTGTCCCGCGAACGAACCAGCTTTTTAGATGGTAAATATACCGTGTTTGGCAAAGTGATTGGCGGACTGGAAAACGTATTAAAAATAGCCGCAGTGCAAACCGCGCCGTTACAGCCAGGCGGCGAGCCCTCGTACCCGGTGCAGGAGGTCTATATCAACCGGGCGTACATGTTGAAAAGATAGTTAATAAAAAGTGATGTTTCAAGTTTTTTATGCAATTATTTTGCAAGATATGTTTGTTTTAATATTAAAACAGTGTAACTAATTATCTGTTTATTGATGGTGCCCTCGTGAAGAAAACCGTAATATCTTTATTGACGCTGGTTATTGCAATGAGTATTACCGGCGACAGCTTGTATGCCGGGACGGACAAACCTGCCAAATACTGGTTTTTTTTACGTGATAAAGGGCCGGCGGTGGAACACCAGCGATTGGATAAAGCCGCATCGCTGCTCACCCCGCGCGCCCTGGCCCGCCGCGCCAAAGTTTTTACCGGCGCTGCTTTATGTGATACAACGGATTTGCCGGTCTATGCCGGGTATATTGGCTCCCTGCGGCAAGCCGGCATCGAATCGGTCACCAGGTCCAGGTGGTTGAATGCAGTCAGCGCCTGGGCCACCCCACAGCAGGTTAAACGGGCCGAACAGATGGCTTTTGTTACGCAGGTGATTAAAGTGATGCAGGGCCGACGCCGGCCATTACCGGATGACGGCAATGAATTGCTGAAAAATAATGGCGCCGGGAACAGCTATACCCTGGATTATGGTTTTTCACTGGCGCAAAACGAGTTGAGCGGCATTCCGGCAGTGCATAATTCAGGCTATTTCGGCCAGGGGGTGCTCATTGCCGTTCTGGACGACGGATTTCATCTTGGGCACCGGGCTTTTCGCAACCTTGCTGTAATCGATAAATACGATTTTATTTTTCAGGATGATAATGTTGATAATGAGCCGGGTATAGATGTTGATAAACAAAATGTACATGGCACCTATATTCTTTCAATTTTAGGGGCTTTTGATCCCGGCTACTGTATAGGTCCGGCTTTTGGCGCCGAGTTTTTACTGGCCAAAACCGAAGATGAGCGAGGTGAAACCGCGGTTGAAGAAGATTACTGGGTAGCCGCCGCTGAGTGGGCGGACAGCCTGGGCGCCGATATTATCAGCACCAGCCTGGGTTACATCGATTGGTACACCACTGCCGATATGGACGGCAAAACTGCGCCGGTAACCCGCGCCGCGGATATGGCCGTAGGCAAAGGGATTGTCGTCGTGGCATCCGCCGGCAATGAGGGTAATAGCGAGTGGCAAATTGTCGGGGCGCCGGCGGACGGCAAACAGGTTATCAGTGTGGGCGCGGTAAACCAGTTTGGTACTATAGCCCGGTACAGTTCACGCGGACCCACCGCCGACGGTCGTTTAAAACCGGAAGTCGTGGCTATGGGCGACGGCAACAGCGCTGCCTCCGTAAACGGCAATGAATACAGCCGTGTTTCCGGAACGTCGGCAGCTTGTCCCATGATTGCCGGAATAGTTTCGCAAATGTTGTGCGCTCATCCCGGCTTGACGCCGTCGCAGGTGCGGGAAGCGCTGTTCCATGCTGCGGACCGCTTTGAAACGCCGGATAATACCTATGGTTATGGTCTGGTTGATGCGGTTAAAGCGATCAATTATTGGGGTGCAACTGTCGATACTAGTTCCGGTGGGGATCTAGTACGCGGCTATCCTAACCCGGTGCATTTTGCCGACCAGTCCCGGTTAAGATTTGTATTTGACCTGGCTGCAGAGTCACACATAAAGATAGAGATATTTAATTTATCAGGTCAAAAAATAGTAACGGTATGTGATCAAATTCGTCCCCCCGGCGCTAGGCAGCATATTTTTTGGGATGGAACCACTCATACCGGTCATGCGGTTTGTTCCGGAATTTATTTTTGCAGAATAACAATCGGCAGCCATGAACAAATAATGAAAATTACCGTGATCCGTTAAAGGAGGTAAACACCATTGTTTGCAAAAAAAGGACTATCGGTTGCATTAGGAGGCGGGGGAGCGAGGGGATTGGCGCATATCGGGGCGCTGCGGGTATTGCAAAATGAAGGCATACCTGTTGCACAACTGGTGGGCGTCAGTATGGGCGCAATTGTTGGCGGGGCCTATGCCCAGCTTGGCGATATCGATGCCGTCGAAAAAAAATTCCGAATGCTTATGGAAAGTGGGGAATACAAGGCAAACGGCATGTTATATACCGGCATCAACAAGGTAGCCAGCGGCTGGTTTGAGCATATTGCCTGTCATATCCGCGAGCAAACGGTAATCAATGTTGCCAATTTTAAAGAATCAGTCTTTCCTTCCCAACGGTTATATAAAATATTGGAAATGGTACTGCGGGATGAAAAGATCGAACACACCGGAATTCCCTTTGCTATAGTTGCTACCGATCTTTACCAGGGTAGGGATGTGATAATTGACAGCGGGCCGATGATAGAGGCCGTTATGGCCAGTTCGTCGCTGCCCGGCTATTTTCCGCCGGTCAAGGTTGGCGAAAAATTATTGATCGACGGCGCCTTTACCTTCCCGGTGCCGATAGAACCGGCCAAAGCACGTATGCCCGGGCGCAAGGTCGTGGCAATAGATGTTTCCGATACCATGCCGGCAAACCCTGTTTTAGAATACAGTATCGATATCGTGCTTCAGAGTTATAATATTACAGCGCGGCGATACCATGACCTGCAGGTAAAAAACGCCGATGTGTTGATTGAACCGAATGTGGGGCATTATCACTGGTCGGAGTTTGATAAAATTGATTATTTTATTCAGGAAGGTGAAAAAGCTACCCTCAAAAAACTTGCCGATATTAAAAAGTTGCTCCGTCGCTGATTTTTACCTGACGTTTCGGGTCGCCCCCAGATACCGGAACAGGGATTGATAGGAATTTTCCCGGGTCTCTTCAGGGTTGACACGGATTAAAAAATTATACAATTCATCTCGCAGGGGATGGTTAAACCCAATCCGCAGGCAGGCCTTGCTTTCCCAAATGATGGAAGTATTGATAAAACAAAAGGCAATACTAAGATCAATGGCTATATCGAAAGAACTCTTGATAATTATTTCTTTAACAGGTTTAGGCAGTAATCCAAAAGTTGACATTTCCAGGGGATTGTACTGAATCACATTATATTTTGTTAATAATTTTGTATCAATTGAAGAGGCAGCATTATATACCAGGCTGATTTTGGCGTTGGGAAAAATTTCTTTGAATTTGTCCAGCGTCAACAGTTCCATTTGCGAGCCATTTAAATTCTCCGGTAAGCAGAGTAATATATTGTTGGCTTTGGCGATTTGATCAAAAATATTTACCGCAGCCGGGCGGTGACCAAATCTTGAAAAGATCTTGTAAAATGTTAAAGCGTAATATTGGCCAAGTTTTTTCAGCATATCAGGTTCTGAATGTGTAAGGTTATGTAATTTATATTATTTTTGTAGCATTAATATAGTAATCTGTGCTAAAAAGGTCAACATCAATTTCAATAATTGTAAAAATTATAACCGGGTGTCTTGTCCAGTCACATATTTATTAATCTTACACAATTATACTCAAATGTTTGTGACCCGGCTCTGGTTATCGCTCCTCATCTAAATCGGGAGCATAGTAATGCCAGGTTTGAGTTTTTATTCATTTTCTGTTGTTAAGAATACCAAAAAAAATCTAAACTGCTTAAAAAAATGTTTGTTTTTTATTTTTTTTTATTTTATTATTGGTTGGGAGAATATTTACAATAATATTACCCCAAATAACAGGCAGAGATTATATAATTGCACATCCCGGAAACCGAATGTTGGGTTACAGAAAGAAATATTTTTTAAAACAAGTATTAAAGATGTGAAAAACCCACAGACCTCGTTCTATTATTATTGTAAATTTTCTTTTCACCCCCGTTTTTTTGATCTAGTAGTGATATAAAAGCCGTAAGGTTAAAGCAATATTTAGACCCTTACCCATAGTGTTTAAGAACAAGAAAATTTATTAGCAATTGTATCAATAAAAGGAGTATAACATGCAGAATCATCACCAGATCGTTCAGGACCTTGTAAAGGAATATAAAAAAGTATTGAACAATCCGTCGCGGGAAACGTTGATAGAGGATTCGGTACAAAAAAAATGCGCAATTGTTATGAAAAACGGCACCCTTGCTACCTGGACTCCATCGGAATCCACCGGCAGAAGCCCCAAAGATACCTATATCGTCAAGCGGGCATCAACTGATAAGAATATCGACTGGACTTCTCCCAATTGCGTCCCCATGGATGCGGATACATTTGAAATGATATTTGCAGATGCTATGATTACTTTGAAATCAAAAAGTACAGTATATGCTATGGAACGGGTCGTCGGCGCCGATTCCACTTATGCTTTACCCATTCTGGCGGTAAGCGATAATCCACTCAGCGGGTTGTTCCTTGATAATATGTTTCGTCCTGTTCCCCAGGATATTCATAAAAGTATATTTGCTGAAAAGCCGTTTATGTTAATTTCATTGCCCTACAATAATGTTGATGCTAAAAAATATGAGGGGAAACTGCGCAAGTTGCCGGATGGTAAAACCTCCGACCTGGTCGTAACCATTGATTTTGAAAAACGGGTTGGCATAGTTTATGGTTCCGCTTATATGGGCTCTATGAAAAAGCTGATCTTTACGGTAATGAATTATTACCTGCCGGATGAGGGCATTTTACCGTTGCATTGTTCCGCCAATGAAGGCGTTAAAGGCGATTGCGCCCTGCTGCTGGGCCTGTCGGGAACCGGCAAGACAACTTTGTCCGCCGACCCGGAGCGGGCATTGCTTGGCGATGATGAACACGGCTGGAATGATACCGGCGTAGCGAATTTTGAATATGGCTGCTATGCCAAACTGATCAACCTGAATCCTGCCAAAGAACCGGATATCTATAAAGCGACTTTTCACCCGGATCATTACTTAAAGCACGGCGCTATTGTGGAAAATTTGATGGTCTATCCCGATGGTTCTTTTGATCTGGACGACGAACGTTACACTCCGAATTCCCGCGGTTCTTACCCATTGCGTTATAATTCGAATGTTAAGGAATCAGCGGTCTCCGGCCATCCAACAACTATATTATTTTTAATGGCGGACGCTACCGGTGTTCTGCCGCCCGTGAGTAAAATGACCCCGGAACAGGCAATGTTCTGGTTTATTATGGGTTACACCTCTAAACTGGCCGGCACCGAAACCGGCATTACCGAACCGCAGGCGACCTTCTCCCGGTTTTTTGGCGCACCTTTTATGCCCAGAAATCCCGGAGATTATGCCGACTTGTTGGGTAAAAAGATGAAACAACACAATGTTCAGGTTTATGGGATCAATACCGGTTGGAGCGGCGGTTCATTCGGCGTCGGTAAGCGGATGGATATTACCCTGACCAGGGCAATGGTGCGTGCTGCCCTGAATGGTGATTTAAAGAAGGTGGAATATGTTAAAGATCCGATCTTTAAAATTTATATTCCCAAAGCCTGCCCGAATGTGCCGAACGAAGTTTTAAATCCGGTTAATACCTGGGCGGACAAAAACGCTTTTGCCGAAACCGCCAAAAAGCTGGCAAAGCAATTCAAAGATAATTTTGACAAGAATTTCCGCGGCAAAGTCGATGAAAAAATTGCCGCCGAATGCCCTGAAGCTTAAATAATAATACACAGGCTGTATCAAAAGTACTTATTAAACAAAGGTCACTTGAAATACTAAAGCACACAAAATAAACTTGTCATTTCGAGCGAAGCGAGAAATCTTGTTTCTACAATATATTAAATACGAAAGATTCCTCATCGCTGCGCTCTTCGGAATGACAAGGATAGTTTTTTACATAAGCAAAATCCCTCAATTTTTGACTTTTGATACAGCCCTTAATGTTTTAGCGCCGTTATTATTTAAAAAGAAACCAGGGACTTTTATCCGGCTATCCTTTCTTAAAAAACTGTTGAACTCGCGGGGTTTACGTAAATTTTCTAGTGTGGCACATTTATTGTACATAATTACCCGGCAGGTAAATCAGGCCGGCGCTATTTTTATTGCAAATTATTGAAATATTTAAAATTAAATTGCAAACCCCGGCTGGTGACTGTTGCTTGAAATGGGCGAAATATTATTGTCCAGTTATCAAATGTGGCAGTTTGTATCTGGTCCCTGTCGGTTTTTATAATAAAACAGTGAGGAACTTTTTCAAGAAAAAGTTGCATCGCGGCCGCCATTCCCGGAATTGTATTAAAAAGAATGAACCAGTTATTTGTTCTGAATAATTATGCTGCTTGAAAATGAGTGCCCTGTTTTGAACAGTATGTTCTAAATTATGAGGTAATTTATGGGACAAACACAAATGCTTTTGCTGGTGCTGGTTCTTATTCTTATTGCCGTTGCTACTTTTGCCGGTATTGAGATGTTTAAATCCTGGGCGGATACCTCCAACCTGGAGGCGGTAACCAATGATTTGCTTTATATGGCATCGCGGGCGCAGGAATATTATATGAAGCCGGCAGCCATGGGCGGCGGCGCCAATAGTTTTAATGGGCTGACAATAGCGATTTTAACCGACAGACCGGAGAATGAAAACGGCGCCTATAGTATTGTGTCGGCAGATGATGATATCGTGGTGATCAAGGGCGAGGGCAACCGCGATTCGGACAAAGACGGTACCAATGTTATTGTGCACGCCAATGTTTTTGCCGACAGTGTGGGGGTCGAGTTCATAAACAAGTAATCGACGGTCAAACTGGCGGACTGGAATAGAAAATTTTAATTCCAGGTCTATTCGAAAGAGTGGCTGTCTTTATTGTTTTTGCAATTGTGATAAAATTGGGGTGATAATAAGCAAAGTTTAATCCTTTTAAATCCGGCTGGTATACAGGCCGGATTTTTTCTTTTAAAACCTGTTACCTCTTGCTTGATTTTTCGTATTATGAGAATGATATGTTATTTCATAACTCAGGAGGAGGTGTAAATGACTAGAAATAAAACAGCGGGAAATACCGCCTTGATTATTATTTTACTATTTGTTGTAGTTAAACTTGTCATCCATCTGTACACCAATATCTTTGCCGGATATGGTATCTTTCGCGACGAATTGTATTACCTGGCCTGCAGCGCCCGGCCCGCTTGTGGGTATGTCGATCAACCCCCGTTTTCTCTTTACTTTCTCGCCTTGTTCCGTCCGATTTTCGGCGATTCCGTTTTTGTTATCCGGCTGATTCCGGCGTTGTTAGGCGCCCTGACGGTCTTCCTGGCCGGTTTAATCACCCGGAAAATGGGCGGTGGAATTGCCGCAATAATCATGACCTGTACAGCTGTGGCCCTGGCGCCAATCTACCTGGGCATGAACTATATTTATTCCATGAACAGTTTCGATATATTCTTTTGGACACTGGCTTTTTATATTCTCATCCTCATCTGGAAAGAGGATAAGCACAAATACTGGCTTACCCTGGGCGTGGTAATCGGCCTGGGTATGCTCAACAAGATCAGTATGGCATGGTTGGTCATCGGGTTGATCGTTGCCGTATTACTAACCGAAAAACGAAAAATTTTACTGACCCGCTGGCCTTATATCGGGGGCGGTATTGCCTTGTTATTGTTTTTGCCTTTTATAATCTGGAACTTTACTCATGATTTTGCTCACCTGGAATTTATGCGCAATGCCTCGCAATTCAAATACAGCGGTATAACCCGAATGGATTTTATAACAGGACAAATTTTGAATATGAATCCGGCGACCTTAATGGTGTGGCTGGTTGGTCTTTACTATCTGCTGTTCAATCGTCAGGGCCGGCAAATGAATGTGCTGGGCATTATTTACCTGGTAACTTGTACAATTTTATTGATCAACGGTCACAGTAAAGCCGAGTATATTGCCCCGGCTTTTGTGCCGTTACTGGCGGCGGGGAGCGTGCAGTTTGAACAGTGGGCGCGCAAAAAACAGTTGCGTTGGTTAAACATATACATTCCTGTTTCAATAGTACTATCAGGAATTTTTATTGCGCCGCTGGCCTTACCGGTATTGCCGGAGGATGAATTTATTGCCTATACAAAATCTATCGGCATGGCGCAAAAGTCCCCCGAAGGCAAGCAGTTATCCGACTTGCCGCAGTATTATGCGGATATGCACGGCTGGGAGAATATGGCAAAAACAGTAGCCGATATTTATCATACGCTGTCGGCTGAGGAGCAAGCTCAAGCCGTGATCCATGTGAGAAACTATGGCGAAGCCGGCGCAATTGATTATTATCGCTATAAATACGATCTACCGCAGGTTATTTGTCCCCATAATAATTATTGGATATGGGGTTGGCAGGATATTGATGAAACCAAATCGGTTGTTATCCTGGTCGGCGGCGACCGGGAAGATTATACTGATGTTTTTGAACAGGTTGAGCCGGCCGGCGTCATCGTCAGCCCTTATGCCATGCCTTATGAAACAAATTTGCCGGTTTATATCGGCAGGATTTTAAAAAAGCCGTTTAAATCTGTTTGGCCAGGGATTAAGAATTTTAGCTGACCCTCAAGCCCCGGATTGCTATTAATAAAATCCGGGGCTTTTTGCAGAGTAGTATGAATTGTTGTGTTGTCTTTTCTTTCAATACGGTTTTTACAATTCCTTTCAAGTAATTTTGAAATGTGTGCCGGAAATAGAAATGAAAAATTTTGTATGATGCTTTTATTTGAATAGAAAAATTCCTATATTAAGGGCTTTTTAGTTTTTGGGTTTTCAGGAGTTTTATGTCAACAGCATATCATGCAAAATATTTCGCCAACGAGTTATCACGGCATCACAATGCCGGCAGTGTACAGAAATTAACGCATTCTCTGTTCGATGCGTGTATCGACCTCAACCCGCACCAGATCGAAGCGGCATTGTTTGCCCTGCGCTCCCCGTTATCGCGCGGCGCCATTCTGGCCGATGAGGTAGGTCTGGGTAAAACGATCGAGGCCGGGCTGCTGCTATGCCAGTACTGGGCGGAACGCAAACGCAAATTACTCATCATTTGTCCTGCTGCGCTGCGCAAGCAATGGAGCATCGAACTGCAGGAAAAGTTTATGCTGCCCAATGTGGTTATCGATGCGCGGAACTATAATCAATTGGTGCACAGCGGGCAATCGAATCCTTTTGCTGCAAATTTGATCATCATTACCTCTATCAATTTTGCCAGTCGTTATAGCGTAAAAATACGCACTATCGACTGGGACCTGGTGATCATCGACGAGGCGCATAAACTGCGTAATGTATTTCGCGCCAAGAATAAAATGGCCCAGAATATAAAATGGGCCCTCGAAGAGCGAAAAAAAGTACTACTCACCGCCACCCCGCTGCAAAATTCCCTGCTGGAATTATACGGCCTGGCTTCGTTGATCGATGAGCATATATTTGGCGATCTTGAGGCTTTTCGTTCCCAGTATATTAACCGCGATGACGGCTTTGTCGACCTCGAAGCGCGCCTGGGGCAAATTTGCAAACGCACCCTGCGTAACCAGGTTACCGAATATATCCGTTATACCAAACGCCGGACGCTGACTGTACCCTATTCAACATCGGATGTTGAACAGGAATTGTATGAACGGATTTCTGAATTTATCAGCCGCGAAGATACCTATTCCATTCCGCATGGACAGCGTCATTTAATGACCCTGGTGCTGCGAAAAATCCTGGCATCTTCCACCTATGCTATTTATGGCACTCTGGATATTATGCGCAACCGCCTGAAAGCGCTAGAGGCAGGAGAAACCGTTGCTAACGACATGGTGCTGGATACCATTTTCCAGGTGGAAGAAATTGAAGACGAATACCTTGAGGAAGAAGGGCCGGAGGACAATGGTGAAAACGGAACGGGTGAGATCGATCCGAAAAAATTAAAGGCCGAGATCAGGGTATTAAACGATCTGATCAAGCTGGCCAAGTCCATACCTATCGATACCAAGGCCGAGACTTTGCTGACGGCTATCGAAACCGGTTTTAGCGAAATGGAAAAGATGAATGCGCCCCGCAAAGCCATCATCTTTACCGAGTCCCGCCGTACCCAGGAATACCTGGTGGATTTGCTGTCGCATCATGGTTATAAAAACAAACTGATCTTGTTCAACGGTTCCAATAACGATAAACTTTCCAACGATGTATATGAAAAATGGGTGGCGGAGAACCGGGACAGCGGCCGGGTCAGCGGTTCGCGGGCGGTGGATATGCGCACGGCTATTGTCGAATATTTCCGCAACCATGCCGAGATCATGATCGCCACCGAAGCCGCGGCGGAAGGGATTAACCTGCAATTCTGTTCGCTGCTCATCAATTACGATTTGCCCTGGAACCCGCAGCGCATTGAACAGCGCATAGGGCGCTGCCATCGTTACGGGCAAAAGTTCGATGTGGTGGTCGTCAATTTTCTCAACCAGCGTAATGAGACCGATTGCCGGGTCTATGAACTGCTGGAAGAGAAATTCAACCTGTTTGAGGATGTGTTTGGCGCATCGGACGAGGTGCTGGGCAATATCGAATCGGGCGTGGATTTTGAAAAGCGGATTCTGGATATTTATCAAAAATGCCGCACCAATGCCGAAATAGAAGCCGCGTTTAATTCATTGCGCCAGGAACTGGATATAACCATTCAGGATAAAATGGCGCACACCCGGCAAACCCTGCTCGATCATTTTGACCAGGATGTGCATGCCCGTTTCAAGACCCAGCTGGAAAATGCCCGCGAGCAGTTGGATCGTTACGGCGTTTATTTTTGGGAATTGAGCAAATATATTCTGGAGCAAAACGCCCGGTTTGACGACGCCGCTTTGAAATTTGACCTGCTGCAATCGCCCATGCCGGTGATCAAAACCGGCCAGTACCGGCTGGTTTCCAAGAACAAAGAGAACAATCCCGGCGAATTTTTATATCGTTTATCCCATCCCCTGGGTGAATATGTTCTATCCGCAGGTAAATATGCGGAAACACGTTCCGCGCATCTCTATTTTGACATCAGTAATCACCCGGTCAAGTTATCCGTTATCAGGGCGTTAAAGGGCAAATCCGGCTGGATAACTGTACAATTGTTGAAAATTATTTCCTTTGAACCGGAAGAATATATTATTTTCACCGGTTATGGTGACGACAGAAAATTACTGGATCAGGAAACCTGTGAAAAATTCTTTGCCTGCCGCGCTGCGGTTGCAAATACAACCGAAGTTCCGCCGGAGGTGCAGCGCAGCCTGGATCGCTTTAGCCGCGACCAGATGCAGGAACAATTGGAAAAATCGCGCCAGTTGAATAATACTTTTTTTATTGAAGAGTGCGACAAGCTGGATAAGTGGGCTGACGATATGGTCATTGGTGTGGAAAAAGAGTTACAGCTAAATAAAACCCGGCTAAAAGCATTGAACCGGGAAGCGCGGATTACCCGCGATACGGTGGGGCAGCACCAGTTGCAGGTACAGATCAAGAATCTTGAAGCTGAAAAACGCCAGATCAGGAAAAAACTGTTCGACCTGGAAGACGAGATCATGCTCAAGCGCGATGCGTTTATTGAAAAATTGTTACTACGCATGAATAATGAGCACAAGGTAGAAACGCTGTTCACCATCCGCTGGTCGGTAGTATAAAAAAAGCGGAAAGGGGTTGCCTTTCCGCTTGTCATGATTTCTGTATTAACGTACCAGGAGCATCTTTCTGGTGAGGGATTGATCGTTTACCGTCATTTTATAAATGTACACCCCTGAAGCAGCACTGACGCCGAAATCTGTCGAGCCATTCCATGTTATGGTATGAGTTCCGACGATTTGTGTGGCGTTAACCAGGGTTTTGATTTTTGCGCCGGTTATGGTATACACTTCCAGGCTAACCAGGCCGGGTTTATCCAGGGTATAAGCGATCTGCGTTGCCGGATTAAAGGGATTGGGGTAATTCTGCGCCAGGGAGAAACACAATGGCGTTGATGTTGATTGCTCCTGCACTTTTACCGGTATCGAGCCGGTCAGCAGGCGGCCATAGATATTTCCCATTGTGGAATCGGCGTCATTTTTAAAGGTATAAACCATCAGGTATTCATTACGATAGCTGTTATGTGCAGCTCCTACCAGGCTGCCGCCTTCATAATGAATTGTGGTATCGACCGGAATGTTGCGCAGGGAATCTGTTGTAGTTTGACGATCCGCTCCCAGGAAAACCATGGCCGAATCTGCAGTGATATGCAAACGCTGGCAATAGAAATCGGAACCGGTAACCGTCCAGTTCCGGCTATCCGGCCAGGCGACCAGGTATTCATTGTCGAGGGCGCTGTAGGCGATATCCGGAGCGTTTTGGAAATCCGGCGCGGCGCTGACCGGGAAAACCGCCAGGTCTTCTACATCGCCGTTCAAGTTTACCGCCATAGCATAATAACTGACCGTTGAATCCGTCCTTGCGCCATTCATTACCGGCAGAAGCGGTAACTTGGGGAAAAAAGCCAGGCGCTGGGCAAACAGGTCAATGTTTTGATTGGCATTATCTTTCCAGACGATCAGACATTCATTCAAACCGGTGGTCGGTACCGCCGGATTACCTTTCCTCAGGTATTCATTATTAAAATGTGCGCGCGGTTGTGACGGATCGGCGGCAACACCGATGTTTTCTTTGATTACAAAGGCATCGGCGCCGGGAGCGCCGTCTTTTTTCACCAGTATTCCGTCATGGCCAATGCGCTGTGCTCTTATATCGCACGTAGACCAGTCGCCCTGGGCAAACACCGCTAACCATTCATTGGTAATATTGTTATAAACAACCACCGGCACATCCTGTACGTGGGCGGCGTCATCACAAACCGGGAAATTAACGGCAGGATCGGCGGGATAAAGGTAATTGCCGTCGCTGTCAACGATCTGTCCATAAATATCCGGAGTCGAATTGCGGTTATCGGCCCAAACGACCATAAAGGCGCCTGTTTGATAATTCCAGGCAACATCGGGATAGTGAGTGGCGGCAGAATCCAGGCTAATACCGAAACAGGTATCAGCTTCGGAAGCAGCGGTGGGGATATGTTTACCATTAACATCTAACAATGCGCCATACACATCATAGTTATCAAACCACCCTTCGGTAGCGGCCCTGCGGTTGTCTTCAAACACCACCAGGTAACGTTGACTCACCGGATCGAAATCCACATGCGGCCACCACTGGGAACCGGAATCGGAGCAAACAGAAAATTCATTGCCTTTTGGTTCGCCATTTTCTTTAATGATTTGTCCCCAAATATCGCTTTGTGTACCGGGAATATTGCGGTAATCTTCCCACACGACCAGGTATTCATTGTCGATACAGTTGTATGCAACCTCGGAATAAGATTGGTCTCCCATGCTGACACATATTGGTATTACCGGGTCTTTGATATTGCCGATCGCCACCAGGGAAGCCAGCAGACACAGAATAAAAATAATTCTAACTTTGTTCATCAAATCCTCCATTCTTGAAAGCAACAGTTAAAACCTGTTTATAGTTTACCAATTATTAGACAAATACCTGAATCTAAAACCAGAGTATGGTGAATTCCGATTATCATTCTACTATGAGTAAACGAGGCATCTTTTTTTTGTGAATAAATCACCACAGCAAGAATTACACCAAAATTTTTTCCTTTGATTTGTTTAAAATAGTGTTAATTTTTTTCTAGTAATCTAAAACGCAATTGGAGGGTATTATGAGTAGAAAAATAGTTTGCAGGTTGTTTGTTGTTGTGGCAGCGCTGGCGGTTGTATTTACCGACCAATCCGCCCTCGCTTTGTCCCGCAGTGAGATCAGAATACCGGATTTGCCCGGTTATACAACCCTGAAATGCGATTTTCATTTACACACGGTTTTTTCGGACGGCAATGTCTGGCCGACCATTCGTGTGGAAGAAGCCTGGGCCGACGGGCTGGACGTGATCGCCATAACGGATCATGTTGAATACCGGCCTCATAAAGACGACATTAATGTCAGTTTAAACCGGCCCCATGAAATAGCCGCATCGCTGGCTAATGAACTGGGAATTATATTACTGCGTGGGGCAGAAATTACCCGCTCCATGCCGCCCGGTCATTTTAATGCAATTGTTTTAGAAGATTGCGACAAACTGAATGTTGCGGAATGGCGCGATGCGTTACAGAATGCCGCTGAACAAAAGGCATTCATCACCTGGAACCATCCCGGCTGGCTGCAACCCAACATTATTCCAATCTGGTATGATGAGCATACGGAAATTTTTAACAAGGGCTATATGATGGGGATTGAAATAGTGAACGACCACGAATACTATCCCCTGGCGTTTACCTGGGCTATAGAGAAAAATATCACCATCCTCGGCTGCTCCGATTCTCATTCACCGCTCATGTTCGATTTTGACAACTCGCCGGCCAACCGCCGCCCCATGACCCTGGTTTTTGCCAAGGAAAAATCCGCTCCGGCAGTAAAAGAAGCTTTATTGGCGGGGCGAACTGCGGTTTATGCGTATGGTAAGTTATATGGTAAAGAAGAATACCTGCGTTCAATATTTACACAGACCGTGGAAATTGTAAATCCTGAAATAAGTATTACAGGTAAAGGACGGGGATTTGTACGGCTGGTGAATCATTCCGATATACCGTTTCAGTTAAGCGCCGATGGCCAAGCCGACCAGTTCACTGTTCCTGGAAATTTAACGATTGGCGCCGGAGAAACCGTTATGCTGCCCATTACCAACAAGGGGATGTTGCAGGGTAAAAATCCGTTACGGATTCCATTCAAGGTAGATAATTTACTTACCGCGCCGGAGGCGCCGTTGAGTGTCGAGTTTAATATTGTTGTCGATTTTATTAATAAATAGGAGATCAGTAATGAAGTACCTGGCAAGATTGATGTTGGTCATTATTACATGTGGAGTGTTAATTATGAGTTCATGCAGCGGTGGGAGTAAACCGGGAATATTTAGCGAACAGGCTGATATTGGTAAAATAAGCCTGGCCGGCAATGGTCATTTCAACGCTAAAAACAATGAGTATGTGATTAGCGGCAGCGGCGAAAACATTTGGGGAACCGAGGATGCCTTTCATTTTATGTATACCAGAACCTCCGGCGACCTGGTGATGAAGACCAAAGTGAACTGGCCGGCCGAGGGGAAAAATCAGCACCGCAAAGCCGGCTGGATGGTGCGGGCGGGACTGGAAGCCGATGCGGCGTATGCCGATGTGGCGGTACATGCCGGTGACGGGCTGGTATCGCTGCAATACCGCAAAAGTAAAGGCGGGCCCACTTTGGAAGTCAAGTCACCCCTGACCGCACCGCTTGCCATGCGCCTGGAAAAGACCGGATCGATTTTCAGCCTGTATGTTTCGCAAAACGACAGCGACTATATCCCGGTCGGGTCGATTGTGGTGGATATGAGCGACAGTGTTTATGCCGGTTTATTTGTATGCTCGCACGATTCCACAGTCGTAGAAACGGCGGTGTTTTCAAATGTAGAATTTAGTAATACACCGGCCATAGCAGATACAAACCGGGTTCTGGAAAGTACCCTGGAAATTTTCAACATTGAAACCCGGCAAAGAAGGATCGTCTACAGCGCAAAGCAACATTTTGAAGCGCCCAACTGGACAAAAGACGGCCAATCCCTCATATTTAACAGCAAAGGCTTGCTCTATACCATTCCGGTAACCGGCGGCGCGCCGGCGCAGATCAATACCGGCGCGGCTGTGCAGTGCAACAACGATCATGGCTTGTCCCCGGACGGTACACTGCTGGCCATCAGCAGCCAGCATGATGGTGGAAAATCTATTATATATACCTTGCCCGCAACCGGCGGCGACCCGGTGCAGGTAACGCCGCTGGCGCCTTCGTATTGGCACGGCTGGTCGCCGGACGGTAAAACCCTGGCTTATTGTGCGGAACGCAATGGCGAGTATGATGTGTATACCATACCGGTCGGCGGCGGACGGGAAAAGCGCCTGACCACCGCGCCCGGCCTCGATGACGGCCCGGAATATTCGCCGGACGGAAAATATATTTATTTTAATTCCGTACGTACCGGGTTGATGAAGATTTGGCGGATGCGGGCGGACGGCAGCCAGCAAACCCAAATGACTTTTGGCGAAGAATATGGCGACTGGTTTGCGCATCCCTCTCCGGATAATCAGTGGCTGGTGTTTGTATGTTTTGATAAAACCGTCGAGGGTCATCCTATGAATAAAGAAGTGGTGTTGCGGATGATGCCGGTAAAAGGCGGCGAACCGGAAATCATAGCTCATTTATTCGGCGGTCAGGGTACGATCAATGTGCCATCATGGTCGCCCGACAGCAGGGAATTTGCTTTTGTCAGTTACCGGCTGGTTAATCCCTGACGCTTATAGATAATATTCAACCGGGGTAAAAATTGCGCAAGTTTGCTCATTTTTTACCCCTGTAAGCTATTTATTGTTAATTAACAAGGGGATTTTATCAATTTTTTTTTGGATTAATATTTTTTTTGGCTTGTTGTTTGCTATAGAATGATCAGCCGGAAATAAATTTTAATAAATATTGAAAATTTATTCAAGTATTTAATATTTTTGTCGATACAATTTATGGAGTAACATGTATGCCGATGGGCGGCTGGTAATTTGAAGTGGAGGATTTATGCAGATAACATCTGTTTCTCCTTATCATGATCCGTTATCAAAAACTAGAGATACACAGGAAAAAAGTAAAGAGACCAAAAGTACAGGATATAATTCGGAAAAATTGACTTTTACCCGAATGATGAATGAACGGTTGTTTGAGTTTTATAATCAAAAGGGGCAGGTTTCACAACAGACTGAAGAAGTAGTTGAAGATAATAATGAAGATCTGACCGATAGGGAGTCGATACGGAAAGAAGTATGGCGGCAGACGTATGCGTTGCTGCAGGAAGCGACAGCCAGGTTGCAGACCGGTTCCAAATCCGCAAGTTATGATAAAACTGGACGTATTGCCGGCGAGGAGATGGATCCGTTTGGTATTGGCGCTTATTATGCCGATCACCCGGATGACTGGAAAAAAGTGCAGCTGGGTATTGTCCCCGATTATTTTAATGTAGAAAACACCGGCAAGCGCATTTTGGATATCTGGATGCCACAGGATGGCGCTGTTCTGGATGCCGCCGGCGTTGAACACGCCAGACAAAACATAATCAAGGCATATTCCGAGGTGTCGGAAATGTTCGGTAATAAACTACCGCAACTGGTGCTGGATACCAAAGAGTATGTACTGGAAAAGTTATCCGAAATGGCTGCATAGCAGCCAACAATACTAGTTTTAGCGGCAGGAGTCTTGATGATCCTGCCGTTTTTTTTTGCTTGGGATTTTCAGTATATTGGTTCAGCAGATGGGCCTGTGATACAGGTTCACCCTGGTTCCAGTATGCAAAAGATGTGCTATGCACCTCCGAGGTGCGTAGCACATTGTCTGTCGCCGTAGCTCGGCATGGGGATGCTCCCCATGCCGCATGTTAAAGGGGCTGTATCAAAAGGACTAAAAAATGAGTATTACTTGAAATATTTCAATTATAGAGTAAAATTTCAAATTCACAGGTTTTGGATGTAAAAAGCAAGTACGTTCTTGTCATTTCGAGCGAAGCGAGATATCTTGTTTTTTATGGTTTTAACAAAGAAAGATTCCTCGTCGCTTCGCTCCTCGGAATGACAATGTATGTATTTTTTATATATTAGAATAAGGCATTCTACAAAAATACTTTTGATACAGCCCCAAATATAATTGGCAATAGCCCCTTGTTCCAGGGTAAGAAACTCTGCCTCTGCTCACTTCTGGATAAGGGCATCCGAGAGGGATGTCCCTACAGTTGCCACTTGGGTTGTGAATCCCGGCGTGAGCATAGTGCACTAGCCATAAAATGTCGTCTCGATACGGGCCGAATCAGCCTCTGCAGAAAAGCTGCTTTGTAGCTGGCGTAGTTCGTCTTCCCAGACCATGTACGGCCCTACTCGACGACCGGTGTTTTCCATCAAGCCCATCATTGCCACGACCTTCAGGTCGTGGAACAAATAAAGCAAAAACATGGCTTTAGCCTAAATAAGTTTTTTCGAAACAGAGTTTCGCATCCAGGTTACACTCCAAACCGGAGTTTGGAGCGGAGGAATAGGGGTTCTCGGACAGCTTGAATATCTCCAGGGCGAGCATGTGAAATCACAGCTCGGCATGGGGATGCTCCCCATGCCGCATATTAAAGCCGGACATGTTGTCCGGCAAATATAATTGACAATAGCCCCTTGTTCCAGGATTGGAAACTCTACCTCTGCTCACTTCTGGATAAGGGCATCCGCAAGGGATGCCCTTACAGTTGCCACTTGGGTTGTGAATCCCGGCGCGTGCGGATTTTTCTTTTTGTAATAAAATGTCCTTAAATTTTAATTTTCTTGGAAATTTCCCAAAACTTTATAATTTTGCACATACAGGATATTACAAGTGAATGAGGCTTAAACGTTAAAGTCGTAAAATGTAAATGATTGTTATATAACTCGTTATTAATTAACAGGAAGGGAGCTTTACTATGTTTCAAACTACCACGGCAATAATTGGCGCCGGTTTTATGGGACCGGTTCATACTGAGGGACTCCGCCGGCTGGGCATTAACGTCGCCGGGATTTTAGGCGTGGATGATAAAGAATCCACCAAAGCCGCCAAAACCCTTGGTTTGCCCCGCGCTTATAAAAGTTTTGCCGAAGTTATGGCAGATAAATCCGTACAGGCGGTGCATATAACCACCCCGAACCGGTTACATTTTGAAATGGCCCAGGCTGCGCTCAAAGCCGGCAAGCACGTTTTATGTGAAAAACCCCTGGCGATGAATTCAAAAGAATCCGCTAAACTGGTGGAACTGGCTGCCAAAACCGGGCTGATTGCCGGTGTGAATTATAACTTGCGTTTTTATCCGCTGAGTATTGAAGCGAAAAACCGCGTGGAAAAGGGGCTGGTCGGTTCTGTTTATTCCGTTACCGGCAGCTATGTGCAGGACTGGCTGCTGTATCCCACCGATTATAACTGGCGCGTGCTGGCTGAAGAAGGCGGCAAATTGCGCGCGATTGCCGATATCGGCACCCACTGGCTGGATTTAGTTCAAACTATAACCGGCCTGGAAGTGGAAGCAGTGTGCGCCGATCTGTATATCGTTCACCCGGTGCGGCAGCGCCCCAAAGGTGAAGTGGAAACCTTTAAAGGCAAAGTTTCGAAAATCAAGGCTACAGAACCGGTAGAGATCAATACCGATGACGGCGGCAGCATTATGCTGCGCTTCAAAGGCGGCGCCAAAGGCAGCCTGTTCGTTTCACAAACCACCGCGGGACGCAAAAATTGTTTGCGCTATGAAATAGCCGGGGCCGAAAGCGCCATGTACTGGAACAGCGAAGACCCGAATAATATATGGCTGGGGCATCGCAACAAGGCTAATGAAGTATTGCACCGCGATCCGGGCCTGCTCTCCGACGCCGCCCGCGCTTTTGTCTCTTATCCCGGCGGCCACAATGAAGGCTATGGCGATACTTTTAAACAGTGCTTTAAAGCATTTTATAGTTACATTGCCGATGGCGACATGAAGGCAAAACCGCAATTCCCAACCTTTGCCGATGGACACAAAGAAATTCTGCTTTGCGAAGCTATTTTAAAGAGCCATCAAAAAGGCGGCTGGGTTACATTAAAATAAAATCATTTACAGGAGCTTATAAATATGAAACTTGGATTTGTAACCGCCATTTTACCGGATCAAACGCTGGATCAGGTGTTCACTTTTGCCGCAGCCAACGGCTTTGACTGTGTTGAAGCCATGTGCTGGCCTAAAGGCAAGGCGGAACGCCGCTATGCCGGCGTAACCCACATCGACGTGACCGGTATGACCAAAGACGACGCCGCCCGCATTCTGGAATTAGCGAATAAAAAAGGCGTGACTATCAGCGGCCTGGGCTATTATCCCAATCCCCTGGCTCCGGATGCCGCCGAAGCCAACGTCTATATCGAACACATCAAACAAGTCATTCTGGCGTCATCCCTGCTCGGCATCAATATCGTCAACACTTTTATCGGCCGGGACTGGAAAAAGACTGTTGATGAAAACTGGCCGCAATTTGTTAAAGTATGGAAACCGCTTATCAAGTTTGCGGAAGATCATGGCGTTAAAGTTTGTATTGAAAATTGCCCCATGTATTTCAGCAATGATGAATGGCCGTCCGGCAAGAACCTGGCGCATACCCCGGCCATCTGGCGGCGGATGTTCGAGGAAATTAAATCGGATAATTTCGGCCTGAACTACGATCCCTCTCACCTTGTTTGGCAGCATATCGATTACCTTAAACCGGTGCGCGAATTCGGTAAAAAGATATTTCATGTCCATGCTAAAGACGCCCGGGTAGAACATCATCGCCTCGACGATGTCGGTATTCTGGCGACGCCGTTGCAATTCCACACCCCCAAGCTGCCGGGACTCGGCGATGTAAATTGGGGCAAGTTTATATCGGAATTAACGGAAATCGGTTACCAGGGCCCGGTGTGTATCGAGGTTGAAGACCGCGCTTATGAAGGCTCGCTGGAAACCCGCCAGACGGCTTTACGGCAAAGCGGTCGTTACCTGAAACAGTTTATAGCCTGATTTATAATATACAACTACATCTTTGCCTTTCCGGTAATCAACCGGAAAGGCAATATCCTTTTCATGGTTAAATTTTTCCTCACTAATCTATTTGAAATATCCTGTTGTTTGAAAATTTTTATCAAAAGGATTATTATGCCTGCTTTAAAGCAATACCCGGGACAGTTTTTTCAGATTTCACTGATTACCCTGTTTTGTCTTATAGCGGTTTACGCAACCGCCAATCCGATTTCCGGCGCTGTTTTCAATGTAAAGGATTATTACGTTACCGGCGACGGCTTTACTCCCGAAACCGCAACAATACAAAAAGCGATAAACGCCTGCGCTCAAAACGGCGGCGGTACGGTGTATTTTCCGGCGGGAGAATACTGCACCGGCACATTGCAATTATTCAGTAATATGAATTTGTTTCTGGAGGCTGGGGCAGTGCTGTTAGCCAGTACCGATACCGCCGCATACGATTACCAGTCCCAATACGGCTTTGGCGGCTCCGGGGCGGGACGCAAAACCGGCTTGCTGGTGGCGGCGAATGCGGAGAATATTACCCTAAGCGGGCACGGCGTTATTGACGGCCGCGGCGAGGTTTTTATGAAAATGGCGGAAATGCAGAGTTCGGCGGGACTAGACCGTTCATATACCCGACAGGGACAGGACTACCTGCATCCCCGCTTCGGCAACGCCGACGGCCCGGTAATGTGGAAGGGAAGCTATGAGGAACGGCCGGGCACTATGGTCATATTTGCAAACTGTAAGAATATTAACATTCAAAACATCACCTTACGTAATTCCCCGAACTGGAGCTTGCACTTTGCCAATTGCGACGACGCAGATGTTGACGGCATAAGCATAGACAATAACCTGCTCATCCCCAACAGCGACGGCATCGACTGCTACGATTCGCAGAACATCCGCATCAGCAATTGCGATATTCGCGCCGGCGACGACGCTATTGCTGTGATTGGTTGCAAAAACCTGGTGGTGACCAACTGCACACTGTTGTCCCGTTCCGCCGGAATTCGCCTGGGTTATGGTGATAATGATATAAAAAATTGTACGTTTCAAAATATTGTCATCTCAAATTCCCACCGCGGTATCGGTATCTTCCAGAGGACCAAAGGGAATATTGAGAATCTGCTGTTTTCGGACATTATCATTGAAACGCGGCTGCACAGCGGCATGTGGTGGGGCAAGGGCGAACCGATCCATATTTCCGCGCTGCCGGGAAACGGCGCGCTAACAGTCGGTAAACTGGCGCATATTCGCTTTACCAATATCATCGCTAACGCTGAAAGCGGCATTGTGGTGTGGGGCAGTAAAGAGAGCGTCATCAGCGACCTGGAATTTGACCATATCGACCTGACCATAAAAAACGGCCCGCTCACCGAGTCGTATGGCGGCAATTTCGATCTGCGGCCCGCCAATGCCCCGGAATTTAATTTGTTCAAACATGATATACCTGCGTTGTATGCCAATTTTGTAAATAATATTACAATTACTAATTTAAAATTGCATTGGGATGAGAATCTGCCGGATTTTTATACCTCTGCCATTCAGTGCGAGAATTTTACCGACATCCTTATCGACGGTCTGCAAGGCAGCCATTTTAACAACGCAAAGAACGGCGCTGTGCTCGATCTTGCTAACGGCAGCGGTGTGAGCGTGCGTAATTGCCGGGCAGGTGAGAATACCCAAGTGTTCCTGGCGCACAAAGAGGTTACGGATTTGCGGATGTTTATTAATAATGATCTGTCCGGAGCTAAACAACATTATTATCCTTCCAACCCCGGGGTTGGAATTGAAAATAGTAATTTCATAAAAAGCCAGTAATATTTGTTAATAACAAGAAAGTTACTTTTAAAAATTTTTCTAAAGCTATTTAAAACCATACGATTTTGTTTGCAAATTCAAAAAAAATTATAAATATTATCTCAGTTATAATTTCATTACTAATTATTGAATAAATGAATATTAAAACACTTTAACACTGTTCTAGAGATAACAAATGAATAAATATCGATGTGTTATAGCCGGATTATTTTTATTAATTTGCTCTTTATATAATAGTTTATACTCATTAGATTACCAGGAAACACAATTATATTATATTATTGAAAATGGCAAATACACTGCCTTGCTTTCAAAACAAAACGGTATGATCGAATCTTTAAAACTTGCCAATTCCGATCTTGATATCGTTTCCGAATATCCAAACTTTTCTTTATTCTTTACGGAATTTGTTTATGAATATCCGGATGCTATCCGTGCTTCCCCTTATTATCCATCACGAGATTTAATGGATATTAAAACTACAATTAAAAAATATCCTGATATTATTATTGTATCGGTTAAATGGACCACCGGAATGATCGATGCATCCTGGGACTATTTTTTTGAACCTGGGAAAAAGTATTTTAGAGTTGAAATAACACGAACAGTAGTAAAAGATGCGGTATATAGCAACTTTCAACAATGTACAATGTACACCCCGGCTATGGATAATTCTTTTATAATAAACTATAAAGGAGATATTCAACTTACCAAGGGTGTTTATAAAGGTGGGAAAAAAGTTACTCCTGTTCCCAGAGAAACCGGAGATAATTTACCAGCTACCAATCAACATTCTATATGGACTGTATTTGATTACGGAACACCTGCATATTTTCCAACCATTGCCTGGAATGATAATGATACTGATATAAATGTTGGCTATATTATTGTATCTAGCACTCCTAATCAACGCCGCTCTCTCTCTTATCATGGCGGCGGTGTTAACAGGGAATCTCCGGGTTTTGCAGAGGCTCAATATAACTGGTTTGGGAAATCTGATAGTGAAGCGTTATTCTTACGAAAAGGGACAAGCTTTTCAATGGAGCTTTATTACTATCAAGACCATGGAGAGATCGATTCCTTGTGGAATTTTAACCAATCCTTATTAAGTTCCAATTATATTTTTATACCGGCAGAAAATTATGTGGCGGCAAGTTGGGGAGGAAGAACAAGTCCACATCCTAAATATTATTGGCGGTATCCACAGGTTACATCTAATTACATTACCTCTCAGGAACTTTTTAGACATAGAGCTTTTTCTATTCCACTATCTCAAAATGGTACGGCAGATCCACATCTTTTTTCATTAAATATAATAAAATATGATAATAACAAAATAATTGATTTAACTCCTTATAGTGGTTCCAGACTGTTCAATCCCTCTATCCAAAATTCTAATCATATAACCTATTCAGGAAGTTTAAGTTGGGACATTGATAATATAACAAGCACTCTTAAATTTAGCGCATTTCCCGATAAACGTCATATAACAGTATCAGGTTATTTAGCCACGACTGATAATAACCTTAAGAATACTTTTATACAGTTTGTGCCATCTCCCAGGTTAAAATACTTAATCGTTGATTCATTGAATACCTGTTTTTCATTTATCGCAGAGGATGTTTTATTAGACACAATTTCTATTGGAATTGATAATCTTGTTGGGATAAAAACTTTTATTTGTAAACAAGACACTCTATTACTTGAAATTGATAATTCTCAAAATTCTACTACAGGGAATTTCCAATTTGATCTGTTTCCTACAATACAAAAATCTTACCGACATGAACTACAGAATCAAGAAGATCTTGTTTATCAAGAAACCTATAAAGCATATTTTATTAATACCTTTTCTAAATCAGGTTTAAGTTACCTGCCTTCAGCAGATTATTATTTATTCAATGATTATCGTAACGAAGTTGAACATACATTGAAATTATATGCCAGCAATAGTTTTGAATCTTTATTTATCTCCCAGGACAGTCTTTTTTCCGATATTGCTTCAATAAAAACAGAATCCGGAATGACAACCAATGTAGAAATAATTCCCCATCCAAATAATATTTATGAGATTAAATATGCTTTTAAAGCAAATAATTTATATATTATAAATATTGAAAAAAATAGTACAAAAACTGTTACAAACTTTATGGATATTATTTCATCTTATCCCAATCCTTTTGTTAGTAGTGCATATATTTATTTTTTTCTAAACCAGGTAGATGATGTTGGCTGTAAAATATATAATATTCAGGGGCAACTGGTCGAAGAATTTGCCCCGATTCGTTTTATTAGTGGTTTTAATAATTATCACATCAAGATGATGCATAACCATCCGACTGGTGTATATTTTTTGCAGTTATATACTCCGAAAATATCAAAAACATTAAAGGTATTGTATATTCAATAATTTACATTTAATTATCCAACTGCAGCATTCCCAAATCATTCAGCCTATGCAACAACTCTTCCATCTCCCGTACGCAATAGCCTTTAATACCGGCCTGTCGTGCGCCCTCGATGCATTCCGGATTGTCGTCAAAAAAAAGAATCCGGTCCGCGGCAATCCCGCAATCAGCCAATACATGAGAGAAAATTTGTGGGGCAGGTTTTTTACACCCCAACAAATAAGAAACATAACATTTTTTGAATTTTCTCTCTATACCGCACATGGCATTCAGGGCGTTCCAATGCAGTTCATTATTATTCGTCAGACAAGCCAGGGTATATCGCTGCGTCAGCCGGTCCAGCAATTCCATCGCGCCGGGATACGGCCCGATTTCCCAGGAGATAAACTCGCGCAGAAAAGGCGCTGTATCCATGTCGATATGTAGATCGGCAATCACCCCGGCGGCGAATTCCTGTTCATTACAACGGCCGGTTTCATAACGGGCTAACCAGGGTGAATCCAGCCAAAAGCGCCGCGCCGCTTCCCGGTTCAGTCTGCCGCTCGTTAACTCTATTATGGCGTCATTCCCGGCAAATTCAACCAATACACCGCCCAGGTCAAACAATAACATTTCTATCTTTTGCACATTCTATTCCTGATAAAATGACCTGCCCACAATTAACTTACATATTAAAGTGTAGCCCACCTCAACGTAAATCTTTTAAAAACAATGAACTATTCCAATTCATAGAACAATTCGTTTTATCATATCAGTCACGCAGGTAGACCACACTTTTCAATTTATTTTTTCACCTGCGCTTTTTTCTGACCGTCCGGTTTGGGCATGAACATATCTTTGTTGGTCAGGCCGCATTCTTTGATCATTTGCAGGGCGTATTCAGCGCGGCCCAGGTCGTCCCTGCCGCCGTTATTGGTGCCGATAGAGAATTTAACTCCCGCCAGCTTGGCCAACTTAATGAATGCCGCACTCGGAATCCGGTAGCGGTTGTTGATTTCGATGGCGACATCGTTTTTGACTGCCGCGTCAATGACCTTCAGCATCCGGTCAGGTGTCCATAGCTGGTCGTATTCCGGCTGGAGCGCTTCCGGCAAGAAGGTGGGATTAACATAAATATCAATCGGTTCATTATCCATTACGCCGATGATCTTATCTACGTACATATCCATAAACGCTTCTTTGTCGGGAATTTCGATCTCAGCATTGATCCACAAATGAATGCGTTTGCCGTTGTCATCGGTAAAGGTCATGGCGTCGGTGAAAACATAATCAAACTTGGCGATCATTGCCGGTGAGAACATGTTGACCCATTCCCGACCTTCCGCCTGCATGCCGATAAATACCGGCACATTCTTCATGGTTAGCAAGTATTGCTCCAACCCGGCGTCCGTATTGATGGGGAAATCCATACCACAGTTTACCGCTATTCCGTAAAAAATACCCTCGTGATGCGATTTTTCGAGGGCGTCGGCCAAAGTTAGTTCGCCTTTCAAATGCACATGGAAATCGACCAGCGGGAAGTTATTGGTGCTCAAGTCGATGATCTGCGCGTATGTGCTGTCCACCACCGGTTGTTCGACCGGTTCATCGATAACATCGGGCAGCAGTTTGATTTTGATGTTTTTATAATACACTGTGCTATTCGGGTCGTGGCATTGCAGGGCAATGGTGCCGGACGACAGCTTTCTGCCGACACTGTCCCCGAACAATACTGAATCCTGCGGCTCAATAAAATCCACCACTATCATATCATTAACATAGACTAGTATCCGTTTACCTTTGACGATGATATGCATGTTAAACCATTCATCATCCTGCACAAGCTGTTTATAAACATTGCGAACCCCGTACAGGCTGCCGGTCTTTTTAAACTCGTAATAACCGTCGCTGCCGGTGTGGGTATTGTTCACCTGGATTTCATAGCCCTTTCCCGGCCAGCCCTCTTCCTGGTAAGTGGTATGAATATAAATGCCGGAATTGGCGCCCGGTTTGGTCATTACATCGGCGGAAAGTTCGAAATTGGTGAAATTGGCATTATTAAAAGAACCTGTATAAAACACATGGCCACGTTCTCCATTACACATCAGAATACCGTTTTCCACCTGGGCGGAGGCGGGATTCTCGCTGGTCGTCCAGCCGTCCAATGTTTTACCATCAAATAACGATACCCAGCCATCGTTTCCGGAACAACCAATCAGCACCGCTAGCGCGAATGCCATGCATAATACTAAAATACTAAAACGTTTTTGTAACATGAGGATTTCCCTCCACAAGAATGAGTCACTTGTCATTTTTTGATGAATCAACGGCATTAAATATAATGAATTATGAGTAACATGCAATCAATTCTTTTGGCGGGTTCCGGGGAAAATAATAATTGAAAAAAGTTGTGGGTTGTACCAAAAACCTTTTGAAAAATTGACATTTGCTGGAAAATTAACTATTGCAGTGCTTGATTATAGATTTTAAAATAAAGATTCCTCGTCGATTTGCTCCTCGGAATGACAAGAAAGTGAGCTAATTTTAACAAGTGTAATAAGGGATTCTACTATAAAGCATTTAATAAAGTCCTGTGGAATGCAATGCATAAAGGCATTGCATTCCAACTGATGTACTTTAATCCACTGCCAGCACAATTTTGCCGCGCACATGTCCTTTTTCAATATGTTCATGGGCCTTAATGGCGTCTGACAAGGGATAGCGCTGTTCCACATGCACTTGAACCAGGTGATCCGCTAACAGACCGGCTATTGTTTGCAAATCAATGATATCCGGTTTTACTACCATACCTTTGGTTGTCAAATCCATTGCTTGAGCGGCTGCAATGACTTGAGAGGCCGTCACCGTCGGCAATGTGACCATAACGCCATCCTTTTTCAGCAGCGGCAGCGCTTGTATTGCCGCCTCGCCGCCGACGGCATCGATGATCACATCCATTACCGGAATCACCCCGCTGCAGGGAAAGCTGGCATAATTAATAAATTCATAACAACCCAACGTCCCGATAATAAACTCGCCGTTGCGGGCGGAAGCAGTACCCGTAACATACGCGCCGGCCAGTTTGGCAAACTGCACGGCAAAATGCCCTACGCCGCCGGCGGCCGCCAATACCATAACGCGCATGTCTTTTTGTACATTCGCGGTTTTGTGAACCGCCTGCCAGGCTGTTAATGCCGCCAACGGTACGGCGGCAGCCCGGGCATGATCCAAATTAACCGGTTTTAAAACGATCTCGTTGGTATTGACAATCGCGCATTCGGCATAAGCGCCGCCGCGTTCCGGGAATCCGATCATACCGAATACCTCGTCGCCCGCTTTGAACTCGGTTACCTGTCCGCCAACCCGTTCCACCACGCCGGAGAGATCATAACCCGGTATCCAGGGCAGGCGGTCTTTGATCTTTTCCGCCACAAAACCGAGTCCCCGGCGGATTTTCGTATCAATCGGGTTGACGCCGCAGGCCCGAATCCGTACAAGTACCTGGTTGGAATCCATAACAGGAATTGCTGCTTCCCCATATTCCAATACCTCCGGCCCGCCAAACCGTAAAATCTGCACAGCTTGCATTAGATAATTTCTCCCTTTTTCTTATTTCTTTATATTCTTCATTTAACAACTGAAAGCTGATAGCTGACAACTGACAACTCTCTTCTCACGTCTCACATTTAGAACATCCTCGCCGCGCTGACGCCAAAATAATACTCGTCTTTATCAACCGGCCGGGTTACATCCAACCGGAAAAACCCAAACAAACCGTTTAGGGACAAACCGATTTCATGATACCAGTCATTCATTGCATTGGGCGTAAAATTCGTCCCCGGCCATTCTGTGTGAGCGTTCCAGGTTCTGCCGGAGGCGCCGTGCAGGATAATACCGATATTATGATCCGCAATCCAATTCAGTCCAACCAGTTCAAACGGCACCGTGCGGAAATTATGCTCCCAAAACAGAGCGCAATACTTGTCGCCGTCCAGCGGCCGTTTACGCAGGGTTTTGAATATGCCAAACGGCGAGTACAACCCGGTACTCACATCCAGCCCGCCGAGTTTCTCGATGGGCGGCTGACCGGTAGCGGCGCCGGCTACGAACCGCGCATCGAGGACATTGGGCATAAACCTGCGACGCAACAATGTAGGAATCCGCCAGTCCACGGTCAATCGGTACAATATATAATCATAAGCGCTGGAAAGCAGATTCTTGTCGCTGTATTCCATAGTGAGCAAAATCCGTTTTTGCTCGCTTACCGGCAGGGGAGTAAAATCCTCGCCATATTGGGCGTGCAGGGAGAGAGAACGAATATCGGCTTCCATAACTGCGGGATTGACCGGCTGCGTTATTTTACGATTTAACCAGTTTTTATCCGTTTGCTTTTCCAGGGCCGAGTGTTTTTCAGCATTCAAGCCCAGTTCAATTTTACTCTGCCAGCCCGGCAGCGTTTTACCGATAGCGACAGTGACAGCCCGGTTGCGATAATAATCAAAATAATCGGTATAGCCGCACAGTACCAAAAGGCTATTGTACAAGGGCGGGTAAATTTCCGAGCTATAACGTTGCTCCGTACCTTCTTTATAACCAGCGGAAATGTATAATTGTTTTTCCTTTTGTAAATACAATGTACCTTTAACACCCCAGTCCCATTTTTTGAGGCCCGTGCTATAGCCCACAAAGGGGAGCAGGTCGAAGCGTTCGCCAAAAGACACACCGGTATGCAGTCCGAACCGATATGCTGCAACGCGATTGTAATGGAACTTGGGTTTGAAACTGGTTTTGATCGTATGCTTTTTACTGGATTTTGCCGTACCGGAAGAATCCGCATTGTCGGTTTTTTGCAGTTCATGCTTTTTGCCGGTTTCATCCTGCGCATGGACTTGCATTTTAACGACGTGTGACAAAATTCCTCTTGGGGGAAAACTCTCCAGGATCTTTTTGCTGCTGTCGATATGGGTATATGCCTTTTCTTCCAGCGCCGTCAGCGGGATGGTTTGTAATTTATCGGTCAGCAAAGTATCCCTGGCGGCGGTGGTTTGAATAACCTGGTGTTTCTTTTCCTGGTCTTTGAACAGGGTGTCGGGCAGTGTGGTATTGAGTTGATAATTGGTCAACCGGCAAAGCTGGTGAAAATAGATGTTGGGAAATTCGATCAGTCCCGGCATTTTAAATTTTATATCGCCATTGACCCGTTCATCCACCGGCAGCCAGTAATTACCGCCATAATTACTGTATTGTTGTTTATAGGAAATGTTGAAATGATTGATGGGGAAGGGAAAGCGCACCGCTTCTGAAGGACGCACGTCGATTGCGATCATGGCAAAATCGCCGTCCAGCACCGACAGTGTGCCGACCAGTCCCGGTTGCAGCTTGTTTCTGGGTGACAGGCTAATGTCGAATACCAGTTTATCATCCAGCGAGCGCTGACCCACCAGCCGGAAACGATAATAATCGACGGCATCCGGATGGGTAGGCCCGGGAATGCGGGATTCCTGGATAAATAATTCATCATCATAAAAATTCTGAATCGAACTGGCGGGCATGGCCGGGAAATCCTCGTCCAGGTTTTTTGTAACTTTTTTGGATTTGATGATCTCGCGGCTGCCGGATTGTGCGTCCCAGTAAAATTCCGAGGTGCTTTCCATCAACACCACGACGCTGGTATCGTTGTTAAGGGTAAAACGGCTATAGGCGTCGGTCTGGAAATTGTGCATGGACTTGCGCCATTGCTGCTTTTTTTTGATTACCTGGCGCATGATCTCTACGGCCGGGTCTTCATCGGTCACCACTATTTCCGGCATTTGTATCACTATCGGCTGCATGGCAATATTCAGTTCGGCGGCATCATTCTGGCCGATCGGACATTCTACGGAACTGTAGCCGATATAGCGCACCCGAACCACAGCCGGCAGTTCGGGGATTTCCAGGCGATAAAATCCGGCGCTGTTGGTTATGGTGCCCCGGTAGGCGCCGACGATCTCGATATTGGCATTGGGCAGCGGCGTGCCGGTGGTTTTATCGGTTACCAGTCCGTGAATAATTTTTAGCGGTTCAGCATTTCCGGCAGAGACAGAAATTACGAGCAACATGAACAGCCGCAAGACGGTTTTTGACATGAGTTTTGCCCACATTTTTTAAATGATTGCTATGAATTATGCAATATGAACGATGTAAAACGGTAAAAGTTTCTTTTAGGGGGATAATTATTCTGACAGCAATAGGCGTTTTGATAAAACGCTATTGCTGTCAATTTTTTAGAAATCACGAGTATTGATTTGTTCTAACCTATTTCACCACCACCATCTTGTTCACCAGCGCGCTGCCATCAGCGAATTGCAGGCGACAGAAATAGACGCCGCCGGGCAAGTGCGCGGCGTTAAAAGGGTAGCGCTGCTCGCCCGCCGCCACATCCGGTAACATATCCGAGGCAACTTCCTGTCCGGCCACATTCACTACCTGCAACCGGATATCCTGCTGCTGCGGCACATCAAACACAATCGTCGTAGTGGGGTTGAACGGGTTCGGATAATTGCGCAGCAGGCCGAGGCGTGGCTCATTTACTTTTTTTTTTATCCCGGTTGTTGCCGCGGTATCCTGGTACACCCTCACATAGTCGATGTAATATTTCTGCGGAAAGATGCTGTCGTCGATGCCCTGTTGTCCGCCCCAGCTGCCGCCGATAGCCAGGTTGAGAATGAGATATTCGGGATCGTCGTAAGGCCATTCCTTGTAGGTCTTGTACTCGTTGCGGAAGGTAAACACCTTACCGTTGTTCAAGTAAAAATCGATCCGGTCTTCGAACCATTCTATAGCATAGGTATAATAGTTTTCCCAGGGTTTATTAACCGTTACAGTCGTGCCTTTATTAGTGCCTTTGGTGTGGTTATAAGCCTGTGTGTGAATATTGAATGATACATGGCTTGGGTCGTAACCGACATTTTCCATAATATCAATTTCACCGCAGGTCGGCCAGCCGACCTCGGAGATATTGGCGCCCAGCATCCATATAGCCGGCCAGGTGCCTTTGCCGGTGGGCAGCTTGGCGCGCACTTCAACGCGGCCATAGGTCCAGTTGGCGGTATTTTTGGTGTGCAAACTGGCCGAGGTATAATGATAATTTTCATATTCTTCTTTAATAGCCTCGATGATCAGGTTGCCGTTTTCTACACGGGCGTTTTCGGCGCGTTTTTCGGTATAGTATTGTTTTTCGTTGTTACGGATGTAGCCTACTTCGTAATCCCATTTTGTCGAATCCGGCAAACCGTCGCTATCAAACTCATCCGACCACACCAGTTTCCATTCGGCGGCAAAGCAGCTTCCCCAGATCGCCAAAATTAATAATATGAATATACTCTTTTTCATAACAAGCCTTTCAGTTATATATTACAGTGGTTCATGATTCCTGAACCTGAAAGCCGTTTATTCATACAATTATAAAGATTATTAATGTTGTATGCAATTGTTTTTTTTCAAGGTTCCGCCCCGAATGGGGCTTGAGCTTCGGGGAGGTTAGTTGGCTAGAGACATTTCGTCCCTAACGGGACTTGATTGTTTATGCCAAGATCGTCCTGGATTTCATAATCCAGGGCGCACATTAAGGCAGGACATCTTGTCCTGCTGAATAATTGCATAACTACCGTTTTTGCAAACCCGTCAGCATCACTCGTCCGGGATTAGGAAACCCCGGACGATCATAGTTGTTTTTGCCGGGCCACAGGCCCGACCTACCCGTTTATTTCTTCAGCCAATGCCTTTCAATCTCTTCCAGGGTTTTACCCTTGGTCTCCGGCAGCACGATCCATACAAACAGAAAAGTGATAAAACACATCACCGCATAAATCACAAAATTGAGCGCTTCGCTGAACTTGTCCGCCAGCACCGGGAAACTGAGCGATACGGCAAAGCAGGCGATCCACAAAAACACGGTGGCAATGGACATGGCGCGACCCCGCACCCGTGTAGGGAATATTTCCGCCAGCACTACCCAAATGACCGGCCCCATCGCCAGGGCAAAAAAGCCGATGTACATCAGGATGAAAATTAAAATCCAGGTTTCGCTGAAAATCCGGTATTGAAAAGCAATCGCCGTCAGCACAAAAGAGACGCCCATACCCGCCGAGGCGATCAATAGCAGCGGCTTGCGGCCCAGTTTATCGACAAACATAATGGCAACCAGGGTCATCAGCATATTCACCGCGCCGATAATTACGGACTGCAATATTGCCGAGGAGCGCTCCAGTCCCACAGACTCAAAGATTCGCGGCGCATAATACAGCACGCCGTTAATGCCGGTGATCTGCTGAAAAATCGCCAGCGCTATGCCGATGAGCAGGGCAATGCGCAGCCCCGGTTCCAATAATTGCTTCACTGAACCGGTTTCCTGGGCCAGGGTTTCTTTAATTTCCGTCAATTCAACCTGCGCTTGCTGTTCGCCGTTCACCCGTGTCAAAATACCCATAGCCTCATCGGCGCGTCCCTGCTTTACCAGCCAGCGGGGACTCTCCGGCACGAAAAACATCAAAGCCAAAAATACAGCCGCCGGTAAAGTTTCGGAGCCGAACATCCAGCGCCAGTTGGTTGGACCAATATCCGCGCACACCCAGTTGACAAAATAGGCGCACAGCATGCCCGTAACAATGGTCATTTGGTTGAGCGACACCAGTCGTCCGCGGATGGCGGCCGGGGCGATTTCCGATATATACAATGGCGAAAGCATGGCCGCCGCACCCACGCCGAGGCCGCCGATAAACCGGGCAATCATAAATTCATTCACATCCCGCGGAATAGCCGAACCGATGGCAGATATAGTGAATAATATCGCGGACAGGATTAGCACCCGCTTGCGACCGATGCGGTCGCTTACCATTCCGGCAAAAGCAGCGCCGAAAATACAGCCCACCAGCGCGCTGCTCACCGCCCAACCCTCTTGTAACGAATTGATGGCAAACTGATCCCGGAAATATCCCATCGCCCCCGCAATAATGGCAGTATCAAAGCCGAACAATAACCCGCCTACTGCGGCTACAAAAGAAACAAAATAAACGTAACCCGGTTTCCGTTCCATTTTTCACTTCTCCTCAAGAAAATCAAATCCGTGAAAACCTAGTTCTTAAACAAATATTACATTCTCTACATATTACCGTTAAACTCTTTAATTGCCTGGAACATGGCAATAATGTTTTCGGGCGGGGTGTTGGCCTGCACATTATGAATACTGTTAAACACAAAACCGCCGTCGCGGCTAAAAATTTCACAGCGCTGCAATACCTCTTTGCGCACCTCCTCCGGCGTACCGAAAGGCAGGGTGCGTTGGGTATCCACGCCGCCGCCCCAGAACACCAGATCTTGGCCGAATTCATTTTTCAAATCCTGCGCATTCATCCCGGCGGCGGAGCATTGCACAGGATTGAGGATGTCGAACCCGCTGTCGATCAGGTCCGGGAGCAGGGTTATTACGGAACCGCAACTATGTTTAAAGGTCTTCCAGGTGGTGTGCTTGTGAATCCAGTCATTAATGCGCTGGTAATAGGGCATATACAGGCTGCGAAAAGTTTCTTTGCTGCAAAAAGTAGAATTCTGCGTGCCGAAATCGGTACCGCACAGGAAAACGGCGTCCACCTGGTTGCCGACCACGCTGAAAATCTTTGCCAGGTTGGCCAGGGCAATGTCGCATTGCTTTTCAAATACCTGGTGAATGTAATCCTGACGTGTGAGGGTGGAAATATACCATTCTTCAATATCGCGGATGCCTTTGGGGTCTTTTAAAAACGGCGCCGGTACCAGGGCAATATCGCCAAAGGCGGTACCGCCGAAATTGGCCATCACCGCCCGGCCGGTCAGTGAGGCACGTTGTGCTTCATCGGCAAAGTAAACCAGGCTATCATCTGAAATCGGGCTGAATTCTTCAAGGTTATCATCGGGATTGAGATTGTTGTCGTCAACCGGGTACTGACGGATGATTGAATCAAAAAAGAACCCGGTTTTCGGCATCTTGCCGCTCGGTTTCGCTGAGGTATCGCCTTTGGGAAAGATCAGGAAATCGCCGTTATCATCCGTTTTCACCTTGAAATGTTCAGAAACCAACAATTCCAGGCCATTATGCAATGTCCAGGGTCGCCAGTTCTCATTGCGAAAGCCGAACATGGTCTCCGGCGGGAACACGCCATCCACATCCAGGCCCAGGGCATCCTGCAGGTCCGGCTCTACCAGGCCGAGCATTTGATAGGGTTCATGCACTTTGACCGGCCGCTTTTCCAGTCCGTAAAATTCCCGCAGGGCGGCCACGCAATTGACATGCATACCGGTGACCGAGGTGGAGCCGAAATCGACCGGCACGGCATCGGGTTGGATGTGATTCAGGCTGGCTTGCACTCTTGTCTTGTTTGTCATAGCGCTCCTTATTTAACCGAACCGGTTAGTTGCTATTTTTCAGGAAATTATTTTCAATATAAAAGATCACCCGGTCGCGGGTTGGGAAAAACAGGTACAAATAGGCAAATAAGATCACAGATGGCGTCAGGCATAGCCAGTAAGCGGATTGGCTGTAAATTGTGAATTGGGTAACGGCGAGTAATAAAATGACTATACCGAATAACGCCACCCCTTCGAGCAGCGCCAGGCGGATTATGGTTATGGAACGATATGCGGACAGTAGCAAGGGAATCTTGTCAATAGTGTTTTGTTGATTGCCGGCGATAAATGTCGCGCCGGCCATTGCCAGCCGCAGTTTGGGGAGGATGATAAAAAGCCCATACTCCAATAATGCAGCAAATACTAAAGCCAACATCATATATTTTAGCGAGAGAGTATTGATTGGTTCTTCCGGTAACGGCCGGGTCTTGCCGATTTTATAAAACACCGCCACGACTGTAATCATTGCCGCCTGGGTAACACCCATGGCAATATACATGATCTGCATGACCCTGATCTGGGTCTCACTTATTTTTGCCTCCAGTTCATGCCTGGATATGGTTTGAATATTTTGCATCATATATTTCCTTCACAACCTTGGTTATTATGTCTTTTATTGACCGGCAATCATAGCTCCTCCGGCCAGTTTTTAATTTTAGCTGATTCCCAAATCTTTTTGGATCTGTTCCAGGGAACGTCCCTTGGTCTCCGGCAGCCATTTCCACACAAAAATAAAGTGCAGGATCATCATCACGCTAAAGAACATAAAGGCATTACCGCCGCCAATTAAGGGGATATTGGCGGCAACCGGGAACAACCATGAGATAGCGGCAGCGCCGACCCAGTGTGTAAAACTGCCCAGCGCTTGTCCCTTGGCGCGCACCTTGTTGGGGAAGATCTCCGCCAGGAATACCCAGATAACCGCGCCCTGTGAAAATGCAAAAAAAGCAATAAAGCCGACCAGGTAGAACATGACCGCATAACCACCGAAATTTTGTGTGTAAAATGCCAGCGCCACCAGGCCCATGAACACTACCATACCCACCGAACCGACCAGCAGCAGAGTCTTGCGGCCGAATTTATCGATTACCGTCATTGCCAGGATAGTAAAGATCATATTGGTAACGCCAATGGCAACGGTTTGCAGAAGGGCGGTATCGGCTGCCAGGCCGGTCATTTTAAAAATTTCCGGAGCATAATACATTATAGCATTAATGCCGGAAAGCTGGTTAAAACAGGCGATGAGCACTGCAAAAAGCACCGGCTTTTTATATTTGGCTGTAAATAATTGTTCTTTTTTACCGGCGGATTCTGCCTTGAGCGATTCGACAATCTCATCGAGTTCCTGTTGCACATTCGGTTCGCCAATTCTGGTCAAAATAGCGCGGGCTTCCTCGATACGGTTCTGTTTTACCAGCCAGCGGGGACTGAAGGGGATGAAAAACAACAGCGCAAAGAACAATACTGCCGGAATGGTTTCCACACCCAGCATCCAGCGCCAGGCATCGTTCTGTATTGAACCGGCGATGAGATAGTTGGAGAAAAAAGAGACCAGAATACCGGAAACGATATTGAACTGGCTGACCGCCACCAGGCGGCCGCGCATCCGCGCCGGGGAAATTTCGGCGATATACATCGGCGCCATAACGGACGAACCGCCAACTCCCAGGCCACCCAGGAACCGAAAGAATAAAAACGAATACCAGTCCCACGCCAGGGCGCTACCCACGGCGGATACCGTATAAAACACAGCCAGAATGATGAGTACCCGCTTGCGGCCATACAGATCGCCCGGCTTGCCGACCGCAATCGAACCGATCACCGTGCCGATGAGGGCGATTGCTACGGTAAAACCCAGCCAGAAATCATTTAGGGAATATACTTGCTTTAAAGCTGCCGTAGTGCCGGAGATGACCGCCGTATCGAACCCGAACAGAAAGCCTCCCAGCGCTGCAACCAGGGTGCACGATATTACAAAAGACTTGCCTTTCATTGCCCGTTTTCTCCTTCCATTTTACCTGATGCAATTAAAGATCGTTGTAGAGTAGAGGGATGTATCTCCAATTTAGTAAAATTTTGGACTAGTGCAAGAATTTCTATTTGCAGAGAAAATAAAGCGGCTTGTAAATTCAGAATTTTTAAAAGTGACAATGATAAAAGCGCCTGATAAAAAATTACCGGGCGCTTGATAAACTTTTATTTTATCCAAAATCCAGGAATTTACATTAAAAGGAATAGATTTAAATAAGTACGGAATCAGGTTAGATCAACAATAAAGTGGCAGGTTTTACCGCCGCGCCGCAGGGATTCAAGAATTGTAACATTCATGGGTTTTCCCATAGCCGTTTCCCAAATTGCCTGGTGGGTGGCGCGGGTACATTCACAATGAATATCATCAGGTTTAGCAGGGCGATAATTGGCCGCCGGACAATAACAGTGAGAAGAGGTTTCACCATAACGAATATGGACTTGTTCGCCATCTTGCCATATTTCAAAATTCTGTTTATACGCTTCGATTAATTTGTCCACATTGCCTTGACCTTTTTTGGCGATATCTGTTTTAAAGGAATGGCGCTTAAAACAACCCTGTCCGCAGCCGGCCAGCAGTTTAACTTGCGTATCCCGATCCAGTTCTTTATCTATTGTGTCGAGCAGATCGATTAACCAATTTTGGATAAACTGTTTTTCCCCTTCAAGGCGGTTAATTTTTTCCTGGGTTGTTTCTTTCTCAGAAGCGGCATGGGTTTCGCCGTTTAAAAAAGCCAGGGTGCAGGAACATATCCCCATCCCCATTGCTTTGTGCAGAAATTCTTTTCGGTCCATTGGTTGTCCTTTACAACAGAAAAAATTTAATTAGTTATGATATTTATTTCCTTGATTATATGATGTAAAAAAACCATTGTTCCGAAATATTCATTATTATGTTATGCCTCTCGGATAATTTATAATCCGCACATAAGCCGTAACCCATCCACCGTGTTCATAAGCGGCTCGCGTAGTACGGAGCGGGCCAAACCGGTATGCAGCGAAACATCAACAGGTCGGGGAGCCGCGGTTTTATTCTCGTGCATGGAAACAGTAAGCAGCAATCCTTCATCATAATTACATACCGCACATAATTGCTTGCCAAAGGTAAGCCGGTTTATACGGTTCTCACCGCCGAGGTGAATAATGCCGGTATAATTATTTTCTGCCAGTTCCAAAAGAGCGGCGGCCAGGTTATTCACCAGAACCGGTGTGCGGTATTGATCGACAAACAGGGGCGTATTTTGGTTCATATGCAGACGGTTCTCGATCCACATTGAAAACGATGATCCGCCAATAATCGACCGGCCATAGATCAGGGCGGCGCGGGCAATAACATAATTCCCCTCACTTTTCTGGAGAATTTGTTCGGAATCAACTTTGGTGCGTCCATAGACGGAAATAGGGGCAACTGGATCGGTCTCACGGTAATTGCCCTGCCGGCCATCGAACACCATATCGCTGGAAACGAAAATGAGGCGGCTGTTCAATTCGAGGGCAGCTTTATGTATCATCCGTGTACTTTCAACATTAACCCGGCGCGCCATTTCCGGATTCAGTTCACACTGATCGAGGTTGCTGTTGGCTGCGGCATGGATGATAACATCCGGTTGGAATTTCTCCAGGCATTTCATAACCTGGCACTGCTCCGTCAAGTCTAACTGAATCCATTCATCGGATAGGGATTGCGGGGGATGATTATTAAAGACAGCCCTGATCTGCCAGGATGTTTTCGCCAAAGTATAGAGATGTCCGCCAAGGAAACCACTGGCGCCGGTTATCAATAATCGTTTCATGTGTGTTGCCCACTATAAATTGGATTTGGGACGGCGCTGGCCGAATTCAACAGCGCAAGGCGCATTTTTGGTAACCAGTTTTTGTAACTGCGAACACCACAAAGCCGCAAATGTCCGGCAACTGTTCGATCCATCCAGGTGTTCCTGTTTGGGAAAATCTGCAAATTCACATTTCAGATCACAAAACTTGATCCTTGAGGTGGTTACTCCGGCATTTTTACTGTCATCCTGCATGTCAGTTCCTGTTTTTATCTGTTGTCGTGAAAATACTTTTCTTAATATATATTATACTTTCCATACGTTGATTCCTGTTCCGGCTTTTTTGGTAATAACACAAAATAGGGTAAAGAAATTCTCGATACAATTACTTTTTATTTTATTTGACGCTTTTTTAAACCAAATGATTTAATAATCGGGAGAAAAGTCATAAAAATAAAAGGCAGGAATAAAAATTTTTTAATGTATATGAATAATAGTTGTAATAAAAAGATATAGGAGGGGTATAATTTTTTAAAACTGATAAATGAACATCCAGAATAAATTATTCCTCAACACTTAAAAAACAAAAATGACACAGCCCTGAAATTGATCGTTTTCCAGGACTGTGTTTAAAAAAAATATGGAAAGGGATTAGAACCACTCATAATCCTGTAGTTCCGGGGTAATATCCTGCAAGTCATCACGGATTTCATCCAGTTCATCGGCCATGTCTTCCAACACCTCGGCCTTTTCTTCCAGTTTTTCTGCCTTTTTTTCCAGCTTTTCAGCTTCTTCTTCCATTTCACGTTCAAAGTCTTCACTGTCATAATCGGGCGATAACAATTTAAAAACATTACCCACAGCAACCAGGCCGAGGGCTGCACCGCTTATGCCCACCTTGGCGCCTTCGAGTCCGATCTTTTTCGCTTCGTCAATCAAATCAAAAGTCATCGTGTGAAATTCTTCCACCAGCTTTTGTTGCTTGCGATCCAGGTCAATTTTTTCGCCATCAATCAGCAGCTCATAGTCATCGGTAAATTCAACGGTTTCATCATCGTTTTCCTTGTTGATCAGAATAATGTCGTCGTCATCAATCCTGACGCGTACATCATCGAAACACATATCATTATCCCCGAATTGCCTTTCATGTTGCTCCTGATCGGGTTCCGGATCGGCGGCAAAAGCACAGGCGACCATCAATAACGATAGCACTAAATAAAATTGGATTTTCATATATGACCCTCCAAAAGGAAAAACGCTAGTTATATTCTGTGATTTATATCAAGATACGAATAATTTTATGCAAGGTTACAGAGATATGGAAATTACATCAATTCATTTTTAATGGCTTTTAAAAAGTCATTCAGATTAATGTTTTCCAGGTTGGAGGAACTTGAAAGGTAATTAACGACTTCGTTGGTCATACTGGCGATACGTAAAATTTCATTGTATTGGGTGTCTCGCGCCAGGGTAGGGGTGTGATGGTAAAGCGCCACTTCAACGCTAATGGTGGGAAAATTCCACAGGTCGAGTAAATAGGCGCCAATTTCCGCATGGGTGCAGTCGCCGTATCCAAGCGCTATTTCACAATCGTAAAAACTTGCTTTTGGATTACGTAATTGCATGGAGACAATTTTGTCGAACCGATCCGGGAAATTTTGCAGCAATATAATTTTACCAATATCATGGGTCAACCCCACCGATTTGAAATTGCGGTCAATAGATTTACCATAGACAAGGCGGCTGAACGGCTCCATGTATTTGTTAACGACCAGAGAATGTTTCATGATTTTTTGAAAATATTCCATGTGCAGGGTGCGTGGAGCGCCCCGTTCCGAAAGCGAAGCGGTAAGCACAATATCACGGGTGGCACTCACCCCCAGCATCATAATTGCCTGTTCCAGCGACGCAGTCTTTTCACTGCTGAAAAAGGCGGAATTGGAAATTTGCAACAGCTTGGCGGCCACAGCGGTATCTTTGCTGATAATATCGGCAAGTTGCTGGAAATTTGCCTCACGGCGCACGGCATCGGAAAATTCGTTGAAAATTAACGGCAGTTTGGGCATTTGTTCGATTGTGCCCATCAGGGCGCTGATCTTACCGTCATTCAACACTTTGCGCAGTTTTAAAACCCTGGCAATTCCGTTCTGCAAATCGGTAATGTCATTATTTTTCGGTTTCATAAATACAGAGGAAGCCAAACCCTCCGTTAATATTTGTACAACCGAAGGCTGGTATTCATAATCGCCCATTACAGCGCGGGTGGCGGCGGGATAGTCAAACTTGACATTTTTCAAAAAATCGGCGGCGGTCATTTCCGGTAGCCGGTAATCGCTGATAACCAGATCGGCCGGTATTTGCATCATTTTCATCAGGGCTTCTCGTCCGGTGGTGGCGCAGTACAGGGTAAATTCGGCATTTTTAAATGCATCCTGTAAAAATGCCAGGTACCCGGGCTCGTTATCAACGATAAAAACATTACCCAGGGATGCTGTAATCTCGGTTAACTGGGTCATCTCTTGTTTGCTTTTGCGCAACGCAGCGGAGGCTTTGACATTGGCAGCGATTTCGTTGCGCAGCTTGTCCTGTAGCTGCTTTAATAATATATTGGCTTTACTTAAATCTCTCTGAAAGAGCAGGCGTTGTTTGCGTTCAAAAGTAACCGTCTCGGAAAGCACTACTTGTCTTTTCAGGAAAAAGTTACTGACAATAATTCCGCTTAGCCCGCCGCAAATGGCAGGTAAAATATAAATACGCCAGGTAAACGGATTTTCACCAATAATTGACTGGTGAACAAAGATCACTACACAAAGCAGCAGTACGCCGGTAATAAATCCGGCTATTAAACCCAATACCAGATTCACTTCGGTATCCGCTATTATCGGAGTTGGTTTGGGAGTCGGAGCAGTCGGTTTTTGCGGTTTTTTATGATCCGTTTTGTTCACTGCCAGTTATACCCGGTTAATGATATTACGGTTGAAAGTGCAGGAAAATATAAAAGACGTGTTACAATTTATGTACCATACCGGTAAAATTAATAAATTTTATTATAAAAGCAAGCCATAATTTCGGGAAAAACTAAATTCCTCAATAATTCTTTTGATGATTATAATCGTCTGATGAAAGAAATTTTACCTTTATACCAATGCCTGGGCCCGGCGCGGCAGTAACAATAGCAACCGGCGCGTCCTTGCCTGGAGTTTGGGTTCCGTCACAACTGGCATCCAATTGACCGATAAATGAAAAAACACCATAAAGTAAAGCATAGAGTCGTTTTTGCGCAGGAGTAGCGCAGGGAATGAAAACCGGTACGTTACATCGGGCCGCCGCCAGCAGTCTGGCGGCAACGCCGGCTGGCGTTTCATCGATGACGGCAGAGATCGCTTTATTGCCAGCCGCTTCCAATACCTGGTGAATAGCCTGAATGAGGTGCGGTTCGCCTTCCGGCAGTTGCTCGCGGATGGCATTATTGTCATCTTGCCAGGTTTCGGTGTAACGGCAGATCTCGCTCAGATTTCGTGTGGTTTCGACGGGATAAATCCCCTCGGCAGTTTCCCCGGTCAGGGTCAGAGCGTCAACGCCATCCAGAACGGCATTGGCCGCATCGCTGATCTCAGCCTGGGTGGGTCGCGGTTTACCGGTCATGCTGCCCAGAATATGGGTAGCGAGGATGACCGGCGCCCCTGCCTGTCGGCATTGCCGTATGATGGATTTTTGCACCTGGGGGACTTGTTCCGCCGGGATTTCATTGCCCAGATCGCCGCGGGCGATGAGAATGCCCCAGGCGCACTCTATGATCTCCTGCAGATTGTTTATCCCTTCGCGATTTTCAATTTTTGCAATGATCTTTATGGAACTACCGGCTTGCTGTAACAGCTCCTGCATTTGCATAACATCCTGCCGGTTGCGCACAAAAGAATGGGCAATAAAATCAACATTTGTCTTTATCGCCAGATCGATATAAGCGCGATCCTGCTCCGTAATACCGGGCAGGCCCAGATCGACGCCGGGGACATTCACGCTGCGCCGGTTGGTCAGAACTCCGCCACGCAGAACCCGGCACTGCACCCGGGTCGTTTCTTTATCGACGACCTCCAGAACAATTTTACCTTCATCCAGTAAAAGGGTACACAGCGTGGGAATGTTTTGCACCAATAGCGGAGTGTTGACAGCGAATTCCGGGGCATTTACCCGCGGCGGATGCCCGGAAATAATTGTAACCATCTGCCCTGCTGTCAGGGGCAGGTCGCCGGCCAGACCGCAAGTGCGAATTTCTGCGCCTTTAGTGTCCAGAATAATGGCAATATCCTGCGACACCCGGCGGATATTGTGAATGATCCGTTCAGTTGAGGTAACGGACTGGTGAGCGGTATTGAGGCGTACAGCGTTCATACCGGCCCGGTAAAGACTGGTGATGAATCCCTCGCTGCAATTCAAATCGGATACCGTGCAAATAATTTTTGTCAGCCGGGGCGTATCAGTGGCAGCTGTGGATAAAGCCGGCAATGGATTGTGCTCCTGTCAGGTTCATCCGGTGCATAAGTAAAGCACCGTTAAATTTTAACTCTTTTTTACTTGAGATGCCAGGTCAACCGCTTCGCGGGTCAGTTTGGCAATAAGATCAAATTTACCGCCGCAGATCAGATCGGTTTTCACCATCCAGCTACCGCCGCAGGCCAGCACCGGCGGGAAGGCCAGGTATTCTGCAAGGTTGTTCACGCCGATGCCGCCGGTCGGGATGAATTTCATCATATTATAGGGCGCGCTCAGGGCTTTGAGAGTAATCAGACCGCCAAATGCTTCGGCGGGAAAGAATTTTACAACATCCAGGTCGTAATCCAGCGCCCTTTCTATATCTGTAGGGGTACATATACCGGGTGTTACCGGAATATTGTTTTTCACACAATAGCCGACAACCTTGTCGCTAAATCCCGGTGCAACAATAAATTGCGCGCCGGCATCAACGGCTGCTTTAACCTGGTCGATTTTAAGCACGGTTCCGGCGCCAACCAGCATTTTTTTATTTTGCGCCATGTTATGGATAGCCTGGGCTGCGGCGGCGGTGCGAAACGTGATCTCGGCGCAGGGCAGGCCGCCATTGCAGAGGGCGTCGGCCAGGGGCTGCGCATCATCAGCATTTTGAATGGCAACCACAGGAATGACCCGGATTGCCGCAAGTTTGTTGAGTATAGCGTTCATTTCATCTCTTTTCTTTATTTATTACCAGTTTTATCAGGCGGTCATTTCTACCAACCAGCGATGCAGGGGCAGCATGTTTTTAAAATGAGCCAGGCAAAAATCCGGCAGGTCGGCAGAATGTACCTGTTCCGGCAGCGGGATTTGCATGATAACTCCCAGGCTTTTAAAGAGTAGCAGCCGCGCATATTGGTAATTCGGATCGTAACCGTGCGGCACCCGTTTATATTGATCTCCGCTGACCACATAATCTTTTCCAGCCCCCTGGATCTGTTGCAGGGCTTTCATCAACTTGTCCGCCTGTTTCTCGTTCATTATGGCGGCGCGATAACGTTGCAGCAAATCCGAGGTAAATTCGTAAAGTCCGGCAGCCAGCATCATGTTATCCGGTTCCAACTGGAAATAAAAACCGGAACATTGCAGCTTGGGCGCGGACCCTTCCCAGAATAAAATACCGAGGTGCTCTTTAAAGGGCGCTTTGTTTTTACTGAAACGTACATCCCGGTAAATGCGGAATAACGACCGGTCGGTACGGGGATCGAAAATGATGTCCGGGGCAATAGTTTGCAGGCGCCGTCCCATTTCCATAATAAAAGCCCGCGCCGGGGTTACCAGGCAATTTTCATAGAGGGTTCTATGCGCTTCGAACCATGCCTTATTGTTATTTGTGCGTAAATCCTGTAAAAAATCCAGTCCTTCACGGGGGAAACCATTAAATTGTATGGCTGTGCTCAATGAATTTTCTCCTGAAAATATTTTAAGTGCTATGTCATTATCATGCATGTACAAACCGACGGATTTAGTGCCTGCGATTATTGTGCATTTTTATATTTACTAAAATAAAACGAGTTTTTGTGATTTCCAAGCACTTTAGCGCGGGGGGACAGGAAACAGGGTGAAAACCGGCTAAAGCCGGGTCTTCAAACACGTCCCGAAAGGTGAAGCAACGGGACTACTCGATGACCGTAATATATTTTAGAATAACTGATCGTCGAGTAGTCCGTCCCGCTTGGCGGGACGGACGTATCGAGACGACATTTCCTGGTCAATCGCAACAAAGTGTAGCCCACCTCGCCGCAAATACTGCAAAAGTTTGGTCAGGTTCGAATTCATAGAATTTTTTTTATAGCAGACTCGTACCCCAGGTGGACCACACTGAAATACTACCGGGGTCGCAGGGCCTGTCACTAGATCAAACCCCGTCAGGGGTGCAATGTTTATAGCAAAATTTAAAAAATACTTGTAACCCCGTTAGGGGTGGAACATGTATATTAACACGCGCCCGGCATCTCGATACGTTACGAAAGGTAAAGCAACGGGACTACTCGATGACCGGACTTTTCCTGATCGCGCCGGGATTCACAACTCCGGTGTGATCAGAGCTAATAAATTCCAGGTGCGCAGCACATCCAGGTGCGAAAAAATTCAAAAAAATGCTTGACTTTTACAAATAAAGATGTATATTACTATTGTACTATATGTATAGTACAATAGTAATATACATATCTAAATTGCAAGGAGGTGGTTTATTTGATACAGTTTAAGCTCGATCCCAAAAGTGGCGTGCCGTTCTATCGACAGATCATCGACCAGATACGATACGGCATTGCTTCCGGACAGTTAACAGTGGGAGAACAGTTGCCAACAGTTCGCGCTCTGGCAGTGGAATTGAAAATCAATCTCAATACCATTACCAAGGCCTACAAGGAACTGGAAATACAAAGTATTTTGGAAACGCAACAGGGAACCGGCACATTCATTGGCCCCAAAGCTGTAGTCATTCCGGAAAAAGAAAAAAATGCCAAGTTGAGTGATATTTGTCAGGAATTTTTGATGATAGCCCGCAGCTATGGATTCAGTCTTGAAGAAGTAATAAATGAATTAAAGTTAAAAGGAGGCAAACAATGAGAATAAAAATTGAGCCTGAATTAAGAAGGACCCATATTCATCGCAAAGGTGCTTGTAACAATCCTATAGCCTTTACGGCGCTGGTGATATTAATTGGCCTTAATTTTCTGATTTATTTTTTACTATCTAAAAACGATATTACCCTGGTCTTGGGGATTATTCTGGCAACGCTGATCGCCTCTTCCATACACATTGCCGACCAGTGGGAAAAGGCGGTGGTATTGCGGATGGGCAAGTTCATTGGTCTGAAAGGCCCTGGGCCGTTTGTAATTATCCCCATCGTCGACCGGGTACACAATTATATCGATCAGCGGGTGCGGGTGACGGATTTTAAAGCGGAAGAAACCCTGACCAAAGATACTGTGCCAGTAAATGTTGATGCTGTAGTCTATTGGACGGTTTGGGATGTGGAAAAGGCTGCCCTGGAAGTTCAGGAATATACCAGCGCTGTTGCATATATCGCGCAAACCGGCTTGCGCGATATAATCGGCAAACACGAGTTGGCCGACCTGCTGCAGAATCGGGAAAAAATTGGCGAAGCGTTGCAGACCACGCTGGATGAAAATACCAATCCCTGGGGCATTACCTGCCAGAATGTGGGCATCAAGGATATTGTTATCCCCGCAGCCCTGGCAGATGCGATGAGCAAGCAGGCGCAGGCAGAACGGGAACGCCAGGCGCGCGTTATTCTGGGCACAGCGGAGACGGAAATATCTGCAAAATTTGCCCAGGCCAGTGAAAATTATTTGAATAATCCTGTCGCCCTGCAGTTACGCGGTATGAATATGTTGTTTGAGGGATTAAAAGAAAAAGGCTCCCTGATCATTGTGCCCAGTTCAGCGCTGGAATCTATGAACCTGGGCGCTATCGGTGGATTGTCGGCCCTGGCGGAACAGCAGACCAATGCACAAAAGTAGCATTAAAATATTCAGAACAATCGGAGCTCTGTACACACCGCAGAGCTCCGACCGGGAGAACAATGTGAATCCTGTCATCGACTATTCTCGTCCGTTGCTGGCGATCTATATGGTAGCTTTTTTGATCTGTCTGGTATTATTAATTCTAATCCGTTAATGATTGTGCGGCGCCGGTTGCATCAAAATTTATGGTAACCGAAATGAATTGCTCCGGTAGCGACGGTAAAAATGAAAAATCTCAAACTCTTACATTCCCCTTGCTTTTGTGAAAAAAAACAGCTAACATTTCAAACGCCGGTATTTACTTTTTCCGGGAAAATAACTGCGCCCAGGGTATTTAACGACTTGATTATTTGACCGGTTAACAGTTTTAGGCAAGGTTTTTGTATAGCTTGTAATGGCCGTTATGTATTTAAAATTATTGAAATGAGATAATTTCACACAAATCCCTACCCGGCCGAATATTGTAGTAAAACACAGGGAGAGTGACCAATCATGAAAAAACTGATCCTGTTATGTGGACTGATCCTGGTTCAGTCACTACACGCCCAAATCCCGGTTATAAATAAAGAGTTTCGCAGGGCGGAAGCGGAAAAAAAAGATGTAATTGCTAAAAAAATACTGTCAACCCAGGAATATACGCGGGCTGAATTTATCGGCTGGGATATTGATTATTATTCACTGGATTTGTTCCCGGATATAAAATCAGAAACATTGTACGGCCGTGTCCAGGTGCGGGGAACTGTTTTAAGCGATGTTATGGAATGGGCGGGATTATCATTATGGGCCGGAATGCAAGTCAACAGTATTGTATCATCCGCTAATACTGCCGACACCCTTGATTTTATCCAAAAAGAGGAAATTGATATACTTCTGATCAAACTGGAGCGGCCATTTCTCAAGGGAGAAGAAATTTGTTTTACAATAGATTACCAGGGACGCCCTCAAAATTCCGGTTACGATGCCTTTGATTTCGGTTCCCAACTCGATAAACCTATGATCTGGACGTTGAGTGAGCCGTTCGGCGCTAAAAGCTGGTGGCCCTGTAAGGATACGGCTACCGACAAACCCGATTCCATAGATATTCGGGTTACGGTTCCGCAGGAATTAACTGTAGTATCCAATGGTTCTTTGCGCAGTAAAACTGCGGTCGGGGATAATTACATCTGGTGGTGGCACGAGCAATATCCGATAGCGCCTTATCTTGTTTCCCTGGCCATATATGAATATGATATTCACTATGATAATTATATTTACAACGACGGCGCCGATACTATGCAAATCCAGTTTTATAATTTTCCCGGCGTGTATGAGCAATATAAAGGCGATATGCAAAAAGTAAAGGGGATGATCACCTTGTTTTCACGGTTGTTTGGCGAATATCCTTTTGTTGAGGAAAAATATGCCCAGGCCGATTTCCTGGGCGGCGGCGCTATGGAACACCAGACCTGTTCATCGTTCAGTTTTTTTGGCGAATGGGTCTATGTGCATGAACTGGCGCATCAGTGGTGGGGCGATCTGATCACCTGCAGCGATTTCCACCATATCTGGCTGAATGAAGGTTTGACCACTTATTGCGAAGCATTGTGGTATGAAGCAAGATATAAAAATTATACAGCCAGCGATTACCAGATGAGTATGAATTTATATCTCGGTCCGGGCACGGTGTACGTAGAAGACCCCGAACATGATAATATCTTTGACGGCGGACTCAGTTATGCCAAGGGGTCGTGGATCCCGCACATGCTGCGCCATATTGTAGGAGACAGTACTTTTTTTGTTATTTTACAGGAATTTTATAAATCCCCGCTGCATAGCTACGGTACGGCGACTAGTGAAGATTTTAAAACACTGTGTGAACAACTCTCCGGTCAAGAACTCGAGACCTTTTTCCAACAATGGATTTACGAAGAAGGGCACCCTCATTATTATTACTATTGGAACTGGGAGAAAACCACCAACGGTTTGTACCGGGTATTTGGCCAAATCAAGCAGGTGCAATCTGTGGGGCCGGTCTTTGCCATGCCGTTGGATATCACAATACAAACGGAAAACGGCGACACGACTTTTGTGATGTTGAATGACGAAAAGTATACGGATTTTGAATACCTGGTAACCGCGCAACCAGTGATGGTACTATTAGATAAAGATAACTGGATACTGAAACAAGTAAGCGGTAATTTTACTCCCAATTTTGTGTTACTGGATTACCAGATCGACGATTCACAAATGAACGATAATGGATTGATCGACGCCGGTGAAAACGTGACCCTGTTGGTACAGGTACAAAATATTGGCGTTAACGCTGCAAATTATCAATTACAGTTAACTACAGACGACCCGGATATTACTATCATCGATGGCGCCTGTGATCTGTCGATCGTGGAAAGATATTCTGCTGCCGATAGTATGGAAGCGCCTTTTACTCTTTGGGTTTCTCCCACGGCGCGGGGCCATTTTGCAGAATTCTCTCTTTCAGTATCGACGGACAATAATTACAGCCAGAACCTTAATTTCCCTGTTGCTATAAACATTCCCCCTATTTTATTTGTGGATGATGATAACGGAAAGAACTATGAGGCTTTGATTACGGCTAGTCTTGAAAATAATTATATTCCATTTACAATCTGGAATGTTAACGAGAACGGCCCGGTTGATTTACAGTCCTATAATATGGTGATTTGGGCAACCGGTAGCGACCGGGACAGCGCCCTGACTGCCAATGAGCAAAAGGCGCTTGCCGGATTTTTAAATAATGGCGGCAAGTTATTGCTGACCGGCCAGAATATCGGTTATGATCTATGCGGCCAGGGTTCAACTGCCGACTCGGTTTTTTTTCGCAATTACCTGCATTCCAGTTATATTAACGACCGGATCGAGGCCAACCAGGTGTTGGGGCGTAAAGATGATCTGCTCGGTGATAACCTGATGTTTAATATAGCGGCGCCTGAAGGCAGCGCCGGCGACCGTTATTCGCCTGATGTTATTGTCCCGATAGAACCGGCGCGTACATTTTTACTTTATTCTACCACACAACAATGCGCCGGTCTTTACTATAGTGATGATTTCACCGGCGCTAAAGTTATCTATATACCCTTTGGACTTGAAGGCATATCCACTGAGCAGGATCAGGAAAGCGCCGGTAGATTTTACAAACGGGCCTTACAATGGTTTGCCGAGCCGGCTCAGGTAACCCGCGTGCAACAATGCCCAGAGAGCCCGACCAGACTATACTTGTATCCGAATTACCCGAATCCGTTCAACCCCGAAACCCGCATTGATTTTGAGGCGCCTGAGCGCTGTTTTGTTACCTTGCAGGTTTTTAATTTATTGGGCGTTGAGGTCGCTGAACTGGTGCGAGAATATAAAAATCCCGGAACATATTCTGTGATGTGGGACGGCAGGGATAGTTTCGGTAAAGCTGTTCCCAGTGGTGTATATATCTATAAAATATCTGCCGGCAATCATCAGGCCAGTCAGAAAATGCTGTTGATGCGTTAAACGGTCCAGGAAAAGAAAAATAACACCGGGGGTTATATTCAAGTGAAGAGCGGTAAAGCGTGTTTTCCCTGGAGTTGTATCAATAGCTGTTTATTTTATATTGCATTTGTCCCCCTAAACTCTTATCTTTATAAGGTATATCATTTGTATCCGGCGGCGGTTCTCCAGGCGTTGTTCTTTGCTCAGAATGGCCTGGCAGTAGATTGTTGGCGTAGCCGTAATTTATAAGATGGTGTTTTTTTGTGAATATAAATCATTCGGGGGTATCCGGGGTGAGCCGGAAACGAGAATGAATTCCTTTGCGATCATTATAAACCGGGAGTGGCAATTTTCGGTAAGAGGTCAGGAATGATACCAGGTTAGTAGCCGAGATGTTATGCGATTAAACAGAATAATAAATTTATTAATTGTTACACTACTGCTAACGTCGCTTGCCGGAAAAGGCCAGGAAATAGGCAAACAGCGCGAAGAGTTGAAGCGTTTACGCGAACAGATTGACAAGTACGAGCAGGAAATTGTTCAAAAAAAAGCCAAAGAAGCCAATACCCTGGAATTGATTACCAGTCTTGACCGTGAAATAGATGTAATGCATTCATTTATAGGCGATCTGAACTCTGATATTCGCAGCCGGGAACGGCAAATTTCAACGCGGCAGAAGGAGATCGAGCAGATTTCCGGGGAGCAGGAAAAACTGGCCGATTTGATTAGAAAGCGAATGGTTAATTATTACAAACATGGCCGCAGGCATAGTTTTGATTTGTTGTTATCCAGCAAGTCCTTTAACCAGGTCGGTGTGTGGTTAAAGTTTCAAAAGCTGATCACTGAAAATGATATGCGCAGCTATCAAACATTGATCAATAATAAAAAACGTATCATTCAGGGTCAGCAGTTATTGCAAGCGGAAATTTATGCCAAAGAGCAAAATCTTTCGGAACATCATAAAGAAGCGTCCCGCCTGAAAAACAGCCGGGAGAAACGCACCCAAATATTGGATACAATACGCAGCGACACCCGGCTTTTGGATAAACAATTGCAGGAATTAAAACAATCCCAGGATCACATCAAGAACCTGATTTCCAAAAGCGAAGAAGAGCGCATCACGCGGAGTGTTCGCAATACCGCACCGGAGCCTGGCAAAAATACCGCACTACCCGCCGGTGCACGATTTATAGATTTGAAAGGCAAAATGCCCTGGCCGACGCAAGGCAAGATTACCAGCCATTTTGGCCGGCAGCGGCACCCGGTTTTAAAAACTGTTACCGATAATTTAGGTATTGAAATAAAAGCGCCGCTGGGAACGCCGGTTACGGCGGTTAATGCCGGTCAAATTCAGGCTATTACCTGGCAGCGGGGATTGGGAAATATTGTTATAATCAGTCACGACGACGGTTATTATACTGTGTACACGCATCTCGCTGAAATCAACGTCGATCCGCTTCAGGATGTGCAACGGGGCCAAGTCATCGGCACCGTTGGCGATACCGGTTCGATGAACGGCCCGGTACTGCATTTCCAAATCTGGAAAAATACCCAGAATTTAAACCCGGAAGAATGGATCGCCGGTTAGTGAAAGACAGGCAATGAAAGAAAGATATTTCGATAATGAGTTTTGATAAAATCATCGGACAGCAGCGGCCAATAGAAATTTTGCAACGCGCCCTGGAGCATAGGCGGGTTCCTCATGCCTATTTGTTCAACGGGCCGGAAGGCGTTGGCAAGGAAGCGCTGGCGATAGAATTTGCCAAAGCTTTAAATTGCAGCGCATCACAACAGCGCCCCTGCAATAGTTGTTCGAATTGCGCCCGTACCGGACGTTTCGAGTATCCCGATTTTCAGTTTATTTTTCCGGCCCCCAAAGCGGTTACTGTTCAGGATGAACGCCAGGTGCTGGACAGTCTTGTGAAAAACCCCTACGCGCGAAAAAAGCTGTGGGCATCGCCGACTGTCAGTATTGATAAAATACGGGAACTGCGGCGTACCAGCATGATCAAGCCGATGGAGGGCAAACGTGTGGTCGTTATAACCGAAGCGCACAGTATGACGACCGATGCCGCCAATTCATTGCTGAAAATTTTGGAAGAGCCGCCGGAAGCCATGCATATTATTTTAATTACCTCGAAAATTAATGCATTATTGCCAACGATTATTTCCCGTTGTCAGGAGATCAGGTTTTCCGCATTAGCGGATGACGATATAAAACAGGGATTGATAGATAAAGAAGGAATCGAGCCGGATAAAGCCGGTGTTATTGCCCGTATCAGCCAGGGCAGCTATGGCCGTGCCCTGCAATGTCTCGATGAAGAATTTGAAAATACCCGCAACCTGGCAATGGATTTTATCCGGGTTTCTTTAAAAGCGCCGTCCGCCCAGTTTGAACTGGTTGATAGAATATTGGCCGATTATGATAAAAAAACAGTAAAGGAAATCATTAACCTGCTGCTCATCTGGTTTCGTGATTCCATGAATTATATGCAAGCCAACCCGGAAATGCAAAAGTATATCGTCAACCGCGACAAAATGGAATTGTTGCAAAAATTTACCAATGCATTTTCAAAAATCGAGTTTGAAAAAATATTTCAGCGGTTGGAGAATTCCATTCAATTGCTGGATAAAAATGTGCAAATGAATATTCTTTTATTTGTATTGCTAATCAAATTACAGGAATGTTATCTAGTTAAAAGGTAAGTGTTATGATAGAGGTGGTCTTTAAAGGGGAGAGAAAAGAGTTGTATGAGAATCCGCAGGAATTCCCCTTCCTGGTGGGCGATTTTGTTATCGTGGAAGCGGAAAAGGGTGAAGACCTGGGGGTGGTGAACCAGATCGGCTCCCGGTTAAAGCGAAAAAAAGAGGGCAGCGAAACCCGGAATATCATACGCAAGCCGTCCCGCAAAGACCTGGATCGTTTTTATACCAACCGGCAAAAAGAGCTCGAAGCGTTCAAAGTATGCCGCACCAAAATAGGCGAGCATGGCCTGGATATGAAATTGGTGGGCGTTGAATACCAGTTTGATGGTCAAAAGATCACTTTTTATTTTACGGCCGAACAACGGGTTGATTTTCGTGAACTGGTTAAAGAACTGGCCAGCATCTATAAAGTGCGCATTGAACTGCGGCAGATCGGCGTCCGCGACGAGGCCAAGCGTATTGGCGGTCATGGCTCCTGCGGTCGCAAACTGTGCTGTACTACATTTTTAAAAGAATTTGAACCGATTACCACACAATGCGCCAAAGAGCAAAACCTGCCTTTAAATCCACAAAAACTTTCCGGGTTGTGCGGCAGGTTGTTATGCTGTTTAATGTATGAAAGAGAATTTTATAAAATTCAGGCGGAAAAATTACCGCCGGTCGGCACCAAAATTAAAATGCCGCAGGCAGAGGTTTTAGTAACGGAACTCGATGTTTTTAAAGAACTGGTTACAGTAATGTTCCCTGATGAAAAAAGAGAAAAATACCCTTACCAGGATCTGGAAAAGTATGAAATGATCCGGGTAAAGGTTGAAGACGATGAAAAAGAAAAAGAGCCTGCCAAGGAAAAACGTCAGGAAAAAACAGCTCAACAATAACACAATAGAATGGTCTGCACAATGGAATCTGATTATAAAAGAATACTAGTTACCAGCGCATTGCCTTATGCCAACGGTCCGCTGCATTTGGGGCATCTGGCTGGGGCGTATTTACCGGCGGATATTTATGTGCGCTATCAGCGTCTTAAAAAACGCGATGTTGTTTATATTTGCGGCTCCGATGAACATGGCGTGCCGATTACGATAGCGGCAGAGCGAAAAAAAGTTTCGCCCCAATCGATTGTAGATGAGTTCCATTACCGCAACAAGGAGGCTTTTGCCAAATTCGGCATTGCTTTTGATTATTATGGCCGTACCAGCGCCAAAATTCACCACGAGACTTCGCAGGAAATCTTTTTACGCCTGCATAAAAAAGGGATATTCAAAGTAAAAACCGAAAAACAATTATTTGATAAAAAGGCCAACATGTTCCTGGCGGATCGTTATGTAAAAGGCACGTGCCCGGTGTGTTCCAACCCGGAGGCCTATGGCGATCAGTGCGAAAAATGCGGTTCAACACTGTCGCCGTCGGAACTGATCAATCCCAAAAGCGCAATAACCGGTGAACCGCCGGAGTACCGCGAGACCAAACACTGGTATTTACCGTTAGGAGATTTTCAGGAAAATGTTGCCAAATGGATAGAAACCCGCAAGCATTGGAAGACCAATGTATTGGGTCAGGTAAAAAGCTGGCTTTCCGAAGGACTTGCCGACCGCGCCGTAACCCGCGATTTAAGCTGGGGTGTGCCGGTGCCACTGGAAGAAGCCAAAGGTAAAGTACTGTATGTGTGGTTCGACGCTCCCATCGGCTATATTTCCGCTACCAAAGAATGGGCGGTATTGCAGGGCCGGCCCGATTTATGGAAGCTTTACTGGCAGGATAACCATACTAAACTGGTGCATTTTATCGGCAAGGATAATATTGTCTTTCACTGTATCATGTTCCCCGCCACCCTTATGGAACTGGGCGATTATGTTTTACCGGACAATGTGCCGGCCAATGAATTTTTAAATTTGCAGGGCAACAAGCTCAGCACCAGTCGTAATTACGCAGTGTGGCTCGATGATTATTTGCAAAAATTTCCGGTCGATCCGCTGCGCTATTATCTGACTTTTAATGCGCCGGAGACCAAAGACGCCGACTTTACCTGGCAGGACTTTCAGCAGCATAATAACAGCGAGCTTGCCGATATTATGGGCAACTTTATTAACCGCACGTTGACTTTTGCCGGTAAACAATTTAACGGCTGCATTCCGGAGCGGGGTGTAACCGATGAACTCGACAAACAAATGCTGGCAATATTGCAGGACGCGCCGCAAAAGATCGGCGACCTGATCGAGGAATACGAGTTCCGCCGCGCCATTATTGCCCTGGTTGATATTGGCCGTGCGGCCAACAAGTATTTTAATGACCAGGAACCCTGGCGTTCGGCCAAAGATAATAAAAGCAAATGCGCCACTACCATTAGTATATGTATCCACGCCGTTCAAACCCTGGCTTTGCTCATGCAGCCGTTTATGCCGGAATCGGCGGCAAGAACCTGGGCGATGCTTGGCTTTACCGGCAATATACAGGAAATACCATGGGATACCGCCGGCGACTGCCTGCTGACGCCCGGCGCCGCTTTTGGCCCGGTATCCATCCTGTTCCGCAAATTTGAGGATACGGAAATTCAACCGGAGATCGACCGGCTGCGCGCCATATCCGAAGCCATGTTCCCGGCCCCGGCGACGGAAAAGAAAGAACCGGAAACGCCCAAAATCAAGTATGAAGATTTTGCCAAACTGGATCTGCGGATTGCCAGGGTGCTTGAAGCGGAAAAGGTTGAAAAAGCGGACAAGTTATTAAAACTGCTCATTCAGATCGGCTCTGAACAAAGGCAGATCATTGCCGGGGTTGCCAAGTATTATACCCCGCAGGAAATGATCGGTAAAAAAATTGTGGTGATTGCTAACCTGGAACCGGCAAAAATTCGCGGCCTGGAATCGAACGGTATGCTGCTGGCCGCCGAGGATGAAAAAGGCGAGTTTAGTGTGCTGATGCCCGAAAAAGACCTGGACAGTGGAGCAAAAATCCGTTGAAAAATGTGTTGATCGATACCCATACGCATCTGGATTTTGACCAATTTGATGCGGATCGCGACGAGGTGGTTTATCGCGCCAAAGAGGCTAATGTGGCGGGAATGATTACCATCGGCACCGATCTGCAGACGTCGAAAAAATCTATTGAAATTGCCTGCCGCTATCATAATGTCTTTGCCGCTGCCGGCATTCATCCGCACGACGCCGGCAATGCCAGCGAAGCAGATTTTGCGGAACTGTATGAAATGTACAGCCATCCCCGCGTGGTAGCAATTGGCGAGGTCGGTTTGGATTATTATCGCAATCTGACCAAGCCGGATATTCAGCGCCGTGTGTTCCGGCGGTTTATGCAATGGGCCAGGGAACTCGATAAACCGCTGATCATTCATACCCGTGAAGCGGAGGAAGAAATACTCGCAATTCTCCGGGATATGAGTAAAAAAGGCTGGCGCGGCGTTTTTCATTGTTTTCCCGGCGATATGGCAATGGCGGAAAAGGTTATGGATATGGGTTTTTATATTTCTTTTACCGGATCGGTCACATTTAAAAATTCCACTGCCGCAGAAATTGCCAAAAATATCCCGCTGGAACGGCTGTTGCTGGAAACCGATTGCCCCTTTATGACGCCGGTTCCGCATCGCGGAAAAAGAAATGAACCCGCTTTTGTGCAGTATGTAGCGCAAAAAATAGCCGAACTCAGGGCTATCCCTGTTGAACAGGTGGCCGGCTATACAACCGCTAATGCTTTAGAGTTGTTTGGTATAACCCTGGTTGAGGAAGAATAGTGCCGCGTCCGGATATTAAACCGAAGCAAAGCCTCGGCCAAAATTTTCTGGTCGATGCCAATATAGCCCGCAAAATTGTGCAAAGCCTGGATTTGAACGCCGATGATGTGGTGTTGGAAATTGGCCCGGGCATGGGTGTGCTGACCAGGTTGATTCAACCGCTGGTAAAAAAAGTTATTGCTGTGGAAATTGACGGCAACCTGGCTGCCAGGTTAAAGAGTGAATTTGCCGCCACAAATAATTGTGATATAATTCACCAGGACTTTTTAAAGTACGATCTGGCCGGTTTAGCGGCAACAAACTTGCGTATTGTGGGTAATATCCCATACAATATAACCAGCCCAATCTTGTTCAATGCCATGGAGCATCGTGAAAAGATCCGTGATTTAACTATGCTGGTGCAAAAAGAAGTTGCTCTGCGGGTAGTATCCAAACCGGGCGCTAAAGAATACGGCATATTAGCGGTGCAAAGCCAGGCTGTTGCCCGTGTAGAAATTTTAATGCATGTGCCGGCCACTGTGTTTGCGCCCCGGCCCAAAGTGGAATCGTCGCTGATCCGCTGGACGTTTACGGATGAGTTAGCCGTTAATATACAGAATGGTCAGGTATTTAAGAATATTGTGCGCCAGGCATTCGGCAAGCGGCGCAAAATGCTGCGTAACTCTTTAAAAGATATTTACGACAGCGCGCCTGATTTAACAGATTTCACCCGGCGTCCTGAGCAATTGACAATAACCGAATGGATAGAGTTAGCTAATAAAGTCAATACGGTGATACCGGAAAAGCCGGAAAACTAGCCGGTCGTGCTAACCCTGGTTTAAGTGTGAATACTATGGATTTACAGGACAGAAAAGAGATTACCGAGAATATCAGCTATTTGTTACACGAGCAGGATATTCCGAAATTAAAAAACATCATCGTTGATACCCACCCGGCAGACCTTGCCGATATAATCCGCGATATGGACGATGATGAGCGGAACGAGATGTTCAAACTGCTGGATCCGGAAACTGCTTCCGAGGTCATGCTGGAGTTTGATGACGTCACCCGCGAAGACTTGATCAAAGACCTGGAAACAAGCCGGTTATCGGAAATCGTAAATGAAATGGATTCCGATGACGCAACGGACGTCATAGCAACCCTGCCTGAACCAGTTGCCAATACTGTTCTTTCGCAAATTGATACCGAGGATCGTGTTGAAGTAGAAAAACTGCTGGTGCATGAAGAAGATACTGCCGGCGGTATCATGGCCCTGGAAACCGTTACCGTTTTTGACGATCAAACTGTTGATGACGCCATTCAGGTGATCCGGCAGAAATCTCAGGAAATTGAGCATGTTTACCAGGTTTATGCCATTGACCGCGAAGGACGCCTGGTAGGGATTGTGCCGCTCAAAAAATTAATTCTGAGCAGCCCGGAGACATTGATCCGGGATGTTATGCAGCGCGATGTTATTTCAGTTACGGCGGAAAAAGATCAGGAGTATGTGGCCAACCTGGTGAGTAAATATGATCTGTTGACTGTTCCGGTTGTTGATGCACATAACCGTTTGGTAGGGCGTATTACTATCGATGACGTGGTCGATGTTTTACAGGAAGAAGCCAATGAAGATATTCGCCGCATGGCCGGTATTTCAAGCGAAGAAGCGCTGCAGGAAACGTCTTCATTCCGTTTATCCCGGAACCGGCTGCCCTGGCTGTTTATTGCCTTTGTCGGCGAACTGGTTTCGGCTTTTATCATGAGCCGATTCAATGCCTCGTTACAGCAAATCATCACCTTGTCTTTTTTTGTGCCGGTCATTATGGCAATGGGCGGCAATTCCGGCATTCAGGCGTCGACAATTGTAGTGCGCAGCATAGCGATGGATGAAGGCGGCGCTTCCAACCGCTGGGATATGTTATACCGGGAATTCCGTGTAGCCCTGATAAACGGTTTGACTTTTGCAACGCTCATTTTTGCGATCATTTATTTTTGGTTACACCAGCCGTTATTCGGCCTGGTTGTATCTTTTGCGTTAATGTTTGTGATCGTTTTTTCCGTAGTGGTGGGTACAATTATTCCGGTTGTGTTGCATAGAATGAAGTTTGACCCGGCCATAGCCACCGGCCCGTTCATCACCACATCGAATGATGTGTTCGGCTTGCTGATCTATTTCAGTATGGCAGCCGCTTATTTAAAGTGGTTACAATAAGTATAGTGTCATGGCAATAAATAAAACCCCGGCAATTATTCTGCACAGCCGCAAGCAGGGTGAAACCAGTAAAATTTTAACCATGCTTACGGAGCAGTATGGCAAGCAGGAAGTCATTGCCAAAGGTTCACGCAGCGTTAAATCGCGGTTTTCGGGCTTGCTGGAACCTTTTAATCATATAGATATTGTTTTTTATCGTAATGAGAACCGCAGTTTTCAGTATTTAAGCCAGGCTGATCTGGTTGAGCAATTTCCGGTTCTGCATGAACAACTTGGCAAACTCGCCCTGGCGGCGATTCCCTGCGAAATAATTAATCGCTCGGAAAAAGATGGGCATAAAAATCCGCAGTTGTTTCACCTGTTGCTGGAAACGCTGCAGGCGCTTGAAGACCGGGACAGTGGTTTGAAAAATATTATCCGCTGTTTTCACCTGCATTTTCTGGAAATTTCCGGGCTGGAGCCGGACCTGGCAGGGTGTTCGCATTGCGGTCATAACGGCGCCGACAGAAAATATATATTTACGCTGGATAGCGGCGTCTACTGCTGCCAGGAATGTGGTCAGTTTACCGAATACAGCGTCAAAATGTCCGGGCAAACCCTGGAGTGCCTGCGCTGGCTGCGGCAGGTAGATATGAAAACCGCCGCCGGCATAAAAATTCCGGCCGGCATTGGCAAGGAACTGGATTCGCTGCTCATCACTTATATGCGTTTGCATGTGGAAGGATTAATGGTGTTGAGATCGCTGGAATACCTGGAACAATTGCAATCTAAATTGAATAATAAATAATTTTTCATAATATAGTATGCAGCTATTTTAAGAAGGAAAGAATATGGCTAAAGTCGAAACAACAATGGACAAACTGGTTTCGTTATGCAAACGGCGGGGTTTTATTTTCCAGTCAAGCGATATTTATGGCGGGCTATCCGCCGTTTATGATTACGGTCCTTTGGGCGTGGAATTAAAAAATAATATTAAAAAGTTCTGGTGGCGGTGGATGGTGCAGACCCGCGATAATATAGTCGGTCTGGATGCGGCTATTCTGATGGCGCCGCGCGTGTGGGAGGCTTCCGGCCATGTTGAAGGCTTTACCGATCCGCTGGTGGACTGCAAAAAGTGTAAACACCGTTTTCGCGCCGACCTGCTGGAAAATTTGAAAGCGTGCCCGGATTGCGGCGGCGAACTGACCGAATCGCGGCAATTCAATTTAATGTTCAAAACCTTTGTCGGCCCGGTAGAAGACAGCGCCAGTGTGGTCTATTTGCGGCCGGAAACTGCGCAGGGTATTTATGTCAATTTCCCCAATGTTGTCGATTCCACCCGCGTAAAAATTCCGTTCGGCATTGCCCAAATCGGCAAAGCGTTCCGCAATGAAATCACCACGGAAAACTTTATCTTCCGCACCCGCGAGTTTGAACAGATGGAAATGCAGTTCTTTGTCAAACCGGGGTCGGACAAGGAATGGTTCGAGCGCTGGAAGCAGGATCGGATTAATTACTATAAAACCCTGCAAATCCGCCCGGATAAAGTACGTTTCCATCAGCACGGACCGGATGAACTGGCGCATTACGCCGCCGATGCATTCGATATTCAGTACGAATTCCCGTTCGGCTGGAAAGAACTGGAAGGTATTCATAATCGCACCAATTTCGACCTGAACCGGCACAAGGAATTTTCCGGCAAGGAACTGACTTATTATGATGATGAAAGTAAAGAAAAATTTGTGCCGTTTATCATAGAAACGTCAGCCGGAGCGGACCGGACGGTAATGGCGGTATTGTCCGACGCTTATGAAGAACAACAATTGGAAAACGATTCGCGTACAGTGATGCATTTTGCGCCGGAAATAGCGCCGATCAAAGCCGGTATCTTTCCGCTGGTTAAAAAGGAAGGCTTGCCGGAAATTGCCTATAAAATTCGCGACGAATTGAAACCGCATTACCCAGTGTTTTATGATGAAGGCGGCGCAGTGGGCCGTCGTTATCGGCGCCAGGATGAGATCGGTACGCCGTTCTGTATTACCATCGATTTCCAGACCAAAGAAGATGAAACCGTCACCATCCGCGAACGCGACGCCATGACCCAGGAACGAGTGAAAATAAATAATGTACGTAGCTGGTTGTTTGAGCATATCGATAACCGGGTAAAATTCAACACTCTGTAAGCGCCCTGCGGCTCTTGAATTCTTCTTTACGGAAAAAGCCGGAGCCGGATGATTACAGGGAAAAAATATCCAGGTAGCTTAATTGGGGGAAAAAACTGCCGATGATTATTATTTGATTGCGTAACTAGGATAAAATTTTTAAATTTAATAAATTGACTACACCGGTTTGTTAAGGGAGTTAAACAATGAATACAGTGTATGCGGCTAGAGACGCTAAAAAAATGGTAGAACGAGGCGAAGAGTTTGTTTTGCCTGTTCAACCCTCCACTATTATACGGGATTGGTTTAACAAGCAAAGCGGGTTTGCCATGGATGCCAAGTTTGTCAAGATCACCGAAGGGAACCGGGTTGCCTGTGCTGCAATCACCGGCGTTGAAGATTTACTGGAATTTGCAATGGCCAGAAATTATACGGTTTATTTTCATCGTGCGATGTTAAAGATGAGTGATGATAAGAAATATAATACGGAAGTATATCAACAAAAGCAGGTATATTATTTTAGAATGGCGAAACAGCCGGGAGCATAATCCCGGCTGTTTTTTTAAGAGTTATTTGTTTTTTCGGAGGATAAGAGGGAGCAGTAAAATCAACACCGCAATTAAAAACAACACCAGGGTAATCACGACTGCCCAGATATTGACCAAGCGGGACTCTACAGTCATTGTAAAATCGGTAAACATGAATTGTTTCGGCTTGATATCCCAGGCAGCTTCTCTGCCTTCTACTGTTTTAGCATTTGTATCCAGGATCAGGCCGGGCATAATTACATGGTTTTCAAACTCTGTCAAGCTAATTTCCGTAAGAGATTCCATTCTTGCTTTTTGCCGGGCCAAAAAATAAACCAGGTCGTTTTCAAGACGCTTTACTGCATTGGTGCGGAGCAGAGCCGCGAGTTTAGTCAGAAAGTCTTTTTTATATTCAAAATCATCAGATATTTCTTCTGTAAAGAGTTTGTAAAGCTGCTCTTTCCTGGCCTCGATCACGTCCTCACTCAGGGTGGAATCGTTCAGTTCTGCAGCGGCATTAATTAATTCTTTGTAAAAGCCAATAAATATATTGCGTTTTTCCCAGTTTTCTATTTTTTCGTCCACAGCTTTGGCTTGTGCAGAACTATCATCCTGAGAAGCTAAAAGTTTTATTTCATCCGGCGACAGAAAGTCGGTTATTGGTACATTATACAATTTGTTGACCGCTTTCCAGGTTTCACGGTATTGATATATTGTATAGAACCAGCGGAATTTTTTCTTTAATTCCGGGATTATCGTCATTTCCCTGGACTTGTCCCGGCAATAGTTCATTTCTTTATCCCAATCGGCTACCTTTTTAAAGGTTTTTTCCGCAATGTAGGTGAACTCGCCGGAGTCGTATTGGGTGATCGTCCACGATGTATCAGTGGGAATTGGAAAAGTACTCCGGCTTATATCACTGGAATCGCCCTGTACGACGACATTGTGTTTGCATGAACCATCGGGATATATTTCTGTGGTGGTTTCTATGTCCCTGCACCCGGTAAGCAAAGATAACAGGACAAGCAAGGCGCCAATAAATTTATTCATATTTTTTCTATACATGATAATTCTCCTTCCGTTTAAAGTACCCTGAGTAACCGGGTGATATATCTTTTGTTTTGGATAATTTTGTTGATGTTCGGCTGTTCAAGGTCCGCTTTGATCAGTGTATTATAAAAATCCGGATTTTTCTGTTGTAGCAGTTTTAACAACAACTCGTTTTGAATTTTCAGGTTTTCATTGTTTTCCATCAATAATGCCAGCAGGTCTTGGTCTGTTCCCAAAAGTTTTAAATCCTGTGCCAGACTCTCTTGCTCCATATTGGTAAAGGCTGCTGTCGTTTCCAGTTTTTGTAAAGCGTTGTGCATGGCGGCCAGGCGATTGACCGACGCAGTCGATGTCATAGCATTGGCGCTGTACTGCATTTTCTTTTCCAGAGCAGAGATGCGGATCATGAAAACAGATTCCTGAAAGATAAAGAGACCGGCAACAAGGACCAATGCAGAGGCCAGCGATAAACGAAAACGAGGATTGAACAATACTTGCAACACTCGTGTTAAAACACCCTCCGTCCGGTAATTGGTCATTCTTTTCATCAAGCTGACTGAATTCATTATGTTGGCGGTAAGGGCCGCCGGTTCAGTGAGTGTTATTTCCGGCGCAGCCAGGTCGGCGATATGGTTTTGCAGAATACCCAGTTGCGCGGCAATGGCGGCGCATTCCGGGCATTCGGTTAGATGTTGTTGCAGCTTGATTTGCTCTCGCTCTGCAAGTTCGCCGGGGCGATGCAAATATAACAAGGCTTGTATGGTTTTACAGGATGTTTTTTTCATAAGGCATTATACTCCAATAACTTTTCCCGCAGTTGTTTGCGGGCTACAAACAGGTTACTCTTTACGGCTTGATTGCTGATTTGCAGCAATGCGGCAATTTCTTCCATATCCCGATCTTCAAAATCCCGCAATGTTAAAACGGTACGTTGTTTGGGCGGCAGGGTTGTTAACAATTGCAGGATCACTGCCGTAATTTCTTTATTCTGGATGATCTTTTCCAGGCTTTCGGGCGCTTCAATGACCGTTTCATCAATATCATCGTTTCTGCCGCCGGGGCGCTGCTGCGCCCGCAGCCGGTCGTAACACAAGTTGACGATGATCTTGTACATCCAGGTAGTGAATTTCTTGTTGGCGTCAAAACGGCGAAGATTCTGCCAGACGCGGATAAAACACTCCTGCACGGCATCCTCGGCGTCCTGTTTATTCAGCAGCAGCCGCCAAGCAACCCGGTAGAGAAAATCCTGGTGTTGTTCCACCAGAATTTTAAAAGCCGGCAGGCTGCCGTTTTGCGCCTGTTGTATAGTTTGGGTTAGTTCATTCAAAAGTGATTAACTTTCATTTAGTAATTATTTCTTCTAATGATGATACGATGGATTCTTTAAAAAGTCAAATTATATCTGCAAATTTTTAAAAATTGCTATAAACGGCTTTACAGGATTAAAAAGATTCTTGTATGGGAGTTGTTGCGAACAACTTGTATTCTTTTATCTTTGAACGGATTTGTTTTCTATCATGTTTTATTGCCGACAAAAATTTTTAAAACAATATAATGATTTGTCTTGCTTATTTCCGAGAAATTATGTTTATTTTATTGAGAAATATGGCGCGAATAACCAGGGCGGAGCGGGATTTATAACAAACTGATAAAATATATGATCTGGTATTTATAATTGTTGTTCCTGTGTTAGTATCCGGTTATTCCGGGCGGCTTGTTATTGTTTTAATAATAAAGGATTTGGCAATGTTTCTTGAAGTGCAAACCGGGCATAATATCTCTCTGAAGGGGCATGCAGTTTATTTTCCGGCGCCTGGCGCCCGCAAGCCCGATAAAGATTGGTGTATCGACCTGATCAACAATAATGCTTATAGTCTTGAGAATGCGTTTCATGTCGTACAGTATGCTTTTAAAAACAAAAAAAAACAGGAAGAGACCTGCCGGCGTATTATCGACGGCTTGAATATGCACCGGAATTTGTTATCCATTACTGACCAAAAGGGTGATGAAAAATTCTATTGAACGATAGTGTAGACTTTTTCTCTAACCAATGAGGAGTATAGGCAATGAACTTGAAAAATAGTTTAAAAGGTGTGGCAATACTTTTCGCTTTTCTTACTTTAATTTTTACCGCTTGTCAGCAATCTCTGGAACCGAAGCAAACCACTAAACTGGAGCTAAGCAACGGCTATTATCAAATGGTCGATGAAACAGCAGAAAGGGTAACTTTTAGCATCAGTTTTGATTACATGGTTATTGGAACCGAGTGTGTTGTTGGCGGGTATGGTATTACCTGGTGTGATAATGTTCAAGGACAAGCAAACTGGTATATAGCCCAAAAGTTACAACCGTGCAAGATTTATACAGTTGAAACCAGGCATTTTTGTCCGCCCGGCGTGGCGGTAAATCCGGTAATTTCCATGCAGGGTTATGTTGAAGGAGAATGTGAAGGAGATGTGAATCTGAGAGATTTTTTAGTATTACAGAAAAAGTGAGTCTATTTTATAAAAACCCGATGGTATATGGTTATGTTGCTTTTTACCGGTTTTAAAGTACAAACGGCTATGTTTGTTACCGGTAAGATAAAATTGACTGATTAAAAGCGCCCGTTAACAGGGGTTTATAAAAAACGTAAGTAAAGTTGAAAAAGCAATCAAAAATATGGTGCGACATGAATAAGACCGGTGATAAGACAAAACCGCAAACCATAGATGATTATATCAGCCTGTTCCCAACACAAGTACGGGAAATTTTACAAAATCTACGGCAGATCATCCGGCAAAACGCGCCGGAGGCCGTTGAAACCATGAGCTATCAAATACCGACCTTTAACCTGAACGGCAACCTGGTGCATTTTGCCGCCTTTAAAACCCATATCGGCTTTTACCCGGCGCCTTCCGGGATAGCGGCTTTCAGGGAGGAACTTGCAGATTATAAGTTCGCCAAAGGATCGGTGCAATTCCCGATTGACGAACCGCTGCCCCTGGAGTTGATCGGCAGAATCGTGCGGTTCCGGGTTGAGGAAAATGTGCAAAAAAAGAAAAAGCAAAAATAATACTGTTAGTCTTGTGCGTTTAGGAGTTAAGCAAGTACCCCTGTTAACAGAGTTGGATGATTAATTACCAGCTTGTAAATTAAATACCAGTCATGTTGAATTATTATGGGAGGAATAATAATGAAAGCCTATACGATTATCTTGTTGCTTTTACTGATATGTAGTATTCATTGTGAAAAAAGTCTTGATCCTGGTAATGCTGACAACCAGATGATAATGCAATACAAATTTATGAAAGGCTGGACCGGACATATTATCACAATTAATATTTATGCTAATGGGGTAATTACAGATACCACCGGTACTGAAAAAGAGGCCGGTTTCAGCCATGCTGAATGGCGGCAATTGAATAATTTCCTGATAAAGTTTACGGAAATCAAGGAGCAGTTCATACCATCGGATGGGGCGTTTTGTGATTTTGATAATCACTGGTTAGTAAAAGCCCCCGCATCTCAAGCCGATACAATTTATATCTATGAAGGCCTCGATTCTGAGCGAATCCCTGCGGAATTGCGCAGTGTGGTTGAAATGCTCAGGAAAAAGTTATAATACTATCTGCCGGCATAATCCATGTGGCGATCATGCTCGGTAAGAAACGGATTGATGATCGTCAGGTTCTGGATTTTGGTAAAATGCGGCAAGTCCTCAGTGTAAAGAGTATTACATTCCGCTTTCAGGGCGGCGGAAATAATCATGGAATTAACCAAAGAGAATTTCCAGCGCTCCATCATTTCCAGGGACTGGTGATACAAATGAATATTTGCATACACTTCGCATAACGGCTCCAGGACAAAAGTCATGTATTTATGGCAATCCGCCAGGGATATTGGGATCTTGAACAGAGTGGTTGCAGCTAACAGGAATTCATGAATAACCTGGCTGCTGGTAATTCCGGTTAAATTATCCAGGGCATGAGACACTATTTCTTTGGCTTTATCTTGTCTGGTTTTATCAGATCTGTCAAATGTCCTGATAAAAATGCTGGTATCGATAAAATATTTACCGTTCATTGATTTTCTCCCTGGTAATAAAACCTCCGGGATCCGCATAACCCCACATTTCCATAAATTTATTGTAATAGAACACCTTTTGATCTTTGTTGGCATACTGGATCAGCCATTCTCTGAACAACGCATTCAGGGTTGTACGCTCTTTATTGGCTTTATCGCGAACTTTGTTAATCAGTTCTTCCTCGGCGCTGAGGGTGATGTTTTTTAACATACTATGCTCCCACTTTACACTGAAATTGTGTACACTATTGTTGTGTAATATAGGATGCTGAATTTTTAAAGGCAAGTAAAAAATGTTGTAAAAAATCAATATTAATATTTTAGCAGTAAGTTTTAAAACAACCTGAATAGGGTATGCACCTATATTGCTTTTGTTTCAGCCCCGAAGAATCATATAAATAAAACACTCCAGGGGCTGTATCAAAAGCCCAAAAATATAAAACAAGTTACAAGTATGAGAAAAAAAGCCATTCTTGTCATTCCGAGGAGCGATGCGAAGAGGAATCTTTTATAACTAACATTTTGAAAATAAGATTTCTCGCTTCGCTCGAAATGACAAGTACGTTTTGTGTGCTTTATGTTTTAAATGACCTTTCTCAAATCAGGGCTTTTGATACAGCCCCAAAGACTTTGCTCACTTGTAAAACGGGAACAATACTTTAATTTCCTCTTTGCTTGGCATGTGACCATATTCGCAAATTTCAAACGCTTCGGCGTACTGAATTTTTGCCGCCCGTTCCGGGCCGTACCACTGTTCAAGCTGCTTGCTGTACATGGTCGCGGTTCTGTGGAATTCATCGACAAATCTTTTACGCACCTGGTCGCGGCGCTGCTGCTGTTTAACCGGATCGGCAGGATACAAGTCGGCGGAACCGAGCGCGCCGCCTTCGTAAAACTGAGATTCCATGCCGGTCAGCGCATCCAGCTTTTTCTCCATCACCGCATCGATGGCCACAACAATATCGGCGTTAAAGGGCGAGGGCTTTTGAAAATCATCGGAGCTGAACAAAAACACCGGGTTCTTTTGCAGGGGCGGCACATCCGGCAGGAAAAACGGCACGGACACCATGAAAGCGGCGTCCTGCACCAGCGTGCCGACATAGCGGTGATCGGGGTGATAATCATTGGGCCGGTGGGTAATGACTATATCCGCATTCCATTCGCGGATGAGTTTGGTGATGAGGCGGCGGTTTTCCAGGGTTGGCATCAGTTCGCCGTCATGGATATCCAGCACCTGCACGGTATTGCCGAGGATTTGAGCAGCGCGTTCCACTTCGGCGGTACGGCGCCGCGCCAGGGGGCCGCCGGCTTCGCGCCAGTGACCGATATCGCCGTTGGTAACGGATACGAATTTGACTGCATGTCCTTGTGCTACCCATAATGCCGCCGCGCCACCGGCGGAAATTTCCGCATCATCAGGATGCGCGCCGAAACAGATGATGCGTAACTGTTTTTCCGCCGCAATAGCGGGAATGCTTATCACGCAAACCAGAATAATTACCATTAAAAAGAAAAAGCGACCGTATTGCATAATAATGTCCTTTCTTTTCTTCCCGGTATAATAAAATGCCGGAAAACCGGTTAAAATTGCACCCCCGCCAGAATTTCAAACATACAATTATTTACTTTTAACGTATCATCTTTGTAGGCATAACTGGCGGCTGGACTGTAGCGGCCTTCCAGTAAGACTTTATATTTTGATGACATTTTATATTCTCCGCCGAGGCCGAAAGAACCGCCAAAATCATAATTTTTAAAGTCACTATAAATTTTATTATGAATGTCTGTATCTGATGGCCGGGAGAACAGATAGTCGAACCTGAAGCCAAGTAAAATGTATGGGGCAACAGCAGGTTTACGCCATGTATATTTGATGAACAAAGGAATAGACAGATAGTGAAAGCGGTAAGTATCTGACAATACACCCGACCCCTGTTGGCTGCTTGCAGCAATGTATGTATATTCTTCTTTGATCCCTTTCTGAATATAGTCCAATTCCGCCACCAGGCTGATGGGTTTATCGGCAAAGAATTCTCCAAAAGCTCCGGCAGCTAGTCCCGTTAGATATGTGCTTCCATATTTAGAAAGGTGAGGAAAATTATACTCCTGGTTGGCAATAGCCAGGCCGCATTTAACGCCTAATGCGGGCATCCCTGCCTGTGATACTGTGACCATAGTAAAGAAAAATAATACTACTAACTTGACGAGACATTTTTTCATTTGGCATTTTCCCACTGTTATGTTGATAACAGCCTTTCCGACAATAAAGAATGTATTGAATTATTGATTGGGCGGTAGCAGCTTTTATAATTCTTTGATCAATTATTAAGCGAATTACTATCTGCAAATAATATTGCACCTTCTGATATATTATCAGTACTAAAATTGCACCCCCGCCAGAAATTCAAATACCCGGTTGTTAATTTTCAGCAAATCGGTTTTATAGGCATAACTGGCGGCGGGACTGTAGCGCCCTTCCAGTAACACTTTATATTTTGACGATACTTTATATTCCCCGCCGACGCCGAACGAGCCGCCAAGATCATACTCTTTAAAATCACTATAAATATCATCTTACCAATTAGTATCAGTATTGTATGTAAGCAGATAATCGAACCTGAAGCCAAGCAAAATGTATGGGGCAACGACAGGTTTCCGCCAGGTAATTTTTGCATAAAGCGGAATGGACAGATAATCAAAACGGTTATCATTCGATATTGTCCCTACCGGCTGCGGTCCGTCTCCCACAGTTATAACATGTTCCTCTTTAAAACCTTTTTGAATGTAATCCACTTCCGCCACCAGGCTAACGGTTTGATCATTAAAAAATTCAGCAGACACGCCGGCTGCCAAACCGGTTCGGTATTTAAAATCCAGCCCGTCAATGTTAGTGTAATCGAATTCCTGGTTGGCCAGGGCCGTACCGAGTTTTACTCCCAGACCGGGCATTCCCGCTTGTGATGTGGTAATGGTGGTAAAAATCAAGAGCGCTGCAAGCAGCAAAGGATTGGTTTTCATCTGTTCATCTCCCATAGTTAAACTGATGACCGTGTATTCCTTGTTTTAAATGGTGGAATACCCGGATTGTTCCTTGATGCAATTTTATTCATAAAGAAAATTTTTTTGGCTCATTTTTCAGCATAGAACAACAGCTTGTGCTTTTTTAAAAACGCGACTGCCTTTTGCGCTGTCCCTTTGCGGGGATTGTCGAGTTGTTCCTGCACAAACTGAATGACCCGTTCCTTGTCGTTAATATATTCATAACAGCGTTCAAAGGCAAGAATGGCTTCGCCACTGGCAATATAGCGGCATTCATCGCTCTGGTATTGAGCCGTATTAACTTGCAGGATTTTATCAATAATCCGGTCGGCGAGTTCCGGTCTGGTCGCGGCGATGCGTCCGCCGCCGATTATTGTATTATTAGCGGTGATCATGACCGGGCCGCTGATGGGAGCAAAATAGCGGTCAAATATCTGTTCAATCTTGTATTGGCTGTCCACCCTGGCCAAATTGGCAATGATAAGTATGGCATTCCATTGTAAAATCGTCTTGTCGCTATCCAGCATACCAATAAAGAAATCGATATGCGGATAAAGCAGTGCAGGAGTGGTTTCACTCAGCAGCAATAAAACTTTGGCGCAGCCATATTTAATATTGGCGCGGTTGTGCGCCAGCCCCTTAATTACCAGCGGCAATAGTTCCGGTTGGCTGCCGACCTCGTTGGCAATTAGAGCTTTATCGATACTTTTATCGTTCATTTTTTGATGTAATTCTGCTTCCAGCATCATCAATCTCCTGTTTACGGTTATTCATAACGCAACGCATTGACCGGATTGGTATTTGCCGCCTGTATAGTTTTACCGCTGATGGTCACCATGGCAATGAGCAATAGCAGGAGCGTGGTTGTTATCAAATCTATCCATGGGAAATGGATACGAAAGGCGAATTGTTGCAACCATTGTCCGGAGGCTAAATACGCCAACGGCCAGGAAATAAGCGCAGCGCTGCCGGTAATCAACAGGTACTCCCGGTTTAGAAACAATGTAATGCCGGTAGTGGAGGCGCCAAGGACTTTACGGATTCCGATCTCTTTGGTACGCTGACTGACCAGAATGGAAACCAGGCCAAACAAGCCGATAATAGCAATCAAAAATACAAATCCGGTAAAGATTAAGACAGTCCGGTTAAACAGTTCATCAGCGCGGTACTGGCGGTTAAAATCCTCATCAAGAAAATAGTAATCAAAGGGGTAGCCGGGGAACAAGCTGAGCCATTTTTCTTTGATATAGCGCATGGGTTCGGCAGGGTCGGCAGCAGTAATTTTTACGCAAACCACCTCCGGAAAGAACTGCGGCGGAACCAGGAAAAACAGCGGCTCGATGGGCCGGTGCAGCGACCACAGGTGAAAATCTTTGCAGACGCCGATAATACTGCCGCTGCCCATCCAGTAAGAAAGCTGTTTGCCGAGGGCGTCCTGCGGGGTGCGCCAGCCAAAAGCCCGCGCAGCGGATTCGTTGATGATAAACGCTCCCCCGGCGTCACCGGTAACTGTTTCGTCAAATTCACGTCCGGCAACGAGTTGAATGCTGTAAGCATCCATAAAGTCAAAATCGACAAAAATATTATTCATTCCCCGTGTAATAATTTGCTCGCCATTGTTCCAGGTAATGTCGTCATGATGCTCGATGCGGCCCGGCGTGCGCAAAATCGCCGTTACCGAAGCGATGCCGGGATGGGATGTGAATTCTTGTTTTATGGCTGACAATTGCCGGGATGCCGCCGCCATCATCTCCTGATCCTGCATCGGCAGCACCAGCATCTGTTGCTTGTCGAAACCCAGGTCTTTGCCGCGCATATAATGCAACTGTTGCCAGGTAACCAAAGTGATGATCAGCAGGGCTGAAGCGGCGGTGAATTGGAGGATGACGAGTATTTTACGGGGCACATCCCTGCCGGCCCGTAAATGCGTGCCACCCCGGAATACCGACGCCGGGTTTTGTGTAATTGCCAGGCACGCAGGATAAAAGCCGGACAAGAGACTGACGAGCAGGATTAATCCGCAAACCGGAAGGATAAAAGATAATTTGCTAAAATGATGCAAGCTGAGCGTCATCCCGGTCAATGAACCAAGAACAGGGGCCAGTAATGTTGTAAAAAGCAAAGCGGCACCAAATGCGACAAGGGTGAGGATGAAAGATTCACTGAGAAACTGCATAACTATTTGCTTATTATGAGCGCCAATCACCCTGTGAATGCCAATTTCTTTATGACGCAACAAAGAGCGGGCGGTGGTCAGGTTAATATAATTCAAAGCGGCAAGCAGCAGGATGATGAATGCCAGCCCGCTAAAGATAGATATGTTACGGTTGTCTCCCAGCCGGGCATAGTCCTGAATATAGGCAGAGTGTAGATGGATGTCTTGCAATCGTTGCAGAAAATAGCTTCTGCTTTCTTGCAGGGATTGGGGGATGTCGCCGGCAGCGGTCGCCGCCAGACGGTTGATTTGGTTTTCAGTTTGCTGTGGATCGGCATTTTTCTCAAGTTTGATATATGTTGGTACGCGCAATCCATCCCATCCGGCTGCCCAGTCCGGCGGTTGATAGCGGGTGATGAATTGAAATTCGGGTAAATGACTGTTGTGCGGAATATCGGCAAACACACCGGTGATAATCCAGTCGCGGTTATCGAATGAGAGGATATGACCTGTCGCTTTAACGCTGCCAAAGTATTTTTTCGCCAGAGAAGCGGAAATGAGCACAGCTTCCGGTTGGTTTAAAACGCTATCCGCAGAGCCGTGCAGAAAGGCCAGGTTGAAAATGTCCAGCAGAGCAGGATCAGCATAATAATAGTTATCTTTTTCGTAAAAGCTTTTTCCATCCTGCAGGCGGACGACTTGCGGGGGCGCGCCGCAAAACCGGGCGGCATATTCAATACCCGGCAGACCAGTCTGAATGGCCGGCGCCAGGGGGATATGGGCAACCGCAAAGTCGGTCGTTTCATCCCTGGCGGTAATATGCACGCCCACACGGTACACCAGTTCTGCATTGTTGTAATCGGCATCGAAGCTCAGTTCTTCCCGAATATACAAGAGAATGACCAGGCAGGCGGTAAATGCCGCAACCAGACCGGTAAAATTAATAATAGTAACGGATTTATATCTGCGAAGGTTACGGAAAGCCGATTTGAAATAAAGTGTGAACATGCTACCCTCCATATCACCAGATAAACGACAGTTTTACACCAGTACTATAAATGTTATTGCCGTTGATGGCCATAACATTTACTTATGTAACCATGATAATGTCAGATTAATCGTAAAGGATGAATTCCAGTGAAAAGCATATCCTTAATTATTGAAAATTCCGGTGAAATGCAAGATTTTTTTTAGATATTCCGGATTTACTTAAAATTTATGCTTATCTGATCCGCAGGATTTTTTTGCTTGGAATAGTCATTAAGTTTTTTAAATTGGCGGGCTGTTTTTTTTATGAAAATTTCAGAAATGAAAGGAAATGTTGATATGGAGCTTATTTACAAACAGGCTGAACAAATGCAGCAACGCGCCCGGGAAATCATCGAGGATACTCATGTTATCGCCGCCTGGCAATCGGTCGGGGCGACCATCAACCTGGTTGGCTCGTTAAAAACCGGGCTGCTGGTCAATAATCATGATATTGATTTTCATATTTATACGCAGCCGTTTAAACTGGAAGACAGCTTTAGGGCAATTGCCATACTGGCGGAAAATAAGCGTATTATAAAGATCGAATACGTAAACCTGCTGGATGCGGAAGACAACTGTATCGAATGGCATGCCTGGTATAAAGATCAACAGGAAGAATTATGGCATATTGATATGATCCACATATTAACCGGGTCGCCCTGGGCCGGGTATTTTGAAAAAGTTGCGGAACGGATTAGCGCGGTATTGACCCCGGAAACCCGGGATGCTATTTTGCGGATTAAATACACTGTCCCTGCCGGGGAAAAGGTAATGGGTATTCAGGTCTACCAGGCCGTATTGCAAGGCGGGGCGCGAAATTATGACGATTTTCAACGCTGGATGGAGCAACAGCCCGGCGATCAGGCGATCATCACCTGGATGCCGTGAGTAAGTGGGTATAACTTAATATCAAGTTTATATGTAATAAGCGGTAAGGTTTTCTTGTCTCAGATGAAATTCGGGCCTGTGGTTTAATAGGGCTGTATCAAAAGCCTCAAAAAGTAGACCAGGATACAAATTTGAGGGAATAAAGCCTTTCATGTCATTCCGAGGAGCGAAGCGACGAGGAATCTTTCGTATTTAACATATTGTAAAAACAAGATTTCTCGCTTCGCTCGAAATGACAAGTTTGTTTTGAGCGCTTTATATTTTAAATGACCTTTTGAAAATTGGGGCTATTGATATAGCCCCACTCCACCTTTTTCGGTAATAATTTACCAGTTTTCACCCAGTCTTCAGGGTTGGGAGCGAAGCAACCCGGATAAGCGAACAGCCTTTTATAACTCCGGCCGATTATTAGCTATCTGACAGTTATTTTGGTTATCATGCTGGAAACAGTAAAACTGGTCAGTTTGGTTCCGGCTGTGTACACTCCGCCTGAATACAAACCGTCCACTGCGGTTCCGGTGCACGTTCCGCCATAATAAACATCATAGGTACCTCCATTTACCAGTTTGTCGGAAGAAAAGGCAACGGACTGGTATTTCTTCGATGGCGTAAAAGAAAGTATTTCGGAACCATCGCCAGCCTGAATGTGAAACATGGTACCGCCGTCCAGGGATTTGTTCATGTTTATCAGAATTGCATATTGTGTCGAAGTGGAAGCCGGCGCCTGCGCCATCCCTGCACTCCCGGCAGCCACCAGGAATCCACCGGTCATTTTAAAACCTTTATCCCAGTCCAGGGCGCCGTTCATGTTCTCGGTTGGTCCATGGACAATGACATTGCCGCCGGTCATTACTATTGTGCCGTTTATATCAAAACCATCACCGGCAGCATTAACGGCAAGGTAACCGCCGTTGATATAGAGATAATAGTTACCGGTTGTCGGCATTCCACCGCCGCCGGTATTCCCTCCACCCGGCATACCGCCGCCCGGATCACCGCCGCCGGAGCCATCGGCAGCATTAACGCCGTCATCGCTGCTGGTGAGACGAATATTTCCGCCATTAACCGTAATATAGGTGCTTTCTATTCCTTCATAACATTTTTTAGCTGTGATATCGCCATTATTGATGGTCAGCGCTGAATCTGCATGAATGGCATCATCGCCCGTGCTGATGACCAGTTCGCCACCGTTGATCGTTAGGTTGCCGTTGGAGTGAATAGCATCGTCGGCGCAATTAAAAGTAATAGCGCCGTTATCGATGATTGAATTGACTGGGGCTTTGATGCCTTTGGCTGAAACATCATCGCTCACGGTTTTAGAACTGCCGCCGCCGGACGTCAATGTAATAACGCCGTCTGCGATCAGGGCATCGGTTTGGGCGGTAATTGCATCCTTGCCGGCAATAACGGCAATCGTACCGTTTTCCACCAGCACATAGCCGCGGCTTGTATCATCAGCATTATCGGATTTTAACCCGTCGCCAACGGCATTCACATCGAGAATACCATCTTTAATGACCAGGTAGTCTTTACCGCGGATACCGTCATCCTGGGCGCGCACTATAATATTACCGGATTTAATAACAATGCCATCAACGCTGGCGATGCCGTCATTATAATTACCATAAACGGTAAGCGAACCGTTGCCATAGATGGATAGATCGGATTTACTGTAAACAGCAGCGTTGGGTTCATCAACAGTCGGGTCTTCCAGTATATACGTAGAGCCGTCCCTGATTATATTCTTTGAACCATCGGCAAGGATGATGACCGTTTTTTTGGCGTTCTTGACATAAAGCGGCGCATTTGCAGGGTCGTAAATATCTATGCCGTTCAACACCAGTTTTACGGTTTCTTCATCAACCGAGTTCACAATGATCTGGCCATCATTAAGAGCGCCACTGAGGATATATGTACCGGCAGTGGTAATTGTAACAGTAGAACCGCTCACCGTGGCCCCGGTTCCATTACTGGTTATTGTGGAACCATTGAAGGTAATTTGTGTGGCGGTCGTGCTGTCCCACACATAATCTTTGGCTTTATCATGGTCATCTTTGTTGACGGCCATTGCCTCTTTTACAGTATTTTTAAAACTGTATCTGTTAACTTCATTGGTGGTATCATCATTATTATTATCTGTGTCCGATTTCAGCACATCTGAACCTTTGTCACATGCAGAAAAGATCGCCAGGATGATCATGCATCCCGCCAGGTACAGAAAAGCAGTCTTTTTCATTGTAACTCCCGTACAAAAATTTTGAGAAAATACCCGGTGGGTTTGCATTTTCCCCACTGGATAATTCTATAAATTACGTTCAAGAGTTAGACCTCCTGCCCACCCGGAATATTCCCGGTTACCATCAATTTTTTTACTAAAACTAATATTATGATAACAATGATTGATTATTATACTGCCATTGGTACTTACCGGTATTCTAATGCCGGCTCCATAATGAAAGCCAATATTACTATCCTGATACCGGGCGAAAGCTATTCCGTTTCTATTTACCGGTTCGCTTTTGCTGGCAATATAAACACCGGTACCCGCTGTAATAAAGGGATCTAGCAATTTGCCGTGGTGGGTATGTAACGTAATACCCAGTAAGTGAGATTGAATAACTATTTTTTCCGGCGTATCCTTGTCTGCTATTGTTGAAGCCTCTTTCATCCAGACTCCCCAACTGGTTTCCACAGCAATGTTTTTATGCAAATCCATAGCCAGATTGATATTACGTATTAATGACTTGTTATTCAAATTTTTGTACCCGGCGCCATTTTTATTGTTTGTACCCGGAATATCCCAGTTACTGAGTGTCCAGCCAAATTTTAATATAGGCGAACCATCCGCACGGCGGGGAATTTCATGGTTAAGTGCGTAAAGAGCCAGGCCATCAATACAAATGTTACCTAACACACCATGCCAAAAATTAACAAGTTCACCATGAGTAAGACGGCCGCTATGCGTTGGGAAAATACGTTTACCGAAAGGCTGTAAGGAATGCTCCAAATCCGGGATCATGGCGCCCATCGAGCCCCAGAACAAAGCCGGGTCTTTTTTCCAATGCGGCAGCAACAATAATGGACCAGCAATGCCTTCGGCGCTGAACCACACCATTTCCTTGCTGTTGCCGCGCGGTTCAAAGTTTCCCATTTGATCGGAGAGCAAATGAGAGTACATGCCTAATAAAAAAGCGTGACTGTAACGAGTAATATTGTTTCTATCATTTTTATAATTTGCAAAAGACAAATATTTTGCTGTTAGCGCCCCTTCCAGGGGGTGTCTGGCGCCATTCCCCGCCAAAGCGGGGAATGCGACGCCTAAAAAGGTGATTAATATGAACCAAAGCACTCTATTTCGGAATACTATTTTTTTCATTTTTTCCTCTAAAATAGTTTTTTAACTGAACCATGTTTAAAACTTACCTGCCGGTAACTTGCAGGTATGTGGTTCTTTTCACGATATAATTCGCCCTGGCGTCGGTTAATTGATCCATGATCTGTTGTTGCATGGCTTGCGCTTCCAGCAGATCGGAAACATTACACAGGCCGTTATCATAACTATCCTGGTTTACTTGCAGGTTTTCATTGGCCTGTATTTTAGCTTCTTCGCTTAATAGTACCTGTTTGTAAGCGTCCGTTAAATCCTGCCAGGCTTTTTGAATTTGCAGTAATAACAATTCGGTATTGTCCTGCAAGTTGTTTTTAGCAATTTGTTCTTTAATGCTGTGCTCTTTAACGGTGTGCGCTGCTTCCCACCAGCTGGAAAGCGGGATAGACGCTGTACCGAAAACCATATCGTTAGTTTGTGATTCGCTTTCATCAAATTTCATATATATTCTGCTAAAGCCCACACCAACCTGGGGCAAATACTCGCCCAGCTTCATGCGTTTTTGCAGTGTTTCCGCCCGTACCCCGGCTTGCAGCAACCGGTATTCTACCCGGTTGCTTACGGCTGCATGTGCATCGATATAACAGGTCTGAGGAATACTGTCGATAAATAGCGAGTCCGACAGCGCCAGTGTGGAATCGTAGGGAATACCGATATGCTGACAAAACGCCATCATCGCCAGTTTTCTGCCATTTTCGAGCTTGGATTTGTTTAATAGTACTTCGCTTTGTTTTAGTTTGACTTTGAGAACATCGTTTTTCATGACAATGCCGGACTTCCAGGCATCGTCCACCTGGTTAAGCAGACTGTTGAGTAAACTTTCGTATTTCTCAATTGTCTTCATCTTTTCATTGAGCGATACGACCTGCCAGTACTGTTGTTCCGTTGTCAATAACACATCATTATATTCCATACGACTTTTGTATTCACTCACTTTAACGCCCAGGGACGCCAGCCTGTTACCGTTAAAAATCCGGCCTCCGGCAAATACCGGCTGGATTGCAGTTACCATACCGATAGCGCCGGTTTTCATCATTGCCATTGTAGAACCCGGCAAGTACGCAAACTGGGTAGGATGCAGCAGGTGTATCGGGTTACCGTCATATACCGGTAAATTACCGCCTTCCGTGGTAATTTTCATCATATAATCCTGCGCTTCGAACTGTGCGCCTGCTGCGCTGATGGTTGGAAAATATTTGGTCAGCGCTGCTCTTTTAACCTGGCGCGCCGCTTTTATTTCGAGACGGCTGTTTTGCATAGCAGTATTGTTTTGCAATGCAAGTTCTTTGCTCTCTGCCAGGGTTAAAGTTTTTTGGGCAAAACTCAGGGTAACAGAGAACAAGAGTATCAATAATAAAGTTATCGTTGTCTTTTTCATTAAAGTGCACTCGCTTCAATTATGTTAAAATCATTCCGGTGAAATAAATAATACAATACCGGCATTAACAGCAGAGATAAAATTAAGGCAAATATTAACCCAAAGCAGATTACCGCACCTAACGGGCCCCATAATAACGAACCGCTGGCAATCATGGGAATAACCCCGACGGCCGCTGCTGCCGCTGTAAGGAAAATCGGGCGCATTCTGCGCTGCGCCGCAGAGGTGGCAGCTTCTTCCAGGGAATGACCGTGTTCATGGCGGAGTTCTTCAGCATACGAGATATAAATAATACCGTTACGAACAACAATACCCATTAAACCGATCAGGCCGATAAACGCCGTAACTCCAAAGGGATAGCCGGTGATGAAAATGCCCAGTGATGCGCCAAAGATACATAACGGCATAGTCAACATAATAAGCAGGGAGGTTTTAATACTTTTAAACTGAAACATAAGTATTATAAAGATGATGACAATGCTGATCATTAAAGAATAGTAGAATGGAGTTATATATTCTACCGTATCCTGGTAATCGCCGCCATAATACATGGTAACACCTTCCGGCAGTTGCACGGCTTCAATTTTCGGTCTTAATTTATTAAAGACCGTTGAAGGAATTGCGTCTCTGCGGACGTCGGCTTGAACCGTGATGGTGCGAATCCCGTTACGATGGATAATTTCGCCCTCCGACCAGCCCGGCTTGAGGTCGGCGATCTGGCGCACCGGTACGGAGGCGACCAGGTATGGAGATGTTACATATTGGTTGCTAATGTCGTCAATACTCGTTTTGACTTTTTTATCAACTTTTAATTGCACATCAACCGGGTAATCGCCTTCCCAGATAGTGGCAACAGGGAAACCTTTAGTACCGACCATGAGTGAATACCCCAGCAACATATTGGAATACCCAAGCCGGCTGGCCTCATCTTTTTTAATTTCGAGGTCGATCGTTTGCCGGGACTGCTTGAAATCGGTTCGCACCCAGGTAACCCCGTCAGCCTTGCGTACAATATCTGAGATTTCATTTGCCGTTTGTTTAAGAACGTTCAGGTCATCGCCGGCCAGACGAACTTCTATTGGTGAGGGAGAAACGGCAAATTCCAGTTGTTTCCATTTCACATTGGCATTTGGATAGCGGTTGGCGTATTTAACGCTGTATTCATCCAGGATTTCGATGGTCGCTTTGTTCGATTTGGTTAACACTACCAATTGTCCGTAACTTTTGGCCGGAAAATTGGGCGCATATATAGTATGAAAGCGCGGGGAACTGGTTCCTATAAACGAGGCTACCGTTTTTACACGCGGGTCTTTTTGCAGCAATTCTTCCAGGTCTTTCATTACCGCATCGGTTTGCTGTAATGAACTGCCCAGGGGTAAATGGACTTCAACGGCAAACTGGTTGCGTTCAATTTTGGGAAAGGATTGCTGCGGGGATATCCCAAGAATGACCAGGCCGATAATGAAAGAAACGGCGCCCGCCAACACAACGGTCAATTTGTTTTTAAAAACTTTTTCCAGCAAGTTATTATAATACTTTTGCACATTGTCCAGAAAAATGGCTTTTTTGCCTTTGTGTGTATCGTTTTTTATACCGGTCTTGATAAACATATAGCTTAATAACGGCACCAGAACTGCCGAAGTGAACAACGAAATGAACAAGGCAAAACTGGTAACGTATGGGAGCGAGCGGACAAAATCACCGGCGGTCCCCTTCATGAAAAATATGATGGGCCAGAAGCAGGCAACAAGTATGAGGGTTGCGGACAGGACGGAGGTGAACAGGTCAGCCACGCTCTGCGAGGCGGCATCATGGGGCGATATGCCGTTATCGAGTTTTTCCACATAATTGTCAATAATCACAATGGCATTATCAACCACCATGCCGAGCACAAGGATAAGTGCCGCTAACGACACGGTTTGCAGATCCCAGCCGGTTACCCACATAAAAGCGAGAGTGATAAGAATCGAGATTGGAATAGCGGAGGCGGCTACTATTGCCACCCGCCGGGGCAGCAGGATGACGGTAACCAGGATCACAGAAAAAATAGCAATGGCGAACTCTTTCATAAAGTTGGCAATGGCTTTGGATACTGCGCCGGGGATGTTGGAAATCGTTTCGATTTTAACATCCGGCGGCAGAGTTTTGGTGAATTGGGAGATCTCTTTACTAACGTCCTTGCCAAAATGTACAATATTGTTGCCGGTTTGCATTTCCAGCGAGACAATGAGGCATTTTTTACCGTTGACGCGGATAAAGGACTCCGGTTCTTCATATTCGCGAACTACCCTGGCGACATCTTTAACCCGGACGATATTACCAAGCGGATCGGAATAGACAATCTGGTTGGCTACATCTTCCTCGGTTTGGTAGCTTAACGGAATGTGAATGGGATAGATCTGGGTGCCGTCGTCAATTTCACCGGCATACCCCACCGCGCTTTGCGGTTTAAGGGCCGCCATGACTACCAGCGGTTTTATGCCATACTGGGTGAGTTTGGCATCGTCGATGTAAACATTGACCTGTTCCTGTAATAAACCATAATGCTTAACTTTGGATACAGAGGGAATTATTCTGATCTGCGCTTCAAATTGTTTAATGTATTGTTCCAGTTCTTTATAGGTTTTGGTATCGGACTGCACCGCCAGCAGCAATGCCGAGGTGTTGCCAAAATCGTTATCGGCAGTCAAAGACAGTACACCGGACGGCAACTGCCCTTTGAGTTCATTCAAGCCGTGCCGCAGCTTGGCCCAAAAGACATCCGGCTCTTTTTCTTTCTCCGAGACTTCTACATAGATAACCATTACATTTTCTTTGGAAATGGAACGGGTCTTGTTCCGGTCTACCGAGTTGTATTGGAACAGGTATTGTTCTACTTTGGTCGTCAATTGTTCTTCGACCTGCAGGGAAGAGGCGCCGGGGTAAATACCGACAATGATACCCTGGCGAATTTCAAACGTGGGAAATTCATCGCGCGGCATCTGCACCAGGGCGATAATGCCCACCAGGATCAATAACCCGGTGATTATAAACAGCACCTGTTTATAACGAAGCAGGGTTTCCAGTAATGTAGTGTGTTTTTTCATGGTGTATAGTTCTCCCGGCGCTAATTGTTGATAATTCTTACCGGGGCGTTATCGACCAGTTTATGCTGGCCCGATATGACAACCAGGTCGTTCGTTTCAAGTCCTGCCGTAATTTCAATGCCGCTGTTCAACAGGTCGCCGGTTTGTACAGCTCTTCTGGCTGCTTTTGCTGTTGCCGCATCAACGGTGTACACAAAATTATTACCGGACTCATCCACCAGAACAGCGTGAGTGGGAACCTGCAATCCCCGGTTTATGCGTTTATTATCAAGTGATACTTTACAGATCATGCCGGGTTTTATTTCTAGGTTATTATTGGCAATGCCGATCTTAATCTTGTAGGTATGCGCCAGTGGGTCGGCTATGACGCCGATCTCTTCAACGCTGCCCGTAAACTCCTTGTTACCCAGGGCGCCAATTGTAACCAGCGCTTGGTCCCCGGCCTTGACGGATGAAATTTCATCTTCCGGGACGGCTACTTTGGCAAACACCCTGGAAATTTTAACAAGGGTAATTGAAGAGATATTAGGCATGGCGATCATTCCCGGATTAATAGAGCGTTTGCCGACTATGGCGTCGGTAGAAGCGTATAAATTACAATCATCCAGGCTTTTACGGGCAATGACGGCGGCTGCTTTGGCTCTTTGTAAACCGGTTTCCACTTCGACATATTTTATTTCCGGCAGATTGCCGTTTTTATACATCGGCGTTAAACGTTTATAGGCATCCTCGGCTTGTTGCTGTACGGCAAAAGCCATTTCCCAGGCGCTTTTGGCAGAGGTCGTATCCAGCCGGGCGAGTAGCTGGCCTTTTTTCACCATATCGCCTTCGGAAACCAGCACTTGCGCAACCGTGCCCACCGCGGCAAAGCTGAGGGGGATAGTTTCCGATTCTTCGATAGCGCCGCTATAGGCGGAATAGTGATGAGCTTGAGCGGATACTGCCTGTTGAACCACAACCGGCACAGGTTCTTGTGTAGAGGTTTCATTAATTTTGTTGCACCCCGTAAACATGACCGGAACAACCACCAGGCTGCCCAGCAGATAAAAAAGTTTATTCATTACAACTCCTTGTATGTTTAGACCAAATCTGTTTTTTAGTCGAGAAAACAGTAAAAAAATTTAGATACCGTTGGTGATCAGTTTAACGGCAATGTCAATTTGTTTGGGATCATCGTTTTCCAGCATCAGGTATAATTCCAGCGCATGAATAATACCGACCGTTGCTTTAACGGCTGTTTCCAGTTCCTCCTCGTCGATAAAGTGAAATTCTTTACTCAGAAAACCCTGGTTGAGGACCTCGCGAACAAAATTTTCTTCTTTTTCCTGAATCGTTAACCTGATTTTTTCAAGATAATCCTGACTCATTCTGATTTCACCGCGGACAATGTTAAACAAAAGCGCATAGTTTTTCATCTCGTAAAGACAGGTTACAATATACTTTTTCAGTTTTTCTTTAGCCGTGGGCATTTGATTGGCGCTTTCCTGCGCCTTGCTTAAAACTTGATTTAATTTGATTTTTATCGTCGCATCAAAAATTTCATCCTTGCTTTTATAATAATAGTAAAGCGTGCTTTTTCCCTTGCCGGCTTCGCCGGCAATGTCTTCCATCGTGGTTTTATTTAAACCCCATTTCTGAAAGACCCGTTCGGCAGCCATAAGAATGGCCGACCTAACCTGTTCATCTTTTTCTTTAATGACTTCCATCTTGTATTCTACTTCTTTTTGGTTCTTAATGGTCTATTCGACTAAAATCGTTTTACGGTCTAATATAGAAAAAGTTTCAGAAATATGCAAGATTTTTTTCAAGACTTAATTTTTTTGCTTACTACCGGACACTTTTTATAAGTTCCCGACATATCACCCCTACGGGGTTAGATTGTGCTGAGATGGCTCTCTTTCTACAAACATTTCACCGCTTCGCGGTTATTTTAAAGTCAATTAAATGAAATTAACCCCCGGTAGGGGGTGATATGTTTATAGAATAACACATAAATACAAGCTCAAACCCCGTAGGGGTGACATGTTTGAAACCGAGTCCATAAAGTGTCCGGTAGTGAGTTTTTTTGGTGAGATCGGGCAATGCGCGGCAGATATTATCTGATTATCTATTCGTTCTTTTCCGGTAAAAGTTTAAATAAAAATGGGATGTACGATTAATCCATACATCCCGTATAATTCATTTATACTTAAAGTACATGTATAAATACTTGTTAATCATTAATATGTGTTATTGGTTTGATTCCGGAGCTTTATTTCCTTCACCGGTTTCGGCGCAACATTCGGGATGAAAGCGGGATCTCAGCTTATTCTTTAAATCTCTTTCATGAGTGTGCGGCCTGGCATGAGGAAATGATTTAAACAGAATATGCGACAGTACCAGTAATCCCCACGCCTGCCAGAATGTAATGGTAGCAAGACCAAAGATGGTAGGCATGAGCCAGTTCCATAACAGTTTAACGAAAATACCGAACAATAATGCCAACGTCATCGCTATGAGTAAACCGATAAAACCCATTATGATCATTTTTATTATGTATTGCGGTTTATGAAAAGTATGCTTTTCCATTTTATACCTCTGTTTTAAATTGTTATACCAGATTTAATTGTTTACGCAGAAATGACACGGCGTAACGTTTCCGGGCGATAAGGGTGTTGAGCGGCTCGCCGGTTTCCTCGGCCAGTTCGCGGAAAGTTTTGTCGTTAAGAACTTGTTCCACAAAGACGTACTTTTGTTTTTCCGGCAGCAGTTCTATACTTTGTCTTATCCGCTCTGCATATTCTTCCCACTCGTCGTCGTCAAGATCATCAATATCTTCATCCGCAACCAGATCGTACAATTGCAGATCTGCGTCTAAGGCATTGTCAATCGAAACGGTATCCGGCCTTTTGCGCCGATACCAATCGATGATTTTGTTTTTAACAACCGTATACATCCAGCCGGTAATATTATCAATCGAGTCCAAAACATTGACATTGCCGAGCAATTGTAAATAGACGTCCTGCAGCAAGTCTTCGGATTCGTCGACAGAATCGATTTTGGAGCGGATATATGCCGAGAGCTGTCGGTTTTCGGCAATAAATATCTCTTTAAGCTTGTTCGAATGTTCTTTTGTCATTTCACATATAATGACGTAATATGTTGGAAATTATTGTATGTTTTTTTGGGATTTTTAATCTACGGGAAATAATTTTGAAATGCAAACGGACAAGATAATTACGAATGACGAATTATGAATTAGGAATGATGGGGGGATGGCGAAAGGACATGGCTGTTTTGAACGAGGTTTTTAAGGTGCTGTGATATTATAGTCAAGTTCTCTGTTCGGGCAAAGCATTCTTACTCATGCTAGTGAATATTTAGAGTTATTTGAAACGAATACTTCACTCCTACTAATTATCTATCCGAACGGAAAATCCTGTAAACTTTACCGCTGGCTGTTGATAAAAATTTTCAACAAGACAGCCAGTACCAGTCCATGAATTAAAAGCCCAATAACGGTATAGAGCCAGTATAAAGAAATATTGCTGCCGGCGGTGAAGAATGTCCCGGTAACCCAGAATGGCGGCAGTATACCGGCCAGGTATTTCCAGTGCGATGGTACAAAGTAATAGATAAAGGGCGCCAAAAACATAATGCCGGCAAGTTTTCCAAAAGCCATGCCCTCGACCTTGTTTTCCGCAAAAGATGCAATTAATAATGCCGTTATGGGCGTTTCCATAGCGATCATAATAGCGGGGAAAAATGAATAGAGCAGCGGAATATGCGCCAGACTATTGGTGTAAGCGAGCACATAAAAACTTGTTATTGCGGCAGCCATAGAGATGGATAATTTATAGGCTAAATAGCCGGTTTTCCGTACCGGCGTTACGGCAATAAACGTGATAATCTCTTCATCCCGTTCTTCAAGAATGATAAAACCTGTGATCATGCCGAACAGCAAGGGGGGGATAAGGCTAAAAAAGCAGATGATCAGCAGGTAATAATCGGCTAAATTAAAAACCAGCTTATCCAGCAGCAAAGCGGATAAGAGCGGAATCAGGAACCATACCATTATATATAAAACAACAGTCCCGAACAGAACGAGGATCAGGGTGGAATCGCGGGTAATGTTTTTTATATCGGCAAGCGCCAGGGCCATAATTTTTTTCATAGCGCACCTGTGCCGACAAGTACATGGCGATAAAAATAACGATAAGCTAAAAATGCCGCCAGGGAATTCCAAACTAACAGGCAAATGAACGCATAAATAATGTGCAGCAGGCCGGTTGGTTTAACTGCCGCTTCGAGCAAAATTAATGTAGCCCGGGTGGGCAGCACATAGAACAATGGTGTGGAAAAGATGTGCAGGTATTGGGCTAGCGGCAGGCTTGCTACAAGCCCTAGCCCTAACGCTTTGGCAAAATAATCGTTAACATTTTGGGAGCGCGCAGCGATGATCAGTCCGAACAAAGTAAAGAATATCACACTCAACCACAAGCCAAACAATAATACCGGGAAATTTATAATAGAGAGATGTATAGGTGTAACAATAATCAACGCCGAGGCCATAGCCAGAATTGATAATGAAATGACTTTGGCTATAATGTATTCGGATAAACGCAACGGGGTAACGAATAAGCTTTGCAATATATTTTGACCTTTTTCCAGCAGCACAATGGCGCCGATAAAGAAAAAGCCCAGCATGGTAGTATCTATAAACAACAGCAGGAGAGTTATCGTTTCCCGTATACCCTGCTGAAGATTAAAGAGTATGAGCAGGTAAAGTACAGATATAAATAAATAGACATAATAGAATCCATGCCGGAACTGGAAAGTTATATCAATGTGTATGGCGTTTAGCAGTCTCATTGCAGTTTCCTGCCGGTGGTTTTAATAAAAATATCCTCCAGCGTGGCTTCCTGGGTATGGATGGTTTCCACAGGAAATGAACTCAACAGGTTCTGGAAATCCTGATTGGTTGCCAGGGAATCGAGGGAATAGTCCTTGTTTTTAAGACTGCCTTTATCTCGATATTCCACCCTGACCATGCGGGAACCGTGCTGCAGTTTCAGAGCCCGTGGAGAATCGACAAGAGCGATTTTGCCGTCAACAATAAAAGCTACCCTGTCGCAGAGACTATCGGCAACATGCATGTCGTGGGTAGTAATACATACTGTAGTACCTTTAGATTTTTGTTCTAGAATGATGTCTTTGATTTTACGCAGATTAACCGGATCCTGACCTGAGGTCGGTTCATCCAGAAAGAGCAGATCGGGGTTATTCAACAGGGAGCGGCAAAAATTCAGCCGCATTTTCATGCCTTTGGAAAATTCAGCGATACGGGTGTTCTGATCTGTTTCCAGGCCTACCATTGTCAACAAGTCCAATGGATTTGTGGTAGGACCTTTATAGAGTTTGCTAAAGAAGCGCAGGTTTTCCAGGGCGGTAAATTTGCTGTACAGGTTGGGAAATTCAAAAGCCACGCCGATGGATTCATAATAGTCGGCATTGATGCGTCTCAGTTCCCGGTTGAGTACTGTTACCTGGCCCTGGTAATTCTTTAAAATACCGATGAGTATTTTGATGGTAGTACTTTTGCCGGCGCCACTTGGCCCCAAAAAGCCGAATATTTCGCCCTTGGCAATGGTAAAATCGAGTCCCTGTAAGGTTGGTTCGGCATTGCCCGAATAAGTAAAGAGGAGATTTTGCACATTAATCATGAAATTCCAGTCATCCGTGAGTTTATAATTTCATCTTTTGTAACCCTGGTATTTTACAGGATTTGTAATAATAATAAAGTATTTGTGGAAAAGCAAGTTTTAAAAATTCAAGTTTAAAGGTTATTAGCCCTGCCTGATACGAATCCGGGACGAAGAAATGAGAGTTTCCGGACGGTCTCATATCCCCGGCAGAGCCGTAACCCGGATGAAATTGTCCGCTTTATTCCGCTGGTGGTCTCGCCGTTTCACATCAAACGTTAGGCATTTCGATACGTATCGAAAGGTGAAGCAACTGGACTATTCGATTACCGGGTTTTACCTGATTAGTAAAGCTCGCCCTGGGGATGTTTCCCCAGGGCGCAAAATAAAACAGGACATGTTGTCCTGCCGGGCCACAGGCCCGACCTGCACGATTATTAGCAAGGGGCTGTTGCCAGTTTTTATTTGCCGGACAACATGTTCGGCATTAACATGCGGCATGGGGAACATCCCCATGCCGAGCAGTGCTTCGTACCTGGGAGGTGCGTAGCACAGTGTTTAAAGTCACCTGCCCCTTGCGCCGAGTGCGGTTATTTTCTGCGCGAACGCTGGAAATTTTCCACTATTGACTTGATATAAATGATATATTATATTGTTCAGGAAAAAGGCAATAATTGTACTGGTTGACCAACCCGAACTTTACTTACCCGGTCGCCTGCGGTTTATGATTTTTAATAATTCACAGTTTTAAATAGAGCAATGCGCCTCCCGGCGCGGTATTACAGAAAAGGATAACACAATGTACAACAAAGCACTAACACGACGCAGCTTTTTACATGGTGCGGCAGTAGCGGCGCTAACACTTCCGGTTGGAAAAATTTTAGCGCAACAATCGGACGCTCAGGCAGAAAAGAAAACGGTTTTTCGCATCGGCGCCCTGGATGGGGTTCTATCCGGCAAAGAGGGATTGACGTGGGAACAGGATTACCGGCGCGGAGCCGATTTGGGATTTGCCGGCATCGAACTGGGTGTGGGTAAAGATTACGCGCAATCGGAGCTTTGGAATGCAGAAGGCCGCCAGCGGCTGCGCGGTTTTGCGCAAGCCGCCGGCATCGAAACGCCCTCCATCTGCCTGCATTCCTACTGGCATTTCAGTTTTGCGGCAAATGATGAGGCAATCCGCAACCAGGCGGTGCAACTGGCGCGGGAAGGGGCTGTTGCCGCCCGGCAAGTCGGAGCCCGCAATATCCTGATACCGTTCACCAACCCGGATAATGTTCCCGCCGCAACCGCGTGCGAGCGGTGGATCAGCGGCGTAAAGCAGGCGGCGCCGGCGGCTGAACAGGCCGGGGTGGTCTTTTGTCTTGAAAATGTTGAAGTGCCCTTTGCCGACAAGCCGGAAGATATTATTGCTATTGTAGATGCCATTGGCTCACCGGCAGTGCAGGTTTATTATGATCCCGGCAATGCGGTCAGATCGGGCAATGATCCCCTGCATGCTATTCCATTGTTGAACCAACGCATTGCCCAGGTGCATGTCAAAGAGATCAAGGGGAAATACATTGGCGATGGAATTGTCCCCTGGCCACAAATTATCCGGGCGCTGCGCGATATTGATTATAAAGGATGGTTGATGCTGGAAACCGACGCAACCGACGACGCTAAAGCAGCAGCGACAAAAAACCTGGCAACGCTTCATAGTTATATGGTGTAGGGGAGTGTTTAGTTTTTTTCGCAGGGTAAAAAAATAAAGCCACGGTAGCAATGCCGTGGCTTTTTGTATCATGAGGTTGGGAGAGTTCAGAAAAGTTTCTATTGACGGTTTTACCGCATACTTGTTCTTAAGGTAAAGCCCTCCGCCAGTCTTTGTAACTGTTCCGCCTGGGCAGCTAATTGCTGGGCAACACTGGCGGTTTCCTCGGAATTGGCTGAATTTTGCTGGGTTACCGAGTTTAATTGTTCCATGGCGGTGTTCACCTGATTAATACCGGCATTTTGATGTTCAGAACTGGTGGCGATCTGGGACATTAATTCTTCAACTTTAATAACCTGGCTGGTTAATTCAGAAAGAACTTTACTAACCTGCCGGTTCAGGGCAACGCCTTCTTCCGAACTCTTGATAGACTCCTGGATCATGGACGATGTATTTTTGGCGGCTTCGGCGCTGCGAATGGCCAGGTTACGCACTTCTTCGGCAACCACTGCAAATCCTTTGCCTGCTTCACCGGCACGGGCCGCTTCAACTGCTGCATTCAGCGCCAATAAGTTGGTTTGGAAGGCAATATCGTCGATGGTTTTGATGATTTTTGCAGTCGAATCCGATGAACTTTTGATTTTTTCAATGGCAGAGGATAATTGCTGCATGCTATTGGCTGCGGTCAATGAAGCTTCTTTGGTTTTACCTGAAAGGTCTCTGGCTTCGCGGGCGACGGCCGAATTTTGTCCGGTCATAGAGGTTATTTCGTGCAAGCTGCTGGAAATCTCTTCCAGAGTGCTGGCTTGCTCCGAGGCGCCCTGGGCAACCTGTTGACTGCTTTCGGTCATTTGTTGGGCGCCGGTTATGGTTTGGTTAATTGCATTATTAACCTGTTCCAGAATATCGTTTAAATTGTCGAGAGTGGCTTTTAAGGAAGTGGATATTTTCTCAAACAAAAGCTTGGTTTCTTTAGTATATTCGCTGGCTTCACCAACCTGGAGATCAAAATTCAATTCACCGTTAGCCATTTTAGTCAGATAGCCGTTCAACCGGTCGACTTCACGTTCCATATAATGGGTTACTTTGGTCAGGGTAGAGGTATCCTGCACTGCTTCCACGTGGCCAATCTTTTCTCCCTTGCTATTTAGTATATATGAAGTATCCACCCGGAAATTTAGATCAAATTGTTTAAAGAAAGTTACTTTTTCATTATTTCGCAATCTGTGAACGCCGCAATTCTCGGTATTACAGATATTGGCATTCCAGTTACTGCATTGTTTACCTAATACTGTGTCACGTTTGACTTTAAGAAAGTCTTCTACCGGTTTATTAATAAAAGTCCAGTTCATATTCATATCGGTAACCGACAGCGGGAAGGGGATTGCATCCAGCATTGCCACATACCATTGCGCTTTTTCATCAAATTTTGTACGCAGTCCCGTTATTGTTTCGGCAACATCGCCAAATCCGCCATAAAACGAACCATTAAAATTAGCATCTTTATTTTCACCGGTAAGCTGTTTGGCGTATAAATACAATTTATTTAACTGCGCTGCAATAAACAGAATGGCAATAATAGCAGTAACCACCCCGACAATAATACTGGTATATAAAACCCAGGTTGGCGCCGGTATGTCCGGTAAATCCTTGAATTTGTTTAATACTGAAGAAATCATCACCCAATTTAATACAACAGGAAAAGCAAAAAGTAATACGAGAATGATCTCGATTTTGATTTTCACGTGCTTCATAGCGGCTCTCTTTGGTTAATAAGTGTGATCGGTGATTTTTTTGAACAAGGAGAAATTGCAAATATCTTGCCATAAAAATAATTGTAAAAAAGTATTAAAGTGATTGGAAAAAGTTTACATATTTTTGAAATCGAGACTAATAGACTCATTTCGCCGCTTTGAATTTTTTTATTAAAAACTACTTGGGAATATTTTTCCTGGTGTTTTTTTTCAAAACAGAAATTCCTTGCAGTTTCACTATTTAATTATTAAACTACAACATTCAAATACCACCGTGTAAATATTTTATTCCGAACTGAAATCAGTCTTGTTTTTTAATTTACCAAACACTCATATTATATAGATAAAAATTATCCGGAGAAAATTCCGGAAATGACCAATAGCTAAAAAGGAGAAACAAATGGAGCAGGAGAATCGTCGTGATTTTTTGAAACATGGGGCGCAATTGTGCGCTATTTGTGCCTTTAGCAGTTGCATCAAAAATGGAGTGGCGCAGGGCGACCCGGAAAAAACTGATGATAAAACACCGGACCCGACCAAAATGACTTTTTGCGGATACGAATGTACAATCCAGTGTGAGTTGTATAAAGCCACTCTGGAGAATAATGTTGAATTAAAGAAAAAAGTATATACAGATTGGAAAATGAAAGAGCGGCGGGGGTTTGATTTTGATCCGGCGCTGGTTTTTTGTTATGGTTGTAAAGTAACAGATAAACCCTTGAATGCAGTGCTGGAAAAATGTACGGTAAGGAAATGCGCAATGGAGAAAAAGCTTGCGGCCTGTATACAATGCAAGGCTTTAAAGGATTGTGATAAAGAATTATGGACCAACTATCCTGAATTTAAAAAGCAAATGTTAGAGGTGCAGGTAAAATATGTGAGCCTGAGCGGTAAAGCATTATTATAAGTTTTGGCATTTATATAGGAAAGTTACCCGGCGTATCCTGTTACATACGCCGGGTGGGATTTTATCACCAGCAAGGGGAAAATTTTTACAGGTAATCCTTTACGGGCGTTCCTGTCAAAATATAATAAAAAATGAAAACTTGAATTACCATAGATTATTCTTGCATATTTGCGGGAAATTCAATATATATAAAAAACACTTCAATAGAATCATAATTACTCTCCGGCCGGGCCCAGTTTTGTTTTAATCAATCCAGTAAATTATTTTTGTTGGCTATCATTTTTTAGTGAACTGTTATCAGAAAATCCCGAAACGGAGGTTGAATATGAGATTTTACTCTTTATTAATATTTTTATTTCTATTAGCTGTCCGTTTACCGGCCCAAGATACTACCGGTACTGTTGTTATACTTGATCAAAAGGTAGGCCCGGTAGTGGATTGGCAGGAACGCCGCAATTATGGATTGTTTAAGACAATCAAGGATTTTAAATCAGCCACTCTTTATCAGCAAACGAATGGTGAGTATGTTTTTAAAATATTGACACGTAAACGCAATGAACCTTCATCTGCTATGCAATGGTTAACTGTCACTCCAAAAGAAATTGAGAAAATTCGTTATTGCATTGCAACCGGCAATTGTTCTGGTAATAATGGAATTGCAATGCGATATTATGTTGATGTCGGTGTGAGCCAAACTAGTTACAGTTATAATGATTACATAAGTTCAAGACTGAGCAATACCAGTAATAAATATAGCATTAATCCCGGTGGTTTTGTGGAAATCAGGTTTATTGACAATGCCAGTTTCGTTGCCGGAGTTCGTTATGTGAAAACCAGCAGCAGCTCCGATTATTATTTTGTGGAACCAGTTGTTTTCCGCGGCCAGATCACAGTGGATCGCGATTACCTCTCGTTTCCTGTCGGCTACAAGATACATGTCGGCGACGTGATTAAACCATTTGTTTATTTGGGTGTTGAATTTAAGTTACTTGTCCATGAACAAATAGAAAATCAACCATCTGTCGATTACCATCGTCAATGGGAGGATGATAATAATCCCTTGTTTTGTGATGATTGTGGTTATAAGCGCATGATCTCCAAAATGTGTCTGGCCGGTGGGTTCGGCATGGAATTTAATATATGGGGCCGGAATTTTTATGTTCAATGGACAAGTACTTTGGGAGGAAAGGGAACACGGTGTTATCATTATTCGATAAATGAAAACAGGTTGAGTTTAGGGTATGTTTTTTAGGTGCAAGGCACAGGTTAAAACAGTGGATGCGGGAATTAGAGTTTAGTAACAGTAAAATTTCTTTTTATTTAACCTCAATTTAGAAATTCAGGTCGTATTTAAACAGACGATCCTTATTCTAACTTGATTACAGAACTAGTGGCAGTATAAATAGTAATTAATTGCGAACCCGAGTTTGGAACAGAGAAAACCAGGCTCTCATACAGCTTGACAAAGGGAAGATATTTTTATAAGAAAAGTACCTCACGACCGGTCTCAACAACGTTAAAAAATGCAAGTCCGGGGCGCCCGGAAGATTGGTTTAAAAAGTTCTTTTTATTAATACAATATGTTCTCCCTTGGCAAAAAAAAATATTGCAAATGGTTTAAACTTGTAGTATTATCATTAAAATGGAAATTAAATATTACAATCTCCCTGAATGATGCGCAGACCGGTTTGTGACACCCGCGCAATGATTAATACCAGGGTAGTTTTACTAACTGAGAAAAATCCGGAGGTAGCATGAAAAATTTCAGCAGGTGGTTTATACGACCTGACATCAGTGTGATTATCATTTTATGCATGTTTTATTGCACTAAACCGCTGTTGGCGCAAGCGCCGGTACGGATCATTCCCCAGCCATTATCGGTTATACAGGGCCAAGGTAATTTTACAATCACTCCCACTACCCGAATTGTATATGACGCCGCAACCCCGGAAAATCAGCAGGTAATCAGTTATTTTACGGATTATGTGAAAAAAGTATATGGGATCGGGTTAAGCTCGGCAAGCGCCGAAACGACTGAAAATAACACCATAACTCTGGATATGAAAGGAACGGTAAGCGCAACGAATAACGAGGGCTATGAAATGGTGGTGCAACCGAACCGGGTCATAATTCGCGCCAAAACCGGCGCAGGATTGTTTTACGGCATCGAGTCCCTGTTGCAATTATTCCCTGCCGATCCGGCAAGTATTAAAGCCGGGGATAAAATTCTCCTGCCGGTTGTGGAGATCAAAGATGAACCGCGTTTTAGCTGGCGGGGCATGCACCTGGATGTGTGCCGGCACTTTTTCCCGGTCGAGTTTGTTAAACGGTACATCGACTTGCTGGCTTTGCACAAAATGAATGTGTTCCACTGGCATTTGACCGAAGACCAGGGCTGGCGCATTGAAATTAAAAAATATCCCCTGTTGACGCAAGTCGGCGCCTGGCGGGTGGATCGTGAACATCAGCACTGGAATGAAAGAACCGCCCCCGAACCCGGCGAAAAGGCAACTTATGGGGGTTTTTATACTCAGGATCAAGTTAGGGATGTTATCGCTTATGCGCAAAGCCGGTTCATCACCATCGTGCCGGAGATCGAAATGCCCGGTCATGCCATGGCGGCGCTGGCAGCTTATCCGCAATTCTCCTGCACCGGCGGGCCGTTCTATGTTATGCCCGGCGGTTACTGGCCGATCACAGATATTTATTGCGCCGGCAACGACAGTACCTTTGCCTTTTTGGAGGATATTTTAAGCGAGGTTATCGACCTGTTCCCCGGCCCCTATATTCACATCGGCGGCGATGAAGCCAACAAAGCCAACTGGGAAAAGTGCCCCAAATGCCAGGCGCGCATCGCAGCCGAAAACCTGCAAAATGAGAACGAACTGCAAAGTTATTTTATCAAACGTATCGAAAAATTCATCGTTTCGAAAAACAAAAAGCTGATCGGCTGGGACGAAATTCTGGAAGGCGGCCTGGCTCCGGAGGCAACGGTCATGTCCTGGCGCGGGACGGAAGGCGGTATTTTTGCCGCTAACGAAGAACACGATGTGGTGATGTCGCCCACCTCGCATTGTTACTTTGATTATTACCAGGCTTTGGAAGACGAACCGCCGGGCATTGGCGGCTATGTGCCCCTGGAAATGGTGTATGGTTTTGAGCCTATGCCGGAGGGTTTATCCGCCGACAAACAAAAACATATTCTCGGCGCCCAGGGCAATGTATGGACTGAATATATTCCAACTCCCGAACATGCCGAATATATGGCCTTGCCACGGATGTGCGCCATGGCCGAAATCGGGTGGAGCAGCCGGGCAAACCGCAACCTGGATAGTTTTTTGAACCGGCTTGCCGTTCATTACAACCGCCTCGACGCCCTGAATGTCCATTATCGCCAGCCGGATATTAACGGATTTGCCAGGACGAATATATTTATGAAAGATATTAAAGTGGCTATGGATTTTCCACGCCCGGATGCAAAAATATTCTATACCCTGGATGGAACCGAACCCACCCCGCAGTCGTTAGTGTATGCAAAACCGCTGCGGATTTCCGCAAACACACTGTTAAAAGCCAGGGCTTTTGTGGGCGAGCGACCGGTCAGCAGGTTGAAATCCGGCGAATTCAGCAAACAACAACCCCGCGCCGCGACAAGCCTGAAAAAACCGGCGGCGGGACTGGAATATAAACTGGTTGCGGGCGAGTTTTCCAGCGTAAAGCAATTGGCCCAAGCCCAAATTACAGCATCCGGCACACTGGCCGGTTTAATTATGCCTGAGCAACACCCGGAAACCAATTTCGGCGTTATATATGACGGTTACATCAAGATCCCGAAAACCGGCATATACACATTTTACCTGAATTCAGATGACGGCAGTGAATTGTTGGTTGGTGATTCCAGCCTGATTTTAAATGACGGCGCCCATGGCGAGCAGGAATACTATGGCAAAATTGCCCTTAAAAAGGGTTATCACCCGTTACGCGTGTTGTTTTTCCAGGGCGGCGGCGGACTGACTTTAAAGGTAAGTATTGAAGGGCCCGGTCTGGCAAAACAGGCGATACCGGCGTCCCTGCTGTTTAATGGCAAATAGCGCAAGTTTTTCTCTGCTAAGGAATGGATAACGGAAGGAAGAAAATGACCAGGTACCCGTATTTACAACTGCAACAGTTTAAAGGATTGATCTTTGATATGGATGGGGTTTTTGTAGATACCGAACCCCTGCAATTTGAGAATTTTCGTCAGGTATTCGCACCGTTGGGCATTCATTTGCCGGATGATTATATGTATCATTTTGTCGGCGAGCCCACCAGCAAAAATTTGCAGGATATTGCCCGCGATTATGGCGTGGAACTGGATCGGACCGAGTATGTAAAAAATCTGAGTGAAAATTTTCATAAAATTTTTGCGCAGCATGCTCCGGAAGCGCTGCCAGGGATATGGGAGATTGTTTATATTGCCAAAACCCGGAATATGAAAACCGCGCTGTGCACTTCCTCGACGCTGCGGGAGATGACATTTTTGTTTGATAAACTGTTGCAGAAAAACCGCACTTTTAGTCATGTCGATGAGATATTTAACGCTGTGGTCACATCCGAACAATTAATCAATAAAAAACCGCATCCCGAACCCTACCTGACCGCGTGCCGGCGGTTGGGACTTGAACCACAGGAATGCGTGGTGATCGAGGATTCCCTGCCCGGCATTCAGTCCGCCAAAGACGCAGGTTGTTTTTGTGTGGGACTGCGTAAACCATATAATAAACAGCTGCAAACCAGCATTGCGGATGTGGTATGCGACGACCTGGTGCAGCTATTGGATCATATTCAGTTATGAAATAATGAATTCTAATTTATACGAGGTAACCGCAATGATGACAGAGAAAAGCAATGTTTCCGCCCGTAAAACAATACGGGTCGGGTTGATTGGCCACCAGTTTATGGGCATTGCCCATTCCAATGCGTTCCGTAACGCAGCGGCGATGTACCCGGTGCCGTGTAAAGTAGAAATGACCGCCGTGTGCGCCCAGGACACTCCCGAAAACCTGCAAGCCTTTGCGGACAAGTTTGGCTGGCAGAGTATTGAAACAGACTGGCAAAAACTGGTGGCGCGCAAGGATATTGACCTGATCAGCGTAGCGGCGCCGGGATTTTTACACAAGCCTATAGTGCTGGAAGCGCTCAAACACGGCAAGCATGTGCTATGTGAAAAGCCGCTGGCCAATAACCTGGCCGATGCTGCGGAAATGGCCGCGGCAGCGCTCAAGGCGGGTGTTCGTCATTGCTGCGGTTATTCCTACCGTTCCACGCCGGCGCAGGCGCTGGCGCAGCGCTTTGTGCAGGAAGGCAAGATCGGCCGTATTTACCAGGTGCATGCCCGTTATGCGCAGGACTGGATTGTTGATCCCAACTTTGCTATGGTATGGCGGTTCGATAAAGCAAAAGCCGGTTCCGGTTCGCTGGGCGATATTTGCGCGCATTCCATCGACGCGACGCGTTTTATTACCGGACTGGAATTTACCGAGGTGATCGGCAACCTGGTGACACTGATCGGGGAACGCCCGCTGGATGGTAAAAATCCCAACGGCCCCAAAGGCAAAGTAACGGTGGATGATGTGGCCCAGTTCCTGTGCCGTTTTAATAACGGCGCCACCGGCTGTTTTGAGGCCACCCGTTTTGCCACCGGCCGCAAGAACCACAACTGCATCGAGATCAATGGCGAAAAAGGCTCGCTGTACTGGGATTTTGAGGAGCAGAATTACCTGTACTATTATGACCGTACCCGTCCCGCACCCGAGCAGGGCTTTAGCAAGATCAACGCCACCCAGGATGCGCACCCGTACGGCGGCGGCCCCTGGCCGGTGGGACACGGCATTGGCTATGGCGATACCTTTATGATCGAGATCGCGAATTTCCTCACCGCCATTGCCAAAGGCGAAGAATTCCACCCGGATTTCAACGACGGCCTGGCAGCGCAAAAGGTGTTGGATGCGGTGGAGCGCTCGGCGAATGAACGGAAATGGGTGAGGGTGTAGGGAGAAATAGTAGTAGAGATTTCTGGACCCCGAGTAGAGCCGCTCCCGCATGGCGGGACGGCTCGTATCGAGGGGTCGGTTCTGCAACACTCGCAGTTTCTTTTACTTTGGCGCACGTCTCGATACGGGCCGGAAGTGTTCCGAGTTTAGTTTATTTGCTTGATTTCTGTTTTTGTCCTTTTCCGTATACTCTTTTCGGCCCTACTCGACGACCGTTCGTTTTTTTAAATGGGCTTCTCGATACGTCCCGAAAGGTGAAGCAACGGGACTACTCGACGACCGGTGCATGTTTTAAAAAATTGGTTCCAGCTAGGTTCGCCTGGATAATCCGCTTCCTCCCCAAGATGATTTGAGATGTTTACCAATAATTTAAATTGTCAAGAGTAATGACACTGGCCAGTTACTCCGGCGTGGACTGCCATTGGAACAGGGTTTCTTCCCTTAGCCAGCGGCGGTTCTTGCGATCCAGGTTATAAATGGCGTCATAGCCCCAGGCTTGTTCAGGGTCGACAAAGAATTGAAAATTGACCTTGTATTTGCCGAGCGTGTCCCGCACGGTGGCGGTGAGAATGGGCACCCCATAGCCGAATTCGTTGATAAACGCATCGCAGGAATCCGGCGGCAGGGACAGCACAAAGCCCTCGCTGCGCTTGTATTCCATCGCCCGTTTGTTGAATTGTTCCACAATCACCAACTGCGAAGAATTATAGTTATACAGTTCTTTTTCAATGATATGACGGTGCAAAAGCATCTTTGAGGTTAAATAAACCGGCTCAATTTCGCCGGTCAGGGGATTGTTGTCATAGCCATCGGCTTTACCGTCATGATCGCTATCGTTATTGAGGGGGTCGGTTTTCAATACATATTCGCTCAGGTCCGTCAGGCCGTCAGCATCCACATCATGGAACAGGTCCGATTTACTGATGTAAAATTCGGTGTCTTCAGGTGTATAAATTGCCCGGCAATAAGATTTGGGATTAAACCAGGGTTTTTCAAACCTGCTAAAGGAGAACATCGCACTGTCCAGAGCAATATCGTAAGAAAAATTATCATTCGCCGGAATGCCGGTATAATAGAGTGACGACCAGTTTTGTTTATCTCTTGACCACGACATCCAGTATTCATCAAAGCCATAATAGTCCGATATTACCGGCGTCCAGTACAGACCATCGGTATCGGAGAGGATGACTTTAACTTCCGGGTTGCTCTGCAGATTGTTGTAAATACTGGTTATCTGCAAAAGCTGGGTATCGTAAATCAGCGCCATGTTGCATCCCTGAAAAACCAGGAACAGAAAGCAGATAGATAGAAAGATCAGATTTTTACCGTTCATGTGCTGCTTGCAGTTTATGATTAAATGGTATGATTTCAGTGATTTTGACGATGATAAATTAAAAATGTTTACATCAATTATAAAAATTATACGGAAACGCCCGGCGATAGTAATAATATCGCCGGGCGTCGGAAAAGTTAATAACTAAAATTCTCGTCGTCGCCGGATGGTGAATTTTTATATTGGGTAATGATAGCGCTGTTTTCTTGCGCCAGCTTTTGCACGGCTTTTTGAATACCACACGCCTGTAACCCATTAACTACGCCAAGCGCCGGGGACTTGATCTGGTATTTATTCAGTTCCTGGGCCATGCTTTCCATTCTGATCAGGGCTTCGGTTTTCATCTCCGGTTCGTCTTCGTTCAGAGTCAAAAAACGGATCACATTATCATAGAGATTGACAACCAGTTCGGCATAGCGAATTTGTTCATATAATTCCAGCAAACGGTATTTTGCTATGGTTTGCACGCTGCCGGACAGGGCTTCCAGTAATATGTAACGCAATTCGTAAACATATTGATAGGTCAGTTCCCAGTTGACGCCTTTGTTAAGAGTATTGTCGTTTTCATCCAGGGTAAAGTGTTGGGTAAATTTATGCAATGGCAACAACGGTTCGGATAATGAATCGCAAGTGATATGATTTATACGGTCGGCAAGTTCGAATCGCCATGCGGATACATTTGCCATTGCTTCTTCAAGAGTCGTGTAATAATCTTTAAGCAGCTTATATTCGCCGGCATATTGGGTTCTGATAAATTCAATGCGCAGGGAATCGAGGTCGGCATTTGGACGCCAGGACTGGCGCGCAAACTGGTAATTGGTAAAGGAATGGACGCCGGGGTTATAAATTCTGGCATTGGCGAACATTAAGCCTTTGCAGCCGGTTTCAAAATAAAAAGGAATGTCCTTATGGATAACTGTAGTGAAAACCAGCGGCAGATCATGGAATTCACGATTATTGTACAATTCCGAAATATAAAATTTGCCTTTATAATGACAACTTTTCTCCATCCACGGCACCATAGAACGTAAAAGAACCTGGTTAACCTCCGTACAGCCTGGATCGATCAGGGCATGATTATAACAACGCTGCACCGGGGTGAGAATAACCCGAATATGATCGTAATCAAAATTCCGTTCCAGTTTGCGGGATGGAGGTTTAATTGTGGAACTGTCAGTAAGGCCCAGGACACGGACTGTGCGGTTTATAGCGCCGCTTTTTTGAGCATTATTTATTTCCTGCTGCATCGAGTTAAGCAGATGTAAGAATTTATTGGTATTGTTGCCAAATTTTTCGCATTCCGGGCAATTACACCAGGTTACCTGCGCCGGTAATTGCAATAAAAAGTCGGCGGAATTACTCCAGGGCCCCCGGCTGAGATTGGTTGTGATAGCAGCAGACAGTTCGTTAATAAATTCCGTATTGGCAACGCATAACCCCGGTCTGGATTGGGCTGTTATGGTTGTTTTCGTCAGGCCGTACCATTCCGGGTGAGCTTCCATGAAACTGAGGGTATTATCGTTATTGACATCTCCGGCAAATTCAGCAGAGGTCTGCCGGGGATCGGCAGGCAGCGATGCTGCGGAGGGGAACTCCCGATGTTGGAAGGGATAAACGCTGTAGGGATTGAGCGCTGAATTCTCCAGACCGAAATCCCCGCAATTATTAATAATACCATATTGTTTTTGCAGGGAAACGGGCAGGTCGGAATTCCAAAGATAATTCAAGCGGTTGCGCACCATCCACCGGCAAAATGCTTCGGGAACCTGGTTATTGACGTTGGCCATATTTTCTATAGTTTCACGGATAAAACCCCGCACCTCCATCGGCGATTCAAAATATTCACTTTTGGGCTCGAGTTCGAGTTCGTTTTTAATGGGGATGATTATTGATGAATCTTCCGGGGTAATCCACCGTACACCCCAGCGATCCAGCAGTTCATATACGGCATAAAGGCTGCCGATTGACGTCCTGCCGCTGAGCACAAAAAAGTCATTGTTTTCTTCAAACGAAAAAGTATCGAGCCTGAAACCCTGCGGCGATTGCGATTTGACTTTTTTCCAGCGTTTACTCAGTTTACTTTCCACAGTATTCAACAAATCATTTACATTACTGAGCGGTCTGCCGATAAAAATGATCGAACCCTGCGCCGGCAGGCGGCTGTCGTCGTGTACCGGTATATCCATTTCCGACAATCCGAAAATTTGCGCCATATAACGACGCAGTTCCATTGCAGCCATGGCATTATGACAAATGGCATCATCCTGCAGGTTGTCGTCGCTCCAGTTAATATCTTTACCGGCGGCAGCCGATTCCACATCTGCATAACTACCCAAATCCAGAACAATGGCGCAGAAAGCTCCCGGCCCGATCAGTTTAACTGGTTGTTCCTTGCTGCCGCATCCAGTTAAAAGCAGGGCGAGTACTAGAAAAGAAGTAATTATATATTGTATTCTCATAGGTCTGTTCCTGTAATAATTTTACCTAAAGCTTATTTTTGTTCCATTCTTTCTATAAAGTCCTGGTTTACCTCCATACCCAGGCTGGCGGCAAGTTGTAAATGTTGTTTTGCCTGCTCATAATTTTTCAGGAAATAGTAATTAACAGCCAGGATATAGTGAGTTTGCGCATTATCCGGGTCGGCCTGCGCAGATCTGTTCAGGTAATCGATAGCCGTTTCATATCGCTGCATATCGCCAAAAACGGTTCCCATACCCAGCAAAGCATGGGGATTTTGTGGCTGATAAGATAATACCTCGCGGAATATTTTTTCGGCTTTTTGATTGAGGTGTTTTTTTGTAAAGATAAAGCCGATATGATTAAGATATTCGGTATTTGTCGAATCCGTTCCGGCGGCGAGCTGGTATTCTTCGAGCGCGGGATCCAAAAGCCCGGCGAATTCCAGGGCTTTGCCATTCAGGTCGTGGATTTTTGCCTGGTATAATTTTTCTTTTTGATTGTTATTTAGAATGGCGCTGGCTTTGACCAGTCTCTGCAGAATATCGCGGGATTCGGGCGCTTTTTGCAGGGCCTGTTCATAAAAGTCAACAGCTTCAGGCCAGAAGTTGAGATTGGCCCTGTAGTCGCCATATAACATTAATACGTTATAATCCTGGGGTGCGTTACGCAAGGCTTTTTGCAACAGAGTGGCGGCGTTTTTAGTTCTGTTGGTTTGTTGATGAACCAGACCAAGCCTGGCCAGTGCTTCCGGGAAATCGGGTTGAAAACGCAGCGCTTCGTTGTATAATTGTTCGGCGACCTGCAGGGAATCCATTTCCATATAGTCATTACCCTGGTTGATACGCGAACGGGCAAAAGAATTATTGGCCAGAACGCGATTTTTTTCCGTAGTAAAGATCAAACCCAGGTTCTCGAATGGTTCCGCCAGGTGCGGCGCCAGATTAACCGCATTTAAAAAGTACTTTTTGGCGTCTTCCTGTTGATTGATAAACAAATAGGATTTACCGAGATTTATATAGAGGTAGGCCATTTCATTATAGACCTGCTGCGGCTCGCTGCACCATTTCAACAAATTACCCATATCGGCTTTTCGGCTGTTGACCGGTGCGGAGATGCCTTTTTCAATGGTTTCGTGGTATAAATCCATAGATTTTTTCAACGCGGCAATTGATTCATCGACCCGGTTGGTTTTTAAAAAGGCGCTGCCCAGGTTATTATAAGCCATAGCCAGGTTTGAGTTCAGGCGCAGAGCCTGGTTAAATTCCTGAATGGCCTGTTCATAATGATCGGTTTTGAGCAGCAGGTTGCCTTTTTGCATAAAGAAAACCGAAACTGAGCTATCCAGTTGGATCGCTTTGTTGATATAGTCATAACTTTTTTGCAGATCTTCCAGACGATCCCAGGTTATGGAAAGATTGAATAATATAATTGGTGAATCGGCTTCGAGCGACAGAGCATAATGAAAGGTTTCCAACGCTTTGTCGTATTCTTTGAGATTGACAAGTATCAGTCCATAGTTGTTCAGCGCGGAAAACATTTGGGGGGCAATTTGTGTTGCTGTTTCGTAAGCCAAACGGGCATCATCCAGTTTACACTTCTGGAAAAAAACATTGCCGAGGTTAAAATAAAGATCGGGGTTGTTGGGCTCGAGCAGCAGCGCTTTTTTATACATTTCAACAGATTCGTCCAGCAAACCTATATCATAATATAGTTTTGCCAGGTTGACAACAAAAGCGGATTCGCGGGGATAGAGTTTGATATACTCAATGTAGAGATTAATTGCGTCGTTATAAAGTTCATTTTCCGTATAAACTTTGGCTTTGATGATAACGGGCTCCGGCCGGGAGGCATCGTAATGCAGGGCGTTATTGGCAGCTTCCAGGGCTTCGTCGTATTGTTTTTGTTTGAAATAAAGCTGGGCCAGGTTGCTATAGGCCATAGCAAAGGAAGGCCGCAAGCGAATAGCCTGTTGATACATCGCCTTGGCCGAATCCATTTCACCCAGGTAATAAAAAGCGCTGCCGAGATTGTTAAATGTTTGCGGATCATAAGGCACAATATCGATAGCTTCGCGCAGGTGTTCAATCGCCTGTGAATATTTGCAACTGTCGATCAGTTCCACAGCTTTTTGATTGTGGTACGAAGCCGTACTTTCAAGAGCAAGGCGGATTTTTTCCTCCCGGCGTTGTTTGCTGCCGGCACAGGAGAACAGTAAGCTGCTGATGAGTAAAATATAAAAAACTGATCGCGCCATAATTTGCTCCGCGAAAATAATGAGAAGGAATTATTTATTTAACATACGAAATTTCAAGCAGGTACGCAAGAAAATGTTATCGGATTTTCGCTTTTATTGATAAACAAAGTTTTTAACGGGGTAGTAAGGTTTAATTAACGCAAATAAGGATGTTTTATTTTAAACCAAAATGTTAAAATTTCTCGGTAACAGTATGGCTTGAGGAAAAAAAGTTGTAATCTAAACCGGATGTTCATGGTTTGAACATCCGGCTGAAAATAGCTGAATAATTTTAAAAAAACGCTTTGGCAAGTTTTAAAACTCCCTGCTTCCAGGGTAAACGATGGGATATGCCGGTAACTTGAACAGCAGGATTATAATTATACAGATACCATTGGTAATTACGTACCAGCGCATCTTTATTGGAAAATTGGGGTGTGAACTTTAACTGCTTTTCCGCTTTTTCCACCGATACAAAAGAATCTTTGGAGGCTGTCTCATAGATCCATTTGTAAAGCGGGGAAAGTTTCAGCATTTCCAGAAAGCGCAGCATATAGATGACCGGGGTATCTGGAAAGGTGATGATTTTTTTATTATGCCCGGCTTGATTCATGACCGCCATATAGTCTTCTTTCATGGTCGTAAATTCTTTGGCGCCGATGTTGAATATATCGTTGACCCGTGTCTGGTCATCGGTAAGGCAAATATAAATAACCCGGCACAGGTCTTCCACATCCAGCAACTGGTAACGGTTTTTGCCGTTGCCGATCATGGGAAAGTTCTTGCCGTCCCTGGCCCATTCGTAAAAAATGGCAAACACTCCCAGTCTTTCCGGGCCGATGAATGATTTGGGGCGGATAATAGGCACACACATGCCTTTTTGCCGGAATTCGAGGCAAACCTCTTCCGCCAGAATTTTGGCTTCGCCATAGGGACCAACACCGATCAGCGGATCGTCTTCATAAAGCGGATGATGATCGGGAATGCCATAAACGGCTGTGGAGGATATATGCACAACCCGTTGTACTTTTTGTTCCCAGGCTTCCTGCATGACAATACGGGTGCCCTGAACATCGGTGGAATAGATCTCTTCCTTGCTATACAAAGGTAAAGCGGCAGCACAGTGAATAACCCAATCCACACCCTGCATAAGCTGCTTGACCGTATGTTGATGCCGGATATCGCCGATCACAGCATTAATTTTATTTTTTTCAGCATAGTCAAATTCAACCAGATCCAGGGAGGTTATATCAGTAATACCCTGTTGCAAAAGATAGCGAATTAAATTGATCCCCAGAAATCCGCTGCCCCCGGTAACCAGCACCTTCATTTTGGCTCCTTGAAATTTTTAATATAATCTGACAGAGTCAGGTTATGATGTTAAATGATCAGAATTGTAGAATAGTGAAAACGGTCAGGGGTAAAACAAAACAAGCAAGGCCGTTTATCAATATATAATTATTACTACCGTAACCAGGTAGAGAAAAACGCAAAACAGAATCGGTTTGTCTTTAATAAGCGTAGTTTCCGGAGTTTCGCCGAGGTTCAGATGGTAAGCCAGGTACAGGTAGCGGAATAACCCGTAAATTACAAAGGGTAGGGTCATGACCAGGTTCCTGGTGCCGAACTTGGCAACCGTGCCGGGATCGAGGGTATACAGGGCATAGGCCATCAGGCAGGCGGCGGTGACGATATTGATCATCATATCGAGGTAATGCAGATCATAATTTAACAACGTCTGACGCACATTACCGGCGTTATCGCCCAGGGCAATGATCTCCGCGCGGCGTTTATTGAGGGCAAAGAACAACGCCAGGAACATGGTACAGATGATAAGCCAGGAAGATACTTGTTCGTTAATAACAAATGCGCCGCCAATAGCCCGGAACATAAAGCCGGAAGCGATAATGATCACATCGAGAATTATTACATGCTTGAAATAAAGCGAATATAACAGGGTGGTAATAAAATAGCAGGCGATAATGACGCCGAAATGCCAGTTCAATGTAAAACTGCTATACAAACTCATGAAGATCAATACAACTGCCAATAATAAAGCGGTTTTAACCGAGATTTTACCTGAGGCAATGGGACGGAATTTTTTGCGGGGGTGCAGCGCGTCTTTATCCCTGTCCATAACATCATTGATCAGGTAAGTGCTGCCGGAGATCATGCAAAAAATAATAAAGGCAAAAACCGAATATTGTAATAAATGCGGAACAAACAAATCTTCGGCAAAAATTGCACCGGCAAAAACCAGAACATTTTTTAACCACTGTTTTGGACGCAGGGCGATTATTATGTTTTTGAGCATAGTTGAAATAAAATTCAGGATCAGTAGTCAATAACCCGGCAGGGAAAAAACCTGCCGGACAGGTTTTATTAATTTTCCCTGTCCGGCATAAAGATAGTTAATTTATTTTAATAATAAAAGTTTTTTTGTATTGCTAAAATCTCCGGTTTTCATGCGATAGAAATAAATACCGGAAGGCACCTGCATTCCCAGATCATTGCGGGAATCCCAGATCAATTTGTGGTAACCTGCCTCGAACTGGTTGTCGGCAAGGGTGCGGACAAGCTGGCCGTTATAGTTAAAGATATACAAAGCCACATTACCGGGCGCCGGTAATTCAAAGCTGATCGTAGTAACCGGGTTGAACGGGTTGGGATAATTTTGGCCGAGGGTGATTTTATCGGGTAATGGCACCTCGGCAACAACCGGACCGTGTTCAGTAACCAGGCCGCGGGCGCTTATATCTTGCAATTTGTAATAATACTTGACGCCGGCTTTGACATCGCTGTCCCTGAAAGAGTAATTACGATCACTGCGGGATTTGATCAATTCGTGGTTTACTTTTTCATAATTGCCGTTTTCCAACTTGCTTTTGAGGATGTTGAAACCAAGATTGGCGCTTTCCGAGCGGGTTTGCCAGATGATTTCCACACCCTCTTTACCGGCTTCTGCGGCAAAGCTGTTCAATTCAATGGCGGTGAGGAATATTGACCAGCGAACACGTTTTTCAAAAGAACCGTCCGAAACAATGACCTGCACAACAATATTGGGTTCGGGGAAAAATTCCTTTTTGAACGGTATCGTCAGCACAGAATCGGAGCCGTTGTATATATCGTTGACCCGCCATTCATAGGTTAACGGATCGTTGTCGGGATCCTGGGTCATTACATAGAATGTTACAGTATAATCATCCTGGCTGACGGGCATGGATAAAGTATCTTGCGGTTCAAAATGAGTAATGACCGGGGAGCGATTATCTACGATTACCGTAAAATTCATCACTGTAGTATCTGCCGCACCATAGGGGTCTTTAACGATGAACTTGACCTGGTGGTTGCCTTTTTGCGAGGCGTCCGGTTGCCAGAAGAAAGTATGTGAGAGTGTTGAATCGAAATCGGCAAAAGCCGGCAAGCCTCTCACTCCATAGGTCAGCGGGTCCTGGTCGGAATCTGTAGCGGAGATGATTTTGGAATAATTACTACCCCAGGTGATGGGCGTATGTTCGGGCAGTGGATTAAAGACCGGGGCCGAATTTATGACTACTGCGGTAAAGAGAATCGGCGAACCGACCGCTTCTACAGGGGATGCCTGTAATTGATGGGTGCCGATCTGGTATTTAACCGTCCATTTTACTGTAGCAATGCCCTGATTGTTAGTTAAAACCGGTTGCGTTTTATCTAAAACACCATCGCCGCGGATGACGGCAAAGTTGATTTTTTCAGCATTAACCGGTTTACCCCAGGCATCCACAACCATTACACCGACATTGACCGGACTGTTGGGGCGTACTATAGAACCATCGCCAATAGTTTTCGACAAAGTTACGGAACGATTCGCTTCCACTATGAAATCAAAAACGACAGAGCCATAGCCGCCGGCAGAAGCGCGGATCTTATGCAGGCCGGTCAGGGCGCCGGAGTGGAATACAGCCGTAGCGCGGCCGTTATTATTGGATGGAATAGAAACCGGCGAGGTGAATTGTCCCTGACCTTCACCCATACCCAGAATTAATTCAAAATCCACGTCGTAATTGACGACCGGGTTGTTGAGAGTATCTATAATAGCGACAGTAAAACTAAAATCCTGGTTGATCAAGCCGAGCAGAGAATCGGCAGATACTTTGGTAATATTGGCAAAACCGGGCGCCATAGCAATGGCGGTGATTTCATAATTACCGGCAACCCCGCTAACTACCGCTTTCAGATGTTGAATGCCGATCACCGGGCCGAGTTTCCAGCGTACCAGGGCTTTGCCTTCCGTATTGGTTTTTACCGGCTGAGTCTCAAGAACTGAACCGCCGCCATCGGTAACGCTAAAAGTGACATTAATATCTTTGACCGGGTGGTTATAGCTGTCCTGCACCAAAACGCCAACCTGTTCCGGCAACTGCTTGCCGGCTACCGCAAACTGTCCGGTTCCTAAAATGCTGACAATTGCCGGAGCGCCGGTAATAAAATTTACCGTATCCCGGCACATCATTTGATTATCGACCATAGCCCAGACGATGACCTGGCCAACATTCAAAGAAGACATGGAACCGGTGGTAACGCCACTCTGGTTGGTGACCTCGGCAGGCTGGGTGGTTACCACATCAATACCGGCGGTTTGTAGTGTAACAACTTTACCGGCAACCGGGTTATTAAAGGCATCGCGCAGGGTTACTGTAATATTCGATTTGCTGGTACCATTAGCCAGAATATTGCTAGTGGCTGTCATAATACAGGCTACCGGATCCGGCGCGCCGGTAACTGCAGTTATGCTGTAATTTACCGGCGAACCTTCCAGTTCGCCTTCCGGCAGACCGTTGTCGGAAGTTGCCCGAACCGTCGCTATCCCCGGAGTGTTTCTCAGTTTCAGACTGACTCGGGCAATGCCGAACTGATCGGAATTAACAGACAGGTTTGTGTAGGTACTGTTAAGCAGGCTGCCGGCGCCCGAAGTGACCTGGAATTCGACGGGATGGCTGGCAACGGGTTGATTAGCTGCATCGAATACTTTGACTTTTAATGAATCGCTCATAACACGCCCGGCAATGCCAGACAATGATTCTTTAGTGATATTGACGATTTTAGTCGCCGTGCTTTTTCTGCCAATTGCCAGGAACTGTACCGGAGAGCCGGTGAGTGATATATTGTTGAATTTGGCAACCGCTTCAAATTGATAATCGACATAATTCGAGCCCAGGGTAGCGGTTGCTGAAGCATAACCGTCTTTATCGGTTCGTTTGGTTACCGTGTTTTCTCCCGAAAAATGAGCGCCCGGAGTATAGCTGATAAATTCAACTTCGTGGCCTTTGATCGGAATGCCTTTATTATCAGTCACCTGTACTTTAAAGGGCAGAGGCAGTGGCATATTAATACGGCCGGTTTGATTGTTGCCGCTGAAATAAACTAGCCTGGCAGGATCGCCGGGGCCGGTTGATGCTAAAAAAACCAGGGGACTGTTAATGAGCGGGCTGCCGTTATTAAAACTGCGCACTTCGACCAGGTTTGTATAAGAAGCTGTGCCCATGGTCAAGTATGCTGAAGCGCGGCCAAGCTCATTGGTGATTTTGGTGATTTCGGCCAGGCCTTCTATTAATCCGCCGCCCTCGGTCACTTTAAAGTTAACATTATGTCCGGCTATGGTATTTAAAAAGGAATCGCGCACAACGACAACAAAAGGCAGGGCTAAAGGTAAGCCCTGGGAACCGGCTTGGTTATTACCGGAAACTATATCGATACGCGCCGGAACCGAGGCTGTACCATTGGCAAAAAATGTGACTGGAGAACCGGATAATCCGGAAGCGCTGGCGATAACAATGTTTTCTCCGGCAGTTTCACCCAGCTTGAGGAATACGGCGGCAATACCGTTGCTGTTTGTCATTACATTAACAGTTGTGGTGTTATTAATTGAACCGCCGCCTTTGGTGACCGTAAAGGTTACCTGGTAGTTGCCAACCGGATTATTATACAAATCCACTACCTGGGCTTTTAATGATACCGGCAAGGTTCTTTTTACAGTACCGGTTTGATTGTTGGTGCCGCTTACTTCTTTTAATTGTGCTGCAGCGCCGCCGGTGGCGGAGGCTTTAAAAACCACCGGTGAGCCGGAGGCTCCGGCTGCAATTGCGTGGAAAACATAATTGGTATCGCCGGCGGCAGTACCCAGGGTAGCAACGGCGCTGGCTTGCCCCTGTGCATCGGTTTGCACATTGATAGAGCTCTGGCCGTTAAAGTTACCATTGCCGGACATGACTTTGAATTGTACAGTTTCATTGACAACCGGGGCGTCGGTGTAATCGAGTATTTTTACCACAAATGGATTAAGCGCGGAATTTATAGCTTTGGTTTGGTAATTACCGGATTGATAAACCAGTTTCTTTTGCGGGGGTTCAGCCGTGGCGGTAAAAACCATTGGACTGTTTTGCAGGGGGGCAGCGTTATAAACCGATGTAACGGTAAGCGATTGGGCGCCGATAGTAGCGCCAAGCAGCCATTCCACCTGAGCCAGGCCCTGCGAATTGGTTAGAACCTGCAATGTGGTTGTGCCCGATTGGTTGATAGAACCACCACCGCTGGTTATGGTGAAGGTTACAGCATGGTTGGTAATAACATTTGCATATTGATCCGTAACTTTGACAACCAGGGCCGCCGGCAGGGGTTGCAGTATGTAGCCGCTTTGGGCGTCGCCGGACTGTTTGGTGATAATTGCCGGGTTGGCTGCGGTTGGAGTTATGGTTATTGTACCGGGCGACCCTTGCAAATGAGCGCCGTTATATTGTACGGAATAGGTTAGAGTATTGGCTGTGCCGGCCGCGGCCCCCATTTTCCATAAGATTTGGGCCGAACCGGTTTGGTCGGAGGTAACTGTTTTTTGGGTATCGGAACTGTTATTAAGCGAACCGCCGCCGGCAGTTATGGTAAAAACCACATCGGCGCCGGGGGCCGGGTCGCCATTTTCATCGAGCACCTGTACAACAATGGGGTTGGCCAGGTTTTGTCCGGCAACACCGGATTGTTGGTTGCCGGATACGGTGATATGATCGGGCACCACCATTTGCGGATTCACTTCGAATAACTGGTTGACAGCTATGCCGGTATAGGGTTTGGGGGTTTCACCCGGCAGTTGAATAACAATATCAACAGAGCTGTTGGTGCCGACGCCAAAATGCTGCACCAGCGATTGCTGGCAGTTATAACCTGCAACCGGATAAACATTGCGGAAACCCAGCAGGTAATCAGACTGGTTGATCTTGCCTGCTTCATAAACCCATATTTTAGCTCCGGTTCCGGCAATTTTACCTTGCTGGTTTTTAATTGCTACTTTGAGATAATTATTGGCATTATCAGTAACGTTTTGGAAAAGATGATTGCGACCGAAATTAAGGGTGGAATAAGTAACACCATTATGCATATTGCCTTTGGCGGCGCCATACAGATCGAGCATACCGTCCATATCATAATCGAGAAAAACCCCACCGCGACCATCAGCATAGATTGCTTCTGCGCCGGTGCCGGTCAGTTCCGCAAATGTGCCATCACCACGGTTGCGGTATATGCGTGAAGAGTGGTCGGAGACAACATCGCGACGGTTGTTCTTCACCAGGTACAGGTCTTCAAATCCGTCGTTATCGATATCACCGGCGACAATTCCATAGGTTTCAAGAGCGATGTTGACCGTGCTGGTAACCCTGGTAAAATTTCCGTTACCCTGGTTGTTCAAGACTTCAACAGCCGGGTTAAGTGTGCTGGATGTACTGGAGATAGCAACGAATATGTCGAGGTCGCCATCATTATCATAATCTATAAAAGAACTGCTGTTCGCTTTTACGCCCGCAGTAGAAAAATGTGCATTACGGGTTGCCCCTTCGTTAGTAAAGGAGCCGCTCTTGTTATTCATCATCAGTCCGCAAGGAGCGTTACGCTGGGCAATATAAATATCCACCCAGCCGTCGCCGTCAACATCGCCGGCGGTGGCGCTGACTACCGCACCGGTGGGCGCGTTGGTCAACCGGGATGGATCGGCAACAAAAGTGCCGGCGCCCTGGTTAACATATAATTCGTGAGCGCCGGTAACGTTGGCAACAAACAGGTCAAGATCGCCGTCATTGTCAATATCAAGAGCCAGGGCATTGGCAGTGTTTCCGGCTGTGGCGCTTATCCCTTTGGCAGATGTCTGGTCAATAAATACATTGCTGCCATTATTGACCATTAATTTGTTTTGGGAATTGGCAGTGGAAATGAAAACATCCTGATCGCCGTCTTTATCGAAATCTGCATAAAGCGAGGCATTGGAATAGTCGGCAATATCCAATCCGGCGGAGGCGGCCTGTTCTGTAAAGCCACCGGCGGTATTATTCACATATAACTGGTTTGCCTGGGTGGAGGTGGTATTGGTAAAATTTACATAAACATCGTCAAATTCATCCGCGTTAATATCGGCAACGGAGATACCCTGGGAACCATAGATACGATTTGCCTCTACAGCCGACCCTTTAGAGGTATTGATGAATTTGTAATTGCTTTCCGGGCCAAGAATTTTTAATTCCGTGAATATGGGGCCAACCATCGCCTGGTAATCATTCGATTTACCGAGATATATCCAGGAAAAGTTCTCCATCTGATCTTTAAAGGTGTCGACAATCGATAATACCTGAGTAGACCCATTATATACCTGAATCCACATATTTTTAGGATTCCAGATAAATTTAAAGGTATACTCTTTGGTTTTATCCCAGGTAACCAGGGCGGTGTTTTTAACCTTCATGTTATCTGTACCGTAGAATGGAGTATATACAGCTTTCCAGGCGGCTTTGCCCCCGGAAATGAGACCGGCATTATCTTCTTCGGATTTGATAAAGATATAGGAACCCGGTGTGGCATTGACCGTTTTATATTGCGCGGCTTCGTCCGACCAGATCGACATTATAGTCCAGTCGTTTTTGACCTGGTTAACAGGATCGAGGTTTTTGACCTTGATCTGCATGGTTCCTTCAAACGGCAGATAATGTTTCAGGTTAATTTTTAACTGGCTGCTGGTATTGGAAACCTGCCAACCTTGTCCCGACAGAAAATTACCGGACGTATTGGTGACGACGCCAATATCTTTGGTGCCGGCGCTTTGTAAATCGTCCTGGTATAAAACCTTGGTGTGGCTGGGCGGCGTTTGCGCCTGTGTAGCGACAGCGGTCATGATAATAACTGTCAGTGCGAGAAACCAAAATTTTTTCAACATGAGTATACCTGCTAACGTTTTAATTATTTGATGTTTATTTAAAAATATACCAATAATTTTTTACTTTTCAAAACAGCCATTTTTAATATTATTTAAGTAATAATAATTTGATTGTATGACGGTAATGGTCGCCGGCCATACAACAGTAATAGAGACCGGATGCCACCGGCATATCGCCGTCGTTGCGGCCGTTCCAGATGAGTTGATGATAACCCGTTTCCTGGTCGCCGGAATAAAGGGTTTTAATCAACTGACCGGAAATATTGAATATATTGATCTCGATATGCTGCCGGTTTTTTAATTCATATTTTAGAGTAGTTACCGGGTTGAACGGATTGGGATAATTCTGCAATAACCGGTTTTCTGCCGGTACTGTAATCCTGACGCGTACCGGGTCAAAGGTGAACGATTCGCCGTCCACAGTGATCTCTTCCAAACGGTAATAATAATCGCGGCAGCCGTTATCGGCGGTGTCGCGGTATTCAAAGTTATTGCTCTTATCGAAACGGATCAGATTATCGTTTCTTCTTGTGTAGGGTCCTTCGCTTCGTGTTGCCTGTTGGACATAAAATCCGGCGGTATTAACCGCATTGCGGGTTTGCCAGGTGATGGTTATTTGATCTTTATCCGCCGTCGCTGCAAAGGATGATAATTCTACTTTGGTTTGTATAATACTTACGTTCCAGGTATGACTGATGGTATCCATTTTATCGGTGATCAAAACGTGAACGGAGAATTGCTGCGGCCAGGTCTTGTTGGGCATGATCGATATATGGTTAGAGTCATCCTGTGATTTGATATAATTATTGTTAACTGTCCAGCGATAAAACAACGGGTCTTTATCGGCATCCGCAACGCTAACTTCAAATACTGCGATCTTGTTAAACTCGGCGGATACGGTGGTCTGTTTTGGGCTGGTGGATACGACACCGGGTTTACGGTTGACATTGATAACATGGATCACCATGGTTTTGGTGGCAACACCGCCGTTTTCATCAGCGGCGCGGAATATCACTGTATGATCGCCCTGGTCGTTATAATTGGGCGTCCAGCTAAATTGGCCGGTTTCAACAGAGTCAAAGAGCGCTGCTGTCGGTTTTTGGATAACGCTCAGCATTACCTGCCCGCCTTCCGGGTCTGTTGCGGATACGGTAAAGACCAGGGTAGTGCTTTCCTCAACCAAGGTATCGGCTACGACATGAATATCCGGCAACAGGTTTTCCCGCAAGGTAGCGGAAAATTGGAAAGATTTTTGTGGTAATACCGGCGAGGTTACCGTTACCGTTTGTAGACCGGCAGCGCCTAACTGCCACAGGCAGTTCGCCAGGCCGCTGCTATCGGTAAGGACCGGCTGAACATTGCTCATTTTACCATTTCCGGAGGTAACTGAAAAAGTAACCGCTACTTCCGGCACGCCATTACCCCAGGTATCGACAATTCTAACCTGTAATGGTTGGGGCAGGAATTCTAACGGATCGCCAGTTTGATTGTTGCCGGCAGTTATCAGCATATTTACTGCATTGTCCGGCACTGCATTAACCCGGAAAATAACCGGTGAGCCTTTCATCCGGTCGTTAGTGGCTGTAAAAATATAGGCGCCAGCCCGGGTTCCCAGCCGGGCGTGAGCCGACGCCATGCCATTAGCGCCGGTGCGGATGGGTTGCAGTTCTTCAATGGCAGCCAGGGGATCACCGGCCGCGAATGTAATGGCTACGCCGGAGATAGGATTCTTGTCCGCATCCAGCGCTTTGACAGTGAGGGGGTAGATAGTTGAACCGACTGTGCCTTCGCTGCCATTGCCAAGCACATGAATTATGGTATCCGGCAGTGAGACGGATACGGAACAGTTAAATTCCACAAACAAAGTTTCATTAATTGCCGCTTTGACCCGAACCATACCGGGCAGGTTACCGGCCGCCAGGCGAACCCTGGCCAGCCCATAACTGTCGCTGTTAACGTGAGAAGAATTGTTTAAACTGGCATCGCCCTGTTCAATTGAAAAAATGACCGGAATGGCGCTGACCGGCGATTGATTGCCGTCAACAACCCTTACTACCAGTGAATCGGGAAAGAGAGCGCCGGGTGAAGTGAATTGTTCATCTCCCTTTACTTTATGTAAACTGGCAATGGCCGGTATACCCGCCTGTGCTTTAAACTGAACTGTGCCGGTAATATTCAGCGCCGATACCTGCACAGTTTGTTCGCCAACGGAAGGGCCAAGAATCCACACCGAGTTGGCCAGGCCGTTATTATCGGTAAACACCGGTTGCGCCGTAGTAATGATCCCGCCGCCGGATGCTACGGTAAAGGTTACAAAATGGTTATAAACCGGGTTACCCTGGGCATCGGTTATTCGTACCGTCAGGGGAGCCGGTAATGATGAATTGATCGCCCCGCTCTGGTTATTACCGGAAACAATGACTATATTTTGCGCCGGCCCGGCTGTAAAATCGACTGTTTTGGTTTGCTGCAGAATTATGTTTTTATTGGCTACCTGAGCCGATACGATCTTTTGTCCGGCTTGTGTCGAGGTTACCCGTGCTGTAGCCAGACCACCGGCATTGGTGACCTGCGCCGGTTGAGTTATTGTGTTGCCGGCGCCGGATACCTGTACGATGACATTTTCACCCGGTACCGGGTTATTGTTTTTATCTTTTAACTGGACGGTGACCACTAATTGTGACAGTCCGTCCGCCGGAACTACCGAATCGGAAATTGTAATAAGTGAAGCCGCCGGGTCAGCCTGACCGTAACTGGCGGAGGCAGTTATCGTGAGTGGGGAATTGGTTAAGCTGGTCAACCCATTATCGGCAGTCACTTGCACTATATCGGTGTTTGTGCCAATATCGGAACCCAGCCGAAATTCGGTTTTGGCAATTCCCTGGGCATCGGTTTTAATTGTCAAAGTATTGACCTGGCTGTTGCCCAATTTGCCGTTTCCTTTAAAAACGGTAAAGGTAATATCGTGGTTTGGAATGTTTGCATTATCGGGACCTCTGGCGGCAACCTGTAATGAGGATGACAAAAATTCTCCGGCCTGCCCGGATTGGTTGTTGCCGGCAATAAGGACAATTTTATCGGCCGCTGATTTTTGGGCGGATACATTAAAGACTATAGGTGAACCTTTGAGGTGTTCGCCGGCATCGCCAAAAGCGCCGGCATTAAAAACATACACGTTTTTACCGACACGGTTGCCCAGGGTGGGGTAAACCGATGCAACTCCCTGGCTGTTGGTTGGCTGCTGAATTTGCAGATTGCCGTCAAAAGTGCCGCCGCCGCTTGCGGAAACGAACAACACGTTAAATCCGCTTACCGGGTAGCCATGTTCATCGGTGACCTTGACCTGCAGCGGTACGGGTAAAACACTGTTAATTACACCGGTAGAACTATCGCCGGAGACATAAACCAACCTGGTGGGGTCGGTTGTTGCCGAGGCGGTAAAAATCGCCGGAGAACCCGATAATTGCACATTGTTCCATGTCGAAGAAACATTTACATAATAAGCGCCGGCGGTCTGCCCCAGTCTGAACGTGGCTTTGGCAAGACCCTGAGCATCGGTCGCAACTGTTACTGTCGGCTGGTCATTAACCGTACCGTTATTGTTGACGACACTAAAAGTGACCGGCTGCCCGCCGACCGGGTTTGTATACTTGTCGGTAATTTTTACTGTCAGCGGTACCGGTAGTACCTGGTACAGGGAACCGCCCTGGTTATCGCCAACGGTTTTTTCCAGCAGGACAGGAACATCGGCAGTTGCTGTGGCAGTAAAATGAACAACATCATTAATTTCTGAACATGTAGCGCTCACTGCCTGGTTTTCATTACCGGCTATTTGCCCCAGGGTTAAAAAGACCTGGGCTTTACCGTTCGTTCCGGTCAAAACTGTACGTTCTGAGGTGCCTTCCAAAAGGCCGCCTCCGGAAAGTACTTTAAATTTAATACTAAAGCCACTGCGGGGAATTCCCAAACTGTCGAGTAGCTGAACAACAAAAGGACTGCCCAGTTGTGTGCCTACTGTGCCGGTTTGATTATTACCGGAGACTAGCAACAGATCCTTGATGGGCGCCTGCGAGGTGGAAGCGTAAAAAACTACCTGGGTGGAGGGATTTGAAAGCAGCGAGGCTTGTAAAGTATGCGCATTAATTCCCTCGGCGCTGCCCGGTGTCCATTGAACCGCTGCCATACCGGCGGTATTGGTTATAACAGTTTTCGATGTGTTGCCGCCGATATTCCCGTTGCCGGTGAGCACCTGGAAGCGGATGGCGGTATTGGGCTGGGGATTATTATATTGATCGTGGACAAACACTTTGATCGAATCAGGCAGGGGAATGCCTGAGGCGGCAAACTGGTTATCGCCGGACTGCTTTTGCAGCAGTGTATCGGAACCAGGAGATACAACAGCTGTAAAAAGCAGTGGGGAATTGGCTAGCGGCGCCTCCTGGTACAACGAGGAAACGCTTAGGGTATTGACAGCCCCTGCTACAGTTCCCGGTTTCCAGGCAACCGAAGCCATGCCGTAAGCGTTGGTATTAGTATTGACCATGGTTGCGCTGCTACCGTTCAAGGTGCCGTTGCCCTGGGTAACGGTAAAGGAGACAGGATGATTTTCTACAACCCGGCTTTGATTATTTGTTATACGGACCCGGATAGAATCGCCGGCCGTTTGCCCTGCCGCACAATAAACAGTAGTATCTGTAATATTTTCAAGGGTTGTGGGCACAGGGAGAGTCGGCGCCGCTTCTAATTGTGTATCTCCTGCCACTCCGGGGTAGCGGACTGTAATTCCATTCAGGAATTTGACTTTAATATCACAAGTTGTATATGGTCCCAAACCAAAATGCAGCGCGGTTTGGTTTTGACATAGATAAGAGTAATTGGATACAGATTCCTGATACCCAAGCAGAAAAGCCGCATCGTCCATGTGACCGGGAGCGTAAACACTCACTTTGCTGCCAAAACCGCCATAATCGCCAGCCGGGCCTATACACAGCACCCGCACATAATGGTTTTCGGAATCAAGATCATTGCGAAATAAAAAATTGTTATCGCCGCGTGAACAGGCCATATACATATCCAGGTCGCCATCATTATCAATATCGCCCATAGCGCCGCCGCGCACGTCGCCGGCGTCAACTTCCAGCGCCGGTTGTCTGTTGTAGGTTAAATTACCCTCGCCGTCATTCAAATATAATTTAGTAACTGTACCCGGATCTTGTTCACTGTTACGCAGCAGGAACATATCCTGGTCGCCGTCATTATCAATATCACCAAATAGCGTGGAATAACCGCTGACACGTATATTGTAACTGTTAGTCTCGTCGGTAAAATAACCGGAGCCATTATTTTTAAAAACCCGCAACATCGGCAAAGCCTGACCAGGCGTAGCATAAGGCATTACAAACAGATCGAGGTCGCCGTCGTTATCTATATCTACAAAAGTAGCGCCATGATGTCGTACACCATCGGTGCAGGCAATACCCCGCTCAGCAGCTCCTTCTGTAAAATTTCCGGTACCGTCATTTATATACAACCAGTTCACTTTGCCGCGCCGGCACATATAAATATCCTGGTCGCCGTCATTATCAATGTCTGCGGCGGTAGCGCCCTGGCGGCCATAGTTTACCGAATCGTTGGTAGGGCCATCGCAGCCGTTATGCACCCGCGTAAAAGTACCGTCACCGTCGTTCAAATACACTTCATTGATTTTATTATACGTATCGGCTGTTGAACCCCAGTTCAGCACAAATAAATCCAACCAGCCGTCATTATTCATATCAACTGCTACCGAACCGCGGCTGTAACTGTTTTCCGAAGATAGACCGCATGTTGTGGTAATTTCAGTAAACATGCCGTTGCCGTTGTTGCGATACATCCGGTTCCGACCTGAGGTGTCGCCAACGTATACCGGCTGATTGGAATAGAATAGATCAAGATCGCCGTCATTGTCCCAGTCGGCATTTACTATTCCGTGAGTATGCCCGGTATCATTGACGCCACGCGCTGCCGAAGCATTGGTAAAGGTATTGTTGCCCTTGTTAATATAGAGTACATCGGCCATTGCCAGGGCTCCGGCATTGGTATAAACAAAATCGTAAAAGCCGTCTTTATTATAATCGCCAAAGCTCACACCATGTCCAAAAGTTTTAATATCGGAAGGATCATCGGTAGCCTTTTCCACAGCCTTAACTCCCTGCACACCGGCTGCGTATGTTATATTGGTAAAGCTAAGGTCATTGTTTTCAACCATTTCATCGGAGGTATAGATTTTCAGATCAAAGTATACCGGGCCGGGTTGCCCAACATATTGATTGTCTGTGCCCAGGAAAATGTAGCGAAACTTTTCGACTTGTCCGATAAAGGGAGATTCCGCTTTTTTAACACCATTGACGAGGCAAAAAATATTGGCTTGCGTCCAGACGATTTTAAATTCATAAGTGCTGCCGAGGTCCCAGGTAGCGCTTTGCATAGCCCTGACTTCTTCCCGTTCATTCGTGGCGCCATCGGAACAGGAATTGAACTTGAAACCGGCCTTACCGGGTCCATCCGAATAACCGGTGCCGGTACGGATATTTACCCAGGCGCCTTGGGGATCGCTATTATTGACTTTGCCATCGTTACGTGAATACAGGTTGATGATATGTTGTTTATCGGCAACATTTTGTGAAACCGGATCGAAATTGGTTACTTTGATAACCATAGTCCCTTCATAGGGAAGCTCTGCCGGTAAAGCAATTTTGAGCTGGCTGGTCTGTCCGGTCGCTTTCCAGCCCTGTCCGCTGATGAACTGTCCGGCCCGGTTGGTAAGAGTGCCGATATTCTGGTCGGAACTGCTTTGCAGGTTGCTGGAATAGAGCAGGTTATCGTGAACGGGGGGGGTAGCTGCCAGGACAAACGATAGCGATACCAGTGTGATTATAAAAACAAAGGCGATGCTTTTTTTGAATACATACATGAATGATTCACCCTTTATTCTTGAACCAGGCTGAAAACAGGTTAATATAATATTTAACAGGTCGGCAAGTGCAAAAACCAGGCCCATAATTAGTAAAAAGAGGCCCGGAAAAATTGTTTAAAAGAAAACCGGGCTGTTTTTTTTGAGAATGTATGTCAATAGATATTTAAAAATTTATGCAATATATATTCATGTTTTTATTGGGGTAATGTCGATTTTGATTTCTGCTGTATTACGGATAAAAACCTGGCGATAAATTACCGAAAGATTAAAAAACGTGATAATTTGACAAGCACACAGGCCGGACTAGTACTAACCGGCCTGGTTGTTCCACTATTTTACAATCTTTTAAAAACTTGTATCAAAACGATATAACTTTTAAGGATTTTTAAACTTGAGGAGAAAACCCTTTTTTTCATTAAATAATAGAAATTTGCGAGAGTTGGTCATCCAATTTCCGCTCCAAACTGGAGTTTGGAGCGGAAATTTTGGATTCCAGGACAGCCTGAGCTCTCCTGGGCGTTCAAGCATAAATGCAATCTTATTGATTACCTGATAATAACCATTTGTTTTGTAATACTTTTGTCATCGGAATTTAGCCGGTAAAAGTAGGTGCCGGTGGGAACCATGTTGCCGGAGAAATCGCGGCCGTCCCATTGTACTTCATGCCAGCCCTGCTCCATGTTGCCGGAAAATACTTGTTTTACCAACTGACCCTGAATATTGAAAATGGAAATTTCAATATCCTTACGCTGGTCGAGGGTAAAGCGGATATGGGTTTGATTCATACCGTTATGAAGGTTGAACGGGTTGGGATAGTTTTGCGCCAGGACAAAAGCCATGGGGGCAATAGCCGGGTTGCCGTCCTCAATGCCGGTTTCGCCGGGCAGCAGTACAAAGTTGGCATCGGTAACGGATAAACCCGTCATAATATATCCGAATTGCATATAGGGATTGGAATGGTAACCTTTTTTGTAGACGCCAATTTGCCAGTAACCCTCCAGAACGTTTTCGAATTTATAATTACCGGCGCCGTCGGTATAGGTGATCAGAAAGCCGGTTTTGTTTTCTTCCAGATCGTTGATCGCAACTACATACACATCGTTGGCGGCAGCGCCGTCTTCGAAGGTAACCTGGCCGCTGATCGTTTTCCCGCCTTCATCGGTCTGGAAAGTAAAATCATAGCCGGTGAGGTGTTGGTTCTGGGTAATAACGATAGAGTTGTAGCCAAATTCCGGGTCGATGAGTGAATACCCGTCGATGGTCGCCGTCAGCATGGTTATTGTACCGGGTTGAACGCCCAGTTTATACGAGCCGTCGGCCGATGATTGTGCATTGTAAAAGTTTAACGTTCCCAGATTCAGATCAAACGCCATGCCGGATATGGAAACCCCTGCCAGAGGTTGACCGTTGACTTGACAAATGCCTTCAATGGTGGTGGTATATTTTTTTACTGTAAAGTTACTTTGTTTGGTTTGACCGGAAGTGAAGAACAGGGTATCTGCAGATGGATCGACGTATTCGTCATTCTCCAGTCCTGCACCAAGCAATGTTGTTGCGCCAACCGTAACTGAATCGGCAATGACTCCCATTTTATAATAACCAGCGCTGTTAGTCGTGGTTATATTATAAAAACCACTTTCCTCGCTGATTGCCGATGCAAACATCATCACGCCTTCAACCGCGGAATTGTTTTCTTTTTTCACATATCCTTCTACAAAGCAGGGATATTTTTGCAGTTGGATATTAACTGTTTTGGTTTCGCCGGCGCCGACCGTTACATTGAGGGTATCGGCAGACTGGTATTCCGGTTGACTTATTGTCCAGGTGCTGACTTTGTAGGAGCCGGCCGGCACGCTTACCCGGTAATCGCCGTTGTTGTCGGAAATGCCACTGGAACTCAAATCGTCATCCGTAACATTATCGCAAAAAACCATAATTTGCGGCACCGGGACGCCGGTTTGTTTATCCGTCACTTTACCGGTAATGTACGGTGGAGTGGATGGGATATTGAATTTCAGGATTGCCGTAGCGGTAGAGCCGTTTTCGTCGGTGGCCAGAAATATGAACTGTCCTTCAGTGGCCACATCGTTTGGGCCCATTTCCATGGTGGTTTTAAATTTGCCATCGACGCCGGTTTCATCACCCATGATGTCGTCATCTGGTGATTCGGGATCGCGAATCCAGCCGATGCCGTCGGTCAGGATAAAGTAATCGAGAACCAGTTCATTGGCATCGACCTGGTTATTACCATTCATGTCGTAAACGATCGCCATCTCGGTATAGTTGCCATTACCGGCCAGGTCGCCGGTGAGAACAATGTCCACCGGCGCACTTGTCACTGTATAGGTGGCTGCGCCATTAATTTTAAAATTGCTTATGGCAAACACCTGCAACGGCAACAGACACAACAACGTGAACAGAAACAGTTTTTTCATTTTTCCTCCCAAAGTGGTTAGTTCATTATTAATGTTATTAATTAATTCTTTGTATTTGTGTTTAAAGATATATTTTTAAACATTATGAATTGTTAAATATTCCTGAAAGGTCTGCTTGGATAATTTAAATAAAAAATGACATCAATGTCAAATTAAAAGCATGTTAATTATTAAATACCAGTAAATCTTTGCAAATCTGCACTGCAAAATCTTATAACTAAATATAAATATTTCTCCAGGAAATAAATTGATGAATATCAACTTTTCTAATAAAGATGTATTGAGCAGTTTATCAAGTGGTGCAGGAATATCACCCCTGAAATGGAATAATAGTAAAAGGAAAATGGTCAGGTAAGCATGTTTTTCCATCAAGCGCCCGTTTTAATAAATTTCTAGTTGTATTTTTAGCAGATTAGGATTATCTTGTTAGCAGCGCCAACCTTTGCCGGACTGGAATGCTTGTCCGGTGAGGGTGACTTGATTTTGTTTTTAATATTTACAATTCCCAAAAGATAGTAAATTGTGTTTATAAAATTTCACCAAGCTACGTAAAAAACAAGTTACAAGACAAGTTGATTAATACCATAAATGGATCTACCAGATTTGAAAAATATACTTTTTGTGTTTACAGGTATGGCCGGTATTTATTAACTTTATAAGCAGTGGCGTTATTTTCTGATTCAGGAATTGTACTATGAACAAGATCATTATCAGCATTGCCCTGTTGTTATGTAGTTTCATCCACGTAAACGCCGTTTCCCCTATGAAAAATTTTATAACCATTTCCGGGGATAGATTGTTTGACGGCAATGAACAATTACGCTTTATATCATTCAATCTTCCGAATCTGCCATGTATTGAAGATAATTTACCTTTTACCGGTGAAAACCCCTGGCGTCTGCCGGACGATTATGAAATCATAGACGCCCTGAAATCGATCCGGCAAATGGGCGGCAAGGTAGCGCGGCTTTACCCTTTAACTGTAAGATGCCCTGATGAAGGCCCTGAACGGCCGGCGCTGGTAACTGCACCCGGTCAGTTTAGTGAAGCCGCATTTAAAGCATTGGACAAAATTTTATTTTATGCCAATGAAACAGGTATTCGCCTGGTCATTCCATTTGTCGATAGTCGCGATAGCTGCGGTGGCTATGGCAGTTATGCAGCTTTCCATAACAAGCCGGCTGCTGATTTTTGGACCGATCCTGAGATTATCAATGATTTCAAAGCCACGATCAGGTATTTGCTCAACCGTAAAAATTTGTATACCGGACAATATTACAGAAACGACCAGGCCATACTGGCCTGGGAAACCGGCTATAAATTGCCGTCTCCTGCGCAATGGAGCAGCGATATTGCCGCTTTTGTCAAATCGCTTGACAATAATCATTTATTGATTGATGGCTCTGATGCGGTTACAGTTCGTGATGAAGCGCTGCTCGATGCCAATATCGATATTGTTACCTGCTGGCCATTTGCTTCTAATGGAATGAATATGGCGGAGCAGATAATGCAAAACCGTGCCCGGTGCTGGGGCAAAAAAGCTTGCATTGTTGGCGGTGTTGTGGTTGCCGACAGCACATCTTTTCGGCAGGTTATGGATACTAGTATTGACCATGGCATTAATGGTGTGTTTGTGGGTAACCTTTACAGCCATAACCGTGACGGCGGATTTTACTGGCATAGTAAAGCCGGTAATAACGACTATACCGCTTTTCACTGGCCGGGTTTTACCAGGACAGACGAATACGATGAAAAGATATTGTTAAAGGAAATTCGCGATAACGCTTTTCATATTAATGATCTGCTAATACCCGAACGGGAAGCGCCGGATGCGCCCGTATTACTGCCGATCAGGGATGTCGCTACAATTTCATGGCAGGGGTCGGCAGGCGCCGATTCATATACAATAGAACGCGCCGAAGGTCTTTTAGACAAGTGGACGATTGTCGCCAAAGATGTGAATGACGCCTGGGTACAAAATTCGCCGCTGTTTTCGGATAAAACCGTCAAAGCCGGGGTGACTTATTATTACCGGGTTATTGCCCATAATGCCGCCGGAGACTCTCCTCCTTCAAACCAGGTCAAAGCCGGGCGCATTAATCATCTGACGCTTGTGGATGAGATGCAGGATGGTCGCTATATTTACGCTACTTATGGATTGATTTCTTTTCCTTCCAGTCATGCGCGGGAATGCAAGGAAGATTTGCACCGGCTGGCGGGCGGCAAAGATGCCAGCATTACTTATCACTTACCCCGCGATATTATATCATTACGGTTGTATGCTTTTTATCCCGATACGGTGACCGATTTGAAATTATACGTGTCGGACAGCGGCGAGGAATATATGCCGCTTACTGTAGATAAGACGGTTTACAAGGTCATGCAGCACGATTGTCATTATTATATTCCTGCCCTTTACGAATCAAACCGTTTACCCAATTATGTGAAATTTTTAAAAATTAACTTTACATCAACAACGGAACTAGCAAGAATGGAAATCAAGTATGGAAATTAAGCAGTACTCTGAGCGGGTTCATAAGGAACTAACCAATAATATTATGGATTATTGGTTAAAAAATACCCGGGATGAAGAAAACGGCGGTTTTTATGGATTGATTAATTTCAAGGGCGTTCCCGATCCTAAAGCGGCTAAAGGTTTGATCCTTAACTCGCGTATTTTATGGACTTTTTCAACCGTTTATTTAAACCTGCCGGAAAAAGCGTACCTGGAAATGGCCGACCGCGCTTTTAACTATCTAGATAAATATTTTTTTGATGACAAGTTTGGCGGTTATTACTGGATGTTGGATTATTCCGGCAAGCCCACAGATATGCAAAAAGAAATTTACGGTCAGGCGTTCTCTATTTACGCCCTGGCGGAATATTACAAGATCAACCGCAAACCGGAAATATTGCAAAAAACCATCAACCTGTTTGAAATTTTGGAATCAAAATGCCACGATCCGCAAGGTACCGGGTATTATGAGGAATTTAACCGGGACTGGACGATAGCGGAAATCTCCAAACTCAATGGCCGCATAACGGATGTGAAAAAGACTATGAATGCACACCTGCATCTGTTAGAGGCTTATACCAATTTTTACCGTATCTGGAAAGATAAAAAATTATTAACCCGGCTCAAAGAACTCATTAATATATTTCTCGATCATATCATCGACCCGGAAACCATGCATTTTATTTTATTCCTGGATAAAAATTGGACCCCGAAAAGCGACAAGATCTCTTTTGGCCATGATATAGAAGGCTCGTGGCTGTTGTGGGAAGCCGCCGAAGTCGCAGAAGATGAGGAACTCTTGCACAAAGTTAAAACCACTGCCCTGAAAATGGCGCAGGTGTGCCTGCAGGAAGGTATGGATACCGATCACGCAGTACTGTATGAAGCGGAACCGGGAAAGATAGTCGATTTTGACAAGCACTGGTGGCCCCAGGCGGAAGCTGCGATCGGTTATTTAAACGCTTATCAGCTTGGTGGCGACAAAAAGTATTATGAAGCTTCCGTCAATTCCTGGCTGTTTATCGAAAATTTCATTGTCGATAAACAAAACCGGGAATGGTATTGGCGGGTAACCCGTGAGGGCAAGCCAACGCCGTTTGACCCAAAAATATCGGCCTGGAAAGCGCCCTATCATAACAGCCGGGCATGTATCGAGATCATTAACCGGTTGAAATCAATCAGCAAATAAGTTGAATTCATAAATATCTGGAGAGTGTTATGCAGCGTGAAGAATTTAACCGGCAGCTCAAAGCTCTGGCTGCCCGGCATAAAAAGTTACTCGAGTTGAAAAATGAAAAATGTGAATACGGTAATGGTGTATATAATCGCTACCTTAACCCGGTTTTAACGGCGGCGCATACCCCGTTACACTGGCGGTATGATCTGAATTATGCAACCAATCCTTTCCTGATGGAGCGGATCGGCGTAAACGCTGTGTTCAATTCCGGCGCCATCGAGATGAACGGCACATTTTACCTGCTGGCGCGGGTTGAAGGTGCGGATCGCAAATCTTTCTTTGCGGTTGCCGAAAGCAAAAACGGCATTGACGGCTTTAAGTTTTGGGATTACCCCGTTACCATGCCGGAAACTGATGACCCCGATGTGAATGTTTATGATATGCGGGTAGTGAAACATGAAGATGGCTGGATTTACGGCATTTTTTGTACGGAACGTAAAGATCCGAATGCGCCGGCGGGAGATTTATCCTCTGCTACCGCTCAGGCCGGTATTGCCCGCACCCGTGACCTGCTTACCTGGGAACGGCTGGATGATTTCAAATCCACTTCCCCGCAGCAACGCAACCTGGTGCTGCACCCGGAATTTTATAAAGGCAAGTATGCTTTTTATACCCGTCCGCAGGATGGCTTTATCACAGCCGGCAGCGGCGGTGGCATCGGATGGGGTTTGTCCGATAATATAGAACATGCCTGCATTGACAAGGAAAATCTGGTCGATGACCGGAAGTATCATACAATAAAGGAATTGAAAAACGGTTTGGGTCCCGCGCCGATTAAAACTCCCAAAGGATGGCTGCAACTGGCGCATGGTGTGCGCAATACCGCCGCCGGTATGCGTTATGTGTTATACCTGTTTGTCACCAGCCTGGAAGAACCTTACAAGACCATCTATGCACCGGGTGGTTATTTAATGGCACCGCGCAAGGAAGAACGGATTGGCGATGTATCCAACGTGCTGTTTACCAACGGCTGGATCGGCAGGGATAACGGCGATGTTTATATCTATTATGCTTCTTCCGATACGCGCATGCATGTTGCCACAACGACAGTGGATCAACTGCTGGATTATGCGATCAATACTCCGCCCGACCCGCTGCGTTCGTATGCCTGCGTGCAACAGCGCAATGAATTGATCCGCAGGAACCTGGAAATAATGAAAACATTAAATTTATAAATATCAATATCAGGCGTCCCCGGTCTGACGGCCGGGGATGAACCTGGAAGTAATTATATGTTCTATCATAAGATCATTCCACATAAATAAGATCTTCAGCACCAGCAATCTCCGGCCAGTTCCCCATGAAATGAGAAGAACAATATATGACGATCCATTATAATTGTAACCCAAAAGAATTAAAATGGTAATAATAAAATATGGAAATCAGGGTAAATAACATTTCTATCATTTGTGTTATATATTAAAGCATTAATTGGTTATAGATTGAGCCGGAAATAAGAGTACAAGATAGATAGAGTAATTTTTTACCTTGAGGTTTTATGCATTTCTATTGTATAAAGATCAAGTCTTTATCAAGGTATATAAAACCAGGTTTTAGGTATACAATTTGCATGGTTTGTTTATAATTTTTATTGCAAATCGTTAAGAAAATGCTAGTTTATATGATATGTAAGCGGAACTGATTAAGCTAATATCTGCAAGTGAACCGGAAATGGCTGTTGGTGTTTTTTTGCATCTATTTTCTACTCAATAAAGATCGGGAAGGTGATATGGAGCAAAATGCGGAGAAAAATGAAAAGCTGGCAAATATAGTTAACCTGGTAAATAATTCCGATATTTCCTCAATTAAAAGCGTTGTTTCGAATATTATTAAAACAATCAGCGATCCTGCCTCCACCGCTAAGGATTTGAAGGATATTATCCAAATCGACCCGCCATTGACTGCCAAAGTATTAAAGCTGGCCAATTCCGCTTATTATACAACCCGAAACAAGATCAGTGAAATTGAACATGCCGTCATCTGGGTCGGGTACGATGCAGTAAAAGAATTGGCGCTGAGTCAAAAAGTGTGCGAAATATTTGATAAAGATGAATCAATAGAAGGATATTCCCGTTATCAGTTATGGAAAAATAGTGTCGCCGTTGCCTTGCTTGGTAAAATGATCTACCGGCGGGAGTTTGGCGACAAGGGCGAGGATATTTACGCCGCCGGTCTGTTGCGGAATATTGGTATTATTGCCGAGGATCAGTTTATGCAGGCCGATTTTGTCCGGGCTTTGAAAAAATCCAGGAGTGAAAAGAAGAATCTGATCCAAGCGGAGAATGAGGTGCTGGGTTATAATCATTCCGAAGTTGGTATGGCGGTAACCGGCGACTGGAAGCTACCGCGGGAGCTGGTGATCAGTATCGGCTTGCATCATAATCCCACATTGGTAGACCAGGCTTATTTAAAGAAAATGGTTTATACGCTTTATATTGCCGATTACCTGTGCCAGGAGAATAACATCGGTTACTGCGATGCGCCCCGGCTGAATGAAGATATCTTTAAAGAATGCCGTAATGCTTTAAAGATCGAAAGTTATGCCTTGCAGTTAATTGTCGATGATATGAAAAAAGAACTACGTAAAATGGAAGCACAGGGAGTCTTTTAATGGCCGATTCGGAATATATTCAGGAACTTGAAAAGAACCTGAAAATACTGGAAACGCGGGTCAAGCACCTGACCAACGATTTGGCGTTAACGCGGCAGGATTACGAAGAATCAATGGCCCGGTATTTTGATATCTATTCCAATATGGAAAAAAAGGTCCAGGAGCGCGCTGATAAACTGCAGGAATTGCAAAGTATATTAAAGATCAAAAATCTGCAACTGGAAATAATTTTTGATTCATCGCCGGCCCTGATATTTTATAAAGATATAAACGAGCGTTATGTCAGGGTCAACAAAAAATTTGCCGAGATGTTTGGCATATCCATCAGCAGCGTCAGCGGGAAAACCCATGCCGAATTGTTTCCCAAAGATACGGATAGTATTTTAGCGAGCGACCGTGAAGTGCTTGGTAAAAAAGAGCCAAATATTAACCAGTCGGCTTTTATACATACGCCCGGTGGCTTGCGACGAATGCTGATCAGCAAAATACCCTACAAAGATATTGACGGGCACATTATCGGCATCATCGGATTGGCTATAGATATGACCGAGGTCTATAACTCTGAACTGGAAAAAAATGAGTTGAAGGAAAAGCTGTCCCGCGCCGAAAAAATGGAGGCCATAGGTCTGTTAGCGGGCGGTGTTGCCCATGATTTGAATAATATTTTAACCGGTATAGTCAGCTACCCTGATTTATTGCTTTTGGAAATTCCGGAAGATAGCCCCCTGCGCCGGCCTATTATCACAATCCAGGAATCCGGATTGCGGGCTGCGGCAATCGTACAGGATTTGTTAACCCTGGCGCGACGTGGTGTGGTTCGTTCCGAAACGACCAATCTTAATATTTTGGTTCAGGATTATTTAAAGTCGCTGGAATATGACAAGCTGCACATGTATCATCCCCAGGTGGATATTGTTACGGAACTGGAACAGCAACTGCTCAACATCCGTTGTTCACCCGTACATATTACCAAAACCATAATGAACCTGGTAGTCAATGCCGCCGAAGCTATTGCCGGCAAGGGCAAAATAATTTTAAGCACCCGGAATTGTTATATTGACAATCCCTTTAAACGCTTTGAAGTGGTTAATGAAGGCGATTACGCAGTACTTGAAGTGACTGATTCAGGCAGCGGAATTGCCGAAGAAGATATGAAACGGATTTTTGAGCCATTTTATACCAAAAAGGTAATGGGCAAAAGCGGCACCGGACTGGGAATGGCGGTGGTTTGGGGGGTTGTAAAAGATCATAAGGGTTTTATCGATATTGAAACCAAAACCGGTCAGGGTACCACTTTTACTCTCTATTTCCCGGTTACCCGGCAAGAAATTATTGCCGATGGAGAAAAATTAGCAATGCAGGAATACATGGGCAAGGGAGAGATGATCCTGGTGGTGGATGATATTGCCGAGCAGCGTGAGATTGCCCAGCGTATGTTGGAAAAGTTGAATTACCGGGTGATGACCGCCGCCAGCGGCGAGGAAGCTGTAGCGATTGTGCGTATGCAAAAAGTCGATCTGGTGGTGCTGGATATGATCATGAGTCCCGGTATGGACGGGTTGGATACATTCCGGCAAATAGTCACTATGTATCCCGGCCAGAAAGCGATCATTACCAGCGGATTTGCCGAGACCGACCGGGTAAAGGAAACGCAAAGACTGGGGGCCGGTATTTATTTAAAAAAACCCTACCTGTTTGAAAATTTTGGCGTAGCGGTCAAGGATGAATTAAAAAAAGTTACATGGTAATTGCGGGGGGTATGAAATGAAAAATCATCATACCGGGAATACTACTGATAATCATCCATTCTCCGGAGGAAGTGAAAATTATTTGAGGGTCATTTTATGAAACGGTTTTCCAAGATACTGCTTTGTTCATTGATTTGTTTAAATGTTGGGGTGAATGCTCTATCCGCTTCTGAAAATTTAAATCAATATGTCAAGCCGCTCATCGGCGCCGGCGGTCACGGGCATACTTTTCCCGGTGCGGCGTTACCTTTCGGTATGGTGCAGCTTTCACCGGATACCGGCACTGAAGGCTGGGACTGGTGTTCAGGCTACCATTATACGGATAGCAGTATCATGGGGTTCAGTCACACTCATCTCAGCGGCACCGGGGTTGGCGATCTGGGCGACATTCTGGTTATGCCAGGTTGCGGCGTTGTGCAATGGACACCCGGCAGCAAGGAAAGCCCGGATGAAGGGTATCGTTCACGGTTCTCGCACAACACTGAAGTAGCCGAGCCTGGCTTTTACAGCGTTATTCTGGAAGATGAAAAGATTAAAGCGGAACTGACTATAACCGAACGGGTCGGTTTCCATAAATATACTTTTTCAGAGGGGCAGGAACCGCATATCCTGTTCGACCTGGTGCATAGTATCAATAACCGGCAGGTGATCTATTCATTTATCCGGGTGGAAAATGACAGTTTGATAACCGGTTACCGCCAGGTTTATGGTTGGGCCAAAAACCGGCATATCTATTTTGCTGCGCAATTTTCCCGGCCGTTTATGTCATGGAGTATGGAAAGGAACGGGCAGGTAGTTGATAATACTCCCGAAGAAGCTGCCGCGGCCCTGAAAGCGATATTTAATTTTGAAAAGGGCGATGACGCTGTGATTCAAATTAAAGTAGCCTTGTCGCCGGTCAGCACCGCCGGGGCGCTGCGAAATTTGCAGGCAGAAATTCCGGGTTGGAATTTTGATAATGTGAAAACCAGGGCCGCTGAAAAATGGCGCGCCGAATTGAGCCGAATTAATGTACAGGCTGATGTTAAAACAAAAGAGATATTTTACACGGCGCTTTATCATTCCTTGCTGTTCCCGTCATTACATGAGGATAGCGACGGCGCCTATCGGGGTCTGGATCAAAATCTGTACCAGGCTAAGGGCTTTGATAATTATACAGTGTTTTCCCTGTGGGATACCTTTCGCGCCCTGCATCCGTTGCTGACGATCATCCGGCCGGAGCTTGTTAACGACCTGGTCGGTTCCATGCTGGCGCATTATGAACAGAATGCTCACCATGTTTTACCGGTTTGGTCGCTGGCGCATAATGAAACCTGGTGTATGATCGGGTATCATGCCGTGCCGGTTATTGCGGATGCTTATCTGAAAGGTATCCGGAATTATGATGTTGATAAAGCCTGGGAAGCGATCCATGCCAGCGCCACGCATAGTTCTTATGCCGGGCTGGGACATTATATGCACTATGGGTATGTGCCTATCGACCTGGAAGGCGAAGCGGCTTCCAAAACCCTGGAATATGCCTATGACGATTGGAGTATTGCGCAGCTGGCGGAGGCGTTGGGTAAAAATGGCGAGGCAGGGAAATTCAGCAAACGGGCCGGCTCTTACAAAAACATTTTCGATGCCAACATTGGATTTATGCGTGGTAAAAAGGCGGATGGAACCTGGAGGGAACCATTTGATCCTTTCTATGCCCATTATGGCAGCGATTTTACCGAGGGCAACTCCTGGCAATATTCCTGGTTTGTGCCCCAGGATATATATGGATTTATCAACCTCCTGGGTGGCGATAAAAAGTTCATGAATAAACTGGATCAACTTTTTACTGTCGAGGCGGTGAAAAATGCCGATGCGCCGGTAGATATATCGGGGCTGATCGGTCAGTATGCGCACGGCAATGAACCGAGTCATCATGTGGCTTACCTGTATAATTATGCCGGCGCGCCCTGGAAAGCGCAGGAACGCCTGCACCAGATCATGACAACTTTGTATGACAATACACCGGAAGGAATTTGCGGCAACGAGGATTGCGGGCAAATGTCCGCCTGGTATGTGTTCAGCGCTATGGGATTGTACCCGGTGAACCCGGCCAGCAGTGTTTATGTGTTTGGTACGCCTGTATTAACGCGGGCGGCCATATATGTGCAGGACGGCAAACAATTTATCATCACAGCACAAAATCTGACGGCGAACAATAAATATATCCAGTCCGTTACCCTGAACGGCAAACCATATACGAATTGCTGGTTGAGCCACCGTACTATTATGGAAGGTGGAGAACTGGTATTTAAAATGGGCGCCAAACCCAATAAAAAGTTTGCCACAAAAACCGGAACGAGACCGCCGGAACGGGCGTTTTAATGCTGTAATGGATGGATTTGCACGAAATAATATTTAAAATTTGATGAAAAGATTATACAGGGATCATAAAATGAAAAAAATTGCGCTCTTGAGTCTGAGCATAGCTGTGCTGGTCTGCTGTTCTCCCAAAGCGACTAAAAAAACCTGCACCGAACGGTTTGAGGGGTTGACGCAACTGGTATTGGCGTCGGAGACCAAAAATGTCAGCTTTACGGAAAGCGTTAAAAAAACCGCGCTGATGGTCATTTCCAGCAATGCCAAAGTGGAAGTGAATTCCAGCGTAACCTACGATTTTTACCTGGATTTTCAGAACGATGCCTATAGTATAGAATATGAGCAAAACAATAAAACCCTGATCGTTAACGCCCCGTCTATACGGGTAAAAAAGCCGGTGATCAACAGTTCCACTGTCAGCTACCCGGAACGGGGACTTTTAGTTAATGAAGACCGCGAAGCCGTGCAGATCCTGGAAAGTTTGACGGATCGTTTTACCGACGAAGGGAAAAACCTGCTCAAACAGCAGTATGTGATAGACAAATGCCGGGAAAAAGCGGCAGAATTTTTTTTAAATATGAGCAAGGAATTGGCGCTACAGGTTAAAACGGTCAAGATCGTTTTCCAGGAAATTACCGATTAAAAAATTGCTTGTATTATCTCCCTATCAAGTTCCGGTTCAAGTTGCATAATGATGGGACAGAATCCCAGCCCGAGTCAATAAAAACAGTAACTTGATGGAGTATACAGTTCACAGATCATAAGAAATATCGGAACATATAAAGGTCGAAATTATAAAGCCCGCAGGTGATGCGGGCTTTATAATTTATCGGAGGTCGGGTATTACAGGAGTAAAGGAAAATGTTTGTCCTGTTTTATGTAAAGGGAACATACAGCAATGTTCCTCGAAAGGAGAGAGTCAGGCAAGTAAAGTACACTTGTAAAAATCCGGGCCTTTTCTTGTGGATAAGGGAACAGGAAGCGCCGTTTTTTTACCGGCGCTCCCTGTTTGGAGGTTGGGAATAGAAAAGGTCAACATTTTTACAACTAGTACAACATTTATTTTGGGTTTGTGAAAGAACAAGTTAAATATAAAGCCTGATGCAACAACCATTATTCCTGAACATTGGTATTATAAGAATCTGCCAGTTTGGTATACAGACCGCTAAAGAATTCGGTCGGATCGACAGTTTCCACAGTGACAGCATTGGTTAAATTTTTATCATTGAGCAGCAAACGGGTTAAATTGGCGTTGACGCGAATAAAACCGACACTGTCTTTATTGGTAACATTGAGTAAAACTCGGTCCAGCTCATTCAGGTTCAATTCCGGGTACGAGGCTTTCAGAACGGCAATCTGGTACAGGGCGCTGTTTCTTACGCCGGCGTTTTCAGAGTTTAAAGCAATTTTGTATGATTTTACTGCCAAAGCCAGTTTATCTTTGGAAAGGGTGTTGGTCTTTGCGAAACCGGCGCCTGTTAACAGGGCAAGAACGGCGATAATAGTTAATGCTTTTTTCATTGTGGTTACTCCTTTATTTAAACTTGTAATGATCATTGTTACCCGCTAATACCAGGTTTGTTTTTCAATTCCGGGGTAATTGGTATTACCTTGCCTATGCTTTAGCAAAGGTTGTGCCAGTTTGCATGAATCGCTTCAAGTATTTGTTAATATTGTATTTGGTTAATGTCAGTAGAAGATGGAATGAAAATGAAAAGGTGCCACAAAACTTCTCACAAATTTCTGTATTAATAATGTAAATTGTTAATAAACAATAATTAATGTTGTTTTACGTTTTGTGGCGCCTGGTAAAAATGTGGCACCCCTTAATCTTTGCTTCTGTGCAGCCGGTTGTTCAGCGCCCGACGGGTGAGGCCCAGCATGTGCGCGGCAATGGTCTGGTTGCCGTCAGCTCTTTTTAACGCTTCGGCAATCAGCGTGTTTTCCGTCTCTTTGAGGGTTGGCAGGGGATAAGGAAAGACCAAGGGATGCAGACCTGTCGGTTCTGCGCTGTTGGCGTCGGCAGACAACCCGGGCAGCGCTTTGGGCGTAATGATCTCGCGGAAAGTTTCGATTGACAGCACTCCGGATTGGTGACGGCTAACGGCGTCAAAGATCATTCCTTCCAGTTCCCTGATGTTGCCGGGGAAATCGTAATTGTTTAGCAGGGTAAACAATTCGCGCGGGGGCGTCGGTCGTTTTTTATTCAGTTCCGCGGCGGCCCGTTCCAGGAAATAGTTGACCAGCAGTGGAATATCTTCTTTACGCTGGCGAAGTGGCGGAATATGCACATTATGAGCTTTGAGGCGATAATATAGATCTTTGCGGAAATGGTCGGTTGCGGACATTTTTTCAATATCTTTGAGAGTGGCAACAACAATACGGGCGTCGGTCAGTTTGGGCACATCCGAGCCGATGGGGTAGTATTGCTTTTCCTGCAACAGGCGCAACAGCTTGACCTGCGATTCCATGCTGAGATCGCCGATTTCATCGAGGAACAGAGTGCCGCGCGATGCCTGTTCGATGAGTCCTTTACGGTCTTTATCGGCGCCGGTGAAAGCGCCTTTTTTGTGGCCGAACAAGGAATCGGAAAACAGGTTGTCATCGAGACCGGCGACATTAACAGCGACAAATTCGCCTTTGCGGCCGCTGAGATCGTGAATGGCGCGGGCGATCAGTTCCTTGCCGGCGCCGGTTTCGCCGGTTATCAATACCGGCAGGGATGTGCCGGCAATTGCCTCAATGTATTGAAAGATCGAGTGCATGGCATTGCTTTTCGTGACCATACGTTTGAACGCTTCCGGGTGTTCCAGCTTGCCGGAGAGCAGGTATTGTTTCAGTTTAATATTTTCGGCAATAACCTGGCGCAATTCCAGGGCGCGTTGAATTGCCGTAACCAACCGGGAATCATCAACCGGTTTGACTATATAATCAAAAGCGCCGGCTTTCATACATTCAACGGCAGTTTCCACTTCGTTAACAGCGGTTATGACAATGACCGGCACTTCGGGAAACTCGCGGACGATGATCGGCAACAGATCCCAGCCAGACATGACCGGCATGGTCATATCCAGCGCAATGGCAGAGACCGGGGTTGCTCTTAATATATCCATCACTTTGGCGCTGTCCTGGCATTGCAGAACATTGTTAATTCCATTCGAGCTCAGGGTAAAACCTGCGCTCAATAAAAAATTCTCTTCATCATCAATAATCATTACCGGTAATTCCGGGTAATCTAAAGAACTCATACGTTTATTTCTCCCTGCTCATCCGGTTTCAATACCGGAATTGTTACTGTTACGGTGGTGCCCCTGCCCGGTTCGGAATCGAAAACCAGGTCGCCGCCATGATCTTTAATAATATTCCAGGCAATGGACAGCCCCAGCCCGGTGCCGCCCATTTCACGTTTAGTTGTAAAAAAAGGATCTATAATATGGTGTAAATTTTCTGCAGGTATGCCGATACCGCTATCTGCAACCCTGAATCCGGCAACCGCTTGATTTTCATCATAAAATGTGGTAATCGTCAGTTGTTTTGGTTCTTTTACAAGCGCCTCGCAGGCATTGGTAATGAGGTTTATTACAGTTTGTTCCAGTTTCTGAAAGTTTCCTTTTATAACCGGCAGGTTTTTATCACAGGTTACGGTAAAAGCGCCGGCGCTTTTTTTGATCAAGTTATTTACGATAACAATGGCAACCTCGATTACTTTATTCAAATCAACGTTTTGATCAAGCGACCCTGTATCCTGGCGGGCGAAATTTTTAAGGTTATCGACGATTTTTTTTATGCGAATAGCGCCCTCGCCGATCCCGCCGATCAGTTCATCGATTTTATCGTGCGCTTTGGAATAAGGCATGCCGGCCAGTCCAAAATCGCCATTATGTATATAGTATTCATCGAGAATGGGCTTGGTGCTGTCCCACACTTTGGCGATCATTTTATTATTCAGCATGATAAAGTTGTTGGGATTGTTGATCTCGTGCGCCACACCGGAGACCAGGATGCCGAGAGTAACCATTTTATCGGCCTGAATAAGCTGCTGCTGCCGCAAATGATCGAGTTCTTCGGCTTTTTTCAGTTCAGTAATATCGTTGATCAATCCGTCATACGAGACGACCTGGCCGTTATCGTCTTTTTGCAGGACGATGGTGCTTTTAACCCAGTGCAGGGTGCCGTCGCGGTGAAGGATGCGGTGGATGAGCGGCTTGGCCGGTTCGCCCTGCAGGGCTTTGGCGGCATGTACGCGCACCGCAGGACGGTCGTCCTCATAGACCATTTCGATCCACAGATCGGGGTTCATGGCAAAATCTTCCTGGGTATAACCGGTGACAGCCAGGCAGCCGATGCCGTGAAAGGTATCGACCGGCAGGCCGTTTTCAACCTTGACGGTATACACATAATCCGTCAGGTGATGTAACAACTGTTTATGGCGGCGTTCGCTTTCTATAACCTCGTCGAGAATATTTTTATGCTCGGAAATATCATAATATTGCTCGATACGACCGCCGGCATATAACCCGGTTTTGATGGGCATGCTGTAATATTCCAGGTACCGTTCAGGCCGGCCGCTTTTAGAAACCCGGCAACATTCAAAATTTTTAGTATCGGCGTCAAAAGCCAGCGATTCCAATACGTATCGCGCATATTCATCGGGATTTTGAAAGACATTTTTTATTTTGGTCATCACCAGGTCGCGGGCGTTCCGGCCGACCACTTCGATTCTTTTTATGCCCAGGTAAGTTTCAAACGCCCTGTTTACCCAAACGTAATTATATTTATAGTCCATAATGGATATACCGACCCTGGTACTTTCCAGCACATCGTTGGTGAGCGAACGGTATTTGAGTTCGCTGGTGAACAGGGTTTTTTCCGCTTTTTTCAGGGCGGTTATATCATTGATCAACCCATTATAGCCATAGTTTTTGCCATTTTCATCCCGCAGTTGAATGATGGTGCTGCGTACCCAGCGGATCGCGCCGTTTTTATGGCGAATACGGTGTTCAAGCGGCGGCACATCTTTACCGGCCAGCGCCAGTTTGGCCTGGCGGGTTACAGCATCGCGGTCGTTTTTATGTACCATGCGATACCAGAGTTCCGGATCTTTAATAAATTCTTTCATTTTATACCCGGTAACAGAGACACAACCCGGACCGTGCAGAGTTTCCAGGGCAACACCGTTTTTAACCCTTACCGTATAGATATAATCGGTCAGATAATCCAGCAACAGGTTGTATTGCTTTTTATCCGGAAATACATATTCAACTGTAGAGTTGTTTTCAGTTTTTTCCTGCAGTTCCCTGACCTGCCGGCGCAACCGGTTCAGTTCGTAAAGCAAGTAGAAACGGTTTTTATATTTATCTTTTATCAATATTGTGTCGTCGCTTGTTGGTTAAATTTTACTCAAATTTAGTAATATAAAAAACCATTTAAAAACAAAATCTGCATTTTTGCAGGGACTGTTTACAATGCCGGCGCCGGAAAAAGACCGGCGCAGGTCGATATATTGATTTTTTTGGTGATTTTTGATTTTGTCGGAAAATGACATCATCCTTTTTCTGCATTCGGTTGAGATATTGAACAGGGGTAAAATAAAATCCCCAAAAAACCTTCAAATCGGGATTAATTACAATTTGTTTAGTAATTTTTTTTGTGTAGATTTAAATATCGGCATCCGGTTCAATAAAAAATTAAGCGCGTAATGTAAAACAGGTACAGTTTCAATACTACCTTAACCAGCATTAATCTAGTCTGAAATATTTTTTTTAACAGGGATCGGATCGATTAAAAAATAATCAAGTTCTTAATCATGCGAGAGATCAATGCAATTGACAAGCAATAGAATTGTTACCCCGTTCATCCCCGGTTTATTATTACTGGTTTTCTTTTTTTCAGGTATGAGCGCCCTGATCTACCAGGTAATGTGGGCCCGCGAGTTCGGCCTGGTATTTGGCGTGCATGTGTTTGCCATCAGCACGGTTTTGACGGCTTTTATGGCCGGCCTGGCCCTGGGTAATTTATATTTCGGCAAACTGGTGGATCGCCTGAAAAAGCCGTTGGTATTGTTTGCGATCCTGCAACTGGGGCTGGCTTTGTTTGCCCTGGCTTTTCCGATGTTGTTCAAAGGACTGGAAGCAGCGTATACTTTTTTCATTAAACTGCTGGCCGCCGGCTATTGGGGAACCCAGTTGATCCGCTTTGCGCTTTCGTTTTTGTTTTTACTCATTCCCACCACGTTGATGGGCGGCACCCTGCCGGTGATAGCCAAATTCTTGGTACAGCGTCTGGAAAACCTGGGCTGGCATGTGGGCAGCTTGTATGCGGTGAATAATTTCGGCGCGGTAGCCGGGTGTTTTCTGGCCGGGTTTATTTTAATGCAAACTATCGGCATGGGCGGCGCCCTGGCTGTCGGCGTTATTATCAATTTGGTGAACGCTGTTATTGTGTTGATCGTTGCGCGGCTGGCGCGGGACGAGCATTTACCGCAGGCCAATACGGTAATCGCCCAATCCGGCATGGAGGCAACAACCGAACGGTACTCTGCGCGGGTCATGAATTTTGTATTATGGGCGTTTGCTATCGAGGGCTTTACCACCCTGTCTTACGAGGTGATCTGGACCCGGATTTTACTGGGTTATTCGCATGATAAAAGCGTCTATTTCTTTACCACGGTCATTATAGGTTTCATTCTGGGCTTGTCGCTGGGCAGTTTGCTGACAGCCTGGTGGATTGATAAAAAAAAGAATTTGTTATGGATTTTGGGAACGGTTGAAGTTCTGATTGGTGTTTTTGCAATACTGTTATTAAAGGCTTTTACCCTGGTTGGCGGGATAGTCATTGAACGGCAGCTTGCTTTTGGTAATAACTGGCTCAGCAACCTGGGCATCGAGTATGGGTTGTTCCTGGCTGTGATGATCGTTCCAACAACCCTGATGGGTATGACCTTTCCGCTGGTTAGTAAAATATATCTGCATAACCTGGAAAAAGTCGGCAGTCGTTTGGGTATTATCGGTTACCTCGATACGGTCGGCTCGATATTCGGTTCATTTGCGGCGGGATTTATACTGTTGCCCTGGCTTGGGGTGGTTAAAGCGGTGATCCTCACCGCCGTGATCAACCTGGTTATCGGTATCGCCCTGGTGGTGATCCACCCGCAAAAATCGCTACGCGCCAGGGGCAGCATGATCCTGGTTATGGGGGGAGTGATTGCGGCAAGTCTGCTGACAATACCGGGCGGGGATTATTTTCGTAACTGGCAGACCCGTAAACCCGGCGACCGGTTGTTGTTCTACAAGGAAGGCGCGGCCGCTACGGTTGCCGTGCCGCAGCACCCGGATGGCGTCAAGGTGTTGGCAATCAACGGTTCGGTTACAGCGTTTGCCGATTATGGCGATACCCGTGTTCATAAAATGCTGGGTTACCTGCCTTATTTCCTCCATCCGCAGCCGAAAAATGCCATTGTTATCGGCCTGGGTATGGGCGTCACCGCCCAATCCCTTGTGCAGGACGATATGGAATCTGTGGATTGTGTGGAAATTGCCGATGAAGTTGTGGAGGCCTGCCGTTCCGCATTTACCCGCGAAAATGGCCATGTGCTTGATAATGAAAAATTAAATTTGTATAGCGAAGACGGGCGCAGTTACCTGTATATGACCCACAAACGGTACGATATAATTACCTCGAATGCGGTACATGCGCGGTTGAGTCCAAATCTCTATAGCAGGGATTTTTACCGGTTATGCAAACAACGCCTTACGGAAAGTGGTATTATGTGCCAGTGGATGTCCACCAACTGGGTGACAGAGCAGGAGTATAAAACCCTGATCAAAGCCTTTATGGACGTATTCCCGCATACCAGCCTGTGGGCTGTGAATGTGGGGCATGTGTTAATGATCGGCGCCCCGCAGCCGCTGCAGTTGGATTTCGACAAGTTGCAGCAACGATTTGATAATGACAAAGCACGAACCGAATTACTGCCGGCCGACCTGTACAATCCCTTTGCATTGCTGGCGCAATATATATGTGATGAACAGTTGCTGCAAAATTATGTTGGCGATGCGCCGCCAAGTACAGACGACAATACCATTGCGGAATTTAGTCATGTTGTGAACAAGGCGCAAAACCCGGCAATCATTGCCTGGATGGTAAATAACAAGCAGCCTTTTAGCGGATATTTTTCAGCAGAAACCGGGCCGGCTGTAATTGCAGATTCCACTGCAAGCGGTATATCAAAATATATGCAGGCAGAAAAGTATTATATGAGCGCAGCGCTGCAAAGTAATTTTTTAAATGATAAAAAAGCGGCAATTTCCGCCCTGCGGCAAGCCATTGCCCTGGAACCGGGCGATTACCGTTATTATGAAGAGTTGGGCAGCATTCTGTATAACGAAGGGGATTTTAAAGGCGCAATCGAGGCATTGTTACAATGTATCCGCATACATCCCCACATGGCTGTAGAGTATGAGCATCTTGGTTATGCCTATATGGACGACGGACAATTCGACAAGGCGGAAGAGGCTTTCCGGCAGTCAAGCGCCTTGGCCCCGGAGAATCCCCTGCCGCGCTACTACCTGGCTTCGATTTACGGCAGTCGCAACGAATATGATAAAGCAAAAATCCAGTTAAAAGAAGCGATTAAAAATTACCCGGATTTTGCAGGATTATATTATAACCTTGGTCTTGTTTATTATATTGAAAAAGAATATAGTTTGGCAGGCGAAATGTTTGGAAAATGCGCCCGCCTGGATGCTAATTATCTCCAGGTGCAAAAAATGCTCAACCAAGTGGACACAATCAGCAAACAGTAAGTTGGTAACCGGAGACATCACGATCAGGATATTATTATGTTTGAAACCGAAAAGATATTTACCCAGACATATATTAAATATCGCAATGAGCACCCTGCCACCCGTGAATTAGCCTGTTATGGGGCTATGTATCCCTCGGTATTGGGAGAAATACAAGAGCATGACCTGTTTGCCGGACGGATCAGTTATCCCTATATCGGTTTTAGTCCGGAACCGGGCGGATTCGGATATTATATTCAAAAAGAAGAATTGTTAAAAGCCGCACAGGAGAACGAACTCGATGCCGAGGAAATGCGCGAAGTTAATAATCTCATTGCTTTTTGGGAAAATGAATGCACTAAAACCAAAGTACGCGCGGCTTATCCACAACAGACAGCCCGGGCTTTGCCAAGCGACAACTGGACGAGTGAATCCGGCGTGGCTTTTCCGTTATATCGCCTGGCCGGGGGATACCTGGATTATCGCAAACTGTTATTCACCGGTATTTCCGGCATAATCTATGAGATCGATAATTACGAGTCGGCAACCGGCGATGTCGATACCCTGTATTTTTATTCCGCCCTGAAAAATGCCTTGCGGGTTTTTTCCGGAATATGCTATCTTTACGCCGGCAAAGCGAATCGCATGGCGTTGTTGTGCAAGGATGAAAAACGGAAAAAAGAATTAACTACCATTACCGATAACCTGGAATTTATTGCTGTTAACCCGCCAAAAACCTTTGCGCAGGCGATCCAGTTATCGTGGTTGTACAGTCTGGTGAGTGGGGTTTTGAATTATGGCCGTATGGATTATTACCTGGGCGATTTTTATGTTCATGACATAGATAAAGGAATAATTACCGAGGAGCAGGCGCTGGCAATGCTTACTTCGTTGTGGCAGTTAATAGCCGATCGTAAAACTGTTTTTAACGGCCGGGTGATCATCGGAGGCAAGGGGCGCAAGAATGAAAAGAACGCCGACCGCTTTGCCCTGCTGGCCTTGCAGGCTACGCAAGACGTTAAAGAGATCGAACCTCAGCTTACCCTGCGTTTTTATAATGGACAGAATCCGTTATTATGGGAAAAAGCAATGACCATTATCGGTCAGGGCCGCACCTACCCGATGTTATACAACGACGATGTGCTCGTACCGGCGGTGGCCAAAGCGTTTGCGATAGATAAAGCTGATGCGGAACATTATATGCCCTTTGGCTGCGGGGAAATTGTTATAAACCATAAAAGTTATGGATCGCCCAATGGCGTAATCAATTTATTAAAGGTGCTGGAAGTAACCCTGCATAACGGTTGTGACCCGGTAACCGGTATGCCGATGGGCATAAAAACCGGCGATATTGCCGGATTTACTGATTTTGAGCAGTTATTTGCCGCTTATCAAATGCAGGTTGAATATTATGTTGAACAACTGGCGATCCAGGAAGAGATTGAATACCGTATCGCAGGGGAAAACGCTGTTTTCCTTTTTCAAAGTATATTATACGATGACTGTATTAAAAGGGGCAAATCCTTGTTTGCCGGCGGGGTGCGTTACCTGGGCGGGACCCTGGAAACTTATGGCAATACCAACGTGGCGGATAGTTTGACGGCGATCAGGCAACTGGTATATGAAAAAAAGGAATGCACGCTGCCGCAGCTGGTCGCTATGCTGGACGCCAATTTTGCCGGGCATGAAAACATTCGTCTCAAGCTGCTTAAAGCGCCCAAGTATGGTAATGACGATGCGGTAGCAGACGATATGCTAGTGAGGGTGCATGAGCATGTGTGCAATTTTACCCGGCAGCAAAAACAAAAAACGGCGCTACATTCATACCTGGTGGTCGTTATCAATAACTGGGCGAATACGATCTTTGGCAGGGTGACCGCCGCTTCTGCCGATGGCCGCCGTTATGGGGAATCCCTAACCAATGGCAATGCCCCGGCCGATGGTTGTGATCTGAACGGCGCAACCGCGCTGCTGAATTCGCTGGTCAAGCCGAGTCCGGCCATTCATGCCGGGGCGGTGCAGAATTTAAAATTCAGCCGTGAGATGTTTACCGATTTTCGTCCGCAACTGGAAGCATTATTAAAAGCCTATTTCCGGCAGGGCGGCGCCCAGGCGATGATCAATGTCGTCAACCCCGGCGATTTGGAAAATGCCATGCGGGAACCGGAGAAATACGGACACTTGTTTGTCCGGGTTGGCGGATTTAGCGCCAGGTTTGTGGAACTCCCCGGTCAGGTGCAACGTGAGATTATCAACAGAACGCTGTATACAAAGGATCGCGTTTGAAAGGGGTCGTTTTTGATATTCAACGTTTTGCGTTGCTGGATGGCCCGGGTATACGCACAACCGTATTCCTGAAAGGGTGCCCGCTGCATTGCGACTGGTGCCATAACCCCGAATCACAACGCCTGTCTCCACAATTAATGTATAACCGGGAAAAATGCCGGTTATGCCTGGAGTGTTTACGGGTGTGTCCCCACGATGTGCACAGGTTTGATTCAGATCGGCATGATATTAACTATGAAAATTGCCGGCAATGCGGGCAGTGCGTGGAGGCATGTGTTTACGGGGCGTTGACGCTATCAGGTCGGGAAATGGATGTTGATGAAATCATGCACATTGTTCACCAGGATCGGGTGTATTATGAGGAATCGGGAGGAGGACTAACTATTTCTGGAGGAGAACCGATGTTGCAGTATGGGTTTACTGCTGAACTGCTGCGCGCCGCACATCACAACCATATTCATACCTGCCTCGATACCAGCGGTTATGCCCCCCAGGAACATTACAGGGAAATAGTGGGAGACATCGACCTGGTTTTATTTGATTACAAGTATTTTGATGCGGACAGTCATTTCAAGATGACTGGTCAGTCCAATTCGCTGCTGTTGCAGAACCTGGAATTTTTATATCATAATGGTCCCGGTATCATTTTGCGTTGCCCGCTGGTTCCCGGTATTAATGACACTGTGGAACATTTGTCAAGTATAGCCGGTCTGGCCGTCCAATATCCGCAATTGCTGGCGGTCGATATACTACCCTATCATGATATGGGCCGGGATAAAGCGAGCCGCGCCGGGAAAGAATATCGTATCCCGGCCGGTGTTGTGCCGGATGGGAATATGAAAAAAAAGTGGCTGGAACAATTATTTTCACTCGGCTGTAATAAAGCGCGGATTGTTTAATAACTACAGCCGCCGCTGCAACCGCAGGAGCGCTGACGGTTCGGGTTGTCGATTAGAAATTTACCTCCGTCGCCGGATGGTTCATAATCAATAACTACGCCGCTTACCTGTTCCAATTCATTGCGCGCTACCAGGACCGCTAAACCGTCAAAATCTTGCTGAATGTCATTTGCGGTTTTGGTATCTTCAAAGGTAAGCATGAATGGAAAGCCGGAACAGCCGCAATCGGCAACTGCCAGGCGGAGAAATGGCGACGGCTCCAGACGCAGTTTTAGTAATTTTAACAGTTCCTGCCGGGCTGACGCTGTGATGTTGATGAATTGGGATGGATTGGCGTTTGCAGACATGAGCGCTCCTTATTATTTATTGAATATTAGCCGATGATGGTAACGGCTGTTATATTTTATTCGAATCTGTTTTAAACTGTTACCCGGTATTGCCGGGCAGTTGAAAAATTACAACAATATAAAGTGGGAATTATTCCTGAACAAGAGTATAATCAATTGTGATATAATTTATGGAAGAGAAATTATCCGAACTGAACGTTAATGAATTGTTGTCGCCGGAGATCCGCGCGGTATTGCAGGATGTTTTAAAGGAGGATTATAACCGGTTTGTGCAATCCGGCGCTGAGCCTTTTACTATCCGCATCAACACCCTTAAAACCGGGGTAACGGAATTTTTGTCTTTGTTGAATGATAAAGGGATCGCCTATGCGCTGCATCCCGACCTGTCCGACGGGGTGATTATAAAGGGAGAACGCAGCGTATTGACCCGTTCCCTGGCTTTTTTCCGCGGTGATTTTGTGGTGCAGGGCTTGTCATCGCAATTGCCGGTGCGAGTTCTCGATCCGCAACCCGACGAAGTGGTGCTGGATATGGCAGCCTCCCCCGGCTCCAAATCCACCCAGATTGCCGCCCTGATGCACAATCGCGGCAAGCTACTGCTATGCGATCCTTCGGTGCACCGGCAGCAATCGCTGCTGGCCAATCTGTTACGCGCCGGGGTGTTGAACGATGTGTGTATGCAAATTCCGGGACAGCGCGCCGGCAAGATGTTTTTCGAGTATTTCGACCGGGCGCTGGTCGATGCGCCCTGTTCGGCTTTTTCCAAAATTCCCGAACAACTCCGCCGCGACGGGTTGTGGAATTCGCTGGTCGTTCCCGACCGGCTGCACAATACCCAGTATCACCTGCTGGTGTCGGCGATCAAGGCAGTAAAACCCGGCGGGGTGATCGTTTATTCCACCTGTACCCTGCCGGTGGAAGAAAATGAGCGGCTCATCGATCGGATTATCTGCGAGTACCCGGTTTCAGTCGATGAGATTACCTGTTTGACCGGCCCTTCGGTATATCCGGGATTTACGGAATTCAAGAGCGGTCGGTTGCATGCGGATTTACGGCATACCCGCCGGATAATGCCATACCCGGAACCTTTTGAGGCATTTTATATTGCCAGGCTACGCAAGACCGGGGCGATGTCGCCTTTTATTCCGGAGCCGCAACCAATGCACAATTTCAGGGATGCCGACGACCCGGAGATCAAACCGGTGTTGGAACTAGTGTGCTCAGTATGGGGAATTGAGCCGTCCTTTTTCAGGCCGTACCGGTTTTTGCCGACCCGGAAAAAGATATGGATGATTGCCGCCGGATGGGAACAGGCGCCGGCGGAGTTTTTCGTCAAGGCGGGTATTCCGCTGGCGGAATGTAAGGGCAGGTTGTGGAAATTGACCACCCCGGCAGTGCAACTGCTGGGCCATGCCGTCACCCGCACAATCATACGCCCCGATGAACGGCAAATGCGGGAATTGTTCGCCACCGGCAGTATTCCCTGGCCGGGCGCGGCAAATGGGTATTATGCCCTGGAATATGCAGGAGAGATGTTGGCAGCGGCATCCATAATGCACGGGATATTAAAAGTATCATTACCCCAGACGTTTGATGTCTAGATTGATGTACTTTGGGTAAGTATCTGAGGTGGATCTAGCCTGTTAGGATGAAAGGGCGCAGCCCTGGGTCGATCTATTCTAAATAATCTAGTCCACGAGTAGGTTCTCCCGCTTTGCGGGATTTATCTTTGCGAACCATATCGAGGGGACGGGGTCTGATACCAATGAATTTTTTCCCGGTTCATCTCGATACGTCCCGAAAGGTAAAGCAACGGGACTACTCGATGACCGGGCCCTTTTTACTCGTTCCAAATCTCCTGATTTGGAACGCACTTGACCGGGAATCTCTGATTCCTAAAGAAAATCATCGGGATTTTTTTGTAATAATCATATGGGCAAATCAGAGATTTGCACCCAATCTCGTTCCAATCGGGAGATTGGAACGAGGATAAAAGGTGAAGCATCAGGCCTGCCCGACGGCCGGGATTGGGTGGCAAATTTTTCGGGGGCCAAGCCCCCGATTCTTGCCCGACCCAGGGCGCAGCCCTGGGTCGATCTAATCTTGTGCAGACGTCTTGATACGGGCCGGAAGGTGAAGCAGCGGGACTGCTCGATGAACGGGAACTCATAACCTGTTTTTTATTACGAGGCCGGAAAACCTACCGTCTGCGCATAGAGAACGCGCTGATCCTGGTTCAGTTTCAATGCCGAGGTCAGGCCTTCTTTATCGCAGTTATGGAACCAGGCCGCCAGTCCCTGTGAAGCGGCGAACAGGTAAACATTGCCGGCGATCATCCCGGCGGCAATGTTGTAATAGGAGCGTTGAATCACCGGATCGCGCAATCCCGGTTCCTGGAACGGCGCCTCTTTGTAACGGGATATGTCGGCGACAAAGATAATATTGACAGGCGCATCGGCGGCAGCGCCCCGCCGCCGGCCGGATAAATAGCGGAAATCACCGGCGACGACCGGTTTTAGCAGGTGTGGAACAGCTTCGTACAAATATATTCCCGCCGGCAGCGCCACATACAGGTCGATTTCCTGCGCATTGCTGGCTGTGGCGGCGGTTCTGCCTGCAATCGAGTTTGGTCCTTTATCCCGATTTACCCCAAACGCCGCCCACAGCAGGTTGGAGAGCATTTGCGGCGGTAACTCCACGGCGCTGATGCTGCGAATGGTTTTACGCTCTTTTAGCGCCGCCAGCACGGACAAGCCGCCTTCGGTCTCCGGTTTGGGCAAGGGGATCGGCTGTAATGGCAGTTCCTGGGCATAGCCGGTCAGGGCTGCTCCCAGCACAGCCGCAGCCGGCAAGGTTTTGACAAAGGTTCGGCGATTCATATTTGTCTCCATAGGCATTTTTAGGGTTAACGTATTATGAGCATAGTGCGGGTTTGGGTGAATTTTTCCCTAGTTAACCGGTAATAATAAATTCCACTGGCTGCGGTCAGCCCGGCATTATCCCTGCCGTCCCACATTATACCATGAACACCGGGCTGCTGCCGGGTATCCAGTAAATTCCTGACTAATTGTCCGGCCTGGTTGTATATTTTAATGGATAGGTTAGCCGGTTTCGGCAATTGATATTTTATGAGTGTCGTAGCATTAAAAGGATTGGGATAATTCTGGAATAATGATATAGTCTGCGGGTTGCTTATATCTGTACCGGGTTTGATCACAGTTGGCAAATAATCGCCGGACAGTGCATCCACAAAGAGGGTCAATCCTTCCGCAGTATCGGAAAAATAATCGATTTGCCATACTGCGGAATCCGGCTGCAATGCATAAAGCCCGCGCGAAAGGGTGGCAATCATCCAGGGATAGTCATTTTCAGCGCGATATTGACTGCCGCCATTTAATTCGGCAACAGTCAGCGCCTGGTCGCTATCGAGCCAGTTAACCGGCAATGGCAGAGTTGAATAAACCTCCCATTCGGGTGGCGAGTCCAGAATTAACATATTATTACTTATGATCAGCATCCGGGTGGAATCGAGACCGGGAGAGTAATATGAATAATCCCAGATCATTGCCTTACCCGGGATGACGAGTTCGCTGACATACGAATCGACAGCGACAAGACAGGCGTCAGCCGCCCAGTTTTGTGCGACGCGGTTTGCGGCTTCTAGATTAAAGCGGGCTGTGGTTTCCGTCGGCAGAAATTGCGGTATATATTCACCGGTTACAGCATTGAGAAAAACGAGCAATTCTGCTTCCGCCGTTTCGGAATAATAGTAAATTCCCCAGACCGGTGTAATATACTGTTGCGTTGATAAAGCAAAATGCCGGGATTGCCTGTCCCGGTTTTGCGGGGCTCCGGTTTTGGTGGTAACTATTTTACCCGGCAGGGTAAACAGGTTAACCCTGGATAGCGGCGGGGTGTTTTGCAGCAACGGTATGTATGGCAGTTCAAAATTGGCTAAAAACGCCTCGCACAGGGCATCGGGATACAAGGCGAAAAATTCATCCCCGCCATGTACAGCCGCGGAATCCATGATCACAGGGCTGTCCAGCCAGTTCGCAGGCAGGGCAGTGGTGTCTGAAGGAGCGTCCTCCGGCACCACATCGAGAGAAAAGATCAGCGAACCCAGGGTAACCCAGGCGCGGTAATTATATGTTTGCCTTGAATGAAAAACATAATACCACATTTGCGATTTACCGGTTCGGGAAATATCCCATGCCATAATGTAGATCAGTTCGGCGTCATCGGCCCAGACGCTGCCGGAATCGGCTATGGCCGGATAATTGAACCGGGCGGTAATAGGAGCAGTTGGCTGCATGGATATATCTATACCGGTTAATTGCATGCCGTCTGTAACAATAATGCTATCCGGTACGCCGTTGTTATCGGGATCATAAAATCCGACCCAGCCATCCGTGGCGGGAAAGATCATGCCATAAAAATCAAAATAGAAATTTTTTATTACCGCCGGCCAATATGTGCCGGGTGTAATATAGTCCAGTGTGTAATCACCGGCGGCAGAGGTAACAACTCCGACGCCGGCCGTATCAAATTCCTCGTTTCCATATATTGGGCCGGTAAAGAGCAAGACCGCGCTGCCAACCACATCCCCGCTCGGCATAGTGGCTGTTCCGGTCATTGTTGCTGTTGGCAGGCTGTTCCCGGTACTGAAAGAGACAACTGCCGGCATGGCTAAAGAATCCCCGTCTATGCTCACTGCATCGGCAATAATGAGCATGTAATCACAGTCCGCTGATAAAAAATAATTATGCAGGAAAACAGTTTGTCTGTCGGCGCTCAGGGAAATATGATCCATCGAGGTGTACAAATCTTCCGGGAATATATTCATGTTGATAAAAGAGTTATCCGGGTATGGAAAGCGAACTGTGGTATCGAGCGGGGCGTTAAATGTGATCTGTAGAGTGAGGGTGGTATCGACTTGAGTAGCGCCGTTAGCCATAACTGTCGATACGACCAGGAATTCGGCCTGGACGCCGGCCGCTGGCAGAAAAACACTCAAGAGAACTAGTCCCCGCCAAAAGAGAGACCGTGCGAATCGTTTATTTATCATATAACCTCCTGACTGTTGCTGCCAGGAATGATTATTATTCGATTTCCCGAATTCACATCCTGAAATACCTGGTTCCTGTAAAACATCTTATTCAATGAACCTGGCAGTTCTTTAATTAATTAATATAAATACTTGCAGAACCTGATTGCAATATATCAGTACGACAAATATAATGAATTTTTTCAAGGAAATATACAATTTTCAGATTATTATGTTGAATAAACTCTACACTCTCTTTTTTTCAGTTGTTTTTATGAAAAATTATGATTAAATAATGAAGGAAAGATTATTCTTTCTTTTACAGGGAAGTTGTAAAATTTTCATTTAAAATTTTACGGGGTTATTATGCAACTGAAAAAGATAAAATTGCTCTATGGACTGATTGTTTTATCAGGCTTTATTGCCTGTTCCGATCCACTAGCTGTTGGGGACAAAAGTGGCCCGATTTCCCGTACTGATTATGCGGTATATACCAGTATGCAAAAAATTTACGATCCCGCCTGGTCGCCGGATGGCGAGCGGATTGCGTTTGTTGCAAATTCGCAGGCAGCAGATATATATAAAAAAAACATATCCGGGGATACTCTGTGCCTTATAAATCGATTTTATAACTCTTTTTATCCAAATGATTTTACAATTTCTCCGGATGGGCAATATTTTATCTATTTTAATTATGATCCCCGCAAAGTTGACCGATTATTTGACCGGTACATCTATTTTGCAGACCGGGATACCAGCTTGTTGTGCAATGATTTCATTCCTGATAATTTTTATAACCCGGTGTGGTCCAGGGACAGCCGGTTTTTCTATTACGTGACCCGTGAAAACCTGACCTATTGCATTAATGGCGTTACACCACAGGGCAGCCGGTTATTTCAAGTTACCCTGGATACTTACTATCATTTTAATGGTTATTCCGTAGCGCCGGATCAGCAAAGCATTGTGTGGGCTGGATGGATTCCCGACCAGGACAACAGTCAATTGTGGCTCTATACCCCAACTGATGGACAGCGTTTACTTTTAGGCATCGATTCTGTCGATTGCAAATCCCCTTCCTTTTCACCTGATGGCCAAAAAATTGCCTATTATGCTTATGATTATAGAAACCATTTGTCCAGTATAAATATTTTATCGTTAACCGATAATTCAACCTATACGTTGGCGGACAGCATTAGTCTGGATAACGACGTTCCCATAACCTGGTCGGATGATGGGCAAATGTTGTATTATTTTGGTTATTTTTATGCTACTTATGAATCAAGTTTAGGTTTATGGTCTATATCATTATCCGATCATACTGCCAGATATTGCACCTATCCTAAAGGAACTGTACTCAACCTGGCAGCGGATGGTTCTTTTTATGTTATAAACGACAATCTTGAAGTTTATAGCTTGTACACTATATCGCTTGCCGATAAAAAGCTGAGCTTGCTGGCCCGGGAAACGGAAAAAATGATAAAAGATCCCGACTGGTCGCCGGATGGCAGCAAGCTGGTCTTTACCCTGGATTATCAATTACACACCATACCTGCTGCCGGGGGCAAGCCCAAGGCTATACAAATTGATCGCCCTTATAATCATAATAACCCGGACTATTCTCCGGACGGTTCTTTAATAGTCTTTGATAATGGAAATAATTTGTACACTGTCCCTGCTGAAGGGGGGATAGCCACTAAAATTAATGTAAATTACTTGAATTATATTAATCATACTCTTTCACAACCAAACTGGTCGCCGGACGGTAAACAAATTGCCTGTTATCTTTTCAGGAACAAAAAAGACAGCTTGATAATAGTTGATTATAACGATAAGAATATAAGCATGAGCAAAGAATGGCCCGGAACCTATTCCAGTATTACCTGGTCCAATACCCATCCGGGGGTTGGTTCATATCTTTTGTATAATGTGTCGGTTAATGGTAGCGGTAATATGATGTCGAATGAAATACAGTTCAGAAATATGGACAATGACCAAAATTATATATTATTTGGCGAAAAGGGTTCATTGGGTCCATTTGATATAGAATTTTATGGCGCCAGCTGGTCGCCGGATTGTAAATCTATTGCCTGGATACAAAAAGGGTTAAATCCGGGGGACAGGTATGGCTTGAATATTACCGGTATTTTTTTGGAAATTGAATGATCTTTGAAAGAATTATTATAAAACCGTATAGAGGTTGATTTATTTAACAGTTACCTGAATTGTGAAATTAATGTATGGGGTTGTTATGCAATTGCGAAAAATTTGCTTCATTACAGGTTGTGTTGCCTTTTGGCTCACGGCGTGCGATAATCCGCTATCTACATCAAATAAAAGCGGAGAGTTGTCGCGCACACAATATGCTGTGTATTCTTGTCCTCATGGAATGCACGATCCTGCGTGGTCGCCGGATGGCGAGCGGATAGCGTTTGTAGCGCAAGTTAATGCAGTCGATCTGTTTAAAGTAAGTTCCGTTGGTGACACTCTAGGTAAGGTCAACCGATTCTATCATTTTATAACCAAGAACCGGAGTTCCATATCGCCGGATGAGAATTATATTATCTATTCCGATTATTATGAAGATATTAACACCCACCGGAAAAATGCCTATCTGTATGCGACCGAGCAGGATACTAATTTTTTGGTTAATGATATTATACCGGCAAGCGCTGCGCTTTATAAATGGTCGGAAGACAGCCGCCTGGTTTATTTTCAATCGTATGAAAATTCCATATTTTTCATCAATGCAATAACACCTGCCGGAGCCCCGGTATTTAAAGTCGCTTTGAATTCAACCAGGGAATTTAGCGATTATTGCGTAGCGCCGGATCAACAAAGTATTGTCTGGTCGTGCAAACCCAATGATAAACAGTTTTGGGAACTTTGGCTCTATACACAGCAAAATGGCGCGCAGCTGCTTCTTGCCGCTGATTCTATTGATTTTATTCATCCTGTTTGGTCGCCGGACGGCAAGAGTATTGCTTTTCATGCTTTTAATTATAAAACCTCAAATCGCAGCCTGGAGGTTTATTCTTTTAATAATAATTCTGTCCGTTCGGTTGTGAATGGCCTGGACTGGTATATCTGGATTGTATGGGCGTCCGACGGGCAGGCCATATATTTCTCCGGTAATTTTCTCAATGACCAGCAAGAGGGGGTTTGGACTGTATCGTTACCTGACAATAATATCACGTTAAAATACCAGGTTGAGCAAAAATATATTTTACAACTGAATGACGACGGGTCAGTATTTACAAGTTCAGGAAATAAAAGTATTTTTTATATTTATGCCTATTCTTTAAATGATAAAAGGGTTACGAGTCTGACGCCGGGCTGTGAAGAAATGATAACCCGACCGGCCTGGTCGCCGGATGGCGCCAACCTGGTTTTCTCCCTGAATTATGAACTGTATCGCATACCCGGCGGCGGGGGAACCCCGGAAAGGCTCAAGCCTTACCGTACAATGCCCCAATACAACCCGGATTATTCCCCGGACGGTTCTTTGCTCGCTTTTGATAATGGAAATTATATCTATGTAACATATCCTGGAAGTATGGATGAGAAACGGATCAGCGAAGCGCCAAGCTTAAGTAATCCGGTCTGGTCGCCGGATGGAAAGCAATTGTTATGTATTTACAAGGAATACGATAACGACAGCCTGATCGTATATGATTACATTAATGAGAAATTACAGCGCAGTAATGCCTGGCCGGGGCAATATACCGATATTTCCTGGTCAAAACCACATTCGCTGTATGGCGAGAATCTATTGGTAAAGAAACTGGTGCGCGGCAGCGCCACCGGGGACGGCTATATTCTGCAAATCCGAAACGTTAAGACCGAACAAGTGTTTACGCTGATCGGTGATAACGGCTCGTTATCAAAAAGTAAATCTATATATATCGGCGCCTGCTGGGCGCCGAATGCGGAATCCATTGCCTGGATACAGCGCGAAGGATTGAGTAATAATTATTCTCTTAACATTGCCCGGATTTTTACGGATATTAAATAAAAATGAATAGGCTTGCTTTTTTCATAAATCTTTATTAAATAATAGCAGTTTTTTTAATATTTTATTTCCGGGTTGTATCGTACTGTTACCATTATATAGTATGGGGTTTTATGCAAAAGAAAAACGTTTTGTGGCTGGTTGGGTTATTAGTTATATTGTGGTTTGTAGCCTGCGAAAGCCCGGTATCAACCGGGAGCAAAAACGACGATTCTTCACATGCGGATTATGCTATTTACAACAGTATTAACAGTATTTCCGATCCCGCCTGGTCCCCGGACGGATTGGAGATTGCTTTTATTCAACAGTTCCCGGTTACGGCGATAAGGAATATTAGTTCTTCAGGGGATACACTTGGAGTAATAAAACTAGATAAAAAAATAGGTTCAGACTATGGTTCAGTTTCACCGGATGGTCATAATATAATATATAGTTATCCTTACCTGGATAACCGAACCAAAAGGTATAATTGTTATTTGTATTCTGTTGCAGACGATTCAACTTTTCTGTATAACGATTTCGTTCCCAATCGTTCCAATCTATTTAAATGGTCTCGTGATGGACAGTATATTTATTACAAAACACCCGGAAGTCATACCTACACAATTAATTGCATGACGCCAGTGGGCATACAGATTTTCAGCGTGCCATTAGATTCCGCCTATGATTGCCAAAATTTTTCCGTGGCGCCTGATAACCAAACTATTGTGTGGTCGTACTATTCACAGTATTACCAGCGTTATCAATTATGGCTGTATACACCCGGCGTAGGACAACAAAAACTAATGGAATCGGATTCAATAGCATTTCTAAATCCCACCTGGTCGCCGGACGGCAGTAAATTCGCTTATATCAGTAAAAACAACAAAACTTATAAATATCAATTAAATATTTATTTTTTATCAAGCCATACAATTAATAAAATTGATGTTGAAATTGATCTTTGGATAATAAATACCTCTATGGTATGGTCAGATAATGCACAGACGATATATTTTACTGGACAAGATTATAGTAATAATGGAAATAAAGAAAGGATATGGGCTGTATCATTGTCAGATAATACTATTTCATCAATTTGTACTGTAAATAATTATCGGATTTTTCAAATTGAGGCAGATGGTACATATTATATAAATTACAATTATGATGAGTATGGACTGGATGCAATTTCCATAATAGACAAAACCATACGTCATCTTGTATCCAATAACCGGCAAGTATTGTATGAACCTGCCTGGTCTCCGGACGGAGAAAGAATAGTATTTTCACAAGCAGGTAAGCTTTGCACAATACCCGCTGCCGGCGGCGTTCCGCAACCGCTTGCCATATCCGGTGTTGACTATCAATTTAACCCGGATTACTCGCCGGATGGCTCTGCGATAGCTTTTGATGATGATAATAATATTTATATTGTCCCGGTCAATGGCGGCCTGGCTCAGGTTATGACCAATAATGAAACTGATGTAAGTATTTTTTTAGCGTACACAAACCCGGTTTGGTCGCCGAACGGTAAACAAATCGCATGCACATTTAATGTACATTACGATTTTGGAGTCAGTGGTCGTATTATTATATACAATTTAATTAATGAAGGGTTACAAATAGACAAATTATGGTGGGGGGACTATTGTACAGATATTTCCTGGTCAAAAAAATTATCCGGCAACATTTCACATCTTTTATATGCTGAGAATGTAGTTCAAACTGGATATAATGAAGGGTCATTATTAAAAGTCCGGGATGTTGAAAACGATAAGCTTTACTGGCTCATTGGCAGCGAGCATTCCGCAAATAAAAATCTTCCAACTTGTTATGGCGCGTGCTGGGCCCCGAACGGGCAATCAATAGCCTGGATTCAGGATGAAAGCAATAATGGCAATTATTATTCTTTGAACGTAGCCCGGTTTTTAATTGATTTATACTAAAATTAAATTATTGATTTCCCCTTGCAGGAAGGAATTCGTCACCCCATGCGTCTATTTTTGGGCGATATCATGCTCATGACAATATCATTCAGGTGGGTTGTTATGCAAAAGAAAAAAGCGTTGTGGCTGGTTGGGTTATCTGTTATGCTGTGGTTTCCAGCCTGCGAAAGCCCGGTTTCAACCTCGGTAAAAAGCGGCGATCTGACGCGTACGGAATATGCGGTCTATACAAGCGAGAATAAAATTTACGATCCCGCCTGGTCGCCGGACGTAGAGTCGATTGCCTGGATACAGCGCGATGGGTTGTATAAGAGCTATTCCTTAAGCATTGCCCTGATTTTTGAAAAGTTGCCATAAAAAAATAAAAATATCTTGTTTGTTTATAAAATTTTTATTAAATAGAGTATTATGATGTAATATTTCTTTCCATTGTAGTTCAGGGCAGTATCTCATTTACTATCACATAATTGTACGGGGTTATTATGCAAATGAAAAGAATGTTGCCGGCAATAGCTTTTGTTGCCATGTTGTGGTTTGCAGCCTGCGAAAGCCCGGTTTCAACCTCGGTAAAAAGCGGCGATCTGGCGCGTACCGAGTATGCTGTTTATACCAGCGCGGATAGAATTTACGATCCCGCCTGGTCGCCGGACGGCTCGCAGATTGCGTTTGTAAAACAGAGCATGGCTATGGATTTATATAAGATGAGTCCCGCCGGCGATACCTTAAATATGGTAAAAAGGTTTTACAAATACAGTCCTGTTGAATATCGTTGCGCTGTTTCACCCGATGGACTTTATATTGTATATCGTTGGTTCCATCCGGAAAACACCCCGAATAGATACACCGTGAGTTTACATAACATACAACAGAATAAAGATCAGTTTTTAAATGTGATAAACCATGAATCTGCATCGCAATTTCAGTGGTCCCGTGACAGCCGGACTATCTTTTATGTGAATACGGATGCTGATAGATATACTATTAATGGTATAACTCTGGAAGGAACACCGGTTTTTACCGCTCCCCTGGATTCAATAGACTATTTGAACAGTTATTCCGTTTCCCCGGTTAACCATAATATAGTGTTCTCTGGTGACCCGCAACGCTCGTATTTATTTCAAATTTGGTTAATCTCTGAAATGAACGGGCAAGAAAAACTGCTGGCCGATGATTCCACGAGTTATTATAATCCCTCATGGTCGCCAGATGGTAATAGTATTGCCTATGTGGCCCGAAATGAGAATTATACAACGAGTCTGAATTTATACTCATTCACTACAAATTCCAGCCGCACGTTGATCGATAGTATGGATATTAGCCGGAATGACCGAATTATATGGTCTGATGATGGACAATCGTTGTATTTTATCGGTTATGATTATGGTTATTATGAGACCACATCAGGTTTATGGCAATTTTCATTAACGGATAATTCTTTCTCATTACTTTGTAATAATATTACGGATCAAATTCTGCAAATAAATTCAGATGGTTCATTTTATATTAATTCAGATGACGATTATCTTTATTGTTTATATTCTTATCTGGTGACCAATAAAACCGTTACGCCTTTAATACCGGAAACCAAAGATGAATTATCATCTCCGGCCTGGTCGCCGGATGGCGCTAACCTGGTTTTTACAAAAGCAAGAAAACTCTATCGTGTAGCTGCAACCGGCAGTAATCCGGTTTGGCTTGGAGTTAGTGGCACTGACCAATATAATCCATGTTTTTCCCCTGATGGTTCATTGATCGCATTTGATAATAATAATCAGGTTTTTGTCATGTCGGTGAATGATGGCCGGGTAACAAGTATAACTCCTCTCAGCAAGTATTATCTTCGTTGTCCTGCCTGGTCGCCGGATGGCAAACAAATTGCCTGCGCCTATAAGGATTATTCGGCAAATGATAGTTTGATGATATATAATTATTCTGAAGAGGGCGCGAAGCGATTAAACGCCTGGCCGGGACGATATACCGATATTGCCTGGTCAAAACCGCACCAAACTTTTGGGTCGTACCTGCTATTTGCAAAGGTGGTTGATCCGAAAGTTAGTTATAGCCGTTATGAGTTGAGCGCTCTCAATCCCGAAACCGGAAAACTTGTCAAATTCCTTGGTTATGGCGGTTCGTTCAAGAAATTTTCACAGGATTACCTGTATGCCTGCTGGGCGCCGGATGCGGAAAGCATCGCCTGGATTGATAGAGGTTACAGTAGCAGCTATGGTTACAGTCTGAATATCGCCCGAATATTTGTGGATTTGCAATAAAAAACATCTGATTGTTTGCATAATACATCTTAGACATATTATAGAGAAAAAATGTTTTTTTTAATTCGTTCAACTTTAATGTTACCTCAAGCACTCACAAACAAATTATTGAGGGGTGGTATGCATTTATATAAAATATTACTACTTTTATTATTAGTTTTTTCCGGGTTCATGGCATGTGAAAAACCGCTTTCGACCGATACTAAAAGCGGTGATATAACGTGCACGGAATATTCTGTATACTCTAGTGCTAAAAAAATTTATGATCTTGCCTGGTCGCCGGACGGTTCACAGATTGTGTTTGTGTGGGAATCAAACGCTATTGATTTTAATAAATTCAGCCCCTCAGGCGACACCTTGGGGTTTATAAACAGGTTGTATTGGGAGGTTGAATCAAGTTCTATTGCCGTTTCCCCAGACGAACAATATATTATTTACCGTAGTTATAATGAATATACGAATCCAGTTCAGGATAACAGATATTTATATTCTATAATGCAGGATACCAGCCGGATCATAAATGATATACTGCCAACTTTTGTCCACGGAATAAAATGGTCATTTGATAGTGATTTAATTTACTTTATTCATCATGAAAACCTTCGTCCAATTATTAAATCAATAACTCCCGACGGGGAGCTGGTTTGGAGCGTAACATTGGATTCTACAAGTGATTGTTTAAGTTATTCCGTATCCCCGGATAAACAAAGTATTGTATGGTCGGGAAAGCAAACCACAATAAAACCCTATCAATTGTGGCTATATACGCCGGGCAATGGGCAGCAACAATTATTTACAGATGATTCCATACATTTTCAATATCCCTCCTGGTCACCGGATTGTAATAATATCGCTTATATAAAATATGATGCTAGAACTCGTAACAGAAATATTTATATTTATTCACTGGAAAATAAAGTATCCCGGCCAGTTGCTCCCGGTATAACTATCAGTAACCCGGTTACCTGGTCGAACGACGGGCAAACGATTTATTTCACAGGTTCACAAAAAGATTTACCGCATACACAGGGTCTATGGAAATATTCTTTAAATGACGATACAACAACTTTACTCTGCTCTAAAAATTATAATATAATACATATCAATAGTGACGGTTCATTTTACACAATGAATTCGAATTTTGTTTTCCGCTTCCTAAACTATTCTGTTGCTGAGAAAAGGGTAACTACTTTTTCACCGGAAATGAAAAAAATAATTTCCAGCCCCACTTGGTCCCCCGATGGCGATAATTTGGTATTTTCTCTGGATAAAAAGCTTTATCGCCTTTCAGGAGCCGGGGGAAATCCTGTATCGTTAGAAATTGGCAATCCTGTCAATCAGAATAATCCTGATTACTCACCGGACGGATTGTTAATAGCATTTGATTATGGAAGTGATATTTATACGGTCTCTCCAGATGGCGGCCAACTCAATATGGTCAGTTCTGCTTATAGTTACGGATCAAATCCACACTGGTCCCGTGATGGTAAATATATTGCTTGTATGAGGGGCAATTCAAATATAGATAGCTTGATAGTATATAAATATTCCGACAATTCACTGACAAGGGTAAAATCCTGGCCGGGCACATGCACTGCCATTAGCTGGTCAAATCCATATCCTAATCTGGGTTCGTATCTTTTACTTGCCACGGCAAAGGATCGTTTTTTTACAGACCAGGAAAATGAATTAAAAGTACTGCATTTTGATAGTAACAAAATATTTTATCTTGTTGGGCCGGGAGGTTCTTTAAATAAAGAAGTAAAAGATAATATCAGCGCCTGCTGGGCGCCTGATGGTGAAACAATTGCCTGGATACAAAGACAAGATTATCCCGATTTAAATTATACATTAAACATTGCCCGAATATTAACTGATTTACAATAAACTGATGGGGTCACTTATGAAAAAAAACCTGTTCCTGATGTTACTGGCTGTTATTACAGTCACCGGATTTGTGTACGCCAATACTACCGCCACTTTACGCGGCGTCGTTACCGATGCCGCCAGCGGAGAAGCCCTGCAGAACGCCAATATAACGCTGGAAGGCACCACCCTGGGCGCCGCTGCTGATGCGGCGGGACAGTTTGTCATTACCGGTATCGAGCCGGGTGTCTATACGCTCCAGGCTACCCGCATTGGCTATGAGCCGTTTGTACTAAAAGAGATCAGAATAGAGTCCGGCGAGGACAAATCACTGGCAATTGCCTTGCAGCCGGGGGTGGTAAAAATGCGTGATGTGCGCGTGGAAGCGGATAAATTCCAGACCCGGTATAATGATATTAACCGCGCCGGCAGCCAGTCCCTGGAGCCGCGCAGTATCAACAAAATTGCCGGCTCGCTGGACGACATTACCCGCGCCGTGCAGCTTTTCGGCAGCGCCGTGCCGGCCGGGGACTATACCAGCTTTTACGCGGTGCGCGGCGGCAGTCCGGACCAGAACATTGTTATGCTGGACGGGCTGATCGTCCCCAATCCCTATCGGCTGCGCATGGTCATGGGCGGCGGCGTGAGCATTTTCAACCAGTTTACCACCCGCGATGTCGAGTTGTATACCGGCAATTTCCCGGTGGAATACGGTAATTTCCTCTCTTCGGTGATGAACGTCAGCAGTCGCGACGGGCGCACAGATAGAATCGGCTATGGCGGCTCGGTGACATTTCTGGACGCCAATGCTTTTGTCGAGGGCCCCCTGCCGGGCAAGCAAGGCTCGTGGATTGTTTCAGCGCGGCGCAGCTACTTTGATCTGCTGGCCAAACGCTTTGATGAGGAACAAACCAGTTACCCGCATACCCTGGATGTAGATGCGAAACTGACCTATAACCTGGGCAACACAATGAAAGTATCTTTTAAAACCCTGTTCAGCCGCGAAGGGACGGACCTCGGCTCGATAGAGGAAGAAGAAATCGGTTTGAATGAAGATTCCAATATCAATCTCTATTCGCTTACACTGGATTATTTCCCCTCGGAAAAAACTTTGGAAAAGATCGATATTGCCTATTATGACGAGGAATTTAATTATAAAATAGTGACGGATGATGATGAAGATTATATGAGTGTGGCCGGAGATTATAAATCCAAAGTTTATACTACGACTTTAAAAGAGGATTTCAGTTATAAAATCACCCCGAACCAATCCATAAACCGGGGGATGCAGTTTATGCTGGATCGGTCATTGCTGGACCTGGGTACGGACGTCAGGGGCGTTGCCTTTGCGCGGCGCGATGTGCCGCCAATGGTATATTACAGCAAAACCAGCGGCCATTTTAACACTTATCTGGATTATGCAAGCAAGCCGTTGTCATTTTTGCAAGTCAAACTGGGTGTGCGCTATGATTATTCCTTCCTCATCAACGAGGGCGACGCCAGTCCCCGCGCCAGTATGATCTGGAATATTACCGATAATTTTACCCTTAGCGGATTTTGGGGGGTGTGTTATCAGTATCCCAATGTGTTCAGCATCTTTAACCGCGATTATCCCCTCGATATCGCCGCCAATACGGAAGATATCCAGGCGGAAAAAGCCACTCATTCGGTGCTGGGCCTTACAAAACTATGGGGAAAAGACTGGCTGAGCCGCGTGGAAGTGTATTATAAAGATATCGACCGCATGTTGCTGCCACAGGATTTTGTAAATTATATTCCCGATAATTCCGGTACCGGGTATGCCGCCGGTGTAGAACTGTTGCTGGAAAAAGGCGAGAACGAGAAAAGCTGTTGGAATGCAATGCTGAGCTATTCATATTCACTTTCTGAATTTAAAGGCAACGAATTATTCCCGGATTGGACGCCGTTCAACTTTGACCGGCGGCATGGCCTGACCGGGTTTGGAAAAGTCAAACTGTTTAAAAATTTCAGCGCCAGCGCCACCTGGCGTTATGCCAGCGGCCTGCCTTATAATACGATCATAGCTTATATGAACGCCGGCGGTGAAGGCAGTAAATTTTTAAAAACTGCCGATAACGACCGCCGCTATCCCTATTACCAGCGGGTTGACATTCGCTTTAATTACGCTCTACAAACCGGCCGTGGCCTGTGGAATTTTTACCTGGATATGACCAACATTCTCAACCGTAAAAATATTTACGACCAGGTGTGGTACATAAAGACTGATTTTTTGGATGAAAATGGCATGTGGCGATATGTAGACAGCTACCAGGAAGTGTTGCTGCAGCGCAATATTTACATGCTGCCGTTTGTACCGTCGCTGGGTGTGAGTTATAATTTTTAGTTCGTTCGTTTGTTGAAATTGCGAGTGTAATAGAACCGACCCCTCGATACGACCCGTCCCGCCATGCGGGACGGCTCTACTCGGGGACCGACTTTATTGAAATATGCACCGGTCGTCGAGTAGGCCGGTCGAGCCCTGCGAGACCGGACGTATCGAGACGTGCGCCAAAGTATACAACCCCGGTCGTCGGGTAGTCCCGTTGCTTCACCTTTCGAACTAAATCAAAACGACACTGGTAGGGGCGAAGCATCTGTTCCAGATTTTCTATAAATTGTATTCTATCCTGGCAAAGATGCTTCGCCCGGATAGTTTTGATCGCCCTGGATTTCATAATCCAGGGCGGATAGTAGTTTGGGATTTCCAATCCCATAACGGGATAGAATCCCGTTTTAATATTTGACCCTGGACCAGGAAGTCCAGGGCCAACTAGAAGTAAGATGATTTGCGGGTGTTTGAGAACCGCCCCTTCGATACGAGGCAACTCGTCCGCAATCCCGCCATGCGGGACGGCTCTACTCAGGGACCGGCTTTTCCGTCATACTCTGTCATTGGGGGCTGTATCAAAAGGAACTACATTGGAAAGTGTAGTACACCTGCGAAAAATTTCCCCCAATTATTAATTTCTTGAAAATTGGTATATTGTCTTATTTTTAAAGATTTTGAGAAAAGGTGTGCTACACTTTCCCTGGTACTCATTACCTTGAAAACTAAAACAATATGAGCTTTTGATACAGCCCCAAAAAATAAAGCAAGAACAGGGCTTTAGCCCAAATGAGTTTTTGACTAAAGTCAACTTTGTCTATTTTTAGTAATCCACGTCATAAATGACGTGGCAAAGAGCAAAATAATTCCTCAACGCTGCGCAAGCCGGAATCATAAAAACACACCGGTCATTGAATCGTTCCGTTGCTTCATCTCCTAGCTCGCCCTGGGGATGTTCCCCAGGGCGCACAATAAGGCAGGACATGTTGTCCTGCTGAATGCCAAGCGTTTATAAAATGGTGGGATAGAATCCCACCCAATCCAAATTTTGGGTACAATCCCGGCGCGACCTGCGAACCCCTTAGGGGTGAAATGTTTCTAGCCAAACAACGCGCATATACCCAGCCACGTTAGAGGCGAAACAGTGAAACGGCCCTGCGGCCCGGCAGCCCTTAACGCACCAAAACCAGCTTACAGGTATCAATAACCGAATTGACCTGCAAGCGGCAAATATATTCACCGGTGGGGGCGTCCGAGGCATTCCAGGTTTGGGTATGGTTGCCCGCCGGTAATTCTTTATCTAATAGAGTCGCTACTTCCTTGCCCAACAGGTCATATATTTTCAGCGCAACACGCGCCCGGGCCGGCAGGGTAAAGGTAATGCTGGTTGCGGGATTGAACGGATTGGGGTAATTCCGCAATAAAAATGTTTTTGCCGGAACGGTATTTTGCTGCCGGCGATCTATGCCTGTCCCTTCTCTGGCCGCATCGATAATAGATTGAACAATTGCCGGGTATACCTGGGCGCCGGTGGCGCGGTTGAACAGGCCCAGTGAATTGTTTCCTGTAGCGCCATTATCCCAATAGTACGGCACCAGGCCATGTTGACAAATAGACCTGGTAATGTATTCAATGTAATACCGGCGGTATTCGGCATGTTCGGCATTCAATTCATCGCTGCCGAGCATAGTGCGGGCCATTGCGCCATATTCGCCCAGAATGACGGCATAACCTTTATCCACAAATTTGGTTTTCATTTTATTGAACTGGCCGTCCGCCCAGGCTTCGTTGGCCCAGGTTTCCGTTTTGGATGGGTCGGTGGCGTTTTTACCCCATTGGGTTATATTGGTATTAAAGTTGATAGTAAAATTATAGGGATCATAATAATGTACTTCAACCATCAACCGGTTGCTGATGACGTCCTGCGGGATGGTAAAAAAACTAATCGTATTGTTAATATTCGTATTAAAGCCCTGTACTACCAAATGCCGGTAATAATTGCAACCGCCGGTCGAGCGCACAGTGTTGACAAAAACCTGGTTAAAGCTGTTTTGCACCGTGTAATACTCTTTCTTTGGCGTTCCATAATCGCCATCTACCATAACTTCGTTTGTGCCGGCAAACAGCAGGTGGTCGTCATAATCCCGGAAATGAATGGCGATCTGCCGCCAGATGATTTCGAGGCGATTATTGACATACTCTTGCTGGGCATAGGTAGGCTGCATCCAGCCGCCGTCCCAGTGGATGTTGATAATGGCGTACATATCATTCGTCAGAACATAGTTGACCACATCTTCCACCCGGTTCAGCAATTCCTGGTCAATCGTAAAGGTCGCCATGTCCATATTATTGCTCCAGGCCACCGGTATACGCACCGAATTGAACCCGGCGGCTTTGACCGAGTCGATGAGCTTTTGCGAAACCAGGGGATTGCCCCACGCAGTTTCACCGCCGATCGCTTCCAGGGAATTGCCCAGATTCCAGCCGGGTATCATCTTTTTGGAGAACTCGACCGAGGTTAAATTGCGCATACCGGTTGTGTCGGGGGCAATACTGTCCGCCAAAGCTGCGGAGGATTTATGAAGCAAGGCATGGTGAAGGAGATGATTATTTGCTGCATCACTGTTAATGGTGGCTAAAAGTACAATCATTAAACTGAATATGGGAATAAAAAACATTTTTTTCATTGTGGTTTCCTGGTGAATTTTTATTATGAAGTGTTGTTACTCCAAGTTTGCATTTGTATAAAGAAAACAAGTTTTAAGGAAACATGCAAGGAATATTTGTAAAAAAGTTGTCAGTTGTCAGCAATTAGCCGTTAGAAGTGAAACGTCAAACGTGAGACGTGAAACGACAAAAAACTACAAATGTCAAATTACGAATGGGGAGGTGACAGGCTAATAGTCCGGGAAAATTCAGATTATATTATAAATATTCGCGTGCATTAGCGTTTATTAGTGGTTGATTTTATCTTCACAGGGGTGATCCTTGGAAAGTAAAATCTAATGTGCGGTTACCCCAGTATTACTAAAATTATTTAGTCTTTTTCGATTTTAACTGAATTAAATTTTGTAATTTTTTATCAAGTAAAGTGAAATTTTTTATCTTTGATTCCTTTTGATATGTAACATTTAAAAATCCCCATTCCAGGTCATCAATAAGTACAGGATTGTTATTTAATTTAGCTATTAATTCAAGAGTCATATCCGGTTGACATAGATAGATGTCGCCTAATGTCCAGGTAGGTGTTTCGTCAGCAGAATTTGAAGTTTTAATTAGAATTTCAAGAAACTGTTTTAACAAATCTCTATCATTTTTTTCACAGATTAACTTGGCCATTTCCTGCAAGATTGGAAAATAATAGTTTTCTCCATATTCTTCCAATTTGTTTTTAGTTTTTAGGTAATTTTCAAAGTTCTCTTTGCCATTTATTTCTAAAAATCTATTATTCAATTCAGAATACGTATTTAAAATTTTTATTATTTCATTTCTTCTTTCGTTTGCAAAACAACTTGTTCTTGAAATTAAAAAAAGTAAAGAGAAAAAAAATAATAAAATTATTAATTTTTTATTTTTCATTTGGAAAGCCCACCATTTTTTACTTCCAATAGTTTTAATTCACTTTTTAAACTATATTGATACACTCACTATCTGTTTTCTGTCTGTATAAAATTTCCCCTTATTATATGGCATGGTAATCATTGCCAGGGTGAGCAATAATTGGGTAAATAATAACTTAATTTTTACTTGTCTTATGTGTTATATGTCAAATTTCTACTCTAAATTAGAACGAGTTCCTAAAACCCTGCATAAACCTATAAAAGTAGGGATTGTTTTTTCATAATAAATCGCGGCGCTATCATAAATAGCATTGTTGAAAAATACTTCTGCTTTTATATAATTTTTATCCGATTCTACATTGTAAGTGGATTTTACTTCAGGTAACAATAAAGTCGCTGTTCTGAAATATTGCGCAGATAAAGCGAATTTTTTTATTCTAAAATTGCATACCCCTAAATGATAGTAAACATCAATATCAACGAAATCATTTAACAAACAAATTTCTAATTGTTCAAGCGCTTTTGCATAATTTTCTTGATATTCGTAAACCCAATATGCCCGGTTTTGTTTCCCAATAAGACAATATTTTGAACAGGATAGCAATAATAATAACAACATACCTACTGGTAGAATAACATGGTATTTATTTGTAATTACAAATTTTATCATTAATTTATTCAGCCTACCCCATTTAAAAAGTGTAATATATTATCCAAGAAAATCCCGCTGCACCCATGTAATTAAATCCTTATTGAGTGGCGGTAGAATTAAATAAAAATTGTATAAAAATGCAAGAGATATTTGCATAAAAGTTGTCAGTTGTCAGCAATTAGCCGTTAGAAGTGAAACGTCAAACGTGAGACGTGAAACGACAAAAAACTACAAATGTCAAATTACGAATGGGGAGGTGACAGGCTAATAGTCCGGGGAAATTCAGATTATATTGTAATTATTCGCGTGCATTGGCGTTTATTCGCGGTTCATTCTATGCATCGGGCTCCATATCCTGGCGTGATCAGAGTAGGTCGGGCCTGTGGCCCGGCAGGACATGATGTCCTGTATTATTTTGCGCCCTGGGATGGGATTCCCAGGGCGAGCCACAATAGGGATTAAAGACAGTGATTTTTATACAGGTTTGTTTTATAATTTAATGGATAAATATCCTGTCTTACCACCCGCACCGGACGAATGTCCGGCGCGATCTGCCATAAATGCATCGCATAAAAGCGATACATTCCGGTTTGGGGAATTTGACGAAACGGAGCGCTATCCCTTTATGGATTGCTGTTTACTTTGGCGCTCGTCTCGATACGGGCCGGAAGATGAAGCAACGGCCCTACTCGACGACCGTTCATTATTTAAAAAAGACGATCCCCGAGTAGAGCCGCAAAGCGGCTCATATCGAGCTTGTAAGCGGAGTGCAATCCCTTTATGGATTGCGGCGAGCGAGTAGAACGGGCCTGCGACTCGGCAGGACATGATGTCCTGCATTATTTTACGCCCTGGGATGGATTCCCAGGGCGAGCCAGGATGGTGGGTCAAGACCTACCCTGCCGGTGATTATGTATCACTTGGTCATTTCAGGTGTAATAATACGGTAATTGCCGCTCAGGTGCATCAAACTGAACAGGTACAGCAAACCATCGTAATAAGGATCGAAATAGCTGTCTTCGTATGGTTCCAGTTTGGCGTTCCACACCGCATCGACAAACGCCCAGCTTTTCGCCTGTGTACCCATCAGCGAAGCGGCGGCCGAGGTCGATACCAGTCCCAGCGAATGGCGCAGTTTCTGAAAGCCGCCGGCCGGCAGCACCCAGTCCGGCAGTGTGCCGTCGAGATTGAACTGATCCTCAAAAGTATCGATGCCGCGGCAATACAAAAAGTTTTGGATGCGTCTACCGTAATCCTGCTGCCATTCTTTATCTTTAGCGAACCATGAATAATCCATGGCAATGTTCATGGGGACGCGCCACGAGTCATACCGGAAAGCGCCCCGCTTTGGCCCGTTATTTCTTGGGACTCCGCTGAACTCGGTGGCATCCGCATTCAGGCCGGTTTTGGAGGCGCAAGCTCTGTGCAGAAAAGCCCGGGCTGTATCCGCACACTCTTTGTAGAATTCTTCATGGCCGTCCTTGGCGTATTCGGCCCATATTTCCATAAAAGCGGGCAGATGGTAAGAGGGATCGGTCCAGTCATAGCCCCACTTTTCCGGTACAAAGGTGATCTGCTTGTGTTCAACATTCAGCACATTCTTGATTCCCCCGGTTCCGTCTTTGCTCCACATGGCATCCAGGATTCTGCGGGCTTGTCCGTAATAATCGATGCCGGTGTCGTTGCCCCAACGATTGGCGGCAAACAGCAGGGCGGTGACAAAATAGAGTTCCCCGTCCGAGGCGGAACCTTCGGCGTTGTGCTTGCCGGATTTCGGTTCCAGGCTCCAGGCAAAATAGGCTTCCCGCGGCCCGCTTTGGTGCTGCATATATTTTTTACTCCAGCGCCACAAGCGGTCGAACACGTCCTTTTTGTTCAGTTGTACGGCTACCATCAATCCGTAGGAAAGGCCCTCGGTACGCGCATCCTTGTTTTTAAGATCGCTGACATAGCCCATAGAGTCGCCAACTTCGAAGTAGACCCGATTCGGCCCCTCAAACAGATCGCTATAGGCTTTGGCCAGCTTGGCGTCGATGTCGGCCTGCTTGTACCCGGCTTCCAGGAACACATTGCGGTATTTGCCGGTTTCCCAGGCGCCTTTTTCCCAGGGTGTCATTTTACCGCGGGGATCGGTTATATCCTTTTCACAATCATCAGCGAACGATCCCGCCAATGGCATAAAAATAATTAAAAGTGCGAGCAGATAACTTGTTTTCATAAGGACCCTTTACTTTTTCTTAATATGTTAACCTGGCTGGTTGAATCACAATGCCGAATTTCATGTAACTTTGTCCCCCCATGCCATGAGCCTGATGGTAAACATCATCATAAATTTTTGTGCCACGATAAAGATCAAAATAGAGCCCGGTTCGGTATTGAGAAGAAAACTGGTACGGATAAAATGCCATACCAAACGTGGGGCCGTAGTCCAGGGCTTTAAAATCATAATCGGGTAAATTGCCATTTTCAGCAATTGATTTGGCAATTGTAAATCCCGCAGAAAAGCCCGCTTTTATGATAAAACGTGGTTCCTCTTGGGCATTTTTTAAGAACTGGAAGTTGTATGTAACCGGCAGACGCAGTTGCTGAAAACTGAAATCCCGGTCTCCGGCTACTGCAAAAGAAGGCAACGCATACCCGACAGATTGATTGAAGTTTATATAATCGAGTCCCGTTTCAACCTGGTGGCCTTTAATATTGAGGGTGGAATGAATACCCGCGTTAAAGGTAGTTTTAGTTGCCCCGGTAATGGCATCGACTGCGGCAACATTGTCGAGTTCGAGCATATCTTTATTCTCCACCAGTCCGCCTTTAGCCGCCCCGACCAGCAGGCTGACGGTGTTTTGTGGAACTGCGCCACCTGCGTCATTAACCACAGCTTTTTGCGTACCACAACTGAATAAAAACATAATGCCTGTTAAAACCAAAACCACCTTTAAAGAGTTCTTTTTTGTTACTGCAAGCAGCGTTTTCATTGGTATTACCCCTTCTTGTAAAGTAATAAGTTTTAATTGGCAATTAAAGTAAATTAATTTTGAATAAACATGCAAGGGATTTCTCACTTTGTCAATTTTCAGTTATTAATGGCTAGGTATCGTAAATGAAATGACAAAAGAACGGTATAACGTCGAGTAGTTGTTAATTATCTACCCTCTTTTATTTGTTTTTTATATTTAAATGTATTCCCAATCTCGTATATTAATCGTTTGATCGTTTCAGTAGATTTATCCTGAATTATCTGTATTCAAGTTTTGAAAGAACGAGTTGACTTATAGGTTAGTTTGTAACAGCTCTTTCCTTGATGAAGCAAAGTATTTTGCTATTAATATTGCCGAGATAGGATAGGTTATACCAACTGTTGCGCTTAATACAAAAAATGCTTTATATAATAGCGCTCCAAATACTGTGGGAGCGACTATTCCATGTATGAATAAAGCAATTTTGGTTTTCCGTTCTATCCCTTTGCCCTTTATGCTGAAAGATATAAATAAAGTAGAAAATCCCATTAAAGTATATGCTAATCCGTTAACGGCATATAAAGGCTTGTTTGCTGCCATCTCAAATAACGAGACCATAGCAAATGTATTATTTAAAAAAGATGGCGCAATAATAACTACTTGAATTACATATACAATTGAATTTAATGTTGTATAAATAACTGCAAGCGCCAGGGCGCAGAATGAAAAGATATTCACTTTAGAAATGCTATCATAATGAATTGCAATGGTCATCCCCAAGTATGAATATGCTAATAATAAGGAGGGAGCATACAGGGACAACGAATTAATAAATGGAGAGGTGATAACGCCCGTCATGCCGGCAATGGCCGCAATATCAAATGTTACATAAAAAATGAATGATAAAATTGCAGTTATAAATCCCAATTTCTTTACAATAATCAATGAATTGACGTCATGTTCTGTAATCATATTGTCCTCCCGGCTTTTTAGATTTTATAAAAAGTCTGCCTGTTTTTTTAATGGTAATTAACGGTTTTGGTTTGAAATGCTAAAATAAAGCGGCTAAAGCTCTTTAAGCATCTCAAATTGAAAAATCGCAATAAAACGGATAGAATGACTGCTTTAGTTAAAACTTAAAATCTAACACCGATAAAAACCAGGGGCGGGAAATAGAATAATTTTTTCTTGCCGCTATTTTCATCCTTGAAACTTTGCGGTTTATTGCTGCCGTACAAGCCAAAACCAAATGGCCATTGTGCATTAATATAAAGCGGACATTTGCCTAGGGTAAAATCAAACCCATAGCCGGCTCTGAATTCATTCCAGACATCAAAGCTTTTATAGTGTTTGTTTTCATTCTTTTCATAAAAATTATCATATATAGGCCAGAGCTGATATTCAATATGGAACCTGGACCATAAATACCTTCTGTAGCCGAATATTAATCCTCCTGCGTTAGATTGTCCGCAATCATACTTTTGGTTTAAATATCCGACTCCAAAGATCAATTCATCTTTTGGGGTCAGTATTCTTGAATATTGCAAAGCATAAACATCAACAATAGGGTATTCCGGACAGAAATCAATAGCGTTGTTAAAAGTTATTTCTTTGGTTTCAGGCTGATTGTCCTGTGCAAGCACTAGGGAAGTAAAAAACAGGATGCAGATAGCAATAATACCCGGTTGTTTCATTTGTAGCCTCCTTTAGATAATAAATAATATAATATTAATTGTGTTTATTTATGACCTGTCTTTACATTTATTGAAATGAATGTAAAGTTTGGTCTTTTATCATGCTAATAAAGGCCGGTTGCCGTTTTGGGTTTGCTATGTAAAAGCATAAATATTACAGGAAGACAAAGGACGCATAAGGTAATCCATACAGGTAACATGGTCCAGGCATCTGCAAGATTGGCTTGCAGGGCAAAGGGAGTAAAAGCTATAAGGATGAAACAATAAAAACCACAGGTAATACTCATGATAGTCATAAAAACATAACCCCTGGCTTGTCTTTTTAACAACCAGATCGTAGCCAGGATGACTGGAGTAACAATGATTATTAAATCAAACGTTGCTATCATTGAAATTCCCTGCTGCTTTACCACGCCGGTGAATATATAGTAAACCGACATGCCAATCCACATCAGCGCAAGAATAAGCGTAAAAGCCAACATCAATACGGATATGAAAATTCTGCTTTTCTTACCCGGAATATATTTTTCAAAAGCAGAAAAATCTATTTTAGTTATACCGGATATAAATGAATAAAACGATAATCCAAGAATTGCAACATAGAGCAGAAAGTAGTTATTATAAACAACAGCCAGGGGATAATAAAGATAATCATAGGTTATCAGCGCCTGGATTCCGAGCCAAAAGATCATCCCTCTGTCGGTTCCGCGTTTTATAAAAATTAAAGCAATAATATACAGTGGTATAAAAATGAACAGATTAACAAAATCGTTACCAAGCCAGACTGCCTTCCCCCAGGCGCCATCTTTTATGTACGTTCCCGGAACCAATAACCCTATAATTGACTGTACAAGTATCAGCGGAACACATATCTTTGAAAGGATTAAAGCTGAATTCAAAGATGTTTTCCCAGGTTCAGAGGATTTTGTATCTTTAAACATATTAACACCTTTCAGCATATTTTATAATTGTATAATGTTTTCACCCAAAAAATTTATATTTGATAATACCGGCACAACATTTTACAGTATACACAATACAAATTAATCCCGCCACCCTGATAATATTAGAAATTGATTAAAAATTAATGTAATTAATTTATATAAAATTGTTCAAGAAAAAATTTACAAATTATTACTTTTCAATGACCAACTGTCAATTATCCGGTATGAAATGAAAGCGCGGAGGGGGAAATAAGTAGTTTTCTGCAAACAGTAAATAGTTATGCGTTTTAGAAACGACAGGTTTGGTTAATGGGCCGTCAGAGTTGGGAAAATTGGGGTTCCAGGCCGGGTAGCCTGGAACCGGATAGTCCGTAGTTGGATGTTATTGTTGGATACTAACTGGTCGGTTATACTAAATTCCCAGTCTGAAATCTTTGACGCAGCTATCTACCAGGGAACATTCTGTAAAGATTACCGAATTGCCTTCGCCCAATGGGGACTGCGCGCTTGGGCCTACCCAGATTTCGGCGGGATAGTCATTGCGATACAAGCGCACCAGTTGCCAGGATACATTGTCCAGGGAATAATAATAAGCAATGGTCTTGGTATCCGAAGTGATCTTCATATACACGCCGGTACTGTCTATAACATCGTGGTTATTATCGTCGGAGGTGCCGATGGTGCGGACCGTGACGATACGGGTGCGCGCCCGTTCATCTCTTTCAAAGGCAAATTTTACCCACAGCTTTTCGTTTAAATACACATACAACGCCCCGGCGTCATAAGTTTCTATAAAGGTTGGGGTTACTTTGGCCGTCAGGGTAAACGGCTGCAAATTATTTACCTTTGCCAGCAAAACCGGCGCTGTATTGTTGGAGAGCTTGCCGTCCGGGTCGCAAAAGTTATCGCGTCTGGCATCGCTTCTAAGCGTCAGAGTATCATTGACCACTGTAGCATTTTCTTGAGCATTATTAAGCGATTTGGTAAATTCGACATTCGTGAGTTTGACTGAACAGACTTGTCCGAATTCAACCGGCGCATTTTTACAACTCATTGAAACTGCCAAAATACCGAGCAAGCCAATCCATAGCTTTTTCATCAGGGTTTCTCCTTGTTTTAATTTGAGTATTCGATCTATTTGTACGGGGAAATAAAAATCTTTATTAATATGAAAAATCCTGCCCTATATTTTATATAAAATACTCTTACGGGACAGGGAACAACAAGCCATAAAACAACCGATAAAATTAGAGATTTGGGGGATATTATGCAAGATGTTTTTGACTAATCCTTTATTTTCCGCAATCAACTGGCAGTTGACGGGTATGAAATATTCAAGGCAAACGCGAAACGTCAGACGTGAGATGAAGCAATTACGAATGTCAAATTTCAAATTACGAATGGGTGGGGGTTTTGTGGATTAAGAAAAGCTAGTTTTCAGCTATCGCAGGGAACAGGCAGTTCGGCAGGGTTTACATTCCCCCGGGCTCAAGAAGGTAACGGGTTTATAGGCCGGTCAAGCCGGAAAGAACATGTCCCAGACCTAACAGTCCATTACTTTTTATTAACCCGGTATGTAAGCACTTCCGCTTTTTCTATAGTTATCAGGCCGCCGCAATTTGCGCTTTCAAATATTTTTTCAAGTTGCGGTAAAAAGGCTTCAATTTTTTCAATTTCATCAACTATCTCGATAATAATGGGCAGGTCTTCCGACAGGCGGAGTACTTTACTGGTATGCAGAACTCTGCTTGTGCCGCCAAATCCCATCACCCCTTTAAAGACAGTAGCTCCGGCCAGGCCGGCGTCCCTGGCCTTTAAAACTATATCCTCATAAACCGGTATATGACCAATTTTATCCGAATCTCCCAAAAATATTCGAAGCAGTTTTGCATCGCGTTGAATTTGCATAATAGCCTCCTATAAAATTTTGGATAGATAATAAGCCAGGATGACTGCTGATAAAGTCAAAAATAAATTTAATCCGGCATTCAGGAATGCATAAAAATATTCCGCATCCCGTATAAGGTTTATGGTTTCAAAGGAAAAGGTTGAAAAAGTTGTAAAGCCGCCACAAAAACCAATTGTTAAAAAAATTCTCATTTCTGAAGAAATCAGTTCGCGGGAATCCAGGAAGAAAATGATAAAACCGAGTAAAAAGCTGCCCAAAATGTTAACAGTCAATGTGCCAAGGGGAAAAGTAAAGGGTAATTTCCTTTGCACTGCGCCGGACAGCCAATAACGGAAGATACCACCAAATGCAGCGCCTATACCTACCAGGAAATAATTTTGCATAGTTTTCTCCTACTTTTAATGATATGGTTTTTAGTAGGAGTTATCAGACCCCATAGTTGAGGACAGTTAAAGGCGAACTCCATCGCCAATAAAATTTAAGAAAATCAGGTTATTTAAGCAATTTATATTTTGTTATAATCTCTGCGTTTAAGAGAGTGGAATAGTCAAATGTTTGTTGTTGCATGTGATCGGGATATGAATCCCGGCGCGATCTGCGAACCCCTTTAGGGGTGAAATGTTTCTGGCAAACCAACATGCATATAACAAGTCACGCTAGTGGCGAAACAGTGAGTTGGACCTGCGGCCCGGCACTAGTGCACTCGTCAGGCCAAGTCGTCTCAATGCGGGCCGAAGCAGTCTCTGCTGAAAAATTGTTCTATAACCGGCGCAATCCTTTTTCAAAACCATTTACGACCTTACTCGACGACCGGTTTTTCTAAAACAGTCTGCGGTCGTCGAGTAGTCCGGTCGAGCGCCGCGAGACCGGACGTATCGAGACGTGCGCTCAAGTAAAAGGAATTGCAGGTGTTATAGAACCGACCCCTCGATACGACCCGTCCCGCCATGCGGGACGGCTCTACTCGGGGTCCGGCTGTTTCCCGCACCGGGATATGAATCCCGGCGCGAGCAGATTTGAACCGCAGCTTGTACATTTGTTAATCAGACTTTTAACTTGTCAGGTTCACTCTCCAGTTTTTGAACTCTTTTAATATCTAGTGGACGACTGTCGTTGAACCAATCAAATTTGCGCCAAGCTCAGCATTCCACATATCGTGATTCGTAAACTGTATACAGCGCCGGTTAGCGATAGCTTCTTTAGGATCATTGATCTTTAGGTAAATATTATATTCACCGGGCGGAACCTTACCAAATTTGCCCATATCAATTGTAAAGTTCAAATCACGCCATGCAGCAGTATTGTCCGCCCTGCTGTCCAAATCAGGCCGCCAATCCCTTGCGTCAAGGTTGGTGAGCGCCGTGAATGTGTTGCATCCATCTTTGGCTTTCAGAATTACCGACACATTTTTCTTGTTAACTAGATTACCAAAGCCAACGTTTTGGATCTTACCTTCGTACCTCAGGGTACCCTTTTGTTTTACCCATTCACTTACTTTAGCCTCACGCAGCACCAGGCGGTAGCCCAGCCTGTCACGTATATATTCCATGCCGTTCCTGCCGTTATATACAGGATCAAAGATCGCCGTGCGGGTCACGCCATCGTGCGGTGGCGTAAACGGTTTGGTAACATTTTCTTTAGTATAAACAAAATCACCCCAAAGTTTATAAGTGCGTGGGCTATAACTTGTATTCAAATGAGTTGTTTGCGCATAAGCGGCTTCATAAAGAACGTTCGGAAATCTAGGATAGATATTATCCTCAGAACCTGCCCCGACTGATTCACCGCCATAAAAGTTGTTTTGATTTCTCATCCAGGTTAAAGCAGCGTTTCGGTCAAAATCACCGCCAATTAATCTAAATCCCTCGGAAAGCGAACCATTGTCATCATACGCATCGCTACGTCCACCCGCGGAATAACTATCATTGAACATACCGAAACGCTGCGCCGCTGTGCCGCGCGCCGGGGCCGGCATTAAATTGGTAAAGCTGTAATCGGTACTGTACTCGACGTTATGCCAGGCCATGACTCCGCCCGCATGAACCAAAATGGAACGCGAAGCGGGAACATAACCCAGCAGCGCTTGCAGCAGCCAGTGATAACCCTCTCGTGCACCGGCATAAGATGAGGAGTGCATTTCGCCCCACGGGCCAAAGATCCCGCCTTTAACAGCCATTATGCACTCTTCATATTCGCTGAAAACACTGCCAAGCTGCCAAAGATGATATTGCACCCAGTTTTTGTCCTCATGACCGGGGATGCCGCACAAATCAGATTCAGCTACGACCCCGGTTTCATACCAAACCCGGCCTTTGGGCGCCCCAGGTTCACAATCATGAATGAATTGGTCATAGCCGCCGCGATTATTATAAGTAAAGCCCCGTCCGTCATAATTAAACTTCACAATGGCGACAGCCTGGCTGTCCCTAACTTTTTGCAGCGCCGCCCTTACATAATCCAGCGCAGCTGGTGTTAATGGTTGCGTTTTTCCATAATCCGGCGGGGTAGCGCCTTCCGCGCTCCAGGGCCCCAGGGGTAATCCGTTGAGGGGCGCATTCGATGAAAAATTTTTAAGGTCGAATTCCATATAAACGATGCGCGCGTTAACATAGACCGTAGTACCGGTTATTATGGTTCCCAATTCAGGAAAACCCGGAGCGCCGCTGTCTACCGGAATTACATAACTTTCGGCCCTGTAAAAGCCCCTGTCCGGATTGGGAATATCAACAGGATTCTCCGTATAGTCAAGCGCCTGCAACACCAGCGGGGCTGCTTCTTTATCCGCCGCGCCATTCGATGCGTTGTCCTTTGCGGGAGCGTTCTCTGCGCCGGCGACAAACAACAAGCCTGTCAGCGCCAGGCCAATGATTAACATGATTTTATGCACGATAGATATTTTTTTCATTAACAAATCTCCATCTTTATATAAATGTATAAAACCGCTTCGACGCCAATAACTCGAAGCATTTCTCCTGTAACATTCTCCTCGTTCCTAATCTCCTGAATATGAACGAGAGTGGTCAGGAATCTCCGATTCTTTTCAAGCAGTTATTTTATTTTAAATATGATCTTTGCCTTTCAAATCAGAGATTTTGTACAAGCTGGTTCCCAATCTGGAGATTGGGAACCAAATGCTAAAAATAGCCACACCTATGTCATAGAAAGCCATATCAATGTTGGCACAATTAAGGAAAATTTGTGGAATGATGCAAGAATTTTTTTTTAAGCTCTCAGTTGTCAGCTATCAGCCGGCAGAGGTGAAACGTGAGAAGAAGGAATTGCGAATTACGAATGACTAATTATGAATAGGATGGATTTTATGAAAGGTGAGAAGGTTTATTGTACAGGTTGGCGCCTGGGTATGCCATATTGCAAATCGTCCGGACTATCCATACCGGGCAGACGCATTGCATAAAGGCGATGCATTCCGATTGGTTGGCGTGAAATGCCGGTGTGCAATCCCTTTATGGATTGCCGCGGTCCAGAGATATGCTTAACATTGCCCTTACCCTTATCCATTGCCACGATCTTCAGATCTTGGAATACCATAACAACAAAACCAGGCTTTAGCCTAACACTAATATTTGACTAAAGTCAATAATGGTGGGGGTAACAAACCACGACATAAATGTCGTGGCAATGAAATTTTCAAAATATTCAAATCGCCCGGTATTTCTATACCGGGCGGATTGTGAATTGGGATTTTTATCGCGGCTTAGTATTTTGCAGGATAAATATCCTGCCCTACCACCCGCACCGGACGAATGTCCGGCGCAAGCTGCGAACCCCGTTAGGGGTGCAATGTTTATAGCAGCCCAACGCGCTTATAACAAGCCACGCTAGTGGCGGAATAGTGAGTCGTGGCGGCGGCCCGGCAAAATTCAGATCGCCCAGTATATCTATGCCGGGCGGAAGCATTGCATAAAGACGATACACTCCGGGCTCATGTAAAGATCGTCCGGGGTATCATTACCCCGGACGGGAAATGGAAGCGGGTTTCCAACCCGATAACATTGCTTTGTAATATAACAGGGTTAGAAACCCTGGTCCATTCTCCGCACCGGGATGTGAATCCCGGCGCGATCAAAACGGGCCTGCGGCCAGACAGGACAACATGTCATGCATTATTGTATGGAATGGGTAACATTTCCGGGTCGAGCAGAAAATTCTTTTCTACGCATTAGTGGACTCCATTTTTTTGATATAGTATAAAGATTTATTTATGTTTTCTACTAAGATATGAAATTTTACCAATAATTATGAAGGTGGTTATTAAAGATTGGCTGATGGGTATAAGGGATTTGAGTTGGGCTTAAGCGCCAAATTACCGGTAGCTTAAAGCGGAGTGCGGGACGAGCGGTACTTTTAGCTTTCCAAGTGCATGCGATTTTTTGGCATTTTTTAACCTAAGATCGCCTGCATTGATATAACTTTCTGCTTTATTCTAGAATCAAAGCCCATTTTATCCAGTGGGCCACCATATGTTTCAATGGCAGCAAGCACTTCCAATGCAGCAGGTGAAGATATCTTTCCCTTGATTAAGCCAATTAACTCTTTGTATTTCTGCTGACACAGTGAGAATTGTAAACGACTTGCAATATTTTCTACAGAGAAAGAAAGCATCGCTATTATTGCCTCCTCCTGTGAAAATTTATTTATTAGCTCAACGTAATATGGTTCAGCATTCCACGCCACACCATTTCCATTTGTAAGGAATACTTCAACTAAACCAATAACGTATATATGCCTTACTTGCACAGGAAGATTACCAGCTTGGCCAATAAGGCTTGCCAATTGCCGCACAAAGGCCGGTTCGCTATAGAAATTTGAAAAATTGCGATGGGCCGATAATAGATTTTGAATTGAGGTTTCTATTTCTGCGGCTTTTAGATCATCGGGAATGTAAGCGACACCATTGACAATTTCCAGGAACTGCCTAGCAAGCTCTGCCTTTTCTTGCTCATTATTAGCAATGAACTTTCCGTATTTGACTCCAAATAATTGTCGGGTTCCTTCATCGACACGCTCCCACAAATACGGTAGCAAATAATGAATATTTTGTCTTGTTTGAGGTGTTGTACCTATATCAGTGTATATTCCAGAAAAACCAGATGCAAGATTGCTAGTTTGTTGTTGGGTCAAGTTGATAAAGAACGGGGCAATCTGTTTTGCATCATGTGGCGTTAATTTATTTTGTTTGATATTTCCAATTAGTTGCTTTATTTCTATTACTATATTTGAAAGAGGGAGCGAGATTACTTCCTTTATACATGTCTCCAACCAAGATATAAGTTGTAAACCAGAAAGTTGATTCTGGTTTGGATGAGCTGCACTAGCCCAATTACGCATATACCTAATGTAATCTAAATGTTTATAGCCAAGCTCTGATATTAGCCCAATATTTCTTGCTCCCTGAATAAGCTCAGAATCATCAAGCTTGACAATATCTTCTGGTCCACTGAGCTTTTTTCTCTTTTCTTCATGAGTAGCATTGTCAAAGAAGTAACCTACATCATATTGAATCACCCGCTTCCTTATTTCTTGTATGGTTTCATCCCAAAGGTAGTTGAGTGCCGCATCAAATAACCCACCTGCTGCTGCGGCTAGAAATTTTGATAAATATATTGAGGAACTTCTCTGATCCATATTGAGTTGATACAACACAGCGTCCACATTCCTAAAAACCATAGCCCGTTCAGGAACATCGACAAAAATATTTTGTGTGGGAAGGCCGTAGCTACTGACCAATGTCAGAAAGCTAGTTTCAAAATTTTTAAGCTGAGTTGTGTAGTCCTCACGTAATATGAGTTTCGTATTTTCATCATTATTCATATGAATATCCCTTCTTTCTTTGAATGATGCGAACTCCTACTAGTACGCACGTAGGAAAATATAATGTGCGTCTTTTAGTAAAAACGAAAAGCAATATTAAATAAGCCACGTTAGTGAAATACTCTTGCATTACAAACTGGTGTTAGGTTCCGTATTTATCACAATCACATTTACCTTAAAAGCATTAACTAATTCTTCAAAGACTTTATCACAGTAATCAATCATTTGTTGTTCAACATCCTTTTGTTCAGGACTATAAACCAAATCATTACATCATTTATTCTGGTAGATTTAAGATAAAATCATCAATATTTGATAAATTAATATTTAGTTTATTTTTTTAATGAAAAATTTTCAACAATTAATATATCTTCATATATTTGTTCGACTGAATTTTTTTCTTAATTTCAGTTAATGACATAACTATTGATTGGTTTTGTTATGATGTACTATCTAAAAGTGAAAACCCAATTGGGGGAAGTTTTTTATCAACTGGCAGTAATACATTTTTCCCTGGGAAATCTATTCGTGCCATTAGAGGTATTAAAACATAACGATTTTGATTGAAATATTTAGCTATTTCAACCTGATCAACATTTTGGTTATGTAATGGAATATCTATTAATCTTTGGTAAACACTTAAACCAGTAGATATTCCTAATCTTCCATAATTATTAATTGTTTGCAATATCCTTTCAATTGATTCTTTATTTAGATTATAAATTTTAAGAACCCCTTGATTGTCAATTTTTACTAAAATGCTATCATCATTCAACCTTTCTGCACTCAATAACCCGTTATAATTTTGACTTGGTTTGGTTAAATCTATACAATGAAAATCACCAACCTTTCTTTTGGTTGATGGAAGATTGTTAAAAATTTTATTAAAGGCAATATTATATGCTCGTTTCCATTTTAACGTACAATAAATTGGAACCATTAACGAAAATGCATTTATAGGATATATAGACGAAGCTAAATCAGCATTTGCTAATGATTCCGCTCCAACTATTTCTGAAAGTGCATAAATTCTACTTTTTGCATATGAAATACCCCAAGAATCTACATTTTGATCAACCAAATTTTTCGAACTATTTGATATTAAAACATTAATAAATTTATTAGGAGACACAGAAATAGCAGGATTATCAATAAATAAATTACCAAATGCTTTAATTGAAGATGGTTCTTTGTTCGGTTGATTATTCATCCAGCACTCATACTTCCAAACTAGAAAATGTAATATTTTTAGTGCACAGTCTTGAGCTAATATTTTAATTGAATTTTCATTAGATTTTCCAGGACTATAATGGACTTCGTTATTTCTAACAACTCTTAACTCATTTAATTGTTCAATGATAATTTTATTAACATTATTAAATTCTAAAGAATTAATATATTCCCATAAACTATAAATTTTTTTATTATTCTTGTGTGTTTTATTATTATGAAATTTTAATTCTAATTCAGACAATGAAAATTCTAATATTTTACCAAAATTTAAAATTGCAGATGAAGGATCTGTATTTAACTTGGAAAACACCTTTTCCTTAAATCCAATAACATCTGATTGATTTTTCAATATCGAGGAATTTAAATAATTTAAAACAAAATCATTTGTATTAGTTGAATTTGCCATGATTTTTTCAAACCTTTCTACTATATTATCTTTTCTAATTCTTTTATTTGATCTGCACAATCAGGTTGTTTTATAATTATTTCATCCAAATTATTTAATATTTCTTTTATAACATCCTTTAAGTTTTTGTAAATGTTAAACTCAAAGGATAAATTATTAGCTATCTCATTCATATTAGTAGCTAAATCCATAAATTCTAAAGATGATAATCCATAAATTGCAGCATGTAATTTTTTTTCTTCTTCATCGGTCATTGTTAAACTTTTATTCTCTAATTCCGAAATGTTTGGCTTGGGTTCCATTAAACCAGCTATAAAAAATCTATCTTTAGCAGCAAGTTGTTCAATAAATTTTTTTGCTTCATCATCAACGTGAACTTGTTTTTTATTAAATGTTTTAACCAAATTTAAAAAACTACTTGAATTAATCAAATTACTATTAAACCCTACATTTTTAGCTATTTCGATGATTTCTGTTTCTGATATCTCATTTTCTTTAATATTTGGATTATATGTAAACCGTATATGTTCTATTAAAGTATCAAAAGTATAATTAATCATCTTATCTATCGTTGTTGATACGTCATCATTTTCCCTAATTATTGTACTTTTAAAATATTTATTTAAATATTTATACTGATATGCAACTGCACCCCAGAAATAAATCGGTGCAAGGTCATACTTTCTGATTTCATTAAATACATTTATAGCTTCATCAATTTTACCTTTAAAGATCATCTGCTTTCCTACTTCAACCATAACTAGAGAATATATTTTTATATCATTTTTTAAAAAATCTTGTGCAGCAATTGTTTCTTTATCTATTATATTAGAAAAAGAGAAATTTGATTCCAACCAATTAAAAAAAACATTTTGAAGACCATCTATATTTTTTATTTCTAAGTTCTCATTTGGAATAAAAATATCATTCAATGATTTTGTATTTTCACCTAAATTGCATTCAAAAATGCCTTTGTCTGAATCTATTTTAATAAAAAAATTATTTAAATCTATTGCAACAAATGGTTCAATAATAATTTTTTCATTTTGTTTGTCAATTCTTGAATTAAAAACAATATTATCTCCTGCTAATATATGGATTGGAAAATTATTGTCAGTTGCCCACTTTGTAATAATAAGCCATGTAGGAGTTGATGTTTGAGTTACCCAGTCTTTATAGAGTTTCTGAAATTCTTCATCATTTATCCATATTTGTGCTTGTCTTATCATCGAATCTAAAAGCAATTTTAATGAGATTATATCAGCTTTTCCCTCACTTTCATTTATTTGGTTCAATTTATTGCATAATTCCTTAAATCTATCCATATAGTTTTTTGCACTGTTTCTATTTTGGGGTCTATATTGTTCTTCAAAAATCATTCTATCAATTACTTCTGGAGGGTTATTTACCTTTAGAATTCCAAGTATAAAATCATAAAATTGATTTATAGTAACCTTTGGATATTTTTTACATATTTTAGCTTTTTCTTCAGGTGTTTTTTTTTGCCAATTCTCCACTATTTCCTTTTCTTTTAAATATACTCCCTGCGCAAAAGCTCTACGTCTTTCTCCTGCTTCTATTAATTGTTGCATATGGTGATGTCTTAATTTATTAAGCATTTTGTATAAATTTATGTAACCAATTTGTTTTAATGATATATCTATTTCTATCGGCTGGATATCACCACAAACATTGCGATAGAATAATTGCATATAATGTATAATACCTGATTGATCATAATGCTCTGGATCACTTCTTATAATGTGAATATCTTTATTCCCTTTATCATTTAACTTTGTCAATATTTTTTTTTCAAATTCTGTAGTATCTTCAATTCTCCACTTTGATACTTGTACTAATCCTGTCTCTTCTTGTAGTCTTTCAAAATTTTCAGAAACTAAAAGCATTGCATCTTCGGGAGCTAATCCTACTGAAGGAATTCCTGGTTTAGGTTCTATTAATCCGTTTTGTCCTATTACAGCGTCAAGTAATTTTGGGCCCTTTTTAATATTTTCAATTTGCCTTTTAGGAGAAATAGATAAAGATGCTCCACTTGAAATAATAAATGTTGGTTCTGTATCAGATGCTAAGGCAGCGGCATAAAAACAAGTAAATATATTTGTATTAAGAACTGGATCACCCGTCATTCCTGCAAAAGAAATATTAACAGGATATGTCGATTGAGGACTATGATATATTGTCATACAAATTTCATTTGGAGATGCAACTCCCTTTATTGGAGCATTAATAATTTCTTTTAATTTTAATGAACTTAATGCTCTTGGGTGATTCAACTTATTTTGTGACCATTTTTTTATTATTTCAAAATCCGATTTTTCGTTTCCAAAATGTACAAGAGATATATAATTAAGGAGGACATCTAATGAAAAATTAGTATCATTTATATCTATTTGCTCGACTAACTCCCTATATATTCTTAGATATGATTGTAATAAATAATCCAAATCCTGATGATTCGCTTCTGAAAATTTTCCATTTTCATATGCTTGGTTTAATGCATAGCTAACCATTTTTTCGTGCACATTAATCCTATGCTCAGCTAATCGACAATTCTTTAACCACGCTTGCCAATCCTTATTTTCGAAATGTAATGGATAATCAAACAAATTTCGTTCTATGATGAAGAAACATTCTACTTTAATTTCATCTGATAATTTCCATAAATCTAATTTTAAAAGAGATATTATAGCTTCTTTATTATCTGAAAATAGAGGTATATGCTTTTGATTTGAAATGCGATAAATTTTCTCAAGAAAACGATTTTTTTTATCTTTATCAATCTCTTTAATGAATTTATTAGTTAATTTTCGCAACCAAAACTTAACAATCATTTTTACCATTATAATTTAACTCCTATTTTTATTGAAAGGATTAAACTGGTTTTATGTGAAACTTAGATTGGTTCAGTTTTACCTATTTTTAAGTTTTCTACTCCAATTTCAGCACGCATTGCATTAATCAGCCTATGAAATTTATGACGAAAATTCTTATATACATTATTTGATATTTCAGTTTCATTTTCATTAGTTTCTATCATGAAAATATCTCTCATATATTCTATTATGTCGAATAATGTTGACCTAAGGTGTTGAGAAAAATATAGCCCTGATTTGTCTGAAAAAAATACTTTTATTAATTTATCAATCATTTTCTTTGTTTCATTAATTTGAACATAATACTTGTCATTTTTTTTAATTATTATACAATTGTTTCCTTCATACATTGATGCTGGTTCTAATGTCATCCATAATTTTTCAACTGAGTGTATTTGTTTTTTAATCAAATCAAGCTTATATCGTCCATTTATCTGAGCCTTCAGCTTTTGATAGCCAATCGCTGCTGCAAAAATACTCGTTATTATAGCTGAAAAAAAACCAACTATGGCAGCCACTACTGTTGGATGAACTATCATTTTATTTTTCCTTTAAGATTTTTATTTATAACTTTACAAAAGCAAACATATTATTAACTTATACTAGCAACTAATCCTTTTTACTTTATATAGAAAACTTAATTTTTAGAAGATATAGGTGTTTTATAATACAAGAAAAAACTGCAGTGCTTTAACTAAAAATGCTGTTCCAACAAACTCTAATAATTTTAGTTTTGATTGTATAAAGTCTCTTTATAAAATTTTCAAAACCCACTCAACTCATTACATCATATAATATACAAGAAATCCCACCGAGCCCATGTCATAGCAATCCATATCAAATGGCGATATAAGTAAAGAAAATTTACGGAAAAATGCAAGAAATATTTTTAAAAAGCTGTCAGTTGTCAGCTATCAGATGAAGCAATTACGAATTACGAATTACGAATGGTAACAGAGTATAAAGATTATGAAATCAAAAAACTGAGGGCTGACAACTGATAACTGAAGACTGAGGGCTGACAACTGACAGCTTATTCAAACAATTGCCGGTAAAACACACTTTTCCAGCAGCGGCCAGCGGTCCGCGGGTTTGGGGATGATTTTGGAGGCGATGGCTACGACCAGGTCTTTATTAGGAAGACAGTAAATATGGCTGCCGCCGGAACCGGCTGCCGTATAGGCCGGGGAGCCGTCCGCTTCGAACAGCCACCACAGATAGCCGTATTTGTTGGCATTCATGGCGGTCGATTCCTCTATCCAGACCGCCGGAATGACCTGTTGATCGTCCCAAACCCCATTATTCAGGTACAGAAGACCAAAACGCGCTATGTCCCGGACGGTTATGGTCAGTCCCCAGCCGCCGGTGGTGATGCCCTGCGGGTCTTTGATCCAGCCGGACACATTCTTGCCGAACACATCATCCAGCAAAAATGATTTCATGGCGTGATCGGGAATTTCGCTCATGCCGGTTGGCCGGAACAGGTGCTGATTGGCAAACTCGCGGGCGCACAGTCCGGTAGCGCGGGTGATAATTGCCGACAGCAGGTGCACCCCGGCGGTGCTGTATTGGAATTTGCCGGGTTGACCTGTTCCCAATAGATCGAGGATGTACCTGACCCAGTCGCGTTGTCTGCGTAGCCTGTCCAACGGTTCCCAGTTTTTCCCGGTTGTATGCGAGGCAATCGGCGCGGTCATGGTGAGCAGATGCCTGATGGTGACAGTGCGTTTCAGTATATCATTCGCGGCGGGCACGTATTCCGGAAAAAATTCCAGCGCCTTTTGCTCCACGCTTTTGATATAGCCCTTGTCTATGGCAATGCCGATCAGCGCCGAGATAAAGCTTTTGGTCACCGAGGCGACGTTATGTGTATCTGCCGGCCCGTAACCGTTAAAGTATTGTTCATAAACGATATAGCCATTTCTGACAATGACAATGCCGTTGATATTACCGTACCGGGACCTGATGGTTGGATCCAGGGACGCCAGTTTATCCGGCGCCATGCCAACCGCTTCCGGGGTGACGGTTTGCCATTCCTGAGTGGGCCAGTAATCTCTTATCATTGCAGATACCTCCCGGTTACAGAGCGCGGATTGGCTTTCAATGCCGACGGCGTGCCTTCCGCAATGATCGTTCCGCCCTCGGCGCCGCCGCCGGGACCGAGTTCTATGAGCCAGTCACATACCGACAAAACCGCCGGGTCGTGCTCGATGATAATGACGGAATTGCCTTTAGCGACCAGTTCGTCCAGCAACTGGATGAGCCGGGCGGTATCGTAAAGACTGAGCCCGGTGGTCGGTTCATCCAGCACATAGAGGATATTGCCTTTGCGCCGCCTGCCGATCTCTTTGGCGAGTTTGATACGCTGCGCTTCGCCGCCGCTCAGGGTTGGCGTTGGTTGTCCCAATTTGATATAGCCCATACCGATGCGTTCCATAACTTGCAGTGTGGATATAATGCCTTGATTGTCCTTAAAAAAAGCCACGGCTTCAGAAACAGTCATTTCCAGTACTTCGACAATGTTTTTGTCCTTGTAAGTAACAGATAATGCTTCATCATTAAACCTTTTACCATGACATTGGCCGCAGGAATTATAGAGAAAAAAATTACCGCCCAACCAGATTTTTTCACGGCCGCTGCCGCCGCATGCCGGACAGGCGCCTTTGGAGTTGAAGGAAAAATGCCCGGCGGAATAATTTTGCTGTACTGCTTGCGGTTGCCCGGCGTACAACTTGCGGATTCTGTCCCAAATGCCAATATAGCTTACCGGGTTAGAGTTCATATTCCTGCCGATAGGGGCCTGCGATACTTCGGCATAGCCGGTGATATGCTCTATGCCTTCCAGTTTATCCGCGATAGTGGTAATGGCAATCGCTTCAGCCTCGCCAGCGGGTTCGTTTTCGTCGCCTTCATAGCCGTTATCATTCGCCTGATTGCGAAAATTACCTTTGAGCAGGGGAATGAGCGTGTCCGAAACCAGCGAGCTTTTGCCGCTGCCGGACACCCCGGCAACGCCGATCAGGACGCCCAGCGGCATGGAGACGGTAACATCCCTGAGATTGTTGGTACAGGCATGGCGGATAGTAATGCATGGCGTTTTTTCAATAGTCGCTTTTGGCCGGGTTTTGCGGACGGGCATGGCCGCTGCGCCGGAAAGGTACTGTCCGGTTATCGACTCCCGGCATTGCAGCAGGCCGGTTACATCGCCCTGGTAGATGATCTGTCCGCCCTCGGCGCCCGCTTTGGGGCCGATATCGATAATATGCTCCGCCAGGGCAATGGCGCTGCGGTCATGTTCGACGACAATAACCGAGTTGCCCAGTTCCCTGAGCGCCATAATCGACTTGAACAGTTCGGTTTTTTCCGATTCATGCAGTCCGGCGGTGGGCTCATCGAGAATATAGATCAAAGAATCCATTTTGGATTGCAGATGAGCATTCAGGAACAGCCGTTGCAGTTCGCCGCCGCTCAGGGTGGTCATTTCCCGGTAGAGGGACAGATGTCCCAGGCGGGCTTGAAGCAGGCAATTGGTTTTGTGCACAATGTCTTTGCGCAAGTTGGACCCCAAAGCGGTTAATGTTTTTTGGCCTAACAGAACAGTAAAGAAATTATGCAATTCGGCGATGGTCATTTTGCCGAGTTCGCCAATATTCCGGCCGGCGATGAAGACCCGGCGCGCCTCTTCGCCGACCCGAAAACCGCCGCACGCGGAACAATTGGAGAATGTGTATATGCCGGCGGGGTCTGCGCCGCTCCGGTATATATGCATTTCAAAAATTCGTTTCAGACAATAGCTGCGCCCCTGGGCATTGCTGGTTGTATATTGGCCATACAGAATATCCGCTTGCACTTCATCGGGGATTTCTACAAACGGCGTATCGAGATAGTCCTGAAATTTTTTATGCAATAATCTCGCATAGCCGGGCGTCGGCTCGGCGATTTGAAAAACTTGTGCAAGGGTGGTTTTTTCACCAGGGACCAGTTTGCTCATATTCATTTCGAAGTAAGCGCCCTTGCCGGCGCATTTCATGCACATACCATTAGGATTGTTGTATGAAAAATATCCGGCCGGCAGGCGTTCTTCAACATTGCCGCAATTTGGGCATGTTAAACTGGCATCGACAAGCGTGTTACATACGGAACAGGACATTCGGCCTTCCGCGGCATACAGCACAGCCAGCATATTCAAGATATTGGTTCTGGAGCCGACGGTCGAACGCGGATTGCTCTGCCGGATAATATTTTGCTGCACCGCGATGGTGGGGCCGATGCCGGTAATGGTTTCGAATCCGGCTTCTTCATCAATTTTGGCAAACACACCCAGGGACTGCAAGTACTGCTTGCGGCCCTCCTCAAAGATAATGTCGAACACCAGGCTGGACTTGCCGGAGCCGCTGACGCCGGTAGCGACAACCAGCTTGTTCTTGGGGATAGAGATGTCGAATCCCTTGAGGTTGTGCAGGCGCGCGCCTGTAATGGTGATGTTTTTCATTAGCCTATACCGGTTTGGTTTTTTAATGGATTAGCATAAAACGTTGGTTTATTCGTATACTTCCTGTTCCAGTTTTAAGTTGGGCGTATGCACCAGGATCATTTCACAACTTTTATTGCCAGTGTTTGAATAGCGAAATTTATCTCCTTTTTTAACCAGGCAAAAGTCGCCTTGTGCCAGAATATAGTCTTTATTATTTATCGAGAAATTGATAGCGCCTTTTACAATATAGTAATATTTATCCGATCTGTGTGACCAGGATAGTTTATGACTTGCCTGCGGCGGAACCGTGATCACCGCAAAAGACGATTGCTCATCAAGTGTGGCCGTATAATCAGCAATTTCCAGGCCGCCGAAATTGAATGACTCCACCGCGGTTTTTCTGATTATCATATTGTCCTCAGTATAATATTTTTTATGTTATTAAATACGACCTACCCATACCAATCATCAGCAAAATAAAATCTGGTAATTTAGGTACATGGCAAATACCGATAAAAAGTAATCATTTTAAAAAGAAATAATCAAGATAATTTTTAAAAAAACCAATATTTATAGATTTTATTCGCTTGATATGAGTTATAAGCGTAGACGGGGGAGATCATTACCCGCCAAGTTTGACTGGGGACACAAGTTCAAGTGGAATAATGTTGGCGAAGCAGGGATACAATAAACATTGGTAAAAATACAGTCTTACAGCATCGGCTACCCGGTTGGTTTAAACGCATAGAATCAGGCAAAACAATCAATTATTGTTATGTGAGGGAGGCGTTTTAAATTCAAAAATTATCATTGTCCCCCCGGTTCGGTCAATCTTAATTGTGCCGTCTAATTGCTCTGCCAGCGCGCCGACTAGCGTCAAGCCAAAGCCGCTTGATTTATCAAAGTTTATAGTTTCAGGAATACCGATGCCATTATCGCCGACAATTAGCGTTATATGATCATTATTACGTTTGACGGAGATCAGGATTTTACAATCATTATTATCTTTAAACGCATATTTCATAATATTGGTTAGCAGTTCGTTAACAATAATTCCAAGCGGTTGCAGTATTTTGGTTTCCAAAATAATATCATCAATATCTTGTTCTACTCTAACAAACCGGTAGTTGGGAAAAGGGATCAATATCTCATCGACAAGTGAAGTGAAAAAAGTTTTAATAGAGAGTTTCATAAAATCGGGAGATTCGTATAATTTATTGTACAAGACCTTTATACTTTTTATCCTGGATGATGCATCTTCTAACGCAGTGATAGCGTTTGGGTCCTTTAAAGTAGAGGCGTGCAATGAGAGCAGTCCCTGGGCGTTAGTCATGCAATTTTTTATCCGGTGATGCACTTCTTTAAGCATGAATTCTTTTTCAGTTAACAATTTTTTTATTTTAATTTCGGTCAAGTTCTTTTCGATAAAAATAGATTTAATCCCCAGTACCCCAATCAACATAATAATTGATAAAACGAGCCCGATTATTTCATTTGGTAAATTGATATATAGATTCATATTTGAAAAAAGGTAATGCAGGGGAATTATTCTTCGCACCGCCATAAGGATCAAGGCGCAGGATATGAATATCCAGGAATATTTAAAGCCGGTAATTTTTATCAACAACAGTGAATAAATCGCGGCAGCCAGTTGAAAGATAATCGATAAAACGAGGACAATAAAAATAGAAGTGAACATTTTGCATCCTTTTTAAGATTATTATAATTACATTTGAATCTACAAAATGCCTCTAAATCATCCATTTCTTCCGGCTTTACATCCCCGGTGCGATAGACATAAACAATTACTAATGTACGAAAGCGCTGTATCAATAATGCCGTTGTTTAAGTTATAAATTATTAATAAGAAAACAGTTCTATTCAAAATCCACATTGATTTTTGCACAATGCAAGAACCTTCCAGCCCGATATTATATTCCATAGAGAGTGAATATATGTAGTGAATTTTCCCTGAAAAAGCAACATATTTTTTATTGATTGGACTATACGCCAGGATGGCTGGTACAAAATCATAATCCTGCAATTTTGGGATTTACAGAGTCAACCCATATTTAAAGTGGAACCCCCCTTTGCGCTCGTTCGGTAATAACCGGATAGATTTTGAATATCATTTTTTTAAAAAGCATGGAGCAATATTTTTTAATATCAAGAGCGGTCAAGGTTTTTGAACCTGAATATAAAGTAACTGATTGCGCCAGCCAGAATTAAAGTCAACAGAATCGAGCCTTCCGGCCCGAATGTGGAACCGATAACCAGGTTATGTTTTAGATATTCCAGTTTGAATAACGGATTGGGCCATTTTTGCTCGCTCACCGGGTAGTTAAAAAACCACAGAAAGAAATTCCAGCCAAAATGAATGCCCACTGCCGCCCAGAGGCTGTTGTAATAAATACAGATCATTGATAAAAATACTCCGGAAAGAAAGATATTAACAGACGCCGGCAATGAAATGTCCGGTCTGATAAAATGAACAATACAAAATACCAGGGAACTGATTATTACTGCCGCGACAAAACCGCAATGTGTTTCCAGGGTTTTGAGTACATAACCCCTGTATACCAGTTCCTCGCCAAGCGCCAGTACAAATATTCCAATACCAAGCAGAACAATATAAAACAATGTTCCGGTCAGGGAAGTATAGACCAAAGATAAACCGGCATTGCCAAGCAGAATGTTGACCAGGGTAAACAGAATAACCATAATACATCCAATCGTTTTGCCAACCGCGATATATTTTTTTAATTTTACCGGGGTTACGCGCAAAAAAGACCATGGTTTTTTATCAATAAATTTAAGAAAAACCAGGCAAATAATAAATACCGCCAGGAATAATGCCAGGCTGGAGGTGATAAACCAGGGTTCATTTAAACCGCGTCCGTTCAAGTGGGACCAGTATGTTCGGGACAGCGAGGACAGGGGAAGGAGAAAAATTTGCTGGAGAATCCTTATGGCAAGTATTAAAGCGATGATCTTGACTAACCCAATGATAATTCCCTTTAAAGTTCTTTTCTTTTCCATTGCATGCACTCCTCATTAATATCAGGGTATCTCGCCGGATAAAAGTCAATTGGATATTCACTCTATCCGGCAAGAATATCCCGTTATTTGACTTTAAGCATTTTTCTGGTCAGGGTTTGGTTGTTAAATTGAATGGCATAGTAATAAGCGCCGCTGGAGACGCTGTTGCCCAGGTCGTCCCTGCCGTCCCAATTGATATGATAACGGCCGGAGGATTGACCGGCATTAAGTAATGTGCGCACGGTTCTGCCGTTAGTATCATATATCTGTAACAGGACATTCCCCGGCCTGTTGAGAGAATACGCGATTGTGGAAGAAGGGTTAAAGGGATTGGGATAATTCTGTGCGAGGTCCATATCCTGCGGCAGTGCGGTTTCAGCATTTACGGCGGAAGCGACGGTTTGCAGGACCTGGTTGCCGAAAGCCATACATTCGCTGCGTTTTAAATTATCATAGTCCTGCGCGCCGGCCATAGCAGCCGCAGTTTGCGGGTCCATCAGGGATTTGGTGATCCTGCCCAGGAATACTTTGGATGGCTTGTCGCTGACGTCGCACAGTTTGGCCAGATGGTTATCGATAAAGGTTACGGTTTGTTGCGGCCCTACGGGGTTGCCCATATTACCGCACACCGCAAATAAGCCCCGCACTTTAAGTTTTAACAGCGCTTTGTTGCTGCTGATATAATTTTGCAGATCCTGGCTGGTTGCCGAAGAACGGATACTGCCGCCGATGATGATATTATCGAATCCGGACAGGTCGGGATTCTCGCGCACATCGTATACATCGGCGATGCCGCCCAGGCCTTCCGAAATCCACACGGCGGCGTCGCGCGAACTGCCGCACCAGGTGCTATAGATAACCGCCCATTTCTTTTCAGAGGGCATGGGATAGTATTCCAGCGCCTGGCTCTTTTTTGCCAGCGCCACTGCGCCGATACAGGAAATCCCCATTTTGAAAAAATCTCTTCGCTGCATAATTAATCTCCGTTTATGATGTGATTGCTTGTTTACTTTTAATATCCCAAAAGAACTAAATTTATACTTTAAAACATTAATCAAGCGCCGGCATTTAAACTTGAACATACAGCAAATAACATATAATAAACACATCGCCCGGGTAATCAGTCCATATCGAATCGCGGTATAAAAAAGCAATTTTTGCGGCAACATGCAAGAAAGTTTTAACAAATGTACTGTTTTTAGTAATCAACCGGCAGATGCATGATATGAATGTGTATAAAAACAATTACGAATGTCGAATGACGAATTACGAATAAATGATAAGTCGGGTTTGAGGTTTGCAAAAAGTTGGCAGGATGGGGTTTTTTCGGTAATTTGCAGGGTTAGAGTTCGCTGCAACGGATCACGGCGTAAGAAATTCATGGTAATATAGATACCCCATCATTCGGGCAGCTACGTTCTATTCAAATGCTTCATGTAAATTCTGGATTGTTTTCCTGAAAATAAATCTAGGCCATCCTCAATTCTTATCCAGCTGTATTTTTCGTAATAAGCAATGTGATCTGTGGTGAGGTACAAATTTTCATAGCCCATGTTTTTTGTTTCTTTTTCTACATGGGTCATCAAATAATTCCCCAGATTTTTACCGCGGTGTTCTTTTTCAATGAAAAGGCCAACCAGCCAGGGTGTCAAATCGGCTCTACTTATAAAATCAAACGGGGATAAACCAATGCAGCCAATTATTGCTTCTGCTTCGGTTAACAGGAAAAATTTGGGTAAACCCATTATATCATTTGATGAATGAAAAATGATGTCATAAAAAAAAGCATAGTTTTCAGCAGATCCCCACTTGCTATGATAATAGTTTATGGCCTTTTCTATCCCCAAAGGGTAATTTTTAAAATTGACTATTGAAAAGTTGTCCAATTTTCTATCCTTATTATCGGCAATAAAGAAAAACCAATAATGGTGTCATAATTAAAAGTATATTTCTCACATTGCCCTGTATATCCAGACAGCGCCTTTGGTAATTAACCGGATAAATATCCTGTCTTGCCACCCGCACAGGACGAATGTCCGGTGTGATCTATATCGGCAAACCCCGTTAGGGGGTGAAATGTTTATAGCAAAATACGCCTGCGGTAGAACTTTATCCCGGGTCGAGCATGAAGAATCAGCACGACTGTCAATAGCAATTTTCAATTCATTATATTCACGTTCTCATTAATTGGTGCCTAACCTTTAATTAACCAGCAACATGTACCAATCACGATCCTTGCTGTGCAAAGCGATAGCAAAAATCGTGACAGGGTGATATCAGGATAAAGCAGTTGTCAGGTTTCCGATATTTCAAATTTGATGACGCTCTTTGTTCCATTTTCATTCTTAACGCTATATGTCCCTTTCAGTTGTTCCACAAGCATTTTAACAATAGTAAGGCCTAAACCGGGTGATTTATTCGAACTCGTTTTTTGATCAAAGCCGGTTCCATTATCTTTAATAATGAGTGTCACACTATTTTCTGCTTTTTCTATTGAAATTGACACAATACCATTATCCCGGTCTTTGAAAGCGTATTTAAAAGCATTGGTCAGGAGTTCATTGATAATTATTCCAAGAGAAATTGCCTTTTTAGAATCTATAGTGAATTCCATTATCTGCGTTTTTATAGTAATCTTTTTTTCCATAACAAACACAGTGGAAATAGAATCGATAAGATCTTCAGCATAGGGTTTGATGGATATGTCATGATAATCTTTAGTAAGCAGCAGTTTTTCATAAAGAATGCGTATACTTTTAACGCGGGCAATGGAATCCTTTAATACCGCTTTTGCTTCAGGGCTTTTGATTGAACCGGCCTGCAATGATAACAGGCTTTCTACGTTTGCCATATTGTTCTTGATGCGGTGATGGACTTCGCGCAACAGGGTTTCTTTTTCTGCAAGTTGCTTTTTGATTTCCCCTTCAGCCCGTTTACGTTCGGTAATATCTATAATGTTACCGATGACTTTCACGACGCGATCGCCTTCCTTCACAGCCATTGCCATGGTACGAATCCATATTCTGCTACCGTCGATCCGGTTCAGGGGAAACTCCATATCGTAGGAGAGACCTTTAGTAGCACAACTGTCGAAGCAAGTCTCGATTATTGGACGATCGGCAGGGTCGTAGCAGGCCAGACTCCTTGTGATGAGTTCTGGCGAGCCATTCGCAGGATTACCAGGCGTTATCCCATGGATATGGAAAGTCTCGTCTGTCCAGTCCATGGTCTGTCGTTCAACATCCCACTCCCAGCCTCCGATCCAGCCGAGTCGCTGGGTGATGTCAAGAAGATCCCGGCTCCTTCGTAAATCTTCCTCTGCCCGCTTGCGCTCGGTGATGTCACGGGTTATGCCGGAGATTCCGGTAATTGTTCCGCCAGCATCGCGGACCGGGTTGAGAATGACTTCAAAGTACATCACCGGGCCTCCCTGGATCGGTGTCGCCGTTTCGCGGATCACGGTATCGCCGGTGGTGTATACCTCGTTATGAAGCGCTGCCCATTCGTCACACTGTGCCTGCGGAAAGCCGAGCTCCTCGTGAGTTCTGCCGATGATCTGATCCTTAGATAGCCCGAGCAGTGTGCACAGGGCGCGGTTGGCATGGGTGAAGTGCCCCTGGCGGTCATAGGAGTAGATAGCGTCCCGGCTTGACGAATCGATCTGTTCATAACGTTTCTCACTCGCTTTGAGCGCTTCCTCCGTGCGCTTGCGCTCGGAGATGTTCATTGCAATACTGAGCATGGCGGGCTTGCCGAACCAAGCCGCTTTTCTGACATAAACCTCCAGCGGGAAGATGGTGCCATCCTTATGGATATGGCGTACCTCGAATAGCGCCTCGCCTTTATCAGCGATCTGTTTCATCCTTTCGGATATCAGCCGCTCGCTCTCAGGCACGTCCAGTTGGTGGAGGTTAAGAGACATGAATTCTTCTTTGGTATATCCATGCATCGCGAACGTCCGCTCGTTCGCATACATAAAGACGCCGTTCTCATCATGTACTGTGATGGAAAGCGGCGAAATGTCCAGGAGTTGCGCCTGCTCCCTGAGCGCATCTTCCGCGAGCTTGCGCTCAGTAATGATTTGCGTAGCGATAGCTACTCCGGCCGGGATCGGTGTTACCGTGACCCGAAACCACTCGTCGATGCCATCCGCAGAATAGTGATCTTCGAATGTTGTTCCCTGACCGGTTTCCGCTACCTGCTTGTATAACTCGAAAAAATGTGTGCTGGGAAACGCAGGCCAGATCTCGGTCATGCGCTGGCCGACAAGTTCCTCTGGTCGGCGTCCCGTGAGACTGGCAGCCATGGCATTTTGATAGAGATATATAAAATCGATGATTTCACCATGATCATTGCGGACCGGTTTAAGAATCGTGAAACGGTCAAGGGAGTTATCCTGTATAGAACGGAAAAGTTCTTCACTTGCCCGGAGATTATCCTCGGTTTGCTTGCGCTCGGTGATGTCCATGCACAGGCCAATCATTCGTTGTGGCTGGTCGTTCTGGTAATAAGTCTTACCGGTTGCCCTAATCCAGCGAATTGCGCCATCGGGCAGCGCTATCCGGTAATCATTCACCAGGTCCGTATGGTTATTAATCGCCTCCTGGATTTTGCGTCCAGCCATTTCCCGGTCGTCAGGATAGACGGCCTGGGTCCAGGCTTCAAACCCGGCAACCGTATTGGCGGGCAGTCCAAAGACTTTCAAAAATTCCGGCGACCAATGGAAGGTGTTGTGGACAATATCCCAATCCCACGCACCGGCGCGGCTGGCTTCCTGGGCTAGTCTCAGATTTTCATTAACGAGCGTGATAGTCTGTTGCGCGGCGTGCAACTTGAACGCCATCTTGATAGAGGCTGCCAGCACCGTGATTCCCGTGTTCTTTACCACATAACCGTAGGAGGTAATTTTCTCAGTTTTGGCCACCACTTCCGGCTCGGTATGGGAGGAAAGGAACAGGATGGGAATATCATGCACTGTCAGGATTTCCTGGGCAGTCTGAGTGCCATCCATCCGGTCTTTCCCCAGGTCAATATCCATCAGAATGAGCGCAATCTTTGAATCCATAGCGTTGGCTTTGGCAAGTGCCTCCTCGCCGCTGGCTGCCAGCACAACTTCGTATCCTTCTTTGCGTAGCATCATTGCTTCACTCATAGCAATGAGTGGTTCGTCTTCTACCAGCAGGATTTTCTTTTTACTAGTATCCATTGCTTTTTTATACTCCTTCAATGCTTTTACTGCTCTATCCGGTACGGATACTGACGCCATGGACTGGTTGGCATCAAATAGATATTTTACAAAGCTCCTTTTTCAGTCATTGATCGGCTTTTATAGTTTCACTAAACCAACAGTATTTATTATAGTACAAATAGTTATTTACAAAAAAAGTATTTCACCTTTCTGCCCAAAGTGTAAATCTAACATGTTATTCTCTGCCGATTTGTTTTCAAAGAAACAGAGGTGGTTTTTTCAAACAAGTAAAAACTAAAGTTCTTTGACCGAATCGAAGCCAGGACCTGCTTTTTTAATTTTGGTTTTGATTGTAAAATGAATCTCTCCTTAACAATGGCCATCTCTTGTCAAAATCCGTACAAAATTTTTTAGCAAATAATAAACAAGAAAATCCCGCCGAACCCATGTCATAGAAATCCTTATCGAATGGCAGTAGAAGTAATGAACTTTTGTGGAAAGATGCAAGAAATATTTAGAAAAAAAGCTGTCAGTTGTCAGCTATCAGCAGACAGAGATAAAACGTCAAACGTGAGACGAAAATCAATTACGAATGTCGAATTACGAATTACGAATAAATGATAAGTCGGGTTTGAGGTTTGCATAAAGTTAGCAGGATGGGGTTTTTTCGGTAATTTGCAGGGTTAGAGTTCGCTGCGACATATCACGGTGTAGAAAATTCATGGTGATATATACCCTATCATTCGGGCAGCTACGTTCTATTCCAGATGCTTTATATAAATTCTGGATTGTCTTCCTGAAAATAAATCTATGCCGTCTTCTATTCTTATCCAGCCGTATTTTTCGTAATAAGCAATATGATCTGTAGTGAGGTACAAATTTTTATATCCCATATTTTTTGCCTCTTTTTCCACATGGGTCATCAAATGATTCCCCAGGTTTTTGCCGCGGTATTCTTTTTCAATGAAAAGACCAACCAGCCAGGGTGTCAAATCGGCTCTACTTATAAAATCAAATGGGGATAAACCAATGCAACCAATTATCTCTTCTGCTCTGGTTAAAAGGAAAAATCTGGGTAAGCCCATTTTATTATTTGATGAATGAAAAATGATGTCATAAAAAAACGCATGGTTTTCAGCAGAACCCCACTTGCTATGATAATAGTTTATGGCCTTTTCTATCCCCAAAGGGTAATTTTTAAAATTGACTATTGACAAGTTGTCCAATTATCTATCCTTATTATGTGCGATTACCAAAAATCAATAATGGCGTCCTGCTTTTTTGCATATTTCTCACATCGTCCGATATATCCAGGCCGGGCGGAACAGTGACCGGGGTATTACCCCGGCGCATTTGCTTATTTAACGGCAATGTAAATTTCTATTTCATTCTGACTTTTATAGTACTCGTAATCTGTTGTATATGCACGTTCGTATTCGGCGTCCTTTTTTGAAAAATATTCCCATACTTTTGCCCATGTATCCAATACGATTTTCGGAATGTCGCCTTTGGCTGTGAATTGGAGGTACTTGCCGCTTTGTATAGTGATTGTTTCAAGTTTAGTTGTTGCAAGGGCATCAAGCTGATCTGTCCCTGCCAGGACTGAATACTCGCCGGTTACATCCGACTCGTAATCAAAATAAACAGCATAAACGCGATTGCCATTTTTATAATCCACTCTAACTTGTTCATCGAATTCTTTCCATAAAGCTCCAATTTTACCGGTAGCGGGGTTCATTTCTTTTGCATTTGTTGTCCGGGCAAGTAATCCGCTGATCCTTTTTTTATCTATGGTAACCAATTTCATGTTCATCTCCTTATAATGCAAAAACTTTATCAATTAAATATGATATATTCCCGCCGCCCGGGGTGTATAATCCATAGCGAATGGCGGTATAAAGAAACAAATTTTTCAGGTAAATGCAAGAGATATTTTGGGAAAAAGTTGTCAGCTATCAGCCGTTGGAAGTGAAACGTCAAACGTGAAAAGTGAGACGAAAAACAATTACGAATGACGAATGGGGGGAGAACGGGTTTAAGGTTTACAAAAAGCGGCAGGATGGTGGCTTGGGGAATTTAGTGGATTTGAAATTGCTGTATCGGATCAAGCTGTAATAAATTCATAGCAATACAGAACCTTTATCATTTAAACAGCCGAATAATTATAGTTTAAGCCTCCTGCCCGCCATAGGTTTTAGCGCGTTATGAACGCGGACGCCGGGGGAAAAAGCTGCTGGTTTTTTTGGCATATTCAATAAATTCGGGATTATCCTGGTATTTCTTTTCCAGCAAAGGCACTCCGGATACTTTGAGCAACAGAAAGGTGATCAGCGCCGGGCTTATGATAGCTGTAAATCCATAGGAGGATGACAGGGCGAACAGGAAAATACCCCACCATAGTGTTACTTCGCCAAAGTAATTGGGATGGCGGGTGTATTTCCACAAGCCTGTTGTTATGATCTTGCCTTTATTGGCGCGCTCTTTTTTAAATTTGAACAATTGATAATCCCCGACAGATTCAAAGAAAAAACCAGTCAGCCATACCAGGATGCCCAGATAGTCTAATGTATTTAATGGTTTTTGATAGGTATTGTTTACCAGTATAACCGGATAAGCGATTATCAACAACAGAATACCCTGCAACATAAAGATATTGATAAAAGATTTGCTGATCACTCTGTTGCCCCAGGCTTGACGCATTTTAACATAGCGAAAATCTTCGCCATGCCCGATTTTGCGAATAGCAATATGCCCGGCCAGTCTGATTGCCCAGATGGCGATTAACGCAGTAATGAGCAGTTGCCGGCCGGTACAGGCCTGACTGTTAACAAACGCGACGCAAGCGATCACCACAAAGCCCAATCCCCAGGCAATGTCGACGATGCTGTTATCTTTTTTAACAATGGCGGCTATAAACCAGGCCGTCATAAAGAAAAAAACGGCAATTGCGGCATATAAAATTGATGCGATCATTCATTGCTCTCCTATTGATACATGATCCCAACAGCCAGGGCGCCAATACCGTTGTGCACGCCGACCACCGGCGATATATTCATAATGTATGCCGGTGGAGCGCCCAGCATGCCGGTTAATTGGTCGGCATAAACATTCGCTCGTTCCTCAGCCTGGGAGTGAACAATCGCATAGTTCCAGATTTTTCCCTTTTTGTGCATATCTGCAATGATCGTGATGATCTTTTCCATATTGGCCTTACGGCTGAACGATTTGCCCAGGGCGGCGGCTTTGCCTTCAGAATCGAGACTGATAATCGGTTTCAGGTTTAATAATTTTGCAATCATGCCTTGCAAAGGACTCACTCTGCCGCCGCGCACCATATATTTGAGCGTATTAATATCGACAAGAATACTGGTTTTATCAATCCACTCATTGGCTTTGGCAATAATATCATTGTACGGCAACCCCGCCTCGATAGCCTGGGCAATGCGCATGACCACCAGTCCTTCTGAAACAGACAACTGCCGGGAATTGATAACTGTGACGGGTTTGTTCTTTATTTTATTTCCCGCCATCAGGCTTTGTTGAAAGACGCCGCTCAGTTTATCGGAAATATGAACGGCAATCACCGATTCGTAATGGCTGGTTAAAAAGGCAAAGAGATTTTGAATGTTTTTTTGAATTGGCTGCGCCGTCTTGGGGTGATGCTTTTCAGTTTTCAGCATTTCATAAAACTGATCGGCTGTGATCGTCACTTTATCGAGAAACAGGTTGTTGCCAAAGGAGATTTGAAAGGGAAGCAAATGAATCTGATGCTTTTTGACAAATTCATCAGGGAGATCGCAAGCGGTATCCGTTACAAGGGCGATGGGATATTTGCGGGCATGGCTCACTTCAAATTGCTGCATCATATCATCGACTTTGATCTGGGCGATGTCCCCGTCATTTTTGATTTTATAGAACAACTCGGCGGGTTGGTTGGTGTGAATATGCAGGTGTAATTTTTCTGTAGACCCCGCAACCACCAACGAGTCGCCATAATCAGATAATTGTATTTGCATATCTTTGCCGGTCAGCTTGCTTTGGGTGATAATTGCTTCGCAGCAATATCTGTATTGTACAGCTGCTGAATTCATGGCAGTATGAATTTCCGAATCAAGCCATATTAAGGTTTTTTTTGACAAGTCCTTTAATTGTCCATGAGAGATAAATTTAATAATTCCTTCCAGAAAATCTACAAATCCCCTGGCGCCGGCGTCTACTACTCCGTTTTCGGCGAGTATTTTAAGTTTACGGGGAGTTGCAGCCAGGGATTGCTGCGCCGCATTAAAAGAGTGATGTAAAATCTGCACCAGGTCAGTGCTTTTTTTGGTGATTTCTTCCAGAGATAACGCCCAATCTTTCATCACCGTGAGCATGGTTCCTTCTACGGGCTCCAGGATTGATTCATACGCATAGCCGACGGCCTTTTTGATATAGCAAGCGAGTTTTTCGGCGCGGATACGCTTTTCCGGCTGGATTTCCGTACTCAAACCATGTACAAACTGGGCGAAAATAATGCCGGAATTGCCCCGTGCGCCCATTAGCGCGGCATCGGCAATGGAGCGGGAAGTGTCTTTTAAAGATGAATAAATTCGTGTGCCTTCCACGATCGAGCGCATTGTTGACGCCATATTGGTTCCGGTATCGGCGTCGGCTACCGGGAATACGTTAATTTTATTCAGAAAATCCTGATTACTGATAACGGCGTCACCGCCGGCTAAAAAGGCATAGTATAACCGTTTGCTGTCAAGATATTTAATTTCCATGCAACCTCTTGTTTATGTACCAGGTTTATCCTAAATTTACACTATCTGCATGACTCGCTGGCGTCCGGTACGTCATCGGCGAGACATTAACCATATTTATCTCCATTATAGCTTTAATGTTATGCTAACTCAACCACTTGCCGGCGAAAAAGCTGCCAAGAGCGACCAGCACGCTCAAAACTGTTCCCCAGATCATATCCACTATTGTTACAACAACAGGCCAGTCTTTAAGTGTAGCCAGGTTGGTCAGGTCATACGTAGCATAAGTGATGAGCCCAAAAAGAGCTGCATGCAGCAAGGTGGATGCGAGCGAGTTTGCTTTCAGTCCCGGCGCAACAACAAACACCAAAATGCCAAGAATGAACAACAAATAGAATATGATCGCGGCGGACCAGTTGGGAGTGGGAGCCATGATAAAGCCGAGATATTTTTTATAAAAAGCGCGCGCCACCACAACCAGCCAGACCATATCAATGGCAAAGAACATGACCAGCGTCGCAAAGTATAGTTTGAGATAATAGATCAACTTTTACTCCTTTATTAAAACATGTCTACCTTGTGTTTCTTGAACACGCGCCTTGCCTGGAAAAATCCCGGAAAAGCGTAAAATGATAATATCGCCAATAAGGCGGCAGAAGTCAAACGTGAGACGTGAGACGAAAAGCAATTACGAATGTCGAATTACGAATTACGAATGGGGAGCCAGGGCGGGTTTAAGGTTTACATAATGACGGTAGGATGAGGTATTTTTAGAAATTTGGCGGATTCGAACACGCTACAGAGGATCAACGTGTTGGAAAGTCAAGGTAATATTGATACCCCATCATTTAAGCAGTACGAAAGGGTAGTGTGTAGGTCGGGCCTGCGGCCCGGCAGGACAACATGTCCTGCCTTAATGTGCGACCTGGGGAGCATCTCTGCCCGTGGCGGAACTTTGTCCCAGGTCGAGCAATTATTGGATTTTATTCAAGACAGTGGAAACAGGCGTTCTGACCTTGGTTCCCCACAGCCGACGCATTCCGCATCATACCAGCTCATCGGCAAGCCGCACCTGGGACAACGCCAGCGCTCTTGTTCGTATTCAGCCCATTTCTGTACGCCCATCTCGCGAATTTTTTCAAGGTTTGGCAGGTATTCATTACGGTGAAAATAATGGCCCATATTGATTAAATTGTTAATACGAGCGCAGGGTAACTCTTTACAGTCAGTACAACGGGCGCCGTTCTGTTTGGCCTCTGCACATTTCCTGATCGCGCAGTGTTGGCAATGGCCGGCAAGCTCACCGCCGCTGCAACAGCCGTCGCACAGCAGGCCATCCATCCAATTTGATGGCGGAATGCCCTTTTGCGCCTGTGTCGGCCCGGATGAAGATCTCTTTTGCTGTCGCATTTTTATATACTCAGCATCGCCGTGTTTAGCGAGATAAGCCGGACAGGCGCCGCAATAGGTGCCGCATGCGGCGGCCAAATGGACTTTGCCCTTGTTGTCTATGATTATATCTTTTTCTTGTTCTGCCGCGGTTGCCGGAGAATCCAATGCAAGACAGGCATAACAAGCGCCGGCCAGGCCTTGAACAAACCTTCTTCGCGTAATCTTTTTATTTTTATCTGAATCCATATATCGCACTTTAATTTTTCATCTGCTAACAAACGCTTACCCTGCAAGGCGCCTGTGTTTCCTGGTGTGCATCGGCAGGACAAGGCTTCAGGGCGCCGAATCTGGTCCAAGCGAGTGTTATGTTAAAATTCCATTCTCATTCTTATCATATCTCTACATTCAATACCATTTTCAAATATTTTTTCCTGGTGATTTTTCCTAAAATAGTCGAGCTCTACGCCAACGATTCTGAATCCACATTTTTGATACAGCATCATTTGTATTACTCCGGGATTCCCTGTGCCAATTTCCAGGGTTTTTATTTTGTTTTCTTTGGCATATTCGATTGCTTTATTAATGAGTTGCCTGCCAATACCTTTATTCTGATATTCCTCATAGACAGATATGTTCATAATTTCCATAGTTTTTGGTCTTGTCTTTAGCAATAACAGGGCGCCGACTATTTTGGTATCCAGTCTGGCAATAAATTTTATCGTCAAATGGATATATTCAGCGATCACTTCTTCGGAAGGGTCCGACAAGAGCAGTAAATCTATTGGTATAGTATCCTTTGTTTGTTCAATAACTACATCTGTCATTGTCTTCATCTTTAAAAAATTACCTCTCATGTTTTATCAATAATACCTAAAGCGACCCACCGCCCGGGTTAAATAACCATATCAAAGGGCGATATAAAAAAGTAAATTTAGCGGAAAGATGCAAGGAATATTTTGTTGAAAGCTGTCAGTTGTCAGCTTTCAGCTTTCAGTTGGCAGCTATCAGTTTTCAGCTATCAGCCGTTAGTAGTGAGACGTCAAACGTGAGACGTGAAACGTGAAACAAAAACAATTACGAATTACGAATTACGAATGGGGGCAGGTCGTGTTTGAGGTTAACAAAAAGATGGTAGGATGGGGTTTTTAGGGAATTTGCAGGATTTGAACTCACGGCATCGGATCAGGGTATATAAAAGTCATGGCAATACAGATATCCCATCATTTAAACGGCTTTGCCCGTCCTAAAAGTCAAGATTCCTTCTCGCTATGCTCGTCGGAATGACAACTAGCGCAGGTCAGGCCTGCGGCCCGGCAGGACAACATAACCTGCATTATTGTGCGGCCTGTAAGGCATTCCTATGGCGTGTAGAGTGTGTTTATTGTTCAAATGTTAGCATAGCGTGCCGCCAGTGAATCTATCCATACTCTTTGTTCCGGGTTCTGATTTGCGACTACCAATGTAATTGTTTTAATAAATTCATCAAGATCAATAAATACCAAAGATCCTGGGCATTTTAAGAAATACCGAAACTGTTCAAGAATTTTGCCATCTTTGAGTAATTTTTTATTTAGGGACGGCGCGCATACTGCAAAATAAGACTTTATTGCACCTCGTTTCGCGGCTTCTGCATGAGCTAATGTGTGATTAGTCCATAATTGCCATAGTGGTCCAGCAAACGGGCAACCGCTTATTGGAAACTTGTCAATTACCAATGTATTATACTTATTACTTTTCTCCCAATAAAGGTAATGTTTTTTAAAGACGTATAAACATTTATTCATACTGCTATAAATTGGTATATCATCTGGACACACTTCACGTTTCTTACTCAATCTCCCTGGCTTACGAAATCCACAGATACTAAACTCCGTTTCAACAAACTTGGCCTCAATAACAATTATGATAAGTTTCCCGCCAGAGTCCTTGCCTTCAATCAATACATCACAATCTACGCCCCCTAGATTTGATTGGTCACCAAATATATCATTTTCTGGAGTATATTCGATAATCAATTCATTAACAGTATCAAGATCAGGGAAAAAATTAGAGAGTACCCTGCTGGCTAATTCTTTATCTTTTTGTAACGGGGCGAACAGGTTGAAGCACATTGCCTGGCTTGACAACATATTATTGAAAGTTCGATCAGCAATCCCCTTACCTTTAGATTTTCTATATTGGGCTGATTGAAATGCTATCTGGTTAACGAAATTCCGACCATTGTAGGCATCGCTATCCTGCAAAAAATGGCCCCATACTCCCGGTTCGGCTTTTAATATATTAGTACGATATTCGCGTTGTCGCGTTTCAGCCCTGGCACGAAATGAGTTACCCTTTGTATATATTTTATCGAGGTTAGCCATTACAGTATCCTTTCAGAAATAATTACTCTTTTAAAATGGTGGGTCAAGACCCACCATGCCCGCTATCTGTTTAGAATCTGAAACCCGCTATCAACTGCGGTTCAAAGATCGGTTTGTTGTCTTTTTCCATTTTAGGCCATGGATTCTGACGAGCTGCTCCATACCCAATGCTTGGCTGTGCCAGAATAAAGAAATCTTTATCGGCTAACTTGAAATCAAACCTGTAGCCGATGCGAGCGCTGACCCATAATTCAACACCGGAATAGGTTTTACCATCTATTGATGAATCAAAGGGGTTATAAGCCGGCCACAATTCTATTTCAGTATGAAGTCCTTTCCAGAGAAAATGACGGTAGCCGAGAAGAAGAGTGTAGGCGTGAGAATGCCCCTGGTCAATCTCCCAATCCTGGTAAGCAACACCGCAAAGGATGTCGCCACATTCCCACAGCGAATACGATGCCTGCAGCATATATATATCTGCTATAGGATATGTAAAGCTGATACCTGCTCCCCAGAGTTTATCGGAGTTTAACGTACCAGGGCGCTGCTCTTGAGTGTATGCGGAATTAAAAGAGATTGTGAAACAAAGAAAAAATATGAATTTAACGATATATTTCATGTTTCCGCTTTTCCGGGTATGGTTCAACATTGATCCATTCATTTCATTGGTGGAGGACCATAACGTAACGTCATTTGTATTGTGTAATTCCGTAGCCGGGTTGGTTTTTGACATCATTACCTCCCTGATTGTGAGAAAGAGTTTGGCTGCTGCGCCGGTTAAGTAGAAAATTAGGGATTAATGCACTATTATGACAGATCGGTATTGTTTCTATGCAAATATATATTGTTTTTTACGCAGGCTTATGGTAAAGAATATAAATAAATATTTTTGGTTTTTCAAATATTTTTTTGCCAGTCAAATTTGAAAAAACCGCACAGGATCAGGGTTATTGAAATTTATGGCAATACAGATACCCATCAATTAAGCAGTTATCAGTTGTCAGCTATCAGCTATCAGCTATCAGTTTTCAGCCGTCAGAAGTGAAATGAAAAAAAATTACGAATGGCGAATGTCGAATTACAAATGGGGGACAGGGCAGGTTGAAGCCCGGCAGGACAGCAGGACCTGCTTTATTGTGCGATCTGGAGAGTGTCCCAAAGCCGAGCAGAGGTGGGTCAAGCCCCACCATGCCCGCTACCGATTTGTTCAAGTGCGCGGCGTTTTGAACCCGACAACTCACTTTGCAAGAATTGAATTACTTTAATACACGCTGCTTACCCTGAGGCGAAGCCGAGTCACTTGCAACTTGGGTTGGGCTGTGGCACTGGTAGATCAACCCAAGTTTCTATACTCAACATTTCTCAATAACCACAATCAAGTCTGGGTTAGTTTACGTTTCTGGACTACGGGCAACCAAGATGTAAAGGTTCGCACCCAAAGAGACATCATTACGACTGGTATGATATCAAATGTGAAAGTGATTCCATAAAATACTTGAACTGGAATGGAAGCATTGTTCTGTAGGTAGGCATTCAATGCCGATACAAATAAATTGCCAAAGTAATGCACAATCAACGCTGGCAACAAGCTATCAGTCTTGAGGGTAACATATCCGTAAAATAATCCTAAAATTACAGCCCATATCGCCTGCCCGGCGGTCAAAACTGGATCACCCCCACTAAGCAGATTGCCTAAATGACTGATACCGAAACCTAAAGCGCTGAATAGCACAGCCTTTGGTTGACTATAGAATCGAAGGAATAGAGCCAGGATAACGCCTCGGAAAGCAACTTCTTCTAAAATGGGGGGCAGCGAATAGAGCCAACTCATAGAACGTGGCGGTAGTTCGTTAGCGAGAATGAAGGCACTGCGGAAAAAACTCACATCGATTTGTTGACCTTGGGTTAAGCGGTAAATTAAAACCCCTGCAACTTGGGATAAGGCCAGGATTAGATAACAGGAAATCCCCAACACAATCAATCCTAATACAGGTTTTACGTAGGTGAGACGGATTTCAGGCAGATATGTGGCGTAAGGGCGCTTTCGCTGAGGAAAACCCAGCACAAAAGGCACGACGATAAAGAGCAACAATAGATTGCCTAGAAGCATCACCCAGAAATTTGTAACTGATGCACCGAGAGGCAGTTTGAAGGCAATCACCAGAATCAGCCCGATCAAAATCTGGCAAACCATAGTGGCAAAAATGAAAACCAGCAGGAATAACCAGGGGTGTTCTACGAGTGAAAATCTCTTGTTTTTCATTTATCACCTCCACGATAGTAAGAAGAACAAAGTAGACCAACTTGCTTTTACAAATTTTTTTAAACCATCATCTATTAAAGCTCAACATATTATTATCTTCCAAATGCAAATGATCTTTTTTCCTTCATATAGAAAATTTTTTTGTTTAAAAGAAAAGAGTGTTTTTTCTTATACAAGCTAAAGCTGTAATACTTAACCGAATCGCTGCCCTAACCTGTTCTAATAATTTTGGTTTTAATTGAATAATGTGTCTCTCCTTAAAAATAGCCACCATTTGTTAAAACCAGCTCTAAATATTACAGCATATAATATACAAAGTAACTCCCGCCTCACCCATGTCATAGAAATCCATATCGAATGGCGGTATATATAAGCAAATTTTGCGGAAACATGCAAGAAATATTTTGTTGAAAGCTGTCAGTTTTCAGCTATCAGCCGTCAGGGGTGAAAAGTCAGACGAAAAACAATTACGAATGTCGAATTACGAATGAGCGCAGGTCGGGTTTGAGGTTTACTAAAATTTGGTAGGATGGGTTTTTTCAGGGAATTTACAGGATTTGAACTCGCTGCACCGGAGCAGGGTATATGAAATTCATGGTAATACAGATACCCCATCATTTAAACGGCCTTGCCCGGCCTGAAAGTCAAGATTCCTCCTCGTTACGCTCGTCGGAATGACAACTTGCGTAGGTCGGGCCTGCGGCCCGGCAAATTCTCAGATCGCCCGGTATGTCCATGCCGGGCGGATTATAATTGGGATTTCTATCCCGGCTTGATAGTAGGCAAGAACAGGATAAATATCCTGTTTTACCACCCGCACCGGACGAATGTCCGGCGCGATCTACGCCAGCTAACCCCGTTAGGGGTGAGATGTTTCTAGCAAATCAAAGCGTATATAAAAAGCCACGTTAGTGGCGAAACAGTGAGCCCGGCAGGACAACATGTCCCGCCTTTTTGTACGACCTGGGGAACATCTCCGCCAGTGGCGGAACTTCGTTCCAGGTCGAGTAATTTATTTCAAGACAACTGGCAGGATGGGGTCTTTTCAGTAATTTTGTGGGTTTGAAAACGCCGCACCGGATCAATGTGTAGGAAATTCATGGTAATATAGATACCCCATCTTTTAAACTGCTTTGCCCGGCCTGAAAGTCAAGATTCCTCCTCGCTACGCTCGTCGGAATGACAACTTGCGTTGGTCGGGCCTGTGGCCCGGCAAATTCTCAGATCGCCCGGTATGTCCATGCCGGGCGGATTATAATTGGGATTTCTATCCCGGCTTGATAGTAGGCAAGAACAGGATAAATATCCTGTTTTACCACCCGCACCGGACGAATGTCCGGCGCGATCTACGCCAGCTAACCCCGTTAGGGGTGAGATGTTTCTAGCAAATCAAAGCGTATATAAAAAGCCACGTTAGTGGCGAAACAGTGAGCCCGGTAGGACAACATGTCTCGCCTTATTGTGCGACCTGGGGAACATCTCCGCCTGTGACGGAACTTCGTCCCAGGTCGAGCAGAGGGCGACCGACCCGGTCGCCCCTACCGAAAATTTAACAAATCGTCATTCTTTTACCATCTCGCGTTTGCCGTTTCACGTTTCACATTTCAGGGCTGTCATCCCGTCCGCTTAAATGATGGGGTATCTGTAATGTAATGAATTTCTTATTTTATGACTCGGTACGGTTAGCTCAAATCCGGTAAACACCCGAAATTACCCCATCCTACCAACTGACAGCTTTTCGTTTCACGTCTCACGTTTGACGTCTCACTTTAAGAAATTCCTATTCAACAAATTTTTTTCAAAAAATTACAAAAAATCCTTGACAGCAAAGAAAAAATTGTCTATATTTAACCAACTGGTTAGTTAAACTAAATGGTTAGTTAAGAACATGACAGATGAAAATTCCAAGCAAAGAATCATCGACGCGGCCTGGCAGGTGTTTGTGGAAAAAGGCTATGACGGCGCGCGCATGCAGGAGATTGCCGATCTGGCCGGGATCAACAAGGCGATGATCTATTATTATTACAAATCCAAAGATGAACTGTTTGAAGGCATCATCTCCGATACCTTTCATCGCTTTTTTACCGGCTTTTTCGAGATGATGGATTTAAAAACCACCGGCGTTGCCGAGTTTATTCCGGCGTTTGTGGACGCGCATATCGACTTTTTGGCGCAAAATCCCAATTTACCCAAGCTGTTGGTCCGGGAGATACATGGCAGCAACCCGGCGATCCAAAAAGTGCTGCATCATTTTTTCAGCGAGTTGATTACCGAGTTATCCACCAAGGTGCTGATTAAAATCGATGAAGCCGCCAAGCGCGGCGAGATTCGCCCGGTCGATCCGATGCAGACTATATTAAATGTTCTCGGCCTGAATATCATGTTTTTTACCATGCGGCCGGTCATCGATGTGTTTATGGAAAAATTCCCGATAAGTGAAGCTGAACTATTAACCCGCAGGAAAGCGGCCATTAAAGACCTGTTGCTCTATGGCCTGCTTCCCCGCTAGCAGTATGGTGATATTATGCGATATAAAAGATTATTACTGTTTTTAATGTTGTACCCGGTTTTTGCCGGGGCGGAAGAGCTGTCCCTGCAACAGTGCTTTGACCTGGCGCTCGCCAACAATCCCTCTCTGGAAATCGCCCGGCTTGACGCTCTTGCCGCTAAAGAAGATCAGCAGCAGGCGCACAAGGATTTGTTGCCGGCGCTGAACTTTGCCGCTTCTTACAAACGGCAGAGCGAATTACCGAAAATCGAGATACCGCCGATAGAAACTCCCTATGGGCAAGCTGTTTCCATCTTTCCCGAAGGCGGTATGGAGCTCGGCTCACTGGATACGTATGATTTCAAGATCACGCTGTCCCAACCCGTGTTCACCGGCTTTCGCCTGACGAACCGGCAAAAGAGCGCCTTGGCCCTGGCTGATAACAAGCAATACGAGTACCAGCGCAAGAAGAACGAGTTGTTGTACCAGGTGGAAGTGGGCTACCGCAATGTACAGCAAACCATGCAGATTCTGGAGATCACCCGCACCGGACAAAAGCAGGTCGAGCAGCATTTGAAAGATGTGCAAAATTTTTATGAGCAGGGACTGGCCCGCAAGGATGAAGTGCTCAAAGTACAGGTCAAACTGACCGAGGCTGAACTGGCGGTAATGCAGGCGCAAAATGCGGTGCAACTTTCCGGCACTTACCTGGCGAATCTCATCGGTCAACCGGTATCTGAAAAGCCGGTGGTGGAACAAGTCATAACCCCGCAATTGCAGTCGGTGGACCGGGAGGGAACCCTGAACCTGGCTATGGCGCAGCGCCTGGAATTTCAATCCCTGAACTCTTTGAAAACCGCCGCCGGATATGCGGAAAAAATCGTCAAAGGCGATTATTGGCCTTCGGTTGCGGCTTTTGCTTCGTATGCTTACGGCAAGCCGGGATTGAATTTTACTTCCGATGAGTGGATGAATTACTGGGTAGCCGGGGTCGGACTGGAATGGAAGTTGTGGAATTGGGGCAAAACCGGCTCCCAGGTGCAACAGGCCCGACTGAAAACACAATCCATCGATAACAGCATTGCCCAGGTGCGCCTGGCAGTGCGGCTGGATGTTGACCAGGCTTGTTTGCAGGTCGATGAGGTGAGCAAACGGCTGGAAATGACCGGGCAGATGGTGAGCCAGGCCGAAGAATCGTTTCGCATTGTGGAGAATAATTATAAAATCGGCACAGCCGGCAACAGTGATTATCTGGACGCGCAGTTTGATCTGACCAGGGCGCAATTGCAACAAGCCCGCGCGGAAATCGATTATCTGCTGGCCCTGGCAAATTTGAAAAGGGCGGAAGGCGATGCTTTCTCAACTGAAGAAAAGTAATTAATTTGAGGATAAAATTGCATGAAAAAACAGTATAAATATTTAGCGCTTGCCCTTTTAACCGGGGTATTCATTTTCTCATCCTGTTCCGGCAAAAAAAATACCGGGGCCTATAGTTCCGGTACGCTGGAAGCAACAGAAGTCCTGATCAGCTCGCAGACCACCGGCACAATCGTACAATTGCCCATCGAAGAAGGCCAGTTGGTAACAGCCGGTCAGACGCTGGCGGTAGTGGATTCGGAAAAGATCGTTTTGCAAAAACGGCAGATCGGCGCGGGACTGGAAGAACTAATTCTTAATATCAAAAATGCGCAGCGCATGGTCATCCTGGCGCAGGATAACCTGGATAATACGCAAAAGAAATACGACCGCGTTAAAGCGCTGCTGGCTGATGAAAGCACCACCCAACAGAATTATGATGACATCGAGACCGCCCTCAAAGCCGCCAAAACCCAGTTCCTGAATGCGCAAACCAGTTACGACGCCCTGAAAGCCAAAGAAAAACAGGTGGCCGCGCAACTGGCGCTGGTCAACCAGCAACTGGCGGATACAAAAATTGTTACCCCGGTGAGCGGCGCGATTGTGGAAAAGTATGTGGAACAGGGCGAACTGGCCAGACCCGGCGGGCCGATTGCATTGATTGCTGATTTGACAAAAATGACGATCAAATTCTATATTACCGAAGCGGATTTCGGTCATGTTAAAATCGGCGGCGCAGCGCGGCTGGAAACCGGCCTCAAACCGGCGCAGTCCTTTACCGGCACAATTACCTGGATTTCGCCCAAAGCCGAGTTTACGCCGAAAAATGTGCAGACCAAAGAAGCCCGCGCCGAACTGGTGTATGCCGTCAAAGTAGTTGTCGAAAACCCGGACGGCGTGCTGAAAATCGGCATGCCGGCGGATGTGTATGTCGATTAATTCACATGTAATGAATTTTACTGAATACAGGCGCTAAAATGATTTTTGATATTGAAATCAATGACCTGGTCAAGACCTATCACGAGGTAACCGCAGTCGATCATTTACATTTGCAGGTACAGCGCGGCGAGATGTTGGGGCTCATCGGTCCGGACGGCGCCGGCAAAACCAGCACTCTGCGGATTCTGTGCGGTTTGCTCAAAGCAGATGCAGGGGAGTGTCTCGTCGGCGGTTACAGCGTAACCAAACAGATTTACCAAATCCGTGCGCTGGTCGGGTATATGCCGCAGCGGTTTTCGTTGTACCCGGATTTGACCGTAGCGGAAAACCTGCGCTTTTTTGCCGACCTGTTCCGCGTGCCGAAAGCGGAACGGGAAACCCGTCTGGAACGGCTGCTGCAATTCAGCAAGCTGGGGCCGTTTTCGAATCGACGGGCGCAGGCGCTGTCCGGCGGCATGAAGCAAAAACTGGCGCTCTCGTGCACGCTGATCCACACCCCGCAAATTCTGCTGTTGGATGAGCCGACCACCGGCGTAGACCCGGTATCGCGGCGGGAATTCTGGGCCATCTTGAAAGATTTGCGCGATCAGGGCGTTACCATACTGGTGACAACCCCTTATATGGATGAAGCCGCGCGCTGCGACCGGGTGGCTTTTATTCACAAAGGCAAGATTCTGGCCCTGGACACGCCGGAAAAGATACCGGATTTGTTTTCCGGCATTCTCTATGAAATTACCTGCGATGATTTTGTCCGCGCCGCCAACCTGTTGAAAGAAGAGCGGGATATTGCCTCCGTGCAAATTTTTGGCGACCGCGTGCATGTCAGCGGCGGCGATGACTGCAAAATCCGTATCGCTATCGATAATGCCATGGGCCGCTCCGGGGTGGCGTCGTTTGAAAAAAATAAAATCAGGGCAAGTATTGAAGATGTGTTTGTCGATTTAATGCGCTAGAGAGCAGGAATGAATAAACAAATATCAGTTCAAGTCAATGATTTATCCCGGCATTTCGGCCGGTTTGTCGCCGTAGATCATATCTCTTTCGAGGTGTATGACGGCGAGATCTTTGGTTTTCTCGGCGCTAACGGCGCCGGCAAAACCACCACCATTAAAATGCTGTGCGGACTGCTGCTGCCAAGCTCCGGTTCCGCGCATGTGAAAGGCTATGACGTATACAAGGAAACCGCCAAAATCAAACAGAACATCGGCTACATGTCGCAAAAGTTTTCCCTGTATGACGACCTGCTGGTGAGCGAAAATATCGAGTTCTTTGGCGGCGTTTATGGATTGTCCGTCCGCGAGTTGAAAACCGCCCGTGAAAAGGCGTTGCGCGAATTCGGCCTGGAAAAGCTGTCCGGCAAGCTGACACGCGAACTACCGCTTGGCTGGAAGCAGCGGCTGGCGCTGGCGTGTTCCCTGTTGCACAAGCCAAAAATATTATTCCTGGACGAACCCACCGGCGGCGTCGATCCCATTTCACGGCGGGATTTCTGGCAAAAAATTTATGAACTCGCCCAGTCCGGCGTAACCGTGTTTGTGACCACACATTATATGGATGAAGTGGAATACTGCAACCGCATCTCTATAATGCACAGCGGCAAAATTGTCGCCATGGGCACGCCGCATGACCTGAAGGAACAGTATAATAAAGAAACCGTCGAACAGGTTTTTATTCATTTAATTGATAAATAGATTCGCCATTACCTTGTACAGGACAAAATAATATGCACAACCGTATCCTGCCAATTATAAGAAAAGAATTGATCCACATCCTGCGCGACCCGCGCAGTTTAACGATTATTTTCGTGCTGCCGACGGTAATGATCTTATTGTTCGGCTTTGCGATCACTTTTGATATTAAAGATATTAAAATCGCTATTCTCGACCAGGATCGGTCGCAGGCGTCGCGGCAGGTGGCGGAATTGTTTACTAATAACCAGTATTTCAAGATCGCCGCCGACCTGACCAACCGCGGGCAGATCGAGCCGTTGATGATGGATCGGACTATAGTCGCCGCGCTTGTTATACCCGAAGGGTTCGGTGCCGACCTGGTCGCCAAACCTGCGGCGTCGCTGCAAGTTTTGATCGACGGCTCCAATGCCAATACCGCAACGGTCGTAACCAATTATATCACCGCCGCACTCGCTTCTTATACTATGGATTTGAATTCCGGGCTGCACGCCCCGGTTGTCGTGCAGCCGCGCATCTGGTACAATCCGGACCTGGATAGCACCAAGTTTATTGTGCCCGGCTTGCTGGCGGTGTTGATGATGATGATCTGCGCTATGCTAACCTCCATTACCATAGCCCGCGAAAAAGAGACCGGCACCATGGAGCAAATCCTGGTATCGCCCATTCGCTCGTACGAGATCATTATCGGCAAGGTGCTGCCCTATATTGTGGTAGCCTTTGTGGTGGCCTCGGTAGTCCTGGCTTTTGCTAAAATTGTATTTGCCGTGCCTATTCGCGGCAACCTGTTGCTGCTGGCGGCGCTGTCGCTGGTGTTCATTTACGCTTCGCTCAGCCTCGGCGTGCTAATCTCGTCCAAAGCGCGTACCCAGCAGGTAGCGCTCATGATCTCGCTGGTGGGGACGCTGCTGCCTTCGATATTGCTGTCCGGTTTTATCTTTCCACTGTTTGCCCTGCCCAAATTCTTGCAGGCGCTGTCTTATGCTGTTCCGGCCAGGTATTACCTGGTGATTGTGCGCGGTATCATGTTAAAAGGCATCGGGTTTGAGTATTTATACCTGCCGACGTTATCCCTGTTTTTATTCGGCACGCTGCTGCTGATGATCAGTATGAAGAATTTTAAAACCAACCTGGAAGGATGACCTGTGCATAAAATCAGCTATATTGTTCGCAAGGAATTTCAGCAAATTCGCCGTGACCGGGCGATGCTGATGATCATATTCGTTATGCCGGTCATCCAGTTGTTGCTGCTCGGCTATGTGGTGTCGTCTGAAGTGCATAATATCAAAACCGTCATTTGCGATCAGGACGGCTCGACGCTCAGCCGTGATATTATTGCCCGGTTTGAACATTCCGGGTATTTCAACATTGATTACTATGAAGCCAATTCAAACAACCTGGCCGGGTATTTGAACAGCGGCAAAGCGTCGGTTGCGATTGTGCTGCCGCAACATCTCTCCACAAACCTGCTGCGCCGGCAGGTTTCCAATATCCAGGTGCTGCTGGACGGCCAGGACGCCAATACCTCCACGATCACCCTGGGGTATGTGAGCCAAATCCTGATGCAGTTTGTTGAAGAACAGCAGCAGCGCCTCATTGCCGTCAACCCGGAGGTGGTTCCGCATACCGTCCGCCCGGAGACGCGGGTGTGGTACAATCCCGACCTCAATTACAGCGATTACATGGTGCCGGGCATTGCCGTGTTCCTGCTGACAATTGTAACCGCCCTGCTGAGCGCTATGGGACTGGTGCGCGAGCGCGAGATCGGCACCCTGGAGCAATTGCTGGTGACGCCTTTGAAAAAGCATGAACTGATGATCGGCAAGATCATTCCATTTGCCATCCTGGGATTTTTTGAACTGGGGGTAGCGCTGGGTTTTGCCAAAGTGTGGTACCACATTCCCATTGTCGGCAACCTGCTGCTGTTCGCCCTGTTTGCGGTGATCTATTTGTTCAGCACGCTGGGACTGGGCATGTTTATCTCGGCCAATTCGCACACCCAGCAACAGGCGTTGTTTATGAGCTGGTTTTTTATGGTGTTCATGTTTCTCATGTCCGGTTTTGTGTTTCCCATCGAAAATATGCCGGCATTTGCGCAATATCTCAGCTATTTGAATCCCATGCGCTATATGATGGTAGTGGTGCGGGAGATCTTTATCAAGGGCGCCATATTCCACCATGTGTACGAGCAGGGCGCGGCGCTGCTGGCGTTTGGCGGAATAATTTTTACCTTTGCGGCGTTACGTTTCCAACAACGCATGAAATAACACGGAAGTGGAGATGGAAAGCTATGCCGGAACTGCCGGAAGTGGAAACGATTCGCCGGGGCATCGAACCGGTGATAACGGGGAAGAAAATTACCGCGGTACATATACTCGAAACGCGCTTGCGCCGGCCGGTTAATGAGGGCGATTTTGAAAAATGGGTCACCGGACAAACCATAACCGGCGTCGGCAGGCGCAGTAAGTACCTGTTGTTGAACATGAGCAACGGCGCGACGCTGCTCATTCACCTGGGTATGAGCGGACACCTCGGCCTGTTTGCGCCGGACGCTCCTTTAGATAAACACACGCATATTATATTTGATCTCGAAAACAACATCCAGGTGCGTTACCGCGATCCGCGCCGCTTTGGTTTGTTGGAAGTCGCGCCGCCGGGCGCACCAGCCGAATATGCAAGTTTGGCCGGGCTGGGACCTGAACCGCTCTCCGCTGAATTTAACGGCGCGAGTCTGGCTGAGGCGTTGGCGAAGAGCGGCCGCGCCATCAAAGTCGCGCTGCTGGATATGCGTGTTGCCGCGGGCGTGGGTAATATTTACGCCAACGAAGCACTGTTTGCCGCCGGCATCGATCCGCGCCGCCTGTGCCGGGACTTGTCCGCCGCGGAATTCGATGCTCTCGCCGCCGCCGTCAAAGCGACGCTGTCCCGCGCCATTGCGCAAGGCGGCACCACGCTGAATGATTACCGCAACGCCCTCGGCGAAGCGGGATTTTTCCAGCTTGAACTGGCCGTTTACGAGCGGGACAAGCAGCCGTGTTTGAAATGCGGCGCTGTTATAGAGCGGGTGGTGTTGGGAGGGCGGAGCAGCTATTTTTGTCCTTGCTGTCAACGGTGAGGGGGCGATTTCCTGATATTGCTATATTAACCGGTCTGTTCGTCGAATGGGGAAATTACGAATTACGAAAGACGAATTACGAATGGGGTAAATAGCTGTCAGTTATCAGCTATCAGTTGTAGGATGGGGTTTATTCAGCAATTTGCCGGGTTTGAATACGCTGCACCGGATCAAGGTATAAGAAATTCTTGGTAATATAGATACCCCATCATTTAGCTTTCAGTTATCAGCCGTCAGTTGTCAGCCATACCCTCAGTTTTCAGCGTTAAGACGTGAAACGTGAGACGTGAGACGAAAAGCTGTCAGTTATCAGCTATCAGCTTTCAGTTGTCAAAAGTGAAACGTGAGACGGCAAACGTAAAATTTCGGTAGGGGCGACCCGCCGGGTCGCCCTTACGGGCAAGTGTACAGGGGAGGACAATTACACAGGTTCGCCCGTACATTGTGCTTGGTTTTCAAAGCTGGTAGGATGGGGTCATTTCGGGTGTTTGCCGGATTTAAGCTAACCGCTCCGAATTAAGGCATTAAAAATTCCCGGCATTGCAGCTACCCCATCATTCAAGCTGTCAGTTGTCAGCTTTTAGCTAACAGCTTTCAGCTTGTGAATATCCCCATTCGTAATTCGTAATTGTTAATTCGTAATTGATTAAAGTTGGTTTTCAAAGTCAGGTTTAGTACATTATGCCAGATTGAGTGCTTTTATTTATGATGGTTGTGGTTGGTTTTCAAAGTCAGGTTTAGTACATTGGCAAAATGTTTTATTGTATCGCTTGCAAGTTGTGGTTGGTTTTCAAAGTCAGGTTTAGTACATTCCGAGATCAAAGCGGCGGCCGTGGATAGTCGTTGTGGTTGGTTTTCAAAGTCAGGTTTAGTACATTATAGCCAGGTGTTGAAAATTTTTCTATCTCGTTGTGGTTGGTTTTCAAAGTCAGGTTTAGTACATTTCAGTTGAACAGTTTAAATAACGGGTAAGTGTTGTGGTTGGTTTTCAAAGTCAGGTTTAGTACATTTTAGAGATATGCTTGCCGAAGACCCTTTTAGTTGTGGTTGGTTTTCAAAGTCAGGTTTAGTACATTCCAAAAATGTTTAAGAGTTATAAACTATCCGTTGTGGTTGGTTTTCAAAGTCAGGTTTAGTACATTCTGGTTTTGTGCTTGTTGTTTCATTGCACCGTTGTGGTTGGTTTTCAAAGTCAGGTTTAGTACATTAAACATTGTGATATTACTTGGCAGAATTATGTTGTGGTTGGTTTTCAAAGTCAGGTTTAGTACATTATAAAAAAAGGAGAGCATAATGATATTTGGGTTGTGGTTGGTTTTCAAAGTCAGGTTTAGTACATTGTTCACCCGCCGGTCCCGCGACCGGTTTTAGTTGTGGTTGGTTTTCAAAGTCAGGTTTAGTACATTGCGCTAAGTTTGGCCCGGATGTACCTGCAGTTGTGGTTGGTTTTCAAAGTCAGGTTTAGTACATTCATCAGCATCAGCAGCCGCGTTAGCACTATGTTGTGGTTGGTTTTCAAAGTCAGGTTTAGTACATTCGGGCCGTCATCGTGCATGCCAGGCTGGAAGTTGTGGTTGGTTTTCAAAGTCAGGTTTAGTACATTCAGTCGCTGGCACCTAGAGCTGGTGTACCGGTTGTGGTTGGTTTTCAAAGTCAGGTTTAGTACATTTTTGAAAGCTGAAAAGGGCCTGGACGTTTTGTTGTGGTTGGTTTTCAAAGTCAGGTTTAGTACATTTCACATTTAATTATGGGCAGCGCCATATTAGTTGTGGTTGGTTTTCAAAGTCAGGTTTAGTACATTGGACGTGTGGCGAATCCAGCAGCGGCCGGTGTTGTGGTTGGTTTTCAAAGTCAGGTTTAGTACATTCGGGCCGTCATCGCGCATGCCCGGCTGGAAGTTGTGGTTGGTTTTCAAAGTCAGGTTTAGTACATTCAACATCGGTTATAAAGTTCCGCGCGGGGCGTTGTGGTTGGTTTTCAAAGTCAGGTTTAGTACATTAGGTGCGCTATAAGCCCCTAAAAATGCGTATTTTACGCGCCATTTCCGGGGCGGGAAACCGCCCCGCAAGTGGGTTTTTTACCCTTGCTTGCACTATACCCCCTCAAAACATTTCCAACTGCTGACCGGCGGTGGGCGGTGGAATCTTTTTTTTGCTCGCAAAGGTCTCTATGAGGCCAAATTGTTTATCCGTAACCCGCAAAATACTCACCTGGCCTTTGGGCGGCAGACAAGTGCGCACCCGTTTCACGTGCACCTCGGCGTTTTCCTGGCCGGGACAATGGCGCAAGTACACGGAAAACTGCATTTGTGTGAATCCGTCCTTGAGCAGGTTCTTGCGAAAGCGGGTATAATTCTTCCGGTCGGTTTTGGTCGCCACCGGCAGGTCGAAAAAGACAAACAGCCACATAATTCTGTACGGGTTTAAGTGGATCATTGTTTTACAATACAGGATAACTGAGCGTTTTTTCTTCATCCATGTAACATCTTTTCAGCGAGGCGGCGGTTTGCGCCGCCGCCAGGTACAACGGCCGGGCCTGGCCTTTGATGGTAACACCGAGCGAGGGAATTTCCAGCAACTGTTTTTTCAAATCCGGGGTCAGGTCGTCAATTTCCGGCTCGTCCTGCACCATGCGCCACACCAGTTCATCGACAAACGGGCGATAGGGTTCCATAATATCATCGGCCAGGGGAAAGGCATTGTTGCGATTGCGGTGATGGATGCCCAGCATGGGCAGCAGCCCGGCGCCGCACAACGCCCGCGCCACCACGCCGCGCAAAATAGCGTACCCGTAATTGAACAGGTTGTTGGGCGGTTCGCCATAGCGGTGACGGCGGAAACGCACCGGATCGAACAACAATTGCCAGTAGGCTTTGGCGGCGGCTCCCTCCTGGTTGGCGCTGTCGTCCGAATAGACATAGCGCAGCATGCTTTTTAAGGGATGGCCGGTAATGCCGACCTGGTCGAGCAAATTAGCCTGATTACGGATCTTGGCTTTGATGGTTTGCTGCCAGAGCTGCTTTTTCAAGGTATCCGGGGCTTCAAGCTGCGCCCGAAACGAACCGCCCTGTTCGGTATTGCCGGCCAGCGGTAAGAACAACCCGGCCGGCATGTGGGTTTGGTCGGTAGTGATCACCGCCACATTGTTAGCCAGCAGTTCCGCCAGGGCGTGGTGCGAAATGGTGACGCCGTAATGATCCAGAATAATATAACCAATATCCTCGATGGGTGCAGTGATCTCGTCCTGTTCCGGGCGGAGAATGCGCAGCTGCAGGTCTTTGACGCGCAACTGCGCCGGGTTGCCGAAATAGAGCACGCGCTTAAGCATCGGCTTTACCTAATTTTCCAAGATAATTAATCACTACTTTAATGCCATTAATAGTGTTAGGCATTTTACTAATAACACCTGGATCTGTAGAACCACTTAATGAAACAGTGTGATGTCGTAAAGTAATATGTTTTTGTATTTCCAGCTTTTGAACCCGGTATAAATTTTGTGCCAACATTTTTTGATCCGGGTTATTCCAATCTATATCTTCTTCCTTAACATCCACCAGGAACATTTCGTTTATAGCTAACGACATGACAAAGTTGGGATATTCCGTATCGCGCGGGCGTTTATCGATAACCGGTAAACCGGCTTTTTTACGCTTGACCGCCTCATAGAGGGAAATGACATAGCCGGTTTTTTTACTGTAATCGCTGTTGGCAAAGATCTCGATGTGGTGGTTGCCGCCGGGCTCGACAAACAGTTTGCGCTTTTCGCCGTACAGGGGTATCATATTACCGGCCGGTATTTTAACGCGTACGGATTTGATTGGATGACCGGTTTTGGGGTGCAGTAACGGTTCGGCAAACGCCTGTTTGGGAATGTCCCATTTCTTTTGCTGGGTGTTAACCCCGCACTGCCGCAACCGCTGGTATACCAGCTTGCGCGTTTCCGGGTTGACGATATTACCGATCATTTTTGCGGTGATGGATTCAATAGATTTGCGTACCACGTAAACTTTTTCACCGCTTTCGGGGTCTGTTATTTGTCCGTAATTGGTCTCTTCGTGCAGCTTGCCGCGCGCCCGGTTGCGGAAATGATATGAAACAAGGATAGAGTTAACCGCGGTTTCGGCTTCTTCCCGGAAAGAGTCCCAGGGTTTGGCAAACAGATCTTTTTTGGCATAATTGGGGTTATTGTATTTATGATATGAACTCAGCTTGTGCAGCATACCCAATGTTGTTTGCGCCACGACCAGGGCGTCCACGGCGTGGTGGCGGTGGTCGGCGCGGGTTTTAACGTTTTCATCGCCGGAAAGGATGCTGTTCATGCCCCACAAGGTGCGCAGTTTGGCGGTGGCCCCGCCTTTAACAATATCCACCCTGGGGGTAATTTGCTGCAAGTACTTGCGGGCCTCGCGGGAGATATAAGCGGTGTCGTTCAACTGCCGGTTGATAAATTCGTCTTCAAGCTCGGCGGCTAAATCCTTTACCTGGAATTTTCGTAATTTACTAAAGGCTTTTTCACTTTTAAATTTACGCACCCGTTCCAGCATCAATTCATAGTCGTTGCTATGGCCAAACGCTTCCCAGGGTGTGCGGTTGCCTTTTTGTCGATTATATTCTATGCTGCACAGGGTTTTATTAGCAAAGCTGTCGTCCAAGCTGCGACTATAGGGCAGGATATGTTCGATTTCGAACTTGGGGTCTTTGTATAGATCTGTTAAGCTTATTTTTTTACCGGAATAGGGATCGGTCTCACCACATTCCTGCCATAACAGGTATTTGATCACATCATCCCGTTTAGGATCCTGAACATAATTGTCTCTTATCAAACGCGCCCGGATATTTTCCGCTTCTTTCTGGCGCTGGATATTTTGAATGCGAATTTCCGTTCTCTGGTCTTTGGAGGCTTTTAACTCCCGGGCCAGTTCCACGCGGATGATGTCGGGTCTTTCATAGTTGAGCAAAATTGCATTGATAAGTTTTTTTAACTGGTACAGGGCCTGCTGAACAATAGGATTACGGATATTATTCGGGTCCGGCAGAAATTCCACCGGTTTCACCTCATCCACTATGCTGTGGTGATACCCGGCGGCCAGCGCGGCTTCGTCGTAACGGGCGCCTTTTTCCAGGTTTGGGATAATTTTCATAATGGCTTTACGGGACAGCCGGGCATAACCATCGTTGGGTTTATTTTCGATAGTATTGCCAAGCAAACTTTTAATACCCTCGTCATCCAGTCCCCACTGTTCCCGGCCGTATTTTTCCAGCCACTCATTATGAGTGGCAAAATGGATAGTGTGCCAGATTTCATAGCGTTTTTCATCGGTCATTTGCGTAAAGCGGTCTATGCCAAATATTTTGACCAGTTCGGAATAGGTGTGATTTCCCAGTAGTTTTTCCGTATCCAGATTGATTATTGTATCTTCCGGTAAATGCAACAGTTTGAGCATCTTTTTAAATTCAAGTTTACTGTTGACGTTAAGATAGTCGATAAGAGTTTTTCTTTCTTCATCATTCAACGGTTCATTTTTGCGTTCGGTTGTGCCAATGCGCAGGCGGTTGACTTGTTCCAGAACCCGGAAATACTGAAACACCGGGGAGCTTTTCGGCGCACAGCGTTTGTCCTTTTCAAAAGTACAAAAGCCGACCAGGTGTTTCTGACTGCGTAATGGCCGTTGCATAAAGATCAGTTTGTAAATAAAGGCTTTTTCCTGGTCATTCAGTTGTTCGGGATAGAATTCCTGCTGTTTTGTCCATAGTTTTTCAAATTCTTCCTTGTACCAGAGCCGCAGCGTATAACGGTTTCGGCGGCGTTTATCATGCGGGTCTAACGATGCCAGGTATTCACCAAAAGTGCGGTATTTATTTTCCTCTAAAATAATTTTAACTTCATTAATCCCGGCTTTTACTTGATCGCCTTTAAATATAGCGCTGTCTTCATTGCCACCGGCTTTGCGGTTTGAAAGAAAGCCGCGGCGCTGATCGAGGTGATATAATGCCCGGCCCAATTCCACTAGAGTGAGTTTTTCATCCAGGCCGCGTTTACGGAGCAGGTAGGGATCCATTTTAAAATAATCCTGTACTGCATACGGGTCGTCGGGGAACATTCCTAGCTTTTTTAATGCCTTTATCAAAGTATTACGGCGCATTTTATAACGGAAATTACGGCGGCGGGCGCCGCGGGCATCGCGCCGGGCCTTGTTTTTGGATTCTTCCTTGCCTTGCGGCCGATTCACTCCTTCCTGAAAGATTCGTACTCCTGTGTCAATGATTTGATTTTTTTCTTCGTTAATCAGAGCCCAGCCAATTGAATTGGGGCCAAGATCGATACCAAGCACCTGGGGCATATTTCCTCCCTGTATTTTTAAGTGTGATGAAAAATAATACTTGCTTTTTTATGAATAATAGTTTAATTTTATTCATTAAAACCTGACTTTGAGAAGCGCCTTTCCACAATAATTTGGAGAGTTGTCTCCGCAGGTAACACCTTGCCCCGACCTAGGCCGGGGCGTTTTATTTACAGGTATAGCTGTTTTTAATGAAATCATCACTCCCACCTGCCACCCAAAAGTATTAAAATTATTACGAATAATAATGATTAATAATGCAATTTGCAAGATGATTTTTTATGTGGTGAAATGTGAGACGTGAAACGGCAAATGTAAAATTTCGGTAGGGGCGACCCGCCGGGTCGCCCTTACGGGAATATGCGTCGAGCGGTAATCCCCTTATAACGCGGACAATAACGCATGTCTGCCCGTACGTTTTGAAAGCCCCCTATTAAAACATCAGTAATTCAAATTTCTTCTTTCCAGCAACGTGCCTTCCATCTGGTAAAGACTGACCAGGGCGTTGAGGTAGGCCACCTGGGCGCGCGCTTCGTCCAACTGACTGGAAGTGAGCTCGCGCTGCGCCTGCAATACCAGGTAATTGGTGGACTTGCCAACGCGGAATTTCTCCAGTTCGGCGTCCAGTTTCTTTTCCTGCAATTCACGGGTAATAATTGTAGCGCCGATCTGTTGCCGGGAGCGCACTACTTCGACATAAGCGGCGCGCACATCCAGTTCCACCATCAACTTCATATTATCCAGCGCCAGTTGCAGCTGTTCTTTTGTATAGTGGGCCCGCTGTAACTGCGCCCGGTCATTCAGCTTGAGCACCGGAAATTCAAACGACAGTCCGGCGCTGCTTTCGTAATAGGGACTGTGTTTATCGGGCAGGCTGGATTTGAACGATTCCGCATAAGCCGAGCGGCCAAACGAAATGAAAAAGTCCAGTTTGGGCAGAATTCCGTTGCGGGTGCGGGAGAGTTCAATAGCGCCTTTTTTGAGGTTATATTGCGCCTGCAGCAGGTCGGGGCGATATTGCATGCCGGCCTGGACGTGCAGGGAAACATCGTCGAGGGTATCGGCTGGCACAAACGGCCGATCGATGGGCTGTGGCGTTATCGTCCAGGCATTAGCCGCTTCGGGCGTAACCAGGTAAATAAAGCGCAGCCGCGCCTGTTCGTAACGGCTCTGCGCATCGATCAGCGCTTCTTTGCGGGTGGCGACTTCGGCGTGCACCGCCGCCAGTTCCAACACCGGCAGCTTGCCTACCGCCACGCGCTCCTGCGATTCCGAAAGCTGTTTTAATGCCAGGGTCAGCGATTGCTGTTGTATTGCGTTTTCCTGTGCGGCCAGCGCCAGCGTCCAGTAAGCGTTTTCCATATTGGCGACGGCCTGTTCGGCCACGGCTTTGAACTCGGCCTGGGAAATTTGCACATCCAGCCGCGCCTGGCGCAGGCTGGCCAGGTTCGAACCGAGTCCCAGCCCCTGCAGCAGCGACTGGGTGATGGTCAGTTTCATGCTGCCGGTGAATTGATCGGTATAGATGCTGGAAATATTGCTGGTCTCCAGAAAACTGGCGGTTATATTGGTGCCGATGGGCAGGTTTTGCGACAACGAGGCGGCGTAATCAGTGCGCTCGGAGGTGAATTCATAAGGCGTACGCTGGGCGCCAAGGAACCGCTGGGTTTTGCTTTTAACGCGGTTGGCGGAAGCGGCCAGCACCGGGTCGTAGGGAGAAGACTGTTGCATGGCCCAGGTTTTAGCTACCAGCGGCTGCAAACGCTGCAATTGTATGGAGGGATTGCGTTCCAGGGACATGAGGATAGCGTCCTGCAGGCTCAGGCGCAGCGTGTCGCCGCCGGTCAATACTGCAAAGGGATTTCCCTGCGGGTCGGTGGTTGCGCTTACGGAATGGTACGGCGTAACGGTGATCGTACAGGCAATTAGTAACAACAATATATATTTTTTCACAAAACCGGGTAACATGATCATAATCCTTTTATACTTTGGCTTTACGGGTTTCAAAGATTGAATAAACAACCGGAATAAGAATCAGGGTGATGAGCGTGGAACTGGTCAACCCGCCGATAACGACCCTGGCCAGCGGGGCCTGGGCCTCGCCGCCTTCGCCCAAACCAAACGAGAGCGGAACAAGGCCCAGCACTGTGGTCAGGGTGGTCATTAATATCGGCCGCAGCCGCCGAGAACCGGCCAGTTTGATGGATTCAAAGAGCGCCATGCCGTGTTTGTGGCGCAACTGGTTGGTGTAATCGACCAGCAGAATGGCGTTGTTCACCACAATACCCGCCAGCATAATGCAGCCGATGAACGCCTGCATGGTAAAGATGGTGTTGGTCATGATCATGGTAACCACCACGCCGATGAGGGCCATGGGGATGGAGAACAGCACGATGAGGGGATCTCGCCAGGATTCAAATTGTCCCGCCATAACCATATAGACGAGAAAGATCGCCAGAACCAGGCCAAAGATCAACTCGCGGAAGGATTTTTGTTGTTCCTCGTAATCCGTGCCGAACACCACCGCAAAATCTTTGGGGACCGGCACTTGCTTCAACTCTTTACGGATGTCGGTAACCACCGAACCCATATCGCGGCCGGTATAGTTAGCGGCGATAGAGATGATGCGTTCCTGGTCTTTACGTTCGATGCGGGTTGGGCCTTCCTGGGGCATCGCGGTGACGACATTGCGCAAAATAACCGGATTACCGCTGTTGTTCACCACCACCAGGTCCAGCAGTTCGGCAAGGTTTTTCCGGTCTCCTTCGCTGAGGCGCACCAGGATACGGTATTCTTTGCCGCCATCGCGGAAATAGGAGGCATAGGTGCCGCCAACCACTGTTTGCAGGGCTTCGCCGATTTTGGCAACCGTCAGGCCGAGGTCCGACGCCTTTTGCCGGTCGATCACAATCAACTGTTCGGGGCTGCCTTCTTCGCGACTGATCTTGGTATCGGTAATGCCGGGCACGCGCTGAATGGCGGCGTTAACCTGCTGCGCCAGCGCCTGCGCGGTGGCCAGGTCGTAACCGCGCACTTCAACTGTGATACTGTTGGCTTCGCCGCTGCCAAGCCGCAGAATAAACAAGCCCTGTCCGGCGCGGGTACGGATGGTAACGCCGGGGATGCCGCTCAGTTTGCGGCGCAGGTCATTGGCAATATCTTCGCTGCTGCGGTCGCGTTTACTCCTGGGTACAACAGTAACCTGGATTTCCGCGGTATGACTACCGCTGGAACGGAATCCACCGGCGCCGGCGCGGGTCATCACCGCAATTTTTTCCGGCACTTCACGGTTGACAATATCTTCTACCTGGCGAACGGTCTCATCCAGCACCTCCAGACGGGTGCCAACCGCCATCTCCAGGTTAACCCGCACTTCACTTTCATCGGCCGCCGGCATCAGTTCCACGCCGATAAAACGGACCAGGATAACAGAAATCAAAAACAACCCGGCCATAGAAAGGACGATCATTCTGCGATGATGCAAGGCTTTATCCAACAGGTTGGAATAGGCATTTTCCACTTTTACAAGTATGTCTTCGCTAACGGCATAAATTTTATGCAGGGTGTTTTCATTCTTGTAATGTTGCGCCGGCTGGTAACGCAGCATACGGGATGATAACATGGGAATGAGGGTTAACGCCACTACCAGCGAACAGATCAACGAAAAACTGACCACCAACGCCATTTGCTGGAAGATCAGCCCCGACATGCCGCGAATAAAAATCACCGGAAAGAACACCACCAGGGTTGTCAAGGTGCTGGCCAGAATTGCCGACCACACCTCCGAAGTGCCGTCCAGGGCGCTGTTGATGCGATCGGCTCCTTCTTCGCGATGCCGGTAAATATTTTCAAGTACGACAATGGCATTATCCACCAGCATACCGATGCCGAGCGCCAGGCCGCCGAAGGTGATGATATTGAGTGTAAACTTGCCGAAATACATCAGGGCAAAAGTTGCAATGATCGAGATCGGGATAGCCGTGGCAATAATAGCCGTGCTGGATACATTACGCAGAAACAGGAACAGAATAAGGATCGCTAATAAACCACCAACCAGGGTGGAATTACCAACATTGTTGATTGATTGCTTGATATAGACCGATGTATCGGTAACCGGTATTACTTCAATTTGCGGAAAATCACGGTTAATGCGGACAATTTCTTCCTTGATAGATTTGGCGACATTAACGGTATTGGCGCCGGACTGCTTGTTAATAGAGATTCGCAGTCCTTCCTTACCGTTGACGCGGTTCAGTTGCCGCACTTCCTGCCAGGAATCGACAACATTAGCCAAATCGCTGATCTTGATGGGCGCGCCGTTGCGCATAGTTACTACAGTATTGCGGATCTGATCGAGATCGTAATATTCGCCCTGGGTGCGGATCAGCACTTCAAAGTTGCCCTTGTCATAGAGGCCGGCGGGAATATTACGGTTTTCATTGCGCAGGGCAGCGAGGATTGCATCGGTGGAAAGCCCCAGCGCTTTGAGTTTTTCCGCATATAAATCGACGTGGATCTCGCGGTATAATCCGCCCATAATGGAAACTGCGGCAACTCCCGGCACCCGTTCCATGCGGTATTTAACCTGGTCTTCCACAAGCTGGCGCAAATCCAGCGCATTCATGCTGCTGGTAACGCTAAGGAACATAATCGGGAACGCCGATATATCGAATTTGCGTATCATCGGTCTTTCGATGTCATCGGGAAGCCGACCCATGATCCTGTCGATTCGGTCGCGGACGTCATTGGTGGCAACATCCAGGTCTGTGCCCCAGGTAAACGAAACCCGCACCGAACTGTTGCCTTCAGTCGAAGTGGAAGTGATCTCTTCCACACCCTGCACTGCGGCAACCGCTTCTTCTATTGGCCGGGTTATCAATTCTTCCATTTCCTGGGGACCAATGTTTGCGTATTCTGTTGAAACGGATATACTTGGCAAGGTTACTTCTGGCATCAGATCTATGGAAAGACGCATAAAGGAAACCAGGCCTACTGTTATGATAATAATAAAGATAATCGATGTAAGAATCGGCCGGCTAACCGGACCCTGGGCTATCTTCATGGTTTAGCTCCTCCCTGTTTGGAGGGTTTTTGGTCCGCCGGCTGATTGGGCCGGTTATCTTCCATGCCGGTTAAAATAACAGAACCGCCGTCCTCCAGTAAATGCTGACCGAGAGTTACGACCAGGCCGTTCAGTTCGGGTGAAACTATTTCAACCTTGTCCTCTGTGGAAATACCGGTTTCAACTGCCACGAACCGGGCGGTTTTATCCTGGTAGTTGACCATATAAACACCATTGGCGCCGTTGTGGCCGATCAATGCCGATAACGGTACGACCTGTGCGGATGATTTCTTTTCGAGCACAATAGTCACGCGGGTGAACATGCCCGGTTTTAACAGCAGGGAGTCATTGTTGACTTCAACTTCCATTTGCGCAACCCGTGAGGCTTCCTGCAGCATGGGGGCGATGCGTGTTACTGTTCCGGTAAAGCTTTTACCGGGATAGGCATCCACCTCGATCTTTCCCTGCTGGCCGATGCGCAGCAGTCCATAATCGCGCTCGATCACAGTAGTGCGAACGATAACTTTTTTTATTCCGACAACTGAAACCACGGACGAGTTGACGGCAATAAGGCCGCCTTCATCGACAAAACGTTCGCCGATGAACCCGGGTTCTGTGGCTGATAATTGTGTGTAACCGAGTCTGATCTGGGCGGATTTGAGGGACGCTTCGCGTTGTTCTACCTGGGCATAAGCCAGTTCCAGCCGTGAGTTTTGCGCTTCAAAAGTCGTTGTCGCAGCGTCCAACTCGGAGGGAGAGGCGATGCCTTTTTCCTGAAGTTGTTTGGCCCGCTCCAGTTCCTGGCGGGACAGTTCGAACTGGCTTTTTGCTTCGACCAGCGAGGCTTTGGCAATGCGCAGAGCGGCGTCGGCTTCCATAACTGCCTGCTGATATTCGGCGTCGTCGAGAGTGGCGATCAGGTCGCCGCGGTTCACCCAGTCGCCAATGCGTTTGTGAACCTGGATGATCCTGCCCGATACTTTGGGTGAAACAATATACCGGTACAGGGGGTGGATGCTGCCAGTGAATTGTCGTTCCTGCTGGATAAGTTCATAACGCACGCTATCCACCTTGACGGCAACCGGGGCCTGCATGGGGCCGCGGGTTTCCTGCTTGCCGCTGTTAATGATTAGAGCAATGATCCTCACTAGCAGAATGATAACAAACAGGGCAATTATTCCATACAGTATCTGTTTTCTGGACAGTTTTAAATTGATTTTTTTAGTCAGGGGCGCCATGATTTTAGTCTTTCAAAATTCTATTGTTTATTAAGTGATTGCTTAAATACAATTCCGTTTTAGCCAGTGTTAATTACAAAATTTACAGAACAATAACAAGTAAATTATTGTAACTATTTCTGAGCCGGGGACAAGATTGCTATTCATGGTCCGGTTCAGGAAGAGCCGGTATGTATTAAATACAGACGCATTGCCATCTGGTTTGTTCTGAAAAATTTTATTAATGATAAATTTCCAGGCTGCCCGGTTTTTTTCTGCAATGTCAAAAAAGTTTGTATATTTCAAGCTGGCAGTTGTGCAATTTTAATTTTTGATGATTCTCGAAAAAAAATGTACTATATTTAAGTGGCTATAGTACAGATTATTAAAATATAAAAAAAGGAAGATGTGATTTGAATTCAACAGAACGGGATGCGTTATATAAAGATGCCAGATGCCGCATCGGTTACCAGTGCATGGTCGACAGTTTTGCAATCGGTAGTGGTTCTATAAGTAACAAGGCTTCGTTATATCAAACCGATGTGTATGGAAAACAGCCGCAACAACTTAACTGGAGCGACGAGTGCGATGATTATTGTTATGGATTTCGTTTTTATGGCGGTGACCTGAACGGCGTTTCCAATGCTGTGCAGGATTACCTGGCCGGACTGGGCGTGAACCTGTTATATTTAACGCCGATTTTTAAGGCGCACAGTAACCATAAATACGATACCCTGGATTATAAGACCATTGATCCGCAGTTCGGCGCGCTGCAGGATTTTCAACTCCTGGCAGACAAATGCCATGAACTTAATATAAAACTGATCCTGGATGGAGTTTTCAACCACACCAGTTGTAACCATGAATGGTTTATCAAAGCCAAACAAGGAATTGCGCCATTCACAGGTTATTATAAAAAAAATGAAGCGGATTATTACTTATACTGGGCCGGCATCGACACCTTGCCGTTACTCGATCATACCCATCCTGATGTGAAAAATGCGTTTTATCATGGAAAAGACAGTATCGTCGCTCATTGGTTAAAACAGGGTGCGGACGGCTGGCGGCTGGATGTAGCCGAGGGCCTGGGTAAAGAAGTTATCCGGGACATCAAGGCTGCCATGCGCAAGCAGTTCAATGACAAGCTGCTCTATGGCGAAATTATAGAAACCTGGGGTAAGGACTGGTTGGGCGATGACAAACTTGATGGGCTGATGAATTATGTTTTTTTAGGCACCACAGCTAACTTTTTGACCGGCAAAATTTCCGCAGAAACGTACCTGGGCGAATTGGATAAAATGTATAGGGAATACCCCAAAGTGCAGTTATATAACAGCTGGAATATCATCAGTACGCACGATACCAATCGCATGTTGTATGAAGTGGACGGCAACGAGAATTTATTTAAAATGGCGGTAACGCTGCAATTTACCTATCCCGGCATGCCCATGATCTATTATGGCGACGAACTGGGTCTGTTGCCGGGACAACGAGATGTGAGCAACCGGCGCGGCATGGACTGGCAGCGGGTGGATTTGCTGAAACTGAAGGCTCATGAACCCTGGAAGCATATTCAGGCTATGGACTGGAATAAAGTCAACCGGTACAGCAGCTTTCACTTTTTTTATAAGCATTTGCTCTGGCTGCGCAAGCAGTACCTGGTGTTTACCAATGGCGAATTTATTCCGCTATTTGCCAACAAGTCCGCCATTGCCTTTATGCGCAAACTGGATGACAAGCTGGCGTTGGTGTTGATCAATAAAGGCGAAGCGCAGCAACTGACCATCCCGATACCTGCGGAAATAGCCCGGCAGAAGCTGGTGTTGCAAGGGGTGCATGGCCCGCTGCCTCATTTGCATTTGTCGCAGGATACTGTTACTATTGGAGCATTCAGCCAAAATACCTATATTTTTGTCAATTAACCGCTAAGCGGGCGGGGGTTAACGGACAGAATATGGGGTTATATTTTTTAGCGGCGCCCAGCCTTTTAGGCCATTCTCTTTTTCTGCCAGGGCAAAGCCGTTCAGAATCTCCGTCACTGTGAGGATTTCACCGGGTTGCAGGGATAATTCCATGGCATTATAATCCCGGTTCATGCGGGATATGTCGCCGGTGGTGGTGATATATTGTTTGGGCGTCCAGGCGCTGTTGTTGTGTTTGCCGGTGCACCATAACCAGTCCTGCCAATCCGGGTCGTCCGTAAATTCCTTCCCGATGGTTACTTGTTCGCCTTGGCGGAACAGGATGGGGGATGGATAGGGGGATTGATAGTCTTTTATGACCAGATATATTTTGGATTCTGATTTTTCCATGTTTGCGTTAATTTAAATGTAATAATGGAATAAGCAAATTTTTATTTTTATATTCACGCCAATGGATCATGATATACTCCCCAGAAAATATATGTGGGCAATACTGGATTTGAACCAGTGACCTCTGGTATGTGAGACCAGCGCTCTAACCAACTGAGCTAATTGCCCAATAATTGTTTTTTATAGATTTACAGCGTGCTGTAAATTCTGTGCTTTTTCTGAGGTGGCATTAGGGTGGCAGAATTTGAATTTCCCCGACAGCTTGTTCATCTGCTTCATCTTGTGTTCCGCTGCCAGGTGCGAATACCTTTGTACCATATCCAATGAACTGTGCCCTAACAATTCCTTCAGCGTTAATAAATCGCCGCCATTCATCAGAAAAAGCGATGCGAAAGTGTGCCTTAAATCGTGAAAGCGAAAATCCTCTATACCGGTTTTATTCAATGCTGTTTGAAACGGTTTTTTTACTGACTTTAATGGTTTGCCTTTTGTCCCTATAAATACATACTTGGGATGGGTTTTTGTCAGGCTTTTAAGAATAACTGTCATATCTTCATTCAATGGGATAAAGCGCTTTTTATTGTTTTTACTCATGCGAATTTCGATAAACGGTTCAATCGTATTATCAATGTGCACATCGTCCCATGTCAGCGATAACAGTTCATTCAAACGCAAGCCGGTATTTATAGCCGTAAAGACAACCGGTTTCAAACAATCATTACAACTTTCCAGTAAACTGTTGACTTCATGTTCCCTTAAAAATCTGGTTTGCCCTGGCGGTTCTTCCAACCGATCCACATTTTCTACAGGATTAACTTTGGCATCTCCCCAACGTAGGGCCAGGTTGAACATGCGCCGTAAACAGGAAATCTCACGATTGATGGTGCTGTTGGTTACACCTCGCCTTTTTCGTGACATTTTGTAATCTTCGATATTATCGGCAGTAATATCGGAGAGTAAAGTTTTGGCAAAGAACAGTACAAGATGTTGGGTGGCATAATAATATCGTTGATAACTTCTCAGATATTGATTGCGCTCCAGGAATTTTTTGGAAAACTTTTCAAACGGTGGATTGGTTATCTTTTCTTCCAGATCAAATTCACCATTGATTACCTGGCATCTTGTTTTTTCCTGGGCTCGTTGAGCCTGGGTTTTGGTTACACCGCCTACGCCGCGAAAACGCTTCCCGTTAAAAGAGAAATCGTAATACCAGGCAGTAGAACCATCTTTCCTTAATTTTTTATAAATCGACATAAGCTCCTCCTCGGTGTAAGAGAAGCCAAAACGTACGGTATAAATTACAGGATTTTATGATAAATTCCAACATTTTTTTTACCTTGAAGTTAATTAGCTTTTAACTGGTTGACAAACATATCCAGGTCTTCCACATCAAAGAGCCTTCTGCTGTCGATGGTAATGCTGTTGATCACTTTCTTTTTCAACAGTTCATATAATTTTGTCCGGCTGATGGACAGATATTGTGATGCTTCTTTCGCATCCATTAGTCTTTTTGTAACGATGACTGACATGGTGGGTTCCTTGTATTTTACTCTGCTTTTAATTTTTTGTTTATTTCATCTATTAATGCAATGGGTTGTTTTGCTTCCAACTGCCGTTTTTCTTCCAGTACTTTATTGGCCTTGTAAGCATCAAGGAAATGTTTACGAGTCGCGGCAATTGATCCGCCTGATATAATTTCAGTACCCCATTGCAGTAGATAATTGTACAAATGGATTTCTCCGTTTTTTTCCATTCTTTCTTTAATATGATTCATCATACATGATCCCAGATCAGGATGATAAAATCTATCCAGATAGAAATTTATGCGCTCCCATGCCTTTATCGCTAACGCTTCCTGTTCTTCATTATTGCTACGGAAATCTGCTGGGGACGGGAAAAATCCGGTTTTATTGCGGAAAAATTTAACGGCATTATTCTTAATTATTTCAAAAGGCAAATCACGAAGTATTTCAAAATAGAAATCTATGGTTTGTGATGATATTTCTGTTTTTTTAGTACCGATATTCTTGCAAATTTCATCAATTTGCAGTAACAGTTGTGCAAATGTTTTTTTGTCAGATTCAACCATTTTTCTTCATCTCCTGATATTCCATATATTGGGCTAATCGCCTTGCAACATTTTCAGCTAATGAAGGCGGGGTTTTAGGCCCATCCCTTTTCATTGCCGGATTCATATACTTCCCGATCCTAACACAGGCGTTTTCACCGTTATACTTTCCAGCCTTCACATCTAAAAGCCAGTATAATCCCCCAGATTTTACAAACCATTCCTCGGATTGCAGGTTCTTCACCGCCCTGGCCAGCGCTTCAACGAATGGTACATCCTGGATTATTTGCCCGCGTTTGTATTTTATCACCCTGCCGGCTAACCAGGTCAATTCATCAACCGGTTTACCTGCCGTTATTTCTTTTAGTTCACAATGCAAATACCCAAATATTTGTAAATCCTCTCTTTCAGTGTCGGTCAGGGTGAATTTATATAATTTTTGCTGTTTTGGAATTTCCTCGGTTGGTGCGGGACAGGGCGGCGCCGCTGTTATGCTCTGGTCTGAATCTGAATCTGTTATGTTCTGAATCTGTTCTGTATCTGAATCTGTATCTGTATCTGTATCTGTTCTGCTCTGTTCTGGGGGTGTTACATCGCCGTTACGTGGCCGTTTCATTCCCGTTTCTTTTTTGCCTCGATACTTTTTTACCCGTTCCGCACTATCATCGGATTCATACTGCTTTTCATCCCAACCAGTAACAGTGTAACCGTCATCCGTTTCATAGATCAAATTTTTTTCAATTAATATTTTTTTTGAATTTACCCATTCATCTACCGTTGTTCGCATTTTAAAAGCAATAGTATTATCATCAGGCAAAAACCCCCTTAATTCATTTTGATTAGCAATACATAATACAGCTACAAAATCCCAGCGAATATCTTTAGGTAAACACATTACGCGAGGAGAATTGAGAATGCTATCGTAAAACCTGAACCATTGCATAGTTATTATCTTTCTATTTAATCCGCCGACCTGTATAATGTAACCTTCCAGTCCTCGACTAGGAGATCATAAATTTCAAAGAAATAACCAACTTTCTCTCGAATTTCAACATGCCCATCATTGTTTACCATTTATTCAACTTTGATGTTTAAAATATTATAAAGTTGTTCCAGTAAGAAATCAGGGTTTGTCAGCTCTGTAAAGAAATAGCTATAAACATCCTTTTCGGACGGCAACCATTGTATAACCTGTACAAACTTATTCATTTCTACCTCTCACATAGATAAATTATCTTATTTGTTTTTAATACTTCACAATCCGCCACATCCTGGTACCCCAGACCGCCTTAAACTGTTTCTTACTGCTGATCATTTTCCCGTTCATCATTAATATGTTTATATTTCGCTTTCGTTAATGACGCTATCCAAGATTCTTGTAGTAATTTGCCTTCACCTTCCCATCCATACTTTACACACAGCATCTTAAACTTTGGGTGATTATGCGAGTCGGTAAAGTGCTGGTAATATTCAAGATTGTTTTTCATTTCAATCCTATTAATAATTGCATTATTTTCGTTTTAATGAATTAGTAATAAACTTATCCAAATCTGATACTTTAAAATACAGTTTTCTGCCCCTGGGTTTGTAATGGGGAATTATACCTTTTTGAGAATAAGCGTACAATGTGTTTTTGGAGATGCCGAGGTATTGAGAAGCTTCATCAAGAGACAAATAGGATTTGTGTTGCGATTTAATTGTTATAAGATGATCAAGCTTTGTGGAGATTTCTTCAAGTTTTTCATATGTGTTATTCATTCCAATACTCCAGTAATTATTATTAAGAATTAATTTCTCACTAAGAATAATTAAAAAAGAAGGAATTTCATAACACTAAAAAACACCTTTAATGAATAATATTAATTGTTTTTATTGATTTTAAGGCTGGAGAAAAACATAAAAACCCCCAAAAGACACTTTAAAATTATTAACGCCTTTTATATCTTTTTTTTGCTTCAATGAGTTTTTCTACAGATATTACTTTGTTTTCCCCTTTTTCATTTAATAATTTATGAGTGCAGCATATTAATTTTGCTGCTTCAGAAAAACTTTCAATTTTAAGGATTTTTTGGATTTCTTCAGTGCTAATAGCCAAATCTTGAAGAGTACCAATAAATTCCAATTTTTTAATATTATAATAAGTAAAAAACTCTTCACTTTCAATATATGATTTCTTATCCTTCAACAGTCTTAAATTATGATCTTTGAATAAGTTTATTTCATTATTCAAATTTTTAATCTTTTCATTATTCAGTCCATGAGCTTCTTTATTAATTATATTGAGAATAAAATTTTTAATTTTGGGGCGATCTTCTCCATATTGATCAAATGATAGTGCCCAGTATGAGGGAGATAATATTCCATATTCTACTGCATCATGATTTTCCCATAAAGCTTTGATATCCTCATTACCTTTATAATTCAAAATAAGTAGGGTCAAAATATTACTATAATCCTTTTGAAAGAAATACCAAAAATGAGATTTTATATCTTTAATGTTGTTTAATATATACTGTTTTTGTTCTGCTATTAATTTATCTTCTAATAAATAATTAATCAAAAATAATGGATGACTGGATTTTAAATTTGATTCAACATCAATATCAGTTTCAATATCGGTTTCATGATTTATGTCATCAAGCATCATCAAAGTCTTGTAATCAAATTTCAAATCACTCAATTCAAAAAAATTTTTTGTTGTAAAAACACATAAACATTTAAAAATGTCTTCGCAAAGTAAACAATACATTGATTTTTTTGCTTTTTCTTCTACAAAGTCTACATTTTGTTTGGCGTTTATAACCCAACTTGCCACAAATTGCCTTACTTCTTGAGTTACAACTGATAATAGAATTTGATGGTTTTGAATTATTATGGGCGGGTCATTTGAATAATTTTTTGAATACTTTCCCCAAAATTCTTTATGTGGTTTTGAAATATAATAGTATTCTAGATTTTTGCTTAGATTCAATTAGCATCCTCTTGATTAGACGATATAAACTATTATTTTTTAATAAAGTAATGTATATTTGAAGTTTTTCAAAAAGCTATCAAAAGTTAGCATTTATAGAGTTAATTGTCATTCAGTTATTTTATTATAACCTTTATTAAATTCATTCGGATCATACGTTTTATTGATAGTTATTTTCCATTCGTTATCTGTTTGATTTCTTTTTTTATCAAACATTCCCAAATGTTTTGCAAGTATATCCAAGGCTTTTAACTTGTCTTTAAATTTAATATTCAGGGTGAATGAACCGTTTTTATGTTTTCTCAGTTCATATTTATCCAGAGCAGCAATACATTCCGGGGTTAATTCATGAAATTGTTTCCATCCACCATTTTCATTTATACAAGAGTGCAGACTGCTAAAAGCGATATAGCATAATTCTCTAACAATGTCACTAATTTGAATCTGTTCATTCTTTATGACTTGTTGGCTCATGCCCTGTATTTGTTTTTGAATCTCAGAACGTTTTAACAATCTTGCTGCATTGGCTTTTGCCGCATTTGCAGAACATTTATATCCTGATGCCAGATATGCTTTGGTAGCATTTCGGCCATTCTGGATGTACTTGTAGCAAAAAAGTTCGTGTTTTGGTAACATTTTATGTTTCTCCCTAAAATTCCCATATAAATTTAAATAGAATTTTTTAAAATGCAATAAATAAAGTGTATTTTAGTACTTATACAAATTGGGTTATTATAAGTAAAACAAAGGGGTTGGATAGATGAAAAAAGTAATTATATAGATTAGACTTGGATTAATAATTTAACATGTATGTAATTATTATTGAGCTATGAGACATATATTCAATAATAATATGATTTTTATTTTGAATTATTTCTATAAAAAATTGTTTTTTTACATTTGATTTTATTATTGTATCTTTAGTTTTGTAATAACTATGGAGTAATTTATGTCTATCGGAACATTCCCTTTCGGTCAACCCGTTCTTCCAGTAAATCAAACAGATACTACACCGAAAAAAGTGTTTGTGCTGGGCGTTTATGCCAGTGCAGTACATGCATGCTGGATTGGCCCTGATGGAAATACCAAAATACGCGCGGTGGGAATCAAAAGCGAGCCATATATTTTCTGGCGAGGAGATAGAACTCAGGAATTGATAGATGAAATAACCGTGCTTAAGGAAGCAGGAAAACTCGTCCCGGCTGCTATATCCTACAATGGCCCTTCGGCAATTGCCCTTGATAAGCAGATACTTAAGCCATTGGGGCTGGATCGTTCTAATGCCTGGTTATGTGATCTGGTGCCTCATAGTTGTATGAATGACGATCAAAAAAAAGCATTGGAACGAGAGTATAAACCTCTTGAAAAAGCTGGTATATTACCCCCCTTTGACTGGCCTGAAAAACCTGAAAAATGGGCTGATGAAAAAAGAGTAAAGGAAATTTTTACTGAACTAAAAACATCCACTGCGGGAACCTTGATCTTGTTAGGCGATCAACCTATTGAATGGTTCCTGAACAAATTTGATAAACGTTATAAGCGACTCGCTGAATTTGGGATTGAAAATAGTGAATATGGCAAATTACATCCGGTCAAGATTGATGGTGTGGATATGCAGGTGTTGCCTGTAGCACATCCACGCCAGATTGCGAAATTGGGAATGCATTCACCAGAGTGGTTTAAGAGACATTCTTATTGGGAGACTAATGTTGCCCCACATTTACTTTAATGGTGAATTTGATTATTTTAACAACCTTATAAGAATAACTCCCCGATGCTATATTTTGTCATTACCTACCAGGTTTCAATCCCAGATTGGTTCGATTAAGACTCCAAAATTTTAAAGTTAAACCGCCCGGCTAAGTTTGTTTCAATCCCAGATTGGTTCGATTAAGACTTCCGATAACGAGGCCGGTTCTGGAGTGACAACTTTGTTTCAATCCCAGATTGGTTCGATTAAGACGTGGTTATGGAGATGGGACAGCCGGGCGTTGGCGTGTTTCAATCCCATATTGGTTCGATTAAGACTCAATTTTCCGGGCGCGGTATTTCTTTCAAGTCATGTTTCAATCCCATATTGGTTCGATTAAGACTTTAATAAAAGAAAAGCCGGCAATATTACTTAATCCTAGTTTCAATCCCATATTGGTTCGATTAAGACCCGTAACTTCATCAACTCCGTTATCCGCTCCCGGTGTTTCAATCCCATATTGGTTCGATTAAGACGGCGACAGGGTAAGGGTGTTACCTACCGACTTGGTGTTTCAATCCCATATTGGTTCGATTAAGACGAAATCTTCTTGCTCTATTAAAGGGTATTCGCTTGGTTTCAATCCCATATTGGTTCGATTAAGACTGAAACGTATATGATCTTTTTACCGCGTCTCCGTCCTGTTTCAATCCCATATTGGTTCGATTAAGACCGGTCGCGCAACTGTCGACCTGGTTCGATTTTATCGGTTTCAATCCCATATTGGTTCGATTAAGACGACATTCACTGCGGCGACCCCATTCCGCAACTGGTGTTTCAATCCCATATTGGTTCGATTAAGACAACTATCCGCCACCGTCGTACTGGTGATTCTGCAAAGTTTCAATCCCATATTGGTTCGATTAAGACTTTTATGGGAGGATGGAACAGCAGTAATTACAGGTGTTTCAATCCCATATTGGTTCGATTAAGACCATTGCGCCACCAGGGCCGCCAATTATACCACCTATGTTTCAATCCCATATTGGTTCGATTAAGACGCAAGACCTGAAAAGAAATTAAGTGATACAAGTAAGTTTCAATCCCATATTGGTTCGATTAAGACGCAATAGCGCCATTGCAAAGGGAGAATAAATGATGTTTCAATCCCATATTGGTTCGATTAAGACTGTCCAAAAATCATACAACGGCCTCATGCTTACTTAGTTTCAATCCCATATTGGTTCGATTAAGACTCATATTTGCTAAACGGGTCGTCATACTTGAATAGATGTTTCAATCCCATATTGGTTCGATTAAGACCTCTTTGTCGGCTGGTGCCTGTTTTGGCGGGTTGTGTGTTTCAATCCCATATTGGTTCGATTAAGACATTAATCTCGTATGCCACCCCATTTTTACCACCCTGTTTCAATCCCATATTGGTTCGATTAAGACAAACGCCGACCCGGCCATGATCGATTCCATTCTCTTGTTTCAATCCCATATTGGTTCGATTAAGACAACTTGCCGGATTTGATGACCGAGTCGTTATCCGAAGTTTCAATCCCATATTGGTTCGATTAAGACTTAATTTTTTCATCGGTATCGGCTTCCTGTTTTCTGTTTCAATCCCATATTGGTTCGATTAAGACTGGACGGCGCGGATGAGGTTTTTAATGCGTTTAAGTTTCAATCCCATATTGGTTCGATTAAGACAAAACGGGCTTTACTTTTTGCATACTTCTCTCCTGTGTTTCAATCCCATATTGGTTCGATTAAGACAACACCAAGTGTGTATCTCAAAATAGCGGGAAACACGTTTCAATCCCATATTGGTTCGATTAAGACTACATACTTTAGTAAATACGGTAGTATTCGTACATGTTTCAATCCCATATTGGTTCGATTAAGACTTTATCACCGTATGGATAAAACGTTATTATTCCCATGTTTCAATCCCATATTGGTTCGATTAAGACCGAGCCCGGTTCATTACTGGCCGGGCTTTTACTCTGTTTCAATCCCATATTGGTTCGATTAAGACTTGAGGGCGTTGAGGCCCTGAAATCAATCGGCATAAGTTTCAATCCCATATTGGTTCGATTAAGACGCACAAAGCACGAATTGAGTTAAGTATAGTAATAAGTTTCAATCCCATATTGGTTCGATTAAGACGGTACGCTTGAGCAAGAAAAATGTATTGATAATTACTGTTTCAATCCCATATTGGTTCGATTAAGACATAGACTGATTAGTCTAAAGTAACACGATTTTGTGTTTCAATCCCATATTGGTTCGGTTAAGACTAAAGCCAGTTCTTTTCTTCCGATTTTTTTCGGAAGGTTTCAATCCCATATTGGTTCGATTAAGACTGTTTTATGTTAGTTTTCTTTTACTCTTATCTGTTTGTTTCAATCCCATATTGGTTCGATTAAGACCTACTTTACCGCGATTTCTTGATACCACAAATTGTGTTTCAATCCCATATTGGTTCGATTAAGACTACTATACTTAACTTACTTTGTGTTTTATGCAATTGTTTCAATCCCATATTGGTTCGATTAAGACTAGAAATTTTTTCCTATAAACTAATAACGGAGTAATGTTTCAATCCCATATTGGTTCGATTAAGACTGATGGCGGCAAAGGCCAGCCAAATGTAAGTTTTAGGTTTCAATCCCATATTGGTTCGATTAAGACTTAATTTTTTCATCGGTATCGGCTTCCTGTTTTCTGTTTCAATCCCATATTGGTTCGATTAAGACTGGTCGGTTGTACCCGCCTTTAATTTTCCCTTTGAAAGTTTCAACCCCATATTGGTTCGATTAAGACCGATTCATGTCGTCTGCCATTCCCTGTATGCTCAGTTTCAATCCCATATTGGTTCGATTAAGACCACGCTGCTCCAATACGGCGCGAATTTGTACACCGGTTTCAATCCCATATTGGTTCGATTAAGACGCGGCATGGCGGCGGCAAAGATAAGGACGGTAACAGTTTCAATCCCATATTGGTTCGATTAAGACGCAGAATTGCCAAGTCAGAAATGCCGATTGAATGGCTGTTTCAATCCCATATTGGTTCGATTAAGACTTCTATCGGTTTTCGGGAATCTTCCAGTATCTCCGTGTTTCAATCCCATATTGGTTCGATTAAGACTTAAGGCGCAAACGTAAGTAATTATTAGCACTTACAAGTTTCAATCCCATATTGGTTCGATTAAGACTTCTATCGGCTTCAGGGAATCTTCCAGTATCTCCGTGTTTCAATCCCATATTGGTTCGATTAAGACTTCTTTTGGAGCGATTCAAGCTGGAAGAAATTAGTGTTTCAATCCCATATTGGTTCGATTAAGACTTTACAATTGAATTCTTTACCGCTTGTTTCCTGGCTTGTTTCAATCCCATATTGGTTCGATTAAGACCGCAACATTGACAAAAAATCATTTTTGTGTTCATTGGTTTCAATCCCATATTGGTTCGATTAAGACCTTGTTTCCCGTGTTTTTTCGATACCACAAATTGTGTTTCAATCCCATATTGGTTCGATTAAGACCAGTTGCGGCTTGACTTTGGCGAACAAGCGTTCGAGTTTCAATCCCATATTGGTTCGATTAAGACTTCTGGTACGTTTTACACTAATAACTAAGGATATATGTTTCAATCCCATATTGGTTCGATTAAGACTAGCCGGGGCCGGCTTTTTTGATGTCGAAATAAATTTGTTTCAATCCCATATTGGTTCGATTAAGACCCAAAATTCTGATATGTTTAATTTTGAAATAGTGGCGTTTCAATCCCATATTGGTTCGATTAAGACAACCGAGCCGGTAGCCCCACAGATCGGCGACCGGGTGTTTCAATCCCATATTGGTTCGATTAAGACGGTGGGCACAGTTTGAAATGTTTCCGGCAGGCTCAGTTTCAATCCCATATTGGTTCGATTAAGACGGTGGGCGGCCAGCAGGAAAAAATCACAATAATATGTTTCAATCCCATATTGGTTCGATTAAGACGCGGACGGGTTTTCGAGGCGGCTTTTGAAATCGGAGTTTCAATCCCATATTGGTTCGATTAAGACATATTGCCAAATTCCGGCAGGCGAAATGTTTTGAGTTTCAATCCCATATTGGTTCGATTAAGACTGTTCCAGACAAAACCCCAAAAATTTTGCCAGGGGTGTTTCAATCCCATATTGGTTCGATTAAGACTTCTGGCGGGTCGTTTGGGAAAACCAGCAAAGGATGTTTCAATCCCATATTGGTTCGATTAAGACATGCTTTCGCCAAGACGATTGTCGGCAAAGCATTATGTTTCAATCCCATATTGGTTCGATTAAGACTATTTAGCCAGGTTATTGGTAGAAAGGGAAAAAGAAGTTTCAATCCCATATTGGTTCGATTAAGACAATGTGCGGTGTATAAGTTGGAGTTCCTACACCGGTGTTTCAATCCCATATTGGTTCGATTAAGACTTACTGTACCGGCTGTTGTGGTATAGCTTGTTGTTGGTTTCAATCCCATATTGGTTCGATTAAGACTTTCAAAAATCATTTCTCTTGGCCATGAACTCGGCAGTTTCAATCCCATATTGGTTCGATTAAGACTATAGCAAGTGTTATTTGCAGGCTTTACCCAAAAAGGTTTCAATCCCATATTGGTTCGATTAAGACACTGGCCGGTAACGCTGTGGCGACGGTTGTTTATGGTTTCAATCCCATATTGGTTCGATTAAGACATTACTATCCGAAAGGAATCGGTTATAAAAAATGGTGTTTCAATCCCATATTGGTTCGATTAAGACCGATGAAAGTTACTATTGTCCAAATACGGATTGTGAGTTTCAATCCCATATTGGTTCGATTAAGACGCGTTAGTAGCAGTACTTTTGCAGTAGGTTCTTGGCTGTTTCAATCCCATATTGGTTCGATTAAGACTTCAATTGCCATTTGTGAGTTCCTTTGTTATTTCATGTTTCAATCCCATATTGGTTCGATTAAGACAAGGACATGAAGCCTTTACTATTGACGAGTGGCAGTGTTTCAATCCCATATTGGTTCGATTAAGACTGTATTCTCTGCAATTGGCGGGACACCGGTTTCCAAGTTTCAATCCCATATTGGTTCGATTAAGACTATCACGGTTATTGCTTAAAAATTCCAACACCTTAGTTTCAATCCCATATTGGTTCGATTAAGACCCATCCTCCCATTGTGGCTGGCGTTTATTATTCCCAGTTTCAATCCCATATTGGTTCGATTAAGACTGGGTTGGATTGGAGAGCAGGTTGAGGCGGTGTTCGTTTCAATCCCATATTGGTTCGATTAAGACCTCGCCCACGCGCTCCCCGCCAGGCACAAAATTAATATGTTTCAATCCCATATTGGTTCGATTAAGACAGAAACGGAACGGTGGTTGGTAATGGCGCTTGATGGTTTCAATCCCATATTGGTTCGATTAAGACTGAAACTTGGTGCGCCGGCTATGTGGAAGCAGGGAGGTTTCAATCCCATATTGGTTCGATTAAGACCCTGCCAAACCGGTTTTCCATCGTTTGCCGAACCAGTTTCAATCCCATATTGGTTCGATTAAGACTTAATCCGCCGTTCCAGTTCCCTAACCCGTTCATCAGTTTCAATCCCATATTGGTTCGATTAAGACTCAAAATAACCTGACAACCAACATTTCCTTTCCCCCGTTTCAATCCCATATTGGTTCGATTAAGACCAAAGGCAAATGAGTGATCGTGAACCGAGTTGGTGTTTCAATCCCATATTGGTTCGATTAAGACATTTCTGTAACCTTATTCGGGAAATTATTTACAACGTTTCAATCCCATATTGGTTCGATTAAGACGACTGGCCCGAAGATGGTCAGGTTATAGATTTTGAGTTTCAATCCCATATTGGTTCGATTAAGACATATCGCCGGTCGCCACGTCCTGATCATGCAGCTTTTGTTTCAATCCCATATTGGTTCGATTAAGACCGCCGGGGTTGCGGCAAAGGCAGGATTGACGGGTGTGTTTCAATCCCATATTGGTTCGATTAAGACGGCATCGGTGCTGGAATTGAGAATAATGTTATATCGGTTTCAATCCCATATTGGTTCGATTAAGACTAAGAATTGCTGCAATAGGGCCAGTAAATTTTGCTGGTTTCAATCCCATATTGGTTCGATTAAGACTTGATTTATGCACAATCGGGGATAATATCATTTTGATGTTTCAATCCCATATTGGTTCGATTAAGACTTCTATTTTTTCAGTATTGAACATTAAGCCTCCGTGTTTCAATCCCATATTGGTTCGATTAAGACCGCATTACAAAACGAGCAACAAAGCCGTTTGAGTTTGTTTCAATCCCATATTGGTTCGATTAAGACCTCCCGGCAAACTTTATCGAAATCGTTACTACAAAGTTTCAATCCCATATTGGTTCGATTAAGACCGATACAAAAGGAAATACAAGACCGTGAAAAACGCATGTTTCAATCCCATATTGGTTCGATTAAGACACAAAGTGAACGATTAGAAAAAAACTGGCCGTACGCGTTTCAATCCCATATTGGTTCGATTAAGACAAAGACATTGCCGGGGATATATATAAAGTAAAAGTAGTTTCAATCCCATATTGGTTCGATTAAGACGCACAAAACAAGCTAAGTGCAATTAATACAATAGGTGTTTCAATCCCATATTGGTTCGATTAAGACAGAATTCAAGTGTAAACATAATAGACTCCATAAAAGTTTCAATCCCATATTGGTTCGATTAAGACGAAAAAATGAAAACTAAAAAAGAAATTTTTGTTGATGAGTTTCAATCCCATATTGGTTCGATTAAGACTTCATGTATAAATGCAAGTAATTATTAGCACTTGCAAGTTTCAATCCCATATTGGTTCGATTAAGACAGACAAGTTAATTATTTGCTATATTAAAGCTATTCACGTTTCAATCCCATATTGGTTCGATTAAGACATTGATAACAAACAGAAATGAACTGATATTCATTTGTTTCAATCCCATATTGGTTCGATTAAGACAATCCTGATTTACTTTAGTGTTTCCCCGTACACGGTGTTTCAATCCCATATTGGTTCGATTAAGACAGTATAAGGAATTTCATTTTTATTCAAGTACTCAATGTTTCAATCCCATATTGGTTCGATTAAGACTCCGGCCAAAGGAATAGCGGCCAAGAAACAAGCGGGTTTCAATCCCATATTGGTTCGATTAAGACGTTAACATTGCTTAACTACTTATTATTACTATACTGTTTCAATCCCATATTGGTTCGATTAAGACGAAAACACGGGAAAGTAACTTGACTATGTAGCGGGTGTTTCAATCCCATATTGGTTCGATTAAGACAAAAACTTGGCCACTTGAGAAATGGCAAAAAATAAGTTTCAATCCCATATTGGTTCGATTAAGACCGGAAAAGGTTTGTATAATGTTTCTTTGTCTAAATGTTTCAATCCCATATTGGTTCGATTAAGACTAAAATGATTAGAGATAAATTTTGGTATAGTAGAGGTTTCAATCCCATATTGGTTCGATTAAGACAAGGATTAATGAAAATGTACACTTTGCAAATTTACTAGTTTCAATCCCATATTGGTTCGATTAAGACTCTATCAAGTTTTAAAAATAGACCAACTGGTCGTGGTTTCAATCCCATATTGGTTCGATTAAGACCTTTTGCAGCGCCGGTTTATTCGAATTAACCAGGTTAGTTTCAATCCCATATTGGTTCGATTAAGACGCCAAATCCAGCGCCGCCTGCGGATAATCAACCTTGTTTCAATCCCATATTGGTTCGATTAAGACTCCGCCAGCCGTTTTCGTAAATCCGCATTCTCCTGCGGTTTCAATCCCATATTGGTTCGATTAAGACAAGCCTCCGCCGTAGCCGCCTCGCCGCCCGCTTTTGGGTTTCAATCCCATATTGGTTCGATTAAGACCGATGCGCCGCTGGGTTCGCAGTATTATGATACGACGTTTCAATCCCATATTGGTTCGATTAAGACAGTGAAAAAGGCGTTGGAGGAAAATGGATATAAGGGTTTCAATCCCATATTGGTTCGATTAAGACGTGGATGAGTTTGAATTATTGTGGGACAGTCGGGCGTTTCAATCCCATATTGGTTCGATTAAGACCGCCTCGATCTTATCCAGCAATTTATCAACATCCCCGTTTCAATCCCATATTGGTTCGATTAAGACTAAAAAAGGGGAAAATTGGTCAACAATAAGAATATCGTTTCAATCCCATATTGGTTCGATTAAGACGTCATCTCCCGCGCCAAAAACTCATCCCGATCCCGGTTTCAATCCCATATTGGTTCGATTAAGACCTTCCACCTGGTTCCGCGCCTCAACCTGCGATCGCAGTTTCAATCCCATATTGGTTCGATTAAGACTGGAAACGGTTATTTAAAGGCACGTTCGGCCAGATGTGTTTCAATCCCATATTGGTTCGATTAAGACCAAGGTTTCTGTTTGGGAAGCATCAACCTTGTTTTGTTTCAATCCCATATTGGTTCGATTAAGACCAGAAAAGGAATTATCATTTGATAATGACTATACTTGTTTCAATCCCATATTGGTTCGATTAAGACAAAAAGGGATAGCCGGATTTGTTGCTGCTTTGGCCTGTTTCAATCCCATATTGGTTCGATTAAGACCAAAGGGTAAAGGTTAAATATGGAACCCATTCGATGTTTCAATCCCATATTGGTTCGATTAAGACTTGGTTGTGTGTTCATGGTTATGCCGCATCCAAAGTTTCAATCCCATATTGGTTCGATTAAGACCTTAAAGAAACGCCAAGCGGTTATGCAGCAAACGGGTTTCAATCCCATATTGGTTCGATTAAGACTTTGATGCGCCATTTTTCAGCATGGGTGTTATATTAGTTTCAATCCCATATTGGTTCGATTAAGACCGAAAGTGGTCGTCGTAAGTTGCCATCAAATGTTTGTTTCAATCCCATATTGGTTCGATTAAGACAATAGCCGCGCAAAGGGCAAGGTCGAAAACTCGTTGTTTCAATCCCATATTGGTTCGATTAAGACTGAGTAAAGAAAAAATACCGACGATGCCTTTTTTGGGTTTCAATCCCATATTGGTTCGATTAAGACTAACCTGTCCGCACTGTGGCCAATCGTTTGAAATAGTTTCAATCCCATATTGGTTCGATTAAGACTCGCCCAAAAACGCCTAAAAATAAGGGTTTTTTTACCCTTTTGCAAGCCTTTTTATCGTCAACCCCCGATGATGTAAAAACCCCGGGGGTTCGACGACGTTAGATTATTTGACTCACCGGCGCCTTTTCCTGGCCGATGATTTCCTTTTCAAAGGCTTTTTCCTGCTCGAATTTGTATAAAAGGATGGAATCCTTTTTCTTGTTGATCACTACTTTGATTTTTTGCAGTAATTCTTTCAGTTTGCCCTCGGTAATTTCGCCTTCAAAAACACTATTTTGCACCCAATGCAGGTAACCGCGACATACTTTAAGGGCTTTGGCGACCCTTTTTTGCTCTACATCATAGACAAGAATAACATACATCATTACCACCACAAGCGAAAAGCGTTATAGGTTTTAATACCGGCAACGTGTTTGATCAGTTTATAGGCTTCGAGACGGATCAGGCGTCGGTACGATACGTTTCTGCCCAAACTGCGGTGTTTAACGGTGGTTTTCATGCGCTCGTCATAGGCTTCAACAAATATTTTCCGGCCTTCTTCATTTAAATAGCAAAAATTCAGTTTTTCCTCAAAATGTTTCTTTTTGATGCTGCCTTTGTTCAGCAAGCTAAAAATAAGCCGGTCGACCAAAAAGGGCTTGAATACTTCAGCCATGTCCAGGCTAAGAGAAAAGCGGCGCTCGCCCGGTTCGTGTAAAAAGCTGATGGTCGGGTTGAGTTGGGTGTGGTAGATCTCGCCCAGGGTAGTGGTATACAGCATACTGTTGCCGAAAGAAATCAGGGCGTTGAGGGCGTTTTCCGGCGGACGGCGGGTGCGCTTTTCATAGGGAAAATCGGCGTCGATTATATCGTCCCAACACAGATAATAGATGCTGCGGATGCGGCCTTCGGCGGCCATAAGTTCATCGACATTAGGTGCTGCATTAAGGGTTATCATTTCTTTGTGAATGTTGTCGATACCGTTTTGCAGGTCTTTGCCGCGATTTTGGTAGTAGCGCAGGTTGTTGAGAATATTTTCGGCGGCGGCTTCTATAAATTCTTTGGCCAGAGCCAGGCGTTTTGCAGAATCCAGGTAATGTTGTACCTGGCTAACAATAACTTTGCCGCTCAACAGGTATTCGCGTGGCACCAGGCTGGAGGAGTAGAATCCGTAATAGTTAAAAAAATGGGCAGTTATGTGTTGCTGCGCCAGCAGGTGCACAAGTTTGCTGTTAAAGGTTACCTCGCCAAAGAAATAGAGTGAATCCACGTCTTCAATCGGAATTACTCGTTTTATTACCTGATCACGCTCATTGCGCTGGGCTTCAAATTCTATGCTGTCGACAATGAATTCGTCTTCGGTTTCCGAGTTCGGTTCTGGCTGATCGGCGTTTTCCGCTTTTTCAAAAAACAGGGTGTTTTGCTGGCGGCGAATGCGGCCGGGACTGAATATGTAATAGGGGCGTTGCATATTGTTATATGCCTTTTAGATGAAACATAGTTCGTAATAACTGCATTTACTACAATAACTCTTTCTAAATGACACTTTTGGCGGTTCAGATAAATTATTTATAAGATTAATATCTTTTAAAATATTACCTATTTCATTTTCTTTTTCTGGTGTTAAATTAACTTCTATCTTTTTTTTTATTAATGGATAATTAATTTCACCAGATATGTTATTTATCCCTTTTTGTTTCAAATAAAATAAATAAAATAAAACTTGCCAACGGTGATTATTCTCAAAAGTATCAGATCGTTTCACTTCATGAAGCACATTATCTTGCAAATCAAAAAAATCAATTTTAATTTGATCAATTTCAATTTCTTTTTTTTCTCTTGAATAGGATGAATCATGTAATAACCTGCCCTGCAATACTAAATCAGATTCATGATCAGTTAAAATATTGTGTGAAAAGAACCATAGTTCTTTTTTGCAATGAAAATAGTAATTTACCTGGGTACCGGTAAATCGAATTTCGAGTATATCTAATTCAGTATTCTTTTCTTGAAAATTCATTTTAAAAAATCATTGTTTCTTGTTCATCAAATCGTTTAAAACCTGTATTAATATTATAATAATCTTGGAGGAAATCAGGATTGATATAGCCAAGGTGAAATGTATTATTTCTACAGTAATCCCAAAAATGAATCTTGCATTGATTTTCAGAAATAGATAGTGTATAATCGCGTATTGATTTTTTGATTAATAAATGATTTTTCCTTTTTTTAATTACATCTGGTTCTTGAATTATTAATTTCAAATATTGATCCCAGATTTTTTTACTATATTCATCAATAGGGATAAAAACGTCTCGGTAAAAACCATGTTGAGAAATTAAATTGAATTTTTCGAGAGCCTCATACTTTGAACTAAGCCACCAGTCTTTAAAGATTTGTATCCCAAGATTTTGATCAATCAGATTGGCTAATTGTTTATAACTATTTTTGACCAGGTGATAAAAGTCAGGTTCATATATTTCATTAACATCACATAATAACTTTTCTGCTACAGTTAAATGACCTTGACCATAAATCCATTTGGCCATTACCTTATCTTGTTCATTAACAAGTTTAATTATATTAACAATTCCTTTATCGTCGTTACCGTTTCGGTTTGCTCTCCCCGCTGATTGGACTAATGAATCAATTGGCGCAATATCTCTGAAAATAACATCGAAATCGAAATCTACTCCAGCTTCAATAACTTGAGTACAAACTAGTATTATTGGTTTTCTCACTTCTAAAAATTTACATATTTCTTGGATTCGCTCAGCTCTATGTTTAGGTATGATATTAGTAGAAAGATAAAAAATTTTATGATAAATAGTTTTATCATTTTCTAATAGTTTATGCAAATCAATAGATGTCCTAATTGTATTTACTATTATTGCATAAGATTTGTTTGCTTCAAGTTGTTTTTTGAAAAGAATATAGAAATCATTTAATTTTTGAGGAATGAGATTTATTTTGAATATTGTTCGATTTACACTCTTGAAATATTTTTCAAATGATTTTACTAACTCGACAGATTGATGTGGTTGAAAAATTAAAGGTTGCGTTGCTGACATGAGAATTATTGTACACTGTGCCCACTCTGATAACATTAGTAATTGTTTATTTATTAATTCCCAATATTCAATATTAATATTTTGAATTTCATCCAGTATGATAATACTACCAAATAATTTATAATATTTTTTTAAAAATCGATTTTTATTTCCACAAATTGTATTAAAGATTTGTATAAAAGTAGTTACGATAATTTCAGCTTCCCAACTTTCAACTAACATAAGCGCTTTTTCTACTGGTAAATTATCTTCTTTTTCAGTTTTGTATTCAATTTCTGCAAGATGATGATGTTTTAATAAAAAAGCAGATTGGTTATTTGTAAAGTTTGTTAATTGGGAAAGAACTTTAAAAATAGTATTATAATTTTGATCAATAATTGAAGTAAAAGGTAATGCATATACTATTCGTGGTAAATATTTTTTATCAGTATAAATTCGTTGACGTAATTTAAATGCAAAATTAAGAACAGATAGTGTTTTCCCGGCTCCAGTAGGTGCCGTTAAAGTATATATTTTTTTATTTAGATTTATTTGTTTAACTTCTGAATCAAGGTCTTGAAATAGACTTTTACGAATATTACCAAGAATTTGATCCGAATCAGGGAATTTTGTAGAAGTAATAAAATTCGTTACTAAATCTTCCGGTATATATGGTCGTTCATTGTCTTTAGATATATTTGCTGCATCCCTTTTATCAGTATCAATTAATACAGAGAATAGTAAATAGAGTTCTTGATTAAATTGACCGCAAGTTTGTTTTGTATTCAAAGTTTCATATTGATTAATTGCACTAGATAACAAATTGAAAAAATCGGAATCCGGAACAGACTGTAAGAAAGTATCTAATGAAGAAACAGATGGCAGATTTAAATGTGAGTCTTTTAACTGATTATCTATAAAAGATGATATTTTCAATACATCAGGTAATTGTTTTGTAAATAAAGCATCATAAGCTTGTTTTCTTCTGGTATCCATATAATCACAAATATCTGGTTGAAAATAGTTAAATAAATCCAAGAGCCAAAGATTAATATTCTGAATTTCTCCGTGATGATTTAGAATACATGCAAAAGTTAATAAAAAAGCCCTTTTTTTAATATTATAATCCCACTTTTCCTGATTGCATACAACCCAAATGCCCCATAAAGCAGAAAACAAGCTATGATTTTTTAAAGGCCCAGTATTAACATTATTTATCAGATATTCCTGGAAGTAATGAGTATATTTACCAAAATCATGTGATAAGCCAATTAAATATGCTAAATCAATAAACCAGGGCTGTATGGTTGTAAATTGCTGCATCCCCACGGTTATTTCACGGGTTGATGCAGCAACTTCGTATAAATGCGATTTTAATTCTTTCTGATAAATTATAACATTATTACTATCTTTTTCGTAATGAGAATAATACATAACTCATGACTCTTTTAAATAAATGAAACATTAATAACTTGTTTTTCAAGCTGAAATTTAAATACCGGTTCATTGAAGGATGATTTTATTTTTTGTCGGTTTCTCTCCCAAATCACATCTACAATTTGTCCGGGTTCCCTGTTCTCTTTGAAATAGTAACGCATATGTTCAACAAAGAAGGCAGGGGGTTTATCATCAATTTTTTCCAAACTTGTAGATTTTTTGTCAATTAAATTGAGATTTACAGTAGTATCAGAAATAATATTACCCTCAAGCTTATCAAGCAATTTCAAATCACCAGGCCATTCAAGCCAAGAGGTAAAAGGTGCACTACCTAAATAAGGAAGGTACTGAAATGAATAATTTGTAATTGTTTTGTATAAACTATCATACAAATTGTCATCACTGATTTTTAAAAAAATTCGGTAATGCAAAACATCATTAGGAAAACTTGATGATACTACTAATTCAACTGGAATTTGAGTATGAAGATTATCACCACTCATATTTAGATCACCAGGACTTTTTGCATAAATGTAATTGCATGTTTGCATGATTTTTTTGGGATCTGCAAGTATTTGTACTCCAAATCTTATTTTATCAGGTAGATAGATTGAATAATATTTATCTTTCTGTATCCCTGTCAATCCTGCCAACATACCTGATATAGCAGTTGGGGGAGGAAAAGTATAACTAAGAGAAGAAGAATTTGATTCAAACTGTCGGAAATGTGCAAAAAATCCTTTCCAGTCAAATACAAGGAAATTATCCATGTTATGACTCCATTATAAATTTAAAATACTAATTTTTTTAATATCATTTTCGGAGCCTTGTATTTGTAAGGCATCACTTTTCCAGAAAACTATTTTATTTATCTTTTGAGAATTTTCATTCAATTTCTGAATTAATGCTGAAATATCTAGGGTAACATCTTTTGCAGAAAAAATTTCATCATCTTTTTTAGAATTATTATTTTGTAGTCTTATCCATTTCCGAAAATCACCCAAGATAAAATCATTAGTAGTATATTCAGCACGGATATACAATCGAGGTTCTTGACCTATTTTACTACGGGTGGCATGTAAGGGAATTGACTTGATAGTTGCTACATCCAAATTATTAATATCATTTTCAGATAATTGTGTGTGTTTTGCATTAAAACCGGAAATGATACCAGAAAATGCAATTAAAGAGTATTTAATTCTATAATCTTTACCCATTGTGCCTTGTTCGCCACCTTCTTTGGCTCCTAAATGCGAAGTTATTGTTTGTGTTTCTAATAAATATGCTTTATTCAATGAAAAACCCCAATTGAATTGAACCGGTCCTGTGAATGCAAGTGATTGTCCTTTACTAGGTATAGTTGCTCCAAACATACGAATATCAATTAAAGTGTCTAGAATTTTTTTAATTTCTTCCGATGAAAATTTTTCAACTTTGGACTGTTTTATTATTGTTTGAATTCTTTGTGCAGCTGTAAATACCTCACCATTATCGCCTTTTTGTATGTATAATTGTTCACCTTTATCCTGAAAGTAATCTCGGATATAACGTTTTAGCCGAACATCACTTACCAGATTTGTTTGAGTAGGATAATCCATGCGAGGTCTGTTTTCTTCATCCGGATCACCATTTGGATTACACAATTGCGCATCATAAATAAATAGAATATCAGAATTTGTCATGATAAAATCCTCCTAATAATTTTTTATTCTTGTTTATCATTATTGTTTTCTTCAAAGGTACTATCTTTCCTTGTGTGTAATGTATTAAGTGCATATCCGGAAAGTAAATAGAAGACTCTTTCATCAGATGAAAGGGTAATATTATTCCCAGCTTCATAATTTTGTTTTGCAACTGACCACCAACGTTCAGCAAATCCAATATGTTGTTTGTATTGACGAATTTTTTCAAATAAACTATTAAAAAGACGAACTATTTTTTCATCCGTCATACCTTGATAATTAATTTTATCTAACACAGGCTTGTTGGATAACCCTTCTTTATATTGGGCGTATGCAACAGCACCAAGTACATACCCTAAAAGAGCTAATCCTTGTTGAACGCAATTATAATTCATCTGTCTGAAGAAATCAGCGATACCCTCTGGATAATACTTTTCAAGAGTATTGTTTTCCATGTATTGTCCTCCATTTATTAAATTGAGTTTACTTAAAAATAAAAGAAAAAAGTTCCATTTAATTGTATCGTATACTAAGGTAATATTGGGATTGTCCGAATGACTAATTTGGTAAATATAATATGTTTGAAAATGATGGATATGTGCTAATTCACAATAAAATTTAAATAAAATATTTTGATCTATTGGAAAATCACAAAATATACTATTATAGAATTGTAATAACTTTCTAAGTTCCAAAAGATCAGCCCCCTTTTTCTTTAGTGGAATAAGCCAGTAAATTAATTCTAAACTAAAATCAATAGATGATAATTGTAAGTTATTTTTAATACAAATTATTTGATTTAATACTTTTTCTATTTCTAATAAACGGGTTGGTGGTACATCTTTAAATAGTAAGAGAATTTTAAAAGCTGATTGTGATTTTTTGTAAAACATAAAATTTATTAGAAAAGGATTTTGTCTCGACAAAACCAATGACTTGTATTCTAATTGTTGGATAGACTTATAATTTTTTATTTCATTAAAATCTTTAGGAACCTGGTTGATTATATGGTATAAATTTTCTGAATTTTCTAATGGAAAAACAAAATGTGGTAAAATATATAATTCAAAGCCCCCTAATCTTGTTCTCAGATTTTTATTTATCCAATTTTCTCCTAATAATACATACTTATAGCAATCTTGACATAAAGAGACACTTTTAAAAAAATTGGTTTTGTCAAAATGGGATGCAAAATTGATTTTATCTATCATATAAAATTTTAATTGAAACCGCGTAGTATTTTGTGTAGCTTTGGCAATATTCCCACAGATTGAACAATATTGTTCATGGACATCATTATCATCCTCAAAGGCTTCATCTAGATTTTTATGTAGGATAAAGTTTTTATAATCTTCATAGTTTACTATTGGTTTATTATCAATAAATAATGTATAAAAATATTCATTTGGTCTTAAATTATATTTCTCACGTATTTTAAAATCTATTTGTTCAGCATAATTTTCAATATTAACTTTTATTTTTTCATTTTTGCTATTAATAAATTTCACATCATATTCTTTAAGAAATTTATCATTAACAATTTTGCCATATTTAGCATCTTTGGGCTTTTCCGTTTCAACAAAAAAGAGTTGTATTGCTCTATTGAGTATATTTTTAAGCTCACCATTCTCAATAAATAAAAATAAATTGGGTATGATTTGACTTAGTAAATAGGATAAATTAGTAGAAGAAGCCTGGTATTGTGGTCGATTACCCTTATCAGAAGGCATATACAAATATTGCAACAGGATTTCTTTTGATAAGGTATCCTGATTTGTACTTTTTTCAAGATCAATTTCTAATTTACTATTTTCAGTATCAAAATTGATTTTAATGATTGACTTAAATTTTGTACTATCTGGTACTAAAAATTCAAAAATATCATCTCCTTTACTTTGGGCTGATACTATTTTACCTATTTGAGCAATTGTATGCAGCATAATAATTCTCCATTTAAATTAACTAACTTTCTTCTCACCCGCCAAATCTACGCACCCAAACCCCATGCTGGTTTTATCGCCCAGGCCGCAGTCCCAGGCGGTTAGCATCAGTCCTTTTGAGCCGGACAGGTAAAACGGGCATAAAAAGGCTTTAACGCGGGTTTCATCTTCATGTCCCTCTTTAATATGGATAAGTTTGGAAACTTTATCCTGTCCGCCCTTGCGGGTAATATAGTCACAATCAATAGTAAATGTTAGGTCGGTATTTTCCGGCGGGGCATTGTATATGGTTTCATGCTTTTTAAGTAAAGATGCACGGACGGCTTCGGAAATGCCCTCATCGAACGGCCGGTAATAATACATTTGCATTCCAGATGAAGTATTTGCTGCTGTTGTCAATACAATTGGCGATAAGGCCAGAAAACGGCAGGTTTCTGTAAATTCCGGGTTCGGCAAAACTTCAATACGCTCGATTCGGAACGATGCTTGCTTTTCTTTACTCTCAATGTTTATTTTTTGGTTGGTAAAAAGCCCCACAACCAGGTGTTGAATGAATTCATTAATCATGGGGCTGCTGATAAACAATTCAGCGCGGGTATGGATTGATAAACGTAAAAAATCGCCCTGACGGCCGCCCCCGTTATATAACTGTAACCGGGAAAAGGTAAACAATTTACGTAATTTACCGTCGGCGCCCAGGTAACCGTGATCGTGCAAAAACGCCGAATACTCGGGGGAGGATTGTGAAAGAATGTTATAAATTGCCGCAGCAAGCTGGTATTGATAATTCAAAGTCAACCAGCCGGCGATTTCGGTGCGTAAGGAAAGTTTTATCCGCAAGAGCCCTCCTGTAACGGTACTACTCAAATTTTTATTGAAATTCAAATGATCATTAACATATTGATCAGAATTTGAATTAAAGCAGCATTATAAAAACATTAAACTTGTGTATAATAAACTTACAAAAATTAAAAACGAGTTAATATTGTCATAGAGTTATGTAACTCAATTTAGTATTCCGTATAAAACTTCCTTTGCCATGTCATTATTAATTTTGATTAATGTGCTTTGATTAATCGACCTGATTTTTAGGTAATGACTCTTAATCGCTCACAAATCTATGAGTAGATTTTTGTGGCTTAAAAAATTAGTGCTCTCTTAGGAGAGCCAAAATTTATCTTAAAGAAATTTTGTATAGTAAAAAAATATAGAAATGAAATATATCCAGGAAGTAAAATAACATTCATTAATACAATAATAATAAAGAAACTTTTCGTGTAATTTGCAAGTGAATTTTTAAATATTAATATAAATTTCAAAAATATTTTTAATTGTAATATTGAAGTTTAGGGTTTTAAAATATTTTAGATTAAACTTGATCTTTAAATAATTAAAGTAAGCGTAAAATTATAAAAATGTGTAGAAGCAGTATAGTGTTCAAGTCCGCTGGTTCTACAAACCAGGGGCTGTGTTTTCTGGGGCACTTGTATTGATTTGATTTTAATAAGCTTATGGACTGATTGCTTTTGTGGGTTTTTTGAGAGGTGGCATAAGGGTGGCGGGGGAGATGCTTTTTTCTTGAAAAGTGTCTTGGATAATATACTAATTATGATTAAAGACTTGAATTCTATGTCAAAACATTTGATCTTTTATAACCTGTGAATTTAATATGGACTTTGAATCATGTTTTAGATATTTTTGTTTGATTTTATTGGTTAGCTATCTCAAATGAAATTTTAAGGAGGACATTTTGAGTGTAATTATGAACAAACGACTGTTAGGAGTTAAAGAAGCGGCAAGCTATCTCAGTATCTCTCGTGCAAAGCTCTATCAGTGGGCTGAAAAAAACAAAATTCCCAGCGTGCGTATAGACACCCGCCGGTTGTTTGATGTGCTTGAATTGGATGAGTTTGTTGAAAGTCTTAAAAAAGATCGGGATAATAAGATTCACTAAATTCTCGGTAATGATCCAGGTTTGTGGGTTATAAGAGTGTTGCAGTTGTCTATCGTGACTTTTATATTTTCTACAAAAAGCTGCTGGAGACTGGAGAATTGTTCAGTTATTGATAGGATTTGAACAAGAAGACAAGTAAACAATTAGTGAAAATTGTAATTTCCTCTAATATTTTTTAAAAATAATTCAAATTTTTCTTGCATATTTCTGCAAAAATGATTTAATTAATTCATCATTATAAAACTTATATGGGATTTTTGGGTGGAAAGCTTCTCTATGAATATATATAAATAGATTTTTTTTAATATTTAATAGCTGAGGAGGTGTCGTCATGAAACGAACTTTAAACATCCCTTCGATTTTTACTTTCATAATGATTATTCTTATTTCTTTATCTTGTACAAAAGAAAAAAAGATAGAAAAAATAACTCTTGCAGAGGGAATGCAACCAATTTGTGCGCCTGTCTATGTCGCAGATCAAATGGGTTTCTTTAACGAATTAGGCTTAGATGTGCAATTAATTCCATTTTCTAAGGGGAAATTATGTTTAGATGCTGTTCTTGGTGGGAAGGCTGATCTTGGCACTGTAGCAGAGACTCCACTCATGCATATTGGTTTCCAAAAACAACCAGTCTCTATACTTGCAACAATACATACATCAACCCAAAACACAAAATGTGTTGCCAGAAAAGATCATGGAATTCTCAATCCATCTGATATAAAAGGGCATAATATAGGTGTTCCAATTGGGGGCAATGCCGAATATTTTATGGATATATTCCTCAATAAATATGGGCTAACAAGAAAAAATGTAAATATTGTAAATTTAAATCCGCCAGAGATGGTAGGAGCAATAGTTAGAGGAGATATTGATGTATCATTTTCCTGGGAGCCACATATAACCCGTACAGTTAATCAATTAGGAGATAAAGTAATCGTCTTTTTGGGTGATGATTTATATAGAGAAACATTCAATTTAGTCTGTTTAAATGAATGGGCAAAATCAAATCAATCTACTTGTGAAAAAGTACTAAAAGCTTTGATTAAAGCAACCACTTATATTCAAGAAAACCAAAATGAATCAATTAATATAGTTGCTAATCATATTCAGATGGATAATGAAGAATTAGCAAGTATTTGGCATTATTATACTTTTAAAATTTCTCTGGATAAATTTCTTTTAGATGCGTTAAATAAGCAGGCTAAATGGGCTATTGATAATGGTATACAGGAAGGGCAAATACCGGATTATTGTTGCCTTTTTTATACTTTACCATTAAAAAAAGTAGCACCCAAGTCTGTTACAATAAATTATTAAATAATTGAATATACTTTATAGACCCATATGTCTTAGAGATGTTCTATAAAAATGCAAAAGACTGATTCCTTAAAGTATTTACGGATATTACCAATACCATTATTAATAGGTGTTTGGGAAATATTAGCACGTGCAGGTTTTTTAAACCGGGCTCTTTTCCCTAGTCCATCGGATGTCGTTTTAGCTTTTGGGAAAATGACATTAAGTGGAGAGTTATTTTTTGATATAGGAGCTACACTTTTACGTGTTTTCTTTGGGTTTGTTTTTGGTAGTATGTTGGGTATCTTGATTGGTGTCCTAACCGCAAGAATTAAAATTTTGGATATTCTCTTTGGACAAATAATACAGATATTAAGGCCAATCCCTCCTATTGCTTTGGTTCCACTTGCTGTTGTTTGGTTAGGCTTAGGTGAATTTTCTAAAATAACTATTATTACATGGGGAGTTTTCTTCCCTGTTTGGGTAAATACATATATAGGTGTAGCCGGTGTAGACCATTCTGTGATTTGGGCTGCACAATCACTGGGAGCAAATCGTAGACGGGTTTTATTTCGTGTAGTATTACCGGCTTCATTCAGGCATGTTATTGCCGGAATGCGTGTTGCCATTGCCATAGCGTTTATTTGTGTTGTAGTGGCAGAGATGCTAGGCGCCTCTAGGGGTTTAGGATTTAGAATTAATACATCATATCTTGTTTTTCGTGTTGACAAAATGATGGTAGACCTTATTATGTTGGGATTGTTAGGAGCAATTACTGATTGGCTATTTATCCAATCTATAAATAAATTTATGCCGTGGTACATATTGAATTCAAATCATTAACTAATAATGAAAGATTCACAAATTAAAATTAAAAATCTTACTGTTTCCTTTGAACGGAAAAAAATTACAGCCGTCCAAGATTTGAACCTTAACGTTCAAGAAGGAGAATTTCTTACTTTAGTGGGTACTACTGGTTGTGGGAAATCAACAATATTGAATACAATTGCGGGATTTGTAAAACCTAACAAGGGTAATGTATTAATTAACGATAATCAAATTTTTAGACCCATTCCTAATATTGGTGTAGTTTTTCAGCAACATGCTCTATTCCCATGGATGACAGTTCTGAGTAATGTCACATTTGGTCCATTATCAATTGGAAAAACAAAATCTGATGCTTTGAAAATTGCAGAAAAATTAATTGAACAAGTAGGTTTAAAAGGATTTGAACAAGCTTATCCTAATGAATTATCGGGAGGAATGCAGCAACGGGTTGGTCTGGCGCGAACCTTGGCTAATAATCCGGATATTTTACTTATGGATGAACCCTTTGGTTCGCTTGATGCACAGACCCGGTCGATAATGCAAGAACTGTTATTGGCTATCTGGAGAGGTACTAAAAAGACAGTGATTTTTGTTACGCATGATGTTGAAGAAGCGGTTTTCCTTGCAGATAGAGTAATTGTACTAACGGCAAGACCCGCTAGAATTAAAAAAGAGGTTATCGTTAACTTGCCAAGACCTCGAAAATTTGATATGGTTACAAGTACCAATTTTATGAAAACTAAAAAAGAAGTGCTAACTGCGATTCGAGAAGAGACCCTACTAGCATTAAATCATTCCAATGATCATATAAGTCATAAACGAAGTTAAATAATGAATAAAAGGTTGTTAAAACAGATAAAAATTGCAAATGAAACAGCAGTAGAACGTATCTTTAATAGTGAACCCGTTTTATACGATCTGAGACGAGCAAACCAAGTTATACCTGGCATGCAAAGGAATATGATTCTTCATGCCGGCCCCCCACTACTTTGGGAAGAAATGACAGGAGCGTTAAAAGGAGCAATAATTGGAGCAATTATTTTTGAGGGATGGGCAAAATCCAAAGAAGAAGCTTTAAAAATTGCTTCGTCCGGTTTAATTACCTATAGTTCGACGCATGATCATAATTCTGTTGCTCCAATGACTGGAGTAATATCCCCCTCAATGAATGTATTTTGTGTGAAAAATATTACCTATGGGAATTTCTCATATTGTAATTTAAATGAAGGTCTGGGACATGTTCTTCGTTTCGGAGCATATGATGACACTGTTATTCAACATCTAAAATGGGTCAATGAATGGGTTGCTTTAGTATTTAAAAAAGCAGTTTATCTATCAGGTCCAATTTCTTTGAAACCCATTATGATTGAGGCAATGCAAAAGGGAGATGAATGTCATAACAGGCATGTTGCCGGGAATGGATTGTTTATAGATATTATAAGACCATATCTCATCAAAATGGATATGAAAAAAACAGAAATTAATAAAGTTTTAGAATTTATAGAATCAAATTATTACTCTTTTCTTAATTTAAGCCTTGCAGCATGTAAAGCAACTGCCGATGTTACTAATGATATTCCTTATTGTACTCTTGTATGGGCACTTTCGCGAAACGGAAAAGATACGGGGATTCGTGTCTCCGGCTTGAATACCAATTGGTATTCTGCAAAATCTGATATACCTGATGGAAGATTTTTTAATGGTTATAGTAAATCAAATGCAAATCCGGATATGGGTGATAGCACTATAACAGAAACAGTTGGAATTGGCGCTTTTGCTATGGGCGCTGCACCTGAAATTGTATCTTATCTTGGCGGACAGGCAGATGATGTTATTAAGCATAGTTATAAAATGTATGATATTACTTATAGCGAAAACCAAAATTTTAAAATACCTCAGTTTGGCTTAAAAGGAACACCTACTGGCATTGATATCTTAAAAGTAGTCGAAACAAAGATCACTCCGATAATAAATACAGGTATTGCACACAAGGATGGTGGTGTTGGACAAATTGGCGCCGGTTTGGTATATGCTCCCATAGAATGTTTTGAAAACGCCCTGCATGCATTTGAAGAAAAGTATGGGAAAATTTAAATATTAAAGAATTAGTGTTGATTCTTATAATGAAGATACCATTGAACATTCGAAACCTTGAATTATCTGATATCAATCAAGCAATGTTGCTTGAAAAAGCTGCCTGGTCTCATGATACACAAGCAACACGTGTACAACTTGAAGACAGGTTAACTATATTTAAAGAAGGATTCTTTGGTGCGTTTACAACTAATGAAAAATTAATTGGGATGGCGTCATCTCAAATCATTACATATTCTCCCAATGATTCTTTTAAATCTTGGGAAACCTTAACAAGTAGTGGGTGGATCAGTAAAACACATCAACCCCAAGGTAATTGTTTACATTTTGTTTCGATTTGTGTACATCCTGAAAATCATCATCAAGGTATTGGAAAAAAATTGAATAAAGAGAGATTGCATTTAGCTGAAAAATTGCATTTAAAATATGTTTTAACGGATACACGTTTACCAGGACTTTCTTCCTTTTTAAAATCAAATATAAATAATCTACCCAAAGATTATCTTGCTGCAATTAAAAAAGGCGAGATAATTGAGCCGGTTGTACAAATGTATTTATCCTTAGGATTCCAGGCACTTGGTCTTATACCTGATTGTATGAAATCGGATGAAGAAAGCGCAAATTTCGGTCTTGCAATGTTGAAAGAGATCTAGTTAAATGAGTCCGGACCCAAAAAGCAAAACAACAATATATCTAGGCAGGATTTATATTCCCCAGGGAGAGGACGAATATATTGATATTCCTCAAGGTGCCCTGGCGGTAAATATGGCCGGACAAATTGAAATAGTTGATGAAAAACAAAAAGTTTTGAAACAATATCCTGAGGCGGACATTAAGGACTATAGCGACTGCCTGATAATGCCGGGATTTGTGGATTGTCATCAGCATTTAACCCATTATGAATGGGTACGATTGATACCGGACTTGATGGAGTGGTTAAAACATATATATAAAATAGAAGCAAAATTCATCGATCCTGAATACTCGACAAAAATTGCAAATTTCTTTTTTAATGATTTATTAGAAAATGGAACAACCACGGTTTGTGCACATGGACCTTATTTTGAAGAAGCGACAGATGCAGCATTTGAAGTAGCTGTCAAAAAAAATATACAGGTTGTTATGGGTATGAATATGGGCGACATGAATCTTCCAAGCCCTATGAAACAGAGCCCAAAAGAATCACTCAAGGCTGCAGAAAGACTTTTTAAAAAATGGGACGGAGCTAACAATGGTTTAATCAATTATTGTTTTACCGTCCGCCCTGCGTACTGCGCATCAGTAGAACTGCTTCGTGGTGTTGCAGAAATGGCAAATCATTATAATGCCAGAATACAATGTCATTTAGCTGAGGATGAGGAAGGCGTTAAAGAGATTCTCAAGTATTATCCCGATTGTAAAAGTGATACGGAAGTCTATTATAAAACCGGAATTCTTGGGCCGCGCACTATCATGGCACATGGCATTTATCTGCTTGATTCTGATTATGAATTACTTGCAGAAACAGGTACTACAATTGCCCACTGTCCCCGAGCGAATTTATTGGCTGGTGGCAGACAGATGGATTGCGAAAAAATGCGGAAGGCTGGGATAAATATTGGGTTAGGAACGGATTTGGGAGGGGGCAAAGGACATTTCATGAACCAGGTAATTGAAGATTCAATGAAAATAAATAAAAAAATGTCAATTCATTATTGGTTATACGTTTCATTTGGTTTTAATATTAACAAATTATTTAATACAACTATGTATAATCTATTACCTAATGAATTTTGCAAGAATAACATATTTACTATTGATAATATATTTCCCTCCAATACCAACATTAATGACATATTAAGTCGAATTATATTTTATAAAATACAAAATATGGGTAGAATTCAAAATGATGAAAATAAATTTGAAGAAAAATATGAAAAATTGGCAAAAATGCTCTTTCAATCATTTTCTTCAAAAGATAATAATGAATTAATAAATATTATTAAAGGCGAAAATTACAAAAACTATATTAGTAATTTGTTAGGGAATGAAGTAAGTAATTTATACTTCTATAATCAAGATCAAGATCGTTTATTGTTTTTTAGTGAAGCATGTAATAATCCCAATTTTGATTTTCCAATATTTCATATTAATGATTCAACAAGTGAAGGATTATATTTAGCACAAAAAGTATCAGATTCTGAATTTATTGCACGTAGAAAAGAACAAAGAAACATGTTAAAAGAAAAGAACGAATTTCTTACTGTAGAAATAGGTCATAAAATTCTCAACACTCCAATAGATAAACGTTTATGTTCAGAATTTGAAAAAAATAATCATATCATATTTATTCCGCAAGGTGAGATAATAACTTTTTCCTTCGAGTATTTTATTCTTCAAACATTAAATGATCTATATGGAAAATCAAATTTTTCATTTGAAGAAATAATTATTTCAGCATGGGAGAATATGCACATTAATTATCAATATATGAAAAATAGACAAAATGATAGCTTAGAAAGTATGTGTCTATGGTTACAGGAAATCTTATATAATCCAACTCAATATAAGTATTTATGGGAAAATACTCATTGGTTTACTAAATATTATAATGAGTTAATAATTATTCTTAATAATTTTCAGAAAAAGCATGATATAATAAACAAAATTGGTGAACTAATTATAAATTTTGAATTAGAAATTTCAAAAGACTATATCTTACAAAGAGAGCACTTTTATAGGAGAAGTAGAATTTCACCTCACATGGAATTATATCATGGCACTCATAACATTTTAATGTTTTTTATCAATCTACCTTATCCCCAAATTCAAATAAATATTACTTATCCTATTCAAGCATTTTATTTGGGTACATATTTTAATAAAAAAATATGTCTAGATCATTCATCAAAAATTAAAAATATTTTCTCTGCAATTGCTATGAGGAATATAATTGCATATTCTTTTAATAGTATTAATCAAAAGAATCAGGAAATAATAAAAACAGAAAAATTTATGGATCAATTGAGTGATTATGTATTCGTACATGGACTCAAATCACCTTTTACTTCAATAAGAAACTCCGTAACAATAATAAAAAGAAGTCATTTAAATAGTATCAATGAAAAAGAAACTATCGCAAAAATTGAAAATAAATTAAATGATATCTTAAGTGAGATTAAAAAAGGCTTATTTTTAATTGATCGCGCTAAAGAAATAACAAAAGCTGCACATTCATCTAATAAAAAAGAATTAGATATAATAGGATTTATAAAAGAATACTTGAAAAATAAAGTTTTTTTATCGAATATTGTACTTATTGATAATTTACAAAATGAGAAAATTTTTATTATGATAACTGATGAATTCTCAATAACCCAGATATTAGATAATTTTATTAACAATTCAATTGAAGCAATAGAAGAAAAAGGTATTGGTAATAAAATTATGTTTAATAGTAAAATTATTAATAATAATATTCAAATTGAAATCGTTGATAATGGACCAGGAGTTGAGACAAAATTTATTGAAAATTTTATTAATAATCACTATTCACCATTTAAATCTACCAAAGAAGGCGTGCAAAGAGGTTTAGGATTATATATATGTAATAATTTGATCCAGCTTCAAAATGGGAAATTAATCTATAATAATAATTGTAAAATAGGTACATCATTTTATTTATTATTTCCAATTCAGAAAGGGGAACTTAAATGAATGTTGCTAAAAGAGTATTAATTGTTGATGACGAAAACAATTATAGAAATGAATTGAAAGAATTATTACTGAAATCATTTGATAAAATTGATACTTCTGGTCCGGAGGATTATAAAAACAAAATTAATAACAATATCTATGAATTAATAATTCTTGATTTTATATTAAATGGCATTAATGGATATGATGTTTATAAAGAAATCAGAAAATTTGATAAACGAAGCCAAATTTTATTTCTTACACATATTGCCAAAGAAGATTTTAAATTGAAAGAAATTGTAATGAATAAAATACCATTATATAATAAAACCGAGGAAGATTTAATAGAAAAAATACTCTATAACAAAGATAAAATAAAGTTTCTTTATGAAGATGATATGTCTGTACTAATTGTAGAGGATGAAGATAAAAATTTTAAAGATTACTCTGAAATATTAAAATATTTGCATATAGATAAAATCAAAAGAGCAACATCAATATTTGATGCTGAAATTATGATAAAAAATTATTACTTTAACGTTTTCTTAATTGATATGTGTTACAAAGAGAATGGGATTGAAATATGTAAAGGGCATCTTTTAGTAGATAAAATAGTAAATATATTTAATGACAAGCAATATTTATTATTACCGATAACAACAAAGGAAATTGGTAAAATCAAATTAAATAATTATACTAATAGAAAATTTGTATTTCCAGCAATCAAAGAGGAAATTGACGATTTTCATTTGTTCTTTGAAAATAAAATTTTTAGAAGTGATTTTGGGGTAATCTATGAATGAAAAGATTAATATATTATATCTTGATGATGATGTAAGGTGGGGTGCATCATTAAAGGAACTACTTCCCGATTATAATATTATATTTGTATTAACTGAAAGTGATTTTTTAAAAAAATTAGAAGAAAAAGAATTTAAACCGGCTATCTTTATTATCGACTGGATTCTTTCGGACCCAGATATTACAGCCCAAGAAATTATTTCTACTCTTGTTAAAAATTATTTAAAAATCCCTCGGATCATTTTAACCCATGGCAAAGGTAAAGAAGGTACTAACTTATTTTTATCAAAAACAAACTGTATAATTATTTGCAAAGATGATGAAAATTATCTTTCTGAACTTACATCAACTATTAATGCAGTAACTAGTGCTGTAAATGAAAATGAAGCAAATAAAGAGATTGATAGTATTGAAACTTTTAGTAAAAATGTAACATCTACGGAAAAATTTGTAAAAATCAAAGAAAGAGAATTAAATTTATTAACAGAAATAATAAAATATGTTGTTGACGAAAAATTAAGTATTGAAAAGTTTATTAAAAAATTACTTTATTTTTTAATGCAATATTTTAATTGCCAAGGTGCATTAGTAATTAAATTTGATTCAAATGAAGGTTTTATAGCATTTAATGAGAATCTCGAAGGAATAACTCAAATCAACTTTCATAAAATTGAACCTTTTGAGATAATTAAAAAAGACTCGTTAGAAAAAATGGCATTTGATTTAGGAACTATAGACAATAAAACGATTTTATTAGAAATAGATGATAAATTTTTTATTAAAAATTGTATTGTAAATTCTTTTAACAAAAAAAAATGCTTAGTCAAATTATTAATAGACGAATTAAATCTTCAAAGTTGTATAATTTTATTTTCAAATGAATATAAAAATATCTTTGATAATACGGATATAACTAAGTTAGAAGAACTACCATTGGATACTATCCTTCATTGTGCTTATGATATACCTTTTCGTGTATCTGAACAACATGGGCTTGGATATTTTTTTTATCTTAATATGATAAAATTTTTGAATTTAATAATTTTTTTTCTAAAAATATTTATCTCATCTTTAATAGAATGATATCGTTTACAATAACTTTTATCGATAATTTATTTTTTCCAATATTAAGAAAGTTAGGAAATAGTGATGAATCTTTTAGCTATTTTAAAAAATTGACATCTATGATTGAAAAAAGAAAAAAACAACAGTATTTAAATAGCACTTTTTCAAAAATCAAGCCTTGGGATTTTAGGAACAAATTGATTGCTACGTATATTGAATTTATAAGACTTATGATATTAATTATTGCTTTATGCATTATTATTATCCCAATCATTTATATTAAACACCAGCTACATACTTCTGATGATCTTTCTATTGAAAAGTGGAGTTTATGGATTCTCACAATAATTGAGTTGTTGATAAGCATACTCATATGTGTTCTTTTTTCAATTGGATTAATTGTTTTGATGGTGCCCGATTTTGCAAAAGGAATACCTAAATGGATGCTTCAATTCCGTAATATTTCTAGTATTGATAGATCTTTGCTTGGTTTAATTACAACAACTTTAATTGTACATGTTGTAAGCAGTATTTTTGAAAGTATTCATTCCTCTGATGGAAATTTTAATATATTATCAGTCTCTATTTCTAGCTTTTTAATACTTATTTCTATTGCAATCCTACTCTACATTATAAACAATGCTAATAAAAAGTAATTTTTAAATTCTACATCGTTACACATATTATTAATTAATTAAAGGATAAAGATATGATTACAAATCTTAATCTTGCCGCCCCGACCGGCACTGCTGAATCACAGCTTATTCGTGCTGTGAAAATTTTAATGGAAATGCATCCGGAACTTATCGTCAACATTTATGATGGAACAACAAATGAAATTAAGGACTGGTTGGAGAACGGGAAAAAAGTTGAAAATCATACAATAGAAATTGATCTTACATTACAAGGGAAAGATATAGCTGAGAAAAATACTATTCTTGAATCAATAAAAATGTCTTATGTAGAAGAAAATTTACTAATTGTGCCCGTAAACCACCCTTTAGCCTCCAAAGAAGCTTTAAAAGAAGATGAATTACAGGCTGTATTTGAAGATGTGGTTTTTATAAATCGTTTCAAAGGAGCCGCTGTACAGGAAGTTGGATATGAATATTTAGATGAACATAAAATTAAGTATAAAAAAAGTAATTTTACTGTTAAAAGCCTTGAGGGCTCTGTCAGAGCTGTGGCCGCAGGTATCGGAGTTGCAATACTACCACGGGGTACTGTTGAAGAAATATTACCGGATCAAATAAAAGGAATAAGTCTACCCGGACCTGGAAATAAACGACAGTTTTATTTAGCATGGAAAAAGGGGAAAAATCACTCAGAAAATGCAAAAGAACTTGCCAAAATATTAGGTGTAGATATTCCATAGAATAAATAAAATTGGGTTGAATTGATGAACAGAAAAATAATTATTTTAATACTCAGCTTTCTTTTTTTTACATGCAAAAATAATATTGATAAGAAAGAATTTGATAAAAAACTTACTGTAGGCATCCAGATTTCCCCGGCTATGACTCTTATCATGATTGCTGAAGATGAAGGTTTTTTCGATAAAGCCGGTGTGGATGTTGAAATTAAGGAGTTTACTGCCGGCAAATTTGCATTACAGGCTTTCCTGGGAGGGTCCATCGATGTAGCTGTTTCGGGTGAAGTCCCGGTTACTCTATCTACACTTCAAGGTAATAAATTTAGAGTACTGGCTCAAGTAGTTGAAAGGACAATCAACGAATGTCGAGTCGTAGTAAGAAAAGAAGAAGGCTTGGATACCCCGGAATCTTACTTTGGCACCAAAAAGAGAAAACTTTCAACATCGTTTGGAGGGGGGCCTGAATTTTTTACTTATAATTTCTTGAGGAAACATAGCATAGCAGACGATCAAGTCGATCTGATTAGCCAGCGTCCTGAAGATATGCCGGCAGCCTTATCAAATGGCACAGTTGATGCTATTTCAATTTTTGATCCTTTTGCCCGAATTGCTGAAATACAAATGGGTGAAATTGGTCAAACATTTACTGATGAGGATATCTACTCCGAACTTTATGTGGTTGATGTAATGCAAAAAACTATTGATGAAAAATCCGAACTGCTTAAGGCATTTATCAAAGGATTATATGACGCTCAGTTCTTTATCCGTGAACATCCTGAGGAATCCAAAGAGATTTTGATAAAATACACTAAATTGGATAAACAAATTGTAGATGATATTTGGGATAATTTTGTATTTAAACCAACCCTGAATCATTATTTCATCGATTACACAACCGCAGAGGCGTATTGGGCGATTGAGAAAGGTACATTCCCGGCTGATACCAGGATACCCAATTTCAAGGATATGATATACCCAGATTTTCTGCAATGCATTGATTCAGCCTGTGTAACTATTGATTGAGACTTTTGTCAGGATGGTTAACAAAATACAGTATTCCGGTAAAAACAAAATTGCAATTCTTTATGCAATACATATTAAAAAATATATTACTTATGCAATACCCATTATAATATTTCTGTTAATATGGGAAATCATCGCAGATTTTAAATTAATAAACCCTCTTTTATTTCCACCCCCGACATCAGTATTTAATGCCTTGAAAGAATGGGCCAGTACTGGTGAATTATGGCGTGATGTTAAAGCCAGCTATTGGCGTATGCTATTTGGGTTTATCATTGGCGGATGTTTTGGAATTGTTTTTGGAATGCTTACTGGGCGAATAAAAATTTTCAATCAGTGTTTATCCCCTATAATACAATTATTCCGTCCATTACCCCCTGTCGCTATTATTCCTCTTGTTATTGTCTGGTTAGGTATTGGAAATATCGCAAAAATATTTTCTATTTCATTTGCAGTATTTTTTCCTGTTTGGCTCAATACTCATTTAGGGTCCTCATCAGTACCTTCTATATATATATGGAGTGCAAAATTATTACGTAAATCAAAGATTAAAAATTTATTTAGAGTTGTATTACCCGCTGCTCTGCCTTTTATCATTGCCGGCTTACGTACCTCAATTGCCATTGCATTTATAATGGTATATGTTTCTGAAATCGCTGGAGCTTCTCAGGGTATTGGTTATCAAATATCAATTTCACACTTGGCATATCGTATCGATAAAATGATGGCAGCATTATTTGTTTTAGCCCTTGCTGGTGTTGTAGCTGATATGGTATTTACAAAAACAATGAAGATTATTTTCCCATGGATTAAAACTAACCATGAATAGTTCAATAATAAAAGTTGAAGATGTTTCTGTCTATTATGATAATTTTTGTGCACTTGAAGATATTGAATTTAAGTGTCAAAAAGGGGAATTTGTAGTTATTGTAGGGAAATCCGGTGTTGGAAAATCATCATTTCTAAATGCACTTGCATATTTTATTGAGTATCATGGGAAAATTATAAGGCCACAACATATTGGTTATGTGTTTCAGAATTATTCATTATTTCCTTGGATGACTGTATCACAAAATATTGGGTATGGTTTGGAAAATATAAATAAGAAAAATAAACAAGAACGTATAAATGATATGCTTCATAAAATTGATATGGTAGAGTATAAAAACAGATATCCTTCCCAACTCTCTGGTGGTCAGATTCAAAGAGTTGCATTGGCCCGTGCTCTTGCTCCAGATCCGGATTTACTTTTAATGGATGAGCCTTACGCTTCGTTGGATTATCATACAAGGGATAAAATGCAAGAATGGCTTTTATCAGTATGGCAAAATTCTAGAAAAACAATAATATTTGTTACCCATTATATTGATGAGGCTATTTTTTTAGCTGATAGAATTTTAGTGTTAAAAAATAAAGCATTTATTCATGAAGAGATTGTTCCATTTAATCGTCCTCGCAATAATGAGATTCGTTATTTAAAGGAATTTATAACATTAAAGCATACAATATTAAATTTTATGGAATAAGAATTTACAATAATTATAAAGATGAAATAATAAATTATTTTAATATTGGATTAATAAAGTATTGTTTGTAGTAGATTAGCATTCTAATTTCTACTGAATTATAAAGTCCTCTTTAAAATTCAACTTTTTTCAATAATGATATGTATTTAAACAAAAATATCTCAAGTGGCATTAGGGTGGCGGATACGGGTAGGTATAACTATGAACTAATACGAAATGTTACGAAAAAACAAGGGGTTACGTTTTGGCTTCTCTTTTTGCGTTGAAATGTTGTTTTTATTGGGGTTATGGTGTTTTGGTATGGTATGTGAGACCAGCGCTCTAACCAACTGAGCTAATTGCCCGTGTAAGCTATATTTTACAAAGAAATTTGCATATTTGCAAATGGTTTTTATTGGATGATGTTCATGGAAATAGTAATATTTTTGGTTTTAACTTTATAATCTTTGTCCAGAAAAATGACCAGCAAACGCACACATTAAATTAAAGTTTTAAATCTTTTTGGTTCTATATTGTTTATTATAGGTAAAAATTTATCTCTATTCTAATTGACTTTATTGTTTGACATTTTAAAATTTATTGAAAATAAATTTAATACCGGTTTGAAAGGGAAAAATGCCATTAGAGATAGAGAATGAACTGTAAAAGGTAATTTTTGTAAAGAGCAGAAATTTTAGTTGATAATTTTTTGTATAATTATTAGGTTCTATATGGTTTTCAGTGGGTAATTTTTACTGAAAGAACCATTGTTTTAAAGTAAAAAAAAGTAAAACTAACTCTAGTTTTATGATAGTTTTTTTAAATAAAAAAAGATATGGAAAAGTTTTCCATTTTCCCCTCTGCGTTCTCTGAGTGCTCTGCGGTTTCATTTTTTTACCGCCGAGGGCGCCAAGAACGCAGAGATAAGTATTCAAATAATTGTTATTATGGCGTTTATTGATAGCAGTTTTCTTTATTAATTTTTTTGTTTTAAAGTTTCTTTATGGATGAAAGGCAATTTCTTTTTCAAAGACAAGTTTAATCTAATTATTGTTATTCAACGAAAAGTTCTATTTACCAAGTCTTTAAAACTGATATGACTTTATTCTTGTTCTTAAAATAGTGGGAGAATTACCCACTACAAACAATATAGAGCCAATTATTATATAATGTATTCCATTCTTTAATTTAAAGATTGGTACTGTTTAGGGTATAAACAGAAAATATCCGGTAAAATAGCTAAAATTTTTTCAGAGAAAATTATGACAAGTGATCTGTTATTAAAAACGCTAGACCAGGCCCGCGAAGGTGTACTAGTATTACATAGAAATGGCACTATTCGTTATGTAAATTATCAAAGTAGTGTAATATTTGATGAACCGCCTGATAAGCTGGAATCACAAAATTTTATAACTCTATTTTCAAGGAGTAATGCTGTAAAAATTAAACATGCTTTGAATAAATTAAAAACACAATCCGAATTTGTGATTCCGTACATTGTAATTAACAAACCGGATAAAGAAATTGTGCTGGAAATTGTATTGCGCAGAATAACCGAAAATAGTGGGGAATGGATCATCGTTTATCTTTACCCTGCGTCGCCAGAACCAATCATTGCAGGTCAACTTGATTTTGTTTATAAATTAATTGCCATTGCCAATAAATCTATGACAATGCCGGTTTTTTTGAAATTGTATGTTAATGAAATTAAAAAGTTTTGTCGTTGCCAGGCCGTCGCTATTCGATTATTAAAAGATGATTTGACTATACCTTATGAATATTATTCCGGGTTTCCACAATCATTCTATCAAAAGGAAAGCCCATTATCAATCATCAAAGATCAATGCATGTGTATTAATGTAATTCGGGGCGATTGTGATCCGGAATTGCCATTTTATACAGACTATGGATCTTTTTTTATGAATGCAACAACTTGTTTTTTAAAGACTGTTTCTGAAGAAGAAAAAGGCGCTACCAGAAATATTTGTAATCAATATGGATACGAGTCGGTTGCCTTGATTCCAATAAAAGTAAATAACAAGATTATCGGTTTGATCCACATTGCCGATACCAGGGAAAACCGGCTTCCCTTGGAATTAGTGCAAGTATTGGAACTTATTAGCATGCATATGGGTGCGGCTATAGAGAACATTATTATCCGTGAAAAAGTTCAGTTTCAGAAACAGCAACTTGAAAACCGCGTAAAAGAGAGAACCAGAGATTTAACCCGGAAAAATGAATTACTGAATAAAGAGATTAAAGAGCGAAAGCTCATATTAAAGCAACTGGATATACAGCAAAAATATTTACACCACCTGGCGCAAACAGTTCCCGGTGCACTATTTCAATTCATAACTCGTAATGATGGAACCAAAAGTTTTCCATTTTTGCAGGGACAGTTAATCAGAGATTTGCAAATTGAAACTACCGATGCAGCTCGTGATGCCAACACCATATTTCAATGCATTACTGAGCCGAACCTGCAAGAAATCAGTAGTCAGTTTGGTGCAAAACATGTCAAAGGCGCTACTAATACTTTACATCTTCAATTTCAAAAAAATAAAAAAGAAATATCGCGCTGGCTGCGTCTCGATGCTGTTTTGACCTCTTGTACCAACCTGGAAAAACACTGGACCGGGATCGTTACCGATGTCACCGAACTGCATCAAAAGGAAATGGAACTGCTGCACAGTGAAAAACAACTCCGTAAAGCCCAGGAATTAGCTTTAATTGGAAATTGGGAATGGAATGTTCAAACCGGTAAAGTAACCTGGTCGGAACAAATATATAAAATTCTGGATGTTGAGACCCGTGACCCTTACCAGGTTTTTTCCCAAACCAGGATCCACCCGGATGACAAGGATTTGTGGGATCGGGCAATGTATAATATTCGAAATTATTATGAACCCTTTCAACTTGATTTTCGAATAATTAAAACAGATGGTGTCATTTGCTGGCTGCATAACGAATCCGAAAAGGTGACTGATGATTTTGGGAATGTTTTATCTGTTACTGGTATAATCCAGGACATTACTAAACTGAAACAAAATGAAGAAAAACTTTTATCAAGTGAAAAGAAATACCACAAATTATTTTCGGAAATGAAATTCGGATGCACTTTGCAACAAATTATCCTGGATGAAAAGGGCGTTCCTGTTGACTATGTAACTCTTGATATGAATCCGGCCAGCGAGCATCTGCTGGGAATTAAAAAAGAGGATGTGTTGGGTAAACCTATCGGTTCCATGTTGCCGCCCGAAGAATTTAAAAAATGGCTTAATATTTTTAGTACAGTAGCTCTTACCGGGAAATCAGTTGCTTATGAGCAATATTCAGAGCATAATGATAAATTCTTTGAGGGGAGTGTCTATTGTCCAGTACCCGGGCAATTTGCGGTCAATTTTGAAGATGTAACAGAACGGGTAAAAATAAATAGAACTTTGGATTATACTAAAGAATTGTATCGTAATATTCTGAATAATATTTCCGATGCAGTTTTTGTCACCGATGCCGCCGGCTTGTTTACCTTTGTCTGTCAAAATGTTGATGAAATTTTTGGATATACAATGACAGAAGTGGAGGAATTGCATAATATTAAATTCCTGTTCCCGGAGAATTTAAATTTTACAAGACTGATTAATGAGGAGCAGGAACAAAAAAATATCGAATTCACTATATATGATAAATACCGCCGGGAACATACAATACTTGTTAATATTAAACATGTTCAAATTGGAGCCGGACGCCTGTTATTCACCTGCCGGGAAGTGAGTGAATTAAAAAAAACTCACACAGCACTTCAACAAAGTGAGGAACGATATCGCGCTCTTGTTAACGCTTCGCCTAATTCTGTTTTAGTATTTCAGAATGGTCAATATGTCTTTTGTAATCCTGCCGGAGCCAAATTACTTGGTTACAATGATCCTCAAGAGATTATTGGAAAATCTGTAACAGATGGGATTGACAATTCATCACTTGAAATTTTACAGCAAAGAATTAAAAACCTTGAAAATGGGGATAGCAATCCACTAGCAGAGATATACTATAATGGAGCCGACGGTTCACAAAAGGTTATTGAATCATTATCTGTTCCCATTACTTATAACAACGAGCCGGCATTTCTTGCCATTGGCCGGGATGTAACTTTACGGAATAAACTGGAGCGGGAATTGGAATTACAGAGAAAAAGAATTTATGAGATTTTTGAACAATTACCCGGTTATGTCTGCCTTTTTAATTCCGAGTTTGGAATTGTCTTTGCCAATAAAGTATTCATGAATCTATTTGGTAATTATGAAAATAAAAAATGTTACCAGATCTTTTGTAAATCCATTGCTCCATGTGATAATTGTTCTGTGAAAACAGTTTTTAAAACAAAAGAAAATTTGGAAAGAGAATGGCAAAGCCCTGGCGGTAAGTATTACCTGGTAGCAAATTCTTTTTATCCGGCCGGCGAGTGGAGTGAAGATTATGTTTTAGAGTTTGGCATTGATATTACACTACGTAAAGAAGCGGACATCCGGCTGCGGCAGAGTGAGGAACAACTGCGCAGAATTGTGGAACAAACTCCGGTTATGATGCACTTTGTCGATTTTGAAATGCGCATATTATCAGTAAGCGACCACTGGTTAAAAACAATGGGTTACACCCGTGATGAAGTGCTGGGCCGTAAATGGGTCGAATTTATTAATCCTGAATGGCAAGATGTTGTTATTAATATTGATTTACCGAATTTGCTGAAAAGCGGCTGTAATTATGATATTCCCCTGCAATATATTACCAAACGCCGAACGATCCTCGATATACTTTTTTCAGCAATTGTGATTTACAATGAAAAAAAACAACCGCTTAATTTACTGGCCGTGTCCATTGATATAACCGAAAAAAAACGAGCGGAGCAGTTACTCAGAGAATCGGAGCAAAAGTTTCGTAATCTGGCCGAACTTTCACCAATGGGAATAATGATAGTACAAAAAAAATCCATCATGTATGCCAATAAAACAACTGCCCAGTTGCTGGATCTGAGCCGTGATGATTTAAATAGCAGTTCTTTTGACTATGTCGAAAAACTGGTACTGCCGGAGGTATTTAAAAAAAGCACGCGACTCATTAGAAAAAACAATGACAATACTGATTTGATAATTGATAATTTTGAATTTAAAATTATAACCGGCAATAATACTGAGCGATGGTTAAAAATTCTAAGCACAGCCATTCCTTATAAAAATAAACCCGCAATGATGTACTGTATAATCGATACCTCAGAACAAAAGAATGCGGAACTTTTATTATTCAATTCCCGGAAAGAATTAAGAGACTTGTACCTGAATTCTCAAATTATTGTGGAATCGGAGAGAAAAAGAATTGCACGTGAAATACATGATGAACTGGGGCAATCATTGACGGCTTTGAAAATAGATATGTTTAGTATCAAGAAAAGAATGCCCGGGAATGATGATTATCTCAATGATAAATGCAATGATATGATTGCGTTGGTAGATAAAACGATTGATAGCGTTAAAACAATATCACAAGCATTGCGGCCAGGATTGCTCGATAATATTGGTCTGGCATCAGCAATTGAATGGCAGGCTCTGGAATATGAAAAACGAACCGGTATCAAGTTCAATTTTCGGATTTCGCACGAATTAGTCCCCGTGCAATCCGATAAAGCAACAGCTTTGTTCAGAATATTTCAGGAGACAATAACAAACGTAATAAGACATGCAAACGCAACCAGGGTCGATATCCAATACTCTGTAAAGAATAATGTGTTGAATTTAATCATCCGAGACAATGGCAAGGGAATTACAAAACAGGAAATAGCCGATTCAACTTCATTAGGTCTGCTGGGAATGCGCGAGCGGGTGTTGCCATATAATGGCAATGTCGAGATTTACGGTAAATCCAAATATGGCACAATAGTAACTATCACCATACCTCTATAATAGATATGCAGTTAAAAATAAAGCACTATTGAAATAAATTGTTAATATTTTTGTTTTAAAAATGTATTAATTTTAATTATGCAATTATCAAAATACTCAAGAAATACATTTTAATTTTCAATCGCTTTAATTTAAATGGATCACAATTAGTAAAGAATAGTATGTTAAAATTACTTGTCGCCGATGATCATGCAATTGTCCGTAGAGGTTTAATTCAAATAATTTCAGAAGCCGGGGGAATACTAGTTGTTGGTGAAGCAGGCCGTGCTAGTGAAGTTTATGAAATTCTGGCTAAAACACCGGTTGATATTTTATTATTGGATATTAATTTGCCCGGTATTAACGGCCTGGAAATATTAAAACAAGTTAGAAATGATTATCCGGATATTTCGGTACTGATCCTGACCATGTTCCCGGAAGAACAGTTTGCATTTCGAGCTTTTAAAGGCGGCGCTTCCGGCTATCTCACCAAAGAAAGCGCCCCGGAAGAATTAATTCGGGCTTTGCAAAAAATTTCATCAGGGGGTAAATATTTAAGCGCATCTTTGGCGGAGAAACTGGCCTGTTATATTGGTACAAAAGACAACAGCCTGCCTCATCAGACCTTGTCCGACCGGGAATTTCAGGTTATGAAAATGCTGGCAGCCAGCAAAACAGTTTCCGAAATTGCCCAGGAGCTACATCTCAGTGTAAAAACGATCAGCACCTATCGCGCCAGGATTTTACAGAAAATGCGAATGAATAAAAATGCCGATATAACCCAATATGCGATAACCAATAAATTACTCGATTAATTATTCCTGCCCCTATATTTGTGAGACAATATCCTACACGATCTTGTAATTACTGCCTACAATTAAATCAGCCATTCACCGATATTATTTTTAAAATAATATTATTAGAATAATTTGTGTTTCTCCGATTGCCATATTAGGCAAGTTTTTTCACGTTGAGAACAAGTTTTACAATAAAGGTTTTGTAAGTTATATTTCAACAAAATTATTAACCATTTAATCTTGAGCCATGAGAATTTTTATTGCTGAAAAATCACCTGTAATCCAACAACGTCTCCAGGAAATGCTGACGGAAATAGCAGGAGTATATCTCGTCGGTATATCCAGTAATGTTAATTACATAATCGAGCTTATTCAGGCTACTAATCCTGATGTGCTCATTATAGATAGCGATTTATTTTCAAATAACATTACAAGAGTATTATCAAAAATACGGAAATACTATTCAACTCTGGTCTTGATAGTATTTGTTGATGATTATCTGGACCAATATAAAAAGCAAGCCTGGCAATTCCGTGTTGATTATTTTCTAACCAAGTCCCATGAATTTTTCAAAATTACCGAAATTATTCAAAAGTTGTCGATTCAGCAACAAGCCGATCAGGCAATACCGGGCATTATTCATAATAAATTTAAGGAATAATAAAACTTTAAACAAGCTAGAAATGGATTTTTACCCCGGCATATATTTTTTTAGCAGTAATAATACTTTGTCCCTTTAAAGGATTATAGATATGAGTTATCAGGATAAATACCAACTATTTTTTAATATGAGCAATGATGCAATTTTTATATTTCAGCTTTTGGAAAATGGGTTGCCTGGGAAATTCATTGATGTTAATACAACCGCCTGTCAGCGTTTAGGCTATACCCGAGCGGAATTACTGAATATGAGGCCCGATCAGTTGTGTGATGACAGTTTTAAAATAATCATTCCCCAAATAATTAAAAAGTTAAAAACTGACAATGCAATTACATTTGAACTGGTTCACTATACCAAAGCCGGCGAACCAATTCCTGTTGAAGTCAATGCCCGTTTATTCTCTATGGATGATAAAGATACTATATGTTCTCTGGTTCGTAACATAAAAAACCGAAAGGATTCTGAAACTGCTTTAATTAAAAACAAAGATCAAATAAATAGTATTCTGGCCAGTATCAGTGATGGATTGTTTGTGCTTGATGAGAACCTGGTTGTTACTTTCTTCAACTCTGCTGCGGAAAAATTATTACATCGGAATAGTGAAGAGGTAGTCGGGCAAAACCTGTTCAAGGTTTTCCCGGAAGCCGCCGGTTCGATTTTTGAAGAAAATTATACTAATGCCCTGAAAACCAAAAAATTTATAAATTTTGAAACCTATTTCGGCGTGGAACCCTATGTGAACTGGTATGAAGTTCGTGTCTATCCCTTTGATAATGGAATTTCCGTATTTTTCCAGGTAACCACCGAACGAAAAAAGGCGCAAACACGCATAGAGCATTTAAACAAGGTTCTGCAATCCATTCGCAATGTTAATCAGTTAATAACCCATATTGAAGACCCAAAGGAGCTGATCAATAAAGTATGTTTATCCCTGGTACAAAACCGCGGGTATTTTTATTCATGGATAGCCTTGCTAGACTCACAAAATAAGGTATGGCTAGCTGCTGAATCCGGTTTTGATAATGAGAATTTGAATTTAATAAAAAAAACCGGGCGTAGCGGCTTAATTTTTTGCGCCCAAAAATTATTATATACGACGGACAAAATGCTGATTGTCAAACCCTGTGTTGATTGTGGTGAATGTGTTTTAGGCAAGTTGGCATTTCACAAGGGAAGTTATATTTGCAAGCTGGAGTATGATAATCAGCTATTGGGGCTGTTCGGGGTTACAATTCCTGCCGAATTCACTGATAACGAAGAGGAACAGAAATTATTTATTGAAATGGCCGATGATATTGCTTTTGCATTACAAAAAATTTATGTCGAACTGGAACAAAATTTAACCCTGGAGCAATTAGCCAAAGCCGTTCTGATTATGGAAAAAAGTCCGGTTGTTCTTTTTCAATGGAAAGATGAAGAAAACTGGCCGGTAATTTATGTTTCTGAAAATGTTGAAAATATATTTGGCGTTTCTGTAGCCGATTTTCAGTCAGGTAAAATTTCATTAAAAGCAATCATAAAACTGGAAGATTTAAAAAGAGTTGAAAATGAAATAAAATATTATCACCAAACCGGTCAATTTTCATTTAACCAGGAATATCGAATAATTGGCAAGGGAGGAAAATTATTTTGGGTTGATGTGCGAACTGTGGAATTTAAAGATAGCACCTCACGGGTTTCTTGTTATCAAAGTATTGTTATAGATATTACCGAGAGAAAAACGGCAGAACTGGCTTTAATAAAATCGGAAAAAGAACTTGGCGCTTTGAATTTAATCGCCAACCAGTTTTTAAATAAATCCGGTAATGAACTTTATTTCCAGTTATTGCATGTCATTCTGGAATACATGAACTGTAAAATCGGGTATTTTGGTTATATTAATTCAGATGGGGATTTGGTTGGATTTGCAGGAAGCGACAAGGATGAATTTTCAGTACAGCCCACCGAATTTGTGTTGAAAAAAGAGAAATGGCCTGGTTTAATAGGACGGTCTCTCAGGGAAAAGCTATCATTCTATGAAAATAAAGCGGTCATTTTACCGGAAAACCATTTAAAACTATCAAATTTTTTGGTTGTGCCCCTATTGTATCACAATGAACTTTTAGGTCAAATTGCGGTTGCAAACCGCCCGGAGGGGTATAATGAGGAAGAACAAAAGAAACTCGAATTCCTGGCGAATTATATTGCGCCAAATTTAAAATCAACTTTGGCAGATGAAGAACATGCGGAAATCAAAAAACAATACGAAATCGATTTATTGAACAGTTATACAATGCTTGAAGAAGCCCAAACAATAGCCAATATGGGCAGTTGGGTTTGGGATCGGACAAGCAATCAAATATTTTGGTCCGATCAATTATACAAAATTTTCAATTTACAAAAAAGCGACCATCCAATTAATCCAGATGATTTGTTGTCATTAGTTTTTGTAGAGGATCAGGACTATCTTACAGAACAAGTGAATACTATACTGAATGTCTTTGAGCCATTTGATCTTGAATTCAGAATTTTACGGTATTCCGATGATGTTGTGCGCATTATCCATGTGCAGGGGTGCCCTGAACAAGATGATAAAGGTGAACTGATACGTATTTACGGATTTGCTCAGGATATTACAGAACGTAAAGACGCTCAGGCCAATATTGAAAAATGGGCGCATATTTTTAAAACTGCCAACTGGGGAATTGCCATAAGCTCGATTCATAGCAGATTATTTGAACAGGTTAATCCTGCTTATGCTAAAATGCATGGTTATGATGAGAATGAGCTAGTGGGAAAACCAATCGAAGCTGTCTATGCTGATGATTTTAAATCTGATGTACAACAGTATTTTGAAATGGTAAAATCGTATGGTCATTATACTTTTGAATCGCTTCACATACGCAAAGATGGTACCACATTTCCTGTAATACTTGATATAACCAATCTAGTAGATGATCAAAATATACCCTATGCTTTTATTGCCAATGTTCAGGATATAACCGAATTAAAAAATAAAGAAATTGAATTAATAAAAGCAAAAGAACAAGCCGAATCTGCCAATAAAGCCAAAAGTGATTTCCTGGCCAATATGAGCCATGAATTACGCACACCTTTGAATGGAATTATGGGTATGGCCACCCTGCTTACAGGTACAGAGCTGAATGAGACCCAGAAAGAGTATTTATCTATGCTGGATTTCTCTGCTGAAAAACTTTTCCAAATTATTGAAGACCTTTTAGTTTTTTCTCGCATCGATATGATGAAGCTTGCCCTGAATAATGAAAATTTCAACCTGGCGGAACTTTTAATCAAAACTATAAAAATCCTGCAGCAGGATGCCACTAAAAAAGGTTTGAATTTGACTTACAAGGTTGACAACGAGAATACCTGTTACTATGGCGATAAATTACGCATCGGGCAAATTTTAGTAAACCTGATTAATAATGCTATTAAATTTACCAAGACCGGTTATATAAATGTAGTTTTGGAGCATCATAAAAAAAATATCTCAATTTCAGTTCAGGATACCGGTATTGGTATAGCCGGTGACAAACTGGAGATAATTTTTGAACCATTTAAACAAGTTGAAGATATTTATACCAAAACACATCAGGGTGCGGGACTTGGATTGTCGATTGTCAAAGGTCTGGTCGAGTTAATGGAGGGGTCAATAACAGTTAAAAGTCATGTAAACCAGGGGAGTACTTTTACTGTAAAATTGCCAGTAAAGGCAAAGTTACCTGAATTTGTTAGTGAATCACCTTTTATTAAAACTGCCCATGAAATTATGGATGCACCGCAATCAGAAATTAAAATTCTGGTTGTAGAAGATGATGCAATTAACCGGTTATACATCACCACGTTGTTAAAAGAAGAAAAGTGGAAAACCGAATGGGCGTGCAACGGCAAAGAAGCTTTATTAAAACTGCAAAGTGAAAAGTATTCATTGGTATTAATGGATTTGGGTTTGCCTGAATTAAATGGAATTGATACGACCATTCAAATAAGAAATAGCAACGGAATTAATTGTCAAACTCCAATAGTAGCGCTTACAGCTCATGCAATGCCGGAAGATAAGCAAAAATGCTTTGACGCCGGGATGAATGATTTTATTACCAAACCTATAAATACAGATAGTTTTCTAGATACACTTAAAGTTCAATTAAAAGAAGTGCAGATTAATTGTTGATAATTATTTTAATTTTAAAAAAATTAACTAAATAATTGTTTATATATGCTTTTAATTATGTTTTTTAAAAGAATATTATTTAAAAATGTGATTTCTGGCATAGATTTCGCAAAATGAAAAATAACTGCAAAAAACTAATATCCCTTGATATGCAGGCCATTATATTCGAAAACCAGCTGTTTTTTTAATACAAATATGATATTCTCATAGAAATTTCTGAAAAATAGAGTTATCATTTAAAATTCACAATTGAAAAAGTAATAAAATTGAAATTTAAATTAAAAAACATACTTAATTTTTTTGCATTTTCATAATCGTTTTATTCAACCATAATAAAGTTTTCAACTGGAGGTAAATTTTACCTGTTTATTGCTAAAGGAGATCAAGATTGCGAGTGCTCATTGTTGAAGATGAAAGAATTAGTGGATTGGTTTTGCAACAGTTATTATCCCCATTTGCAGAGTGCGACCTTGTGGTTGATGGCGCTCAGGCAATAGATGCTTTTACTGCAGGTTTAACTCAAAACAAACCGTATGACCTTATTTGTATGGATATAATGATGCCGGTTTTGAATGGCCAGGAGGCCTTAATTGAGATACGTAAAATTGAAAAAAAGCACAATATTTTCAACAATGGCGTCAAAGTCATTATGACGACTGCGCTTGATGATCAGGTAAATATTATGAAAGCCTTTTGTCAGGGTGGCGCCATGTCTTATATAGTAAAGCCCATTACTCCCAAAAAGTTATATACAAAAATCAGTGAAATTGGTTTTAATATTCCAGAGAATGTAAAATAATTGCACATAAAATAAAATAAAAATAATTAGTTATTTAACGTTACGGGGAACACATGATATTAAATGCAGTAGAGAAACTCAAGTCGGTCAGAGATGATTTTGTTCATGAAAATACACTTGAGGTAACCCAAAATGAATCTTACATCAGTGAGCTCGAAGTAGTCGGGAAAAAGTTATTATCATTAACGCAATCTACCGAAAAAGATTTTTTACAAATCGGCTCCGAGATCAGCAAATTTTCTTTCGATTCAAATTTACTCACCGAGTTAATTAGAAATGCAACCAGTTCCATATCTGGTAAAGAAATGGAATTGGTAATTATGCAGCTGGACGAAATGTTAGCCCGCATTAAACGATACTTGTTATTTAATTCCGATGAGTTGGATATCAAAATAAGCATCCTTAATAAAATTCTAAAGAGCATAATTAAAAATTCTGCACCCCTGAAAGTATTAATGCGACTGGTTATGGAATTACGAATGTTGGGTATATCGACACGCATTGAAAGCGCCCGTTTGCATGAAAACAATAACAGCTTTATGGCTCTTTCAAATGATGTTAACAGTTTAGCGGATGTTGTTGCAACTAAAATTGAGAGTATTGGAAATGGGTTATCTAATTCTAAAATATTATTAGAAAAAACTATTACAAAAATAACTAGTTTCAAATTGCAACAGGGTTTATACGCTCATACGATCATTGAAAAACTTTTAGATTGTTTAAAACTTTTGCAAAAGAAGCATGAACTTTCTATCCAGTCAATCAATCAAATTACCAATGAAAATTCAGTTATTAGTAATGGAGTGGGAGAAATTATAAGTTCTTTACAGTTTCATGATATTGCCAGGCAAAAAATTGAGCATGTCCGGGAAGCATTACAATCTTTGGTACAACAAATAGAAAATTCGTCTGAACACGTTAATTCAGACAAGCATGATTCGGTTTTATCTGGTAAAGTAGCCGATGTTTGTCAGTTGCAAATCAATCAACTCAACAATACCCGTATAGAGATAATACAGGCTGGTGAAAATTTAATCCATAATGAAACCCGGATCGCATTAATATCGCAGACTATGGTTACCAAAACCCGTGAACTTTTAGAATCATCCGGTGAAAATGATAACAGTTTTTGTAATGATACTGAAAAAAGTATCGAGCAAATTAAAGATTCGCTATTTGAAAATGCCCGTATCAATTTTGAATTAAATAATTCAATTTATCAAATTTCATCAATGTCCCAGGAAATGGCTGATTTTATTAAAGATATAAAACTAATTGGTAAAAAAATTACTTTGATTGCATTAAATGCAATCATAAATGCAGAGCATTTAAACCGGGACGGAGCAGCATTAAGTATTCTGGCTGAAGGAATACAACGGCTAGCTGATGTAACCAGGGAGCATATACTTGGCATTGCTGATAACATGAGTGAAATTACAAATAATGCAACAGAGCTACTTGGCGGGAAAAGCGCTCTAGAACAAAAAGATACTATTGAGCAGGTAGTCAATGAAATGATGACTGATTTTAGTAACCTGATAACTAGTTTACATAATATGTTTGCAGTATTCAATGATCAATTGGAAAAAGTGGAAATAAAAGGTAAAACCTTTTTATCGGCTTTAGAATCGTCAATCGAACAAATTACCGTGCATAAAACTTTTGATCAGGTTTTAAACGATTCGATTATGTCGTTAGAAAAGATTTTATCGGTCACCACATATAATGGATCAGGCCCAGACAGAGATACTAAAAAAAGAAATGTCGATATTATGAATAAAAATTATACAATGGAATCGGAAAGAAAAATTCACAACTCTTTTATTCAGGTTAAAAAAAGTAGCACTTTTATAAACCCCGTTGTTCAACCGGTAACAGCATCATCAGATCAACTTGGCGATAATGTGGAATTGTTTTAGCCCATAGTGAGGAGTGGCATGAATAAAGTAAAATCCCGTAAAAAAAACGTTGCAGTCATTCTGGAAGGTATTGCGGGAATCGATAATGCCCATGATATTAAAGATAAACTTTTAAAAGCTGTTAATAATAATCAAACAGTTGCTATAAATGTGGAAAAAGTTGAAAGTAGCGATATCGCTGTGCTGCAATTAATGTACGCCATGATGCAACACTGTGTACAGGTAAATAAATCTTTTACAATTCATGCCGGAGCCAATCAGATTTTTAAAAACCTCCTGGTCAATTCCGGTTATGAAGAATATTTTCAGTTAAAGTAAAATAATGATTCGGGAGATTTTTGATGAACAAAGTAATCATGTCGGTAGATGATTCGGCCAGTATTCGGCAAATGGTTAGTTTTACTTTAAAAAGCGCCGGTTACGATGTTTTGGAAGCTATTGATGGAAAGGACGCTATTAATAAATTGAACACCAAAAAAGTGGATTTGATCCTGGCAGATTTAAATATGCCAAATATTGATGGAATTGAGTTGATCAAACAGATAAGGGCAAATACTGTGAATAAATTTACCCCTATCATCATGCTGACTACAGAGTCCCAGGAAGATAAAAAACAGCAAGGCCGAACTGCCGGAGCTACCGGCTGGATCGTTAAACCGTTCAAACCCGATCAGCTTGTTAATGTGGTTAAAAAAGTAGTAGGCTAACGGGCGACAGGGAAAGAGGGCATGGAAAATTTTAAAAATGTCTATCGCGAAGAAGCTGGTGAATTATTACTGGAACTCGAGTCTTCGTTGCTGGAACTGGAAAAATACCCGACTGATAAAGAATTAATCGGCAAGGTATTTCGCGCCATGCATACCATAAAAGGATCCGGCGCTATGTTTGGCTTTACCGATATTGCCGCATTTACTCATGATCTCGAAACTGTTTTCGACCTGGTACGCAACGATAAAATGTCTGTCGGCAAAGAGTTGATCGGGTTGGTTCTTGCTGCTTGTGATCATATTCGTTCTTTATTGGAAGCCGCCTTTACCGAAAAGCCCGCAGATGGGGAAACCGGTAAACAAATAACCGATGCTCTGAGAAAATTGATTCCGGTAATTGACAAGCCACCCAATCTTAAATCTCTGGATACGCTGCAAAAAATTAGCGACGAGCCGGAACAAGATTCCGAAAGTAACCTGGCTACTTTTAGAATATTTTTCAGGCCGGCCAGGAACATTTTTATTACTGGTACTAATCCGTTATCGCTTTTTAATGAATTAGCAAATTTTGGCAAGTGCTATATTATTGCTCATCCCGAGGGGATTCCTGCTCTTGATTTGATCAACCCGGAAGAGTGTTATACCTGTTGGGATATTATTCTTACCACCTCAAAAGATATTAACGATATTAAAGATGTTTTCATATTTATTGAGGACATGTCCGAATTACAGGTTGATTGCCTTTACAATTCCGGCCCTCTGCCCGATGCAGCTTTACATGAGATCATCCCGATATTGAAAACGACCAGTGGTCTTGCATCCATATTTTTAAAGGATATTATTCAAAAATATCAGCCGGTTATTTCAACTACACCTGCTTCAATAATTTTACAAAAACCGGAAGAAAAACTGCAACCAGCTTTAACAAACTCTGAAAAGGTTAAAACAACCAGCATTCGGGTCGCTTCTGAAAAACTGGATACGCTGGTAGATCTTGTAGGGGAGTTTGTTACAGTTCAGGCCAGATTGGCGCAATTTGCGCATCGCACCCGTGAAATTGATGCAGTATTAATTTCCGAACAGGTAGAATTATTGACTTCGGAATTACGTGATAATGTGATGAGTTTGCGTATGCTTGCCATTGGGACCATGTTTGAAAAATTTCGCCGCCTGGTGCGTGATTTGTCAGTGGAACTGGGTAAAGATGTGGAACTACTAACCGCGGGCGAAGAGACCGAACTGGACAAAACTTTAATTGAAAAACTGAGTGATCCTTTGATCCATCTTATCCGTAACGCGGTTGATCATGGTATTGAATCGCCACAGGTTCGCAAACAAAAGGGCAAACCTTCAAAGGGAATAATCAGGCTGGAAGCTGTTCATTCCGGGGCTAATGTGTTTATAAAAATTACAGATGACGGCAAGGGTCTCGATAAAAATAGTATTTTTGCCAAAGCAGTAGAAAAAGGTTTGGTAAGGAACGATGCAGAGTTGAGTGAAACTGAAATTTTTGATTTTATTTTTTTACCGGGATTTTCAACCAGCGCCACAGTTTCTAATGTATCAGGGCGGGGAGTAGGCATGGATGTGGTTGGTAAGGCTATTACATCAATGAATGGCTCTATTCAAATTTCCAGTATTCCCGGGCAGGAAACGGCAATTACCCTGGTATTGCCACTCACTTTGGCTATTATCGACGGTTTGTTGGCAAGAATCGATAACGAACATTTTATATTCCCTTTGTCTGCCGTTGAAGAGTGCATTGAATTATCCGATGCGATCATTGAAAACCAGAATGGACGGCGAACCGTTAATGTCCGGGGAAAGCTGGTACCTTATTTACGGTTAAGAGACCATTTTAATATAAATGGCGGCAAACCCGCGATGGAACAAATTGTTATTGCATCAATTAATGCCAAACAATTTGGATTTGCGGTCGACAGGGTCATTGGCGGACATCAGACTGTTATCAAGTCGTTAGGTAAAGTATATAAAGATATTAAAGGCGTATCCGGCGCCACGATTCTCGGCGACGGCTCTGTAGCTTTGATTCTTGATCTTATCAAACTGGAGCAGGAAGCGGTAAAATTGGAAAGGAATACCTATACCTGATCTCGAAAAAAATGAATACCGGTTGTAAGTGAAATAATAATTCTCTGGAACGCGGATCCGAACGGCGAAATACTAATGAGATGAATAACGACACTGGTGCTAATTCCAGGGTTTTGAATTGACAATAAATCAAGTCTTATTAACTGTGGAGGTACAAATGCCAGTAGAAACAATTACCGAAAGGACACAGTATCTCAGTTTTTATCTGGACAAGGAACAATATGCCCTGGAAATTACCCAGGTTCGGGAAGTGCTCGATTACACAAGAATTACCAAGGTACCCCGGACCCCCGATTACATGCTGGGAGTAATAAATTTACGGGGGAGTGTCGTTCCGGTCATAGATATGTGTATCAATTTCGGGTTGCCGAAAATTGAACAAACCCGCGATACCTGTATCATTATTGTGGAAGTAGTTATTAATGGGGAAAAGACTCTGATTGGCGCCCTGGCCAATTCCGTTAAAGAAGTATTTGAAATGGACCCGGATATGATCGAGCCGGCGCCCAAAGTGGGAACTCGTCTGAATACTGAATTTATTAAAGGTATGGGAAAGCACAAAGAAAGTTTTGTAATTATTCTGGACATCAATAAAGTCTTTACTTTAACAGAGATCAATCTTTTAAAAGACTCTATTGAAGACAAGCCGGAAGAAAAAAATAAAAAAGCCAGAAAAAACACTGTTGAACAGGTTGCCTGATTAATAATATTATAGTGGAGGGTTTTAAAATGTTAAAAAATTTAAAACTAGGTGTCAAGTTGTTTATCGGTTTTGGATCGATATTAGCAATATCATTATTTATTGGTGCAATGGCCATAATAAACATGGCACGGGTCAATGTGCAGTCCAAGCAGCTATCACATGAATATGTTCCCGAAGTCCAAGTCGCCAATGAAATAGAGCGAAATTCGTTATTAACAATGTATAATATCAGAGGTTATAATTATACTGCCGAGGAAAAATTTTTAAATGAAGGATTAAAATATCTGGCTATAGTTCAGGATGAGATAGAAAATGCTAAAAAATTAGCCAATGAATCAGCGAATTTAATTAAGCTTAACGAAGCCGTGGAAAAGGTGGATATTGCTGTTAATGAATATGAAGCCGAGGTTAAAGAAACAGTAACTCTTAATAAAGCTATGAATGAATTGGAAATTTCTATGAATCAAGCTGCAAATTTATTTGTAGAGAATTGTAATGCTTATTTGCAATCTCAAAATCAATCATTCAGCGCTGAAATTGCCAGTGGAAAAAAAGGCAGCGATTTAACTTCGCGTTTGAAAAAAATTAACACCATCACTGAAGTAATTGAATTTGGCGATAACATCCGTATCGCTTTTTGGAAATCTCAGGCGCAAAGAACCCCGGAAACTTATAAATCCGTATTAAACCAGTTTGAAAAGATAAATGAAAAAATCGAAGAGTTGATGCCTCTAACCAAACAGGCGGTAAATATCAATCAGTTAAATCTTGTCAAAAAAAATGCGGAAAGTTACAAAGAGTACAGCCAGGCAGTTATAGAAGATTGGCTCAAACTCGAGGAATTAAATTTGAAAAGAGTTGAAACCGGTCACAAGGTATTAGCTGAAGCCCAAGCAACTGCTAAGGCCGGGATAGATAATACCACAAAAATTTCTGAACATGCCACAAGTTTGTTGAATACATCGTCCCGGGCAATGGTCATTGGATTATGTGTTGCTTTAATTATTGGCTTGTTCCTGGCAATTGTTATGACGCGTATCATCACCGGTCCTTTATTTAAAGGGGTTACTTTTGCTCAACAAGTAGCTGATGGGAACCTGGATGCTACAATTGATGTAGATCAAAAAGATGAAATCGGTCAGTTAGCCAAGGCATTGCAGTATATGGTCGAAAAATTACGTAATGTTGTCGGCGAGGTGATCAGCGCCGTCGAAAACGTGAATTCCGGCAGTCAGCAATTGAGCGCCAGCGCCCAGCAAATGTCGCAGGGCGCCAGCGAACAGGCATCCGCTGCGGAAGAGGCTTCATCCTCGATGGAGCAAATGAGTTCAAACATTCAGGCCAATGCCGATAACGCCCAGCAAACGGAAAAAATTGCTTTAAAAGCCTCCCAGGATGCCGATGAAAGCGGTAAGGCCGTGTCAAGTGCAGTTTCTGCAATGACTGAAATTGCCAGTAAAATTTCCATTATTGTCGAAATCGCCAGGCAAACTGATTTGCTGGCTTTGAATGCTGCAATTGAAGCGGCGCGCGCCGGAGAACATGGTAAAGGGTTTGCAGTAGTAGCTGATGGTGTACGGAAATTAGCGGAAAGAAGTCAGCAAACTGCAGCGGAAATCAGTACTTTAGCAGGTTCGAGTGTAGAGGTTGCTCAGCGCGCCGGCGATATGTTAAAACAACTTGTGCCGGATATTAAGCGCACTGCCGATCTGGTACAGGAAATCAATGCCGCGAGCACAGAACAGAACGAAGGAGCGCTGCAAATAAATAAAGCTATTCAACAACTGGATGAGGTGATTCAGCAGAACGCTTCGGTTTCCGAAGAAATGTCGTCCACTTCGGAAGAATTAGCTAGCCAGGCAGAACAATTGCAAAGCACAATAGAATATTTCAAAATATCCGGAATGCAAAAAAAAGCAGTACGTCAGCAGGTTCACCAGGTTCACCAGGTACAACAAGTATCCCATATTAAAAATTTATCCGGTGGAACCAACGGCAGCAAACCGAAAAATAACAAAAAGGGTGTACACATAAAACTGGAACATGCTGCACCGGTTAATGACACCAAAGATTCTGAATTTGAAAAATTCTAGTTGCAACAAAGAGCAGCCCCGGATTACTATTTGGGTCCGGGGCATTTTTCTATACCGATAGACCGGAACCTATCATGGTTAGTGAAATGAAAATGTTATCGAATGAAGATTTTAACCGCCTGGGTCAGTTTATTCAGAATGGTTATGGAATAAAAATGCCGGATAATAAAAAGACCATGTTGCAGGCGCGTTTACAAAAGCGCTTGCGAACATTAGGTTTAGATTCGTTTCATGATTATTGTGATCTTGTGCTCTCATCCCCGGATTATGATTATGAAATTGTCAATATGATCGATGCGGTGACAACCAATAAAACCGAATTTTTCCGGGAACCGGTACATTTTTCATACCTGGTAAAAACCGCATTGCCGGCAGTAATAAAACATTGGAAAGTCCATTCGAAAAAGATGATAAAAATATGGAGCGCCGGTTGTTCAACAGGTGAGGAACCATATACAATTGCCATGATCGTTGATGATTTTTTGAAAAATTACCCCGATTTTAATTTTGCCATTTTAGCCACAGATTTATCAACTCAGGTATTGGATAAAGCCCGGACAGCGATCTACCCGGAAGATCGGATTTCTCCGGTGCCAATGGAATTCAAACATCGTTATTTATTGAAAAGTACCAACCGGGAACTCAAACAAGTCCGAATTGTCCCGCAATTACGCTCCAGGGTTACTTTTGCACAATTGAATTTTATGGATGATGTATATCCTCTAAAAGATGAAATGGATATTGTTTTTTGCCGGAATGTGATAATCTATTTTGAAAAGCATATTCAGGAAAATATTGTCAATAAACTAACCGCGCACTTACGAACCGATGGTTATCTATTTATGGGGCATTCGGAAACTTTATTCAGCCTCAAAGTGCCGGTTCGTCAGGCAGCTCCCACTATATATCAAAAGAACTGAATACAGGATAAAATTTTGATATGACAAAAAAGATAAAAGTCCTTATCGTTGATGACTCGGCGGTAGTTCGGCAAACTCTGGCCGACATTCTCTCATCTTCCCCAGAAATTGAGGTTATGGATACGGCTGCGGATCCTTATATTGCCGTTGAAAAAATTGCCGATGAATTACCGGATGTTATTACTTTGGATATAGAAATGCCGCGAATGGACGGCCTGACCTTTTTAGAAAAAATAATGACACAGCACCCACTTCCTGTAGTAATAGTTTCCAGTCTTGCTTATGAAAATTCAAGTATGGTTTTTCGGGCTATAGAACTAGGTGCGGTTGATATTATAACCAAACCCAGAGTTGGCACAAAACAATTTTTACAGGAATCCACAGTTCGAATTTGCGACACCGTTATCGCCGCCAGCCAGGCTCATTTAAAAAGAATAGCCGTTGCTAAACATGTTCCCCCTAAATTATCGGCCGATGTGGTTTTGGCTTTGCCAAAACATAAAGAAGTGATTCAAACAACCGAAAAGGTAGTGCTAGTTGGCGCTTCGACCGGAGGAACGGAAGCATTGCGTATATTTCTGCAAACTTTGCCGCATGATACGCCGGGGATTGTTATAGTGCAGCATATGCCGGAACATTTTACCCGCGCTTTTGCCGACCGGTTAAATTCACTCTGCAAAATATCTATCAAGGAAGCGGAGAATAATGACAGTGTAATCAGGGGGCGGGCATTGATTGCGCCCGGTAATTATCATACCTTGTTGAAACGTAGTGGTACCCGCTATTATGTAGAAGTACGGGAGGGACCACTTGTCAGCCGCCATCGACCTAGTGTAGATGTGCTGTTCCGATCCGGCGCACGGTATGCCGGCCCCAATGCTATTGGTGTTATTATGACCGGTATGGGTAATGACGGTACCAGTGGTATGGTCGAGATGCGGGATGCCGGTGCTTTTAATATCGCCCAGGATGAAAATTCCTGTGTTGTATTTGGCATGCCTAACGAAGCAATCAAAGCCGGGGCCATTCATAAAGTTTTGCCATTGGAAAATATTGCGGCCTTTTTGTTAGCATTGAGTAAAAATAATTGATTACAAACCAGGTTATGCTCTGGTTTTTTCCCGGGAGTATGTAATGTTGAAATTAACAGATGAACAATTGCTTGAAGAATTACAAAAACGATTTGATGAAAGCAAAAGTATCATATCCAGGACCGGCGCTTTAATGATTCAATTGGAATTAATGAACAAAAAACTGGTTGAATCGGAAAAATTAAAAAGCAATTTTTTATCCAACATTCGTAATGAGATTAATAATCCCCTTGCCGTTGTTCTTGGTCAGGCCGCTAATATTCTCAATATAAAAGATGCAAACCCCGATGTAATAAAAAATATGGTTAAAACAATCTATGCGGAAGCCTTTAATTTAAATTTCCAGTTCAATAATATATTTCATGCCGCAGATATTGAAGCGGGTGAATTGGTGTTGAATATTTCAAAAATTGATTTACATAAATTTATGCAAAACCTTATAGTTATGTTTGAACAACGGCTCAATGAAAAGAATATTATGCTGGATGTTCAAAACGCTACCGTAAAATCACATGCAACCATGATCTTTCATAGCGATGCAGATAAATTATCCATTATAATTAGCAATTTACTGGATAATGCCATAAAATTCAGTAATAGCGGGGGGACTGTTGTATTCAAGTATTTTTTGGAAAACACTGTATTGCACTTTTATATAATTGATAACGGCAAGGGAATTGCCAAAAATGACCAGGATAGAATTTTTGACAGATTTTGTCAGCTTGATTCCGGTGCTACCAAGTTACATAAAGGGCATGGGTTGGGTCTTGCTGTAACTAAAGCTTTGCTAGAGTTTTTGAATGGCGCAGTTGAAGTAAACAGTCTTGAAGGAGCCGGCAGTGAATTTATTGTCACGATACCTGAATCTACCAATCCATGTTTTGATATGGCTGATTCTACCAGTGGTAATGAATTAATTTTCACAGAAGGTGAAGTATTCTAATGGCTTCCGAAACGACTGAATTTTATTTATATCCCGGAGTCATCTTTGCCCACAGAGAACCTCATATTGTAACTACAGTTTTAGGCTCTTGTGTGGCTGTGTGTTTGTGGGATTCTGTGTTAAATATCGGCGGCATAAATCATTATATGTTACCTCTTTGGAATGGTAACGGTTTGTCATCTCCCAAGTATGGTATTATTGCTATTCAAAAATTAATTGAAAAAATGCAGGATCTCGGCAGTAAAAAATCAAATTTAAAGGCCAAAGTATTTGGCGGTGCCAAAGTATTGCAAACCAACACTTCTCATTTAGACATTGGTAAAGGTAACATACATATTGCTGAAAAGTTACTGGAGGAAGAGCATATACCAATTATCAGCGCCAGCGTCGGCGGCGAACAGGGTCGCAAACTCAGATTTTTTACCAATACCGGTATTGTGATGGTCAAGGCTGTTAACAGGATTGGGTGAAAGGGGAGTAATTCTTATTTACCTTGATATATTTAATTTTTACATTCAAGCTGACTGACATCATACAAACTTTTAGAAGGTTCTATATTGTTTGTAGTGGGTAAATTACAAAAAAATTATAAATTATTATGAAAGTTTAAGTAATAAGTGCAACAGTTTTATTAGGAACCAGGTGGCATTAGGGTGGCGGATACGGGTGGGTACAACTGTGAATTAATATGAAATATCACGAAAAAACAAGGGGTTACGTTTTGGCTTCTCTTTTTGACTTGAAATGTTGTTTTTATTGGGGTTATGGTGTTCTGGAATGTTATGTGAGACCAGCGCTCTAACCAACTGAGCTAATTGCCCTTGTAGTATATAGTTTACAAAGAAATTTGCAAATTTGCAAATGGTTTTTATTGGTGAATGTTCATGAATTATGGTAACATTTTTTAGAAGAATGGTTAACTGTTATACGATTTTATCATGTTCACCTCTAATTATTGCCAGCTTTGTTTTTTTGAATCCCAGTTTTGATTAAATTCTTCATCATGAATCAGGGCATTGAATACAGGCTCTAAAAATAATTTTATGTGCTCAGCAATGCTTTTAAATTCCTGGGGTGCAGTTATTTTGGACTTGTTCAGAAACGACTTCCACTGAATTTGTTTAACATTATTGGCGATGAATTCATCTGAGAATATTCTGGTGGTTTCTTTAAAATCCGTATTGCGGTTTTTGAATGTACCCAGCAATGCCTGACTTAGTTCTTTACCTGCAAAGGTTAATTTATTCTGAAGACAATATATATCATTATAATCTTTCATCCGGCTATTCATATCGCTTAACTTGACTATTGCCTGGAATTTTTCTGCAATGACTGTTTCCCACGAATAGGCAAAAATTAGGAATTCCTGATTATCCAATAATGTCGGGTAATTAATACTGTACGGCCCTTGTATGATCGAGTCGCCAAAACCTATGTCAATTTGTAATAGTTGTTCTATCCGCTCAATATACGCTCTTAGACGGATTCTCGTACCCTGGTATTCTGCCGTTTCCATTATTGTTTCAGCCTGAATGCTATTCTCATCAAATCTCAGACCATCGCTAACAGCAATTTCAACTATTTCTTTGATGACCTGTCTTAACTGTTCAGGATCGTTTTTGATATTGTAACCGGTAAAATCAATGTCGCGTGTTGGACGTGATTCTTTTTGAAATAGTATGTAAAAAAGCACACCGCCTTTGAGAATAAAATTGGTTTTATATTTCGAAAGTGATAAACGGTACAGGAATCGCTCCTGAATATATAAACTTGTCAAACGGTTATAATCAAAGTTCGATTCGCGGGTTTGTTGCAAGAGGCGGTCACGTATCGATTGTGCCAGGTTTTTTATGATTTTACTCATTAACAATTGCCGTAATGTATGGTTTAACAACATTGTACATTCTGCTTTTCTGCGCATAGCCGATCAGGGAATTCATTTTAAAATTCCCTTTCAGATAATTTTTCAATCCTTCAACGGCAATATCCTCTCCCAGTTTATTCCGGTACCGGAAGCAATCTATAATTGTCTTTTCTTTTGAATAGATGTTAAACCAGCCTCCATCTGTTTTTACTTTTTCAATGCCAAGTTGGTACATATTGTTTGAAAAATAATAGGTATCAACCGGGGGATATATTATTTTTTGCGGTTTTTGATCCCGTGGTATCGCTACCATGATCATTGAGGGAATGAATGTCGTCAATTCATAATAATCAAGCGCTGAGAACAAACATATAACTGCCCTGGGCATAGCCAAACAAACATCAATAAAGCCCTGTTGCGAATATACCGGGGCATCGGTGAGTTTATAAAGACCGGGTTTGATCTTTTCCACAATGCTTTCATTGACAAGTTTTCGGAGTGTATCGGTATGAATACCTTGTTCTTTCAGATCTTTAAGAAAAGCGTACCCGGCATGGCTTTTAAAGATTTTTATGGCTTTATCCATATTATATCTCCGTTCAAAATTTCCGCACTTTTAAATATATGCAGAAATTTTGAACGGAGCAAGTATTTATTGTTGTTTTTTAAAAATGTCAAGGTCCACCTAATTCCCTAGTGCAGGTCCACTTATATTCCCCACTTGTTTTATCAAGTAACGATTTAAATTGGCATAATAATTTTCAACCTTTGGGTTTGGAATTAATGTAATGCTTATCTTTGAATTTGAGAATTGGGACAAAAATATTAAATTTGCATATTTGCAAATGATTTTTGCAGCATACTTTCAAATACATGATTATCGGCTATCGGTTTACTGCTGCGTCATCACAAATTCATCCCGGATATAGCCTTTTTCGCGTAACAGTAAATGAATAGCATCGAGCGTGGCCGGTTCCAGTTGCGGGGTGCGGCTTAATATCCAGCCGTATTTACGCTGCGGGTGGCCGATTACTGCGTATTCGTAATTCTCGCCGAGGCCGATGATCCAGTAATCCCCCCAAAACAGGCGCATACCGAGCAGACTGACAAAGCTGACCTGCAATTTGGCGTTGGTTGCGGTATCCACAATCCGTGCGACTCCTTTGGCGCGGATTTTTTTACCATCCGCAGTAAAGCAGGAATTGAGCACGTCGATACGGCCATCTTCGCGTAATACATATTCGGCGGTAGTATTGGCGGCGCATTTTTTCTGAAAACGATTGGGGATTTTGGCAATTTCGTACCACAAGCCGACATAGCGGGACAAATCGACTAGCTCTACGGTGGTCAACGGCTCAGTTGGCTGTGCAGCGGCTGGGTCGCTATATAATGCGGCTGCCAGCAAGGTGATGAGGGTGTAAAGGATGATGTTGTTCATGTTATTCTCCCAGGTTTAATTATATACTTTGTAAAGCAATTCAATATCCGGGGAATTTATTTACTGCGTTTAAACCGTTGTTTTTGTTCCGCCGTCATTTTCTCGGTAGCGTATTGAAAGATCAGGCGCGGTGCGGTATCTTTATAGCGCAACAGGAACTCTTCCACCGGCGGCGGGTTCTTTTTCCAGGCTTCGCGCAGAAACCAACCCAGTCCCTGGTGCACTACCCGGTCGGGATCGTGCATCAGGGAATCAAGCAAGGACAACAGTTGCGAATACTGCGGCTGCCGTTTAAGATATTCCAGCATGGCCACCGGCACAGCCCGGCGCTGCCACTTGCCCGGCGACTCTTTCCATGAGCTAAAATCCGCCAGAGTAATAATATTGCGTTTGATAAACTGCAACAATAGCGCTCCGCAGATCATATCCGAGTGCGCCCAGTTGCGCACCCCGGTTCTCAGCCAGGCGCCGATGCGGTTAAAAGTATTTACCGTATATTCATCCGCAAAAGGCTGGATAAGTATGATAGCGGTTGAGGCCTCTTCGTATTTTCCGCTTTGCAGCAGCATATCGCCGAGTTCCAGCAAACGTTCAAGTCCCAGGAATTGATAGTCCTGTTGAAAAGCAGTTTTCAGCGATTCCCAAATATCTTTATCAATACCATAAGCATCATACCCTTCGGTAAAGAATTTGGCATATTTTTTAATAATCGCTTCATTGCCATGCGCCGCCAGTTCCCTGCGAATCGAAGCGGCAATTACATCCAACTCCTGCGATTGGCTCATATCGTTCCTTTATTTAAGCAGCAGCATCTTTTTACAGGCTAAAATTTTATTGCCTTCTTCCAGGGTGTACAGGTACAATCCGCAGGGAAGGGACGCTGCGTTGAAATTAACGCTGTATGTTCCCGCCTTGTGATATTTATGAACCAGGGTTTGTACCTCTTGTCCGTTTGTAGCAAATATTTTTATATCAACATTCCCGGCTTCAGGGACATAATAGTTTATCCGGGTTTGCGGGTTAAAAGGGTTAGGATAGTTCTGTTCCAGTTGAAAGTCAGCAGGTTTAACACCCTCTTTGGCTGGAATAGCGCTGGGAGCGGCTATTTGCAGGTCGGCTACCGTATACCCGCAATGCATGATCCCGGCCAGCCTGGCAACCGTAGTTATAGCAGCTTTAACGATGTTGGTCATAAAGGTGAAATTGAGTGTGCCAATAGAATCGCCGGCTGTATGATAATTCGGGTTACGTAAATTACCGCCATCGGTCAGCATCAGCGCATTATAGCCTTTGTCCCAGAATATTGCATGGTCGCTGCGGCGCAGGTCAGGCACCATAGTGCCGGTACCGGGTACGGCTATGGAATGAACCAGCAATTGCGGTACAAAAGCGGCGGCGCAACTGTCGAACAAGGCGATCAGATCACTGGACTGGGCATTGCCGACATTGGCCAGAAAATTACCACGAAACTGCTGTGCGGCTATGGCATTATAGGCATCCGGAAATAACAATTCAAAACCGGCCGGCAGAATTTGACTGTTGGGCTGACTTGAATAATAACCGATCATTTCAAAATTGACAACCCCTTTGAGATCATAACCATTATTAGCCAGATGGTTTACATAATAGGTACTTCCCCCCAGATTATATTCTTCAAGATCGAACGCAATCAATTGCAAACTATTGCGATAGTGAAAGGGCGTTAGAATTCTGGCGGCTTCCAGCAAGCCGGCAACAGCAGCGCCGTTGTCATCGGCGCCGGGACTGATTGCGACGGTATCGAAATGGCCATCAAGGATATACAGGTTTGCTTCCCTGCTTTGACCGGGCAGCATACCTATGATGTTTAGCGCATCGTATGTGCCATATCTGAAATCCTGCAAGATCAGTTTACTATTTCCGGCGGAAAGTCGTTCTGTAATTAGTTCCCTTACATAAAGCATATGATCCAGGTTTATGGCATAGTTTCTGACGCCGATTATCGCTTCCAGGTTGTTTTTCAGATTCAGGCTATCGACCTGGTCGGCCAGGTCCTGAAGATCAACCCGGTAACGGTCATCGGCAATAACTTTCACTTTGTACCATTTTAATACGCTTGAATCTATATACAATTCTTCAGGATCATAGCGCCAGGAAACCTGTTTTCCCTCGCCCGGAATTGCCGGCCAGCCAATGTCGCCGCTTGCAGAATCCACCGGGCACAGAAAAGTTTCACCGCCGTCATTGGAAAGAGAAACAAAGATGTCCAATGTATCCTGTTCCTGATCGGAAACATTGAAAGTAACGGTGATTATGTGATTGGCCGTATCAACACACGCCGTTACCTGGTCTACAACCGGAGGTTGATTCTGCGAAAAAACACCCGCCGGAAAAAACAGACTGAAAACCAGGCCGAACAAGACATACAGATTAGTTCTTTTCATATTCTTCTCTTGGTTATGTCGGGGGATTGGTTTGATTTTTTTATATATAACAATATAGCAAAAGCGATCTAAAAATGCAAATCGGCCGGCAATTATTAACAAACCTGTTATTGACTCCTCGAAATCAACTTTTCTATATAAAAAGCGTTTCTTTACACTTTAGCCGGTTTGATAAATGGCGCCCGGTTTTATTTGATCAGCAGCATTTTTTTGCAATCCAGAATGTGGTTGCCGGTTTGCAATGTATACAGGTAAATACCGCAAGGCAGAGCGGAGGCATTAAAATTAATGCTATAACTGCCGGTCTGGTGTAATGATTGAACAAGGGTTTGTACTTCCCGTCCCGTCACGCTGAAAATTTTAATTTCTACTTGTCCGGCTTTTGGAACGCAATAATCAATCCGGGTAGATGGATTAAAGGGATTGGGATAGTTTTGTTCCAGGCGGTATTGTACCGGCTTGGTATTTTCCATCCCGGCAATCGCGGTAGTATTGGCAATGACCAGATCGGTAACCTTTGTATTATAGTGCTGGATTTCTCCCAACCTGGCCATTGTTACCACCGCAGCTTTGACAATGTTGGTCATAAAAGTAAAATTCAAGGTTCCGATCGTATCGGCCGGGGAATGATAAATATGATTGCGTAAATTGCCGCTGTCGGTCAGCATGATCGCCTTAAAGTCCCAATCCCAAAATGAGGCATGATCGCTGCTTCGTAGTCTGCTCACGTCTTCGCCATTGCCCGGCACCGCAAAGGAAAGTACATTTAACTGCGGTACAAACAGGTTTGCACTGTTGTTAAAGGTGACCTGCATATAGCTGGAAACAGCGTTGGTAATAACCATGACAAAATTGGCGCGGAACTCATCGGCAGCAATGGCATGATACGCCTCGGGGAAAAAGTCCTCATATTCCGGGCGCATATCCTGGGAGTTTGGTTCGTTTGAATAATAACCGATCATATCCATATTCACCAGGCCTTCAAAATGGGTGCTGTCCTGCCGGAGCAGTCTCACATATTCCTTACTGCCATACATACCGGTTTCTTCCAGATCAAAGGCGATAAAATGCAGAGAATTGCGAAATTGATAAGCGGACAAGATCCTTGCCGCTTCCAGCATGCCTGCAACCGCAGAACCGTTATCGTCGGCGCCGGGGCTGTTTTCAACGGTATCGTAATGACCGCCTATGCCATACAGAATTTCTTTATTTGTTTGTCCGGTCAGCATACCGATAATATTTTCCGCCGAACACTCATCTTGTTCGAAAGATTGTACCAGTAATTCAAGGTTACCCGCTGATAAACGGTTTTTTAAAAATTCTTTAACATTGGCAAGATGTTCGGCCCCGGTCACATAATTTCTTATGCCGATAATTGCCTGCATATTTGTTTTCAGTTGCAAGCTATCTACCTGGTCGGCCAGAACCTCTAATTTAACCGCCAAATGATCATCGGCACTCAGCCTTGCCTTGTACGAGGATAAGGTGGTGGCGGTGAAAAAAAAAGTCCTGGCAGGATAATGCCAGGTAATCTGTTTATCCGTTCCCGGTAAAACCGGCCAGCCAATATCTCCGCCAAGAGAATCCATAGGGCATAAAAAGGTTCTACCGCTATCACTTGAAAATGAGATGGAAATTTCCAGGGTATCATTTTCCTGATCCGAAACATCGTACAAGAACGTGATTATTTGAGTGGTTGTGTCAACACTTGCTGTTAGACGGTCGATGACCGGCGGCTGGTTTTGGGGAAAGGAAATATATGGAGTTAACAGGACTGACAATAATAAAAGTTTTCGGCAAGCAGCGATGGAATAGATTTTCATTTAAGGCTCTACATTCTTTTTATGTAAAATCATGTCTGGTATGATTTTATAAAGTAATAAAATTCTCATCTAAAAGCTATAAAAAAGGCCGCCTTTACAAGCGGCCATAGAATGATACCAGGATTAACCGATAAACTCATTACCAACTTTACGGGCACGTTCCGGTTTGTCCAGGTTGATGCCCAGCGCCAGACCGATTTCCACCAGCACATTCCAGCCGGCGCACAAGTAAACATAAGGCGTTAATTCACCTGCCGAGGGCACACGAATCGTGGGGAACGGCGTGTCATGATCGGCAATGGCAACAACTGTCAAACCAACGCCTTTGACCAGCACATCCTGGAATTTTTCAATTTCATCATCAATGGGATCGACGACAAATACAATATCTTTGGGATCCATTACTTCTTCTATACCGTGTACGGCATAGGTGCCTTCCAGAAAATCGGACTTTTTGCGGGTGATCTCATTGGTTTTCAAAGTCAGTTCTTCGGCTACCCCGTCGTTATACCCGGCAAAATAGATCGTCGGTGCGTTGGCGGCAGTTTTGATGATGTTTTTATCGACCAGCAAGGTCAAGGCAGTTTCAATTTTCCCGGCCAGGTCAACAAGCAGTGAACCGGTGTTTTTAGCGGCAATATGCCACAAAATAGACTCGTAGAACAGAGCCTGTTCCACAACACTTTTAGTAGCGGCGACCGCTTGTTCCCAGCCGCAGGTTAGAACAAATGACCTTGTACAGGCCTGGGCCAACAGGGTGCCTTCATTGGCGGTCAACCCGAAACGATTGGTATTACCCTGTTCCAGCAGTTTTTTAGCCAGCAGTACTACTTCTTTGGTGCGCCCGGAGTTGGATGCGCAAAACACCGCACAGTTATGCAGATCATACTGTGCGCCCTGGCGGGAACCATCGGTGGCTATTGCCAGATTCAATCCCCAGGTCATGGCTTTGCGGATGGAATTCTTGGCCGGAAAAATCCTGCTGGAACCCTCGCCGGTGAGGAATAATTTACCGACAGATTTTATAGCAGTGGCTACCTCTCTGGTCTGATCGACGTTAAAATTTTTTACAACTGCAACCGTATCCATCATTTCGCGAACCAGCGCGTGAGTGGAATATTTTTTATCTGTTAAATTCATTGCAACATCCCTTTCCCTGATAATTATCTGCTTGATTAATTTTCGCCATCGCGATGCGGTGTTTTTTATGCCAGACGTTTTTTAATAGTATTAATGCGTTTGGTAAATAATTCAGTTTCCTGTTTTATCTGCACTATAAAACTGTTTTCATCAATCAAGCCGATGCAGGCTTGCTGTTCCTGTTCATTGCGATAGGTGTTTTTTCGAAACTCGTTATCATAATCTTTTTTTCTGCTGATATAGATCTGTTCGCAAACGTATTTCTGGATTTTAACCGCTTCATCAAGCATTTGCGCAAACCATTCCGCCGTCACTTTTTCGGGAGCAGTTAAATCGAGTAATGTAGCAAATGCGTGCTTTTGTTTATCTATCGGGTACTTGAACCACAATTCAGTATAAGCGTAATGGATTTCATCCCAGGTTTTTAATTTTGCGGATTTGATTCTATAAGTAATATCGGCAAGGTCTTTTTCAGTTACAAGCTGGCCGCCAATATTCACCCAGTCGATAATTCTTTTACCGGCGAGGGCTTCCTGCATAATTGCAAAATTAGCCTGGGGATTGGCTTCGAGAAAGTCCAGCAGGTTTTTGACGGCATAGTAAAGCAGCATTTGTCCATAAGCATGGTAGCCGTCCCTGGCCTTGAGGATGGTCACTTTGCGTCGTGATTTTTCCATATTTTCACCAAGGACTTGCAGACCGGCAGTTTTTTCCTTATTATCGTTCAACAGGCTGCGTCCCAGTTCCTGTAAGCGGGTGCTGCTTTTTGCTCCGGCGTCGTTATTTTGGCGTAACCAGGCTTTGGCGGTCCATAATTCCAGTAGCTTGCGGGCCTGGAACATTTCTTCTACCGTATCGGGCGCGAGCGGGTCAAATTCGATATTTTGCACTTTGGTCAGGCGTTTATCGCGGGTCTGGTATTTCCATGAATTACGGGCCAGGGCGAACATGTTATGAAGCCACCAGTACGCCGGCATCACTTCCAGATGATCTAGCGTGGTGTTGTTATTGAGCAGGGAGAAAGGCAGCGGTATATCCAGTTCTGCCGGGTAATCGCCTTTGGAAAGTAAAGTAAACGACGAGAAGCGGCAGGAATGTTTGACGCTGGAACATAAACCGGGCCAGAAACCACGTCCCGCTTGAATTTCACCATCATTGGAACGGCTGTTATGGTTGGAGCCGATGGTGGCGCCGGCCGCCAGGTTGGTTTGCCCCATTAACAGCGAAGCGATTAGAAAAGAATTGTTATGATGCTGTTCGTGGGCCGGAAAGATGAGGTTATTGAGCATTTCGCAGCACGAGACCGTGGAATTATCGCCCATGAACGAATTGAGGAGCCGGGCGCCGTATTTAAGGTTAGAGTTATTGCCCATAATAAAGCGAATGGCTTTGCAACCATAAAAAATATGACAGCCGTAACCGATAATCCCGTTAACCAGTTCAACTCCTTCGCCAATTTGAGTCGGCTCATCCATAGTGGAGTTGATGGTGAGGTTTTTCAGTTTGTTGGCGCCTTTGATATAACAATGGGAACCGATCTTGACGTCTTTGATGATCATGGAATTTTTGACAACGCATTGTTCCCCGACTGTACCGTAAAAACCACGCCGGTCATCAAAACTTTTTTGGGTTATTGCGCCCAGCTTTTCTAGCAGTTTTTTATCATCACGGTATTTGGCCCAGATATAGGCATCAGCGGTGATCATCCCATCAAAAGGCATGACCGACCGGGAACCGGTTTCATTCATTAATAGAAGCAATGTCCGAACTTTTTCTTCTTCACCTTCTTTAACAATGCCATTACCAAATTTGGCGTGGTTGGTTGTGTGCATTTCATCAATATTGAATAACATACTACGGTCACCGATGATATAATGCGCCAGGTAACGAACATTGTGGATGGCAACATCATCGCCAATATCGCAGGCAATAATCCGGCTGTTGGTGATACCGGCGGGCATTTGCAGGTCATGATGCAGCAAGGTAATATTTCTTAATTTACCAATGCGAACCAGGCCGAAGAACTCACAATTTTTTATCATTGAAGCTTTAAATTCTTCGGTTACCAGAATCAAATCCCAGTCATCGCAGGTATTGGCGTTTTTTACCAATTCCTCAATTTCGCTGGATTTTAGATGGCGCCAGTACCCCTCCGGTTTGTTGAGTTGCTGGTTGCGAAGATAGTATTCATCTTTTCCCTTGGGTATATAGGGTGCGGCGATAAAATTTTTACCCATTAAATCTGCTTGCATTATACCGACATTATCCATATCCAGGCTCCTTATTATTTATTTACAGCTAACTGCCAATGCTTTGGCATTAGACAAGTAATGATTGCAGAATAAATGTTATTGCAAGTAAAGATATACAAAATGCCCGCAATTCGGTTTTTGTGAGAAAATTTGAATTTTTGAATAAATACCGAAAAATTTACTATGGTATAAATGTATTAAAATTAATTATTTAGAACGGAAGAATCCATGCTTTGTTGATGGATTTGGAAAAATGAATATATTATTTCATACCACAGAATTTATAAAAAAAAATCTGCAAAACAACACTTTTCTGGGAAAATTTTTCACCGCGGGAAGAATTTTCCTGAATTTGAATGAATTCTCAAATCGGCGTGAAAAATGTTTACAATAGTTCAAATATTTGGGAAATTAAAAACAAATATGAATTGTTTTGAATTATGATAAATTATATAATGAATGCTGGAAGACAATGGATTATTATATTGTTTTCCACATAAAAATTGTGTAATTTAGAAAAATAGTGGGCATCAATTTAATTAAATACAACTAATTCAAAATTTTTGAATTAACTTCTGTAACCTGCATATTGTTTTTCCCACAGACGTATCTAAAATTAAATTGTGCCTGGAAAAGGCAAAACAGCTTTAACGGTAAAGCTGTAATAATTATTTAAAGGAGAAATTCATGAATATTTACGTTGGCAATCTCGATCGTCAGGTTACTGAAGATGAATTGAAAAAAAGTTTTGAAGCTTTTGGCGAAGTCACTTCTGTAAAAATCATCAAAGACATGTATAGCGGTGAATCAAAAGGATTTGGATTTGTTGAAATGGCGGATGCCGCCAATGGTAAAACTGCCATGCAAGAGATGGACGGTAAAGAGATAAAAGGCAGAGCGATTCGTTGTAGTGAAGCCCGGCAGCGTACCGGCGGCAGCGGCGGCGGTGATAAACGACGCAGATATAATCCTGGTGGCGGCGGCGGCAATCGTTCCAATTTTGGCGGCGGTTATAACAGCGGCCGGCGTGGTTACTAGAACAACCGGTTTATAAAAAGGATTATCTTTAACCAATATGATCTTTAAAGACCGGTTACCGCATCTTTAAATATTGTGTAAAATAATATTTTAATACCCGGTTAACCGGTTTATAACCGGAACTTGTTGAGAATGTAATCACTTGTTACATCATTACTAATGAGAATGGTTTATTTGAAAACGGAGTTATATATGCAAGTTCAAAAAGATATGGTTGTGGCATTTCATTACACTTTAACATTAAATTCCGGCCAGGTAGTAGATTCATCCGCTGATGGCGAGCCGTTATCTTTTATTGTCGGCCATGGCCAGATCATTCCCGGTCTCGAAGAGCAGTTAATAGGAATGAAGGTAGGCGACAAGAAAACAGTCAATGTTGCGGCCAAAGATGGTTATGGTGAACGAGATGAAGAAATGGTTCAGGTTGTGGACAGGGCGGAAATTCCGGATAAAATCGATTTGTATGAAGGCCTGGTATTGCGGGCAAACAGCGAAGATGGAGATAACATTGAATTTACTGTAAAAACATTCAATGAGAAAGAGGTCGTGTTTGATCTCAATCATCCCCTGGCAGGGGAGACCCTGAATTTTGATACTGAAATAGTATCGATACGCAGCGCCACAAAAGAAGAAATTGCCCACGGCCATGTGCACTAGTCAAGGCGGGAGGTAATCCCGCCTTTTTTTTATCCAGCCGGAGATATTGTTCCGGTACTAGGGTAAATTTTTAATTTTAATGTTGCGAAAAGCAACCCCGCCACCATGATCCTGCAATAATATATGACCTTTGCTAAAACCACCGAAACCCGGGAAATCCCTGAATTTACTTCCGGCTATTCGTTCCCTGAATTCATCATTGTTTCTTTCACATTCCAGCGCTTTTACATTGTTCAGCCAGTGTTCAACATGATTGCCATTGACAATGATGTGCGCCTGGTTCCAGTCGCCATCGGTTTTGGCATTGGCTGCGGCTGTTTCGGAATGGAGCAGGTCATACAGATCGGCAATATCATGGGGGCCGCCTTCCGGACGGTTAATTATTTGGTATTCAAAGCCGATGGAACTACTATCCTGAATAAAGTATTTTATGCCGCTGTTTGCCGGTTGATTAAATTTGAAATCGACTTTAAATTCAAAATTGGCATAACGCTGGATCGTGATGATATCGCCGCCTTGCCCTGGGGTTCTGGTTTCTGCCGGAACGGAAAGCAGTTCGCCGTTGACAACCTGCCAGGCGGCAGTGGGAACCGGCTGGCCGGCAATGCCGGTCCATTGTGACAATGACTCGCCGTCAAACAACAATTGCCAGCCTTGCTGTTGTTCACTTACAGTCAGGGTATTGGGTGGGGGTGAAGACAGCCTGGCCTGCTGACAGGAAATTGTCACGGCAAGAATTGTTACTAAAAAAAGCTTTTTCATTTTTCTTTCCTGTTAAAATACCGGGGTGGTGAAAATTAATTTTTTTTGCCTGCCTATAATACTTTCCGGGAAAAGAATGGTTGCACCGGAAAACAGATTTATGTAATTTAGACAATAATTTGCATTTCGCAATAATAAAATGAGTTCTGTTACTACCAAACCGGGAAATGCCATGCAAAAAGATACTGCACCCCTGACCTGGAAATTTCCACGGCCATTCTGGGTTGCCAACATTATTGAATTATTCGAACGCGCCGCCTATTATGGAATGTTCATTACGCTCACTTTGTATTTGACAAATGAAATCGGTTTTACCGACGTTGGCGCCGGCTGGGTGGTGGCCGTTTTTGCCGGTTTTATTTATCTGGCGCCGACCTTTACCGGGTCGTTAGCAGACAAGCTGGGTTTCCGAAACGCATTAATACTGGCTTTTGCGCTTTTAACCGGTGGGTATGCCCTGCTTGGCGCTTTTCAGTACAAATTAACTGCTGTTCTGTCGTTATTGCTGATCATGCTGGGCGGCTCTTTTGTTAAACCGATCATAACCGGTACAGTGGCCAAAGCTTCGGATGCTGCGAATCGCGCCCGGGCGTTTTCAATTTTTTACCAGATAGTGAACATCGGCGCGTTTATCGGCAAGACCGCCGCCAAACCGCTGCGAACGGAACTGGGTTTAAAGTATATCAATTTTTATTCTGCGGTCATGGCTTTGGGTGCGCTGCTTCTGGTGATAATTTTATACCGCAACCTGGACACCAAAGGCATGGGCAAGACCTTGCGGGAATCGTGGCGGGGACTGCTGACGGTGCTGAAAAATACCCGTTTTATGGCGCTGATCCTAATCGTTGCCGGGTTTTGGACCATACAGGGGCAGCTTTATGCAACCATGCCGAAATATGCCCTGCGGATGATAGGCGAACATGCCGCGCCGGAGTGGCTGGCCAATATCAATCCGCTGGTGGTGGTACTATTTGTGGTGGGGATCACCCATTTAACGCGCAATATTCGACCAGTCAGTTCCATTGCCATCAGTTTATTCATCATTCCCCTGTCGGCGCTCTCTATTGCTCTTAGTCCCGTTCTGGAAAGTTATACGGGTCAGTCCGTATCATTCGGCTGGTTCAGCCTGCACCCTATAACAGTTATGCTTATTATCGGCATTGCCTTGCAGGGACTGGCGGAATGTTTTCTGTCGCCGCGGTTTCTGGAATACGCCTCCAAACAGGCGCCGCCCGAAGAAGTGGGCTTGTATATGGGCTATTCACACCTGCACACGTTTTTTGCCTGGCTGATCGGATTTGCCGTATCCGGGTATTTGCTGGAGGCTTTTTGTCCCGACCCGGCTAAAATGTCGCCGGCAATTCAGGAACAGCGTTTACAGGCGCTGGCGGGACAAGCCCCCATGCCGGACGCCTGGGCGCATGCCCATTATATCTGGTATGTGTTTGCCGGGATCGGTTTGGCGGCTTTAATATGTCTGCTGCTTTATCGCCGGGTAACGGATCGGCTGGATGCAGAAAAAAAGTAGAGTTTCAGGCGGCAAGGCAGGACATTTAAATCAAGTAAATAATTTGGCGTATTTTCCCGGCGCAATAATGCGCATGGCTGCGCTCACGCCGGGCAAGAGTTTAACCAGTGAAGGGATCGATTGTTCGTTAAAGTTGAGGCTTTTTTTATAAGTTCGTAATCCCTCGTCATCGGCTGCTACCTGGCCGTGTACTAGAGTGTGTATCGCCGGGGAGCGGCGGCAGACCTGGATGAATTCATAATGCAGGCCGATGCTGACGTAACTGGATAGGGCAAAATCCGCAAAATTGGCGGTTTCCAGGTAGGCAAAACCATCCACAGCGTATACTTCAAAGATGCCGCCGAGCTTGCCGTCTACGAGTCCAGCCAGAATCATATTCCGGTTTTGGCCATCGTTGAGATAATTGCAGCATTTGTTCCGGTAATTGTTTTCATCAGGGGTTCCTCTGTCATGGCCGATTCTGGCAAAGGAATCTCTCACCACCGCAAAACCTTCTTGCAGTAAAATATCTTTATCGAGAATTTCCACAAAACGGCAGCGTTTCATACTGCGCCGGTACTGGTTGCGGCGGTTGGAAGACCATTGTTCCAGGTCATAGTTTTGTAAATCGGAAATGGTGTGCACATTAAAATGGCTGTTGGCTTGCGAGATGTATTCATCGGTCAGGGCGGCGCGTACGCCCCAAGCCATAAGCTTTGGCAGGGCGATTTGCTCGGGACGGCATTTGTAAAGGAGATGCGAAGGTTGATAAAAGCCGCGTTTAATCTCCTGCCAGTAAACGCCGTGGGATTCGATAATGGTTTTACCACATTTACGTCGCCATTGCACATGTTCGGCCGGTGTAAAGGAATTGAGAGTAACAATGCTAATATCTCGAAAAGCTGTTTTTCCCTGGATTTGCATAAAGCCCTACCCACTAGTCTGGATCATGAAAATGATTATCTGATTTTATAATGTAGTAGATAATTTATAAATTTCAAAAGAAAAGTTATCGCTTTTCAGCTATCGTCAATCAAACAGTGAACATGAAATAGCCAACGCAAAAGAGTTGGGATATTCAATAAAAAGTTGGAACCGATTGTACAGGAAATGGATTAGTCAATTCTGTTTCATCTTTAAACGAACTACCGGGGGGAAAACTCTTTTAAAAAGCATTGCCGGCCTGAACAGTGAATTTTCAATTATTAAATATTGTTTCAGTAAGGTCTTAAAATAAAGATTTGACTTGATATTCAGATCTTGTTTGATTAATTTATTTTCCAATTATAGATTGAAAAATAAAGACCAGTACCATGCAGAGCAATTATGAATGTGCTTATAGAGTAATTCATTTACATGGTAACTATCGGGAGAACTCATATTTTCATGTACCGGCAATAAACTCATGGTGTTATATATAATGATTTTCAGGAATTTATTAAACAAGTAATATGCGAAGGAGTATATTATGGGCAAGAAACTTGATAAAAACGTGAGCCGGCGGGATTTTTTAAATCTTACTAATAAAGCCGGCGTCGCAGTAATTCTGGCCGGTGGAGTTCTGGATATCATTCGTCCGCAGAATGTCTTTTCAGCCTTGCAGCAAAACGGGGATAAAACGTTTAAAACACTGCGTCCCAGGCAAAAGAAAGCAATAGTTACAAATCAATCTAAACAAGATCATATTATTGTTTCTTCTACCCTTGCATTTAAAGAAAAAAAATATTTATTAAACTCGGAAGGCTCTTTTCTCTGGAATCTCTGCAACGGCCGTCATAGCCTGGAGATGATGACTGACGCCCTGGCTTTAAAATATAAAAAAACGCCGGCAGTTGTCGAGAGCGACATTAATAATTTTGTCCATACATTAAAGACCTTAAATCTGATTGAATTTTTGAATTAAAAAAGCATATTACGGAGATCAAGCCATGTCTACTCCTGAAAAAAATATTAAAGGCCAGGCCCAAATCAATGATCAAACTTTTAATGGGCTTACCAGGGTGAACAACCCGGCGGCCGGTAATTGCTGCTCTTATCAAAAACCGAAAATTACCTTGATCAACAAACCGGAAGCGCTGAAAAAAGCCGACTCGCCGGCCTGCGCCGAATGCAATACCTATTGTCAAACCTGTGATGGTTGTGATGGCTATTGTAATATCTGTGAAGTATGCGACGGTTGTGAAGTTTGTGACGGTTACTGTGAAGTCTGTGAAGATTGTGAGGGTTGTCTTATTTGTCTTGGTTGTGAGAGCTGTTTTTTCTGCGAAACCTGTGATGGTTATTGCGATGTCTGCCACTCCGGTTGTGATATTTGTGATGGCTGCGTGGACTGTGAAAGTTGCGTCAGTTGTGAAGCCTGTGACGGTTATTGTGATTCTTGCGACATTTGTTTGAGCTGTGAAGTCTGTGTTGATTGTGAAGTTTGTGTTGACTGTGAAACCTGTGTGGTCGACGATCCTTCGTTGCCTGTTACTTTAAACATATTTGACTGTACACGCAAAAAGAATAGTGTTTTATTGTATTGGCGAACTGAGGCGGAAGTTAATAATCTGGGCTTTTTCCTGTTCCGGGCATTGGATAAAAAGGGTCCCTATCAGCCGGTGAATGGCAAAATTATCCCGGGCGCCGGTTCATCTGCCGTGGCGCATGAATATGAATATATAGATTCCACAGTCGATAACGCAACGACTTATTGGTACTTGCTGGAAGATGTGGATATTAATGGCGAAACCATAACCCGCGGCCCGCTTGAATGCAAAGCATTGTCCAGCGATGTACAGGCATCGCCAACCAGATTCCGTCTGTCGACCAATTATCCCAATCCGTTCAATTCGCAAACCAGTATGACAATTACAGTTCCCGACAACGGTCATATCACGGTTGAGATTTATGATATAAACGGCAGAATAGTTAAAACTTTAATGAGTGGCGCTATCACGGCCGGTACTCATCCCCTGACCTGGGATGCCACCAACAACAGCGGCGCTGCAGTCACTACCGGCGCCTATTTCTGCCGCGTTCGCTATGAAAACGGACAGACATTAACGGCTATGCAGAAATTGAGTTATATCCGCTAAGACGATTGGAAAGGAATTTATGGAGTTGACGCAAGCCAATGTGTTTGAAACACTACAAAAGTACGAACTTGCAGAAAATCATTATTTTCAAATGGGGGGATATACAATTTTTTATAACGTCAAACAAATGGGGGTTTATGTTATTCACGAGGAGCATGTCAGGCAATTTATTGAGTTTTTTAGCGGAGGCAAAAACCCACAGCAATTGACGAAACTGTGCGATTTATATGGAATTGCTCAAGTTCGGGAGGATTTTGAAGCGTTAAAAAATATCGGCTTGTTGATTTCTTCCGAATTAATATCTCAGCAAGGCACAGTGAAACCCCCCAGTTGTCATCGTGATCGCTATATGAGCGCACTGGTTGTTAATCTTTGTCACGACTGCAATTTCAGATGTTCTTATTGTTTTGCCAATCAGGGGCTGTACAGAAAAGACCGCCGCTATATGGACTGGAAAACGGCCAAAGCTACGGTCGATTTTCTGATCGCCAAAGCCAACCCGGATATGAAAAAGAAAAAAGTCCGGTTAGAATTATTTGGCGGTGAACCTTTGATGAATATGCCGGTGATCAGAAAATTGGTTGCTTACCGGGAAGAGGTGAAAGAAAAAACCGGGTTCGAGATCGGCATGAGCTTACCCACCAATGGTTTATTATTAACCAAACAACGTCTTGATTTTTGTGATGAACATCAAATCGGCGTGCAGGTGAGCATTGACGGCCCCCCGGAAATACAGGATCGTTACCGCAAATTAGCCAATGGCGAGGGCTCTTATGCCGCGATCATTGATAATGTGAAACGGTTAATCGCGAAAAGGAAAAAGATCAATGCCCGGGCTACTATTGGCCGCAACGATGTGCATCTCCTTGAAGTGGCCAAACACCTCATCGATGAAGTCGGCTTTGCCAGTGTGTTTATAGCCGAATCGACCGGGGTTGAAGGCTGTTCCGGCACGGCCTCAAATACAGCGGTGGATTTGCAGGAAATCAACAGTCAACTGTATGACGTGGCTGAAGAGTACATTCGCAGGGCTAGGAACGGCGAAGTTTATAATTTGAATCCCTTTGCCCATGCGGTTTCGCGGTTATGGAATCCAAAAATCAAGAACGATGCCTGCGGCGCCGGCAAGGGGTATCTGACGGTGGCGGTGGATGGCTCCCTTTATCCGTGCATGCGTTTTATCGATATGAAAGAGTATTACCTGGGCAATGTGTTCGATGGCGAGATCAATGAAGCGATCCGCGATAAATTTTATAATAACACGGTGGACAGTAAAGAAGAATGCAGCCACTGCTGGGGAAGATACCTGTGCGGCGGCTCTTGCGTGTTCCTGCCGATAGAATATCATGGCTCGCTGGACAAGCAGCCGCAGGAGATTTGCGATACCTATCGCCGCCGTTTTGAATGCGCCATGTATGCCATGGCGGTTTTACATGCCGAAGGTTATCAGTTGAAAAATAACCGGTATGTAAAGGTTATATAGTACTATTTGTATTGCTATATTGAGTTTAAAGCAATAGAGGTTTTGACTGTTAACGAATGATGGGGAGTGTTCCACCATTGTTTTTCATGTTTTATGGCGAATAATGTTATGTTATTATTAAATTTATCTATATTGCGGGACACTCACCATCCTACGACTATTAACTGAAAGCTGATAGCTGATAACTGACAGCTTTCTTTTAACGTTTCACATCTCACTAGATAAAAATTCCTTGATTCTTTGCATTTTTCAAGTTATAATAATGAACGGATTTCACCAAACTATCGGGAGGATTTATGTTTATCACGCTACTTGTCGTTACCTTTCTCATTGCCTTGCTGGTCTGTTTTATCCTGGTAAAAATTTTCAACAAACCGCTGCACGGCATACTGAACCGGTTGATTGAAGAAACTCTGAACGGCGCCTGGCTATCTTATTTAAAATTCGCCATTTATGTGGTTGGAATTTCATCGGGCGTGCGTATTTGGCAGTTGGAACGCTACATTACCCCGGAAAATCAAGTTGGAGCTGAAATTCTAGAACTGAACATCGATCGCTGGACGCTGGAAATTTACCGCACTATCATCGGCACATTGCAGGGTGTGGCCTGGCTGCTGTTGGTGTTCTTTATCTTTGCCCTCATTGCTTATGTGATTGTGCGGCTGGTAGAAGCAAAAAAGAACCAATAATTACAGATTACGCGATTCATTATACAGGTATACGTTTAACTCTTGAGCAAGGTAATACGGCATGAAATACTGTTTTTGGATAGCGCTGTTATTAATAACAACATCAGTATTCGCCCAGAATTTACAGTTACATAATGATTTTCGCCATTCCATAGACCCGGATAATAATAGCAGGGATTATACCACTTTATCATTCGAAACATTCAGGCTGGAATCGTATGGCTCGATGTTTATGAAAATGGATGTGGATTTCAAGGGCGCGCATAACAATCCCGGCAACCTGTTCACACAAATATCCCATACCTTTAAATTTTGGGACTTCCCGGCGTTTCTGCACCTCGAATATTCCGGCGGACTCGGGGTGGACAGCAAATCCGGGTATGGCTATGCCATCGATAACGCCTATATGGTCGGCGCGGCGTATCCCTTTCAGTTGGGCAATGCCTGGTGGAGCACGTACCTGGTGTACCGCTATAACAACTTTACACAAGGAAGCCATGATCTGCAATACTCGCTGTATTGGGGACAAAATTTCCTGCGGAATAAGATCAGTTTGCTTGGTCACCTGGTGTTGTGGACGGAAAACAAAGATCATGGCGACCCCTGGACCGCCGGACAAACCGGCAAGAAATTGCTGTTCCTGAGCGAACCGCAAATCTGGTACAATATCAACAAACTGTTGGCTATAGGCACGGAGATCAAGCTGTTCTATCATGTCTATTCATACTCGGATGGCTGGCTGGTGTACCCCACGCTGGCGATCAAGTATAATTATTAAATTGACAGGAATTGATTAATGAAAAAAAATAAGCAAATAATTTTGTACCATGTATTGATACTGATAATTATTGCCTGCTTTGTTTTCCCCGACATTTCCCCGGCTGCTGCTTCCGGGTCGATTGATTTTATCTTTCAGCCCAATGATAACATTACCCAGTTCGCTATCTGGGTGGAAAATGCTGAGGGACAGTATGTCGGCACAGCGTTCCTCACCAATTTTATCGGCCGGCGCGGCGGCGGCAACCGCACCGCCAGTCCCGATATCGATTCGGGCGACGGCAATCGCCTGAATGCCCTGCCGGTGTGGAGCTATAAGCGCGGTGTGATCGACACGACTTTTGGCGTAATCAATTATTATCCCCCGGCGTCGAACCAGCCAGGGTATCCGAATGACATCGACGCGGTGTCTATGGCTACGCCCAATACGAGCGTGCAAACAATCACCTGGCAGTGTCCGGATTTACCGGGCGGAACGTACACCTGCCGCATCGAGGCCAACAAGTCCTTTGATTTTAACGAGTATCACAATTACTCTTTCTATCGCGGCCAGCCCTCGACGATCTGGGAAATGAACATTCCCATTGCCAATGCCCCGGACAGCGCCTCTACACTGGACTATGTCGGTTATGGCTCAATCGACGGTTCCAGCGGCGCGCTGCATGTCCCCGATTCGACAATTACCACGGCTGATGATCTGTTGCAGGATATGGGCGGGTACAGGTTCAAGGCAGTCTACACCCCCGGAGCGGTGGGTATTGCTGAAAATTCGCGCCGGGAAATAGCGCCGGTCTCTTTTTCCCTGGCGGCTAATTATCCCAATCCGTTTAACAATAATTCGGTCATTCCATTCACTCTGCACCGGACAGAAACCGTGCAGTTAAATGTGTATGATGCACTGGGACATCTAGTACGCTCCATGCAGGTAAGGGAACTGGGCAATTATGAGATCAGATTCGATGCGGCTGAACTGGCTTCGGGCGTCTATTTCTACCGGTTATCCGGCGCAAACGGTAACACCGCTACCGGTAAAATGCTGCTGTTGCGTTGATATTTATCAGGAAATTCTATGGATACTTTAAATACAGAACTGGTTGCAATTGCACAGGATTATTTAAATACGCATATCCCAATTACCCGTCACCTGGGAGTCCAGGTTGTTACTTTTACCGGCCATTCCATTGAGGTGGCGGCGCCGCTGGCGCCGAATATCAATCACCAGGGCACAGGATTCGGCGGCAGTTTGGCTTCAGTGGCCATGCTGGCCGGCTGGACGCTTTTGCATCTCAAAATAAAGGCGGAAAATATAACTTGCCGGCTGGTCATTCAAAAAAGCGTTATGGATTTTACCGCCCCGGTAACTGCGGATTTTAAGGCGCAGTGTGTTTTGCCCGACAGCGAAGAGTGGGGACAATTCCGGGAAGTGTTAACCCGCAAAGGTAAAGCGCGCATCGTTCTACAAACCAGAGTTATGAACGGAGAAACAGTGGCCGGCAAACATACCGGCACATTTGTGGCGGTGATGAATAAACAGTGATCAATCTACAGGAGCCATTATGAAAAAGTTGACTTGTTGCCTGCTGTATTTTATAACAGTTTTGTTTTTCTCGTGCACCCATTCCAACCATGAGGGAAAAATGATGAAAACCGAATTAAAACCCGATAGCGGTTGTGCGGAAATAAACGGGGTAAAATTGTATTATGAAATATATGGTCAGGGTGAACCTTTGCTCTACCTGCACGGCGGCATCAGTTCCGGCAAGGATTTCAGAGAATACATCCCGGACTTGAGCAAAAAGTTCCAGGTGATTACCGTCGACCGCCGCGGTCATGGCCGTTCTTTTGATAACGGCGAGCCGTACAGTTATGCCGCTATGGGCGATGAAATGAACGCCTTTATGGATTATATGAAAATCGATTCCGCTTATGTCATGGGCTGGAGCGATGGCGGCGTAGTGGGTTTTCATCTGGCCGGTAAATACCCGGAGCGGGTACGCAAGTTAATTGCCGTCGGCGCCAATTACCTGGTCACCGGTATGACGCCGGGAATGATCGAGTGGATTGAAACGCAAATGACGGCAGAGGGTGTAGCTGCAAGTATTCCGGGTATCAAGCGGGATTACCTGGCAAACAATCCCCAGCCGGAGAATTATGCTTCTTTTATATCCCGGTCTCGCGATATGTGGCTGCGTGAGCCTTATATGGAGAGAGAAGATTTTATAAATATCGGTGTTCCAGTACTGCTGGTCGCTGGCGATAAAGACGATGTCACCCTGGAACACATGGCCGAAATGTATTCACTGCTCGAAAATGCGCAGCTTTGTATTTTGCCCGATACCGATCATTTTGTCTTTGCGCAGCGGGATGAGACGGTTTTACAGGTCATTTATAAATTCTTGAATACCAAAATGGAAAAGTGAGTATAATAACTGCTTTGCACAACAGGAGGCTGTTATGAAGAAAAGTTATGTAATGGTTTGTATTTTGGTCATAACCGGTTCATTACTTTTACTGACTGGTATGAATTGTACCAAACCTGCCGGGAAAAAAACGGATGCGGATAAAACCCTGAACGGGCCATTTACCTGGAACAATGTCAATAATCCCCATGAGGAGTTAGCTGTAATTGAAAATGTTATTCGTTCTCACATCGGTTGGGCGGTGAATAATAAAGATCAGAAAACACTTTATTCTACTATTGTTGAAAACGATGAACTGTTCTTCATTCAGCCCGATTCCAAAAGTACAGTTAGAGGCATAGATGATTTCAGGCCGGTTGTTAATGATTTCTTTATGCGGGAAGACTTTAAAGCTATCCGGGTAGAGATCACCGATCTGCGCATTCACATGTCCCCGTCGCAGCAGACTGCCTGGTACGCTTGTATTTTAAATGATTTCAATGAATTCCAGGGCCGCCCGGCAAACTGGGAAAACGTACGCTGGACCGGCGTGTTGGAAAAAGTGAACGGACAATGGAAAATTTTTCAGATGCATTATTCCAAGGCGGAGGATTTGGTGAAATAGCAATTACTGAATAAATAGTAATTGTTGTGATGTTAAAGTATAAAGTGTATAATTTGATAAATGGAGCATCTGATGAGCGTTATTATTGAACCTTTCAAGATCAAATCCGTTGAACCCATCCGCATGACCACGCGCGCGGAACGCGAAGAATTATTACGAGCCGCCGGATACAACCTGTTCCTGGTCAACAGCGATGATGTGCTGATCGACTTGCTAACGGACAGCGGCACCTCGGCGATGAGTTCCGAACAATGGGCCGGCATCATGCGCGGCGATGAAGCCTATGCGTGCAGTAAAAGCTGGTATCGTATGCGCGATGCCATTCGCGATATTTTCGGCTTTGAGCATGTTATCCCCACCCACCAGGGCCGGGCTGCGGAGCGCATCCTGTTTTCGATCATGTGCAAAAAAGGCGATGTGGTGCCGAACAATACTCATTTTGATACCACCCGCGCCAATGTGGAATTTAACGGCGCCGAAGCGCTGGACCTGCTGAAAGCCGAAGCGCTGAATCCTGCCGCAATCCTGCCTTTCAAGGGCGATATGGATGTTCAGGCGCTGGAAAAAGTTATAGCGGAAAAAGGCCGGGAGCGGATTCCCCTGATCATGATCACCATCACCAACAATTCCGGCGGCGGACAGCCGGTCTCTATGGCCAACATCCGCGCTGTTTCGGCAGTGGCGAAAAAGTATAATATTCCGTTTTACATCGACGCCTGCCGCTTTGCTGAAAACGCCTGGTTCATTAAACTGCGGGAACCGGGTTATGCGGACAAACCAGTTAAAGAAATTGCCCGTGAAATCTTTTCGTATGCCGACGGCTGTACCATGTCCGCTAAAAAAGACGCTCTGGTGAACATTGGCGGCTTTTTGTGTACCAACGATAGCAAGTTGGCCGGAGCGCAGCGCGATCTTTTGATATTGACTGAGGGCTTTCCCACTTATGGCGGCCTGGCCGGGCGCGACCTGGAAGCCATTGCCATCGGTTTGACCGAGGTACTGAATGAGGATTACCTGCGCTACCGCATTGCCTCCACCGAGTATCTTGGCCGTCACATTGCCGACGCCGGCGTACCTATTGTGCAACCACCCGGCGGTCATGCCATTTACATCGACGCCAAAGCCATGCTGCCGCACATTCCGGTCGAGCAATATCCGGGACAAGCGCTTTCCATAGAACTATATTTAGCGGCGGGCATCCGTTCCGTGGAAATCGGTTCGGTGATGTTTGCGCGCAAGGATGCAGTCACCGGCAAAGAACTGCCCGCGCCGATGGAATTGGTGCGGCTGGCCATTCCGCGCCGGGTGTACACACAAAGTCACATCGATTATGTAGTGGAATCGATCCTGGAAGTGAACGCGCACAAGGAACGAATTCGCGGCGTGCGCATTGTCAAGCAGGCGCCGTTCCTTCGCCATTTTTCGGCTAGCTTTGCATTGATTTAATTTTTGCGTTTAATGTGGACAGTGTGGACTAGGGGGACTGAGTGGATTAAAATGACTAGCGTGGAAGAAGTGGACTGGGGAAAAGTGTATGCACAAAAGTTTTGTGATTTTTATTGTTTATTGCGGCGATGTTGAGAACGGATGCGGTAAAGGCGCTCGGTAAAGCCGCCTTCATTTTCAAAAGTTTTCGCCTGCGCGGCAAGCTGTCGGTCCAGCAGGCTACAGGCTACCGCCACTAAAACCAGGGCAGCGTTGGCGGCAATTTCAGGTAATGTGGACAATATGGACTGAGTAGGCTTTGTAGAAGAACTATCTTGTCCAGATAGTCCATTTTGTCCACAGTTGTATTGTTCTTTAACCCAATAGGCTACCTGATCGGCGGTGGTACACCTGCGGTCGATCAGTAGTTGGCGGCGAGGATCGGTTCGATCCCAAAGCGGTAAGCTGCGATGCCGCAAGAAATCTTCATAATCGAGGCGTAGTTCTTCCAGGCTTGCGCGGGCCACATTGGTTAGCTTTAGTTCCGTTTTTTTTGAAGTCCCTGCTGCCAGGCTACCCTCGGCAATGTTTTGTACGCCGGAGCGCGCCGCCTGTACCATCTGGTCATGAGTGCGGCTGCGCTTGTTAATATAACGATCACAAAAACGAACGGTTATATCATACACCAGTTGTGCAATCTGAAAGGTTTTCAGCTTTCTGTAACCGCCATGCTTGGGAATTAGGGGTTCGATCACGGACGCTCCGGTTCTGTCCAAATTATTTATGCTCTAAATCCCTTCCAGCATCTGTAACAGGTAAATCCTGGTTTATTGTTGCATGAACGTTGAATTTCCCCTGATTCCTGCCAAATGTTATGAATTCGTTTCCTTGTTTTTTCAATGCAACCAGCGCCAGTTCTTTTTCGGTATATTGTGGACGCGGAAAATGAATCATATCCGTCACTGAATCGCCAATTTTACCGCCGAAATCCTTAATCAGGATTATTTCCGAGGTGATTTTATTCTTGTAGGACTGTAAATTTTGCACATTTACAAAAGTATAAACCGTAGAATTGTCGCCAGGTATTTCCTGCCGGCATTCCACTTTTAACACATACCCCAGGACCAGGTCGTCGCAACCCTGAATAGTCTCGTAAATGTTTTGATAATAACAGTCGTCGTCAATGAACAGTCCGGAATGTTCCTGCCGGGCATAGTTCGTATCAGCTAATATTTGTCTGATTTCCTGCAGGGTATAAACGGCTTTGAAATCATTCGTATCCGCATTGGCCCGGAGGATGGCTTCTTTTTCATAAATAATTTGCCTGCTAAAACTGGTTTCCAAAGTCAGCGCCACAGACGCTTTATCTATTGTTTGATAATGTTCACCGGTGACGGACAGGTCTTTTTCACAGGAAAGAGCAGTTATTAATAAAGCGATAACGGCAATAGCGAATAAATAACAGGTATTTAACTTCATGACATTGTACCTCCCCAATCAAGTCCCACAAGATAATTTTATTAATTACTAATCAATGATAAAGAAATTCACCATAAAAAGCAACAGATAATTTTTATTATTATGAAAAATCTACAGAAAAGACAATTTAAATTTCCTAAAATCAGTTCATTCGTAATTCGTCATTCTCAATTCGTAATTGATTTTACTTGAGCATAAACTCTAGCGGCGGCTCTAACCCAATAGCCAAGAGTTCGTCGATGCGAGCAAAAATGTGGGCGGGGGCGTCGTCCATGAGGATGGCGCCGTTGTGAAAAACCAGCAGCAACGCTATGCTCTAATGATGTCTGAGTTATATAAAAATAATTGTTCTTGTTACAAGAACTTGCAAATTATATATAATTTATTTTAGCCTGCTGCTCCACTTTTAATTATTTTTCTATATTTCCAGTTTAAAAGGAATAAAATTCCGGTTAAAAAAAGTGGTCCTGATATCATTGCATAGGTTTCAAATGGAAATCTTCCCCATGCCATAGCAATATAAATAAAACCCAACAGACTGAAAAGAATCCCTCCAATCCATTCCCACCGCCATGTAACTATTAAAATAATGACCATAACAAACAATGGTATATTATGCATTAGCAAGGCAAGTGCAGTTTCCCAAAATCCTTTGGTTTCCTGAAAAACATCTAGTGAAAATACTATTGTAAATGCTGAAAAGATTATACACAAAACTCTGGGTGACCAGTAAAGCAATTGCAGACCAGGCTTTAAATTTTTTTTGCTGCCGAAATTCCTGAGTATTGAAAATAGCATTAAACAGGAGCCAATTAATAATAAAAGTATTGATGGAATATTGTCACTAATTCCCCATAAAAGGGAAATTGCGACTAGTGATACGCCTGCTAAAAACAAAATAATGTTTGTTTTCATGCTTTTCTTTCTAGGTATTGTATCGTTTAAATTATTCATATTTGTCTCCTTTAATATTTATTGTTGTTTAAAGGGCAAATCTATACAATTTGTTTCCTTTTACATGCTTTACTAAAGTTCGACTTGTCTTTATTGTAAAATGTGTCTCTTTTAAAATTATTACCAACATTGGTCAAAATCAGCATAAAAACCTTACTGCATAAATAAAAGAGAATTCCATCGCCCGGGAAATCTGATCCATATCGGTTGTCGGTGTAATTAAACAAGTTTTTAGGAAATGTGCAAGGAGTATTTTTAAAAAAGCTCTCAGATGTGAGAAGTGAAACGTGAAAGGTAATAATTACAAATATTGAATTACGAATTATAGTGACATTTTTTTTCATTCGTAATTCTCAATTCGTAATTGATTTTACTTGAGCACAAACTCTAGCGGCGGTTCCAGGCCAATCGCCAGGAGTTCGTCGACACGGGAAAAGACGCGGGCGGGAGCGTCGTCCATGAGGATGCGCCCGTTGTGAAAGACCAGCAGCCGGTCGGCATGGAGCGCTTCGTCCGGGAACTGGGTTATGAGCAGGGTGGTGACGGGATGGTTTTGCCGGCAATGCAATTGCTTTATAATGTGCAGAATGTCGGCGCGACTTTTTGGGTCCAGGAGCGAGGTGGGTTCATCGAGCGCCAGGTAGCGCGGCCGCATGGCCATGACCGCAGCCAGGGCCAGGCGCTGTTTTTCGCCGCCGGACAGGTAATGCGGGGCGTGAAGGCGATAGTGCTGCAAATTAAATTCTGTCAGCATATTATCAACAATTTCATGCATTTCCGCACAGGGCACGCCCAGGTTTTCCAGGCCAAAGGCAATTTCCCGCTCCACCGTGGCGGAAACGATCTGGTTGTCCGGATTCTGGAACACCATACCGATTTTTCTGCGGATTTCCGGTAATTGCGCCTGGTCGCGGGTATCCAGTCCGTCGATTAATACCGTACCGGATGCGGGCAACAGCAGGCCGTTCAAACAGCGGGCAAAGGTGGTCTTACCGGAACCGTTGGGGCCCATAATAGCAACGGCCTCGCCGGGTTTAATGGTCAGGCTCACATTATCCAGAATTGTGCGGCTGACTGTCCCCTCATCGCTATAGGTAAAGGATAAATTCTCAATCTGGATCATGACGGCAACCGATCCGGATTGAAAACAGTATTGACAAACTGATTGCATTGATCACAACGCATCATTCCCCCATGATCTGCATAACTACCCGGCGCTGGCGGGCGCGGGTATCAAAGTCGATCAGCACAACCTGCTGCCAGGTGCCCAGCAGCATTTTACCGCCGCTGAATGGAACCGTAAGCGAAGCGCCCAGCAGGGCGGCGCGGACATGCGAACTGCCGTTGCCGTCGCCCCAGGTAGCGTCGTGGGCATAATGAGCGCGTTCCGGAGCCAGTTTTTCAAAGGCGGCGGGCACGTCCTGCAGCAAGCCCGGTTCGTACTCGATAGTGGTAATACCGGCAGTGGAACCGGACACGAAGAATGTAACCGCACCGTTTTGTATGCCGGAATTGGCCAGCAGCCGCCCGGCTTCAGGGGTGATATCCTTAATATCCGTGTGGCCGCGCGTGCTGACGGCAATGTATTCCGTTACCACTTTCATATTTTGATCCAGTCCCCGTCTTCCTGTACCTGCATCAGGGTGAGCAGCACTTTGGCGCGCGCCTGGATTTCCGCTTTGGAGAGGTCTTTGATGCGGTTGACGCTGAAATCTTCCACCAGGAATGAGGCCATCACCGTGCCCATGACCATGGCGCGTTTGAGGGTATCCAGGTTCACCTTGTCCGTCATGGCCAGGTAACCCATAAAACCGCCGGCAAAGGTATCGCCGGCGCCGGTGGGATCGAACAGGTCTTCTACCGGTATGGCGGGGCAATTAAAGTAGGCGTTGTTGTGAATGAGAATCGCGCCATGCTCGCCTTTTTTGATGATGAGCGTTTTCGGGCCCATCTCCTGGATGAGCTTGGCGCCTTTGAAGATATTGGAATTACCGGACAGCAGTTTTACCTCGGAATCGTTGATGACCAGGGCATCGACAACTTTAAGAGTACGTTTTAAATCCGGCAGGTAATCGTTGATCCAGAAATTCATGGTATCCATAGCGACGAATTTGGGTTTGTGCACCTGCTGCACCACGTTGTATTGCAAATCGGGATTGATATTGGCCAGGAACACGTACTCGCTGTTGCGGTATTTTTGCGGCAGCACAGGATTGAATTTCTCAAATACATTGAGTTGGGTATCCAGGGTTTCCCGGTCGTTCATATTATTCAGGTACTTGCCGGCCCAGCGAAAGGTTTTGCCGGGTTCGGTTTTCAGCCCATCCAGGTCCACCGGTTTATTTTTGAAAAAGTCAATATCGGCAAAATTAAAATCATCGCCTACCACCGCCACCAGGTTGACCGGGGCGAAATAGCTTGCCGCGGCGGCAAAAAAGGTCGCGGAACCGCCCAGGGCGTCATCTACTTTGGCAAAGGGGGTTTCCACGGAATCGTACGCCATTGAACCAACAACCAGAACACTCATGTATAGCACCTCAGTTTAATTATATTTTGTTTTTGTTTTATTTTGATGGTGGAACAAGCCCCACCATGCAATTTAGGCATTGCATATAGGCAATGCCCTCCGGTTATGTTATGAAAAATTTTCTACTAATAATATGCGAAACGGAGTTTCGCGCTCAATTTCCGCTCCAAACCGGAGTTTGGAGCGGAGAAAATCTGTCAAGCTCGCCCTGGGGATGTTCCCCAGGGCGCATGATGATGATAAATGCATAGCATAAAGGCAATGACCTCCGGTTGTAAGCATGTTTGAGATACTTACATATTTTCCGGGGCGGAAATATTTAATAACGACAGGCCGTTGGCTAAAACCTGCCTGGCGGCGCGGCACAGCATCAGTCTGGCCTGGGTTAATGGCGCGTCCTCAGTAACCACCCGGTTTTCATGGTAAAAGCGATGGAACACTGTAGCCGTTTCATGCAGGTAACCGGTGATGCGGTGCGGTTCCAGTCCCTCCGCCGCTTTGCTGACGATTTCGGGGAAATCCAGCAATTTCTTGATCAGCGCCATTTCCTGCTCGTTTTGCAGGGGCGACACATCAGCCTGTTCCGGCAAATGCACGCCGCTCTCGCGGGCAAAGCGTAATATATTGCAGATACGCGCATGGGCGTATTGCACATAAAACACAGGGTTCTCGTCGGTCTGTTTCTTGGCCAGATCGATGTCGAAATCCAGCGGTTGGGTAACGCGCCGGTCGATGAAAAAGTACCGGGCGGCGTCTACGCCGACTTCTTCGATGAGTTCGTCCATTTCGATGATCTGTCCGGCGCGCTTGGACATTTTTACGATCTCGCCGCCGCGCAGCAGGTTGACCTGCTGGATGATCAGCACATCAAAGCTGTCTTTGGGATGGCCCAGGGCTTGTAAAGCGGCACTCATGCGGGGAATGTAACCATGATGATCCGGGCCCCACAGGTCGATGATTTTATTGTAACCGCGGCTGTATTTGTTCTGGTGATAGGCTATGTCGATCAGAAAATAAGTAGGCTCGCCTTCGCTGGTTACCAGTACGCGGTCTTTTTCATCGCCATACTGCGACGAGCGGAACCACACCGCGCCGTCCTGTTCATAACTCAATTCATGCTTTTGCAGATAGTCCAGCACCCCTGAATGCGCCTGGCTGTCGCGGATAACTGTTTCCCGGAACCATTGATCGTAATGCAGCCGATATTTATCAAGACTGTTCTGGTGGCGCTGCACCATATAATCGAGCGCCATTTTGCTAAAGGTGGCGCATCGCACCGTGGTATCCAGGGATTTATATTTATCGCTATCACGGGCAATGATCTCCTGCGCCAGATCGCGGATATATTCACCATGGTAACCGTCTTCCGGCAGCGGCGTTTCGCTGCCCAGTTCGGTCATGTAACGGGCGTTCAGGGATTCGCCCAGCAGCCGCACCTGGCGGCCGGCGTCGTTGATATAAAATTCCCGATCCGCCTTGAAACCGGTCCAATTATAAAGATTAGCCAACACATCGCCCACCGCCGCCGCACGGGCGCTGACAATGTTCAGCGGCCCGGTGGGATTGGCGCTGACAAATTCAAACTGGATGCGCTCGCCGCCGCCCCAGGTACTTTTACCAAAATTCGCCCCTTCGTTGATTATGTCCGGCACTGTTTGCCGCAGGCAGGAGGGGGCCAGGTAAAAATTAATAAAACCAGGGCCGGCAATGTCTATTTTCTCTAGATAAAAGGGATCAACCGGGAAATGGGCGACAATTTTTTCAGCTATTTGCCGCGGCGGTTGTTTGACCAGCCGGGTAAGGTTCATGGCTACCGGCGAGGAAATATCTCCCAGGCCGGCTTGTTTGGGTTTTTCCAGGCAGAGCAGCTTTTCATCCGGTATTGTATAGCCGCAGGCAGTGAGGGCGGTTTTGATACTAGTGCGTATGTAATCCTGAGGTTTCATCATCATCCTTTATAGCAGTAATTTCGGCGTCTCCCCATAACCGTTCCAGTGAATAAAATTCCCGCGTTTCTTTCTGAAAGATATGCACAACCACATCGACAAAATCGAGCAGAATCCAGTTGCGGTAGTGCATGCCTTCCACGTGCCAGGGACGTACGGATTCGTAAACCAGTTCATCGATGATGTGATCCATGATCGCTTTGGCCTGCACATCGCTGTCCACCGAGCAGATGACAAAGTAATCCGTCATGTTGGTTACCCCTTGCAAATCCATCATGATAATATTGCTGCCTTTTTTTTCCAGCATCAGCCGGGCGATTTGTTCCGCCAGTTTTTTACTTTTCAATTTTATACCTGTAGTTATTCGTTCTTTAATAATTCCCGAACCGCCTGAAATACGGTGTCCGGTAAAATATCGCGCATACATTTAAAGTGCTGTTTCGGGCATTTTTTTCGTCCGATATGAGAACAGGGCCGGCAGGGCAGATCATTATTTTCCATGACCCTGGCCAGGGGATTGTCGGGAAAAAAGCCCAGTTCCCTGGTGGTGGAGCCGAAAACAGCCACGGTTTTCTTTTTCAACGCTGCGGCCAGGTGCATTAATCCCGAATCATTGCTTACCACGAGGTCGGCCCGATTCATCACCGCGGCGGTTTCCATAATCTCCAGAGTTCCGGCCAGATCCAGTGCACTTTTGTCGGCTAGTTGTATAATTATTTGCCGGGTTAACTGTTGATCCTGGGTGTTGCCCAACAGCACTATTTGAGCGTTCAGTACTTTAATGCAGCATTCAGCTATCTGCGTAAAATACTCAACCGGCCATCTTTTGGTGAAAAATCCGGCGCCGGGCGCCATACAGATAACCGGCCGGGTTGTTTCTAAACCTTTATCCTGCAACAGCTTATCCATTCGCTGCAGAGTTGTCGGGTCGATAAAAACCTGCGGCCCCAGCCGGTCGTCGGTTATGCCGAATGTCGCCAGGCTGTCGAGGTAACGCCGGGTTACGGGAATGATAGTGCGAAACAGGTTCCAGCCGAATTTAACCAGCAAAAAACGCCTGAATGCATATTTTTTATAGGTAACTTTAATTCCCGGCAGTCCGGCTTTTAAGTAATGGCTGCGTAAGTTATTGTGTATATCGACAACCAGGTCGTAATTGCGCGCCTGTAACTGGTTTTTAAGCCGGGCCAGTTCACGGCGGCCGCCGCCAGTATCCAGGGGCAGAATGTGGTCGATATATGGATTACCATGCAGCAGTGCAGCAAACTGTTTTTTTACAATAAAATCTAGTTCCACAGCCGGGAATTTGTTTTTCAAATTTCTGGGAACCGGGGTTGCCAGAATAATATCGCCAATGGAACTGAGGCGGATAATTAGTATTCTTTTGGGGCTGCTTTGGACTGTTGTTTGTATGGAATGCATAGCAGCCGGTTAGTTAATGATCGTGCGAAACCATTCTATCGTACGGCGCACGCCCTCTTCTACCGGTACCTTTGGTTCCCAGTCCAGCAGTTTTTTAGCCAGGGATATATCAGGCTGACGGACTTTGGGATCATCGACGGGCAGCGGCTTGTTGATGAGGATGCTCTTGCTGCCGGACAATTTAATGATGAGCTGCGCCATTTGGACAATCGTCATTTCATGGGGATTGCCGATGTTTACCGGTTCGTGATAATCGGAGAACATCAGCCGGCACAGACCTTCGATCAGGTCATCGACATAACAGAAACTGCGGGTTTGCTTGCCGTCGCCAAAGATGGTAATCGGCTCATTCCTCAGCGCCTGGGGAACAAATGCCGGAATTGCCCGGCCGTCATTCGGGCGCATCCGAGGTCCAAAGGTATTAAAAATACGGACGATTTTTGTATTTACGTTTTTATAGCGGTGGTAAGCCATAGTCAGGGCTTCGCCGAAACGTTTGGCTTCGTCATATACGCCGCGCGGGCCAACCGGGTTGACGTTGCCCCAATATTCCTCCTGCTGCGGGTGGATGAGGGGGTCGCCGTAGACTTCGGAAGTCGAGGCCAGCATAAAAGAAGCGCCTTTGTTCAATGCCAGGCCCAGCGCTTTATGGGTGCCCATTGAGCCTACTTTAAGCGTGTGAATGGGCAATTGCAAGTAATCTAAAGGACTGGCCGGCGAGGCAAAATGCCAAACATAATTGACCGGTCCGGCAACATAAATATATTCGGTAACATCATGCTTTATAAATTTAAAATCTTCACCTTGCAAATGTTCAATGTTGGCGATCGTGCCGGTCAATAGATTATCCATGGCAATGACCTGGTGTCCCAATTTCAGCAGTTTTTCGCAGATATGGGATCCAAGGAACCCGGCGCCGCCGGTGACCAATGATATTGGTTTCATAAAACTCCCTGTTATTGATAAATTTATCTAATTTAATAAATTTACTGTATTTCTGAAACAGTTTTTTTATTAATCTGCAAGCCTGATAAAGCTCTCGCAAGCATTATAGTATACGCCAGGAAAGTATAATTGCGGGCAGGTTTTATTTATCGCGGCTGATGGTAAAGGTAACCAGATCCTGCAGGCTGTTTTTAGCCGGAGAATCGGCATACGTGGTAAGAATATGCGCCGCCCGGTCGGCAAAGGTTTTAACCGTCTGGATGGAATAATCGATACCGCCATAATCGCAGGTAAAGCTGATAATATTATCCACATCCTGGTCATTCTTTTTACCGTTGCCGAACTTGCTCAGAATTGATTCCTGTAGTTTCTTTTCGGCTTTGGCCAGCGCATAAAGCAAAGGCAAGGTAATTTTGTTTTCCCGGATATCGTTACCGGTGGGTTTGCCCAGGGTTTTTTTATCGCCGGTGTAATCGAGCAGATCATCGGTGATCTGAAAAGCAATACCCAGGTTTTCACCGAACAATTCCATTCTTTTACGGGCAATAATTTCGTCGGTTACTGAAAGCGCTCCCAGTTGGCAGGACGCGCTGAACAGGGAGGCGGTTTTTTTTGAGATGAGATCAAAGTACACCGCTTCATTCAAGCCTTCGAGGTAACTTTTATCCATTTGTAACAGTTCCCCTTCGGTAATTTTGTTCGCCGCCGCCGAAACAATGGCAATAGCTTCAAGGTTTTTCATGTTAACCATTGAAGAGAGGGTTTTGGAGAACAGGTAATCGCCGATGAGGATAGATATCTTGCTATTCCACAGGTTGTTTATGGTTGGGGAGCCGCGCCGTAAATCGGAATCATCGACCACATCATCATGGATGAGTGTGGCTGTATGCAGTAATTCAATAACCAGGCTGGAAGCCAGAGTTTGCTCATTGGTGCCGCCGTGCATTTGCGCCGTCAAAAAAACCAGCAAGGGACGCAGTCTTTTGCCTTTTTTATCGGCTACGTAACGAATCACCTTTTCCGCCAGCGGGATGTTGGAATGAAGCCCCTTATTAAAAGCATTTTCAAATTCAGCTAATTGTATGTCAACCGGTGCAGTAATTGCTTTTATATCCAAGTGATCCTCAGGGGAAAATTATAGTCAAGTTATTGTATGTTTTAAAGCAATTTAACAATTATATAATATTTTGTCAATATGAAAGTCATGGTTAAACAGTTAACAGCTATAACCCGGTCCATTGTCTTTTATAACAGAAGAATTTAATAAATTACTCCTGTTTAAACGGTATAAAAATTGTGGATAAACCCGGCGATAGGTTATACTTTCGGCACAGTAAATTTAAAATTTGATCCTTTTCCCGGCGTGGATTCGACCCATATTTCGCCATTATGGCTCTGAATGATTTTTTTAACAATGGCAAGGCCAACACCGGTGGATAAATCTTCCGGGCGGTCGTTTTGTTTGTAAAACAGTTCAAATATTTTTTCCCGGTCGTCCGGCGCTATGCCGATACCGTTATCCGCAACCGTAAATTCATAGTTTGCGCCGATTTCTGTGGCTGCGACCCTTACCTGCGGGGCGGTATCATTTTTACTATATTTAAGGGCATTGGAGATCAGGTTTGTAAATATATGTGCCATACCGGTTTCATTGGCCACTATTTCCGGGAGATTATCATCTATCCGGATGTCGGCTTGCCTGGCTGTAATCAAACCTTCCAGGGTTTGGATACTTTTAAGAACGGCTTCTTTGGAGTTGAAGCGGGTGAAATTGAACCGGGTTTTATCGAGTTTGGCAAGCTCGAGCAGGTCGATGAGCATATTTTCCATGTTATCGAGGTTGACCAGCATACGGTCGAGGCATTGCGCGGTTTCTTTAGAAAATTGCGACTGGTTATCTTCTTTGATCAGTGCGGCAAAATTTTTGATGGTTTGCAGGGGCGATTTCAGTTCGTGCGCTACCAGGTGCACAATATTATCCACGGAACCATTCTTTTCGCGGGAGTTGTTCAACAAGTCCAGGTTGGTAAATATATTTTCTGCCTGTCCGGATATGGTCTGCAGCACGGTTAGATCGCTTTGATCGGGGGAATAATTCTTGTCAAATACCACCAGTAGTAACGCATAGATCTGGTTGGTTTTTAAAATTGGTGTAATTATAAAAGGTTTAAAAAATCCCAGGGATGGAGTGTTTTTATTACACAGCAGTTCTTTAAAGGATTCTTCCGAATAAACCGGGGAGGGTAATTTGCTCTTTTTTTGTTCGAGCAGCAGGTTTTTAATTTTATGAACGGATAAATAATGGTTGACTGTTTCCGGCATCCAGTTGAACAGGTCGATCATTTTCATCGTGTCATTAACAAATACAGCTTTGCAATGCACCGATTCCATCACTTTTTGTGTGGTGGTACAGATCCTGAGCAGCAGATCTTTTTTATCCGGCCTGGAAAACAGGTTTATATTCAGTTCGTCCCAAACGGTGGCTAACTTTTGGCTGGTTTTGGTTTTAGCGGCAAGCAGATACCTGGAAACCGCGGCGGAAAACAACGAGCTGGTTTGTTTTAATAATTGAATTTCTTCGCGAGTGAACGGTTCGGCTTGCAGGCGGCCAACAGCAAAATTGCCCAGGTATTTTTCACCGCTGACCAGCACTACGCTGGTATGCGTCGGCAGTGAAAACGGCAGCCGGAACGGGTGCAGCAGGTTGTTTTTTTTGACGCCTGCCGATTTAACATTTTGTATGACCTGGAGCAGCGGGCAATCGGGAATTGCCTTTTGTTCCAGAGCAATCCCAAATTTATCAACTAACTCGTGACGGGTAATATCCAGGGCGCGATCGATATTACCATTTTCATCAAAAATAGAGAGTGAAAAATAATCAAACGGTATCAGTCTGGAGATCTTTTCAGCGGCATTGCCAATGATCGTTTCAAAGCCGCCGCCGGAATTTAAGTGTTTGACCAGGGCATCCACCATTTCCTGCCTGGCTAACAAAGAGTCATTTTCTTCCATTAGCAGGGGTGAAAATATAAACGAGGACGAGATTTGCGCGATACTGGTCAGTTTGATCATGTCCTTTTGCTGCCAGTTATAGGGGTCGGTACAAAAAATATTCATCAACCCCATGCAAATATTATTAAGCAATAATGGTACGCTGGCAAAGGATTGTACGCCGGCGTCCTGTAAAAATTTTAGTTTTTCATAATCGGGACTATCGGTAAAGCTGGCAATGGAAAAGGATTTTTTACTCTCGGTAATTTGCATGAAAAAGCCGCTGTTGAAATTCTTTTGCATCTCTTCCGGGGCAATTTCGGCAATACCATTCTGTAAAGAAAAACCGGCCAGGGGGAAGAGGTTTTTATTTTTGGACAACCGCACGATGCAGAGATGTTTGGCTTCAAACATTTTCAAGATCAACTGGGCAGTGTTTTTAAAACTGTTTTGCACATTATCAAAAACAACACTGCTTAATGAAGCAAACAATTCATAGAGCCAAAAGTTCTTTTGTAAACCGGCAGATTGCTGTTGTTCAGGGGTGATCAGCAGCAGTAAAATACCATTATCGAGATGATCCATGAAGGTATACGAGATTTTGCCGGTAATAATTTCACCATCCTGTTTGACAAAGTTGAGAATAAAATTTTGCTTAACCCCCGGTTCAATATTCCTGATGGAAAAGTAATCTTTACAAATCGCTGAAAAGGACAGGGTCAGCAGCTTGTCTTTGTCATAATTCAGCATGTCCAGCAACATCTGGTTAACCTGGAGTGTTTTGTCTTTATAAATATCAATGATCAGGGCCGGAAGTTGCAGGGATTCCAGGAAAGATTTGGTTATGGCTTTATTTTTCTTTTTGGTGTTCTGCAGGGTATAAAGCTGCCTCTCCCACAAGGTCCTTTCCAGGAACACTGCTGTGCAGGTTGCCAGTATTTCCAGTTTTTTTATATCATCGGCATTGAATTCAGAAGCCAGGGCGCGGGCAATGTAAAAGCAGCCGATAATATTATTGGGGGATTTTAGCGGTATCAATAATTCTGCCTGCATGCCGGGCAGAACCGGGTTTTCGGCGTTGATGACAATTTTACTGTTTTTATGTATGAGCAATTCAATTGCCAGGGGGTTATCGTATTTAATTATGATATTGTTGAATTGCGAAGAAAGCTGGTTATATGTATTGGAGGCCGTTAAACAATTACCGGGTTGATCGTTGGTGAATATCAGCACATGGTCGCAGGGTACCAGGTCTTTTACGCGATTACGGATTTGGCCGGCTATATTGACCGGGTCAAATCCGGAAGAAATAAGCATTGCTAATTCATGCACAATATTCAGTTTTTCATCGTCGGGAATCATATTTGTCATTATTTTTGTTAAACCCGTTACCGAAATATTTGGGCCTGTATATCGCTTATTGACAGACAGCTACTGTAAAAACGGATAGTAATTATTTACACCAAAACGGCTGAATAAAGATACGAAAAATTCTCATTACTTTTTATAAAAAACTAGTTCATACAACATTAAATGAAAAGCTTTTGCGATTCCGCAATAACAGTATCTATAGTGGTTTGCAAGTCCATATTGACCATAGCGCCGGAAGCGAACTTGTGCCCGCCGCCGTTAAACTTGTTCGCCAGACCGTTGATGGGTATATTGCCGCGGGAGCGAAAGCTGACCTTGGTGCCGCTATCCATTTCCGTGAACATGATGCTGATCTCGATATTACGGATATTGCGGGTCAATTCCGACATGCCTTCGATTTCCCACAATTCCACGCCGGTTTTGGTTCTTAATTCCTTGCTGACCACATACCATACCAGCTTGTCATTACAGGCAAATTGCATATTCACTAACAAATTGCCCATCAGGTAATAACGGTTTTTGGTATAGTTTTCATAAACCTGGCTGAATATCTGTAGATTTTTTGCGCCGCGTTTTAACAGATCGGCAGCAATGGTATGGGTTTTTGACGTGGTGTTGGAAAAACGAAACGAACCGGTGTCGGTTAAAATGCAGGTATATAACGCATCAATCATGGTCTGGTTGAATTGCGCATCGCAGTAAACCAGGTAATCATATATCAGTTCACCGGTTGAAGAGGCGCTGGAATCTATGATTTGCACATCTCCCATAATATCGGTAGGGATGTGATGATCGATGCAGATCAAAGGCGTTTGCAGCCGGCGTAATATTCTGCCCATTTCGCCCAGTCGTTCCCAATCGCTTATATCGACAACGATCACTGCATCTACCGAACTGAGCAAGGTTTCATCTTTGTTACTGTCAAAGCAGGTAATTTCGCGAGCTGGGTCCAGAAATTCAAAAATGAATGGCGTCGGGTTGGGGTTTTTCAGGATCACGGTTTTTCCCATCTGGCGTAAACAGGCGGCCAGGGCAACCTGGCTGCCCAGGCCGTCGCCATCCGGGTTCAAATGTGTAGATAAAAGAAAGCGTTGTTTATCCGCAATAAATGTGTTAACTGGTTCCCAATTGATCATAGTACGAGTCGGCGCTCCGGGGCATATTATTGTTTATAGTGATAATGAATCACAGTAATGTTTTCAATGGCATCTTCAGCTTTGACAGCTATTTCACATTCGCTCGTTTGCGTAACCGAAAGTTCGAATGATTCCAGTTTCGTGTCACACATATTATCTACCGGGAAGATAGCTTTCCAGTCTCCGGCGTCGATAGAGTAATAAACGTTTTTTACGACATTCCATTTATCCTCTACCCGGAACAGGAATTTACCCGCTTTGACCTGTAAGCCGGTAATTACCGGGCCACTGTTATCGATGATAAATTTATCACAAATTTTTTCGCCGGTTAAAGCCAGATCTGCGGGATTGGTAGCGGAATCGTTGCCTATAATTTTGATCAGGTATTCGCCGTCGGCCATTTGCCGGCTATCCCAGGTATAATAACTGCCGGCTAATTGCCTGGTCAGCGCTTTCCAGGATTTTTGCGTTGTATTTTTATAAAACAGATCAAACAGCACACCGTCAAAGTTGGGGTCTTCAAATAACCAGTCGATGCTGCGATAGCCTTGTTTGTATTCCGCTTTGGGTGGATTTTGCGGGTATGCCAGGCCCTTTTCTTTTTGATCGGGTTCGGAATTTTCATAATAATCGCCGGGGCGATGGACAATAATATCGGAAATTGCCGGCGGCAGGTTATTTTGCATATAAGAAATGGTGACCATTTCCAACAAGGGATTGGTTTTGCCGCTTTTCAATTCACAGCGCCATTGAATGAATCGTGACGGTGGGCTGGCAATTTGCAGCGCATTACCTTCTCCAACCACTTTTACCCAGGGATTCCAACTCTGTTCAGGTTTTTCCGTATTACCGGAACGGGTATAGAAATCTAGCTGACCGTCATTCTTTTGTCCTTCCCAGGTCAGGGCGCCCCACGCTGAAGGCAGACCGGCGTCGATGGTTTCCGATTCAAAACTGGCGGAGGAAACCGATTCCGGTTTTACCAGGTAAACGTTGCCCAGGTTTGAGGAGCCGAGGTAATACTGTCCGTTCTTTGCCGGAGTTATTGTTGTTATCTGGGATTCGTAAAGCTGTAATAATAATGAAGCGTCGCCATCGGCATTGATTTTGTACAGCTTGCCGTCGTCGCCGGTGCCAAGCAATATATCGCCATCCTGGTGTAAAGCCAGGGACTGGATTCTTTCATCCGCTCCCCGCCACAAGTCCCGTGAATAGCCATTTTTTTCGATGATGAACAGGGATGTGGGAGTTTGTGCCAATTGCGCGATATTTTCAAGGATAATTGAATGTTCTCCCAGCGCTTCTTCGCTTACGCTTTCTTCATCCCCCTGACTCTCGCCTTCGCTTTTTTGTTTTTTAGCTTTTCTTGCCTGAATGTCTGCTTCCGCTTCACCAAATGCTGCCGCATAAACATCTCCGTTTGCAGCGACAACAATTTCATCCACTTCCTGCATTTGCGTATCGAACAACACGACGGGTTTAGCTCCCGGATTAAGTCTATAAACATAGCCGTTACCGCTGCTGCCGGCGTATAGTGTGTTGTTGAGGTAATATAAACAGCGTATGTGCGATTGTTCACTCTGTAATACTGTGGAACTGGCGCCGTCGGTTGTTACTTTATAGATACGCGCTGATAATCCTGTGGCTACATAGAGGTTGTTTTGCGCATCGAAAACCATTGCCCAGATATATTTATCTTCGGGATTGAAAAAGACAGTACAGGACCCATCCGGAGCTATTTTGTATACCTGCCCGTTTGGCGAAGTTGCGGCGTAAAGATTATCGCGGGAGTCAATTGCCAGGGCAAAAATTTCCAACTCTTCCGAATCAAAGAATATGCCGGTATCGCCTTTGGCGGTAACTTGATAGACAATTCCGTCATTGCCGGTGCCGATATAGATATTATCTTTGCTATCCGATACGATTGACCAGATATAAGGATCGCCGGACGTTAATACTTTAAGTTTTTGCGGCGCCAGGGTAATAATACCCTTGAATAAAATTGAAGTATCGTGTAAAATGCCGCGTTCAAATTGGCCCCTGGTTTTATGCGTGCTGGAACGGGGTTTGACGGCATGAAGCGGGGCTGCAAGGCTGCTGATGAGAAAGAGCACAAATATTATCAAGTATAATTTGCTAATTTTTACCATTATTCTTTTTTCCTGTATTGTATCAGTTTTTTTTAAGTTAACCGTCCGGTCTACCAGAAAATCGGCTGTCCGGCTTGTTCATCCAGCATTGGAATTGTGGATTGCTGCGGTTGTTTAATACGAACCGTAATCCGGCGCGCGCCGGTGATGACATAATCCATAGCATCGGATTCTTCATGAATGATACGGGTTTGGGTTTTGTTCGAAGCGCCGTTGCTGCTGGTGGAATTCATAATATCCATAACCGAAGGCGGTAACGCGGCAAGTTCCTCGCCTTCCAGCATCAGCCCCTGATCCTGAACCTGTACCTGCATATAAAGATGATTATTCTTTCGGCGTTCATCGAGTATTTTGAGGATATGGTTGAAACTGACCGGTACAAATTTTGATCTGTTAGTCTGAACTTCATAATTGGTCAGGGCATCACCGCTGCAAATAAATATTGTTAGCATACTGGCATCCAGATGCGCCGGCGCCCGGAAAGTTTTTTTAACTTTGAGGGACTTGCCGGTTGTGGTTTTCAGGTCAATTGTTAAATGCAGTGAATCGCCCGGATTCATCTCTTCTTTGTCCTGCCAGATTGAATTGATTTTAGCAACATTTTCACCGGGAATTTCCCTGGTTTGCACCGCTATGGAAGAAATTGCTGGTTTATCAAAATCATTGACCATTAATGCGCCTAATGCCGCCGCTACCAGGTCCGAGGCGGCGTTCACATCGGAACCGGGATCAAAAAAACCGAATTGTTGGCGGGTGGAAAAGAAATCATTTACTTGAACGATCCTGCCATCGTCAAGGGTTATATCGCTGTTCAGATAGACCGAGTTGAAACTGCCGGCCAGCCGTCCCGATGTTAATGCCTGGATCATGGCGATGCGTAAATAAAGGGGCATAAGATTATTGACAGATTTATCCTGCGCCATGTTGAATTGAAATGTACGGGTTTCGTTTGCCAGGGATGTAAAAGAAACCTTGACCGGCGCCATTGACGGTTGTTTTTCGAGATCGCCATACAAACCGGTCAGCCGATCCTGGCGAAAAGAACCGATAATATCGGTGGCCACCGCCATTTTGTTTGAACCCATCATGCTGGGTAAAGTAGCCAGGATAGACGTTTTGGCTAACGGTAAATTAATCGGGCCGGTATTGTTAATATAATGACCAAAAGCCAAAAGTTTATTGTTATGAACTGCGGTTACAGTACCGGTTGCTTCAATGCCGAAATCGCCATTGATATAGATCTGCGACACTGCCGAACCAGGTTGTAATTCTTGTTTAGATGATTTTACTGTTGACGAGCCACCGGCAGTGGTAATAAATCCAAGTTGGTTAAAAATATCATTATAGGCGGCCACATTTTTTTGCTCAAAACCCGAAAAGACCAGCGGCGCCATGATGTTTTGCAGGGACTGATTCTCCGTTTGCAGAGAATGTGCAGAACCGGTCGCCACCCGTTTCCAGAATTGATCGTCGATCCCGCATAATGCCGCCTGCATAAAAACCGGCAGCAAATGTGAAGCGGACGCATATTCCTGGTCGCGATATGATTCTTTATCTTCAATCGCCAGCATTTGTTCGATGGGCATAACCCCGCCAATGGGTTCCAGCATGAACTGGCCGAAACGCATCGACAGGGCGCCGATGAGTTTACCGTCAATATACATCGGGCTGCCGCTCATCCCGCTGACCACACCGTTCTTTTCCGCTTTTTCACCGGTCAACCGCACCAGAATAATATCCTGGTGGGGATAATAATTTTCTACAATATCAATAACCTGAAAACCGAAATCCTCGACCGTTTCGCCATAAAAGACCGTTTTGCCGATCCCCTGCATACCGGGTTTAATGTCGGAGACCAGCATAACCGGCACACCGCCAAAATCACGACTAATAGCAGGTACGATAATGACCAGATTCACAAACAGGAATAATTTTAAAAGTAATGATTTGAACACCACATTTTCCCAAACAGAATGAACAGCCTCGGCAGCCAATGTTTTTTTAACCGCCGCCGGTGATTTACAGCGCAATAAAAATGTAATGCGCAGAATATAAACAATAAATATAAACAACCCATTATATCCAGTCAAGCTAAATATTGACGGATTATACGGTTAGACCGGCTCCCGGTTCCAGGATCACTGTATGCAGATTTTTTTGCTCCGCCCGGCGGGCAAATTCATGCGGGTCAACAGCAATATCGTCAAACGTCCCGTAATGCATGGGAATGACCAGTCCGGGGCACAACAATTCCGCTGCCAATACGGCATCCTCGATGCCCATAGTAAAATTATCGCCAATGGGCAGCAGCGCCACATCAATTTTATTGGTTGCGCCGATTAACTGCATATCCATGAACAGACCGGTATCGCCGGCGTGGTATATGGTTTTACTACCCAGGGTTATAAGAAATCCGCAGGGATTGCCCATATACGCCAGGGCGTCGCCGCCGAGGTCGCTCCCGGAACTATGCATGGCATTGGTGAGCTTGACCCGGCCAAACGGGAACGTAAATGCGCCGCCGATATTCATACCATGGGTTCTGCAGCCTTGTTTGGCGCAGTATTTAGCCAATTCGTTGGGCGCTATAACCAGGGCATGGTTATTCGTTGCAATCATAATGCCGTCGCCGAGGTGGTCATCGTGGCCGTGAGTTAAAAATACATAATCCACTGCAATATTTTCAGCTTTTTCAACGGCCAATGGATTATCGCTTAAAAACGGATCAATGATAATGCGGGTATTTGCCGTTGTTAATAAAAATGCCGAATGCCCCAGGTATTTAATGTCCGGCATGTCTCCTCCGGGTTTTTACTGAATGTGTAATTACCAAATTGTTATAGATCCCCGCCGATCGGCCGCATAATTACCTGTTCGGTCATACACCCCGGTTCACTCGCGCAGATATTGACCAGTCCCTGTGCAACCTGCGCGGTGGTCATCATTTTAGTACGGTCGACATTGGCGCTGCCCCACAAGGTTGTATCGGTGGCGCCGGGCAGAAAGGCGGTAACCATTATACCGTGTTTACGGGTTTCCATGCGCAACACCTCGGTAAAGCCAAGCAAGCCGTATTTGGACGCGCAATAGGCGCCGCAGTTATAATAGGGTTGTTTCCCGGCCACAGAAACAACATTAATAATATGTCCCGCGCCTTTTTCCAGCATATCTGGTAAAACTGCCTGGCTGCATAAAAACGCGGCTTTGAGATTGCTGTCCAGCATGGCGTCCCAATCCTGCACTGTGGTATTGACGATTTTTTTGAATGCCGCCACACCGGCGTTGTTGATGAGAATATCCACCGGTCCCCATTGCTGTTTCACCCGGTTGACCAGGGCGTCCACCTGGTTTTGATCGGATACATTACAGGGAATAGCCAGCACCTGTCCACCGATGGTGTGAATTTCGGTGGCGGTTTCGTTGATCTCTCCGGAGCTACGGGCGCACAATACCACCCGCGCGCCGCACTCCGCCAGGGCAAGCGCGGCTGCCTTGCCGATGCCCCGGCCGCTGCCGGTGATCCAGATTATTTTTTCCGATAATTTTCCAGTTTTCATTGTAACTTTCCGTTAATCTGTTTTTGTGTGCAGCAGTTTCAGTAGCTCCATACGGGTGGCGCGGTCGTTTTTAAATTCACCCAGCATGGCGCTGGAAGTAACCAGACTGTTTTGTTTTTCCACGCCGCGCATCATCATACATAAATGCCGGCCCTCGACAATTACTGCAACTCCATAGGGTGATAGAATATTATTTATAGTTTCCGCAATCTGCCGGGTCATACGTTCCTGCACCTGTAAACGTCGGGCATACATATCCACAATGCGGGGGATCTTGCTCAGGCCGATGATCTTGCCTTTGGGCAGGTACGCAACATGGCACTTGCCGAAAAACGGCAGCATGTGGTGTTCGCAGAGACTGTAGAACTCGATATTCCGCACCAGCACCATTTCTTCGCAATCTTCCGTAAAGATGGCATTGTTTACCACAGAATCAATATCCATTTGGTAGCCGCGGGTGAGGAAATGGTAAGCTTTTTCTACGCGCAGGGGAGTTTTCAGCAGCCCCTCGCGTTCCGGGTTTTCGCCAATTTCCTGAAGTATTTCTTTTACCGATTCATGGATTGGTTTTGCCACGCTATTCTCCTTTGTAAATTGCAAAATTGCGGGGTGTTTCATATAATTTTACTTTGTACAACTCGCCATGCGGGATTTTATCTTTTAATCTTTGCCAGATCGCTATAGCCAGGTTTTCGGCGGTGGGAATGATCCCGGCCAAAAAATCAACATCATCGTTAAGATGCTTGTGATCCATGGGTTTGACGATTTCCCGGTTGATAATGGTTTTTAACTCTTTCAAATCCATGATCATGCCGGTACGCGGGTCCGGTTCACCTTTGATGGTCACATACAGCTCATAATTATGCCCGTACCCGTTGGCGTTGTTGCACAAGCCGTAAATTTGTTCATTCTCGGCGGCGGACAGTCCGGGATTGTGCAGCCGGTGTGAAGCGCTGAAATGAACGTGACGGGTGATATAGGCGATGGGCATATCGAAATCCAATTCTCTCTGTTTTTAATTGATATGAAGGTTAACTCTATCATCCTTGTTTACGGGGTGATTTTTCGTTTCACGTTTCACGTCTCACATTTGACGTCTCACGTTTACTGTCTCACGATGAAACCTCATCCTGCCAACCGTTCGTGCAGAAATTAACGCAACGTCCGGCCTGGAATAATAAAACACCAAAAAGCAAAAAATAATCCCGGTTATTTTTCCAGCTTGTCGCTGCCGGATACCCGGTCGGCGCGTCTAAGCTGCCAGGCAAAGAACATACCGATAAAGCCGAGGGTGGAGAACAGCCACATGCCGGCCGTATAGCCGCCAGTACTGTCATTGACAAAACCGATGAGCAAATTGAATCCCGCCAGGCCGATATTCTGGATCAGGGTCATCAGTCCATAAGCAGTGCCGAGTTTATTTTCGTTGACGATCAGCGCGACCGAGGGCCACATGGCCGCCGGAATGAGTGAAAAAGCCACGCCCATAAAGATCATGGGAATTAACGGGTACAGCGATGTATAGGCCAGTAGTAAATAGACCGGCACCAGCAGCAGCGAACCGAGCATCATCAGCGAGGCGCGTTTGCCGATCTTGTCGATCAGTAGGCCGAACAGGGGCGTGCCGACCATTGCGGCAAAGGTGATAAAACTGGAGGTGAACCCGGCGGCTTCGCGGGACAGGCCGTGCTGTTCGATAAAGAATTTTACCGCAAAGGTTTGGAACGGGAAAATAGCGGAATAGAAAGTGACGCACAGCAGGGAAATATACCAGAACGAGGGCGTCATGTTGAATATTTCTTTGAGATTGATCTTGTCCGGTTTGCCGGCGGAACCCAGGGTATAGTGTTTTTCAGCGCCGGATTCCAGGAATATATAGATCATAACGGCAATAAACGAAGTAAATCCGGCGATGGCGGCCAGGAAAAGCGGCTGCTGCCAGTTATCGTAAAGCGATTTGGCCAGGGTGGGGGAGTTGAGCGCTGTAAACGAGCCGATCCTGGCAATGGTCAGGTTGAGGCCAAAGGCGAACGAGAGTTCTTTGCCTTTGAACCATTTGGCGATGACGGTGGTAATAGCGACAATGAGCGATTCCGCGCCCAGTCCGAATATGAGGCGGCCCGCGGCCATCCAGGCCAGGTTGCCTTTAGCGGCGGTCAGGATCGCGCCGGTCATACATAAAAAAGTGAACAGCAGCGAGGCTTTGCGGGTGCCGATACGGTCGATGATAATGCCACCGATAAGCACCATAAAAATATTGGGAATGCTATAGATGGCATTGAGCAGCCCGATGTTGCTGTCCGAAAAGTTCAATTGCGCTTTGAGCAGGTCAGCGAGTGGACTGATACTGTCGTAGATGTAATAATTGCCGAACATGGCCATACTGATGAAAAACAGTACGATCCAGCGATACAGGGTCGAAGGGGTGTTGAGCGGTTTTTCCGCCGCGAGTGTTTGCATGTTATCTCCTTTTTGTTTCATTAAAGGAAATGAAAAAAAAGCAGTTATTCAAGAGAAATTTGTTTTGGATAGGGTGTTGGGGAGTGTTTTTTTGATTTTTTGCGGGGAGGTATAAATGTGCGATGTTATGTAAAGTTATCAGTTGTCAGCTATCAGCCGTCAGACGTGAGACGTGAGACGTGAAACGTGAAACGAGAGAGGGGAGATAATTGCGAATTACAAAATACGAATTACTCGAGGTCGATCCTGCGGCCCGGCGGAGCAAGATGTCCTGCGGTAGTGTGTAGTCTGGAACAAGGGGCTGTTGCCCCTTGAATTACAACTTAAAAGTGGACAGTCTGGACAATTTGGACGGGAGTGTGTAGGTTGGGCCTGTGGCCCGGCAGGGCAAGATGCCCTGCATTATTGTGCGGACTGGGGAATATCCCCAGTCCCTCGAGTTTGGACATTAGAAAAAGAAATAATAAAATTCTATGTAGTAAAAATCACTATGAATATGAATAAAGCATCGATGCTAAAATATTAACTGGTAATTTTACCGGCTTTGTTATCATGTCTGCA